>Ga0265798_10000014_pt1 | contig 507401 bp, 456 predicted proteins | sample P3T30metagenome_FD_192430 | JGI IMG/M metagenome (GOLD analysis project Ga0265798, IMG submission 192430) | Plant litter microbial communities from East Loma Ridge, Irvine, California - P3 T30 | ecosystem: Environmental > Terrestrial > Plant litter > Unclassified | place: USA: California...
AGGCTTGATATTTTTTGCGCCTTGCGGCGCTGATATCAATCCTGCGAGTGCCCACACAGATTGTCTGATAAATTGTTAAAGAGCGTTGCGGTAAGCACCCGGAGGCGTTACTGCGAGGTGGCGTATATTACGCTTTCCTCTTTCAGAGTCAACCCCTTAATCAGGAATTTTCTCTTCATCTTTCAGCACGCTGAGCGTTTGCTCGTTGCCGTTCGATGGAGGCGCATTATAGGGATGCGCCGTGGGAAGGCAAGCATAAATCTGAACTTTTTTATCAACCGCTGAAACTTCGTGCAGAACGCTGCTTTTTAGCCCTGTTTGATGCGCGCAGGCAGGTCAGCGAGGCTGTTAATCACCCAATCGGCTGCTTTTTCGCCCTCTTCCGTTACCGGCTTCCCGCTGCGAACCAACACCTTTATACCTACACCTGCCGCTTTGCCTGCCAGCATGTCATCAATTTTATCGCCAACCATATAAGAAGCGGCCATATCGATGTTCAGTTCTTTCTCCGCTGCCAGCAGCATACCCGGTTCGGGTTTGCGGCAGTCGCACTGCTGGCGATACTCTTCTACTACTGCTTCAGGATGATGCGGGCAGAAATAGATGCCATCCAGATCGATATCGCGGTCAGCGAGCGACCAGTCCATCCATTCGGTCAACTTCATAAAGGTATCTTCAGAGAACATGCCGCGCGCGATACCAGACTGATTGGTCACCATCACCAGCGCGTAGCCCATCTTTTTCAGTTCCTGCATCGCCTCAATAACGCCATCTATAAACTGAAAGTTGTCGATCTCATGGACGTAACCATGATCCACATTCATCGTGCCATCACGATCCAGAAATATGGCGGGGACTTTGTCTGTCACGTAGAAACTCCTGCTACTAATGTTGCCGTAGAGTATCGCATGATTGCGTGTAGGGTGAGAACGGCAGTTTGAATGACTTTGATTGATTTAGCCATCTGGATGCCTTAACATCCAATCGCCTGCCCCTGGGCGAGGCACTCATTACACGCCACGGATAACTGCACTACGATAATAAAATGATAAAACTTAACTCTATCACTAAAGTGTTCCAGCAGGGGACGCGCACAATCACAGCGCTGTCTGATGTCAGCCTGCACGTGCCTGCCGGACAAATTTATGGCGTTATTGGCGCCTCGGGTGCCGGGAAAAGTACCCTGATCCGCTGCGTTAACCTGCTTGAGCGCCCAACCTCTGGCAAAGTCCTGGTTGACGATCAGGAGCTGACCAGCCTGTCAGAAAGCGAGCTGACTCAGGCTCGTCGCCAGATTGGCATGATTTTCCAACATTTTAACCTGATGAATTCACGCACCGTGGCTGGCAACGTTGCCCTGCCGCTGGAGCTGGGAAAACTGTCACGCGGCGAGATTGCCGCACGGGTAAAAGAGCTGCTTGAGCTGGTTGGTCTGGCTGATAAGCACGATTCCTGGCCCGCTAACCTCTCCGGTGGGCAAAAGCAGCGCGTGGCCATTGCCCGTGCGCTGGCCACCAATCCAAAAGTCTTGCTGTGTGATGAAGCCACCAGCGCGCTGGATCCGGCGACCACCCGTTCAATCCTTGAACTACTGAAAGACATTAACCGTCGCCTGGGCATCACCATTTTACTGATCACGCATGAGATGGACGTGGTGAAACGTATTTGCGATCAGGTTGCGGTTATCAGTAACGGGCAGTTGATTGAACAGGACACGGTTAGCGAAGTGTTCTCCCATCCCAAGACGCCTCTGGCACAGAAGTTTATCCAGTCCACGCTGCATCTGGATATTCCGGAAGATTACAGCCTGCGTCTCTCTGCGGAGAATAAGCCCGGAAGCGTACCTTTATTGCGTCTGGAATTCACCGGCCAGTCTGTGGATGCCCCGCTGCTTTCCGAGTCAGCTCGCCGTTTCAACGTGAATAACAATATTATCAGTGCCCAGATGGATTACGCCGGTGGCGTGAAGTTCGGCATCATGCTGACCGAGATGCATGGCACCGAGGCCGACACGCAGGCGGCAATTACGTTCCTGAAAGAGCATCATGTAAAGGTTGAGGTATTAGGTTATGTCTGAGGCAATGATCCTTCTTCTCTGCCGGGGTGTCTGGGAGACGCTGGTGATGACCTTTGTCTCGGGCTTCTTTGGCTTCGTGCTGGGTTTACCACTTGGCGTTCTGCTTTATGTCACCCGTCCGGGACAGATTATTGAAAGCCGTTCTCTTTACCGCTTTCTCTCTGCGGTGGTGAACATCTTCCGCGCCATTCCTTTTATTATTCTGCTGGTCTGGATGATCCCCTTCACGCGCATGATTGTAGGGACATCGATTGGTTTGCAGGCCGCTATTGTGCCGCTGACCATCGGCGCTGCGCCCTTTATTGCCCGCATGGTTGAGAATACGCTGCTGGAACTGCCAACCGGTCTGATTGAGGCTTCCCGCGCAATGGGCGCCACGCCGCTGCAAATTGTGAAAAAAGTCCTGCTGCCGGAAGCGCTGCCAGGCCTGATTAACGCCGCGACTATTACGCTGATTACTCTGGTTGGTTACTCTGCAATGGGCGGTGCCGTGGGCGCCGGTGGTCTGGGGCAGATCGGTATTCAGTATGGTTATATCGGCTATAACGCAACGGTGATGAATACGGTATTAGTGTTGTTAGTTGTTTTAGTGTATTTGATTCAATTCTGTGGCGACCGCATTGCACGTGCTGTCACACATAAATAACAGCTCATTGAAATTAAGGAAGGGATATGTCTTTTAACTTTAAAACATTTGCCGCTGTGGGCGCGCTGATTGGTACTTTGGCGCTGGTAGGTTGCGATCAGAAAGAGAAAGATCCAAACCATATTAAAGTAGGGGTGATTGTGGGTGCCGAGCAGCAGGTTGCTGAAGTGGCTAAGCAGGTTGCCAAAGATAAATATGGTCTGGACGTTGAGTTGGTCACCTTTAACGATTACGTGTTGCCGAATGAAGCGCTGAGCAAAGGCGACATCGATGTTAACGCTTTCCAGCACAAGCCTTATCTCGATCAGCAGATCAAAGATCGTGGCTACAAGCTGGTGACTGTCGGCAACACCTTCGTTTACCCGATTGCTGGCTACTCGAAAAAAATCAAATCGCTGGACGAGCTGCAAAACGGCGCGCAGGTTGCTATTCCTAACGATCCAACCAACCTGGGGCGTTCACTGCTGCTGTTGCAGAAAGTGGGCCTGATCAAACTGAAAGAGGGTACCGGCCTGCTGCCAACCTCTCTGGATGTGGTTGAGAACCCGAAGAACATCAAGCTGGTTGAGCTGGAAGCTCCTCAACTGCCACGCTCGCTGGACGACCAGCAGATCGCGCTGGCTGTTATCAACACCACCTATGCCAGCCAGATCAATCTGACGCCGGCAAAAGATGGCATTTTTGTTGAAGATAAAGATTCGCCTTACGTGAACATGATTGTGGCGCGTGAAGATAACAAAGATGCAGAAAACGTGAAGAAATTCGTTCAGGCCTACCAGTCTGACGAAGTGAACGATGCCGCTAACAAGATTTTCAATGGCGGTGCCGTTAAAGGCTGGTAAGCGGGTCTTTATGCAGTTAACACTGCGGCCCCTCTTTCCACAGCGCAAAAGCGGGCTTATGCCCGCTTTTGCCTTCTTAAGCGCTTGTTATTTCCCCGAAGGCTTGTTTCAATAACGCCCACTTTATCCGAACCAGAGGATTGTCCCATGCGTGTTTTACCGCTCTGTTTGTTAGCCCTCTCGCTGACAGGGTGTTCGTTGCTGCATAAGCCTTATAAGCCTGTCGAACCCTTTAAGAAGACAACACAAACTCAGTCCGGAGCCAGTAAACCGCAGCCACGCCCTGTGCCGGTAAAGTTGTATACGGATGCCGGCGATCTGGTCAGCAAGCCGTTCCGCGACCTGGGTGAAGTGTATGGTGATGATTGTCAGGCAACGGCACAAAGCTCGCCGCCAAATCTCAATACCGCCCGTAAAAGAATGCAGATCCGCGCGTCAAACATGAAGGCGAATGCGGTACTGGTCCATCAGTGTGAAGTCGTCAGCAATGCTCAGGGCTGCTACCGTCAGGCCGTATGTCAGGGTTCTGCACTGAAAGTTTCCAATCAATGAGTGAATTTTCCTTCCAGCAAATCGGCACCATACACTCCCCCTGGAAGGAGAAGTTTGCCGTTCCCCGTCAGCCAGGTCTGATTCAGGATGGCGGCGGAGAGCTTCATCTTTGCGCGCCCTACAATCAGCCTGAAGCCGTTCGCGGACTGGAAGCGTTCAGTCATCTGTGGCTGCTTTTTGTTTTTCATCAGACCATGGAGGGCGGCTGGCGGCCAACCGTTCGCCCTCCCAGGCTGGGCGGTAATGCGCGGATGGGCGTTTTTGCCACACGTTCTACCTTCCGGCCAAACCCCATTGGGATGTCGCTGGTGGAACTGAAAGGCGTCCGCACAGAAAAAGGCGCCGTGGTGCTGGAACTGGGGAGCCTGGACCTGGTGGACGGCACCCCGGTCGTCGACATCAAGCCTTACCTGCCCTTTGCCGAAGCCCTACCGGAAGCGCGGGCAGGCTTTGCCCAACAGGCTCCGGAAGCGGCCATGCCGGTAACGTTTTCACCCCAGGCTCAGCAACAGCTTGCGCTCTATGGCAGGCAGTACCCGCATCTGGAACGCTTTATCACTCAGGTTCTGGCGCAGGACCCGCGCCCCGCTTACCGAAAAGGGGAAGAGCCAGAACGTGAGTATGCCGCCTGGCTGTTGGATTTCAACGTACGCTGGTGCGTTAATGCCACGGGAACCGTGGTGATTGCGCTCGATCCCCGTTAATTTGTTACCCTGCATCTTTTGACTCTTCGGACACGCTGGTACACTAGCCGTCAGAATTTTTTTTGCCCTGCTGTCTTTGTATAGCTTTCCGCATAAATGGAATCGTAACTCATGCGTACTACTCAATATCTGCTCTCCACCCAAAAGGAGACGCCTGCCGACGCAGAAGTGATCAGCCACCAGCTGATGCTGCGTGCCGGGATGATCCGTAAGCTGGCCTCTGGGTTATATACCTGGTTGCCAACCGGCCTGCGCGTTCTGAAAAAAGTTGAAAACATCGTGCGTGAAGAGATGAACAACGCCGGTGCGATTGAGATCTCCATGCCGGTGGTACAGCCAGCCGATCTCTGGCAGGAAAGTGGACGTTGGGAACAGTATGGCCCGGAGCTGCTGCGCTTCGTAGATCGTGGCGATCGACCTTTCGTACTCGGTCCAACGCATGAAGAGGTGGTGACCGATCTGATCCGTAACGAGCTTAGCTCTTACAAACAGCTGCCGCTGAACGTGTTCCAGATCCAGACTAAATTCCGTGATGAAGTCCGCCCACGTTTTGGCGTGATGCGTTCACGTGAATTCATCATGAAAGATGCCTACTCTTTCCACGCATCGCAGGAATCTTTACAGGCCACCTACGATGATATGTACCGCGCCTACAGCCAGAGCTTCAGGCGGATGGGGTTAGATTTCCGTGCGGTGCAGGCTGATACCGGTTCTATCGGCGGCAGCGCATCACATGAGTTCCAGGTGCTGGCACAGAGCGGCGAAGACGATGTGGTTTTCTCTACCGACTCTGACTACGCAGCCAATATTGAGTTTGCCGAAGCGGTAGCGCCTGCGGGCGGGCGTGCCGATGCCCGTCAGGAGATGCAGCAGATTGATACGCCAGAGGCGAAAACCATCGCGGCGCTGGTCGAGCAGTTCAACCTGCCCATTGAGAAAACCGTAAAAACGCTGATGGTGAAAGCGACCAAAGAGAGCGGCCATTCGCTGGTTGCCTTGCTGGTTCGTGGCGATCATGAACTCAACGAAATTAAAGCTGAAAAGCTCGATCTGGTTGCTGCCCCGCTCACCTTCGCTACCGAAGAGGAGATCCGCGCTGTCGTTGGTGCCGGCCCTGGCTCACTGGGTCCGGTTGGCCTGACGATGCCTGTTGTTATTGATCGCAGCGTTGCGGTAATGAGTGACTTCTGTGCAGGCGCTAACATTGACGGCAAGCATTTTACCGGCATCAACTGGCTGCGTGATTTACCTTTGCCGCACGTGGCGGATATTCGTAACGTAGTGGAAGGCGATGCCAGTCCGGATGGGAAAGGGACGTTGCAGATCAAACGCGGCATCGAAGTGGGCCATATCTTCCAGTTGGGTACCAAGTACTCAGAAGCGATGAAGGCCTCTGTGCAGGGTGAAGATGGGCGCAATCAGATCCTGATGATGGGCTGCTACGGCATCGGCATTACCCGCATTGTAGCGGCGGCGATCGAGCAGAATCACGACGATCGCGGCATTATCTGGCCTGCTGCCCTGGCCCCGTTCCAGGTTGCAATTTTGCCTATGAACATGCATAAATCTTTCCGCGTGAAGGAGCTGGCAGAAGAGCTTTATGCTCAGCTGCGTGCCAAAGGCATTGAGGTGATCCTGGACGATCGTAAAGAGCGCCCTGGCGTGATGTTTGCCGATATGGAACTGATTGGCGTGCCGCACACCATCGTGATTGGCGATCGCAATCTCGACAGCGAAGAGATTGAGTACAAATCCCGTCGTGAAGGCGAGAAGCGAATGATCAAAACCAGCGAAATCCTTGATTTCCTGGTAGCTGAAATCAACGGCTAACATGCTCACTCCCTGCCATTAAGGGAGGGTAAAGCAGAGAGTAAAACGGGGCGGCTGATACTTAAGCCGCCCCGTTTATTTCAGGCTGGTTATGCAGTGGGTACGGTTACCCGGCTCCGCAGGATTCAGCGTTCAGCACCGCCCCGACATCCGTTATCAGTGGCTACCTGTTCACCAGAAGCTCTTCTTTAACGCCACGATCAAATTTGTACCGGTGCCAGTCGGTAGCTGTTAGCAGTTTCGATGGGGTTCCCGTGGGTATCCATCATCTCCAGTCCACTTTCCAGCGGGCGGAAATAGCGTTTCTCTCCCTGGTCTGAAACCAGCACCAGTTTTTCAGCGGTTCTGCTCCAGCGTCCCTGCTGCCGGGTCTGAACATTATCGGAACCGAGGTACTTCTGGTTCAGGCTGTAGCGACCACCCTGCTGAAGCAGCAACGTCACCTCTATACCTTCGCAATCGGCACAGGGGATAACCCCTTTAAATTGTTGCACCGTCGTTTCTGGCCTCTGGCTGGCAGAGACAGAGTCGTGATTCTGGCAGCCGAGAAGTGAGCCAAAAGAGAGTGTTACCAGCATCGCTATAACAATTTTTTTCACACAGCCTCTCCGTTTTGTCAGGGTTATTCCGGCGTGCCGCGCATTTTGCCGCGCAGTGACTTGGTTGAGGCCTTACGCGCCTTTCCTTCAAGCCGGCGTTTCTTTGATGCCAGCGTCGGGCGCGTGGCCCGCCGCGTTTTCTCAACCACGGTCAGCTCCTGGATTAAATTCTCCAGCCGCCTGAGCGCCGCTTCCCGGTTCATCTCCTGGCTGCGGTACTCCTGCGCTTTGATGATCACCACCCCTTCCGGCGTTATCAGGTGATGGCTGGCCGCCAGCAGTTTTTCTTTATAGAACTCCGGCAGGCTGGAGGCGCGGATATCGAAGCGCAGATGAATGGCGGTCGAGCTTTTATTGACGTTTTGTCCGCCGTTGCCCTGCGCCCTGATAGCCGTCAGCTCCAGTTCACCGTCAGGAATTGTGACGTTGCGTGACAAAATAATCATGCCAGCTTGCCGTTAATCAGCCAGTCCGTAAAGCGCAGCTCCAGATGATTTTGATCGTCGGAGAGCCAGATCGTGCCATCCTGAATGGTCGCCTGTAAGGTCATAGAGCGCGAAGCCAGCCGGGTCAACGCTTTAAGCTGCTCATCATCCAGGAACCGTACCGTCAGATTATCCTGCTGGGCGAGTTTGCTCTGGTTCTGCTGCCACCAGATCTGCGCTGCACGTCCATTATAGGTATATAACACTACGCTGGCTGAGCGATTACAGGCTCTTTTCACCCTTCTCTCTTCCGGCAGGCCCAGCTCAACCCAAACCTCAATACCATTATGATCGTTAAGCAGCCAGATCTCTGGCTCATCTTCCGCGCTTAAGCCGCGGGTAAAGGTCAATCGTTCATGCGCGTTTACCAGCCACGCCAGCAGCCGCAGCATCAGCCGCTCCTCGGTTTCAGAAGGGTGCCGGGCCAGGGTCAGGCTGCTGTCGAGAAAAACATTTCTGTCCATATCTGCAACGTTTACCGTCGCTTTATAAATGGTCGCTTTAAGTGCCATGGGGTTCCTTATCGTCAATACCTGCCATTGTAACCCGTTGAGAGAGCAAATCACTCGCCGGTGGGCTGATTTCCCGCAAAAGCCTGTGTTATAGTCGTTAAATAGCAACCCTGGGTGAGGTGCACATGCAAAAGTATTGTGAATTAGTTCGCCGTAAATACGCTGAAATCGGCAGCGGCGATCTGGGATACGTGCCGGACGCATTAAGTTGCGTCCTGAAAGCACTCGATGAGGTAGCGGCAAATTCAGAGCTACCCTCTTCTGTCAGGGAACAGGCAGCCTTTGCTGCTGCAAACTTATTGGTGAGCGATTATGTTAATGAATGAAGTCTACAAACCGATAAACTGCGATGATTATGACAACCTCGAACTCGCCTGCCAGAACAGCTGGATGCTGACGCTGGAACTGAAAGATGGTGAAAAACTGAAGGCGAAAGCGACTGATATGGTGTCACGCAAAAATGTGGAATATCTCGCCATCGATCTTTCCGGTGAAGTCCGTGAGCTGCGGCTGGACCATATCGCCAGCTTCAGCCATCCCGACTTAGGCACTGTCGTCGTCAGCGAATCTGACTAATCTTCCGGGCGGAATAAATTCCGCCCCTGCCCTTCTCAGGGTTGAAGAGTGGCATAATAAGCCGCCAAATCGTCAATATCTCCGTCACTCAGCCCCGCGACAAACGCCTTCATGACCTCTGCCTGACCACCGTTGCGCTCCCCTTTCTTGTAAGCCTGTAAAGCATGGGCCAGATAGGCAGCATTCTGCCCGGCAAGATGCGGGTAAAGCGGCACGCTGGCCTTTCCTGCTGCACCATGACAGGCCTGACAGGCGCTGGCTTTTTGCTGCCCTGCCTGCACATTGCCTGCGGCCCAGGATACACCAGGCACGATTAACGCCACCATTAACACGACTCTTTTCATTTTATTGCTGTTCCTTGTTCCAGCTAAGGTGCCAGCAGGAATAGTTTTCCGGATCGCCTTCCCGGGTCACGAACACGCCTGCTGCGGCGATCAACCTGTCGCCATAAAAAAGTAAGGGGGTACGGTCTCGCTGCCAGGGTGGAACCCCTTTCTCCTGCCAGATTTTTTTCAGCGACCGACTGCCCGCCCGGTCCGTTAAATGGAATTTCCCCTGTGCCTGAAAGCGTACGCTCACCTCTTCATCTTTGAACGGTGCGCGAACCTTCATGCCCTCTTTATTCCACTGCAACCACCCTAAGTTCTGAGGAAGAGCGAGCGTTTTTTCTTCCTGGGGCCAGGGCAGAACCAGCCCGGCCACCGGCTGATTTACCGCCAGCCAGTAAAGCCTGTCGCGAAAGCGGCGGACTTCGAACTGCCCCAGCCGCACGCGGGGTTCTGCATCTTCCCGACTACAGGCCACTTCCTGCCAGATGCGGACAAGCGCCTCACGCGAAGGCATCAGGCCATGCTGTAACGCTATCCAGCGCCGGATCAGCGCAGCACGCCGCGCCTCACTCATCGCCAGCAGAGGAGGCCAGGCCAGGCCATTTTCACTGTCCACCAGTTCGCGCAGGGAATCTGCCAGTAGCTCGTCTAACAGCTGCTCCTGTTCAGCGCAAAGCGCGGCGCTGCGTGCTGCGGCCTGCGAAAAATGCGGCCAGCGGCTGACCAGCTGTGGGATCACGGTTTGCCGCAAAAAATTGCGATCAAAACGGGTATCCTGATTGCTGTCATCCTCTATCCAGCTCAGCGCATGCTCTGCGGCCCAGGCCTCCAGCTGTTGACGGGTAAGAGAGAGCAGAGGCCTGAGCAATCTTTGGCCGGGGGAAAAGGATTCAGCCGCCATGCCAGATAATCCTGCTGGTCCGCTGCCGCGCTTCAGCGCCAACAGCAAAGTTTCACACTGATCGTCCTGATGCTGGGCAGTCAGCAAACACTCCGCAGGCCGCAGATGCTGAGTAAAAGCCTGATAACGCGCCGCCCGCGCGGCTGCCTCAATCCCTTTTCCTTTTGGAGCCAGCGTTACGCGAGCCACCACCAGCTCCACCTGCCAGCGACTGCACTGCTGCTGACAATGCTCCACCCAGCTGTCCGCCAGAGGATTCAGACCATGATGAATATGAATTGCGCGGATGTGCAGTTCGGGACGCTGCTCACGCAGCTTCACCAATTGGTGCAGCAATACGGTGGAATCCAGCCCACCGCTGTACCCAACCAGCAGTTGCTGGTAGCCATGGAGATGATGGGCAAGAGAATGCAGTGGCATGAAATTTCCGTAAAAATTGGCAACCCGGCCAGACCTGACCGGGTCAGAATGGCACTATCTTACGCCTGATACAGCTCCAGCGGCAAACCATCCGGATCGGAGAAGAAGGTGTAGCGCTTGTCGGTTACCGGATCGATGCGCACCGGCTCGCAGGCCACGCCGTGTGCTTCCAGATGCTGTTTCGCAGCGTCAACGTCATCCACGCTGAAAGCCAGGTGGCGCAGGCCGCAGGCTTCAGGCTGCGTAGGACGCGCTGGCGGAAAGGGAAAAGAGAAAAGCTCAATAGTGTATTCACCATTCAGAGCCAGATCCCCTTTCCAGGAGTCCCGCGCTTCACGGTACACTTCGCCCATCAGGGTGAACCCCAGGATGTCACAATAGAAGGCCTTACTGACCTGATATTGCTCGGTAATAATGGCGATATGGTGAACCTTTTTAAGACCTAACATAATAATTCCTTGATAATGGCTTCCATGCCCTACCTTACGCAGCCGCTCCGGCGCCCACAATGGCACAATTCTGGATTTAGTCCGCTTTCAGTACCCGCACCAGGTACTGCCCTTCATCGGTCAGGGTTGCGCCGTGAATATCCGTTTCGAAACCGGGGTAATGTCGGCCAATAGTGCAAAGCATCAGCAGGAAATCGAGCACGGCCCGACTCTCTTCCGTGATCATCTCTCCTGGCATCACCACCGGCACCCCTGGCGGATAAGGCAGGATCATATTGGCAGAGACGCGGCCCACCATCCTGGCGATATCGACCGTTTCAACGTTGCCTTTTACCTGCTGCTGAAACATCTGATGCGGCGTCATTTTCATCTCTGGCAGTGTGGCAAAGGCCTGTAGCATCAGCCGCGGCAGATCGTGCTGGCGGATCAGCGTATGGATCCCCTGCGCCAGATCCTGAATGCGCATATTACGGTAGAAATCAGGATCCTCAGCGTAGAGATCCGGCAGCATGTTTTTAACGCGCAGATTAAGATCGTAAGCCCGCTTGAATTCGGTCAGCCCGCGCAGCACGCTCATGGCTTTGGTTTTATCAATGCCGATGCTGAACAGAAACAGCAGGTTATAGGGGCCGGTTTTTTCCACTACCACACCGCGTTCGTCCAGAAATTTAGCCACCAGCGCGGCAGGAATGCCCTGATCCGCCATCACGCCCTGCTCACTCATCCCCGGCGTCAGGATCGTCACCTTGATCGGATCCAGATACATATGATCAGCATCAGCGTCCATAAAGCCGTGCCACTCTTCGTCTCCCGGCTGGATCGGCCAGCATTCCGGTTCATCTACCCCTTCCGGCTGCCAGATATCAAAGAACCAGCCGTCGGACTCTTCCCGCAGCCGCTGGACTTCGCGACGGAAATGCAGCGCGCGCTCTACCGAGCGGTTGATAAGCCGTTTGCCGGGGTTTCCTCGCAGCATAGCCGCTGCCGTCTCAATTGAAGCCACGATAGCGTAGTTGGGTGAGGTGGTGGTGTGCATCATGTAGGCTTCATTAAAGGTTTGCTCGTCGTAGTCCCCTTTAATATGGATCAACGAAGCCTGAGAAAAGGCAGCCAGCAGTTTGTGAGTCGACTGCGTTTCATAAATGACTTTTCCCGGCGTGCGCTCGCCGCTCATCCCGCTCAGACCAGCATAGATAGGATGGAAATTGGTGTAAGGAACCCAGGCTGAATCAAAATGGATGGAAGGGACGTCCAGCGTCTCTTTAATATATTGGGTGTTATAGAGCAGCCCATCATAGGTGGAGTTAGTGATCACCGCATGAACCGGCCAGGTGGCCCGTTCCGTCTGGGCCACCTTCAGCGCGATGCTCTCTTTAGTGAATTCACGCTTAGGAATGCCGCCAAGAATACCCAGCGCATTGCGCGTAGGCTTCAGCCAGATGGGGATAATGTCGCTCATCATCAACAGATGGGTCAGAGACTTGTGGCAGTTACGGTCAATCAGCACCGTACTGCCTGCGGCGGCGGCGTACATCCCGACAATTTTGTTCGAGGTGGAGGTGCCATTAGTGACCATATAGCTCTGCTCCGCGCCAAACGTGCGCGCCACATACTCTTCGGCATCCAGGTGCGGGCCGGTATGGTCAAGCAGCGATCCCAGCTCGGTTACCGAAATAGAGACGTCAGCCTTCAGCGCATTCGCGCCAAAGAAATCATAAAATAGCGTGCCAACCGGGCTTTTCTGAAAGGCCGTCCCGGCCATATGTCCCGGCGTACAGAAGGTATATTTCCCCTCTTTCACATAGGTAAACAGCGCTTTGGTCAGCGGGGGGGTAATGGTGTCGATATATTCATTGGTGTACTGACGGATACGCTGGCCAATCTCTTCCGCTGCGCCCAGGCCGTATTCAAAGAACCAGATAGCCATGCGCAGTTCATTGACGCTGACATCCATCGTGGAATGGGTATTGATAAACGCATAAAGCGGCAGGTATTCATTCAGCAGTTGAACCTCGCAGCATAAGTCCATTCCGTGTTCATCCCAGTCAAAGATGACGCCACAGATGCGGGGATTATGCTCAATCAGCTTCAGCAGATCGTTGGCATCTTTTGGATAGATGGTCTGGAACCCCTGAGTGGCCAACGCCCCGTCCAGTTCACGGATGGGTTCATCTTTATAAAAGGCGTTATGCGGTCCCATGATCGCGATGATATTCAATGCTTACCTCCTGGTAACAATGTTGCATGGGTAAGCATAGCGAAGATTGCTGCCTTGCAGGCGCAAAGTGTTCCAAAGCCCGGTCTTATCTCATCAGGTTACCGAAGGGGTAACCAGTAGCCACCAGCCAGAGAGCGCCAGACAGGGGCCGAACGGCAGCGGATTATCCTGCATGCTTCGCCCTGCCAGGCGTAATAGCAGAACAGTGAGTATCCCCATGAATGCAGCATAGAGCAGCAGTGTTGGCAAACGCTGCCAGCCACACCAGGCCCCTAAAGCTGCCAGCAGCTTGAGATCGCCATAGCCTAACCCTTCTTTTCCAGTTGCCAGCTTAAATCCCCAAAAGAGTAACCACAGTGAGAGATAGCCCGCAACGGCTCCGATAACGGCCTCGTTTAGCGGCACCAGCGCCCCCTTCAAATTCGTCAACAGGCCCAGCCAAAGTAGCGGCAGGGTCAGGAGATCGGGTAACTGCATGTGCTGGATATCGATCGCTGTCAGCGCTATCAGCAGCCAGGTAGAGAGCGCGAGGGCAAACGCCGTTTCTCCCGGAGGCCAGCAGTACGCAATCCAGCCGCTGCACAGGGCGGCCACCAGCTCCACCAGCGGATAACGCCAGCTGATACGATGCTGGCAACGGTGACAACGGCCTTTTAGCAGGAGCCAGCTCAACAGGGGAATAGTATGGTAAAAAGCCAGCGGGCTGCGACAGCACGGGCAGCAGGAACGGGGCAAAAACAGATTGAAGCGCGCCTGCCCCTTCTCTTGCGGCGGAAGCAGACCGGAGAGCTGAAGCCATTCTCTCTGCGCCTGTTGTTGCAGCATCACCGGCAGACGCCAGGTAACGCAGTTCACCACGCTGCCAGCCAGCAGACCCAGTCCACACATTGTTATCAGCCATAGTGACAGCGTCATCGCCTCTTCTCCCTGTGACGTTCACAGGCCATCTTACCCCTTCTTATGGCAGAAAAAATAAGCCGGGTTAAAAACTGGAAGGCGTATTCCAGACTGTTTGCATGCCGGTTTTTTTGATGAAAAAAGAAGAGTAAAGAAGAGAAGGTTATTAAGAACGAATAAAGAGATTATCGGCAGGCATATTGCTGGTGGCGGTATGATCCTCCGATCCGCTGTTTTCACTCGCGGCAGAGAGGGTGAACGGATAGCCATAAAAAAAGCGGGTCCTGAACAGGCTCTGGCGGAGATCGTTCCTCTCCGCCTTCACCCTTCAGAACCCGCCTTTGGCGGTTACGCCCCTGTCAGGCGTAGCCGTAGTTCATCAGACGCTGATAACGGCGATCTAACAGCTCTTCTTTACTCAGCATATCAAGCTCAGCCAAATCAGCCAGCAGCTGCGCTTTCATCGATTCGCCAATAGCCAGCGGATTGCGATGCGCTCCGCCTAACGGCTCCGGAATAACCGTGTCGATAAGCTTCAGCTCTTTCAGGCGCGGTGCAACTATGCCCATTGCCTCAGCAGCCAGCGGCGCTTTATCTGCGCTTTTCCACAGAATAGAAGCGCAGCCTTCCGGCGAAATGACCGAGTAGGTGCTGTATTGCAGCATGTTGACTTTGTCGCCCACGCCGATAGCCAGCGCCCCGCCGGAACCGCCTTCACCGATAACGGTGCAGATCACCGGCACTTTCAACCCTGACATCTCACGCAGGTTGCGTGCGATAGCCTCAGACTGCCCGCGCTCTTCAGCACCCACGCCCGGATAGGCGCCAGGCGTGTCGATGAAGGTGACGATTGGCATATTAAAACGCTCAGCCATCTCCATCAGACGCAGCGCCTTGCGGTAGCCTTCTGGTGCCGGCATCCCGAAGTTACGACGAATTTTCTCTTTGGTTTCGCGACCTTTCTGATGACCAATAATCATCACCGGGCGACCTTCCAGACGAGCAATACCGCCAACAATGGCTTTATCATCCGCATAGGCGCGATCGCCAGCCAGCTCGTCAAAATCAGTAAATACGTTGCGGACATAGTCCAGCGTGTAAGGGCGCAAAGGATGGCGCGCAAGCTGCGCGATCTGCCAGGCTCCCAAATCGGAGAAGATCTTGCGGGTCAGCTCTACGCTTTTTTCACGCAGACGCTGCACCTCTTCATCCAGATTAATATCCAGTTTTTCATCCTGACGGCCAACGGACTTGAGCGAATCAATCTTCGCTTCAAGTTCTGCGATTGGCTGTTCGAAATCCAGGTAATTAAGACTCATAATATTCCTGTTTTAGTCAAACTCCAGTTCCACCTGCTCCGACCCTATCAGCGACCGCAATTCATTTAATAAACGATCGCTGGGCGACACGCGCCACGCTGCGCCAAAGCGCAGCTTCGCCCGCGCATCCTCTCTCTGGTAGTAGAGATGTACCGGAATGGTCCCAGAACGATGGGGTTCCAGGGATTGACGGAGACGGTTCAAAAGCTGGTCATCAATTTGCCTGTCCGTCAGCGAGATAGCAAGCCCGCGAGCATATTTTTCACGGGCTTCATCAATGTCCATCACATCGCGGGCAGTCATTTTAAGCCCCCCGCTGAAGTCATCGAAGCTGACCTGTCCGCTGACGATCAGGATACGGTCTTTTTCCAGCAGATGCTGGAACTTGTCTAACGCATCTGTAAATAACATCACTTCAAGCCGACCAGAGCGGTCGTCCAGCGTACAGATGCCAATCCGGTTACCGCGTTTTGTTACCATCACGCGGGCCGCCACCACCAAACCGACAGCCATGGTCATTTTGCCACGCTCGGTTGGGTGCATGTCTTTCAGGCGCATTCCCCCCACGTAGCGCTCGATCTCTTTCAGATACTGATTGATCGGGTGCCCGGTTAAGTAAAGCCCTAATGTTTCTCTTTCGCCATCAAGCTGAACCTGCTCAGGCCACGGCGTGACGTCAGCGTACGATTTCTCAATGTGTTCCGGCTCTTCCGCCAGTACGCCAAACATATCTGCCTGGCCAATCGCCTCTGCTTTGGCGTGCTGATCCGCTGCCTTGAGCGCCTCTGGCAACGCGCTCATCAGCGCGGCGCGATGCGGCCCCAGACGGTCAAACGCGCCAGACATAATCAGCTTCTCTAACACACGGCGATTCAGCTTTTTGGTATCCGTGCGGGCGCAGAGATCGAACAGCTCGCGGAAATAGCCATCCTGATTACGGGCTTCAATAATGGCTTCAATCGGGCCTTCACCCACGCCTTTAATCGCCCCGATACCGTATACGATTTCACCGTCATCATTAACGTGAAACTGGTACAGACCGGAGTTGATATCCGGCGGCAGCACTTTCAGCCCCATGCGCCAGCACTCATCCACCAGCCCCACCACCTTTTCGGTGTTATCCATATCGGCCGTCATTACCGCTGCCATAAACTCGGCCGGATAGTGAGCCTTCAGCCACAGCGTCTGATACGAGACCAGCGCATAGGCGGCGGAGTGGGATTTGTTAAAACCATAACCGGCAAATTTTTCTACCAGATCGAAGATTTTAACCGCAAGTTCACCATCAATGCCGCGAGACTTAGCACCATCTTCAAAGCCCCCGCGCTGCTTGGCCATCTCGACCGGGTTCTTTTTACCCATAGCGCGACGGAGCATATCTGCGCCGCCCAGGCTGTATCCCGCCAGCACCTGAGCAATCTGCATCACCTGTTCCTGATAGAGGATGATGCCATAGGTCGGCTCCAGCACCGGCTTCAGCGACTCATGCTGCCACTGAATATCGGGATAGGAGATCGCCTCACGCCCATGCTTACGGTCGATAAAGTTATCTACCATGCCGGACTGCAACGGGCCGGGACGGAACAGCGCCACCAACGCGATCATATCCTCAAAGCAGTCGGGCTTAAGACGTTTAATCAGATCTTTCATGCCGCGCGATTCAAGCTGGAATACCGCTGTGGTTTCCGAGCGTTGCAGCATATCGAAACTTTTTTTATCTTCAAGCGGAATGGCTGCGATATCGATCGGCGGCTCACCCTGCTTTTTACGCCGGGCGTTAATCATCTCCAGCGCCCAGTCGATGATGGTCAGCGTGCGCAGGCCCAGGAAGTCAAACTTCACCAGCCCGGCATATTCCACATCATTCTTGTCAAACTGCGTAACCGGGTGATTACCGTTTTCATCGCAATAGAGCGGCGCGAAATCGGTGATTTGCGTAGGTGCGATAACCACACCCCCGGCGTGTTTACCGGCATTACGCGTCACGCCTTCCAGCTTACGCGCCATATCGATCAGCGCTTTAACTTCTTCATCAGCTTCGTAGATTTCCGGCAGCTGAGGCTCGGCGGCGAACGCTTTTTCCAGCGTCATACCCGGATCCGGCGGGATCAGTTTGGAGATGCGATCGACAAAGCCATAGGGATGGCCCAGCACGCGTCCAACGTCACGGATAACCGCTTTAGCCGCCATGGTACCGAAAGTGATGATTTGCGATACCGCTTTACGCCCGTACATCTCCGCCACATGCTCAATCACCAGATCGCGCTTTTCCATGCAGAAGTCGACGTCGAAGTCGGGCATCGAGACGCGCTCCGGGTTCAGGAAGCGTTCAAACAGCAGGTCGAACTCCAGCGGGTCGAGGTCGGTGATTTTCAGCGCGTAGGCCACCAGCGACCCGGCACCTGAACCACGACCAGGCCCTACAGGCACGTCGTTATCCTTGGACCACTGGATAAACTCCATCACAATCAGGAAGTAGCCAGGGAAGCCCATCTGGTTGATAACGTTAAGCTCAAGCTCAAGGCGTTCATCATATGCCGGGCGTTTTTCCGCGCGTATCGCTTCATCGGGGAACAGGAAGGCAAGACGCTCCTCCAGGCCTTCACGCGACTTCATTACCAGGAAGTCTTCGGTGCTCATATCCCCGGTAGGGAACTGTGGCAGGAAGTATTCACCCAGACGGATGGTCACGTTACAACGCTTAGCAATCTCTACGCTGTTTTGCAGCGCTTCAGGGATATCCGAGAACAGCTCGCACATCTCCTCTTCCGTACGCAGATATTGCTGAGGACTGTAGTTTTTCGGACGTTTAGGATCGTCCAGCGTAAAGCCGTCATGGATCGCCACGCGAATTTCGTGCGCGTCGTAATCTTCCTCCTCCAGGAAACAGACCTCATTCGTGGCCACCACGGGAATGTCGTGCGCAATAGCCAGATCCACGGCAGCATGCACCCAGGTCTCTTCATCCGGACGCCCTGTACGGATCAATTCCAGATAGTAGCACTCCGGGAAATGCTCCTGATAGAAGGCCAGGCACTCTCCTACCTGCGCATGGTTGCCACGCAGCAGCATCTGGCCCACATCGCCGCGTCTGCCGCCTGAAAGCAGGATCAGCCCCTCTTTCAGTTCAATCAGCCAGTCACGATCGATAATGGGGCCGGCTGCGCCATAGCCACGCTGGTACGCTTTGGAGATCAACAGCGTCAGATTCTGGTAACCCGTGTTATTTGCTGCCAGCACCGTGAGCTGCGCAAGCTCGTCGCCCATCGCCTCAGAACTGACTTTGAAATCAGCGCCAATGATCGGTTTCATGCCCTGCGCATGCGCGCCGCCGTAGAATTTCACCAGGCCGCACAGGTTAAGGTAATCCGTAATCCCTATAGCGGGCATGCCCAGAGAGGCAGCTTTTTTCACCAACGGACCGGTTTTGGCTAGTCCATCTACCATGGAGTAGTCGCTGTGTACGCGTAAATGAATAAAACGAGGTTCGGCCATATCGGGATCCCACTTAAGACTGAGGGGTAAAAATTACAGAATCTGTCCGGCTGATGCCGCTACTTCCGCATCCAGTATCGCATTTCTCACCGGCGCAAAACTGCGGCGGTGGTGCGGGGTGACGCCATGAAGCGCCAGCCTCTCCATATGCAGCGCAGTCGGATAACCTTTATGCTGGGCAAAACCGTACTCGGGAAATTGCAGATCCAGCTCGGTCATCTCCCTGTCGCGTGTCACTTTCGCAATAATCGAGGCCGCGCTGATTTCACGCACCAGACTGTCGCCTTTTACCACGGCCTGAGAAGGCATGGGTAGCGCCGGGCAGCGATTACCATCAATCAGGACGAAATCAGGCGTGATATGGAGACCGGCCACCGCCCGCTGCATCGCCAGCATGGTGGCATGCAGAATATTAAGCTGGTCGATCTCTTCCGGCTCTGCGCGTCCCAGACTCCAGCTTAACGCTTTTTCGGTGATCTCATCAAACAGAGCCAGCCGGCGCTTTTCAGAGAGTTTTTTCGAGTCGGCCAGGCCGACAATAGGTCTGGCAGGATCGAGGATCACCGCAGCGGTAACAACTGCGCCAACCAGTGGCCCACGTCCTACTTCGTCCACGCCCGCAATGCAGGTCGCCACAGGATAGATAAAATCACTCATGGACAGAGTTCCAGTACGGCTGCCGCGGCCTGCTCATCGGCATTCCAGCGGATTTGATGATGAAGTTCAGTAAAGGTAGCCAGCAGCCGATCGCGGGTTTCGCCTTCGGCCAGCAATGGCGCCAGCGCGGCGGCAAGCTGCTCAGGCTGACACTCATCCTGCAACAGCTCTTTCACCAGTTCGCGCCCCGCCAGCAGATTTGGCAGCGACACGTAATCGGTTTTCACCAGTCGCTTTGCCAGCCAGAAGGTAAAGGGCTTCATGCGGTAACCCACTACCATCGGACACTTGGCAAGCATACACTCCAACGCGGCGGTGCCTGAAGCCAGTAGGGCCGCATCGCTGGCGATCATCGCCTGTCGGCCTTTGCCATCCAGTAAATGCATGGGCAAATCCGGCGCCACTTCAGCCTTAATTCGTTCAAACTGTTCGCGGCGGCGTGGGTTAACCAGCGGCACCACGATTTCCAGATCCGGCCATTTTTCCCGCAGGATCACCGCCGTTCTCAGGAAATCCGCGCTGAGCATTTCAACTTCCGCATTGCGGCTGCCCGGCAGCAGAGCAAGGCAAGGTGTGCCCTCGGCTATCCCCAGCTCGCGTCGCGCTGCCTGTTTATCTGGCTGGATGGGCATTGCATCGGCCATGGTATGCCCGATGAAACGGCACGGCACGTTGAAGCGATCGTAGAAAGCTTTTTCAAACGGCAAAAAGGCCAGCACCAGATCGGTTGAGCGGCCAATTTTAAATACGCGCTTCTGTCGCCAGGCCCAGACAGAGGGACTGACGTAATGAATAGTGCGAATGCCCTTCTGCTTGAGGCGCCCTTCAAGCGTGATATTGAAATCGGGCGCATCAATGCCGACGAACACATCGGGTTGCAGCTCGGTAAAACGCTGCGTCAAATCGCGGCGAATTTTCAGCAGCCGGGGCAGACGTTCAACCACCTCGACAATGCCCATCACCGCCAGCTCTTCCATCTCATACCAGGCTTCACAGCCTTCGGCCTGCATCAGCGGCCCCGCGACGCCCACAAAGCGGGTGTCCGGATGCTTCTCTTTCAGCGCGCGGATAAGACCGGCACCAAGAATATCGCCGGAGGTTTCTCCGGCGACAAGGGCAATCGTTAAAGGATGCTTTGGCATGAGTTAACGAATCAGACCTCGCGTGGAGCGCGTGAAGAAGTCGTAGAAAGGCTGCACTTCCGGATGCTGCCGTGCAATCTCTTCGATTTCCGGCTTAGCTTCGTCCAGCGTTTTACCGCTGCGATAAAGGATCTTATACGCATTACGGATCGCGTGCAGCGCTTCCTTGCTGTAGCCGCGACGTTGCAGGCCAACCAGGTTAATGCCAAATGGCGTAGCGTGGTTGCCCTGGGCGATGACAAATGGCGGCACATCCTGAGCAACGCCAGAGCAGCCGCCAACCATCACGTGCGCGCCGATAATGCAGAACTGATGAACGGCTGTCATCCCACCAATAATGGCAAAATCATCCACTACCACATGCCCGCCCAGCGTTGCGTTATTGGCGAGGATACAGCGGTCGCCAATGATGCAGTCGTGGGCAATATGAGCATTGACCATCAACAGGTTATCGCTACCGACTTTGGTGAGTCCTTCAGCCTGAGCGGTACCACGATGAATGGTGACGCTCTCACGAATGCTGTTGCGGTCGCCCACCTCAACACGGGTTGGCTCTCCAGCGTATTTCAAATCCTGGTTAGCTTCACCGATAGTGGCGAACTGATAAATGGTATTGTCTTTGCCAATACGGGTATGACCATTGACCACAACGTGAGACTTGAGAACGGTACCTTCCCCAATTTCAACGTTTGCCCCAATAAAGCAGAAGGGGCCGATGTGGACGCGAGCACCAATAATGGCGCCCTCTTCAATGACGGAACTTGGATGGATTACAGCAGTTTCATCAATCACGGATTATGACTCCCGGCTGCGGGCACACATCATCGTTGCTTCGCAGACAATTTTACCGTCTACGGTCGCCACGCCTTTAAAGCGCGTCAGACCACGGCGGGTTTTCTCGAAGGTGACTTCCATGATCATCTGATCGCCAGGCACCACAGGACGCTTGAAGCGTGCATCGTCAATACCGGCAAAATAGTACAGCTCACCCGGTTCCAGTTTACCTACGCTTTTAAACGCAAGGATGCCTGTTGCCTGAGCCATAGCTTCTAAAATCAGTACGCCTGGGAAAATCGGTTTACCAGGGAAATGGCCCTGGAAAAACGGTTCGTTAACCGATACGTTTTTTACCGCGCGAAGGAACTTGTGCTCTTCAAACTCGAGTACGCGATCGACCAGCAGAAACGGATAGCGGTGCGGCAGCAGTTCAATAATCTCTTCAATTTTCAGAGTATGAGTTTCAGTAGTCAAAATACTCTTCCTGTCCTAAAAATTCTGATGGCATCAATAACACGGCCTGCAAAGATCGCAAGATCACCGCAGGCCGCAAATCAGTTTCCGTGCGCAAGCCTTCCCTGCTTAGCTTTCTAATTCTACCCTGGTGGGTACTGAAGGCTGCTCAGGCTGCTGGCAAGGCGCTTAGTCTTTGTGGACTTTACGCTCGATGGCTTTTAAGCGTTTGCTTATTTCATCGATATTCATCACCAACGCGGCCGTTTTGCGCCAGGTTTTGTTGGGTTGCAGCGGAATCCCGGAGGAGTATACCCCAGGTTCAGTAATTGGTCGCATGACCATTCCCATTCCGGTGACTGTCACTTTGTCACAAATTTCCATGTGGCCATTAATGACACTTGCACCGCCAATCATGCAGTAGCGGCCGATTTTCAGGCTGCCAGCCATGATGACGCCACCCGCAACCGCGGTATTGTCGCCAATCACAACGTTATGTGCAATCTGGCACTGGTTATCAATGATAACACCATTCCCGATCCGAGTGTTATCCAACGCACCGCGATCGATCGTGGTACAGGCACCGATTTCCACCCGATCGCCAATGATTACGGTACCCAACTGCGGGATTTTCACCCAGTTGCCGCGATCGTTAGCGTAACCAAAACCGTCCGCGCCGATAACCGTGCCGGACTGGATCAGGCAGTATTCGCCAATCTGAATTTCATGGTAAACAGAGACATTCGCCCAAAGACGGCTCCCTTTACCAATGCGGGTATTCTTACCGATGAAACAGCCGGCGCCAATCACCACGTTATCACCCAGCTCTACGCCAGATTCGATAACGGCATTCGCCCCGACAGAAACATGCTGGCCCAGCTTCGCGCTGGGATCGATCACCGCGCTGGGCGCGATATTTGTGGCAGGTTGTGGGGTAGTGTCCAGAATCTGCGCCATGCGGGCATAGGTCAGATAGGGATCTTTTACCACCAGCGCGGCACCCTGCACACACTCCAGATCCTCAGCTAAAAGCACCACGGCAGAGGCCTTGCAGGTTGCAAGTTGCTCGCGGTAACGGCTGTTAGAGAGAAAAGTGATTTGACCGGATTGGGCGGATTGCATAGAAGCAATGCCGGAGATGACGAGGTCGCCATCTCCGTGCAATTCTGCATCCAACTGCTGGGCTAAATCAGCCAGTCGAATTGATGACATCGATTATTTAACCTGTTTCAGAACATCAGCAGTGATGTCTTTAGATTTAGCTGCATACGCCACGGCGTTAGCATCAACAACGACGTCGTAACCTTCATCATCTGCAACTTTACGCACAGCATCCTGAATACGGCTCAGGATTTTATTGCGTTCTTCTGCCTGACGACGACGGTTATCCTGCTCGAAAGCCTGAGCTTTTGAAGAGAAGGCTTCACGCTGCGCCATCACGTCTTTTTCCATGCGGCTGCGTTCGCTCGCCTTCATGGTAGAGCCGTCACGCTGCAAACGCTGCATTTTGGTTTGCAGATCGCGCTCCATACCTTGCAGCTCAGTTGCACGGCCTTTGAACTCATTTTCAAGCTGTTTCGCAACTGTCGCACGCGCCGGTAACTGTTGGAAAATGCTGGAAACGTTCACCACTGCAATCTTATCTGCAGCCTGAGCACCAGCGGAAACCGCCAGAGCAATTGAGAGGCCTGCGGCACACAACAACTTTTTCACTATAAACTCCTTACCATCAACGTTTGTGTCTGAGACACATGTGTTGCGCGTTAAGGCAACCATGCAGGTTGCCTTTAAACGGCGCGATACTCACTTAGAAGCTTCCTTGCTGAACCGCGTTACCAGGTTTTACCAATGTTAAACTGGAACTGTTCGGCTTTATCTCCATCATACTTTTTGAACGGCTGGGCATAAGAGAAGACCAGCGGCCCCAGTGGCGACATCCACTGTAGCGCCAGACCAGCCGACATGCGGATATTGCCAGGATCGCTGTAGTCAGGAATTCCAGCCGCACGCGTTTCGGCGGTGTTTTCCCACTTGGTGTCCCACACTGTACCGGCATCCACAAACAGCGATGTCCGCACAGAGTTCGCATATTTCTCACTCAGGAATGGCGTTGGCGTGATCAGCTCTGCACTGGCTGTTGCCATAGCATTACCGCCAACGGCATCGTTTGAATCACAGAGTACGCCGGTTGAGCAGGTGTCTGAGTTATTGTTGTAGTAAGCCGCTTTTGGACCAATGGTATTAGAGCGGAAACCACGCACGGTGCTGGAACCACCGGCATAGAAGTTCTCATAGAACGGCAGCTCTTTGCCATCCAGGCCATCGCCATAGCCGACTTTCCCGCGACCCAACAGCACCCAGGTACGATCCTGGTTCAAAGGCACATACTGCTGCGTATCCAGCGTCGCTTTGTAGAAGGCGTTATCGGAACCTGGGATAGTCACTTTACCATTCAGGTTGGTACGGTTACCGGCCGTTGGGAAGAATCCGCGGTCCAGGTTGTTGTATGTCCAACCATAGTTAAAGGTAAAGTCGTCGGCAGCATAATCAGCATCGCCGTTGAGATCCGGGTTCTGACCCACAGAATTCAGATAGCGGAACATGGCTACCTGCGGCTGCATATTGGAGAGGTCGTTATGAACATACCCCAGACCAACGCGCAACGTGTTGTTTTCATTGACCGGGAAACCGAGCGTACCGTCTAAACCATAACTTTTGTTGGTATAGTCAGAGAGGTCAGCGTCATCCGCTTTAAAGTCGTTATAGAACACACGACCGCCGAGGCTCACACCGTCAACCGTGAAGTACGGGTCGGTCAGTGAGAATTCCGCATAGGTCTGATAATCGTTTTTCGTGCCGCTGATGCCAACGGTGTTACCGGTGCCGAGCCAGTTTTCCTGGGTCACGCCAACCTGGAAGCTCACGCCACTTTCCGTGCCGTAGCCTACGCCAAAGTTGAAGGTACCGGTGTTACGCTCTTTCACCTTGTACACCACGTCTACCTGATCCGGCGAGCCTGGCACGCGCTGCGTGTCGGTATCTACCGTTTCAAAATAGCCGGTACGGTTCAGACGCTCTTTGCCCTGATCGACCAGGTCGCTCCCCAGCCAGGCACCTTCCATCTGGCGCATTTCGCGGCGCAGAACGGAATCTTTAGAGGTGTCATTGCCTTCAAAGCGCACTTTACGAACGTAGTAGCGGTTGCCCGCATCGACGTTGACGTGCAGCTTCACCGTTTTATCGGCATCGTTGATTTCTGGCTGCGTGACTACGCGTGGATAGGCATAGCCGTAACGACCCAGCATCTTCTTGATGTCATCTTCCATTTTGGTCACTTTGGCGCCGTTATAAAGCTCGCCTGGCTTAACCTTAGTCAGCGTTTCGACTTCCGCTGAGTGGCCCGCCATGCTGCCATTAACCACAACGCCGGAAAGCTTGTACTGATCGCCTTCGGTGATATTGATGGTGATGTAGATGCCTTTTTTATCCGGCGTCAGGCTGACCTGCGTCGAATCGATGTTGAAACGGGCATAACCGCGGTCCAGGTAGAAGCTGCGCAGGGTTTCAAGGTCGCCGGCCAGCTTTTGCTTCTGATACTTACGATCCCCTACCACGTTCCACCACGGTACTTCATCACGCAGCTGGAAGCGGGAGATCAGCTCATCAGATGAGAAAGCTTTGTTGCCCACCACGTTGATTTGCTGGATCTTGGCAGAGACGCCTTCGGTAAAGACCAGCTTCAGGTCTACGCGGTTACGCGGCAGAGGAGTGACCACTGCCTTCACACTGGCGCTGTATTTACCCACGCTGTAGTAGAAGTCTTCAAGCCCCTTCTCAATAGAAGAGATGGTGGTGCGGTCAAGGGCTTCGCCCACGCGCACGCCAGAGGCTTCCAGATTCTGCTTCAGCATGTCATCTTTCACCGCTTTGTTACCGGAGAAGGTGATGCTGGCGATCGTCGGGCGCTCTTTAACCTGAACGATCAGCGTGTCGCCGTCGCGCAGGACTTGTACGTCTTCGAAGTTTCCGGTCGCGAAGAGAGCACGAATAGTATTACTGATATCATCATCGGAGACGGTGTCTCCCACGCGGACAGGCATACTCAGCAATGCCGCGCCGACGGCGACTCGCTGCAGGCCTTCGAAATGAATATCCTTCACTACGAAGCCGTCTGCCGCGTATACGGTAGCGCTGCTAAACAGCAGCGACGCTATGAGCAACTTTTTCATCGCCATCGTTGTTATGCATTCTTCCTAACTGGTTCTCACGGGTAGCGGGCGCCTGGCCTGCTAAAGACGTGAGAAATCATTGAATAGTGCAAGCCCCATTAACAGCACCAGCAATATAGAGCCAATGCGATAACTGAAGTCCTGAACTCGCTCAGACACCGGCCCACCTTTGATCTTTTCGATCGCCAGGAACAGCAAATGCCCACCATCTAATACCGGCAACGGGAACAGATTGATTATCCCGAGGTTCACGCTGATCAAAGCCAGGAACATCAGGTAGTAGATCAAACCATATTCCGCCGACATCCCAGCACCCTGGGCGATTGAAATCGGCCCGCTGAGATTGTTTAACTTCACTTCGCCGACTATCAGTTTGCCCAGCATGTTTACCGTCAGCTTCATCAGCTGCCAGGTTTTGGCGCTCGCCTCACCTATTGCAGCAAACGGGCCATACTGTCGTACCGTTTTAAATTCATCCGGCAGAGGAATAATGCGCGGGATAACCCCTGCGAACCCTTCTGCTTTGTTGCCAGGCTTAACGTCTGGCGTCAGGGTTAACCGGACAGGGGAACCCTCTCGTTCAACCTCTACAACCAACGCCTGCCCCGGATTATCGCGTACCAGCGTAACAAAACGCTGCCACTGGTCTACCGGCTGACCATCGACTTTAACGATCCTGTCGCCCGCTTGCAAACCCGCCTTGCTTGCTGCCGAGTTCGCCTGCACTTCTGCCAGTACCGTTTCGATCTGGGGGCCACGAGGCTGAATGCCCAGCGACGCTACCGGATCCTGCTTATCCGGCTCGAACTGCCAGTTGCGCAGATCGAGCCGCTTTTCTGTGACCTGAGAAGAGCCAAAAGGCGTCACGCTCAGCGTCGTTTGCTGGTCGCCTATTTTTGCCACCAGCGCCATACGCACAGCATCCCAGTCAGGCGTTTCGATACCGTCGACAGCTTTAAGTTCCATTCCTGGCGTAATTTGAGCCTCTGCCGCCTGCGAACCGCTCACTATTTCGCCAACGACCGGACGAACGCCAGGGACGCCGATGATAAACACCAGCCAGTAAGCAAAAATGGCAAACAGGAAATTCGCGACAGGCCCGGCACTGATGATGGCCGCGCGCTGTAGGACGGTTTTGTTATTGAAAGCGTGATGGCGCAGCTCTGGCGCTACGCTTTCAACACGCTCATCGAGCATTTTGACGTAGCCGCCCAGCGGGATAAGTGCAATGACATATTCGGTTCCCTGCTTGTCGCGACGACGCCACAAGGCTTTACCAAATCCCACAGAGAAACGTTCTACTTTGACACCACAGCGACGGGCCACCCAGAAGTGGCCAAATTCGTGCACGGTGATCAATACGCCAAGGGCAACAATAAATGCCCCCAGGCTCCAGAGAATGCTCAGCATAACGTCCCTTATAGCGTCCCGAAGACCAGCAACAGCAGACAGGCAAAGACCGGCACGGCGGCGGTCAGGCTGTCGATACGGTCAAGGATCCCACCATGACCGGGAATGAGATTACCGCTGTCTTTTATGCCCGCCTCACGTTTAAACATACTCTCTGTTAAGTCGCCCAGCACGGAAGCCAGCGCGGCCACCAGCGAACAAATCAACAGCGTAGTAATGGGCACGCTTAGCGGCGCCCACAGACTGAACAGCCAGGCAATAATAGCAGAGGTCACCAGACCGCCAAAGAAGCCTTCCCAGGTTTTGCCTGGTGAAACTTTTGGAGAGAGCTTGTGCTTACCAAACAGGCGGCCAAACATATAGGCTCCCGAATCCGCCCCCCATACCAGCAGCATCACGTATAACAGCCACCAGGCGCCGGCGAAATGATCGGTATCGTAGTGATACTGGCGCAGCGTGAGCATACCCCAGAAAAACGGCACGATGGTCAGGATACCAAACAGCAGACGAAGAGGTTTAGAGGAGCGCCACAAAGCGGCAGAGCCGGGATAGCGCAGCACCAGCACCAGCGCCACCACCCACCAGCAGAGGGCAGCCCAGAGCGAGCCAGCAACCTGGGGCAGATGCACGGAGTGCTGATAGGCAGGAAGGGTAAACATCATGAAGGCGAGAAGCAGCCCGCACAGGACCGCCAGCCAGATGCGTTGCGATTTAGACGCGAAGCCCGCGAACTGCCCCCACTCCCAGGCGGCGAGCATACATACCGCCAGGGTGATAATGGCAAATCCAGCAGGCGGCAGCAAAAACAGCGCTGCAATCACAATCGGGATAAGTATAAACGCGGTAATCAGGCGTGACTTCAGCAAAGATTACCCCCAGAGCGCTCAGGCGCCGCCGGGTGCTGCACCGCCAAAGCGACGCTCTCGTTGTGCAAATGCATTCAGTGCACCTTCAAAGACTTGTTCATCAAAATCAGGCCAGAGAACATCGGTAAAAAAGAACTCTGCGTAGGCAACCTGCCACAGCAAAAAGTTACTGATTCGATGCTCTCCCCCTGTCCTTATTACCAGATCCACGGGAGCCAGATCATTGAGGCAGAGATAGTTGCCGAGGGTGTCTTCCTCGATCTGATCGGGACGGAGTAGACCTTCCTGAACCTGCTCTGCTATTTTTCTGACGCCATGGATGATATCCCAACGTCCGCCATAATTCGCGGCAATGTTGAGGGTTAGTCCATTATTTTGTTGAGTAAGTTCCTCGGCGCGGCGAATGCGCTCCTGCAGACGGGCATTAAAACGACCGGTGTCGCCGATGATCCGCAGACGAACATTATGCTTATGCAGACTTTTCACTTCGCTGTCGAGCGCCCAGACGAAAAGCTCCATCAACGCCAGGACTTCCTGCGGCGGACGGTTCCAGTTCTCACTGCTGAATGCATAAAGCGTCAGCGCATCAAGCTTGTTGCTGACAGCAAAACTTACCGCCCGACGAACTGACTTCACACCGGCTTTATGCCCCGAGATGCGCAGCTTGCCACGGTTTTTAGCCCAACGGCCATTGCCATCCATAATGATGGCCACGTGACGGGGGTTTTCCCCTTGCAGGTCATCGGTTTTTAATTGATTTTCGGACGACATAACGCGTAATGATTTCCTTTAATCAGAAATACAACGGCTTCTGAAATATCTTACCCGCTCGACGTAAAAAAGCCGTGTCTCGCACGGCCTGCGTTACCGCTTCATCGCAACGTGATACTCAAACAGCGGCGGAAGACTATACCATCTCCGCCCCCGCCCCACAAATGGCCGCACCCTGATTGGCTGAATTACCGGGCTTCAGAGAAGCGTGACAGCATGGCACCTGCCGAGGCGCGCGCCTGCCTGTCAATCTCCAGTACCGCCTCAACGCTGTCAGGTTCCGCACAGGATAACTTCTCCAGCACGGCCGTATTGAGTGCGGCGATATCGGTAAAGCGGATTTGCGAATCCAGGAAAGCGGCAACCGCAATCTCGTTGGCTGCATTCAGCGTCGTGGTCGCAGCCTGTCCGGCAGAACAGGCATCGATAGCCAGCTTCAGGCAGGGATAGCGCGCAAAATCCGGCTCGGCGAAGGTCATCGCCCCCATGCGGGTGAAATCCAGTGGCGTAGCCCCGGACGGCACTCGCTGAGGCCAGGCCATCACGTGTGCAATAGGCGTCCGCATGTCAGGTGAACCCAACTGAGCCAGTACGCTGCCATCACGGTAACGCACCATAGAGTGGATTACCGACTGGGGATGCAGGATGACTTCCATTTGGGCGTCGGTTGCATTAAACAGCCAGCGGGCTTCAATATATTCCAGGCCTTTATTCATCATGGTGGCAGAGTCAACGGAGATTTTTCGCCCCATTGACCAGTTCGGATGCGCACAGGCCTGATCCGGCGTCATGCGCTCAAGCAGGTGTAACGGCGTCTCGCGAAACGGGCCACCAGACCCCGTGAGGATAATGCTGTCAATGCCATTATCTTCCAGAGAAGCGTACCCTAACTGTTGCTGGAGGGAAGCAGGCAAACTCTGAAAAATGGCGTTGTGCTCGCTATCCACGGGCAACAGCTGCGCTTTTGACGCGCTTACCGCCTCCAGAAAAAGCTGGCCGCAGGTAACCAGAGACTCTTTATTAGCAAGAAGCACCTGTTTTCCAGCGCGAATTGCCGATAACGTAGGCATTAATCCTGCCGCGCCAACAATTGCCGCCATAACCTGATCCACCTCATCCAGCGCCGCCAGGTCGCAGGCTGCCTGCTCACCGCTCAAGACCTCGGTCGCTACGTTCAGGCTTTTCAGACGAAGTCGCAGGGCCGCAGCAGAGCGTTCATCAGACATTGAGGCATAGGCAGGGCGAAAGGCCAGACACTGTTCAGCCATCCGCTCAACATTATGACCCGCGACCAGCGCCTTAACGGCAAACAGATGCGGATTGGCGCTAACTACCGCCAGCGTGCTGGTCCCGATTGAACCCGTTGAACCGAGGATCGTCAATTGCTTCATGAGGGTGCTCTGTGTCATCACCGACGGCCTGGCTCTTCCGGCCATCAGCTAAGCGAATAAATGCAAAACGCCGTAAGACTGACCACTCATTTGAACGGCAATCTGTACGGCGTTTCATGGGAAAATGACGAACTCAGAAGTCCATCAGCTCCGTTTCTTTTTCTGCCAGCGCTGTATCAACTTTCTTGATAAAGAGGTCGGTCATTTTCTGGATATCATCCTGAGAACGCCGCTCTTCGTCTTCGCTGATCTCTTTGTCTTTCAGTAAAGCTTTAACTTTGTCGTTCGCGTCACGGCGGACGTTACGCACGGACACGCGACCCTGCTCTGCTTCGCCACGGACAATTTTGATCAGGTCTTTACGACGCTCTTCCGTCAGCGCAGGCAGCGGAACGCGAATATCGGTGCCAGCTGAGCTTGGGTTAAGACCCAGGTCAGAGGTCATGATCGCTTTTTCTACAGCCGCGCTGATAGAGCGGTCAAACACGTTGATTTTCAGCGTGCGGGAATCTTCAACGGTGACGCTGGCCAGCTGGCGCAGCGGCGTGGAAGAGCCGTAATAGTCAACCATGATGCCATCAAGAATGCTTGGCGAGGCGCGACCAGTACGGATTTTGCCGATAGTGTTTTTGAATGCTTCCACGCATTTATCCATGCGCGTTTCAGCATCTTTTCTGATTTCGTTAATCACGTTGGAACCCTTGGATTCTGGTTAGCACGGGTCGTATGGCACCCGTGTCAACATAGTCTTGGTGAATCTGATTATAGTGCGCAACGCACTACAAAAGCAGAATATACCTTATTTTACGCAGCGGCGGATATTATTGCGTAATCAGGGTGCCTTCTTTTTCGCCCATTACCACGCGACGCAGTGCGCCTGGCTTATTCATATTGAAGACACGAATCGGCAGTTTGTGATCGCGAGCCAGCGTAAAGGCCGCCAGGTCCATTACCTTCAGCTCTTTATCCAGCACGTCAGTGTAACTGATCTGATCGTACAGGGTCGCATCCGGGTTTTTCACCGGATCGGCTGAATAGACGCCATCTACTTTGGTGGCTTTCAGCACCACATCTGCTTCAATTTCGATGCCACGCAGGCAGGCGGCGGAATCGGTAGTAAAGAACGGGTTACCCGTACCGGCGGAGAAGATCACCACGCGGTTGTTGCGCAGCAGGCTGATCGCTTCTGCCCAGCTGTAGTTATCGCATACGCCGTTCAGCGGTATCGCGGACATCAGGCGGGCGTTCACATAGGCACGATGCAGAGCATCACGCATTGCCAGACCGTTCATCACGGTCGCCAGCATGCCCATATGGTCGCCAACGACGCGATTCATTCCAGCCTGCGCCAGACCAGCGCCACGGAACAGATTACCACCACCGATAACCACACCCACCTGAATGCCCAGTTCTACCAGTTCTTTCACTTCCTGAGCCATACGATCCAGTACGCTTGCGTCGATGCCGAAGCCTTCAGCACCTTGCAGCGCTTCGCCACTCAGTTTAAGCAGAATACGTTGATATACAGGTTTTGCATTGGTCGCCATGGTGTTTTTTCCTGGATGGTTTGGTCGATGTGAGGAGTTAAATCTGATCTATCATCCTCTTAGCACCGGAGAAATGCTATTGGGATGAGACTGAAAATGCGTGGTGCTAACGGCAGACAAAAAAGAACCGCCGATTGGCGGTTCTTATCAATCATTAAGACTGCTTGGACATCGCCGCAACTTCTGCTGCGAAATCGGTTTCTGCTTTCTCAATGCCTTCGCCCACTTCAAAGCGGATGAAGTTAACAACATCTGCGTTTTTCTCTTTCAGCAGCTGGCCCACAGTTTTTGATGGGTCCATCACGAAAGGCTGACCAGTCAGAGAGACTTCGCCGGTGAATTTCTTCATGCGGCCTTCAACCATCTTCTCTGCGATCTCTTTCGGCTTACCGGACTGCATGGCGATGTCCAGCTGAACCTGGAACTCTTTCTCAACCACGTCAGCAGAAACGTCTTCTGGCTTAACGAATTCTGGCTTGCTTGCTGCAACGTGCATTGCCAGCTGCTTAACCAGCTCTTCATCAGCACCTGTTGCTGAAATCAGAACGCCGATACGTGCGCCGTGCAGGTAGCTGCCCAGTGCATCGCCTTCCAGTGAAGATACGCGACGAATATTGATGTTTTCACCAATTTTTGCCACCAGCGCCACGCGCTCTTCTTCGAACTGAGCTTTCAGCGCTTCAACATCGGTGATTTTGCCAGCAACAGCAGCATCCAGCACTTTGTCAGCAAAGGCCTGGAAACCGCTATCTTTAGCCACGAAGTCAGTCTGGCAGTTTACTTCCAGAATCACACCGTAGTTGCCTTCAATCTTGGTTTTGATCACGCCGTCAGCAGCAACGTTGCCTGCTTTCTTAGCCGCTTTGATCGCGCCAGATTTACGCATGTTCTCGATTGCCAGTTCGATGTCGCCATTGGCTTCGGTCAGCGCTTTCTTACAATCCATCATGCCAGCGCCAGTGCGCTCACGCAGTTCTTTTACCAGAGCCGCAGTAATATCAGCCATTCTCTAATCCTCGGTTATTCAGCATTTGTTGGCATCCCGCCGGAACGGGGGAGACAAATGTCTCTTCTCGGGAGAAACATTCTGCCCCGCCGATTGTGACAACCAGCAGAGCGAATTCGAATAAAATAAAGGGGCCATCCGGCCCCTTACAGATTTACATCTGATCAATAAGGGCTCTCTGAGGAGCGATCCTTATTACTCAGTTTCGGCGAAGGTTTCTTCAGCCTGCTGAGCCAGGTCCTGAGAGCGACCTTCACGCACAGTGGTAGCCACTGCGGTCAGGTACAGGCTCACAGCACGGATTGCATCGTCATTACCAGGAATGATGAAGTCAACGCCGTCCGGATCAGAGTTAGTATCAACGATAGCAAAGACCGGAATACCCAGGTTGTTTGCTTCTTTGATTGCGATGTGCTCGTGGTCTGCATCAACAACGAACAGAGCGTCAGGCAGGCCGCCCATGTCCTTGATTCCGCCCAGGCTGTTTTCCAGCTTGCCCAGTTCACGGGTGCGCATCAGCGCTTCTTTCTTGGTCAGTTTATCGAAGGTACCGTCCTGAGACTGGGTTTCCAGATCTTTCAGACGTTTGATGGACTGACGAACGGTTTTCCAGTTAGTCAGCATGCCACCCAACCAGCGATGGTTTACGAAGAACTGGTCACAGCTCAGCGCAGACTCTTTTACCGCTTCGCTTGCAGCGCGCTTAGTACCGACCATCAGGATCTTTCCTTTACGGGAAGCGATCTTGTTCAGTTCAGCCAGAGCTTCGTTGAACATTGGTACGGTTTTTTCAAGGTTGATGATGTGAACTTTGTTACGAGCGCCGAAGATGAATGGCTTCATTTTCGGGTTCCAGTAACGGGTCTGGTGACCGAAGTGTACACCAGCCTTGAGCATGTCGCGCATGGAAACAGTTGCCATTATTACCTCTATAGAGTGATTTGGGGTTAAGCCTCCATGTATCCCATACAACCGACCCGTCAGACTGCTTGCGCAGGCTTTAAGGCACCCCGGCGTATGTGTCGATACATGTGTGTTATTTACACATAATGAGAGTTATGCGTTTCGCTGAGAAAAGTTCTTCACAGAGAATCGTCGGCGCGCTTTATATCACAAAGCGCCCTGTGAAGCCAAATTTTGTTAGCAACGCCCTTCCTGCCACAAACTGCAATTGGCAGAGCAAAGGTGGGCTGCTACCATTGCTGCACTTCCTTTATTATTGTCGAAAATAGCGGCAACTGCGGACAAAATTAATGGCGATTACAATTAAAACCCCTGAAGAAATCGAAAAAATGCGCGTGGCGGGCCGTCTGGCTGCTGAAGTGCTCGAAATGATTGAAGAACATGTTAAGCCCGGTATCAGCACCGGCGAGCTGGATCGCATTTGTCACGATTACATCGTTAACACTCAGAAAGCGGTTTCGGCCAGCCTGGGTTATCACGGTTTTCCGAAATCGGTCTGCATCTCCATCAACGAAGTGGTCTGCCACGGTATCCCAAGTGATGAGCGCATCCTGAAAGAGGGCGACATCGTCAATATTGATGTCACCGTGATCAAAGATGAATACCACGGTGATACCTCTAAAATGTTTATCGCCGGTAAACCTACTATTCTGGGCGAGCGTCTGTGCCGCATCACGCAGGAGAGCCTTTATCTGGCGCTGCGGATGGTGAAACCAGGCATCCGCCTGCGCACTATTGGCCGCGAAATTCAGAAGTTTGTTGAAGCGCAGGATTTCTCTGTTGTACGCGAATATTGCGGACACGGTATCGGTAAGGGTTTTCATGAAGAGCCGCAGGTTCTGCATTACGATGCGGACGACGGCGGCGTTGTGCTTCAGGCTGGCATGGCCTTTACCATTGAGCCGATGGTAAACGCTGGTGATTACCGCATTCGCAGCATGAAAGATGGCTGGACGGTGAAAACCAAAGATCGCAGCCTCTCAGCACAATATGAGCACACCATTGTGGTGACGGAAAACGGCTGCGAAATTATGACGCTGCGTAAGGATGACACCATTCCCGCCATCCTGACCCACGACGCGTAAGGCAAACGAAATAAAAAAACCGGCTCCGGCCGGTTTTTTTTGATCTCAGGCTGCTGCTGGCGCTATTGTCGGTGTTCTATTCCGATCCGCAGCGCATTAAGCAGGAGCACCGGCGTGACCAAAACCCTTAAGGATTATAAAAAGTCTGGCTCCCCTGCCCACTGGGCCGATGAGGAGCTGACTCGCGAATCCCTGAAGCAACATCTTGAGCAGTTCAATCTGCTGCTGGCAGATGCGTTTGACCAGGGCGAAGACGTTGAAAAACTGATTGATGCCCGCACGCTCTTTATCGATCGTCTGCTCAGACGCCTCTGGCGTTTTTATGGCTTCCCGGAAAAAGAGGGCATTGCCCTGGTGGCTGTGGGCGGCTATGGACGCGGTGAACTGCACCCGCTTTCCGATATTGATGTGCTGATCCTCAGCCGTCGCACCCTCTCTGAACAGGATGCCCAACGCACCGGCGAGCTGCTGACGCTGATGTGGGACTTAAAGCTGGAAGTGGGGCACAGCGTCCGCACGCTGGAAGAGTGCCTGCTTGAAGGGTTGTCTGACCTCACTGTCGCCACCAATCTGATTGAATCCCGCATGTTAACCGGTGATGTGGCGCTGTTTCTTGAGCTGCAAAAGAACGTCTTCAGCGACGGTTTCTGGCCTTCTGACCAGTTTTTCGCGGCAAAGATTGCAGAGCAGCAGGAGCGCCACAATCGCTATCATGGCACCAGCTACAATCTGGAGCCGGACATCAAAAGCAGCCCTGGTGGCCTTCGCGATATCCATACGCTGTTGTGGGTTGCCCGCCGTCATTTCGGGGCAACCTCACTGGATGAGATGGTTGGATTTGGCTTCCTGACGGAAGTGGAGCGCAACGAGCTGAACGAGTGCCAGAGCTTTTTGTGGCGCATCCGGTTTGCCCTGCATCTGACCCTGCCCCGCTACGATAACCGCCTGCTGTTTGATCGCCAGCTTACCGTGGCTCAGCGCCTGAACTATCAGGGCGAAGTTAACGAGCCGGTTGAGCGGATGATGAAGGATTTCTACCGGGTGACCGCGCGTATCAGCGAACTTAACCATATGCTGCTGCAACTGTTTGATGAGGCGATCCTTGCGCTTGGCGAAGATGAAAAGCCGCGTCCCATCGATCAAGAGTTCCAGCTACGCGGTTCGCTGATCGATTTGATCGATGAAACGCTGTTCTCGCGCGAGCCGGAAGCGATCATGCGGATGTTCTATACCATGGTGCGCATGCAGAACATCAGCGGGATCTACTCCACTACGCTGCGCCAGTTGCGCCATGCCCGCCGTCATCTGGCCCAGCCGCTTTGCACTATTCCGGAAGCGCGCCGTCTGTTTATGTCCATTTTGCGCCATCCGGGCGCCGTCAGTCGGGCGCTGCTCCCTATGCATCGCCATAACGTGCTCTGGGCCTATATGCCGCAGTGGGGGAATATTGTCGGGCAGATGCAGTTCGACCTGTTTCACGCTTATACGGTGGATGAGCACACCATCCGGGTGCTACAGAAGCTGGAGAGTTTTGCCAACGAGGCGACTCGTCCGCGCCATCCTCTCTGTGTGGAAATCTGGCCACGCTTGCCGCAGGTGGAACTGCTGTTGATGGCCGCGCTGTTCCATGACATAGCGAAAGGACGCGGCGGTGACCACTCTCTTCTCGGCGCTCAGGATGTGCTGGAGTTTGCTGAACTTCATGGCCTGAACTCGCGTGAAACCCAGCTGGTTGCCTGGCTGGTGCGCCATCATCTGTTGATGTCGGTAACGGCGCAGCGGCGTGATATTCAGGATCCCACAGAGATCCAGCAATTTGCCGAAGTGATGCAAAACGAGAACCGACTGCGTTACCTGGTCTGCCTGACGGTGGCGGATATCTGCGCCACTAACGAGAATCTATGGAACAGCTGGAAGCAGAGTTTGCTGCGCGAGCTGTTCTTCGCCACCGAAAAACAGCTGCGTCGCGGCATGGAAAACAGCCCGGATCTGCGTGAGCGGGTGCGTCATCATCGCTTGCAGGCTCTGGCGTTATTACGGATGGATAATATCGACGAGCGCGCCCTGCACCCTATCTGGAGCCGCTGCCGCGCTGATTATTTCCTTCGCCATACGCCCAATCAGCTCGCCTGGCATGCCCGCCATCTGCTGCAACACGACCTAACGCAGCCGCTGGTGCTGGTCAGCCCGCAGGCGACACGCGGCGGCACGGAGATCTTTATCTGGAGTCCGGATCGGCCTTATCTTTTCGCCACCGTAGCGGGAGAGCTGGATCGCCGTAATCTCAGCGTGCATGACGCGCAGATCTTCACCAGCCGCGACGGCATGGCGATGGATACCTTTATCGTGCTGGAGCCGGATGGCAGCCCGCTGGCCGCAGACCGTCATGAAATGATCCGGCAGGCGCTGGAACAGGCGATAGGCCAGACCAGCTGGCAGTCACCGCGCACCCGGCGGCAGTCCGCCCGGCTTAAACATTTCAGCGTGGACACTCAGGCGAAGTTTTTACCGGGTCACACAGACCGTCGCACCTATATGGAGCTGATCGCGCTGGATCAGCCAGGCCTGCTGGCCCGCGTGGGGGAAGTCTTTGCCGACTTAGGCATTTCACTACACGGCGCGCGTATCAGCACCATCGGTGAACGCGTGGAGGATTTATTTATCCTCGCTAACAGTGAGCGGCGAGCTTTGGGGCCGGAATTGCGCGAACAGTTACAACAACGGTTGACAGACGCCCTTAATCCAAACGATAAAGTGTGACCCGGATTTAATTTTTAACACACCATGTGGGGCAACGTGGCGGGGTTAACACCCCCCTTCCCGCATCGGGAACATGAGTGAAACAGGAAGAACTAATGCAACAATTACAGAGTGTTATTGAGAGCGCCTTCGAGCGCCGCGCAGAGATCACCCCCGCTAATGCAGATACTGTTACCCGCGAAGCGGTCAAACAGGTTATCAGCCTGCTTGACAGCGGTGCCCTGCGCGTCGCTGAAAAGATTGACGGTGAGTGGGTAACGCATCAGTGGCTGAAAAAGGCCGTACTCCTCTCCTTCCGCATCAATGACAATCAGGTGATTGAGGGTGCAGAAAGCCGCTTCTACGACAAAGTGCCGATGAAGTTTGCCGACTATGACGACGCGCGCTTTAAAAAAGAGGGCTTCCGCGTAGTGCCACCCGCTGCCGTTCGCCAGGGCGCCTATATCGCCCGCAATACCGTACTGATGCCTTCTTACGTTAATATCGGTGCCTATGTGGACGAAGGTTCAATGGTAGATACCTGGGCGACCGTGGGTTCCTGTGCGCAGATTGGTAAAAACGTGCATCTTTCTGGCGGCGTGGGTATTGGCGGCGTGCTTGAGCCTCTTCAGGCTAACCCCACTATCATCGAAGACAACTGCTTTATCGGCGCACGCTCGGAGATCGTTGAAGGGGTGATTGTTGAAGAGGGTGCGGTTATCTCCATGGGCGTCTATATCGGCCAGAGCACTAAAATTTACGATCGTGAAACGGGCGAAGTGCATTATGGACGCGTACCAGCCGGTTCTGTAGTGGTTTCCGGTAACCTGCCTTCAAAAGATGGCAGCTACAGCCTCTACTGTGCGGTTATCGTGAAGAAAGTTGACGCGAAAACTCGCGGTAAAGTGGGCATCAACGAACTGCTGCGCACCATCGACTGATCCTCTGCGGGTCACGCCCTGTGGCCCGTAATCTTTTCTTTACAGTCAGCCTGCCAACAACCTCTTTCGCGTGACGAAATAACGGATGCTATTGCGCAACAACTGAGCGATAATCCGCGCCGTTAAGCGCACAGACGCTCCCCGATTGCGTTTCTGATTTACACATACTCATCTGAGTACGGGACGAGCGGGCAAAACTGACAAGGCGCCAGCGCCCCGCCTGCCTACTTAAGTAGGGGCGAGCACTGGCATCGCAGCATTTGCAACGCGCAGCCGAAACAATAATCTCCCGCATAAGGAATCTGAAAAGTATGTATGACAATCTGAAAGGCCTGGGTATCTCTTCTCCTGACGATATTGACCGTTACAGCCTGCGTCAGGAAGCTAACAACGACATCCTGAAAATCTATTTCCGTAAAGATAAAGGCGAATTTTTTGCCAAAAGCGTGAAATTTAAATACCCGCGCCAGCGCAAAACCGTGGTGGCTGATAACGGCAGCCAGGGATATAAAGAGATCCAGGAAATCAGCCCGAACCTGCGTTATGTGATCGACGAACTGGACCAGATTTGCCAGCGTGACCAGGTTGAAGTGGATCTGAAACGTAAAATTCTGGAAGACCTGCGCCATCTGGAGCATGTTGTTTCCAATAAAATCAGCGAGATCGAATCCGATCTTGAAAAGCTGACCCGCAACGGCCGTTAATTCCCGGTAAGTTGTCGAAAAGGGCGGAGGCGATCTCCGCCCTTTTTTTATTTATGGCTGTTCATCCAGCTGTAGCGCAACATAGAGCAGCAGTCTGTCGTCAAAATTACTCAGATTGAGTCCGGTCAGCTCAGATATGCGGTTAAGCCGGTATTCCAGCGTGTTGCGGTGGATATAGAGCGCTTTCGCCGTTGCCGAGGGCTGCACATTATTGCTGAACCACGAGGTCAGCGTTCTGCGTAACAGCCCGTTATTGTCCATCGACTTTAGCCGGGCCAGTGGACGGGAGAGTTCACCAGCCTGCCAGCCGCCACGCAGGCTGTCGAGCAGTACGGGCAGCACTAAATCCTGATAGAAGTAGCTGCGCTGTTCAGGCATTCGCTGCTTGCCTACCAGCATTGTGGTGTGGGCGGTACGGTAGGAGCGCGCAATGCTGCCCGGCCCGGTGAAAAAATTCCCCAATGCGATACGCATCCGCAGATGTCCGCTCTCCTTCATGCGCGATTGCAGCAGCTCAACCCGTTTGCGGTGATCGTCTGCGTCATACCGGCCATGCGCGTTAAAAGCTGGTTTCAGTACCACCATCTCCGTCAGTGAAACAATCGCAATCAGGTTATCTCTCTCCGGCGTGGTCAGCAGCGTTTGCAGCTGCTGTAACTCTGACATGGCGCTGTCCACGCCCAGCTGGCCGCTGTCCACTTCAACCACCGCCACCACTCTGGGCTGATTAAGATCGATACGCAGACGCTGTGCCCATTCCACTAATGCGGGTGAAAGCGTATCGCTACGGATCAGGTTCAGCACCAGCTCTTCACGAAGACGGCTATCCTGCGCCAGCATATGCAGCAGACGCGCCTGCTCCAGCATCATCTCCGCCGTCATGCAGACCAGTTCACCATAGTGCCGCAGCGTTTCCGGTTCGCCAGTCAGGCCAATAACGCCAACGATGTCGCCATCAATGCGCATCGGCAGGTTAATCCCCGGCCGCACACCGTGCAGGTGCTTAGCCACTCCCTCATCAATGTCCACAACCCGTGCCTGAGAGAGCGCCAGCAGCGCCCCTTCGTGCATTTCACCAATACGCTCAGGGTCGCCGCTGCCGATGATACGGCCCCGCGCGTCCATCACGTTGACATTGCTGTCAATAATTTGCATCGTGCGGGCAACAATTTCCTGCGCCAGCCGGGCATCCAGATGATAGGTAGCCATTTACCTCTCCAGCAAAGCATCATTCTTTCAGCATACCTGCGGCACCAGAGCGAAACATTGTGCAATTGCACTAAGCACGGTGCGGACTGTAAAAATTGCGGGGAATATCACAAAGAGAGAGGGCAATAACGGGGATTTCAAAACAGAAGTGCCGACGGGGTCGTCGGCACTTAAGGTAATTACTGCATCAACAGATAGATGGAGCTGTCGCCACGCTGGATATTCAGAGCCAGTACGGAAGGCTTGGTATCCAGAATTTTACGCAGCTCGCCCAGATTAGCGATCGCCTGCTGATTCACGCCCAGGATCACATCATCTTTCTTCAGACCAATGCGCGCAGCGGCAGAACCCGCCTTCACATTATCCACCTTGACGCCTTTAACGCCCTTCTCGTCAAAGTTACTCAGGTCAGCCCCTTCAATACCGGTGTAAATCGTTGCGGATTCCACCTTATTCTGGGTACTTTGCTGAAGTTCAACGTTAACGGTAATAGGCTTGCCATCGCGGATCAGGCCCAGCGCCATTTTGGTGCCGACCGGCAGCGAGCCAACCTGAGCACGCAGTGCGGCAAAGCTGGAGATCTGCTTACCGTTGATGGAGGTGACCACATCGCCCGCCTTCACGCCCGCTTTTGCGGCTGAGGAGTTGGGCAGAACCTGGCTGACAAACGCGCCGCGCTGTGCGTCCACTTTCATCGCTTTCGCCAGCTCCGAGTTCAGCTCGGTGCCCATGATGCCCAGCTCACCGCGTTTCACCTGGCCATACTCCACCATCTGCGCCGTCAGGTTTTTCACCATGGTGCTGGGAATGGCAAAGCCGATACCGATATTGCCGCCGTCCGGTGCCAGGATGGCGGTGTTGATGCCAATCAGCTCGCCGTTAAGATTAACCAGCGCGCCACCGGAGTTACCGCGGTTGATGGCGGCATCGGTCTGGATAAAGTTTTCGTAATTTTCAACGTTCAGGCCGCTGCGGCCAAGCGCAGAAACGATCCCGGAGGTGACCGTCTCACCCAGGCCATAGGGGTTACCAATAGCCACGGTGTAATCACCGACGCGAAGATCGTCAGAATCTGCCATTTTGATGGCCGTCAGGTTCTTCGCATCCTTCAGCTGGATCAGGGCGATATCTGAACGCGGATCTTTTCCAATCACTTTTGCGTCGTATTTGCGCCCGTCGCTGAGCTGCACCTGAATTTTGGTGGCGTTATCAACCACGTGATTATTGGTGACCACATAGCCTTTAGCGGCATCAATCACCACACCCGAGCCAAGCGCGCGGAATTTCTCCTGCTGAGTATTGGCTCCGCCCTGATCCTGCCCCTGTCCACCGCCGCCCTGACACATAGGGGAGCTTTGGAAAGGCGAGCCGTCCTGGCAGAATGGCGAATTGTCGCCAAAGAACTGCTGGAACTGCTGTGGCATCCGTGGCGTTTTCACCGTGGTGCTGCCTTCAACATTGATACTCACTACCGAAGGCATAACTTTTTCTAACATAGGGGCCAGGCTTGGAAGCTGCTGGCTGGAGGAAGAAGCGGTTTCTGCGGCCAAAGCAGTAAGCGGAGTCATCGCCATTCCCAGGCTCAGAGCCAACGCGCCAGCTAAAAGTGTTTTTTTCATGCGTCTGTTTCTCTATATGTCCAATTATGCAACCATTGCTGTGGTCGTGATGATGAGAGTGAAGTTTTAGCGCTAAGTTCATGAAAAAGATTGCGCTAAAGGTAAATATTTATGCTTCATCTTTACAATTCAAGGGGGGCGGCGTTATTCCACGGCCATCAGACGCCGATACTCATCCCAGGCAAACAGATCTGTCATGCCACTAACGTAATCCTGTAGCATTCTCGCCCGGTAATAATATTCCCAGATGGCGATATCGCCCGCGCGATTATCCAGGCGCCCCATCGCTTCACTATAAGCCAGACGAAAGCGCGTGGAAAGTTTGTGGAACAGGCGCGTTTCTATCGGGTAGCCTTTTAAATAATCTTTCTCAATCAGCTCGCCAAATTCCTGCTGAGTCAGCGCTAATAAAGGCTGATAAATATCTAATAAGCCGCTGATAACACGGTATCCCTGCAACTCCAGTTGCTCAACGTCAGGATGGTTAAACACATGACGGAAAGCGACTTTTTTGAAAATTTCCAGCAGCTGATTTTGTGCCGTGCCATCTTCCAGCAGCGCCTGATTGAATTTCCCGTCAAAGACTTCCGCTAAATTATCAATGAACCGGCCAGCGGCATGCGGTACCAGACGGGCAACGGTATTCACCCTTAAATACATAAAGAACTGATCTTCGCTGCTGCGGCTGGTTTGTGAACTTCTGGATTTATCCAGCGCGTTCGTTACAACCAGACTAAATAGATCGCCCGGTTGATGTGCAGGCCACAGCGCAAATAAGTGTTCATAGAGTTGCTCAACGGTGAAAATATTTTTCTCGACCGCATCTTCCAAATCGGCCACACAATAGGAGATGTCATCGGCCGCTTCCATAATATAGGTCAAAGGAAAACGACAATGGGGCTGAAGATCCAGTTCTTTGCGTAACCGGGCGACATATTCCGCCTCAGCCAGATAATAGCCCGGCTTTTTCATCAGATAATCGTGCCCTGGCGGAATCTTTCCTTTATGCCAGGCGGGACGAGTATATTTCAGAATACAGCCCACCTGCGCCCAGGTCAGGTTCATCCTCAGCAGCGAATGCACCATGCGGATAGCCTGCGCATTTCCCTCAAAGTGGGATAAATCTTGACGAATCTTTGCACGAAGATCGTTAAAGCCATCTGTCTGATAACGTAACGCTTCCGGTTCACAGCGATCGGTACGTGGATTTTCGGGCTGATAATCGTTATCCAGCCGCTGGCGGAACCAGTCGTTGATTGCCGATTCGCCAAAATGACCAAAAGGGGGATTGCCGATGTCGTGCATCAGGCAGGCCATCTCAACGATACTTTCAAAAGGCCCGGTTAGCTGAGCAAGGCCATAATTTTCCAGTTGCCCCAGCTCTTTCAGCCGGGTAAGGATCTCTTTGGCGATATAGCGCCCCACCTGCTGCACTTCCAGCGAATGGGTCAGCCTTGAACGGACGGCGGCATTGCGTTCCAGCGGGAAAACCTGGGTTTTCTGTTGCAGACGGCGGATAGCCGCTGAATTAATAATGCGTCCGCGATCGCTCTCGAAGATCCGCAATATTTCATGCTCGCTTTTCACCCCCTGTAGAGGACGATAACGGCGCTGATAATTGATTTTTTTCCTGAAGTCGATATCGGTCATGCCAGCTTCCCATTCTGCGGCACCAGATCCATGCCTGTACCCTCTTGCGGATTATGTCCTTCATCCTGCCATGATAGACTATGCGCCGAAAGCACAGTTTACTTCCACAACATTAGCGAGTATCCCTATGAAAGCAGGCATTATTGGTGCAATGGAGCAGGAAATTACCCTGCTGCGCGACAAAATTGAAAATCGTCAGACGCTGGCCCTGGCAGGCTGTGAAATTTACACCGGAACGCTGAACGGTGTGGAGGTCGCCCTGCTGAAGTCGGGCATTGGCAAAGTCTCTGCCGCGCTGGGCACCACCCTGCTGTTACAGTTGTGCAAGCCAGACTTTATTATCAATACCGGCTCCGCTGGCGGTCTGGCTCCTTCGCTGAAGGTGGGCGATATTGTGGTGTCAGATGAAGTCCGTTATCACGATGCCGACGTCACCGCGTTTGGATACGAGCCAGGCCAGATGGCGGGCTGCCCAGCCGCCTTCACCGCCGATACCGCACTGATTGAAGCCGCAGAAAGCTGCATCCAACAGCTTGGCCTGCATGCCGTGCGCGGTCTGGTCGTGAGTGGCGATGCCTTTATCAACGGCGCAGAACCGCTGGCACGCATCCGCTCAACCTTCCCGCAGGCCATTGGCGTGGAGATGGAAGCCACGGCTATCGCGCACGTTTGTCACCAGTTTGCCGTGCCCTTTGTTGTGATTAGAGCCATTTCTGACGTGGCCGATCGGGAATCCCACCTGAGCTTTGATGAATTCCTGGTTGTGGCAGCGAAGCAATCCTCTCTGATGGTTGAGACGCTGCTGACCAATCTGTCGCGTGGCTAGGTTTCTTGTCGTCCTGCTGCTGCTGACCTGCTTCAGCGCAGCTGCCGCGCCCAGGGTGATTACCCTGGCTCCAGCCCTGACGGAGCTGGCTTTTGCCGCAGGTATCAGACCTGTGGCAGTCAGTGCTTACTCAGACTATCCCCCAGAAGCTAACCAGCTGGAGCAGGTCGCCAACTGGCAGGGTATCAACGTGGAACGCATTCTGGCACTCAAGCCAGACCTGGTGCTCGCCTGGCGTGAGGGTAATCCTCAACGTCAGGTGGATCAGCTCAGCGCTTTCGGCATCAAAATCGTCTGGATCAATCCCGTGACGATCAAAGAGGTGGCGGACAGCCTGCGTCAGTTGAAGGCCTGGAGTCCCGCTCCTGAAAAAGCCGATCGTGCCGCTGAAGCCCTTTTAAACCAGCAGGCGGCTTTATACCAGCATTACGCCAGCCAGCCCAAAAAGAAGGTATTTTTGCAGTTTGGCCAGCGCCCTCTCTTCACCGCCTCTGGCAACACTTTGCAGAATGAAATTCTTCAGCTCTGCGCGGGAGAGAATATTTTTGCCGACAGTCGGGTTGCCTGGCCACAGGTGAGCCGCGAACAGGTACTGATGAGAAAACCGCAAATTGTCATCACGGGGGGCGATGCGAAACGTATAGCTGAAGTGGAGGCTTTCTGGCGACCGCAGTTAGCGGTGCCGGTGATCGCCGTTAATGAAGACTGGTTCAGTCGGCCAGGCCCGCGCATTATGCAGGCAGCGCAACAAATATGCCGCCAACTGCATCCGCAATCCGCAGTGAAGGCGTGAAATATCAGGACCGCAGCAAAGCCGGTTAAAGTTTCAGCAGGAATTGTCGTTAATTAAATAACGAGGCGGCGAAATATTTTATTCTCGCTGCCCATTTTTGGGGCTGATGCCCTGATTTTATCTACACCAGGATAACAGCAAAATGAAAGCCGTTTATCTGGCCTTTGGCCTAATGATGGCTGGTCACGCCTGTGCTGCATCCATTACGGGCAGCATCGGGGTCAAACTGACCATTTACTCGCAATGTCATATTGACGGGCAAAGTGTTACACCAGCAAAAGCACCTGTAGTCAGCTGCGGCAAGCAGGGATCGGCACAGCCTAAAGTCACTGAGTCGGTAATTTCACAAAATAGCGGAGGCCGCGCGGTGGCGAAGTTAGTGACGGTAGAGTGGTAAGAACCCCGGCAGCAAAGGTGCCGGGGCAGCAGCATCAGATGCTGAACGAAGAACCGCAGCCACAGGTGGTTTTGGCGTTAGGGTTGGTGACGATAAACCGGGAGCCTTCAAGGCCTTCGGTATAATCGACTGCGCCACCCACCAGATATTGCAGGCTCATCGGGTCCACTACCAGCGCGACGCCCGCTTTCTCAATGGTCATATCGCCGTCGTTTACCTTGTCATCAAAGGTAAAACCGTACTGGAAGCCACTACAGCCGCCACCGGTGATATAAACACGCAGTTTCAGATCCGGGTTCTCTTCATCTGAAATCAGGTTTTTGACTTTACTGGCCGCTGCTTCAGTGAATTGCAGGGGCAGAGCTATATCGTCACTCATTTAATACTCCAGTATGTATTCGGGCGACTGGTCATAATTCGACCATCTCTGGCACCATTATCTTATATACCAGTATAGCAATCAAGTATCCGCCGTTTTCCCTTTCGGCTGCGTGGCACTCTGTGCTGCCGCTTTTTCATCATCTTTCTGCTGCTGGCTGGCCAGGGTGCGCGCCAGCAGCGAGGAATAGAGCGGCTGGCCGCCAAGAAACTGTGCCAGTAAGGTTGCGCCAAGACAGGTGATAATCATCGGCAGAATAAGCTGATAATTATCGGTCATTTCCAGAACCAGCACGATCCCGGTCAGCGGCGCCCTGACTGAAGCGGCAAAGAGCGCCCCCATGCCCGCAATGGCAAAGGTTCCGGCTTCCAGGTGATACGCCGGGAACAGCGAAGCGCTGGCCATGCCGAAGGCGGTTCCCAGTAAAGTGCCAAGCGCCAGCATAGGCGCGAAAATCCCGCCCGGCGCGCCGGAGCCAAAGCAGAGCAGCGTGGTGGCTACACGAGTGATAAAAATAAACAGCAGCATTCCAACCGTGTAATTGCCCGCAGCCGCAATGGGAATCAGGTTAAAGCCGCCTCCAGCTGCTTCCGGTTCAATCACCCCCAGCACACCACAAACGCCGCCCAGCACGCCGCCGATAAGCAGAATTTTGCGCAGATTACCGCCATGCAGCCGCTTGAACATATCCTGTGTGCGGAAAATCAGCGCGTTAAACGCCACGCCAATCACGCCAAACAGCATTCCCAACAGCAGATAGAGCCACAGCGTGTTGACCGGTGCGCTGGCCAGTTTGCCCACGGCAATAACCGCTCCTTCTCCGTTGAAAATGCGGAATACCACGCTGGACATGATCACACCGATAAAGACGGCTTTAACAGAAATCACGCTGTAGCGGAACTGTAGCCGCATCTCTTCAATAATAAACAGAATGCCCGCCAGCGGCGCGTTAAAGGCAGCGGAGAGTCCGGCAGCGGCACCGGTCGCCAGCAGCGAGTGGCGCGCCTCGGCGCTTTTCATGCGGAAAATATCCAGCACCATCCGGCCTATATTGCCGCCGAGTTGCACCGTCGGCCCCTCCCGCCCCAGCACCATGCCCGCGCCTAACGTGCCCATGCCGCCGATAAATTTGACCGGGATAACTCGCCACCAGCGCACGGGACGCAGCTCTTCCAGCGCGCCCTCGATTTCAGGAATGCCCGATCCGGACGCTTCCGGCGCAAATTGTCTGACCAGGTAATAGCCCACCATCGCCAGCAGCCCGGAGAGAATAAAGGCCAGCGGGAAAACCAGCAGCCAGTGCTGCTCAACAGTCGCCAGCATGCTCAGGCGCTGAGTGCTGACAGCGTTGACCGCTTTCTCAAAGGCGACGCCAACAAGGCCAGCCAGTGTTCCGACAATACCCGCTAAAATAAGCACCGCTATGGGCGTTTTATCTCCCCGAAGCAGCAGGCGTAAAAAATCCCCCCGCCGCACCGGAACGCTGTTTAACTGCTCAGTAGATGACGTAGGCTCGTTCATATCCTGTTCATTTCCCGGTAAAGATAAGTCAATATATTACCTTTCCCGCCGGTGATGTCCCGGAAAAATTTCCAGGCTATTGTGTCAAAAGCGCGACTTGCCTTTTATCCCGGCCCCATGTTCCCTTAGAATGAGGGTGTTTTTTTAAATGCATTCTCAGGAGCGGAACCATGAGTAAGTCTGAAAATCTGTATGCCCAGGCGCAGCAGTTAATTCCCGGCGGCGTAAACTCGCCGGTGCGTGCGTTTAGCGGCGTTGGCGGAGTCCCGCTCTTTATTGAACGAGCCGACGGCGCTTACCTTTACGATGCCGACGGCAAAGAGTACATCGACTACGTAGGCTCCTGGGGGCCAATGGTGCTGGGCCATAACCACCCCGCTATCCGCAACGCGGTCATTGAAGCGGCTGAACGCGGCCTGAGCTTTGGCGCGCCGACGGAGATGGAAGTAAAAATGGCGCAGCTGGTCACCGAGCTGGTGCCCACCATGGATATGGTGCGCATGGTGAACTCCGGCACCGAAGCCACCATGAGCGCGATTCGCCTGGCGCGCGGCTACACCCATCGCGACAAAATCATCAAATTTGAAGGGTGCTATCACGGCCATGCGGACTGCCTGCTGGTGAAAGCTGGCTCCGGTGCGCTGACCCTCGGCCAGCCCAACTCGCCGGGCGTGCCAGCCGATTTCGCCAAACACACCCTGACCTGCACCTACAACGATCTCGATTCCGTACGGGCGGCTTTTGAGCAATATCCGCATGAGATCGCCTGTATTATCGTTGAACCGGTAGCGGGCAACATGAACTGCATCCCGCCGAACGAAGGTTTCCTACAGGGCCTGCGCGCGCTGTGTGATGAGTTTGGCGCGCTGTTTATTATTGATGAAGTGATGACCGGCTTCCGTGTCGCGCTGGCTGGCGCGCAGGCGCACTATGGCGTGAAGCCCGACCTGACCTGCCTTGGCAAAATCATTGGCGGCGGCATGCCGGTTGGCGCATTTGGTGGTCGTCGTGAAGTGATGGCTGAGCTGGCACCTGGCGGCCCGGTTTATCAGGCCGGTACGCTTTCGGGCAACCCGATTGCCATGGCGGCAGGTTTTGCCTGCCTGAGCGAAATTGCCAAACCCGGTAGCCATGAAAAACTTACCGCACTGACCACGCAGCTGGCGGAAGGGTTGCTGGCGGCAGCGAAAGAGACTGGCATCCCATTGGTGGTAAACCATGTGGGCGGGATGTTTGGCCTATTCTTTACTTCAGCCGACACCGTAACCTGCTACCAGGATGTCACCGAATGTGATGTGGAACGCTTTAAAAAGTTCTTCCATCTGATGCTGGAAGAAGGAGTCTATCTGGCACCTTCCGCCTTTGAAGCGGGCTTTATGTCTCTGGCGCACAGCCAGCAGGATATTGAGCGCACCCTGGATGCGGCACGCCGTAGCTTTGCAAAATTAGCCTGAGTCCTGGCGGCTGAACCGCCGCTCAGGGCATAAAAAAACGCCTGACTGCTGAGTCAGGCGTTTTTTTTATGGGGTACTGCTCAGGCAACCAGCCTTACAGCCATGTTCTGCCACCAGGCTCCTCTCCCCTTAGGTTCAGCCCGTCAGACTTTACGCAGCAGATAAACAAAGTATGGCGCACCGATAAAGGTTGCCAGCAGCCCGGCCGGGATCTGATTCGGGAAAGCAACAATCCTGCCGCACCAGTCCGCTATCGCCATCAGAATGCCCCCCATCATTGCGGCCATAACCAGCTGTGGCACGGCGCGACGGAAGCCCAGCATGCGCACTATGTGCGGCGCCATTAAGCCAATAAAGCTCAGCGGCCCAATGGTCAGCGTGGCGGCGGCAGTCAGCGCAGCAGCCAGCAGCAGCAGAGCAAAACGTGAAGGCTTCAACGCCACACCCAGCGCGCGCGCGGTCTCGCCTCCCAGCGGCAACAGGGTCAGCCAGCGACGGCAGAGCGGCACCAGCGCCAGCAGCACCGCCGCCACCCACACCGTCCGCCAGGCCTGAGCAGCATCCACGCCATAGGTTGAGCCGGAGATCCAGGTCATCAGGTTCGCCATCCGCGGGTCGCCGCTGGCCAGCAGCATCAGCAGCAGGGTAGTGAAGGCGGTACTGAGCGCCATACCGGCCAGCAGCATGCGCTCCGGCGAGAAGCCGCCGCGCCCTCCTGTCACCGTGATGATCAGCAGCGTCAGCGCCGCGCCCAGGCTTCCGGCGGGCAGCAGCCAGCCAAAAGCATCACCCGGCACCAGGAACAGCATGATCACCACGCCAAAAGCGGCACCAGAGCTGATGCCCAGCACTTCCGGGCTGGCCATAGGATTGCCCGTCAGACGCTGCACAATGCAGCCAGCCACACCCAACATCATGCCGGTAGCAATGGCGGCCACCAGGCGCGGCATACGCCACGGCATCAGCTGCTGCCAGAGATCGCCAGAGACCCAGCTCCAGCCCTGGGCATCGCGGCCAAAGCTCAGCGCCACAGCACTGACAAGCAGCAGCAATACTGCCCCCGCTGCCGCCCAGTACAGGAGATGGTGACGTTCCACAGGAACACGATCGCCCTGATTCATCGCGGGTGGCACCGCCGCCGTCCGCAAACGGGGCAACAGCCAGAGCAGCAGCGGGGAACCAATCAGCGCCGTTGCGGTACCGGTAGAGACCTCACGCCAGTTATCGGTCAGCCAGATCACCACCTGATCCGCCAGCCACAGCAGCAGCATACCAATCAGCGGAGCCAGCAGCAGACGACTGAGCAGACGTCGTGCGCCCAGCATCTTCGCCAGCAGCGGCGAAAACAGGCCGATAAAGCCAATTATTCCCGCGGCGTTAACCAGCTGAGCGCTCAATATAATCGCCAGCGCCAGTACCCCAAGGCGGGCCGCAGAAAGCGCCAGACCAAGATTTTTTGCTACGCCGTCGTCCAGGCCCATTAACGCCATCGGACGCAGCAGCAGCAGTGAAATCACAAACCCCACCAGCAGCTTTGGCCAGATAAAGCTGACGCTGTGCCAGTCCATCTGGTTCAGCGTTCCGGTACTCCAGAGAAACATGCTCTGTAGCCGTTCATGGTTAAACAGCCCGAGGATCTGATTCACCGCCCCGCAGTACATCGACATCACCAGACCCGCAAGGATCAGCGTCACCGGGGAAAGACGTTTTCCCCAGGCGATGCCAAAGACAATCAGCCCCACCACAATTGCGCCCGCCATCGCTGCAATCTGCTGGGTCATTACCCCACCGGGCAGGCTCCAGAGCGTCACTACCGTGAGGCCAAGCTGTGCACCCGTGGCCACGCCCAGCGTGGCAGGCTCTGCCAGCGGGTTGCGCAGCACCTGCTGGAACAGTAACCCCACCAGACCAAGCCCGGCGCCGACCAGCAGCGCAAGGCTCAGACGAGGCAGCAGGCTGTAATGAAACACCATCTGATCCACATTCAGCGGGTCGGCGGACCAGAGCGCACTTCGCCACTGAGTCACGGGCAGATGCTGGCTGAAGTTGTAATACGTCAGGCCAGCGGCAAACAGTATCAGGGCTGATAACAGCATGACCGGGAAACGTGCAGTCGTTTTCATGTTGCCCCCAGCGCGTTATCCAGCACCCGGCAAAAGCGCATTGCCGAGAGCGTTCCGCCGTAGAACCACACCTGAGGCACCAGGCGGAAACGGTTTTCACGCACAAACGGCATGGCGCGCCAGAGTGGCATTGCAGCGATTTGCTGCATAATCGCGTCATCACCATGACCGAAACAGACAACGTCTGCCTCGCGGATAGCAGCCAGTCGCTCAATGCCTACAATGGTGCTGCCCCAGTAGGTGGTTTCGCCGTGCCAGGCATTTTCAATTCCCAGCGCTTCCATCACTTCCAGGAACAGGCTCCCTTTGCCAAACACCATTGCATGGCGGGTATCCAGGAAGGAGATCAACAGCATGGGCCGCTGCACTCTGGCCGCCTGCCGGGCTTTGGCTTCGGCAATAAACGCGTCAAATTCAGCGAGATGCAACCTGGCCTGCTCAAGGCGATCGATTCTTCCGGCGAGCTGCACCAGCGAGTGGCGGGCAACGGTCAGCGGCTTACCGCTCTCATCACTGAAGGCAAAACCCATGCCCGGCGCAATTTTCTCAAGGGTTTCAGGGGAAGGGCCATAGCCTGAGGAGTAGACGATCAGCGACGGTTTCATCTGGATCATCAGCTCGATATTTGGCTCGGTACGCAGTCCCACATCCACCGTCGAGGCGGGTAATGCTGGCTCCCCTACCCACAGCCGATAGTTGTACAGCTCTGCGGCTCCCATCGGCGGCACACCCAGCGCCATCAGCATCTCAGTGGGACGCCATTCCAGGCTGATAATCCGGCCAGGATCGGGCGGCTGCTCCGCCTGAACACGCCAGGCAGGAACAAGAGGAGAGAGTGCCATCGCCATCAGCAGGCGGCGGCGAAAATAATCTGGCATAAACACGCCCATCCGTCAGTAAACAAAACTCACCGGCGAACCGCCGTTAGGGTGAGGCAGGATCCCCATAGGGATACCGTAAATTTCATCCAGCACGCTGCTCTGCATAATTGCCTGGGCATCGCCCTGCGCAATCATACCGCCGTGCCGAAGCGCTATCAGGTGGTCACAGTAGCGAGCCGCCATGTTGATATCATGCAGCACCGCTATCACTGTCAGACCGCGCTCGCGGCTCAGACGCTGGATCAACGCCAGCACCTCAACCTGATGCGCGATATCCAGCGCAGAGGTCGGCTCATCCAGCAGCAGACAGCGACTGTTTTGCGCCACCAGCATGGCAATCCAGGCCCGCTGGCGCTCGCCGCCGGAGAGACTGTCGACCAGACGTTGTGCAAAAGGCTTAAGCCCCACCAGCGAGATCGCCTCCTCCACACGCTCACGATCTTCTGCACCATAGCGGCCCAGTGCCCCGTGCCAGGGATACCGACCCATCGACACCAGTTCACGCACCGTCATTCCTTCTGCCGCCGGCAGCTGCTGCGGCAGATAGGCCACCTCACGGGCAAATGCTTTACTCTGCCAGTCAGACAGCGCTTTACCGTTCAGCAGCACCTGGCCTTTTGAGGCGGGCTGATGCCGCCCAAGCAGCTTAAGCAAGGTCGATTTTCCGGAGCCGTTGTGGCCAATCAGCCCACAAACTTTTCCGGCGGGAAAGGTCAGTGACAGCGGTTGCAATAACGTCCGCCCCGGAACGGTAAAAGCAGCGTTATCGAGCGTGAAGGTTGTTTCTGTAGCATGCGGATGAGACATAGCGGTCTTCTGATTGGAGGGCGCGGCGAACCGCGCCCGATGTAAAGATTAGAAACGGAAGGTTGCGGTACCGACAATTTGACGGCCTGCGCCCCAGAAGCAGCCATAGGTCTGGAAGCAGCTTGCCACGTATTCACGATCCAACAGGTTATTCACATTAACTGCAAGGCTTGATCCGTACAGGCCAAAGCGGCCAAGATCATATTTGACCACGGCATCCAACACCGCTGCGCTACCTACCTTGAAAGTGTTAGCAGGATCGCCATAGCTTGAGCCGATAAATCGCCCACCAGTGCCCACCGTCAGGCCACTTAACGCACCGCTGTTGAAGGTGTAATCACCCCACAGTGATGCCATGTGTTTTGGTACCTGCTCTGGCGTATTCCCCTTCAGCGAAGTGTCTTTCGTGAATTCCGCTTCGGTATAGGTATAAGAAGCCGTTACGTTGATATTCTGGTTAACAGCAGCTTTGCTTTCCAGCTCAACACCACGTGCACGGATTTCTCCTGAAGGCACCTGGTTCAGCGCATTTGTTGGGTCCGTGGTCAGGTTATCGCTTTTGGTCAACTGATATAGCGCGCCGGTGATAACAATCGGCCTGTCCTTCGGAACATATTTCACGCCCGCTTCATATTGTTCGCCTTTGGACGGTGCATAAGCGACCCGAGGCTGGCTGAACAAGCTAAAAGCGTTAGGTTCAAATGACTGGCTGTAGCTGAAGTATGGCGTAATCCCGTTATCAAACAGGTAGTTCACGCCACCACGCCAGGTAAATTTACGGTCGTTACGCTCAATATAACCGTTGTCGCTACGAACAGTGGTTGCCTGAGTTGACCAGTCGTAACGCCCGCCCAGTGTGAACACCCATTTGTCCCACTCAGCCTGATCCTGAATATAAAGACCAGTTTGTTTTGATTCGTTCATCTGGTAAGGCACCGCATTACCAAAATCTACATCGCTCATCTCTGGCAAATTATTCAGATCCAGAGAAGGCGCGTTGCCATAAAGCGCGAAGATATCATTACGCATGCGGGAGTAATCCACACCGGTCAAGAGTGTGTGACCCATCTCGCCTGTAGCGAACCTGCTCTCCAACTGCGTATCAACACTAAAGTTTTGCAAACGTTCCTGATCGACAATGGTTCCACGGCCAAGATTATGAGCCTGCTGCGCTGGCGTCAGTGACTGACAAAAAGCATTGAAGCCATTCATGCTGTTGTTACACAGCCCGGTTCCGTAAGCGCTTTGTTGAGCGGTTTTATTCTCAGAAAAACGCAGATTCTGTCGCACGGTAAAGGTGTCATTGAAACCATGTTCAAATACATACCCGACCATTTTTTGGTTACGGGAATAGCTATTGTTCGTTGCGCCTTCATTAAAGCTGGTGGACAAATGGCCGCCATTTGGCAGGGGTTCAACCGTACCCTCTTTCGGTAACCAGCCGTAATAACCCGTTTCTGGCTCATTCTGGAAATAAGAGAGGAAGGTAAAGCTGGTTCTATCGTCCGGACGCCAGGTAAATGACGGCGCAATAGCATAACGCTGAGTTTCAGCATTAGTTTGCTGCTCGTTGCTGGAGCGCGCCAGGCCGGTCAGACGATAAGAGAACTCACCGGCATCATCCAGTGCATCACTGAAGTCAAACCCGGTCTGCATAAGGCTATCTGTGCCCATCTTAAACTGGATTTCACGCAACGGTTCAGTGGTGGGCCGCTTGCTAACCATCGAAATGATGCCACCCGGACTGCTTTTACCGTACAGCACAGATGTAGGGCCACGCATGAGTTCTATGCGCTCAAGCATGTAAGGATCGATTACAGCATCATTGTAGAAGTCTCCCTGCAACTTCTGTCCGTCCAGATAATTGTTCTGGTTAAGACCGCGCGAGGAGAAACCGCGAATAATAACGAAGTCATAAGTATTTGAGGCACCACGGCTACTGATTGTTACACCTGGCGTATAGCCCAACGCTTGTTTCACCGAACCAAACTGGTGCGTATCCATCTCCTGCCGAGTCACCACAGACACGGACTGCGGGTTCTTCTCAATCGGCGTGTCGGTTTTGGTGCCCGTGGCGCTCTGTTTTGCGGCGATGGTTGGGGCGGGTCCCCAGGCGCTCTCCTGCGGGACGGCGCTGCCTGCGCTGGCATCCACAGTAATCGTCTCTTCGGCCGCCGCAAAAGCGGAGGAGGAAAGGCACAGAGCAATAACGACCGCCAGTCGGCGTTTTGCGGTTTTCACTGGCAAAAGCAAAGGATTAAAAGACAAAGTAGCCATTTTGCATTTCTCTGAATGAGATTATTGAAATGTAAACGTAAACGAGAATTATTATTATAACGATTGGATAATATGCGAATTAACGGCGCTACTGCAAGCAGAAATCCCTTGCCAGCAGGCCAAATGCCGCAGGAATAACCTGATGTAAAATGTGGGAAATAACGGGGTAACTGTGAGGTTAAGCTGAAACGTACAAATGTAAGGTTTTCGTAGCTGGCGTGCAGAATAACGGGCAAAAAAAACCGGCTCCAGAGGAGCCGGTCTGTTCAGGTGGGAAAATTACTTGCCGAACATATCCTTGATCCAGCCAGCCACACCGTTGCTGTCTTTCTGCTCGTCCTGCTGCTGCTGTTGCAACTGTTGCTGTTGCTGAACCTGCTGTTGCTGCTGCTGGCAGAGTGCATTTGCATCGGTGGTCCAGACCGGCAGAGTGCGCCAGGCGCTGCTGCCCGTACCGCAGACGAAGTTACCCGCTGAGTCCACGGTCATCGGCGCTATATCCTCCGGCGGCGTTGGGTTCAGCGGCATTGGCGCCTGGTTATCCAGATAACGACGATAAATCTGCATCGCCCCGCTTGCGCCATAGAGTTTGGTCGGCTGGTTATTGTCCCGGCCTACCCAGGTGATAGCCACTTCTTTACCATCTACGCCCGCAAACCAGCTGTCAACCAGGTTGTTGGTGGTACCGGTTTTGCCTGCCAGATGCGCGCGGGGGTAACGGGTACCTAAAGCGCGCGCCGTACCGTGATCCGCCACCTGCTGCATGGTATAGAGCGTCAGATAGGCTGCCTGAGCCGGAACGGCGCGTTCAGCCTGAGGGAAGCTCTGATACAGCACCGTGCCATCTTCAGCAATCACCGAACGTAGCGCAGAGAGCGGCGCCCGGTTGCCGCCGCTGGCAATGGTCTGGAATGCCTGAGCAACTTCAATCGGCGTCAGGTTAAGCGCACCCAGCAGCATAGCGGGCACCGCCGGAAGCTGATCTTTGTTCACGCCCAGTTTGGTCCAGGTATCCACCACCTGTGGCAGACCCAGCGTCATCCCCAGGTTTACGGTTGGCACGTTCATGGAGTTGGTTAATGCATCCACCAACATCACCTGGCCGCTGAAGCGTTTGTCGTCGTTCTGCGGTTTCCAGATCGAGCCATTAGGCTGTTTCAGCGCGATTGGGTTATCGGCAATCCAGCTGTTCAGACGATACTTGTCCGGCTGGCTGAGCGCTGTCAGATAGGTCGCTGGTTTAGCCAGAGAACCAATCGAGCGGCGAGCCTGTAGCGCACGGTTGTAGCCCGCAAACTGCGGATCGGCGCCGCCCACCAGCGCACGGACTTCACCGCTGAAGCGGTCAACCACCACCATTGCTGTCTCCAGGTCTTTCAGCCCACGTTGCTTACGCAGCGTCGGGATGCCCTCCTCTACCGACTTCTCGGCAGCATCCTGGGAAACCGGGTCCATCGTGGTAAAGATCTTCACGCCGGAGAGATCTTTTACCTTATCGCCAAGCTTAGCCTGAAGCTCGTTACGCACCATCTGCATAAAGGCTGGCTGCGGCGTGATCACCCCACCCTTCGGCTGTACCCCCAGCGGCCGCGCGCTGAGCATGTCATACAGCTCCTGGTCGATCACTTTCTGCTGTTGCAGCAGGCGCAGTACCAGATTACGGCGCTCCAGCGACAGTTTCGGGTTACGCCACGGGTTGTAGAGCGACGCCCCTTTTACCATTCCCACTAACAGTGCCTGCTGGTCGAGGCTCAGCTCATCAACCGGACGACCGAAGTAGTAAAGGCTCGCCAGCGGGAAGCCACGGATCTGATCGTTACCCGCCTGACCGAGATAGACTTCGTTCAGATAGAGTTCAAGAATGCGGTCTTTGCTGTAACGCGCATCCATGATCAGCGCCATGTACGCTTCGTTGGCTTTACGCCACAGTGAACGCTTGTTAGTCAGGAACAGGTTTTTCACCAGCTGCTGCGTTAAGGTACTGCCGCCCTGCACCGCCCTTCCGGCAGTGATGTTTGCCAGGAAGGCGCGACCAATCGAGTAGAGGCTGATGCCATCATGCTGATAGAAGTGACGATCCTCTGTAGCAACCAGCGTATCCACCAGCAGATCGGGGAAGCCCGCACGGGGTACAAACAGACGCTGCTCGCCGTTTGGCGACTGCAACATAGTGATCAGACGCGGATCGAGACGGAAGAAGCCAAAATCACGGCCGCTGTCGAGATTTTTGATCTCACTCAGCGTGTCGCCACTGAAGCTGAGCTGCGCGCGGATCTGCCCCTCTTTACTGTCCGGGAAGTCAAACGGGCGACGGATCATTTCAATGCTGTTGGCCTGCACGGTGAATTCGCCGGGACGAGTCATCTTGGTGACCTGGCGATACTGTGTGCCTTCCAGCAGAGCAATCATCTCTTTCTTGTTGTAGGACATGCCCGGCTCAAGGTTGACCATGCGGCCATAGACCGTGGCCGGAAGCTGCCAGACTTTGCCATCAATGCGACTGCGAATTTGTGAGTCGAGGTATACTCCGTACACGGCCATCAGCACGATAAAGATCAGCAGCAGCTTAATCAGTAAGCTCAGCCAGCCTCTTTTCTTACCCGATGGACGCCCTTTTCCTTTACGTGGCACCGGTTTTACCTCCTCGTTATCGTTGTCATCATCCTGAAAATCATCAAAATCTTCGTGCTCATCGTCCCTGCGGCGACCTCGGCCCGCCACTTTGCGCGGGGGTTTGGGCTGTTTTCCTTTGCGCCCAATAGGTTCGCGATCGTCAGACATGCGTTTTTATTCTCCAGGAACTGCCGTCGGCAGGGCCGACTACTTTGTTCTTAGTCAGTTGGCTTCGGAACGGGAACCTTCCGAAACAGGGACTCCGGCGTCTTCGTTCAGGAAGGCGCAGAAAACTTTTTAGTGCGCCGCGTGGGCAGCGCGGAAGCCGGATCGTCCGGCCAGGCGTGTTTGGGATAGCGGCCTTTCATCTCTTTCTGCACTTCACGGTATGCGCCCTGCCAGAACCCGGCTAAATCACGGGTGATCTGTAACGGTCGGTGCGCGGGTGAGAGCAGCTCAAGCACCAGCGGTACACGCCCATTGGCTACCGTGGGGGTTTGCGCTTCGCCAAACATCTCCTGTAGGCGAACGGCCAGCGCCGGAGGCTTCTCTTCGTCATAGCGAAGGGGAAGTCTGCTTCCGGTCGGCACAGTGTAATGAGTTGGCAGACGAGTATCCAGTTGCTGGCGCTGTGACCATGTGAGCAATTGTAATAAAGCGCCGTAGGCATCGATTTGTTTCAGCCCCTTTGCATCGCGCACGCCGCGCATCGCAGGCAGCAGCCACTGCTCCAGCGAGGCCAGCAGATCCGCCTCTCCCGCCGCGGGCCACTTCTCTTCCGGCAGCCACTGGTGAGCACACACCAGACGGATGCGCAGCTGTTCTGCCTGCGGACTCCAGTTGAGTACCGCAAGACCTTTGCTGCGGATCCAGCGAAGCATGGCCGGATGCAGCTCTTCCTCATCCGGTTTATTAAGCGGCTGCGATTTTATCACCAGCTCGCCAATCTGCTCGCGCCGCCAGGCACGCAGCGTGCCACGCTCTTCATCCCACTCCACTTCCGTCCGCTGTTGCAGCAGTTGAGGAGAGTGGCGGATCAGCGCATCTGGCTCTATCGGCAGGGCCTGAAGAATGCGGGCATCGGGCTGCGTGCTGCTCTGTAACAGTTGCGGAGCTATCAGCCATTCATAGCGGGTTAAGGCTTCGTCGGTATCCAGCATCGCGCCCATGCCGTTAGCCAGCTGGTAGCGCCCTTGCGTGCCGCGCCGCCGCGCAATTCTGTCCGGAAACGCTCCCGCTAACAGAGGAACAATCAGGTCGCTGTCCGGCGTGCCGCCCTCACTTTTCAGCCGTCGTTGCAGCTGCCTGGCCCGCTGCTGCCAGTTTGGCTGGCGACGATGAAAACTGTCACGAAGATCGGCGCTGCCCCGCGCCGGCTCTTCCAGCATTGCCACTAACAGCGAGGCTGTAGCCACGCTGTCCGCCTCTTTGCCGGCATCAATCAGCAGCGCGGCAAAACGCGGTTCGCTACCCAGCGCCGCCATGCTTCGCCCTTTAGTCGTCAGCATTCCGGCTTTATCCGTGGCGCCAAGCTGGTGAAGCAGCTTTCTGGCCTGCTGAAGATTGTGCGCTGGCGGCGTATCAAGCCACTGAAGCTGGCTGACGTCACGACAGCCCCACTGCAACAGGTCCAGCCAGAGCGAGGCCAAATCACTGTGCAGGATCTCAGGTTCCGCATGGGAAGCGGCACGTTCAGCCTGATCCTTCGCGGTAAGATGCAGGCAAATTCCCGGCTCCAGTCGCCCTGCTCGTCCGGCCCGCTGCGTCATAGAGGCCTGACTGATGCGCTGCGTTTGCAGCCGGGTCAATCCGGTGCGGGTATCAAACACGCCGGTTCTTTCCAGAGTACTGTCCACAACCAGACGGATGCCTTCAATTGTCAGGCTGGTTTCCGCAATATTGGTTGCCAGCACCACTTTACGCCGACCCGCCGCTGCCGGAAGAATCGCTTTGCGCTGTTCGCTGAGCGGTAACGCGCCATATAAAGGCGTGAGATCAACATCGCTGCCAATCAGCGAGGAGAGATGCGTCTGTACACGCTGGATTTCTCCAACGCCCGGCAGAAACAGCAGCAGGGAACCGCTCTCTTCCCGCAGCAGCTGGCTGACCTGGCGCGCCACGGCCTCATCGAAGCGATAATTCGCTGTCAGTGAAGCGTAACGGCGCTCAACGGGCCAGGATCGCCCTTCGGAAGCTATCATCGGCGCATCGGGCAGCATGGCCTGCAACCGCTGATTATCCAGCGTTGCGGACATCAGCAAAATTTTCAGATCGTCACGCAGCCCCTGCTGCACATCCAACAGCAGCGCCAGCGCCAAATCCGCTTGCAGGCTGCGCTCGTGAAATTCATCCAGGATCACCAGCGACACCCCTTCCAGCATCGGATCCTGCTGCAACATGCGGGTGAGGATACCTTCGGTGACCACTTCAAGACGCGTAGCGCTGCCTACCCGGCTTTCCGATCGCATGCGGTATCCCACGGTTTCCCCCGGCTGCTCGCCCAGGATTTCCGCTAATCGCTGCGCAACGTTACGCGCCGCCAGACGGCGTGGCTCCAGCAGCAGGATGCGTCCCGTGAAGTCGGCCTGTTGCAGGATTTGCAGCGGCAGCCAGGTTGATTTCCCCGCACCGGTCGGGGCCGCCAGCAGCACCTGCGGGGAAGATTGCAGCGCCGCCAGCAGGTCGGGTAGCACCACGCTCACCGGTAATGAACTCACGTATTTGCTCCAGAACGTCATGGTCTAAATTTGCCGGGCATTGTAGCATTCCTGTTTCTGGAAAACCGGAGAGCACCATGAGTGAGCAAAAAAGGCTGTTTTTCGGCATCAGTTTGCCTGAAGAGAGCCGACAGAGCTTAATCAGATGGCGAGCCGAGACGTTTCCCGCCGAAGCGGGCCGCCCGGTGGCCGCCGATAACCTGCATATGACGCTGGCCTTTCTTGGCGATATCAGCGAGGAGAAGGCGCATGCGCTCAGGCAGCTGGCCGGGCGCATCCGTCAGCCCGCCTTTACGCTGACGCTGGATGATGCCGGGCACTGGGCACGTTCCGGGGTCGTCTGGCTGGGGCCGAAGCGGTCGCCCCGTGGGCTGCTGCAACTGGCAGAGCTGCTGCGTTCTCAGGCTGCCCGCAGCGGCTGTTATCAGAGTCCTCTGCCCTTTCATCCTCATGTCACATTACTGCGCAACGCTACACAGTCAGTTTCGCTACCGCCGCGTAATTTTAGCTGGCGGTTTCGCGTTGAACGGTTTGCGCTGTATCAGTCCCTGTATGCTCAGGGCAAAACGCGTTATCAGCCGCTCGCTGAGTGGGAACTTTCACAGGAAGTGCTATGATTTTTCACCCTGCGTTGCGTCCGGCTACGCTGATTAAACGTTACAAACGCTTCCTGGCCGATGTGATTACGCCAGAAGGGGAAATGTTAACCATGCATTGCGCAAATACGGGGGCGATGACCGGCTGTGCCACGCCAGGCGACACCGTGTGGTACTCCACATCGGCGAGCCTGACGAGGAAATATCCCCACAGCTGGGAGCTAACGGAAACGCAAACGGGTGACTGGATTTGTGTGAATACCTTACGCGCCAACAGCTTAGTTAAAGAGGCGCTAACGCTGGGGACAATTCCAGAATTTTCCGGTTACGGCAGCCTGCGTGCTGAAGTGAAATACGGCGCAGAAAAAAGCCGCATCGACTTTCTGTTACAGGCAAGTGACCGGGTAAACTGCTATATTGAAGTCAAATCCGTGACGCTGTTACAGCAAGGTATTGGGTATTTTCCGGATGCGGTTACCGTTCGTGGCCAAAAGCACCTTCGTGAACTGGCGAAGATTGCTGAAAATGGCGAACGTGCGGTTCTGTTTTTTGCCGTTCTGCATACGGGGATTGAGGACGTTTCCCCGGCGCGTCATATTGACGCACGCTACGCAGAACTACTGGCACAGGCTCAGCAGAGCGGGGTTGAAGTGCTTTGTTATAAAGCTCAATTATCACCAGACGGCATGACGCTGAAAAAGCCACTGGTTGTGAAGTTGTAAATTCAGGCGCATTTTGCTGTTATAAGCTTGCTCATAACGTGCGCCTGAATACGCTTTTACTCACAGGCTTGTCAAGGCATGTTCAGGAATAATTGCTAACCTTGATCGCTTCTGCTATTTATAGCGACCTGTTTTTATCCCCGATGGGGATCGATAGTGCGTGTTATCCAGGAGAAACAACATGCAAGAAGGGCAAACCCGTAAAACCTCGTCCCTGAGTATTCTCGCCATCGCTGGGGTGGAGCCATACCAAGAGAAGCCGGGCGAAGAGTACATGAATAAAGCCCAGTTGGAGCATTTCAAGAAGATCCTTGAAGCCTGGCGTAACCAGCTTCGGGATGAAGTTGATCGCACGGTGAGTCATATGCAGGATGAAGCCGCCAACTTCCCCGACCCGGTTGACCGCGCTGCACAGGAAGAGGAATTTAGCCTTGAACTGCGTAACCGCGACCGCGAGCGCAAACTGATCAAGAAGATCGAGAAGACGTTGAAGAAAGTGGAAGATGACGATTTTGGCTACTGCGATTCCTGCGGTGTTGAAATTGGTATCCGTCGCCTTGAAGCACGTCCTACCGCCGATCTTTGCATCGACTGTAAAACGCTGGCGGAAATCCGCGAAAAACAAATGGCCGGTTAATGGCTACTGGATTGTGCAGTGAAGCACCTGCTTCACTGCCGGTCTCTTCCACTATGTCTGCTTCCTGTATCGGGCGCTTTGCCCCCTCTCCTTCTGGTGAACTGCATTTCGGCTCTCTGATTGCTGCGCTTGGCAGCTACCTGGAGGCTCGTGCTCAGCAGGGGCAGTGGCGCGTACGCATTGAAGATATCGACCCGCCCCGAGAGGTAGCTGGGGCAGCCAGACGTATTCTTGCGCAGCTTGAACAGCATGGGCTGACCTGGGATGGCGAGGTTCTCTGGCAGTCGACCCGTCACGAGGCTTACCGCGAAGCATTAGCCTGGCTTTCTGAGCAACAGCGCAGCTATTACTGCACCTGTACACGCAGCCGCATCCAGCAGATTGGCGGTATTTACGATGGTCATTGTCGGAATTTACACGCCGGCCCGGAAAATGCAGCCTTAAGGTTGCGGTCAGACCATCCGGTAAGCGAATTTCAGGATAAGCTCCGGGGCACTATCAAAGTGGATGCAGCTCTTGCGCAGGAAGATTTCATTATTCATCGCCGCGATGGCCTGTTTGCCTATAACCTTGCGGTAGTCGTGGATGACCATTTTCAGGGCGTGACTGAAGTCGTCCGGGGGGCCGACTTAATCGATCCCACGGTCAGGCAAATTGCGCTCTATCAGGCGTTCGGCTGGCCGGTTCCCGATTACCTGCATTTACCGCTGGCTATGGGGGCGGATGGTCAAAAATTGTCAAAACAGAACCATGCCGCTCCCCTGCCATCGGGTGATGCCCGCCCCGCCATTGTGCAGGCGCTGCATTTTTTGCGGCAGCCGGTCAGTGAAGGCTGGCAAGATTTGCCGCTGTCACAAATCCTGCAACAGGCGATAGCCCGCTGGCAGGTGACAGCGTTACCGGCAGAGAATGCGCTGTACAGCAATGCTGAAACCCAATAGTTTTACGCTATGACTTCTGTTTGTTTGGAGCTGGTCTACAGGTGTTCAGGGCGGCGTCACTCCCTTTTCTGCCTGAAAGATGACGCGGATGAGAGATGAAGATTCTCAAATCGACTTCTCTGAGCTATGATTAGCCGCTGTTTTTTAACGCTAAGCTAAATGTCACTATCGAGGTGTCCCATTTTTACCCGAGTTGCTAATTTTTGCCGAAAAGTTCTGAGTCGTGAAGACGAAGCGCCCGCCGAGGTCGGCGAAGTGCACCAGATGACCGTTGTCCCTCGCGATCGTCATACTATCTCGCGTAAAGACATCAGTGAAAATGCCCTTAAGGTGCTCTATCGCCTGAATAAAGCCGGTTATGAAGCCTATCTGGTAGGCGGCGGCGTTCGCGACTTATTGTTGGGTAAAAAGCCGAAAGACTTCGATGTGACCACCAACGCCACGCCGGAACAGATGCGTAAACTGTTCCGCAACTGCCGCCTGGTTGGCCGCCGTTTCCGTCTGGCACACGTGATGTTTGGCCCGGAAATTATCGAGGTCGCCACCTTCCGTGGCCATCACGAAGCTGAACAAGTGGTTGAAGATCGCAACAGTTCGCAGCACGGCCAGAACGGCATGCTGCTGCGCGACAATATTTTTGGCACCATCGAAGACGATGCGCAGCGCCGCGATCTCACTATTAACAGCCTCTATTACAGCGTCTCTGATTTCTCGGTACGCGACTACGTTGGCGGCCTGAACGATCTCCAGCAGGGCATTGTGCGCCTGATTGGCGATCCGGAAACCCGCTATCGTGAAGATCCGGTGCGCATGCTGCGCGTGATCCGCTTCGCCGCCAAACTGGATATGTCCATCGCTGCCGAAACGGCAGAGCCTGTTCCGCGCCTGGCCACGCTGCTGCATGATATTCCCCCTGCGCGTCTGTTTGAAGAGACGCTGAAGCTGTTGCAGGCTGGCTACGGTTACAGCACCTATCTGCTGCTGCGTGAATATCAGCTGTTCCAGCCCCTGTTCCCGACCATTACCCGTTACTTTACGGAGAAGGGTGACAGCAACATGGAGCGGATGATTGTGCAGGTGCTGAAAAACACCGATCACCGTATTCATAACCAGATGCGCGTTAATCCCGCCTTCCTGTTCTCGGCAATGTTCTGGTATCCGCAGCTGGAAGCGGCGCAGAAAATCGCTCAGGAGAGCGGGCTTGCCTATTATGACGCCTTTGCGCTGGCGATGAATGATGTGCTGGATGAAGCCTGTCGTTCGCTGGCGATCCCCAAACGCATCACCACGCTGGTTCGTGATATCTGGCAACTACAGCTTCGCCTGTCACGTCGCCATGGTAAACGCGCCTGGAAACTTATGGAGCATCCTAAGTTCCGTGCCGCTTATGATCTGCTGGCGCTGCGTGCTGAAGTGGAGAACAACCAGGAGTTGCAGCGCCTTACCACCTGGTGGAGCGAATTCCAGGTCTCGGCCCCACCTCAGCAGAAAACGATGCTGAACACCCTGGGGGATGACCCGGTACCACGCCGTCGTACCCGCCGTCCACGTAAGCGTGTTCCCGGCCCGCGCGGCAGCAACAGCAACGTATGACCCGCGTTTATCTCGCCCTGGGCAGCAATCTTGCTGACCCGCTGCATCAGGTGCAGGCCGCACTTGATGCACTGGCTGCAATCCCTGAGACCACGCTGGTGGTCTCTTCTGCTTTTTACCGCACGCCGCCTTATGGCCCGCCCGATCAGCCCGACTACCTTAATGCTGCCGTCGCCCTTGATACCGCCTTACTGCCTGAAGAGCTGCTGGACCAGACGCAGCGTATAGAGCAGGAACAGGGACGCGTAAGAAAAGAGGAGCGCTGGGGGCCGCGCACGCTGGATCTCGATATCATGCTGTTTGGCGACCAGACGCTGGCTACCCCGCGTCTTACCGTGCCCCATTACGATATCGCTAACCGTGCTTTTATGCTGGTGCCCCTGCTGGAAATTGCGCCAGAGATTGCCTTACCTGACGGCGTAAAAGCCGCTGACCTTCTCTCAAAGCTGGACGCAGATGCCATACAGCGCTGGTAGTGCAAACCCCTTCCCCTTCCATTAAGATACGCCCACGAAAACTCGCTTAAAGAGGTTGTCATGAAACCGACCACGGTCTCTACCCTTCGTCAGTGGAAAAAAAGTGGCCGAAAGTTTGCCTCGATCACCGCTTATGATTTCAGCTTTGCCAGATTGTTTGCCGACGAGGGCATTCAGGTAATGCTGGTGGGTGATTCGCTTGGCATGGTGGTTCAGGGGCACGACTCCACCCTTCCGGTGACCCTCGCAGACATTGTTTACCATACGCAATGCGTCAGACGCGGTGCCCCTTCGGCTCTGCTGCTTTCTGACCTGCCGTTCATGACCTATGCCACGCCGGAACAGACCTTTGACAGTGCGGCTCAGCTGATGCGTGCCGGTGCCAACATGGTCAAACTGGAAGGCGGCAAATGGCTGGCTGAGACAGTGAAGCAGTTAACTGAGCGTGCCGTCCCCGTTTGCGGCCATCTTGGCCTGACGCCGCAGTCCGTTAATATCTTCGGCGGTTACAAAATTCAGGGTCGCGAGAGCGAGGCAGCAGAGACGTTGCTGGCGGATGCTCTGGCGCTGGAGGCGGCAGGCGCACAGATGCTGGTTCTGGAGTGTGTGCCGGTGGCGCTGGCTAAACGCGTAACCGAAGCGCTCACCATTCCGGTGATCGGCATTGGCGCGGGCAACGTAACCGACGGCCAGATCCTGGTGATGCATGATGCGTTTGGCATTACCGGCGGCCATATTCCCAAATTCGCCAAAAATTTCCTCGCTGATACCGGCGATATCCGCGCTGCCGTCAGGCAGTACCTGATGGAAGTGGAAGCAGGAACCTATCCTGCCGAAGAACACAGTTTTCACTAATACAGGAGAAGGTCTGTGCTGATTATTGAAACATTGCCCATGCTGCGCCGGGAAATTCGTCGCTGGCGGCAGGATGGCAAACGCATCGCCCTGGTTCCCACTATGGGTAACCTGCATGATGGCCATATGAGGCTGGTAGATGAAGCCCGTGAGCAGGCGGATATTGTGGTGGTTTCCATCTTTGTGAACCCGATGCAATTTGAGCGCCCTGACGATCTGGCCCGCTATCCGCGCACGCTACAGGAAGATTGCGAGAAGCTGAATCGCCGCAAGGTGGATCTGGTCTTCGCGCCTGCCCCTGGCGATATCTACCCAACAGGTCTGAGCGAACAGACGTTTGTAGAAGTGCCGGGCCTCTCCACGCTGCTGGAAGGTGCCAGCCGTCCGGGTCACTTCCGCGGTGTCTCAACCATTGTCAGTAAGCTCTTTAATCTGGTCCAGCCGGACCTGGCGCTGTTTGGCGAAAAAGATTACCAGCAGCTGGCGCTGATCCGCAAAATGGTGGCGGATATGGGCTACGACATCAGTATCATTGGCGTACCGACCGTGCGGGCTAAAGATGGTCTGGCGCTCAGCTCCCGCAACGGCTATCTCACCGCTGAGGAGCGCAAGCTGGCGCCAGCGGTCAGCAAAGTGATGAACAGCATGGCGGCGCGACTGTCCAATGGTGAACGGCATATTGAAGAGATCATTGCGGAAGCGGAAACAGCTCTGGCCGTACAAGGCTTGCGGGCTGACGGACTGGCAATTTGCGATGCTGAAACGCTGCTACCGCTCAATGTCGACAGCCAGCGGGCAGTGATCCTGATGGCAGCCTGGCTGGGCAAAGCTCGCCTGATTGATAATCAGCAGGTTGATTTAACACAGTAACAGACCTACGGACGCGGCTATGCTGGCGTCCTTTTTTGTTCTCCGGGAAAGGTAACAAGGTTATGAACCGTACTATGTTGCAGGGCAAGCTCCATCGGGTGAAAGTGACCCAGGCGGATTTGAACTATGAAGGCTCCTGCGCCATCGATCAGGATTTTCTCGACGCTTCCGGCATTCTGCAATATGAGGCGATCGACATTTACAACGTAACCAACGGTCAGCGTTTCTCTACCTACGCCATCGCGGCTGAGCGCGGCTCGAAGATCATCTCCGTGAATGGCGCAGCTGCTCGCTGCGCCTGTGAAGGGGATATTTTGATTATCTGCTCTTACGTAACGATGCCAGATGCCGAAGCCCGCGAATGGCAGCCTAAAGTGGCCTACTTTGAAGGCGATAACGTGATGAAGCGGCTGGCAAAAGCCGTTCCGGTACAGGTTGCCTGATTTCCTGACGGGGGATTGCTCCCCCGCCATTCCCTGACAGACTCCGCTTTTCTCTTTTCCCCCAGGCTTCAGGCTTACGCCTGCTTACTTTTGCCCATTGGCTGCATCTCAATTTCCTCAGCCACAGGCTGCGAGCCGCCCGGTGCAGCTGAAGATGAGGCTGTTTGCGCCGCAGGACGAGATGTCGAAGCGGTCGGCTGCGGTGCCGTCTGTGGCGCAGGCGCTGATGTCGAAGCGGTCTGCTGCGGTGCAGGAGCTGATGTAGAAGCGGTCGGCTGCGGTGGCGCCTGAGTAGTTGGCTGCGCGGCAGGCTGACCCGGCGTGGCTGGCATTGCCTGTGCCGTTTGCGTCGGGGACGTCAACCGCTGTCTGACCTGGTCACTCGCCCACTGCTGGGCCGAAGTCATGGCACCAGAAACATTATTTTTTGCATTACTCATCCCATTTCCTACTGCCTGGCCGGTTCTGACGGCCCCATCTGCTAAGGCGTTAGCCCCTTCTGTCACCTTAGTTTTGGTATATGACGCCGTATCCACAGTAAACTGTCCGACCTGTCTCGCCCCACTCTGCAACCCATCCACGCTTTTATCCCTGAGTTCGCCGGTTTTCTGCCCTACGATGCTGTTCACGACTTTATCCGCAAGGAAATCTACTGCCTCATCGTTACGGTTAGGCGCTGGTCCCGCTAACGCCCCGGCTATCCCCTGGAAAGCATAAGCCAGCGCAGCGCCCGCCAGGTTAATCCCCTGATCTTTAGCAATTTCTACCCGCGAGGTCAGTTCGCCTGCACCAAGACGGCCAACTGCATCTTCGATAGCGGCCGACGGAGCAGAACTCACGGCGCCGCTCACGCCAGCATTGCGGACGATGTTACGTAGCGCGTTGTTTCCGGCCAGTGACAAGGCTAATGTGCCAATTTCTGACACCATATTACCGGAGGTGATATTTAGCGCCCCTTTGGCATAATTACGCGGCGTCATTAAGCTTAACAACAGCGTTTTTAGCCTTTCCGCGCCGCCGGAGTGCATCTGCTGTCTCACACTGGTTTTGCTCAATGCCTCATATTGGGCTTTCCAGTCGCTCCGCCCCAGAAGGTATTCCGGGCCGTGAGAAGCACTGAACCTGTTGGTCAGTACGCCCCCCGCCGAGCCAGCCGCCAGACTCAGGACATTGCTGGTGTGCGAGATTGCCTGCGGGTTATTTTTTGACGCGGTTGCCACGGTACCCACAACAGCGTTTCGGCCATCAAAGCCAATGCCGCCCAGCGGGGCCAGTTTTAAGCTCTCTCCCAGGCCCTGACGCTTTTTCAGCACCCCCTGCATCTCAGGTTCCAGCTTTTCCGCATCGGCTGCCAGCCACAACGTATCTTTGACTACCGGAGCAAAGACCTTATCGCCTACCGATTTGAGCACCATTGCTATTCCCCCATCAATCGCCCCAGCCAACGCTTCTGACGACGCAGAAGAGCCAGCAATGCCGGCGCCTAATTTAACGGCGCCCGATGCATAGCCAGAGATGGCAAAGGGAAAAGCTTTCACCGCGCCGCCCACCGCCTCGCTGATATAATCCATTTTCTGCGCTTTAGCCATATTAGCCGTAATGGTGGCGGGCGTTTCATTCATGTCGTGTAGCTCTGTTGCCCGCTGCTGGATAAGCTCATCCAGGTCGTTATCACCCGGAAAATAGGTTTTCAGATGATTGGCGATAGCACCAATCGCCGCATTACGCGTGGCGTCTGTAGCGGTAACTGCGCCAGAAGAGCCTGCATGGGTCGTATGTCGAGCGCGGGCTTCATGGCTGCCTGATGCCTGTCCTGAAGTGTGGGATGTAGCATGAGTAACAGAAGTGGGTAATGTGTTGATACCGGCCATAAGCATGTTCCAGAGTTAAACAAGTGGATAACAGGCTTGCGGCCTGCCTGAGTTATCGTCTCAACACTGGCGTGCACTGATACCAGTAAAACGTTTTTGCGATAGGAGTGAGTGGCGCCAAAAGGGAAAAAGTTTGCGACGGGATAAGGTTTACTTATATTTAGTGATCAATATCAAATAATGCCGGGCAGGCTTTTCGGGGCAAACCCAGGCGTCCACTGCGGGACGCCTGTTGAAAGCGGAAGACTAATGGGCAAGCGTGGCGGTATTTTTTGGCGTTTTCTTCAGGGTGAAAAGGAAGTTAAACATGCCTTTTCGGCGAAACCAGCAAATGCTCATCGGCAGCAGCAGGGCACACAGGAAAGCGGCAACAAATTTAAGGTCATTAATCACCATTTTCTCACTGGTGAACTTCACCACTTTAGCAAACACCTGGATCGCCAGGTAATGCGAGAGGTAAAACACAATGGAGTTTACGCCGACAAAGTGAACCAGCTTCACATTGGTATGTAATGCCACAAAGATAAACAGCGGAATGGAACAGAGCGCCAGCGGCGCCAGCAGCTGCCACTCTATGCCTCTCTCTGAAATAAAATTAACGGAAGAGAGGATAATAAAGCAGAGTGCCGAGGGCAGCAGCCACGTTTTTTTGCTTACTATACCAGGAATATCCACCTGCCGGTGTACCAGTAAATCCCCAAGATAAAAGAACGGGAACAGATAAAATGAACGATTGATATGGCCGTTATCAAAACTGGAAAACAGGCTGCCAGCGGGTATTTCAGGGAGCGCATAGCTGAGGATCAGTGCCACCGGAATAACGATATAAAAAGGAATGCGGCGAGCACACTCATCCCCCGCAGGTTATCCACCCATGTCAGTCTGTTCATCTTTTTCCCCAGCCATAATTTAAAAAAAGCGAGTCTCCCTGTGGCTGAAATTATTATGGCCATAAGGTTATAAAGACTCTGATAAGCAGAAATGATTATACATATCCTGACAATCGATAAAATGATCATCGCTGACATTAGTCATAAATGAGAATAAACTTAACCAATCCATAATATTGTTTAAAATAATTACTCAGTTAATTCTCAGAATATAAGAATAAACCCGTTAAAGAATATCTTATAAATCGGGTTCCGCTTAATTTAAAATGGCACTGCTTATTTTATTGACGAGGGTAAGGGGCTATATCGCCCGCGAAAAGAGAATGAGCAAGAGAACAGAGACAAGAAATATAGCGAGGAGGTCAAGCAAGTGATTTTGTTCACTATCCCTTCCCGTAACAGAAAGGGATAGTGGGCAACCTTTAGGTACGTAAGCCCCTGCCGCGTTGGATTAGCACCCAGACCAGAATGTAGAACACCGCAATAAAGGCCACTAATACGCCCAGCGTAAATACCAGCGGCACGTCAGAAATCCCCAGGAAGCCATAACGGAAGCCGCTTATCATATATACGATAGGGTTCAGTTTTGACACCATCTGCCAGAACGGCGGCAGCAGGGTCAGAGAGTAGAAAACCCCGCCCAGATAGGTAAGCGGCGTCAGCACAAAGGTGGGGATCAGGCTGATGTCGTCAAACGTCCGGGCAAAGACTGCATTCAGCAGGCCAGCCAGCGAGAAAAGGATCGCCGTCAGCAGCAGCGTGACGGCGACCATTAACCATGAATGAACATGGAAAGGGACGAAGAAGAGTGAAATAGCCGTAACCAATATGCCCACGCAAACGCCGCGCGCCACGCCGCCACCTACATAGCCTGCAATAATCACATGCGTGGGCACCGGGGCCACCAGCAGTTCTTCAATGTTGCGCTGGAATTTAGCGCTGAAGAAGGAAGAGGCAACGTTGGCATAGGCGTTGGTGATCACCGCCATCATAATCAGGCCAGGCACGATAAACTGCATGTAGCTGAAGCCGTGCATCTCACCAATACGGGAACCGATTAAGTTGCCGAAGATAATAAAGTAGAGCGTCATGGTGATCACCGGCGGCACCAGCGTCTGGATCCAGATACGGGCGAAACGGTTGATCTCTTTACCCCAGATGCTCTTCAGGGCGACCCAATAAAGATGTGTCATGCTTTCTCTCCTTTGCGACCGTTGACCAGATCGACAAACAGCTCCTCAAGGCGGTTAGCCTTGTTGCGCATACTTAATACCTGCACGCCCTGGTGGCTGAGCTGGCTGAACACGCTGTTCAGCCCCTGCTCGCGCAGCACTTCCACTTCCAGCGTGGCGGTATCCACCAGCCGGTACTGAAAACCTTGCAGCTCGGGTAACGGACATTTAGGCGCGAGATCGAGAATAAAGGTTTCGGACTTCAGCTTAGAGAGCAGCCCTTTCATCGAGGTGTTTTCCACCAGCTCGCCGCGCTGAATAATGCCAATATTGCGGCAAAGCATCTCCGCTTCTTCCAGGTAATGCGTGGTCAGAATGATGGTGGTGCCCTTGGCATTTAAATCTTGCAGGAACGTCCACATCGAGCGACGTAGCTCAATGTCCACCCCAGCCGTAGGCTCATCAAGGATCAGCAGCTTCGGCTCATGCATCAGCGCACGGGCAATCATCAGGCGTCGCTTCATCCCGCCCGAGAGCATACGCGCGCGTTCGTTGCGCTTATCCCAGAGATCGAGCTGCTTAAGATACTTTTCTGCCCGCTTCAGCGCCTCTGGCTTTTCCACGCCATACAGACCCGCCTGGCTGACCACGATTTGCATCACCGTCTCAAACTGGTTGAAGTTGAACTCCTGCGGCACCAGCCCAAGCTGCCGTTTGGCGTTGACCACATCCTGCTGGAGGTCATAGCCAAACACCCGCACTTTACCGGCCGTTTTGTTAACCAGCGAGCTGATAATGCCAATGGTGGTGGATTTGCCTGCCCCGTTGGGGCCAAGCAGCGCATAGAAGTCACCGGCTTCTACATTAAGATCAATTCCCTTGAGGGCCTGAACGCCGCCTGCATAGGTTTTGGTCAGTTTTTCAAGTTCCAGTGCATAAGTCATAGATGTAAGAGTGCCCTGTTTTGTGAGGTTTTATTGTTTACCGTTTTAAATCACGTCGCATTGTCCTATATTACCGCAACGCATTTCGAGTTTTGGTCGACACTAACATGAAAGATATTGATACCCTTATCAGCAACAATCGCCAATGGTCCAAGCTGCTGAAAGAAGAAGATCCAGGCTTCTTTGAGCGTCTGACACTCGCTCAGAAGCCCCGCTTTCTCTGGATTGGCTGCTCTGACAGTCGTGTTCCAGCCGAGCGCCTGACGGGGCTGGAGCCGGGCGAACTGTTCGTTCACCGCAATGTAGCCAACCTGGTCATTCACACGGACTTAAACTGTCTTTCCGTGGTGCAGTACGCCGTTGAGGTGTTAGAAGTGGAACACATCATCATCTGCGGACATTACGGTTGTGGTGGCGTGCAGGCTGCGGTGGAAAATCCGGAGCTGGGCCTGATCAACAACTGGCTGCTGCATATCCGCGATCTGTGGTACAAGCATAGTTCGTTACTGGGTGAACTGCCGCCAGAAAAACGCTTCGACAAATTGTGTGAAATCAACGTGATTGAGCAGGTTTATAACCTGGGCCATTCAACTATCATGCAGTCGGCGTGGAAACGCGGTCAGAAAGTGACGATTCATGGCTGGGTTTACGGCATTCAGGACGGCTATCTGCGTGACCTGGAAGTAGCGGCCACTAACCGTGAAATCCTTGAGCAGCGCTACCGTCACGGTATTGCTAACCTGCTCAACGATCTGGAAAGTCCTCGCGACGGCGACGCATAATATAACAGGCCGGGATCGCCGGCCTTAGTCGTTTGTGCGGTGATGCTGAGCGGAAACGTCCGCTCAGTTCAGCTATTCATCCAGCATGACGACTTTGCCCACATAGGGCAGATGACGATAGCGCTGCGCATAATCGATGCCATACCCCACCACAAACTCATCGGGAATAGTGAAGCCCACATACTCGACGGCAACCTCTACCTCGCGGCGCTCGGGCTTGTCCAGCAGCGTACAGATGGCCAGTGATTTCGGCTGGCGCAGGCGGAGAATTTCACGCACTTTGCTCAGCGTATTGCCAGAATCGATAATGTCCTCAACGATCAGCACATCTTTGTCCCGAATATCTTCATCGAGATCCTTCAGGATTTTCACATCCCTTGTGGTGGACATGCCGCTGCCATAGCTGGAAGCCGTCATAAAATCGACCTCGTGCGACACCTCAATTTTACGGCAGAGATCGGCCATAAACATAAAGGAACCACGCAGCAGGCCTACCAGCACCATGTCGCTGCCGCTGTCGCGGTACTGTTCGGTAATCTGCTGGCCCAGCTCAGCAATACGCTCTGCGATCTCTGCTTCAGAGATCATCACTTCTACGGTATGTTTCATAACTTTTGTCGATTCAGATGGTTTCAGGGAAGCAGCGAAGTCTATCACATCTTGCCCCCCTGTTTCCTGCTGTTGCGCAAGTGTGGACGGCAATCTTAAAATAGACGTACAGACTTCCAAAACAGGCGTTAGCGATATTTCATCACGCAAAAGGTTTTAACCTTAGAACGATAATTTATTTATTCCCTCCCTCCCGCACGGGGTAACGTAAGCTGAACTTATCCCTCTCAGCATGCCTGTCGGCAGGAGATTGCATGGCTTCCTCTCATTCTAAAAAGACCCATATCGGCGCGCGTGAGCTGCATCCGGAAACCCAGATGCTTAACTATGGCTATGATCCCACCTTATCGGAGGGCGCCGTTAAGCCGCCGGTATTTTTAACTTCCACCTTCGTGTTCACTTCCGCCGAAGAGGGAGAAGCCTTCTTTGATTATGTCTCTGGCCGGAAAGAGCCGCCCACAGGCGAAGCAAACGGTCTGGTCTATTCCCGTTTTAATCATCCCAACAGCGAGATCGTGGAAGACCGGCTGGCTATTTATGAACGGACCGGAAGCGCAGCTCTCTTCTCCTCTGGCATGTCCGCCATCTCCACCACCCTGCTGACCTTTATCGAACCCGGTGATGCGATTTTGCATTCGCAGCCTCTGTACGGCGGAACCGAAACGCTGCTCAGTAAAACTTTCCGCAAGCTGAACGTGTCGGCGGTGGGGTTTGCTAACGGCCTGGATGAAGAGATTGTGCAGGCAGCAGCAGAGCAGGCCATGCAGCAGGGCCGTGTCTCGGTGATCCTGATTGAGTCTCCGGCCAACCCTACCAACAGCCTGGTGGATATTGCGTTAATCGCGCGGGTGGCGGATGCCATTGAGCGCAAGCAGCAGCACCGCCCGATTATTGCCTGTGACAATACGCTGCTGGGGCCAGTTTTTCAGCGCCCGATTGAGCACGGCGCCGATCTGTCGCTCTATTCGCTGACCAAATATGTTGGCGGCCATTCCGATTTAATTGCCGGGGCGGTGATGGGCAGTAAAGCCCTGGTGAAACAGATCAAAGCGTTGCGCAGCGCAACAGGCACACAGCTTGATCCGCACTCCAGCTGGATGATTGGCCGCTCGCTGGAAACGCTGGCGCTGCGAATGGAACGGGCAAACGACAATGCTGTCGCTGTGGCTGAATTCCTGCGGGGGCATGAAAAAATAGCAAAGCTGCACGCCCTCTCCTTCCTGGAGCCAGGGTCACCGGCGGAACGGGTCTTCAGCAAGCAGTGCAGCGGAGCAGGTTCCACCTTCTCCTTTGATCTGGCAGGCGGTAAGCAGGCCGCTTTCAGGCTGCTGAATACCTTGCAGCTGTTCAAGCTTGCGGTTAGCCTGGGCGGCACAGAATCGCTTGCCAGCCATCCGGCCAGCACCACCCATTCCGGCGTACCTGCCGAAGTACGGGCAAGAATAGGCATCAGCGAATCCACCGTCAGGGTTTCTATTGGCATCGAGAATAAAGAAGATTTGATTGAGGATTTACGACTGGCGCTGGATCAACTCTGACCGCGCTGATTTAAAAGGGTTAAAGGCTGCGCGAGCGGCCTTTACACCGTTTTGCTACGCAGCTTTTTCGAAATAAACTGGTACGTTGAAACGGTCAGCCACCAGGAAGCCAGCACCGGTTGTTTCTTACGCAGCAATTTTTTTGCGTAGTGAAAGGACTCAAAAGCTTTTTTGGGCGGCTCCAGCGGAACATCTTTCCACGGTGACCTGCGGTACATATCGATATAATTTTTGTTATATCCCGTCTCTTCAATCGAGATACTCCAGGGTTTGGTTTGCCCGGCGTAATGAATGAAGATAGGTTTTTTCTGGGTGCTTTTGTTCTTTGGAATAAAGTTATACTGCTGTTCCAAAAAAAGAACCTCATCATCCAGGATGATGTTCAGGCAATCCTGATCCGGGAAGGTATATTTTTTATCTTTGATTTTAATAAAAAATTGCTCCGTTACCCCACGCGCCATCCAGGCTTTGGTATTAATGATCATCACCCCGGAATTAAAATACTTTTTCTCGCGATCCAGCCCCAGAGAGGCCAGATACTCTTTATTCATCCCCTTGTCCTGCACGGCAGCAATTGTATAGCCGCTCATATCAAGCGACAGCAGCGGCTTAATGCTGCCATTACAGACGATATCGCAGTCCAGATAGAGCAACTGGCTGACCTCATCATGCAGGATAGTCGAGGCAACGATCCGATAATAGATCGATTTCGGGTAGAAGTCATAGACCTGAAGCCCGTTAAAAACGTCGTTATTTAACAGATAGATGACAACGCTGATATTGGGGTGCTCAGTAAAGAAAGAGGCGGGGAAAAGCTTGCTGTACTCATCAGTAAAGATATGGAAAGTCACGTTTATCTCTGGGTTCATCTGCGCTACAGAAAAAAGACAGACGCCACAATAGGTGAGATATCGCTTATCGGTGGTAAATAAAATATTTATGTCCGCAACAGAATTTTTGTTGCCGGCATAGACAATCCTTTCCTTCACCAGGCTATTTTTATTCATAAGGATGATGACTTCAGGCAGCTGAATTTGAGTTAACGTTATGGCTGGTTTCCTGATGAGTCAATGTAAAAACAAACTTCTGACTTAATGCAAATTTTGCAAATAAGAGAAAACTCAGGGAAGACCACTTTATTATGGAGTGTGCGACACCTTCAGACTCTGATTATAAATATCAGAATAAATAATAATCTAAACTTAATTAACAGGTTAAGTTTATTTATAGCGCCATTCTAATTTTTTCACTTCTGCGTTTAATCCTAACCAGTAAACAGTGGCCCTCTTTTAAAGCGGGTCACAAGCTGGGGGCATTTAGGATTTTTCATTAGGCGTTTGGCTAACAGCAGGCACGCCAATGGTGTCCCGAAGCTGGTGAGAAAGCACTGACTGATGTTTTCCGGGGGAATGATCAATCGGTGAACCGCACAATCCCACGGTGCTCTTAAAGATCTTTGATGCTTAGCTTTACTGCAAATCAGGCACAATGCAGCGCGGCAGATAAGAGGCGCCATCACAAAATGGACGAACGGCATTTGTCTGTATGCCGTTCGGTGAATTCAGTGAATATAAACAGCTCAGGTGGAAGTACCTGCAAGCCCAACCACGCCCCCTGATTTTATGAGGCGTGAAGTATTCAGCCAGCCCCTTCGTCACTCACGGTAAACCCGGTCATCATACCGGTATCCTCATGCTCCAGCAGATGACAATGGGCCATATAGGCGTGCTCTTTGCTGGCGGTGTGATCGAAACGAACCAGTACCTCGCTGCGCCAGCCTTCAACCCGCACGATATCCTTCCAGCCGCTGCGGTGCGGTGCCGGTGGCTTGCCGTTTTCCGAGAGAATGCGGAACTGCATGCCGTGAATATGGAACGGATGCAGCATCTCATCCCCTTCACCGGAAATGGTCCACTTCTCGACAACGCCGCGTTTTACGTCAAATGAAGGCTGCGACATAGTGAAGGCCGCCCCGTTAATCTTGTTACCGTTGTGGAAATCATAAGCAGCCGTCTGGGATTTTACCTCTCCGGACGAATGATCCCTACCGGCCGCAGAACTTTGCTGCATCTGGCTGTGATCCATACCAGCTGAAGTACTCTGATCCGCCATCGCGCCGTGATCCATGCCAGCCATCCCGCTCTTTTCGCCAGCAGACTCATCATCATGCGCATCGCCACTCATACCCGCCATCGCCGCATGGCCATATTTCTCCATCAGCGCCAGCATGCCGCGACGATCGAGTTCAGGATCCATCGTCAGCTGAAGCCAGCGCTCTTTAACTCCCTGGGTGGCCGGTAAGGCTGGCAGATCAACCAGCTTATCAGGCAGCGTGCCGCTGGCTAAAATTTGCAGTGGAAGGATATGCAGCACCGGCAGCGGCTGATTGAAAGGCGCCAGCGACATGCCCATCTGACGCACGGGCAGCGTTTGCAGATCGAAGGCTTTGCCGTCGTGAGTATCAACAAGAATTTCAAAGCGCTCACCGGGCATCATCGCCAGCTCGCTCATTTGCACCGGCTCAGCCAGCAGACCGCCGTCGCTGGCAATCACATACATTGGGCGACGATCGCTGGTAGTCAGATTCAGCGAGCGCGCATTGCAGCCGTTCAGCAAACGGAGGCGTAACCAGCCCCGGGGCACCGCGTGCTGAGGAAAGATCTCGCCATTGGTAAGCAGGGTATCGCCAAACCAGCCTACCGCCGCGCTCATAACGTCCAGCTCGTACTCTATTTTACTGCCGTCGTTGCTCAGCCGCTTATCCTGCAAGATGACCGGAATGTCATCCACGCCCCAGATTTTGGGCAGCAGCAGCTTTTCACCCGCGTTATCTTTAACGAGGATCAGCCCGGCCAGCCCCTGGGCGACCTGATACCCTGTTCTGCCATGCTGATGGGGATGGAACCAGCAGGTAGCCGAGGGTTGATTAGGGGTGAAAGTCACCGTACGGCTCTGGCCAGGCGCAATGACCGCCTGTGGCCCGCCGTCCACGTCCCCCGGAATAGCTAAGCCATGCCAGTGAACAGTGGTGGCTTCCGGCAGAGTATTTCGCACGTTGAGCGTTACCGGTTTACCGCTTTCCAGCACTATAGTCGGGCCGAGCAGATCACCGTTGTAGCCCCAGGTTGGAACGGTTTTGCCGCGCCACACTTTACTGCCGGTACGGGCCGTAATGTTCATTACGCCGCGTGGGTCGGGCGTTAAAAGCTGGGGAATGGGCAGTTCCGGACGGCGATCGTCAGCGAGAGCGGTGCGGCTCCATAAAGGCAGCGCGCTGGCCGCACCCATTGCGGCGGTTAGCTTAATAAAATCACGGCGTTGCATCATTCTCATCCAGACTTAGCAGGAAATTCTTAGCGGGAAGCATAAACCCTTCCCCACCGGGAAGGTCAAGCATTGCCGTCAGCCAGCAGATAAAATGACCCTATCCGGCGTTTATTGCCGCAAAATTGTCTGAACCCTGCGAATAACTGTGCTAACGTCACTCTTATTACAATCGATTGAGATCAATTATGAAGAAGAGCATCAAGGCTCTGTTGTTACTGAGTCTCTTTGGCTTCTCGTCGACAAGTTTCGCACTAAGTGAGTCAGAAGCTGAAGATTTGGCGGATTTGACGGCGGTTTTTGTCTACCTGAAAAATGACTGTGGTTATCAGGAGCTGCCGGATGGCCAGATCCGCCGCGCGCTGGTCTTTTTTGCTCAGCAGAATCGTTGGGATTTGGCGAATTACAGCAGCTTTAATATGAAGGCGCTGGGTGAAGAGAGTTATCGTGACCTCAGCGGTATTGCCGTGCCTAACGACACTAAATGTAAATCTCTGGCACGTGATTCACTCAGCCTGCTCGCCTACGTGAAGTAATCCCCCTTTTTCATCCTCAACTGTTGATAATTTGACCGTGCAACCACGGTCAGAGTTAGCTACTATATTGCGCCCATTTTTTGTGGCAGCGATAAGGAGAATTTCCCCTTGGCCGATAAAGAGATGTGGTATGAAACCCTTCATACCGGATTTGGACAATATTTTTCTGTTGATAAGGTTCTGTACCGTGAGCAAACCGGCCACCAGGATCTGATTATCTTTGAAAATGCCGCTTTAGGCCGCGTTATGGCACTGGACGGCGTGGTCCAGACCACCGAGCGCGATGAGTTTATCTATCACGAAATGATGACGCACGTGCCGCTGTTTGCGCACGGTAACGCCAGGCGTGTGCTGATTATTGGCGGCGGCGATGGCGCCATGCTGCGTGAAGTGAGCCGCCATAAGGGGATAGAGCAGATCACCATGGTGGAAATCGACGCGGGCGTGGTGACCTTCTGCCAGCAGTATCTGCCGAACCACAGTGCAGGCGCTTATGACGATCCCCGCTTCAGGCTGGTGATTGAGGATGGCGTGAACTTTGTCAGCAGTTGCCGTGAAAAGTTTGATGTGATTATCTCTGACTGTACCGACCCGATTGGTCCGGGCGAGAGCCTGTTTACCTCTGAATTTTATCAGGGCTGCCGCCGCTGCCTTAATGAAAATGGCATCTTCGTGGCGCAGAATGGCGTCAGTTTCCTGCAACAGGACGAAGCTGTTAACAGCCATCGTAAACTGAGCCACTATTTCAGCGACGTCAGCTTTTATCAGGCCGCGATCCCGACCTATTATGGTGGCATCATGACCTTCGCCTGGGCCAGCAACAACCCGGCGCTGCGCCAGCTTGATACGGCTACGCTGAAGTCGCGTTTCGACGCGGCAAACCTGACCTGCCGCTATTATAATCCGGCTATCCACACTGGCAGCTTTGCCCTGCCGCAATATTTGTTGAATGCGCTGGCTGACCAGCCGGGCGTTTAAGGGGGTGAACGAAATTGCAAAAGCTTAAACTACATGGCTTCAACAACCTGACAAAAAGCCTGAGTTTTTGTATCTACGATATCTGCTACGCCAACACAGATGCAGAGCGTGACGGATACATTGCCTATATTGATGAGCAATATAATGCTAACCGCCTGACGGAGATCCTGAGCGAGACCTGTTCGATTATCGGGGCAAACGTCCTGAATATCGCACGCCAGGATTACGAGCCGCAGGGTGCCAGCGTCACCATCCTGGTCAGCGAAGAGCCTGTTGATCCGAAAGATATCGATAACTCGGAGCATCCTGGCCCGCTGCCAAACTCGGTGGTTGCGCATCTGGATAAGAGCCATATCTGCGTACATACCTATCCGGAAAGCCATCCGGAAGGCGGACTCTGCACCTTCCGCGCCGATATTGAAGTCTCGACCTGTGGCGTTATCTCTCCCCTTAAGGCGTTGAACTATTTAATACACCAGCTTGAATCTGACATTGTTACCATCGACTATCGCGTGCGTGGTTTTACGCGCGACATTAATGGCGTGAAGCACTACATCGATCATCAGATCAATTCGATCCAGAACTTCATGTCTGAAGATATGAAAGCGATGTATGACATGCTGGACGTCAACGTCTATCAGGAAAATATCTTCCATACCAAGATGTTACTGAAAGAGTTCGATTTGAAACACTACCTGTTCAACACCCGACCGGAAGAGCTTAGCCCGCAGGAGCACAAGCGTATTACCGATTTGCTGTGGAAAGAGATGCGCGAGATTTATTACGGCCGTAACATTCCGGCTGTAGGATTAAAAACGCAGTAAGGGTGATAAGCCCGAGAAGCGGGTGGCCTGAGGCCGCCCGTTTTTTTTTGCTTCAGGAGTCAGAGCTGACAAAGGCGATGTCCGTGGTGCTTGCGGCCGGGCCATGGCTGCGCTGGATCTGCATCTTTACTGCCAGCCTGACCAGCTTCCTTTCTGACGCGAGGGGGTTCTGCCCTCTGATTTTCAGCTGCAATCACCATGCAGGCGAACTGAGCGAGGGTTACGCCACGCCGGATGAGAGCCCCTGGTTCAAGCGGATATCTGCTCTCTGTTTTAACGCCCCTGCAAAAACGCCCGGTAAGCGGCGATCACCGCCAGGAAATCCTCCACGCCGCAAAAGCAGAGGCTCTCTTCGTCGTAGTAGTTCATTCCCTCCTCCATCTCGTCGCCTTCCACGCTGAGCAGGTTGGCGCGGACGATGACCTCTTCCTCATCCAGCCACAGCGTATATTCATGGCCGATGCGCTGCCATTGCCGTTCGCTGCCTTTTACCTCTTTTACAGCGGCCTCTACTTCATCCAGCAAAGCCAGGTTGCCTTCCACTTCTTCATTAAACCAGTAGCCGACGGCTTCATGTCCCATCGACATGCGCACCTTCACACCGCCGGTAAGGTCGCGTAAAAATTCATATTCCATGCTGCTGTCCTCTTGCCTGCCTGACTTTTCCTGCACTGATAGTGTGCATTTTCCGCGCATTGTGCGCTTTTAATGGGGGATGTCCCGCATTATCGCAGTCTGACCGGCGAAAAACAGCGATTTCAGGCCGTTTCTCACAGTGGCACGTTTTTCAGGCAGAGGAAGTAGAATCTGCGGATTTGCCGCATCTGGTCAGGGGAACGCTGCGGGCAGGCGTGTAGTGCACCATCAGCGGTTCAGTGCGAAAGGATCGTTGTCAGGGCCGTTTAGTGGACGGGAAAGACAGGAAAAGTTCGCCAACTGCTGTGCACAGTTATCAGCAGCGGAGGCGCATTATCAGCGTATCGGGATGCGGGAGAAGGAGTCAGATCTCGTCTTTCTACAGGAGATGTTGGTCTGACAGGCGAAAAAAAGGGAGGTCAGCGACCTCCCTTCTCTGTTACACGGCGGTCTGGAAGATCACGCCGTCAGCTTTGTCCGTATACTGCGACAGCTGATCGAAGTTCAGATAGCGATAGGTATCTACCGCCGTCTTATCAACCTGTAACATAAACTGCTGATACTCGCCCGGGGTCGGCAGCTTGCCTAACAGCGAAGAGACGGCAGCCAGCTCGGCTGAGGCCAGGTAGACGTTAGCTCCCGTACCGAGACGGTTCGGGAAGTTACGGGTTGAGGTGGAGACCACCGTCGCACCGTCTGCCACGCGTGCCTGGTTACCCATACACAATGAACAGCCAGGGATCTCAATACGCGCCCCACTCTTACCGAAGACGCTGTAGTAGCCCTCTTCCGTCAGCTGCGCGGCATCCATCTTGGTTGGCGGAGCCACCCAAAGACGCGTCGGCAGCTGACCTTTATGGCTGTCCAGCAGCTTACCGGCCGCACGGAAGTGGCCGATATTGGTCATGCACGAGCCGATAAAGACTTCATCAATCTTCTCGCCCTGCACATCAGAGAGCAGACGGGCATCGTCAGGATCGTTTGGTGCGCAAAGAATTGGCTCTTTGATTTCCGCCAGATCGATCTCGATCACTGCTGCATACTCTGCATCCGCATCGCCTTCCAGCAGCGTTGGCGCAGCCAGCCATTTTTCCATGCCCTGGATACGACGCTCCAGCGTACGACGGTCGCCGTAGCCTTCGGAAATCATCCACTTCAGCAGCACGATGTTGGAGTTGAGGTACTCGATAATCGGTGCCTGACCCAGCTTGATGGTACAACCGGCAGCAGAACGCTCGGCAGAGGCATCGGAAAGCTCAAACGCCTGCTCCACTTTCAGATCCGGCAGCCCTTCAATCTCCAGGATGCGGCCAGAGAAGATGTTTTTCTTACCTTTCTTCTCAACGGTCAGCAGACCCTGTTTGATAGCGTAGAGCGGGATAGCGTGAACCAGGTCGCGCAGAGTGATCCCTGGCTCCATTTTCCCTTTGAAGCGCACCAGCACTGACTCTGGCATATCCAGCGGCATTACGCCGGTAGCAGCCGCAAAGGCCACCAGACCGGAACCTGCCGGGAAAGAGATGCCGATAGGGAAACGGGTGTGGGAATCGCCGCCGGTGCCAACGGTATCCGGCAGCAGCATACGGTTCAGCCAGCTGTGGATAATGCCATCGCCAGGACGCAGCGAAACGCCGCCACGGTTCATAATGAAGTCTGGCAGCGTGTGGTGCGTGGAAACATCCACAGGTTTAGGATAGGCCGCGGTGTGGCAGAAGGACTGCATCACCAGATCCGCAGAGAAGCCCAGACACGCCAGGTCTTTCAGTTCATCACGGGTCATTGGGCCGGTGGTGTCCTGAGAGCCAACAGAGGTCATTTTCGGCTCGCAGTAGGCACCAGGACGAACCCCTTCGGTACCGCAGGCACGGCCAACCATTTTCTGTGCCAGCGAGAAGCCACGGGTACTTGGCGCCACGTCTTTCGCTATGCGGAACACCTTGCTCTCTGGCAGTCCCAAAGCTTCACGGGCTTTGGTGGTCAGGCCACGACCGATGATCAGTGGGATACGGCCACCTGCGCGAACTTCATCCAGCAATACTTCGGTTTTCAGTGAGAACGTTGCCAGCACTTCGCCGGTTTCATGGTTCTTCACTTCACCTTTGTAGGGATAGATGTCGATGACATCGCCCATGTTCAGGTTTGCCACATCCACTTCAATCGGCAGTGCGCCTGCATCTTCCATAGTATTGAAGAAGATAGGAGCAATGTTGCTGCCCAGCACCACGCCGCCGCCTTTTTTATTCGGCACATGAGGGATGTCGTCGCCCATAAACCACAGCACCGAGTTGGTGGCTGATTTACGGGAAGAGCCTGTTCCTACCACGTCGCCCACGTAAGCCAGAGGGAAACCTTTTGTCTTCAGCGCTTCAATCTGTTTGATGGGGCCTACGTTGCCCGCCTCGTCTGGCTCAATGCCTTCACGGGCATTCTTGAGCATCGCCAGCGCGTGCAGCGGAATATCAGGACGTGACCAGGCATCCGGAGCCGGAGAGAGGTCGTCGGTGTTGGTTTCGCCAGTGACTTTAAAGACGGTAACGGTGATTTTCTCTGCCAGCTCGGGACGTGACAGATACCATTCAGCTTCAGCCCAGGATTTCAGGATTTGCTGAGCGTGCGGGTTACCGGCTTTGGCTTTTTCTTCAACATCGTAGAAGTTGTCGAACATCAGCAGCGTATGAGAAAGCGCTTTTGCCGCGATAGGGGCCAGCTTCTCATTATCAAGCGCATCGATCAGGGGATGAATGTTGTAGCCGCCCTGCATGGTGCCCAGCAGTTCTACAGCTTTTTCCGGCGTAACCAGAGGAGAGGTTGCTTCGCCTTTGGCAACAGCGGCCAGGAAACCCGCTTTAACATACGCCGCTTCATCGACGCCGGGTGGGACACGGTTGACCAAAAGATCGATCAGAAATTCTTCTTCACCCGCAGGTGGATTTTTTAGCAGTTCAACCAGCGCGGCCATTTGGGAAGCATCTAAAGGCTTAGGTACGATCCCATCGGCTGCACGCTCGGCAACGTGCTTACGGTATTCTTCTAGCACGACGTTCTCCTCGCTCTCATTATGTAGGGCTTTCCGACCACCTTGCTCACTTATGGAGAACAACCTTCCCTTTTCATGTCCAGGTTGAGGTGCCCGGTTTCGCGGAGGGCAGAATAGCAGGATTTAGGGTGTTTGTTAATCTGTTTACAAAAATACAACATTAAATGACTATCCTTTCCTGCCGGTTTATTCCCCTTGGCAGCAGGAGAGTTGAGCAGAGCGAGAGTCAGAAAATGAGGGAGGCGGGCTGGCAGACAGCGCGCTGGTTTAGCTGGCCGCAGGTCAGTTCAGGCCAGGGTTTAACAGGGGCTTATTTATCTGAAATGCATAACAAGCAGGAATAGATCGCTGAACAGAATGAAATTTTTTGGCGGTAAGAGAAAGGTATACGAGAGCACTTGCTGCCGCTCATGCCAGTACGGTGATAAAACGGTTTTTCCTCGTGCATGTGGGGAACATGCTTGTAACGGTGAGCGTAAAATTTCCTGGATGATTTTATCCCCGCGCATGCGGGGAACCCAGCAGAGCGGGCTTCCGATCCATGAACGCCAGCCAAACCATGAAAATGGTGTTGCCAGCGCCATCTCTCTTCCCTTCTCAAGGCGTCAATCTAAACAACAGTACGAAGTTAATTTAAGACAAAGTAAAAAAATCTCGCTTCCATGAGGTTTGCTGCCGATAAAACAGTGCACGTCAGGCATGGCCCACGCGCTCTTCAAGCGTCTCAATAATAAAGGTATTCAATGACTTATTATCTTCAGCAGCAGCCCTGGTAAGCTTCTCAGCAAGAGACTCATTATAACGCAGCGTAAGTGTTTTAATTTTTTCTTTCCGGGCATAAGGATCTATTCCTGCTTCACGGCAGTCTTCAAGATACTCATGTAACGAGAGTTCCCCTTCTTTAATTAAACCTTCAACACTATCGGCAACAAAATCACAGTAGCCGCTCAGACCTAAAAATTTCCCGCGAAACGCATTAAGCTCTGGCACAAAGCTTATCACTGCTGGCTGCCCCGCGACTTTGTATTTTGGATTGACTGTGCTCATGGCTTTATTCCTGTACTTTCTAACCATTCACGAAGGCTGATAACCGCGCCCTTATCCGTATCGGGTAAAGGATGTGGTCGATGAAATTTAGCAATACTTCCGTTAAGAATGAAACGACACCGGGAGCCTTTCCCTTCACTGATTTCCCCGCCCAAAGCCCGGATCAGTGATTCGATATCCGTCCATTTAATATTAGCGGGCACAGGTACATCGAAAATTTTCTCTAATGTGCTCTGATGTTTTTTCCTTAGTTGCTTCATAGTTTACAGCCTTTCCATGGCTTCATATGATGAAGCTATTATGTTATTCACGCAGGAGTGAGTCAACTCTTGAGCATAGTTAAGACGGTGTGCTTAAGAGCCTAAGGGCGAGAATTTTCATCTAAACAGGCATGGAATGGCAGGCCTCTGCTCTTTTTGAAGAGCTGGTGATCTGATTTCCCCCGTGGATGCGGGGTACACGTGAAGAAGGACGCTGTAACCTGTGGGCTACGGTTTATCCCCGCATGCGGGGAACACTTCGCGGGGCGGTGGAAAACATTGCGGAATCGCGGTTTATCCCGGCGTATGCGGGGAACACGTTCCTCCGCGCTACATCATGTACCCCAGCCCCGGTTTATCCCCGCACTATTGCCGCCAGAGACTAACTGGTGCGCGGTTTATCCCCGCATGCGCGGGGAACCCGGTCAGCTTCGTATAGGGAGCGCGAAACGTCTCGGTTTATCCCCGCGCATGCGGGGAACACAACTGGCCCACTGGAATCTGAATCGCCAGAAACGGTTTATCCCCGCGCATGCGGGGAACACTTTGTTATACCGACCTCACAATCAGTAGCGGTCGGTTTATCCCCGCGCATGCGGGGAACACTGCTGCCGATAAATGCACACCAGCGGCCATGCCGGTTTATCCCCGCGCATGCGGGGAACACTTACTGATGCGCTTGATTTCTGCTGCTGAATACGGTTTATCCCCGCGTATGCGGGGAACACATGGGCGTATCCAACCCTCAACAGACGAAGGGCGGTTTATCCCCGCATGCGCGGGGAACCCCCCGCTCCGAATCGCGTCCCGTCATCAACCAACGGTTTATCCCCGTGTATGCGGGGAACACGGTCAGCACCTCGTAGAGGGTTTTAGGTTTCCTCGGTTTATCCCCGCGTATGCGGGGAACACCCCACCAATCGCGGCGAGTCGAGTCCCCCAGCGGTTTATCCCCGCGCATGCGGGGAACACCTGGGCGGTACGGCGTTCGGTTCCCTGTTCGGCGGTTTATCCCCGCGCATGCGGGGAACGCGCATCAAAGACGGCACCCTGCCGAAAAGCAAACGGTTTATCCCCGCGCATGCGGGGAACACGGCGGTGATGTGCACTTTAGTCAGACGATTATCGGTTTATCCCCGCGCATGCGGGGAACACTTAACCATTGTGATTTTCCGTTATTGCAGTCGCGGTTTATCCCCGCGCATGCGGGGAACACTCCGGCGCATTGAGATTAATCAGGGCAAAAGGCGGTTTATCCCCGCGCATGCGGGGAACACCATTGTCACAGCTGTTTGAAGGTTTAGCCCGCCGGTTTATCCCCGCGCATGCGGGGAACACTCTCAGAGGGTTTGGTTGCTCCTAAAAAGGTTCGGTTTATCCCCGCGTATGCGGGGAACGCGCTCTCTTCCTTGAATGCAGCGACCAAATAATCGGTTTATCCCCGCGTATGCGGGGAACGCAACGATGCGCCCGACGTTTGCGCCGTGTTGGCCGGTTTATCCCCGCGTATGCGGGGAACGCGTTGTCCTGATGCCACCGAGCACTGCAAACGACGGTTTATCCCCGCGTATGCGGGGAACACGATTTCTATTTATTCTCCGGGCAAAAAATTTGCGGTTTATCCCCGCGTATGCGGGGAACACTTTGCCGTTTTCCCAGACCACGTTGCCACTGGCGGTTTATCCCCGCGCATGCGGGGAACACCGAAACAGAGCGTTATCCTGCCAGTTCCTGGCCGGTTTATCCCCGCGCATGCGGGGAACACTCTAAATTTAACTCGTTGATTAAAATCATATTTTAAGCACCTTTAAAATCTACCACGTGAAGCCCTTAAATTAAACCCTGTCTGACCTCCCTGATTTGATGCAAAACAGGGCAGCGGTATTTCCCATAACAAAACCAAAAACAGAGAAGGTATCGGATTCTTATTTAATCGGCAGCGTGGTCTCATCTTCCTACCCTGGCGGCATCAGACGCTTATTAAACTTTGCGCTGTGGTTTTTTAGCAATGTCCAGCGCATCACTGGTTTTGTCGGCAGGAGATTTAAAACAGAGTAAAGGCAGGGATTCGCGCGTTAAAAAGCAGGCATAAAAAAATCCGGAAACGAGGAACGTTTCCGGATTCTGATACGGCTGCCAGGTTAACTATGCAGCCGTAGACTCCCCAGGCGACTTACTTCTTCTTCGCTTTCGGGTTGGGCAGGTCGGTGATGCTACCTTCGAAAATCTCGGCAGCCAGACCCACAGACTCATGCAGCGTCGGGTGAGCGTGGATGGTCAGCGCGATATCTTCAGCGTCGCAACCCATCTCAATAGCCAGACCGATTTCACCCAGCAGCTCACCGCCGTTGGTGCCGACAACCGCACCACCGATAACACGGTGCGTCTCTTTGTCGAAAATCAGCTTGGTCATGCCGTCTGCACAATCGGAAGCGATAGCACGGCCTGAAGCCGCCCACGGGAAGGTCGAGGTCTCATAGCTGATCCCTTTCTCTTTCGCTTCTTTCTCGGTCAGACCGACCCAGGCAACTTCTGGCTCAGTGTAGGCAATGGATGGGATAACTTTCGGGTCGAAGTAGTGCTTCTTACCGGAAATTACTTCAGCCGCTACGTGGCCTTCATGCACGCCTTTGTGGGCCAGCATCGGCTGACCAACAATGTCACCAATCGCATAGATGTGCGGCACATTGGTACGCATCTGCTTGTCGACGCGGATAAAACCACGGTCGTCCACTTCCACGCCAGCTTTGCCCGCATCCAGACCTTTACCGTTTGGCACACGACCAATCGCTACCAGCACCGCGTCATAACGCTGCGCTTCTGCAGGTGCTTTCTTGCCTTCCATCGAAACGTAAATGCCATCGTCTTTAGCTTCAACGGCGGTAACTTTAGTTTCCAGCATCAGGTTGAACTGCTTAGCAATGCGCTTGGTGAAGACTTTCACCACGTCTTTGTCGGCAGCAGGAATAACCTGATCAAACATTTCAACCACGTCAATCTGCGAACCCAGCGCGTGATAGACGGTTGCCATTTCCAGACCGATAATGCCTCCGCCCATTACCAGCAGGCGCTCAGGCACCTCTTTCAGCTCCAGCGCGGCGGTAGAGTCCCACACGCGAGGATCTTCATGAGGAATAAACGGCAGCTGAATCGGACGGGAGCCGGCAGCAATAATGGCGTTGTCGAAGTTGATGGTGGTGGCACCATTCTCGCCTTCAACCACCAGCGTGTTAGCGCCGGTAAATTTACCCAGACCAGTGACCACTTTAACTTTGCGGCCTTTCGCCATACCAGAGAGACCGCCGGTCAGCTGGTTAATGACTTTCTCTTTCCAGGAACGAATTTTGTTGATATCGGTTTGTGGCTTACCAAACACGATACCGTGCTCTTCCAGCGCTTTGGCTTCTTCAATCACTTTCGCGACGTGCAGCAGCGCTTTGGAAGGGATACAACCCACGTTCAGACAAACCCCACCCAGGGTGCTGAAACGCTCAACAATGACGGTCTCCAGACCTAAATCGGCTGCGCGGAAGGCTGCGGAGTAGCCCGCAGGACCTGCCCCAAGTACCACGACCTGAGTTTTAATTTCTGTACTCATCATGACCTCTTAGTTAACCGCTGGGATATTCATTCATCCACCGGTACGTATTCACCGCAAGAGTTTACAGAATTGTTAATGAACTGCAAACCGCTTGATAAGAAACGTTTTCAACTACCTTGTCGACTCAACAAATCGAAAGTCGGCTATGAGAAGGCCGGCAAAAGCCGGCCTTAAGACTTCTTACATCACCAGACGGCGGATATCAGCCATGATAGTGGCGATATAGGCCGCAAAGCGAGCGCCTGCCGCGCCGTCGATCACACGGTGATCGAAGGAGAGTGACAGAGGCAACATCAGGCGAGGAACGAACTCTTTACCGTTCCAGACCGGTTCCATCGACGACTTAGAGACGCCGAGGATCGCCACTTCCGGCGCGTTGACGATTGGGGTAAACGAAGTACCACCAATGCCGCCAAGGCTGGAGATGGTGAAGCAGCCGCCCTGCATATCACTGGCGGTCAGCTTGCCGTCACGCGCTTTTTTGGAGATCACCGACAGCTCATTTGACAGCTCAACGATGCCTTTACGGTTCACATCTTTAAAGACCGGAACCACCAGGCCGTTTGGCGTATCAACCGCCACGCCGATGTTGATATATTTTTTCAGCGTCAGCTTCTGGCCATCTTCAGAGAGCGAGCTGTTGAAGCGTGGGAACTCTTCCAGCGCTTTGGCAGCCGCCTTCATGATGAACACCAGTGGGGTGATCTTCAGATCCAGCTTCTTCTTCGCAGCTTCTTCATTCTGCTGCTTACGGAAGTTTTCCACTTCGGTAATGTCAGCCTTGTCGTGCTGGGTAACGTGAGGGATCACGATCCAGTTACGGCTCAGGTTGGCACCAGAAATCTTCTGAATGCGGCCCAGCTCGACTTCTTCAATCTCACCGAACTTGCTGAAGTCGACCTTCGGCCACGGCAGCATGCCAGGCATTCCGCCACCGGCAGCAGCCGCTGGAGCAGATTCGGCACGCTTAACCGCATCCTTCACGTAAGACTGGACGTCTTCTTTCAGAATACGGCCTTTACGACCGGTGCCTTTAACCTTCGCCAGATTGACGCCGAACTCACGCGCCAGACGACGAACAACCGGCGTTGCATGCACGTAAGCGTCGTTTTCTGCGAACTCAGCTTTAGCTTCCGCTTTCGCAGGCGTTGGAGCGGCTTCGGCCTGTTTAGCCGGGGCAGCTTCTTCCTGTTTCGCGGCAGGCGCGGCGGCGGGTGCTGCACCCTCCACTTCAAAGACCATGATCAGGGAACCGGTGCTGACTTTGTCGCCGGTGCTGATTTTAATCTCTTTCACGGTTCCCGCGAACGGCGCAGGCACTTCCATTGAGGCTTTGTCGCCTTCAACGGTGATCAGCGACTGTTCGGCAGCCACTTTATCGCCCACCTTGACCATCACTTCAGTGACTTCAACTTCATCGCCACCGATATCAGGCACTTCAACGTCTTTTACGCCGCTGGTCGCCGTTGGTGTCGCTGCTGCTTCTTCTTTCATCGCAGGTTTAGGCGCTTCGGCTGGCGCTGCGCCTTCCGCTTCAAAGACCATGATCATGGAACCGGTGCTGACTTTGTCGCCGGTGCTGATCTTAATCTCTTTCACAATACCCGCGAAAGGTGCAGGCACTTCCATTGAGGCCTTGTCGCCTTCAACGGTAATCAGCGACTGCTCTGCTTCTACCTTGTCGCCCACCTTGACCATGATCTCAGTGACTTCAACTTCGTCAGAACCAATATCCGGCACGTTCACATCTTTGCTTTCTGACGCGGCAGCGGATTCTGGTTTCTCTTCAGCTTTAGCCGGTGCGGCGGCTTCTTTTTTCTCTTCAGCTTTAGCCGGTGCAGCTTCGGCTGCATCCTCAGCAGCTTCGAAGATCATAATCAGTTTGCCGGTTTCAACTTTGTCACCGGTGCTGATTTTGATCTCTTTCACCACGCCAGCCTGCGGAGAAGGCACTTCCATAGAGGCTTTATCGCCCTCTACGGTGATCAGCGACTGCTCTGCTTCTACCTTGTCGCCCACCTTGACCATAATCTCGGTGACTTCAACTTCGTCTGCACCGATATCCGGTACGTTAATTTCGATAGCCATTAATCTTTACCTCTTATGCCAGACGCGGGTTGACTTTATCGGCATCGATATCGAATTTAGCGATTGCTTCCGCCACCACTTTTTTATCAATCTCACCGCGTTTAGCCAGTTCACCCAGAGCCGCTACCACCACGTAAGATGCATCCACTTCGAAGTGGTGACGCAGGTTTTCGCGGCTGTCAGAACGTCCGAAACCATCGGTGCCCAGTACGCGATAGTCGCTGGCTGGCATGAAGGTACGGATCTGCTCGGCGAACAGTTTCATATAGTCGGTTGACGCAACGGCAGGTGCATCGTTCATGATCTGAGCGACGTAAGGCACGCGCGGCTCTTCCGTTGGGTGCAGCATGTTCCAGCGCTCACAATCCTGACCATCACGCGCCAGCTCAGTGAAGGAGGTCACGCTGTAGACGTCAGAACCTACACCATAATCTTTCGACAGGATCTCAGCCGCTTCACGCACGTGACGCAGAATAGAGCCGGAACCCAGCAGCTGCACTTTGCCCTTGCTGCCTTCAAGCGTATCCAGCTTGTAAATACCTTTACGGATACCCTCTTCCGCACCCTGCGGCATCGCAGGCATGTGGTAGTTTTCGTTCAGCGTGGTGATGTAGTAGTAAATATTTTCCTGCGCTTCGCCGTACATACGCACCAGGCCGTCATGCATGATGACTGCCACTTCGTAAGCATAAGCCGGATCGTAAGAGATACAGTTCGGGATAGTCAGAGACTGAATGTGGCTATGACCATCTTCGTGCTGCAACCCTTCACCGTTCAGGGTAGTACGACCGGAGGTACCGCCCACCAGGAAGCCGCGGGCCTGCTGGTCGCCGGCTGCCCAGCACAGGTCGCCGATACGCTGGAAACCAAACATTGAATAGTAGATGTAGAACGGGATCATCGGCAGGTTATTGGTGCTGTAAGACGTTGCCGCCGCCAGCCAGGATGCGCCTGCGCCCAGTTCGTTGATCCCTTCCTGTAGGATCTGCCCTTTCTCATCTTCTTTGTAGTAAGCAACCTGCTCGCGGTCCTGCGGGGTGTACTGCTGACCGTTCGGGCTGTAAATACCAATCTGACGGAACAGACCTTCCATACCAAAGGTACGCGCTTCATCGGCGATGATCGGCACCAGACGATCTTTGATCGACGGGTTTTTCAGCATCACGTTCAGGGCGCGCACAAAGGCGATAGTGGTAGAGATCTCTTTGTTCTGCTCATCCAGCAGCTGACGGAAATCTTCCAGCGCCGGCAACGAAAGCTTCTCGCTGAAGTTTGGCTGGCGGGTTGGCAGGTAGCCACCCAGCTTCTCACGCTGACCGTGCAGGTATTTGTACTCTTCAGACTCTTTGTCAAAAGTAACGTACGGCAGTGTTTCGATGCTGGCATCGTCAACCGGCACGTTGAAACGATCGCGGATATAGCGCACGCCATCCATGTTCATTTTCTTGACCTGGTGCGCGATGTTTTTGCCTTCCGCGGATTCACCCATACCATAACCTTTGATGGTGTGGGCCAGAATGACCACAGGTTTCCCTTTGGTATCCTGCGCTTTTTTCAGTGCCGCATAGACTTTCTTCGGATCGTGACCGCCACGGTTCAGTGACCAGATCTCATCGTCAGACATATCTTTGACCAGCGCTGCGGTTTCCGGGTATTTACCGAAGAAGTGCTCACGCACGTACGCGCCATCGCGGGATTTAAAGGTCTGGTAGTCGCCGTCAACGGTTTCGTTCATCAGCTGAACCAGCTTGCCGCTGGTATCTTTGCGCAGCAGTTCATCCCAACGTCCGCCCCAGATAACTTTAATCACTTCCCAACCGGCGCCAGCAAAGATGCCGTCCAGTTCGTTGATGATTTTGCCGTTACCGGTGACCGGGCCATCCAGGCGTTGCAGGTTACAGTTGATGATGAACACCAGGTTGTCCAGCTTCTCACGGGTGGCGATGGTGATCGCCCCTTTCGATTCTGGCTCATCCATTTCACCGTCGCCCAGGAAGGCGTAAACGGTCTGCTGAGAAGTATCTTTCAGGCCGCGGTGCTCAAGGTATTTCAGGAATTTCGCCTGATAGATCGCGCCGATTGGCCCCAGCCCCATAGAGACGGTCGGGAACTGCCAGAAATCAGGCATCAGTTTAGGGTGCGGGTAAGACGAGAGGCCTTTACCGTGCACTTCCTGACGGAAATTGTTCATCTGCTCTTCGGTCAGACGGCCTTCAAGGAAGGCGCGAGCGTAGACGCCCGGAGAGATGTGGCCCTGGAAGTAAACCAGATCGCCGCCATCTTTTTCGCTACGCGCACGGAAGAAGTGGTTAAAGCACACTTCATAGATGGTGGCAGAAGACTGGAAGGAGGACATGTGGCCACCCAGCTCCAGATCTTTCTTCGATGCACGCAGAACGGTCATGATGGCGTTCCAGCGGATAGCGGAACGGATACGACGCTCTAAAGAAGTATTGCCCGGATAGTCCGGCTCGTCTTCAACGGCAATAGAGTTGACGTAGTTGCGGGCGCTGACGCCTGCCGCCACTTTTACGCCACCTTTGCGTGCTTCATTCATGACCTGGTCGATCAGGAACTGCGCGCGCTCAACACCTTCTTCACGGATGACCGATTCGATCGCCTGTAGCCAGTCGCGAGTTTCGATCGGATCCACGTCATTGTGTAAACGTTCTGACATGGGGGTATTCCTTATCTGTGTCTAATACGTTGAATAGTCTGGAGCCTGTCTCGTTGTGCTCACCCTGAAGTAAAGCACACTGAGACAGGCTCGTCGTTTATGCCTTGCCTGCGACAAGGCACAGTTCCGCGTTATGGATACGCGTTAGTCCTTACGTTGCTGTAATCGTCGTAAGGAGCGCTCTCGGCGACTCTGCTCGCGACTTCTGTCCAGCAATATTTCTTCGATAAACGCCAGGTGACGGTGTGAGGCTTCGCGGGCCTGTTCCGGCTCACGTGCCACAATCGCCTCAAAAATACTGGCGCGATGACCGCTCACTTTTGCCAGCATTTCCCGGCGCGAGTAGAGCAATTCAAAATTCTGTCGGACGTTCTGTTCCAGCATCGGCCCCATACTGCGAAGCAGATGCAGCAGTACCACATTATGCGCGGCCTCTGTGACAGCGATCTGATACTGCATTACCGCACCCGCTTCGGCATCGAGATCGCCGCTCTCCTGCGCCGTCTGGATCTGAATATGGCAGTGGCGAATGCGTTGTAAATCTTCATCTGTCCCACGCAGCGCGGCATAGTAAGCCGCTATCCCCTCCAGCGCATGGCGGGTTTCCAGCAGATCAAACTGCGATTCCGGATGACCCGCCAGCAGCTCCACCAGCGGATCGCTCAGGCTTTGCCACAGGCTGGTTTGCACAAAAGTCCCACCGCCCTGACGGCGTAACAGTAAACCTTTGGCTTCCAGACGCTGGATAGCTTCACGCAGAGAAGGACGGGAGACATCGAACTGTTTAGCCAGCTCGCGTTCTGGGAGCAGCTTTTCACCCGGACGCAGGGTCCCTTCCATAATCAGGGACTCGAGCTGCTGCTCGATAGCATCGGATAGCTTTGGTTGGCGGATTTTGCTGTAGGCCATCATCCCTTCTTCTGCCAGTTGCATGAGTAAATTGGTAATACCAATTGCAAAAAGGTGCCCGTAAAGTAACAAAGTATTCACCTCATGTCCATATGGCAAGCTGGTGAAACAGGAGACTGGTCTCGTTTTGCTATAAAGGTTTACCCCGCCTCAAATGCCGAAAAAACCGCCCTGCTTAAATGTTAAATTTTTTAACTTTTCTTAAATCCCGCAGACGCTTAGTGCCCAATAAAACGACTTACCATAAGAGAAAACTATGCCCTGGTTGATGCCTGGGTAACAAAACAGCTCATCTCACTGAGCGCCTTTTTTTTAAGCACTCTCCCGCACAAAAAGAGAAAGCGAGTGCATTAGAGGGCGCTTATCACTATTCTTGTCGCGAAGGTAGCCTGAACCTCTTTTTCGTGCCTCTGGCACTGTAAATTTTTCAATACGTTACCTGGACGAACTGACTTACGAAGGCGCGCTTTCGTTGAGAATAATAACGACATCATGAGGTTTACTATGGAACAACTTCAGGGCGAGACGCTGAAACGGGGGCTAAAAAACCGCCATATTCAGCTTATCGCGTTGGGCGGTGCCGTGGGCACCGGCCTGTTTCTGGGCATTGCCGATACTATTCGTATGGCCGGCCCGTCGGTGCTGCTGGGCTACGCCATCGGCGGCTTCATTGCTTTTCTGATTATGCGTCAGCTCGGCGAGATGGTGGTGGAAGAGCCGGTAGCGGGATCGTTCAGCCACTTTGCCTATAAATACTGGGGCAATTTTGCTGGTTTTGCCTCCGGCTGGAACTACTGGATCCTCTATGTGCTGGTAGCGATGGCTGAACTCACTGCCGTGGGCAAATATATTCAGTACTGGTATCCCGAGATCCCCACCTGGGTTTCCGCAGCGGTATTCTTTGTGCTGATTAACGCCATCAACCTGACTAACGTGAAAGTCTACGGTGAGATGGAGTTCTGGTTCTCGATCATTAAAGTGGCTGCCGTAGTGGGCATGATCCTGTTCGGCTGCTGGCTGCTGTTTGGTGGCCATGCAGGCCCGGATGCGAAAGTCTCTAACCTCTGGGACCGGGGCGGCTTCTTCCCTAACGGCATTTCCGGGCTGGTGATGGCGATGGCGGTCATTATGTTCTCCTTTGGCGGTCTGGAGCTGGTGGGAATTACCGCCGCAGAAGCAGATAACCCGGAAAAGAGCATTCCCAAAGCGACAAACCAGGTGCTGTACCGCATCCTGATTTTCTATATCGGCTCACTGACCGTGCTGCTTTCGCTCTACCCGTGGACCAAAGTGATTGGTGGCGCCAGCCCGTTCGTGATGATTTTCCACGATCTCGGCGACAGCCTGGTCGCGAATGCGCTGAACGTGGTGATCCTGACGGCGGCACTCTCGGTTTATAACAGCTGCGTTTACTGCAACAGCCGTATGCTGTTTGGCCTGGCGCAACAGGGCAATGGCCCGAAAGCCTTGTTGAAAGTCGATGCGCGCGGCGTGCCGGTGACGGCCATTGCCGTTTCTGCTACCGCTACCGCGCTCTGCGTATTAATCAACTACCTGATGCCGGGCGAAGCCTTTGGCCTGCTGATGGCGCTGGTGGTCTCTGCACTGGTGATCAACTGGGCTATGATCAGCCTGGCGCACCTGAAATTCCGCCGTAAGAAGGATCAGCAGGGCGTGGAAACGCGCTTTAAAGCGCTGCTCTATCCGCTGGGTAACTGGATCTGCCTGCTGTTCCTGGCGGGTATTCTGGTGATTATGGCAATGACGCCGGGCATGGCGATTTCCGTCTGGTTAATTCCGGTCTGGATAGCCATTCTGGGCGTGGGCTATATGATTAAGTCCCGCACGCAAAAAGCATAATTCTCAGAGGGCACTCCGGTGCCCTCTTGCTGATTTGCTCGCCCCACTCCTACTCCCACTCCCACTCCCACTCCCACTCCCGCACCTTCACCCTCGCCTGGCTTTCCGCTGCCGCTTCACCTTTCACCTTTCACCTTTCACCTTTCACCTTTCACCTTTCACCTTCCACCTTCCACGCTCCCTCCTCTTGTTCCCTGCTTATTACTTTATTACCTGCCTTATTCTCCAGCCGCCCTTACTAATCTCTTTACCTGAGTGAGCGGAAAGACTTAAGTGTTATCCTACTCACACTTTTCAACCCACAGGCGATTTGTCCATCTCTGTGACGCTTTCTGCCAGCGCAAAGCGGGCCTAAGCCATTAATAATGCACTTCATGATTCCAGTGAGAGAAAAATCCATGAAGAGCGCGGCGCTGACAGTAAGAGAAAAGATTGGGTACGGCATGGGCGATGCAGGCTGCAACATGATTGGCGGGGCGATCATGCTGTTCCTTAATTATTTCTACACAGATGTCTTTGGCCTGGCGCCTGCGCTGGTTGGCGTGCTGCTGCTTTCGGTGCGGGTACTGGATGCGGTTACCGACCCCATTATGGGTGCGATTGCCGACCGGACGCAGAGCCGGTGGGGACGTTTTCGTCCATGGCTGTTGTGGATCTCCCTGCCTTATGTGGTATTCAGCGTGCTGATGTTTACCACGCCCGACTGGACTTATAACAGCAAAGTTATCTATGCCTTTGTGACTTATTTCCTGATGTCGCTGACCTATACCGCCATCAATATCCCTTACTGCTCGCTGGGCGGCGTGATCACTAACGATCCTGGTGAGCGCGTCTCCTGTCAGTCCTATCGCTTTGTTATGGTCGGCATTGCCACGTTAATTCTCTCCCTTTCGCTGCTGCCGCTGGCAGAGTGGTTCGGCGGCGAGAACAAAGCGCGCGGTTATCAGATGGCGATGAGCGTACTGGCTCTTATCGGCCTCTGTATGTTCCTGTTCTGCTTTGCGACAGTGCGTGAACGTATCCGGCCCGCCGTGCCAAGCAACGATGACATGAAGGCGGATTTACGCGACGTGTGGAAAAACGATCAGTGGGTACGTATCCTGCTGCTGACCTTTTGTAACGTTTGTCCGGGCTTTATCCGCATGGCGGCGACCATGTATTACGTTACCTGGGTGATGGGCCAGTCTACCCACTTTGCGACCCTGTTTATCAGCCTTGGCGTGATTGGCATGATGATAGGCAGCACGCTGGCCAAAGTGCTTACCGACCGCTGGTGCAAACTCAAAGTCTTTTTCTGGACCAATATTGCACTGGCGATCTTCTCCGGCGGATTTTACTTCCTTGACCCGCAGGCTACCGTGCTGGTAGTGGTGATGTACTTCTTCCTTAATATCCTGCACCAAATCCCTTCGCCGCTGCACTGGTCATTGATGGCCGATGTGGATGACTATGGCGAATGGAAAACCGGCAAGCGCATCACCGGCATCAGTTTCTCCGGTAACCTGTTTTTCCTGAAGGTAGGCCTGGCGGTAGCGGGTGCTATGGTTGGCTTCCTGCTCTCCTGGTATGGTTACGATGCAGGTGCAAAAACCCAGGCACCGAGCGCCATCAACGGCATCGTGCTGCTGTTTACGGTGATCCCTGCTGTGGGATATCTGATTACCGCTGGCGTTGTCCGCCTGCTGAAGGTTGACCGCGCGATGATGAGGCAAATCCAGCAGGATCTGGAAAAACGCCGTACCAGCTTCCAGGAGCTTAATGACTATCATGACAGCAAAGCCGCTGTTAAACCGGTGAATACATAATGACGACTTCTCTGTGGCAAAACCCGTTTATTGAGCAACGCGCCGATCCCTTCATCCTGCGTGAAAACGGCCAATATTACTTTATCGCTTCCGTCCCGGAGTACGATCGGCTGGAGATCCGCAGTGCGGATACCCTTAATGGCCTGGCTTCCGCCCAACCGGTTGTGGTCTGGCGCAAGCCCGAACAGGGGCCGATGAGCGAGCTTATCTGGGCGCCAGAGCTGCATAAAATTGGCGGAACCTGGGTGATTTACTTTGCCGCTGCGCCCACCAGGGCGATTAAAGATGGGCTGTTTCAGCACCGGATGTTCGCGCTGGCCTGCACGGATAGCGACCCGATGACGGGGGAGTGGCGCGAATGCGGGCAAATTGTCACGCCGATCGACAGCTTTGCCCTGGACGCCACCCATTTTGTGCATCAGGGTAAGAACTGGTATCTGTGGGCGCAAAAAGATCCGCACATTGTTGGCAACTCCAATCTTTATCTGGCCGAACTGGCGTCACCCTGGGCGATAAAAGGCCAGCCGGTGATGCTCAGCAAGCCAGAGTATGAGTGGGAATGCAGAGGGTTCAGCGTCAATGAGGGGCCTGCGGTGATTCGACACGGAGAGCGGCTGTTCGTCAGCTATTCTGCCAGCGCAACCGATGAGAACTACTGCATGGGCTTATTGTGGATTGCGGCAGAGGCCGATCCGCTGAATAACGCCAACTGGCAAAAATCCCCGCATCCCCTTTTCACCACCAGCTATGAAAATCGGCAGTTTGGCCCCGGACATAACAGCTTTACGGTAACGGAGCAGGGAGAAGATGTGCTGGTCTATCATGCCCGTAATTACACGGAGATTGAGGGCGATCCGCTGTACGACCCTAACCGTCATACGCGCCTCAAAACCTTTAGCTGGAACGCGGAAGGCATGCCGGAATTTGGCACGCCTCCTGCCGATACGGTGTCAGACTAATGTGCCGTAGATCGTCAACAGCGCGACCACAACGACCATAACCAGCGAAACCTTCTTCGCCAGCGCCACGGCCACGCGAGGGGTTTCAACTTTGTCGGTATGCGGGTCGCGGGCCAGAGAGAACTGGGCAAGGCGTGTCAGCACCTGGTACTGCGGAGTGTGACGATCGGTGAGTGAGGCAAACCAGGCTGGAAGCGCCCGCTCACCATGCCCTAACAGCGCATAGGCCACACCAACCAGCCGCACCGGCAGCCAGTCAACCACATGCAGCACGGCATCCACGCCGGACTGCGAGCGCTCCAGTGGCGAGTGGTGGCGCGCCAGCCAGGATTGCCAGGCGCGCAGAAAAGCGTAGCCCACCAGCAGCACCGGCCCCCAGGGGCCGCCGACCACAAACCAGAACAGCGGGGCCAGATAGTAGCGGAAGTTAATCCACAACAGCGCATTTTGCAGCGCGCAAAGATACTCTCGCTCATCACATTCAACAGGCAGCCCGTGGATCAGCGACAGCTCTTCCGCCATCGCCTGATGGGTATCCTGGTCGTTGCGGCTCGCTGCTTTAAGATAAGCATGATAGTGCAGACGAACAGAACCGGCGCCGATACAGAGCAGACCTACCGCAATCCAGAACAACAGTTGCAGCACGCCAAAAAATAGCCCTTTTAACGCCAGCTGGCACGCCAGCACCACAGCCATTGCTGCCAGCGTCATCATCAAGGTGCGAACCAGGCTGTATTTATGTCGACGGCGAAATATCCCGGCAAGGTGATGATCAAACTGCCAGTGCTCACCCATCTTGAAAAGACGTTCCCAACCCAGAACTAATAACAAACTAAAAAGCGTCATGCCTGTGGCTCCTGTACTGACGCATCCGGCGTTAAGCCTGACGCCCCCCGAAATCGGTTCCAGTCAAAAGCCGGACCGGGGTCGGTTTTTCTGACCGGGGCAATATCACTGTGTCCGGTAATATGCTCAGCCATTTGTGGATAGTGTGAGATCAGCAGCTGGGTAACGGCCTGCAAAGCCTGATATTGCTCATCGGTATAAGGCAACGTATCTGTGCCTTCCAACTCAATGCCTATCGAAAAATCGTTGCAGGCTTCACGGCCCTGATAAGTGGAAACGCCGGCATGCCAGGCGCGGAGATGGAAAGGGACATACTGAATAATTTCGCCATCACGGCGGATAAGACAGTGCGCAGAAACCCGGAGATGCGCGATTTCGGCAAAAAAGGGATGAGCCTGTGGATCAAGGTTTCCGGTAAACAGCGCATCGATCCACGGACCGCCAAATTCGCCCGGCGGTAAACTGATGTTGTGAATAACCAGCAACGATGGCGTTTCATTGTCCGGACGCTCATTGAAATGCGGCGAGGGAACCCGCTTCACTCCTGCAATCCAGCCCGCTTGCAGCTGCATGCCCTGCTCTCCTTTTATAACGTAATCATCAGAGTAGCATGAATCATTTTCAGAAAACCAAACTTCTGGTGCGCCTGAAAACGGCGCTGAAACAGAGAAACTTTTTTGCAGCCGGTTCGCACTCCGCCGTAAATCGTTTTGTCAGGCAACCCGCCTTGTTAGCGGCTGTTGCCGTGCAGAACCGCAACGCCAGCCAGCAAGGCTTTTGGGTGGCTGTCCCTGACCGCGGCCAACGGCGGCTCGCCTTTTGGTGAAGTCATATTCAGCGGAAAGTCGCACAGCGCTAATTTGTCGCCCCACGGCCCACGCTGGCTGGCAAGCCGACGTTAAAAAGGCTAGCATGAGCGGACTCTCTTCCCGACTTTTCGGAGTTCGATCATGACGACCCGCCGCTACGATCCGGACAGCCGCCGCACGGCGTTGCTGGAACGTATTGAGGATGATATTCCACCAAGCGTTGCTCAGGCCCTGCGTGAAGACCTGGGCGGCGAAGTGGACCCCTGTAAAGATATCACCGCCAGCCTGCTGCCAGCAGAGGCTACCTCTCATGCCAGCGTAATTACGCGTGAAGCGGGCATTTTTTGCGGTAAGCGCTGGGTAGAAGAAGTGTTTATTCAGTTGGGCAATAAAACCGAGATTACCTGGCATGTTGCTGACGGCGATAAGATCATCGCCGATCAGATCCTCTTCGAAATTACCGGCCCCTCGGCTTTGATCCTCACGGCTGAACGCACCGCGCTGAACTTTGTCCAGACGCTTTCCGGCGTGGCGACCGAAGTGAGTCGTTACGTATCAATTCTGGAAGGCACCCGCACGCAGCTGCTGGATACCCGAAAAACCTTGCCTGGCCTGAGAACCGCCCTGAAATATGCGGTGCTCTGCGGCGGTGGCGCAAACCATCGCCTCGGGCTTTCCGACGCTTTCCTGATCAAAGAAAATCACATCATCGCCACCGGCTCAATTCGGGACGCCATAGAAAAAGCGTTCTGGCTGCATCCGGATGTGCCGGTTGAAGTGGAGGTGGAATCGCTGGAGGAGCTGAATCAGGCGCTGGATGCAGGCGCAGATATCGTAATGCTCGACAACTTTACCGTTGACCAGATGCGTGAAGCGGTAAAACTAACCAATGGGCGTGCGCAGCTGGAAGTCTCCGGCAATGTTACGGATGAGACGCTTCGCACCTTCGCAGAGACCGGCGTGGACTATATCTCCGTTGGCGCACTGACCAAGCACGTTCGTGCTCTGGATCTGTCGATGCGTTTCAAATAGGTCTCCCCTCACGCCATCCTCTTGTGATGGCGTGAAGCTTTAGCGCGTTCTGCGCATTCGCTTCCAAAATATCTGCCACCAGCTGCAATAACCGCTGATTCTTTTCGGCACACCACGGCGTTGCCTGCTTTGCCGATGGTTCTGCTTTCCTGCTGACGCTATCTTGCCAACCTCTTAACTACACGGAGGTTTAGCATGAAGCAGCAAGGATTTACCCTGATTGAATTGATGATTGTGATTGCCATCATCGCCATCCTGAGCGCCATTGGCCTGCCCGCCTACCAGAGCTATCTGCAAAAAGCCGCCCTCACCGATATGTTGCAAACCGCCATTCCCTATAAAACGGCAGTAGACCTCTGCATCATTGAGCAGGGAGGAAGCGGCAGCTGTAGCGAAGGCAGCAACGGTATCCCTGCGGGCAAAGGGTCACGCTATGTCAGCGCCATTAGCGTCTCCGCAGGTGTGATTACCCTTACCGGCCAGGAGAGCCTGAACGGGCTAAGCGTAGCGATGAACCCAACCTGGGATGCTGCGCAGGGGCAAATCAGCTGGCAGCGAAGCTGCACCAGCAAGCAGGCCAGCCTGAAAGAAGCCTGCCAGAGTGTCTTTCGCTTTGAGGAAGAAACGGAGGTGGCCGAGTGATCCCGCCATCCACTCAGCGGGCGGTGGAGGCCCTCTGTTTACGTCATCAGGCGGTGATCCTGGCGTTTACGCCTGAAAAGCTCCACCTTGCAATGGCAGAGACGCCGGACGATGCGCTGATTGAAGCGCTACGCTTTGCCACGCAGAGCACGCTGGAGGTTGAATGCTGGCCGCAGGCGCAGCTGGAACAGTTTCGCCAGGTTAAGGAGCCTGCTGATAAATGCACGCCGGAAAATGAAGCGGGTGAAACCGCACCGGAGAAGATCCAGACTCTGCTGCAACTTGCCGTCCAGCGGCGCGCTTCCGATATCCATATTGAACCACAGCGGGATGCGCTGCGCGTACGGTTTCGTATTGATGGCGTACTGCAAAGCGTTGCCAGTAGTGAACATCATAATGCTGCGGCACTGCTCGCCCGCCTGAAAATTCTGGCCAACCTGGATATTACCGAGCGCCGCTTACCGCAGGACGGACAATTTACCACTGAGATTGAGGGTAAATCCGCCTCTTTCCGCCTCTCCACCCTGCCGACACAGTACGGCGAGAAAGCGGTAATACGCCTGCTGCAAAACGAGCCTCATGCCGTTGCGCTGGAAAAGCTGGGCATGCCCCCTGCCGCGCTGAAGCTCTATCGTCAGGCGCTGGCCCGTCCCCAGGGTTTGATCCTGGTAACCGGCCCAACGGGCAGTGGCAAAACGTTTACGCTCTACAGCGGATTAAGCTCGCTGAACTCCCCGGCGCGCAATCTGTGCAGCGTTGAAGATCCCATAGAAATTCCGCTGGCGGGGATCAATCAAACCCAGATCCATGCCAAAGCTGGCCTGGATTTCAACCGGGTTCTGCGCGCCCTGCTTCGTCAGGATCCGGATGTCATTATGCTGGGCGAAATCCGCGACAGGGAAACGGCAGAAACGGCCATCAAGGCTGCGCAGACCGGGCATCTGGTCTTATCGACGCTGCACACCAACTCCACGACGGAAACGCTGACACGTATGGGGCAGATCGGCATTCCGGGCTATTTACTGGCTTCCGCGCTGATATTGATTATCGCTCAGCGGCTGGTCAGGCGACTTTGCCCCCATTGTCGTAAGCCGGGTGAGGCAGTTGCTCATTTTCCATCAGCCATCTGGCCCGGCACGGTGCAGAACTGGCAAGCGGTGGGCTGTGAACGCTGCTATTCAGGCTTTTATGGCAGGCTGGCGTTGTTTGAAATGCTGCCAGTCACTGCCCGTCTGCAAAACGCCATCGCTGCTGAGAGCAGTGCTGAACATCTGACTGATATCGCCCGTCAGCAGGGACGCAACTCACTTTTTGTAGAGGGTCTTCACTCTGTAAACCGGGGCGAAACCACGCTGGAAGAGCTTAACCGCGTTGTGGGAGGAGATAATGCATGATTTCAGAAAGCGAGCGCTTTTTGTTTCGCTGGCAGGCGTTGACCAGCAAGGGAGAGCTGCATCGGGGCACCTGTTTTTGTCAGGATCAACAGGAGGTGATGGACAAATTGCTGGCCAGGGCGCTGACACCGCTGATGCTTTCTTCCGGCAGGCGGGTACGGGCCAGTGAGTGGCAACTGCGGCATAAAATTACGCTGTTTCGCCAGTTAGCGACGTTGCTTAAAGCCGGAATGACACTCTCTGCCAGCCTGAGTCTGATTGCAGAGGATCATGCGATTGTATGCTGGCAGGCCTTACTGGGTCAGCTTAAAAGCGATGTTGCTGAAGGCGTCCCGTTTTCAGAAGCGCTGGCCCGCTGGCCCGCTGTATTTCCTCCGCTCTATCCCGCTCTGATGTCTGTAGGGGAGATGACCGGACGCATTGATGAGTGCTGCCTTCAGCTGGCGGGTCAGCAGGAGCGTCAACATCTGTTGCAGAAAAAGGTCACTAAGGCGCTGCGTTATCCGCTGTTTATTCTGGCCTTAGCGCTGGTGGTCAGTACCGGCATGCTGATCTTTGTCCTGCCTGAGTTTATGGCGGTCTATAGCGCTTTTGACGCGCCGCTTCCGGCTTTTACCGCTGCCGTTGTTGCCCTCTCGCTCCTGCTGCAACGATACGGGCTGGTGTTACTGACGGTGATTGCAGCATCCGGAATAGCATTACGATGGCAAACCAGACGGTCGCCGCACTGGCAGAAACGCCTGCAACGCTGGCTGTTAGCGCTGCCTTTGATCGGCAGATTGTATCAGGGTGGGATGCTCAGCCAGATCTTTATGACCCTGGCGTTAACGCAGCATGCCGGGCTGACGCTGTTGCAAAGCCTGCAAGCTGTTGAGAGAACGCTGGCCGATCTGCTGTGGCGGGAAGCCATCCAGCAGCTTCAGCATCATATTGCTGGCGGCCATCCTCTGCACCAGGCACTGAAACGGCATATTCTTTTTACGGCTCTGTGCTATCAGTTGCTGAAAGTGGGGGAAGAGTCTGGTTCGCTGGACAGCATGTTAACCCGGCTGGGAAACCTGCATGAGGAGACGACACAGGAGCTGGCGGATAACCTGGCAGCCGCGCTGGAACCACTAATGATGGTGGTTACCGGCTTGCTGGTGGGGGCGCTGGTGATCGCCATGTATCTGCCAATTTTCAATCTGGGTGATACGCTGGGATAATGATTTTTCGGATGATACGTCGGGATGATGTTTATTGCGGGTGATACGCTGGGATGATGCTTAATCCGGGTGATGGGCCGGGGTTTTCCAGGCGGATAATGGAGCGATGAATTTTAATGCGGGTGATGCCGAAAGATGATTTTTAATGGCTCTGAGGCATGGATGATAATATTACTGCCTACATGCCCGGCCAATCTTTGGGTATCGATCTGCCAGGCATGTAAGGGGATTAGCGGTTAAATACGCGGTTTTCCTGCTCCGCCACACGGATAAACGTGGTGCGCTTGGTCAGCTCTTTCAAGCGCTCGGCACCTACGTAGGTGCAGGCCGAGCGTAAGCCACCCAGAATATCTTTTGCGGTGAACTCCACCGGCCCCCGAACAGGAAGCTTAACCGTCTTACCCTCAGCGGCCCGGTAATCCGCCACGCCGCCAACGTGCCGCTTCATCGCAGACTCTGAACTCATGCCGTAGAACAGCATAAACTGTTCACCCTGCTCCTCTACCACGGTGCCTTCACACTCATCGTGTGCAGCCAGCATGCCGCCCAGCATCACAAAGTCCGCTCCGCCGCCAAACGCCTTAGCCACATCGCCAGGGACAGAACAGCCGCCGTCGCTGACAATCTGTCCGCCTAAACCGTGAGCCGCATCTGCGCACTCAATCACCGCAGAAAGCTGAGGATACCCTACGCCCGTTTTTACGCGCGTGGTGCAGACCGAACCTGGTCCGATCCCGACCTTAACGATGTCCGCGCCGGAGAGAATAAGCTCCTCGACCATTTCGCCAGTAACCACATTCCCGGCACAGATGGTTTTGCCCGGACAGGCTTCACGCGCACGCTTGAGAAACTCAACAAAATGCTCGGAGTAGCCGTTCGCCACATCGATACAGATAAAGTTCAGCGCAGGCGAGAGCGCCAGAATTTGCTTCATTTTGACGAAGTCGGCCTCTGAGGTGCCGGTGGAGACCATGACATGTTGCAGCACATTTTCCGGCACGCGGGAGACAAACTGCTGCCATTGCTCAACGCTGTAATGTTTGTGCACGGCGGTGAGCACGTCAAATGATGCCAGCGCCTCTGCCATGGTGAAGGTACCCACGGTATCCATATTGGCGGCAATGATCGGCACGCCGGACCAGGCAACACCAGAGTGTTTAAAGGTGAAATGGCGGGTGAGTTCAACCTGAGAACGGCTTTTCAGCGTGGAACGCTTTGGCCGAATGAGGACGTCTTTAAAGCCTAACTTAATATCTTCTTCAATACGCATGATAGATTTCCTGGTTGATGGCGCAATAGTCAGCAGTAGCCAGCTCCAGTGACGCTATCATACGCACTAAATTCGCGCCGACAAGGGTGCGAATTCAGGTTTTTTTACGCTACACTCTGCTGACTGTATCTGCTATTCGCTCTTGTGAACTGTGCCTCATTTTTACACCCGTTGCTGCTAATCGTTTGCTACCAACCGCACTGACATCAGAGCCACGAGAAAAGAGGCTTATGCGCTATACTGTTGCGCTGACCGGTGGCATCGGCAGCGGAAAAACCACCATCGCCAACGCTTTTGCTGACCGGGGCATAGACCTGGTCGATGCTGACGTAATAGCCCGCCAGGTCGTTGCGCCAGGCCAGCCTGCATTAGCGGCTATTGAATCCAGGTTTGGCCAGGAAGTCATCGTAGATGGCAGCCTCGATCGTAAAGCGCTGCGTCAGCGTATTTTTACCTCGGCGGAAGACAAAGCCTGGCTCAATGCGCTTCTGCATCCGCTTATTCAGGCAGAAACACGCCGCCAGCTTGCACAAACCCACTCCGTCTGGTGCTTATGGGTAGTGCCGCTGTTGGTGGAAAATAATCTTCAGCATCTGGCTAACCGGGTGCTGGTCGTCGATGTGGATCGCGAGACCCAGCTAAGACGCACCGCTGCCAGGGATGGTATCAGCCGCGAACAGGCAGAACACATTCTGGCCGCTCAGGCAACGCGCGAGCAGCGCCTTGCCGTGGCGGACGACATTATTGATAACGGCGGGTCACCCGATTCGGTGGCCGCGCGCGTTGCCCAGCTTGACCAGTATTACCGCCAGCTGGCAGGGGCAACTCACCAGGATTAACAGTATGAGCACAACCGTATTATTTGAATATCCGCTGAATGAAAAGATGCGGACATGGCTACGAATTGAATTTTTAACCAATCAGTTAGAGAGCAGCAAAACGATTACCGACCATCTTGGTGCGTTAACGTTCTTCCGCAACGCAGCGGAACTGCTGGATGTCTTTGAACGCGGTGAGTTGCGCACTGAAATTGTAAAAGAGCTGGAAAAACAGCAGCAGAAACTTCGCGCCTGGGCGGAAATCCCTGGAGTAGATATGGAGTTGATCGCTGCGTTGCGTGACAAACTCAAAGCCTGCTCCACCAACCTGATGGCTGCGCCAAGAATGGGCCAGCTGATGCGTGAAGAGCGTCTGATCGGGCTGGTGCGTCAGCGCCTGAGCATTCCCGGCGGCTGTTGCAGTTTCGACCTGCCTACGCTGCATATCTGGCTGCATATTGAGCAGTCACTACGTGATGCGCAGGTCGCCGTCTGGATGGATTCGCTAACGCCGATCAAAGAAGCGCTTACCCTGCTGCTGGATTTGATCCGTCAGTCCGGGGAGTTCCGTATGCAAACCAGCCTGAACGGTTTCTTCCAGGATAACGCTGAAGGCGCTGAACTGCTGCGTCTTCAACTGTCGCTGGAGGACTCGCTCTATCCACAGGTTTCCGGTCACAAGAGCCGCTATGCGATTCGCTTTCTGCCGTTAGACAGCGAACGCGGCGAAGTACCGGCACGCCTGGATTTTGAACTTGCCTGCTGTTAAGGGTCTGCTTTATGAATAAAGATGATGTGATGGTTGTTAACTGCCCCACCTGCTCGAAAGAGGTGATTTGGGATGAACTCAGCCCGTGGCGCCCGTTTTGCAGTAAGCGCTGCCAGCTGATTGATTTAGGTGAATGGGCGGCGGAAGAGAAACGTATCGCCAGCAGCGGCGATCTTTCAGAGAGCGATGAGTGGAGCGAGCAGGATCCGCACCGCGATTAAAGCGTTCCCACCCGGCCGGGCGGGAGAAGTGTTACTGTACTTCTGCTAACAGTTTCAGAACGATGCTGGCGTTGGCAGGAGGAAATTCCTCCGCCACCAGTTCCCGCTGCGCCACCCAGCGCTGGGGCTGTCCTTCACGGCCCCAGGGTTCACCCTGCCAGCGATCGACAATAAAGAAGTGCAGCGTAACGCGAAAGTTGCTGTCTGCATGCTCCCCCTGGCCATAAGCCGTGGCATGTTCAACCTCAATACCGGTTTCTTCCTGTAATTCGCGTTTCAACGCCTCTTCCGGCGTTTCACCCGGCTCTATTTTGCCGCCAGGGAACTCCCACATATTCGCCATATGCGAACTGGCCGAACGCCGTGCGAGAAAAATATTGTGTTCCCGATCGCGGATAATGCCGACCGCCACTTGCAGATGCTTCATTGCCTTTCACTCTGAGAAACTTAACACCCCGCCACTATTCCAGCGTTATACCGGAATGGCAATAAAAAAGGGCTGGAGAGAAGCTCCAGCCCTTGTTGACTCACCTGCCGTTAAGCGAGGCGGCCATGGCACTGCTTGAATTTCTTACCTGATCCACAAGGGCAGGGATCGTTACGGCCCACTTTACGTTCACCCGTGGCTTCGGCGAGATCTATTGCCGCTTCGGTGTCCGTATCCACATGGCTCAGCTGCTGCTGCTGTGCAAGGCGCTCTGCCTCTTCACGGCGCTGCTCTTCCATTGCTTCCACTTCTTCCGGCATACGTACCTGCACTTTGCACAGGGTGCTGATCACTTCGTACTTCAGGGATTCCAGCATGGCAGCAAACATGGCGAAGGATTCACGCTTGTATTCCTGTTTAGGATCTTTCTGCGCATAACCACGCAGATGAATACCCTGACGCAGGTAATCCATCGCAGCCAGATGCTCTTTCCACAGGGAGTCCAGCGTTTGCAGCATTACCCCTTTTTCGAAGTTGCGCATCATCTCAACGCCGACCACTTCCTCTTTGCGATGATACTGCTCTTTCGCCTGCTCCATAATGCGTTCACGCAGCGTCTCTTCATGCAGCTCTGGCTCTTTGTCCAGCCACTCTTTCACCGGCATATCGAGATCGAAATCGTTTTTCAGGCGCTCTTCCAGACCAGCCACATCCCACATCTCTTCCAGTGACTGCGGTGGAATATAGGTATCGATAGTGGTTTTGAAGACATCGTCACGGATGCTGTTGATAGTTTCAGACACGTCAGAAACATCCAGCAGTTCGTTACGCTGGCTGTAGATAGCACGGCGCTGGTCGTTAGCAACGTCATCGTACTCCAGCAGCTGCTTACGAATATCGAAGTTACGGCTCTCTACTTTACGCTGAGCGTTAGCAATCGCTTTGGTCACCCACGGGTGTTCAATCGCTTCGCCAGGCTTCATGCCCAGTTTACGCATCATGTTAGAGACGCGATCCGAGGCAAAGATACGCATCAGCGCATCTTCCATCGACAGATAGAAGCGGGAAGAACCGTTATCGCCCTGACGACCTGAACGGCCACGCAACTGGTTATCGATACGGCGCGATTCATGGCGCTCAGTACCGATAATGTGCAGGCCACCGGATGCCAGCACGGCATCGTGACGGATTTTCCAGGCGCTTTTGATCTCTTCAATCTGTTCAGGGGTTGGCGCTTCCAGCGCGGCAATTTCTGCCTGCCAGCTGCCGCCCAGCACGATATCCGTACCACGACCCGCCATGTTGGTGGCGATGGTGACTGCACCTGGCTGCCCCGCCTGCGCAACAATGTCTGCCTCGCGGGCGTGGAACTTGGCGTTCAGCACTTCATGCTTGATACCTGCACGCGTCAGCTCCGCGGAAACCACTTCTGATTTCTCAATGGAGATAGTCCCCACCAGCACCGGCTGCCCGTTGGCGGTACGCTCACGGATATCTTCGATGATCGCGTCGATCTTCTCTTTTTCGGTCATGTAAACCAGATCCGCCAGATCTTTACGCACCATCGGACGGTTGGTAGGCACCACAATGGTTTCCAGCTTGTAGATAGAGCTGAATTCAAAGGCTTCGGTATCTGCCGTACCGGTCATCCCGGCCAGTTTGTCGTAGAGACGGAAGTAGTTCTGGAAGGTAATGGACGCCAGCGTCTGGTTCTCATTCTGGATTTCCACGCCCTCTTTGGCTTCGATAGCCTGGTGCAGGCCATCGGACCAGCGACGGCCCGACATGGTACGCCCGGTGTGTTCATCCACGATAATCACTTCACCATCTTTCACGATGTAGTCCACGTCGCGGGTAAACAGGACGTGAGCACGCAGCGCGGCGGTGACGTGGTGCATCATCATGATGTTACCCGGCGAGTAGAGAGACTCGCCCTCTTCCATGATGCCTTCGCTAACCATCAGCTCTTCAATGGCAACCAGACCACGCTCGGTCAGGTGAACCTGGCGCGCTTTCTCATCCACGGAGAAGTGACCTTCGCCCTGGAAGGAATCTGAATCTTCTTTTTCCTGACGGATCAGGTTTGGAATGATTTTATTCACGCGAATATAGAGTTCAGAGCTGTCTTCCGCCGGACCGGAAATAATCAGCGGCGTACGGGCCTCATCGATCAGGATGGAGTCAACCTCATCCACCAGCGCATAGTTCAGCTTACGCTGTACGCGGTCTTCCGGGCTGAACGCCATGTTGTCGCGCAGATAGTCAAAACCATATTCGTTGTTGGTACCGTAGGTGATATCAGCAGCATAGGCTTCGCGCTTGGCGGGAGCCGGCATACCTGGCAGGTTGATACCGATGCTCAGGCCGAGGAATTCGAATAACGCACGGTTGTTTTCAGCATCACGCTGTGCCAGATAGTCATTCACCGTGACCACGTGAACACCTTTGCCGCTCAGCGCATTCAGGTAGGCTGGCAGCGTTGCCGTCAGGGTTTTACCCTCACCGGTACGCATCTCTGCGATACAGCGGTTATTCAGCACCATACCGCCCAGCAGCTGCACATCAAAGTGACGCATACCAAACACGCGCTTACTGGCTTCACGCACGGTCGCAAACGCTTCCGGGATCAGGTTTTCCAGCTCTTCGCCCTTTTCCAGACGTGCGCGGAACTCACCCGTTTTCGCTTTCAGCTCATCATCAGAAAGCTTCTCGAAATCGGGTTCCATCTTGTTGATCTGATCCACAGTTTTGCGCATACGGCGCAGGGTACGGTCGTTACTGCTACCAAAAACTTTGGTTAATAATTTGATTAACATAGTAAATAAATTCTCTCGGCCACCACCTGATGGGGTGAAGCACTCTGTTTTTCGAAGGGGTTAACTGAACGTAACGTTATGCGAGAGCGCCCGGCCCGGCACGAATGCCCTGAACCTGAGCCAGCCAGAGGCCTGTCTGATACTGCGTTTTTGCTGCAACCTGGCGCCCGGCGGTCTGACGAATGATCGTCGGTGGCCTGGCTTCATGGGTCAACAGCGCGTTCAGCGTGTCCAGCAGCGCCAGCTTTTGCACTTCAAGCGGGATAACCCGTTCGGCGGTGGGCTGTCTTGCTGGTGTCAGCGTGAAGGAGAGATGGCGAATAACGGTGCGGATGGCGTGCTGATGCCAGTAATCCACGTTGAAATTAGGGCGACGGACGCTTTCATGCAGCAGCGCCAGGCTGTCGAAGCGCGCCACGCTGCTGATATTCAGACTTCTGGAGGCGGTTTCTGGTAAAGTTGTTCTCTCGCTGGCAGCGTGAGGCAGGCCAAGCCCGGCCGCGACCATCCCCAACAGGAGATGCGGCCAGAAATAACGTCTGCCAAATTGTCGCCAACGATTTAAAATACCGATCACTGTTTCCGCCGGAGCCTGCTATGCGTGATAGTCGCCCGCAATCAATTGAAAATTTATTCGAAACCACCGAAGGCCAGGGCGTGCTGCAAACTATTCAGCAGCGCGCAATTGCGCTTAATAAGCTTAACCGCGCCGTGCAGGGCATACTTCCTGCTCAGATGCATCCCTGGTGCCGTGTGGCGAATTTCCGCCAGGGCATTCTGGTGCTCGAAACCGCTAATGCCAGTTGGATGATGCGCTTACGCTACGAACAATCCAGCCTGCTGTCAGCTTTACGAGCGCAAATATTACCATCATTGACGGCGATCGACATCACCATAAATCCTTCACTGGCTGCAAAAGCGCAGGAAAGCGTGCAAAAAAGCGGCAGTCAGTCGGCAGCGGAAGAAAATGTGCCAGGGCGTCAGTTGAGCGAACAGAGTGCGGAAATATTGCGAAGTGTGGCGAGCCGAAGCCCTGAAAAACTGAAGAGGATAATAGAACGACTGGCCTCACTGGCCGGAGAGAGTACCAGCTCAACCAGTCGTAATAAGTAGTTCTGACTTATGCCAGAACCAGATTAGGCGCCCTGAAGGTCACCGGCAGCTCGGCTTCGTCTTCAAACGTTGCCCATTCCCAGGCTTCCTGCTTAGCCAACACCGCTTGCAGCAGCTTGTTGTTTAACGCATGGCCAGACTTGAATGCAGTAAATGCACCAATGATGTTATGGCCACACATAAACAGATCGCCAATTGCGTCCAGCATTTTGTGACGCACGAATTCGTCTTCAAAACGCAAGCCATCTTCGTTAAGAACGCGGTAATCATCTACCACGATGGCACAATCAAAGCTGCCGCCCAGGCAGAGGCCACGGGACTGCAATGCTTCGATATCACGCATAAAGCCGAAAGTACGGGCGCGGCTGATCTGACGGGCGAAAGCTTCAGCAGAGAAATCCATGCTGTAGCGCTGTGAGCTGGCGTCGATTGCAGGATGGTTAAAGTCGATGGTGAAATCTAACGTAAAACCATTATGCGGACGGAATTCTGCCCATTTGTCGCCATCTTCAACCCGGACTGGCTGTTTGATGCGGACAAACTTTTTCGCCGAATTCAGTTCTTCAATACCCGCGTCCATCAGCAGATAGACAAAGGGGGCAGCGCTGCCATCCATAATAGGAATTTCAGGCGCGTTCACTTCCACCACAATGTTATCAATGCCCAGACCCGCTAAAGCGGCGTTCAGGTGTTCGACTGTCGAAATACGCACGTCATGCTCATTAACCAGGCAAGTACAGAGCATGGTATCACGCACGGATTTGGCATCAGCCGGGAAATCAACCGGTGGATTCAAGTCAGTGCGACGATAGATGACCCCGGTATTAGCCGCAGCAGGGCGTAACGTAAGCGTGACTTTTTTGCCGGTATGCAAACCGACACCAGTCGCCTGAACAATACGTTTTAATGTCCGTTGTTTGATCATCGTATTATCTCGCAAAATTACTCATCCGACCGCCAGTATAACTTACTGACGGGCGAAGACTTTAGCACAAAGAGCGGAGAATCCCAATTCTCAGGATATTCTTAATCCGCCTGCTTACGCAGGAAGGCCGGAATATCCAGATAATCAGGCTCTTTGTTGGTTGGCGCGCTCGGATCGTTGACCACTTTTGCCGCAGGTTTCTGTTCCTGTGGCAGCGGCGCCATACCGTGCTGCTGATAACGATGATCCATCACTGGCTGAGTCTGCTGCTGCTTGTTGGTCACCAGGGTAATCTCTGGACGTTTGTCCATGCCAATACCGGTAGCAACCACGGTCACACGCAGTTCGTCATTCATTTCTGGATCCAGCGAGGTACCGATAACCACGGTAGCATTGTCAGAAGCGAAGGCACGGATGGTGTTACCAACCGTTTCGAACTCATCCAGCCGCAGGTCGAAACCAGCGGTGATGTTAACCAGCACACCACGCGCGCCAGAAAGATCGATATCTTCCAGCAGCGGGCTGGAGATAGCCATTTCAGCCGCTTCTTCTGCACGGTCTTCACCGCAAGCCACGCCTGAACCCATCATCGCGTAGCCCATTTCGGACATCACGGTGCGCACGTCAGCAAAGTCGACGTTCATCAGGCCAGGACGGGTAATCAGCTCGGCAATACCCTGCACCGCGCCTTTCAGCACGTCGTTAGCCGCGCCAAATGCGTCCAGCAGAGAGATGCCACGGCCGAGCACTTTCAGTAGCTTGTCGTTGGGAATAGTAATCAGAGAATCGACATGCTTGGAAAGCTCAGCAATACCCTGCTCGGCAAACGCCATGCGCTTTTTGCCTTCAAAATTGAAAGGCTTGGTTACCACGGCAACCGTCAGGATACCCAATTCTTTGGCCACTTCAGCTACCACTGGCGCAGCACCGGTTCCGGTACCACCGCCCATACCGGCAGCGATAAACACCATGTCTGCACCTTCCAGTGCCTGACGCAGTGCTTCACGATCTTCTTCAGCAGAGTTACGGCCCACTTCCGGGTTTGCACCCGCACCCAGACCTTTGGTGATACCGTTACCGATCTGGATAGTCTGACCCACGGCCGTTTTACGCAACGCCTGAGCGTCAGTATTTACCGCGAAAAACTCTACGCCTTCGATGCGTTCGCGCACCATATGCTCTACGGCGTTACCGCCGCCGCCGCCGACGCCGATGACTTTAATCACCGCGTCATTGGTTAATTCCATTGGTTCAAACATAATTTCTCTCCGTTATGTGCCTGTCGCCTGGAGATCATAAATAACTCTAGCATGATCCCCTTTTCTCTAAATTAAAACTCTTTTCTCAGCCAGCTGTTGATTCGTTTGAACCAGTTGCCCACTGAGGCTCTTTTTTCTACATCCGCCTCACCGTTAAGATGAGACTCTTTTCCGTAGTGCAGCAAGCCTACCGCCGTTGAGTAGTAAGGCTCCTGCGCGTAATCCGTTAGTCCTGTGATGTTCAGCGGCTGTCCGATACGCACCTGGGTATGGAACACGCGCTGGGCGCAAGCCGCTAAACCTTCAATCTGTGCCGCACCGCCGGTCAGTACAATGCCTGCCGCAAGATGGTGCTTAACGCCCTGCTGGCGAAGCTGCTCCTGCAACTGTAGGATCTCGTCGTTGACCAGATTCAACAGCTCGGTGTAACGAGGCTCAATCACCTCTGCCAGGGTCTGCCGTTGCAGACTGCGCGGTGGACGCCCACCCACGCTTGGCACTTCCACGTTTTCGTCTTTGCCCACGATAGAACCCAACGCGCAGCCGTGACGGACTTTAATCGCTTCAGCATCGGTCGGCGGCGTACCAAATGCGTACGCAATATCGCTGGTGACCACGTTCCCTGCATAGGGGATCACTTTGGTGTGGCGCAGCGCGCCACCGGTATAGACCGCGATATCCATCGTGCCGCCGCCCACATCCACCACGCAGACGCCCAGCTCACGTTCATCTTCGGTCAGCACCGCAAAACTGGAAGCCAGACCGGCGAAAATCAGTTGGTCAACTTTCAGGCCACATCGTTCAACAGCTTTTACGATGTTTTTCGCCATATCATTGTGACAGGTGATCAAATGCACTTTTGCCTGCATCCGCACGCCGGACAAGCCGACCGGGTTTTTGATCCCTTCCTGATAGTCGATCGCATATTCTTGCGGGATAACGTGGAGGATCCGGTGCTCATCACGAACACGGACGGATTTGGCGGTATGAACCACATTCTCCACATCTTCCTGCGTCACTTCCTCTTCGGAAATAGGAACCATCCCTATTTCGTTCTGGCAGCTGATGTGTTTACCCGATAATGCAAGGTAAACCGAGGAAATCTGGCAGTCAGCCATCAGCTCTGCCTGGTCGATGGCGCGCTGAACGCACTTCACCACCGACTCCAGATCGTTCACGCCGCCTTTATCCATTCCACGGGACGGACAGCTGCCTACACCAATGATATTGACCATGCCATCGGGCAGAATTTCACCTACCAATGCGGCGACCTTTGCGGTGCCAATCTCGAGTCCAACTACCAGTTTTCTGTCCGTCGACTTGATCATTATTGTTTAACCTGTGCCTGATTCTGTTGCTGATTACTGTCGGGGGTCTTGATTTCTGCCGGTGCCCATCCTACTGCCGCGCCAGAGTCATAGCGCAGATCCACGTAACTGATACGCTTGTTTTCTGCCTGTGCCTGTTGCTGTAGCGTAGGATAGAGCTGAATGAAACGTTTTAGCCGTTTCATATCTTCGTTGCGTCCCAGCTCCAGCCGGACATCATCGCTCAACACCAGTTGCCACGACCGCCGTGCGGTCATCGACGCCACCTTCAATTTAAATTTACTCGCCGCCAGCAGATCCCTCATCTGGTGATAACCGGTCAGCACTTCTGTCTCGCTGCCCTCAGGCCCATAGAGCATCGGCATCTCTTCCTTGCCGATGTGGCTGGCTGGCACCGTGAACGACTTACCGTCGGCATCAACCATATGCAGGTCATTCCAGCGCGCCACGGGCACATACTCAACCAGATGGATCTTTAACTCGTCTGGCCACTGTTTACGGACGCTTACCTGCTGGATCCACGGCAGACGTTCAATCTGCTGTTGTATAATGTCCACATCCTGCGACATAAAGGTACCCGGCGCGCCGAGCGATAAAATTGCCTGACGAATATCATCGTTAGTGGTGTAGTGCGTCTGCCCGGTCACCACCAGTCGTGAGAGCGGCTGACGGGAAGCATCATCCATCCACTTCACCACCACAAAGCCACCGGCTATCATGACGCCCAGTACCATCGACAAAAAGAGGATACCCGCCAGCCGTGTACCATTACTGCGCCCGGATCGCGCTTTTTCCTGCGCTTCACGGTTTCGGACATTCAGAGCGGCCTGGGACATATCAGTCGGCCAGCTCCAGAATGCGCGCCACCAGCTGAGAGAAGCTCATGCCAGCTTGCTTTCCAGCCATCGGAACCAGACTGTGGCCGGTCATTCCTGGCGAGGTGTTCACCTCCAGCAGATAAAACTGGCCATCTCCGCCCATCATGACGTCTACACGCCCCCAGCCGCTGCAACCTAAGGCGCGCCAGGCTTTAATGACGATTCTGCTGAGTTCTGCTTCCTGTTCAGCAGATAATCCGCTTGGACAGAAGTACTCAGTATCGTCAGAAAAATATTTTGCTTCATAGTCATAGAACTCAGAAACCGTATTTATTCGTATTGAAGGCAATATTTCGTCGCCAACCACCGCTACGGTATATTCAGGCCCGCTTAAAAAGGCCTCCACCAGCACTTCATCGTCATGGCGGAAAGCTTCGGTCAGCGCGGCCTGAAGCGAGTCAGCCTGGTTAACCCGACTGATCCCTACGCTGGAACCTTCGCTGCTCGGTTTAACAAAGAGCGGTAATCCAAGCGCAGCGATTTTCGCTTCGGTTTCCGCACTGAGTCCGGCATCCATCTCCTGACGGCCAATAGCCACATAAGGGGCTATGGGCAGCCCACACCCCTGCCAGAGCAGTTTGGTGCGCAGTTTGTCCATAGTGATGGCGGAGGCCATAACGCCACTGCCGGTGTAAGGGATATTCAGGAACTCTAAGACGCCCTGTAGCGTACCGTCTTCGCCGCCACGGCCATGCAGCGCGATAAAGGCCTTCTCAAAGCCCTCTTCTTTCAGGCGCATGACCGGGAAATCACGGATATCAACAGCATGTGCATCAATACCGGCTTCAATCAGCCCAGCCAGCACCGCTTTTCCCGACATCAGCGACACTTCGCGCTCCGCAGAGGTGCCACCCAGCAATACCGCTACTTTCTCAGCCATGATGTTCCCCTTCTTTCGTCTGCGGTTGTAACTTAAGTTCTGACAGCGTACGGGCAATGCGTCCGACGTTGCCGGCCCCCTGGACCAGGATTAAATCGTTGCCGGAGAGCTTAGGTGCCAGCATATCCAGCACGGTTTCGTGGTCGGAAACCAGAATAGGATCTACCTTGCCACGTCCCCGAATGGTGCGGCAAAGCGAGCGGCTGTCCGCGCCCGGAATCGGCGTCTCTCCGGCGGAATAGACATCCAGCATCAGCAGGACATCTACCTGAGACAGCACATTGGCAAAATCGTCATATAAATCACGGGTACGGGTATAGCGATGCGGCTGGAAAATCATCACCAGCTGCTTGTCCGGCCAGCCCGCTCGTGCAGCCTGGATAGTCACATCAACCTCTGTAGGATGGTGACCGTAATCATCCACCAGCATTGCGGTGCCTGGCTTACCGTTCACATCCTGAATCGGGTATTCGCCGAGGAAATCAAAGCGACGACCCGTTCCCTGGAAGCTTTCCAGCGCGCTGAGGATCTCTTCATCCTCAATGCCTTCTTCAGTGGCCACCGCCACCGCAGCCGCCGCGTTCAGCGCGTTATGACGGCCTGGCGCATTCAGGGTAACGCGCATCAGCGGCTTGTCATGGCGGGCCAGGGTGAAATGCCCCTGAGCGCCATACTGCTCATAGCTTGCAATGCGCACGTCCGCGTCTTCACTGAAGCCATAGGTGGTTATCTGCCGTCCCACGCGCGGGATCAAATCCCGGATAACCGCATCATCAACGCAGAGCACCGCACGGCCATAAAACGGCAGGTTATGCAGGAAGTTGATGAACGTCTGCTTCAGGTTCTCAAAGTCGCCCTGATAGGTGTCCATGTGGTCAGCTTCAATATTGGTGACAATCGCCACCATCGGCTGAAGGTGCAGGAAGGAGGCATCGCTCTCATCTGCTTCAGCGATCAGATAGCGGCTGCTGCCCAGGCGCGCGTGCGTGCCCGCTGCCTTGACCAGTCCACCGTTCACAAAAGTCGGATCCAGTCCGCCTTCAGCATAAATACTGGAGACCATCGCCGTGGTAGTTGTTTTGCCGTGCGTACCAGCAACCGCGATACCGTGGCGGAAACGCATCAGCTCGGCCAGCATCTCTGCACGGCGAATAACCGGAATGCGTGCTTCACGCGCGGCAATAATCTCCGGGTTATCCTGAGAAACAGCGGTAGAAACCACCACCACGCTGGCATTGCTGACGTTTTCAGCGCGATGATTAAAATAGATGGTTGCGCCAAGCTTGCTCAGATGCTGGGTCACTGCGTTAGGGGCCAGATCTGAACCGCTGATTTCATACCCTTCGTTAGCCAACACTTCGGCAATACCGCCCATGCCGGCACCACCGATGCCAACAAAGTGAATGTGCCGGACGCGACGCATCTCGGGCACGATAGAACGCAGTTTTGCCAGTTGTTGTGTATTCATCTCTTCTGCCTGTCAGCACCTGTGGGTGCCGGGTTGCGGGCCGAACTTGGTCGTCCCGTAAATTCTCAGTTAAAGCGCAGCCTTGCTGACTTCCAGTGCGACCCTTTCGGTCGCGTCAGGGATCGCTACGGCACGGGCTTTGGCTGCCATTTGCAGCAAAGTCGGACGATCCCAGTGAGCCAGCGTCTCTGCCACTACCTCCGCAGTAAACTGCGGCTGTTCATAAATTTTGGCGGCGCCCGCCTGCTCCAGCGGCAACGCATTCCAGTACTGCTGACGATCTTTATGCTGGAACGGCACAAAGATTGCCGGAAGGCCTGCGGCGGCCACTTCGCTTACGGTCAGCGCGCCGGATCGGCACACCACCACGTCAGCCCAGGCATAAGCCGCAGCCATGTCATCGATAAATTCGGTGACCTTATGCTGCGTCTGGTTAACCTGCTGATACGCCTGATTGACCTCAGCCAGTGCGCCCTTCCCTACCTGATGCCAGAGGGAGACCGCATTACCCAATTTTGCTGCGACCTGCGGCATCGTCTGATTAAGCACGCGCGCGCCCTGGCTGCCGCCAATAATCAGCACGCGAACCGGGCCGCTACGGTCAGCCAGGCGCGCTTCAGGAAGCGGCAGCGCCAGCACATCAGTGCGAACCGGGTTCCCCACTACTTCTGCATCAGGGAAAGCACCCGGAAACGCCTGCATCACTTTTTTAGCAATTTTTGCCAGCCACTTATTGGTTAAACCAGCAATGCCATTCTGTTCATGCAGCACCACCGGGATGCCGCAGCTCCAGGCTGCCAACCCGCCGGGGCCGGAAACGTAGCCGCCCATACCTAATACCACATCCGGCTTATACGCTTTCATAATCGCTCTGGCCTGGCGCACCGCATTAAAAATGCGCAGCGGCGCGCTAAGCTGGGCTTTCAGCCCTTTGCCGCGCAGGCCGCTGATACGAATGAAATCGATTTCAATGCCATGCTTCGGCACCAGGTCAGCTTCCATCCGGTCTGCGGTACCGAGCCAGCGAACCTGCCAGCCCTGCGCCATCAGATGGTGCGCAACCGCCAGTCCGGGGAAAACGTGTCCACCGGTTCCGCCAGCCATCACCATCAGTCGCTTCCCTGTCATCGACTACCTCGCGTAAAGGCCTGTGCTTTCGCCAGGCGCGTTTCATAATCAATTCGTAACAAAAACACGATAGCTGTCGACATAATAATCAGGCTGGAGCCGCCGTAACTAATCAGCGGCAGCGTCAGCCCTTTGGTGGGCAGCATACCCGCAGCCGCGCCGACGTTTACCAGCGCCTGGAAGCTGAACCAGACGCCGATAGAGCAACCCAGAAAGCCGGCAAAACGCTGGTCAAGCTCAAGCGCACGACGGCCAATGGACATCGCGCGAAAAGCGACGAAGAATACCATTAACAGGGCTAAAACCACACCGATATAACCCAGTTCTTCCCCGATAATCGAGAAGATAAAGTCGGTGTGCGCTTCCGGTAAATACTCCAGTTTCTGCACGGAATTGCCGAGGCCCTGGCCCCAGAATTCGCCTCGTCCAAAGGCCATCAGCGACTGGGTCAGCTGATAACCGCTGCCGAAGGGATCTTCCCACGGATTCCAGAACGACGTTACGCGGCGCATACGATAGGGTTCAGCCACAATCAGCAGGCAGACGGCAAAGATCCCGGAGCCGATAATGGCCAGGAACTGCCAGAGCTTGGCACCCGCCAGGAACAGCATCGCCAGCGTGGTGACAAACAGCACTACCACGGTGCCGAGATCCGGCTGAGCCAGCAGCAGTACGGCCAGCACTACCATCACGCCCATTGGCTTACAGAAGCCCCAGAAGTTGTTACGCACCTCTTCTACCTTGCGCACCAGATAGCTGGCGAGGTAGCAGAACAGCGACAGCTTTGACAGTTCTGCCGGCTGAATACGCAAAGGCCCTAAAGCAATCCAGCGCGAAGCACCGTTTACCGAACTGCCCACCACCAGCACCACCAGCAGCATCAGTATCGTCACCATCAGCATGATATTGCTGTAGCGCTGCCAGAACGCCATCGGGATCCGCAGAGTGACCAGCGCCATACCCAGCGCCAGCACAATATAGAAGGCGTCACGCTTGGCGAAATAGAAGGGATCGTCCGACAGTCGCTGCCCTACCGGCATTGAGGCGGAGGTCACCATAACAAATCCCAGCACCGCCAGACCGATGGTCAGCCAAAGCAGCGTGCGATCATAAAGAACCGTGGAGCTGGCGTCGCTCTCTCGTGGGCCCATGACCCACTCTTTCAGAAGATTCGTGATGCCGCCGGCCAGGCTTAAACCAGGAACACGCATTAGCCAAGCTCCTTTGCCAGTTGAGTAAACGCGTCGCCGCGCTGCTCGAAGTTTTTAAATTGATCCAGGCTGGCGCAGGCTGGCGACAGAAGCACCATATCGCCCGGCTTCACCTGGCGGGCGATCTGCGTCATCGCCTCAGCCAGCGTTGCGGTCTGAACAGCAATCTCGGGACGGAGCGCAGCTAACGCTTCCGCATCGCGTCCAAAGCAGTAAGTGCGTACGTTGTCGCCTTGCAGGTAACGGGCCAGCGGGCTGAAATCAGCAGACTTGCCGTCGCCCCCCAGCAGCAGCCATAAGGTGCCCTGCACCTGTAATCCATTCAGGGCGGCTTCAGTACTGCCCACGTTGGTGGCTTTGGAGTCGTTGATCCAACGCACGCCGTTACGATCCAGCGCGATCTGGAAGCGGTGAGCCAGGCCGTTGAAGGAAGTTAAAGCTTGCAGGCAGGATGCGCGCGGCAGGCCAACGGCCTCAGCCAGTGCCAGCGCCGCCAGGGCGTTGGTATGGTTATGCTGACCGACCAGCGTCATTTCGCGGGTGTTCAGCAGGGGTTCACCTTTAAACGCCAGCCAGCTCTCATCAGAGCGCATGCTGAGATGGTAATCCCCCTCTTGCACACCAAAACTGACGCAACGGCTATCCTGGCCCCGCACCGGCAGGGTCAGCGCATCATCAGCATTCACCACGCAAACCGCGGCCTGCTCATATACACGCAGCTTGGCGGCGCGATACTGCTGCATGCCCAGGGGATAGCGATCCATATGATCTTCGGTAACGTTAAGCACCGTGGCAGCTGCCGCTTTCAGGCTGTGCGTGGTTTCCAGCTGGAAGCTGGAGAGTTCAAGCACATAGAGTTGTGCAGGCTGTTCGAGCAGTTGCAGAGCAGGTAGCCCGATATTGCCTCCGATACCAACCTGCCATCCCGCCGCTTTCGCCATTTCACCTACCAGAGTAGTCACGGTGCTCTTGCCGTTTGAACCGGTGATGGCCACAACGGGTGCCTGCGCTTCCCGACAGAAGAGTTCAATATCGCCAACGATTTCCACGCCAGCCGCGGCAGCATCCATAAGCGAGGGGTGCGCCAGCGCCATACCCGGACTGGCAACAATCAGATCGGCAGCCAGCAGCCAGGCATCATTAAGGGAACCGGTCCAGCGCTCTACGTTCTCTGGCAGCTTCTCCAGGCCTGGCGGAGAGACACGGGTATCCATCACGCGAGGCGTCACGCCGCGCGCTAAAAAGAACTCAACACAGGAGAGACCGGTCAGGCCCAACCCGATGATGACCACTTTTTTACCCTGATAGTCAGCCATTCTTACCGCACCTTCAGCGTTGCCAGGCCAATCAGCACCAGCATCAGAGAAATAATCCAGAAGCGCACGATAACGCGCGGTTCCGGCCAGCCTTTCAGTTCGTAATGGTGATGGATTGGCGCCATGCGGAAAATACGCTGGCCGCGTAATTTAAACGAGCCAACCTGCAAAATCACCGACAGCGTTTCCACCACAAATACGCCGCCCATGATCACCAGCAGGAACTCCTGACGAAGCAGAACCGCGATGGTACCCAGCGCGCCGCCCAGAGCCAGAGAACCGACGTCGCCCATAAAGACCTGGGCCGGATAGGTGTTGAACCACAGGAAGCCGAGGCCGGCCCCCACAATGGCGGTACAGACAATCACCAGCTCGCCCGCATGGCGTAAATAAGGAATGTGCAGATATTCAGCAAACTTGACGTTACCTGTTGCCCAGGCCACCAGGGCGAAACCAGCCGCGACAAATACGGTAGGCATAATTGCCAGACCATCCAGGCCATCCGTCAGGTTAACGGCGTTGCCCGTGCCCACAATCACGAAATAAGCCAGCACCACATAGAACAGGCCCAGCTGCGGCATCACGTCTTTGAAGAAGGGAACCACCAGCTGCGTGGCCGGTGTCCCTTTACCGGCAGCGTATAACGCAAAGGCAACCCCCAGCGAGATCACCGACATCCAGAAATATTTCCAGCGGGCGATCAGCCCTTTGGTATCTTTGCGCACCACTTTGCGGTAATCATCCACAAAGCCAATGATGCCAAACCCTACCAGCACCACCAGCACGCACCAGACATAGGGGTTAGAGGGATAAGCCCACATCAGCACGGAAACGGTGATGGAGAACAGGATCATAATCCCGCCCATGGTTGGCGTGCCGCGTTTACTGAAATGCGATTCCGGGCCATCGTTACGCACTACCTGGCCAAAGGACATCTCCTGTAAGCGGACAATCATCCGCGGCCCCATCCACAAGGAGATAAACAGAGCGGTCAGCAGGCTGACAATGGCGCGAAACGTCAGATAGGAAAAGACGTTAAAGCCAGAATAAAAAGTGACCAGATGCTCGGCCAGCCAGACTAACATGTTCCATTCTCCTGTAAGCTCTGTACTACCTGCTCCATGGCGGCACTACGTGAACCTTTAACTAAAATAGTGATAACGGGATGCTCAGCGAGCAGCGTCTGAAGGCGCGCCGTGATGGCCGCTTTATCCTGAAGATGTTCGCCTTTTCCGCTGGCCTCGCTGATGATATGACTCAACTTTCCGGTGCTTAACACTTTATCGATGCCAGCCAGGCGAGCCGCTTCGCCCACCTCACGGTGACACTCTTCAGCTTCATCACCCAGTTCCGCCATATCGCCTACCACCATCACCCGGTAGCCAGGCATATCGGCAAGCACCTGAGCTGCCGCAGTCATCGACCCGACGTTGGCGTTATAGCTGTCATCCAGCAGCAGCTTATTCTCCGCTAACAGCACCGGGAACAGACGGCCGGGTACCGCTTTGAGATGGGTCAACCCTTTCTGGATGGCGCTTAACGGCGCATCGACAGAGAGCGCCAGCGCCGCTGCCGCCAGTGCATTGGCGATGTTATGGCGGCCCGGCAGCGGCAGCTGGATGGCAACGCTGCCCGCTGGGGTAATCATCATAAAGTGCGTGCCGGTGCTGGTGATCTGTACATCCGTCGCGGTGAAATCGCTTTCGGCCTGCGGTTCGGATGAGAAACGCCACACGGTTTTACTGTGCAGGGTTTGCTGCCAGTGCGGCCAGTCGTTACTGTCCGCATTTAAAATAGCCGTGCCGTTAACCGGCAAGCCCTGGAAAATCTCCCCTTTGGCTTTTGCCACGCCCGCCAGCGAACCAAATCCCTCCAGATGCGCCGCCGCCAGGTTATTCACCAGCGCGGACTCTGGCCGGGTAATATTGGTGGTGTAGGCGATCTCGCCCTGATGGTTGGCCCCTAACTCAATCACCGCATAGCGGTGCTGTGGGTTAAGGCGCAGCAGGGTAAGCGGAACGCCGAGATCGTTATTAAGATTTCCAGCGGTATAGAGGGTTTCACCACATTCCCGCAGAATAGCGGCAGTCATCTCTTTGACGGAGGTTTTACCGGAAGAGCCGGTCAGCGCCACAATACGTGCCTGGGATTGCTGGCGAACCCAGCCAGCCAGCTGGCCGAGCGCGAGACGCGTGTCCGCCACAACTACCTGCGGCACAGCAACGGGTAAGTGCTTACTAACCAACAGAGCTGCCGAACCGGCGGCCATGGCATCACCTGCGAAGTCGTGCGCATCAAAACGCTCCCCCTTCAGGGCGACAAACAGGCAACCAGCGGTAACTTTGCGCGTATCGGTAGTGACTTCAGCAATAGAAAGATCGCTGCCGTACAACGTCCCTCCCGTCAGCTCTGCCAGCTTTTGCAAAGTGAGTGCGATCATGCCATCACCCCCAGTAAACGGGCGACCGTGCTGCGGTCTGAGTAATCCAGCCGACGCGTGCCGACAATCTGGTAATCTTCATGGCCTTTTCCGGCGACCAGAACAATGTCCCCTTCCTGCGCCTGCATAACCGTGTTAGTGACAGCTTCTGCACGACCGGCCACCACGCGGGCACGGCCTGCATCAAGCAGCCCGGAGAGAATATCGGCCACGATAGCGGCAGGATCTTCGCTGCGTGGGTTGTCGTCGGTAATGACCACCACATCAGAAAATTGCTCGGCAATGGCACCCATTAACGGGCGCTTGCCTTTGTCACGATCGCCGCCGCAGCCAAAGACGCACCACAATTTACCGGTGCAGTGCAGACGGGCAGCTTCCAGCGCTTTTTCTAACGCATCAGGCGTATGTGCGTAATCGACTACTACGGTTGGCTTACCAGGCGCACTGAACACCTCCATACGTCCGGTCACCGGCTGAAGATGGCTCCCCGTGGCGACTAACGACGCCAGCGGATAACCCAGCGCCAGCAGCGTGCCCAGCGCGACCAGCAGGTTGCTGACGTTGAATGCGCCCATCAGGCGGCTCTCAATTTCCCCGTCGCCCCAGCTGGAGTCGAAGCGGAGGGTGGCGCCGTTATCGTGATATTTTACGTTAGTGGCTTTCAGCCAGCGTCCATGACAGCCCGGTTGCAGATTATCTTCCAGGGTTACGGCTACGGCGTCCGGCAGCAGCTGCAACCAGCGGCGGCCCACTTCGTCATCGGCGTTGATAATCGCCTGGCCTACCTGATGCTCGGAGAACAACAGCCACTTCGCGGCTTCGTAGCGCGTCATGTCACCGTGATAATCGAGATGGTCGCGGCTCAGGTTGGTAAAGGCAGCCGCAGCAAAAGGCAGCGCCGCCACCCGGTGCTGAACCAGGCCATGTGAGGATATTTCCATTGCGGCCAGCGTCGCACCCTGCTCAACCAGTGAATGCAGCGTATGCTGGATATCCACTGCCGACCCGGTGGTATTTTCCGCTGGCACAAGGTGACCATAGAGTCCGTTGCCAACGGTTCCCATTACCGCACCCGTTTCTCCCAGAAGCTGGCCCCACTGCGCCAGCAGCTGAGTAGTGGTGGTTTTTCCGTTGGTGCCGGTCACGCCAATCAGGCGAAGCTTTTCGCCAGGCTGCTGATAGAAGCGGCCTGCCAGCGCAGAAAGACGCTGTGAAAGTTGTGAGAGGTAAATAACCGGAACGCCATGTTTTTCAGTGACATGACCATCTTCGGCCTCACCTTCCGCTTCGGCAATGACGGCAGCTACGCCCTGAGCGATAGCCTGTGAAATAAAGCGGCGCCCGTCTGCCGCATGGCCTTTAATAGCGACAAACAGATCGCCGGACGCCGCCAGACGGCTGTCCAGGATCATTTCATGCAGCGCCCGCTCAGGGGCCGCTGGCACCCACGGGGCAAGTAGGTCGCGCAGGCTACGATCGGTCACTGGATCCCTCTCTTCTGTTCTCTGCCATCTCGTTTTTATCCGTTGGGGCTGGCGGCAGCGCATCAGGTTCGATGTTCATGGTGCGCAACACGCCGCCCATGATGGCGCCAAACACCGGTGCAGAAACTGCACCACCGTAATATTTGCCAGCCTGGGGATCGTTGATCACCACCACCAGCGCAAAACGAGGACGGCTTGCAGGCGCAACGCCTGCGGTATAAGCGATATATTTATTGACGTAACGCCCATCCGGCCCGACTTTCTTCGCCGTACCGGTCTTGATGGCGATGCGATAACCTTTGATAGCCGCCTTCACACCACCGCCACCAGGGAGCGCTACGCTCTCCATCATGTGCATTACGGTGCGAACCAGCTCTTCAGGAAACACGCGCTGACCCGAAACAGGCGGGTCAACTTTGGTAATCGACAGCGGACGAAAGACGCCATAGCTGCCAATCGTGGCGTAGACTCGCGCTAACTGTAACGGCGTTACCATTAGCCCATAGCCGAAAGAGAAGGTGGCCCTCTCTATGTCAGACCACCGTTGTTTTTGAGGATATAAGCCACTGCTTTCTCCGACCAACCCCAAATTGGTCGCCTTTCCCAATCCAAAGCGCGCGTAAGTATCTACTAACGCTGAGGATGGCATCGCTAACGCCAGCTTTGACACACCGACGTTACTCGATTTCTGTAGAACCCCGGTCAGGGTCAGTTCGTTATAGCGCGCCACGTCTTTGATTTCATGACCATTAACGCGATATGGCACGGTATTCAGTACGCTATTTTCTTTTACCACACCGTGTTGCAGGGCGGTCATTACCACCATCGGCTTGACGGTTGAACCCGGCTCGAAGATGTCGGTGATGGCGCGGTTACGCATCACGTCTTTGGTCGTACCGGTGAGGTTGTTCGGGTTATAGGCCGGGCTGTTAGCCATCGCCAGTACTTCGCCGGTATTAACATCCACCAGGACCGCCGTACCCGATTCCGCTTTGTTAAAAGCCACGGCATTGTTCAGTTCGCGGTAGACCAGCGCCTGCAAGCGCTCATCAATGCTCAGAGCGAGGTTGTGTGCAGCCCGGCTATCCACGGAGGAGATATCTTCAATAACGCGTCCAAACCGGTCTTTACGCACCGTGCGCTCGCCCGGCTGGCCGGTCAGCCACTTATCAAAGCTTTTTTCAACGCCTTCAATGCCCTGACCATCAATATTGGTAAAGCCGATCAAGTGCGAAGTTACCTGCCCTGCCGGATAGTAACGGCGGGACTCTTCACGCAGGAAGATGCCGGGCAGCTTGAGCTTTTTGATGTAATCGCCAATCGCCGGGTTCACCTGGCGGGCCAGATAGACAAACCGACCTTTAGGATTGGCGTTAACGCGGGCGGCGAGTTGGTCGAGCGGGATAGAGAGCGCGTCTGACAGAGCTTTCCAGCGGCTGTCGAGCGTAATACCGCCCTTATCGTGAAGTTCTTTCGGATCAGCCCAGATAGCATTAACCGGGACGCTAACCGCAAGGGGGCGGCCCGCGCGGTCGGTAATCATGCCGCGGGCAGTGGGAACGGCCTGCACGCGCAGCGAACGCATGTCACCTTCCCGCACCAGCTTATCGGGATTAATAACCTGTAGATAAGCAACGCGGGAAAGCAGCCCGCCCAGAGCCAGTAAAATGCAGCCGCACAGCAACGCAAAACGCCAGCTGACAAAGCTGGCCTGATCTTCATTGCGCTTTAACTTCTTAGCTGCGGATTTCATTCCATCCCTTATGGTTGTACCACGATGTTTTCCTGCGAGGGATCGACGTGCTGCATTTGCAGTTTTTCCGTTGCCGTCCTCTCCACACGGCTGTGATCGCCGAGGGCATTCTCTTCCAGAATCAGGTTGCGCCACTCAATATCGAGCGCATCCCGTTCCAGCACTAACTGTTCACGCTGAGCAGTCAGCAGGCGCGTTTTATGCGCCGTGGTAACTACCAGAACCGCAGACACCAGCACGGCAACGGCCAGGATAAGTGGGATTTTACCGTGACGAAGAATATCGCCGCCGATAACGCCCGGCAGGCTGTGCCGCTCGTTGCCAATCATGACGCCGTCCGTTCAGCAATACGCAGAACCGAGCTGCGGGCTCTCGGGTTTTCCGCCACTTCTCTTTCATCAGGCATCATTTTGCCCAGCGCCTTGAGATGGCGGCCGCCCAGCTTGCTCAGCTGCGCTTCTGTCATCGGGATCCCGGCGGGGATCTGCGGACCGCGGCTCTGCTCACGCATAAAGCGCTTAACAATTCGATCTTCCAGCGAGTGGAAGCTGATCACTGACAGGCGCCCCTCGGGCGCCAGCGCGGCCAGCGATCCTTTCAGCGCTTTTTCAATCTCTTCCAGCTCGCTGTTTACCCAGATACGGATCGCCTGAAAACTGCGCGTGGCTGGATGCTTGAACTTGTCTTTCACCGGTGTTGCGACGTAAATCACATCAGCAAGCTCTTTTGTCCGGGTCATTGGCTGTTCGCGATTGCGCTCAACGATGGCGCGGGCGATACGTTTGGCAAAGCGTTCTTCACCGAACGTCTTCAATACAAAGGCAATATCGCTCTCTTCCGCCTGAAGAAGCCACTGTGCGGCAGAGAGGCCTCTGGTCGGGTCCATGCGCATATCCAGCGGGCCGTCGCGCATAAAGGAAAAGCCACGCTCGGCATCGTCAAGCTGTGGCGAAGAGACGCCCAGATCCAGCAAAATACCGTCGATTTTCCCGGTCAGTCCCCGCTCCTCAGCATACTCTGCCAGCGCCGAAAACGGACCATGAATAATAGTAAAGCGTGGATCTGAAATCTCTGCGGCGGCGGCAATCGCCTGTGGGTCACGGTCAATCGCATAGAGACGGCCCTGCTCTCCCAGTTGTGAGAGGATCAGGCGCGAATGTCCACCCCGGCCAAAGGTGCCATCAAGATAGATGCCGTCAGACTTGATGTTGAGGCCGTTGACCGCCTCATCTAACAGCACCGTGGTATGTTTGAAATTTTCCTGCATAGCTATAATGACAAATCCTGCAAGCGCTCAGAAAGCGGGTCCTGAGTCGACTGCTCTGCGTCAATATCCTCCCTGACTTGTTGATACCAGGTCTGTTCATCCCACAGCTCAAATTTATTGAACTGCCCAACCAGCATCACTTCTTTGGTCAGGTTCGCATGCTGGCGTAGCGTGGTGGCTACCAGCAGGCGCCCTGCATTATCCATCTGACACTCGCTGGCATGTCCCAGTAACAGGCGCTGAACACGGCGCTCTGCGGGATTCATGCTCGATAAGCGAGCCAGTTTACGTTCAATAATTTCCCATTCGGGCAGGGTATAAAGCAGCAGGCATGGCTGGTGAAGGTCAATGGTACAGACCATTTGACCCTGTGATTCCCCGATCAGCGTTTCGCGATAACGCGTTGGAACGGCGAGCCGCCCCTTACTGTCGAGATTGACTAACGTTGCCCCACGGAACATGCCAGTCTCACCCTCCGATTTCCCCTGTTCACCACTTTACACCACAAATTCCCACCGAGGGAGTTTACGGAGCGGAGGAAATCATTGTCAAGCCGCCAGATACCGCAAAGAGAATTATTTCTTTAGCCGTTAAAATGAGGAAGGAGTTAAAAAGAATGCGATTTTGTAAAGAATTCAAAAATAAACTTATGAATAGTGGCAGGAATTTTTGCGCAAAAATGAGTTTGTTCAAAAATATGCCACCGCTGCAATTTTAAGCCTGGGCCTGTAATGCTGCGACGTGGCGGGCATTTTAGGGTATTTCCTAAGGTAATCCCACCCTCTTCACGCCGCGCCTGTGCTTAAGCCGCGCGCATTGTCCTGAATTTTTAATAATTGAACAAATTTAGATAAAGACATTCCCGCAGGCTTGTTGCCTTTACTTTTATTTACCCGGAAAAGTGAGAATGAAAAGTACAAAAACTTTTAAAGGAGAAATTTCATCACTGGCGGGAAGTTAATTGAAAATGATAAAAAGGCAGCGGGCTGCCTTTTTATGTCTAAATGTTAACTAACCTTACGGCTTAACCGTCCACGACGATAAAGATTACGGCGAATTCGCGTTAATCCGGGCTTGGGTTTGCGCGGTTCATCCAGGCTTGCCAGCACCAGCTCCAGTACCCGCTCAGCTACGTCCCGGTGACGCTGGCCGACCGCAAGCACAGGGCAGTCGAGGAAATCCAGCAGCTCATGATCGCCAAAGGTGGCAATGGCTAAATCGCTGGGCAGACGCCCTTCACGCTTAAGCGTAACGTCCATTACGCCCTGTAACAGACCAAAAGAGGTGGTAAACAGCGCATCGGGCATCTCATGGGTTTCCAGCCATTTTTCAAACAGCGCAGCGGCAGCTGTCCGTTCGAAGCTGTTGGCATAGATGTAGTCGATAGTTCGCTCATCCCCTTTCCACGCATCCCTGAAGCCCATCTCGCGCAGAAAACTCACAGAAAGCTCCGGTAATGCGCCCATAAAGAGAACGGAGTTCACCGGCTGCTTACGCAATTCAGCGGCCAGCATCTCGGCATCATCCTGATCGGCGCCAACCACACTGGTGAAGTGTTCACGATCCAGCGCACGATCCAGCGCGACAATCGGTAAGGGATCGTTAACCCAGCGCTGATAGAAGGGGTGTTCAGGCGGTAAAGAGGTCGAGACAATAATGGCATCCACCTGCCGCTGAAGCAGATGCTCTACGCAGCGCATTTCGTTGTCAGGCTGATCTTCAGAGCAGGCAATCAGCAGCTGATAACCCCGCTGGCGAGCCTGTCGTTCCAGATAGTTAGCGATACGCGTATAGCTGGTATTCTCCAAATCGGGAATAACCAGCCCTATTGAACGGGTCCGTCCTGCACGAAGGCCTGCCGCCACCGCATTGGGATGGTAATTATGCTCGCGCACCACTGCCATGACTTTCTCGACAGTTTTGTCGCTGACACGATACTGCTTGGCTTTGCCATTGATAACATAGCTGGCCGTCGTGCGCGACACACCGGCCAGGCGCGCAATTTCATCCAGTTTCACAATATCCCCACGCTTACGCCAGAATGGCGCAGAAAATAGCCGCGTCGCGGCTATGGATAAGACATTTGTTACATCTAACAGCAGAATAGTTTAGTGAGCAACCGCTTTTACTTCTGCGACAGCTTTCAGACAAAAATAAAAAACCCAGCATTACGCTGGGTTAGCAGAAAAAAAGCGTGGCCGTGGCCGCTTTTACCGCATGATACGGTCGCCGCGGGAAACGCCAACGATGCCGGAACGGGCAACTTCGACAATTTCCGCCACCTCGCGAACGGTGTTAAGAAACGCATCCAGCTTGTCGCTGGTACCGGCAAGCTGAACCGTATAAAGCGAAGGAGTGACATCAACGATCTGCCCGCGGAAGATTTCGGCGCTGCGTTTCACCTCTTCACGGCCATAGCCCGTTGCCTGGATCTTCACCAGCATGACTTCGCGCTCTACAAAAGCGCCCTGGCCAAGTTCGGTAACGCGCAGCACGTCCACCAGCTTGTGCAGCTGCTTTTCGATCTGCTCCAGCACTTTCGCATCGCCCACAGTCTGGATAGTCATGCGCGAGAGCGTGGGATCGTCAGTGGGGGCCACGGTCAGGCTCTCAATGTTGTAGCCACGCTGAGAGAAAAGCCCCACAACACGGGACAATGCGCCGGATTCGTTTTCCAGCAGTACTGATAAAACACGACGCATAATTAAGTCCTCTCCGTTTTGCTAAGCCACATTTCGTCCATTCCGCCACCGCGGATCTGCATCGGGTAAACGTGTTCAGTTCCGTCGACGTTGACGTCCACAAAGACCAGTCGCCCTTTGCCCAACTCTTCCAGCGCCTGCGTCAGTTTCGCCTCCAGCTCTTCGGGATGAGAGATGCCAATCCCAACATGCCCGTAGGCTTCCGCCAGCTTCACAAAATCGGGCAGCGACTCCATATAAGACTGAGAGTGACGGCCTGAGTAGATCATATCCTGCCACTGTTTCACCATGCCCAGGAAGCGGTTGTTAAGGCTCAGCACCAGAACCGGCAGGCCGTACTGCAACGCCGTAGACAGCTCCTGAATGTTCATCTGGATACTGCCATCACCGGTCACACAGACCACGGTCTCTTCAGGCAGCGCCAGCTTCACGCCCAGCGCAGCAGGCAGGCCAAAGCCCATCGTGCCCAAGCCGCCCGAGTTGATCCAGCGACGTGGCTTATCAAACGGATAATAGAGCGCGGCGAACATCTGATGCTGGCCCACGTCCGAGGTCACATACGCCTCGCCTTTGGTCAGCCGCCAGATAGTTTCAATGACTGCCTGAGGTTTGATTTTCCCGCTCTCGCGATCGAACTCCAGGCAGTGACGCGCGCGCCACTGGTCGATGCTCTGCCACCAGTCACGCAGGCTGTCGAAATCCTGCTCTTTATCGCTCTGCCCTAACAGCTCAATCATCTGCGTCAGAACCTGTTTCGCATCCCCGACGATTGGCACATCTGCCGCCACCGTTTTGGAGATAGAAGTAGGATCGATATCAATATGCAGCACGGTAGCGTTGGGGCAATATTTGGCTAAATTATTGGTGGTACGATCGTCAAAACGCACGCCCACGGCAAAAATCACGTCGGCGTTATGCATGGTCATGTTGGCTTCATAGGTTCCGTGCATGCCCAGCATGCCCACGCACTGGCGATGCGTACCAGGGAAAGCGCCAAGCCCCATCAGTGAACAGGCCACAGGCAGATTCAGTGTTTCCGCTATCTGACGCAGTTCGCCGTGACACTCCGCATTCACCACGCCGCCGCCAGCGTAGATAACCGGTTTCTTTGCAGCCAGAAGCGTTTGTAAAGCGCGCTTGATCTGGCCTTTATGCCCCTGAGTCGTAGGGTTATAGGAGCGCATGCTCACTTCATCTGGCCAGACGTAAGGCAGTTTATTCGCCGGACTCATCATATCTTTCGGCAGATCGATAACCACCGGCCCCGGCCGTCCGCTGGCGGCCAGCCAGAACGCTTTCTTTATAATGGTTGGGATCTCTTCCACCTGCTTCACCATAAAGCTGTGCTTCACCACAGGACGGGAGATGCCGACCATGTCGCACTCCTGGAAGGCGTCATAACCAATCAATGAAGAGGGAACCTGCCCGGAGAGCACCACCAGCGGGATAGAGTCCATGTAAGCGGTAGCGATACCGGTAATGGCGTTAGTCGCACCCGGACCGGAGGTGACCAGCACCACCCCAACGTCGCCGGTAGAACGGGCATAGCCGTCCGCCATGTGCACTGCGCCCTGCTCGTGACGGACCAGCACATGATCAATTCCGCCGACGGTTTGCAGCGCATCATAGATATCAAGTACTGCCCCGCCGGGGTAGCCGAATACATGCTTAACGCCCTGATCGATTAACGATCGAACGACCATCTCGGCTCCTGACAACATCTCCATTTTTGCCTCCAGGCTTTAAGGTGGTGATTTATCCGCTCAGCCCCGGAAAAGTGAGAATGAGAGCGAATAAGGTCAAAACCTGTGTTTATGCAAAGACGCTGGAAATCATTTCCAGCGCCCAGGTACAGGGTGAATCCCTGGCTATTTTTATGCGTTGATGAAATACCATAACCGTAGAAAAGTTAGCAGGCAAACGCCTGGCCTCCGCTTTTACTGAATATCTTCATCGCAAGGCACTACTGCTTAGCGGGAGTTGTCGACAATTACACTGAACAATGGGCGAAAGAAAAGGGGTTTCTTCTGGTAACGAATTCTTTTGCAGTGCGATCGTTTTGTTATTGCAGCGGCCAGCGCGCTAATTCAAGTTTACCTGTTCAAACATCGCCGCTTATTTAGTTTTATCTGCTGGTATAAATAAATTTTAAAAAACAATTATCTGAACGCCCGGTGACTACCCCCAAGGTTTAACTCTACGCTTTTCCTGTGCAACCCATTGATTAAAAAGTTTTTATTATGGACAGACTTTCCTCCCCGGCCTCTTTAAAGCGCTGCCAATAAAAGCTCTGCTAATCTCTCTTCCTTTTTGTTCTGCCTTTAGCGGCAGCGCCAGAATAATTTTCCCGCTCCCTTACAAGCTGAACGATTTTAACCTTACTGCTCAGGTTGACATCGCCCCTGCAAATCAAGTATCAATAAGGGAACAGCAAATTAATGAGGTCTGATTCAATGATTCGTACCGTTCGCCTACTCGGTCTACTACTAAACGCATCTCCATTGCGCGGTAGACTTGTGGGCGAAGAAATGAATCACTGATTCAGGCTTGCAAAACTAAAGAACCCGCGCCAATGCGCGGGTTTTTTTATGCTCGTTTTACGGCGAGGCAAAACACGACAAGGAATATGCATATGAGCCAACAAGTTATTATTTTCGATACCACGCTGCGTGATGGCGAACAGGCCTTACAGGCCAGCCTGAGTGTGAAAGAGAAATTGCAAATAGCACTGGCGCTGGAACGTATGGGCGTTGACGTGATGGAAGTGGGCTTCCCGATCTCTTCGCCTGGCGATTTTGAATCGGTGCAGACCATAGCCCGTCAGGTAAAAAACAGTCGTGTTTGTGCCCTGGCCCGCTGCGTAGAGAAAGACATTGATGCAGCCTATGAAGCCCTGCGCGTTGCTGAGGCTTACCGCATCCACACTTTCCTGGCGACCTCGCCGATGCACATCGCAACCAAGCTGCGCAGCACACTGCCGGAAGTGATTGAGCGCGCCGTGACCATGGTGAAACGCGCCCGCAACTATACCAACGACGTAGAGTTCTCCTGTGAAGATGGCGGTCGTACGCCGATTGATGACCTGTGCCGCGTAGTGGAAGCCGCTATTAATGCCGGCGCTACCACCATCAATATCCCTGATACCGTGGGTTACACCCTGCCGGAAGAGTACAGCAACATCTTTACCCAGCTGCGCAACCGCGTACCTAACATCGATAAAGCTATTCTGTCCGTGCACACCCATGACGATTTAGGCATGGCAACCGGCAACGCCGTGGCAGCCATTCAGGCTGGCGCGCGCCAGGTGGAAGGCACCATCAACGGACTGGGCGAGCGGGCCGGTAACTGTGCGCTGGAAGAGGTGATCATGGCGATTAAAACCCGCAGCCAGTTGATGAACCTGCAAACCCGCATCAACCACCATGAGATCTATCGCACCAGCCAGCTGGTCAGCCAGATTTGTAATATGCCTGTTCCGGCCAACAAAGCTGTAGTCGGCACCGGCGCTTTCGCCCACTCCTCGGGTATTCACCAGGATGGTGTACTGAAAAACCGCGAAAACTACGAAATCATGACGCCGGAATCGATCGGCCTGAACAAAATCCAGCTGAATCTGACTTCACGCTCTGGACGCGCCGCAGTGAAACACCGCATGGATGAGATGGGTTACCAGGAGAATGATTACAACCTGGATAACCTGTATGACGCGTTCCTGAAGCTGGCTGACAAAAAAGGTCAGGTCTTTGACTACGACCTGGAAGCGCTGGCGTTTATCAACAAGCAGAACGAAGAGCCGGAATATTTCCGCCTGGATTACTTCAGCGTGCAGTCTGGCTCAAGCGTTATGGCTACGGCCTCGGTAAAACTGGCCTGCGGTGATGAGGTGAAGTCGGAAGCGGCTACCGGGAACGGCCCGGTCGATGCGGTTTACCAGGCGGTGAATCGTATTACGGAATTTGATGCGGAACTGGTTTCTTACCAGCTCACGGCTAAAGGCCATGGCAAAGATGCGCTGGGTCAGGTTGATATTGTAGTGAAATACAACGGCCGCAAATTCCACGGTGTTGGTTTAGCTACGGATATCGTGGAATCCTCCGCCAAAGCGATGATTAACGCCCTGAATAACATCTGGCGTGCTCGCCAGGTCGAGCAGGAGCTGCAACGCAAAGCACAAACCAACGATCAAAAGGAAGCGGTGTAATCATGTCAGGGACTTACCATATTGCAGTGCTGCCGGGTGACGGTATCGGCCCGGAAGTGATGGCTCAGGCCAGCAAAGTGCTGGATGCGGTACGTGAGCGCTTCAACATGCGCATCACCACCAGCGAATATGATGTGGGCGGCATCGCGATTGACCGCCATGGCGAGCCGCTGCCGCCCGCAACGGTGGCTGGCTGTGAACAGGCGGATGCGATCCTGTTTGGCTCTGTAGGCGGCCCGAAGTGGGAACACCTGCCGCCTGCTGAGCAGCCTGAACGAGGCGCCCTGCTGCCGCTGCGTAAGCATTTCAAGCTGTTCAGCAATCTGCGTCCGGCCAGCCTGCATCAGGGTCTGGAAGCTTATTGCCCGCTGCGTGCGGATATCGCGGCTAAAGGGTTTGATATCCTGGTGGTGCGTGAACTTACCGGCGGTATCTATTTCGGCCAGCCAAAAGGCCGTGAAGGCAGCGGTCCGCACGAACGCGCCTTTGATACCGAGGTCTATCACCGTTTTGAGATTGAGCGCATTGCCCGTATCGCTTTTGAATCCGCGCGTAAACGCCGCAACAAAGTGACCTCAATCGACAAAGCTAACGTGCTGCAATCTTCCATTCTGTGGCGTCAGATTGTTAATGAAGTGGCGAAGGATTATCCGGACGTTGAGCTGAGCCACATGTACATTGATAACGCCACTATGCAGCTGATTAAAGAGCCTTCACAGTTTGATGTGATGCTCTGTTCTAACCTGTTTGGCGACATCCTTTCCGATGAGTGTGCGATGATCACCGGTTCAATGGGTATGCTGCCTTCTGCCAGTCTGAACGAACAGGGCTTTGGTCTGTTTGAGCCTGCTGGCGGTTCAGCCCCGGACATCGCCGGGAAAGATATCGCCAACCCGATTGCCCAGATCCTGTCGCTGGCGCTGCTGCTGCGCTTCAGCCTGAATGCCGCTGAGGCCGCCGATGCCGTTGAACACGCCATCAGTCGTGCGCTGGCGGAAGGCCACCGCACCGGAGATTTAGCGGGTGGCGGCGCCTCGGTCAGCACCGGGGAAATGGGTTCGATTATCGCCCGATTTATTCGCGAAGCCTGACTATGAAAACATTATACGAGAAACTGTTTGATGCCCATGCGGTGACAGAGGCGCCCGGTGAGACGCCGCTGCTCTATATCGACAGGCACCTGGTGCATGAAGTGACTTCGGCGCAGGCTTTTGACGGCCTGCGTGCGCATAATCGCCCGGTGCGTCAGCCCGCCAAAACTTTTGCGACAATGGATCATAACGTCTCCACGCAGACGCGGGATATCAATGCCAGCGGCGAGATGGCGCGCATTCAGATGTCGATGCTGATCAAAAACTGTGAAGAGTTTGGCGTGCGGCTCTATGACCTCAAGCACCCTTTCCAGGGCATTGTGCACGTCATTGGCCCGGAACAGGGCCTGTCACTGCCGGGTATGACCATCGTTTGTGGCGATTCCCATACTTCCACGCACGGTGCTTTCGGTGCGCTGGCTTTTGGGATAGGCACTTCTGAAGTCGAGCATGTGCTGGCGACGCAGACGCTGAAGCAGTCCCGCGCGAAGACCATGAAAATAGAAGTGGTTGGGCAAACGGCGCCGGGCATCACGGCCAAAGATATTGCGCTGGCCATTATCGGCAAAACCGGCAGCGGCGGCGGCAACGGGCATGTAGTGGAGTTCTGCGGCCCGGCGGTGGAAGCGCTTAGCATGGAAGGCCGCATGACGTTGTGCAACATGGCGATTGAGCTGGGTGCAAAAGCCGGTCTGGTTGCGCCCGATGAGACCACCTTCAACTATGTGAAAGGTCGCCAGTTTGCGCCAACAGGCGCGGAGTGGGATGAAGCCGTGGCCTACTGGCGCACGCTGAAAACCGACAGCGACGCGCGCTTTGATAAAGTGGTGACGCTGGATGCCGCCGATATCGCCCCGCAGGTGACCTGGGGAACCAATCCGGGTCAGGTTATCGCCGTCGATGAGCTTATCCCCGACCCCGCTTCTTTCCAGGATCCGGTTGAGCGTGCTTCTGCGGAAAAAGCGCTGGCCTATATGGATCTCAAGCCGGGCATCAAAATGACCGACGTCAGGATCGATAAAGTCTTTATAGGATCCTGTACCAATTCACGCATTGAGGATCTGCGCGCTGCCGCGCTGGTAGTAAAAGGCCACAAGATTGCGGCAGGCGTTCAGGCTTATGTTGTGCCCGGCTCAGGGCCGGTGAAAGCGCAGGCGGAAGCTGAAGGTCTGGATAAAATCTTCCTCGACGCGGGATTTGAATGGCGCCTGCCCGGCTGCTCAATGTGTCTGGCGATGAATAACGACCGGCTGAATCCGGGAGAGCGCTGCGCCTCTACCAGCAACCGCAACTTCGAAGGTCGCCAGGGCCGTGGTGGACGGACGCATTTACTAAGCCCGGCAATGGCTGCCGCCGCCGCGGTCGCCGGCCACTTCGCTGATATTCGCGAGTTACGCTAAGGAAGCCCTATGGCAAAGAAATTTACCCGGCATACCGGCATTGCGGTGCCGTTGGATGCGGCGAACGTCGATACCGATGCGATTATCCCCAAGCAATTTTTGCAGATGGTGACGCGTACCGGTTTTGGCCGCAATCTGTTTTACGACTGGCGCTACAGCGATGCCGAAGGCCAGATCCCCAATCCCGATTTCGTCCTGAACAAACCAGCCTTTCAGGGCGCCAGCATCATGCTGACCCGTGAAAACTTCGGCTGCGGCTCCTCCCGTGAGCATGCGCCCTGGGCGCTGACGGATTATGGTATTCAGGCGATTATCGGCAGCGATTTTGCGGATATCTTCGCCAATAATTCGTTTAACAATCAGCTGTTGCTGGTGACATTAAGCGAAGAGGAGGTTGAAGAGCTGTTTCAGCTGGTCGCCCGTCAGCCCGGCGTAAGGATCACCGTTGATCTTGAGCAGCAGGAGGTGATTGCAGGTGAAAAGCATTACCCCTTCACCACAGATCCCTTCCGCCGCCACTGCCTGATCAACGGGCTGGATAACATCGGCCTGACGCTACAGCACGATGCTGATATTACGGCGTACGAGCAGACACAACCCGCGTTTTTACGTTAAATCGGGGCACGAATGAGGGGTGACTGAGAAGGATCAGCCACTCCTTAAACATCCTTCACCTTTGCCGACATCGCCAGCGCCCCCAGTGCAAGCAGCAGCGCTGCCCAGTAGACCGAATAGTGCCCAAACGCCTCCGCCAGCGCGCCCTGCAACAGACCGGCGAGGATCACGCCAGTTGAAATGCTGTTGGTAAACAGCGTGGTTGCTGCGCCTGGCCTGCCCGGCATCAAATCCTGAAAATAGAGCATACCAATCCCGGCCACAATGCCAATAAAGATTGCGTTGAAAATCTGCAAAGCCATCAGCGCAGCACGCGACTGGAACAGCACAAGGCCCAGATAGAATAGCGCGCCAGCCGCCACGGCAAACAGCATCATATTTCGTTTGCCAAAGCGTTTTACATAGTGACCAGCCAGCAGCATGGCGGGAATTTCCAGCCCCGCCGCTACGCCCATCAGCAATCCCGCCAGCCGATCAGGCATGCCCAGCACGCTGCTGATATAGAGAGGAATATCAATGATATACATGGTGTTGCAGGTCCACATCAACAGCGAGGCCAGAAACAACAGCCGCACATCTCTGTTCTTCCACGCGCTGATTTGCGTTATCACCACTTCCGGCGGCTGTTCCACGCGAGGCACCGAAGGCAGCGCAAACCAGATCAGCGCGATACAGACCACAAACAGGCCTGCGGCGATCACAAACATGGTGGTAAAGCCGTAATTAAGCGCCAGCGCAAAGGAGAGCGGCGGGCCAATAACCCAGGCCAGCGACAGCTGCGCACGCATCACCGAGCTGAACATCACCACTTCCCTTGCTGAGCTGTCGGCATACTCACGCGCCAGCGCAAAAATTTGTGGCATCGACACGCTGGCCAGCGCAGAGAGCAGCACGCCGAAAGTGATCAGCGTCAGATAATCCCGGCTGAAGGCAAACAGCAGCGCATTGCCTATCGCCATCACGCAGCAAAACAGGATCAGCATACGGCGATCGCCACGGTTGTCTGACCGCTTCGCCAGCAAAATGCTCACCGCAATGCCCGCTATCGCATTCACGGTGTAGAACAGGCCAACCCAGAACGGCCGCACCGCAACTTCACGGGTAAGGAACAGGCTCAGCGTGGGTGCCTGCAACGCACCCGCCACCCCGACCATAAACGAGACGGCCATAAAAGCCAGATACACAGGATTAATACGACGGCGACGCGTAAGCAGCAATTTCATGCCTGGTCCTTCAAGAAGATTAAGCCGCCCCAGCTGAGCGACAAACAGCAAGCATAGAAGAAAACATGAACCCATGAAAAAAGCCAGCCGGGGTAACCACGGCTGGCAGGTGAAACTGCACCTTACTCAGAATAATAAGCAAATGTCAGAGCGCCATTCCGGGGAATGCCTCCCGCTCTTTCATCTTTGGCCAGTATGATCTTAATATAGGGCAAGAAAAACAGACTGAATTTTGCCAAAGGTTCCTCTTTTATGTCTTCTGCCCGTCTGCAGCAACAGTTTATCCGGCTCTGGCAATGCTGCGAAGGGGAGTCTCAGGCGACAACGCTCAACGATCTCGCTCTCCGGTTGAGCTGTTCGCGGCGGCATATGCGTAACCTTCTCAACGCCATGCAGGCGGAAGGCTGGCTGACGTGGCACGCCGTAGCGGGCCGTGGCAAGCGTTCAACGCTCCGCTTTCTCTGTACCGGCCTGGCCCTACAGCAGCAGCGGGCTGAAGTGCTGCTGGAAAACGATCTCATCGACCAGCTGGTACCGCTGGTTGGCGATAAAAAAGCGGTCAGAAGCATGCTGCTCTCTCATCTTGGCCGCAGTTTTCGCCAGGGAAAGCATATCCTCCGCGTGCTCTATTATCGGTCGCTGCTTAATCTGGCACCCGGCACGCCGTTACGGCGCTCGGAAACGCATCTGGCCCGGCAGATTTTCAGCAGCCTGACGCGAATAAACGAGGAAAATGGGGAAATCGAACCCGATATCGCCCACCACTGGCAGCCGATCACACCGCTGCACTGGCGCTTCTACCTGCGCCCCGCTATCCATTTTCATCATGGTCGTGAACTGGAAACGGACGATATCATCGCCACGCTTGAGCGTTTAAAACCCCAGCCGCTGTTTTCTCATTTCGATAAGATCACCTCTTCAGCGCCCTGGACGCTGGATATTACCCTGCATCAGCCCGATAACTGGCTGCCCTGGCTGTTGGGTAGCGTCAGCGCCATGATCCTGCCGCGAGAGTGGCAATCTTTGCCAGATTTCGCCCGACAACCGGTAGGAACCGGCCCCTATGCCGTGGTACGCAATCAGCCTTCCCAGCTCAGGATCCAGGCTTTTGATGACTATTTCGGCTTCCGCGCGCTGATCGATGAGGTCAATATCTGGGTCTTACCGGAAATCAGTGAAGAGCTGGTCTATTCCGGCGTGAAGCTGGAGGGCAGCAGCCTGGAGGAGAAATCAGAAGAGAGCCGCCTGGAGGAAGGGTGCTATTTTTTACTGTTTGACCAGCGCTCTTCCCTGGGGCGGAATGAAGAGGTGCGACGCTGGGTCAGCATGCTTTTCAACCCTATCGCCCTGCTGAACCAGGCGGGTCCCGGCTACCAGCGCTACTGGTTTCCTGCCTGGGGACTCCTGCCGCGCTGGCATCATCGTCGGGAGGTAAATACGCCAGCTAAACCCGCCGGACTGACCACGCTGACCCTGACCTGGTATAACGACCACGTTGAGCATCAGGGCATTGCCAATGCGCTGCGTCCTCTGCTGGCGGAACAGGGCGTGGAGCTGATAACCCGGCAGGTAGATTATGATATCTGGCACCGTGGCGAAGCGGAAAGCGATATCTGGCTTGGCAGCGCCAACTTCACGCTGCCGCTGGAGTTTTCCCTGTTTGCGCTGCTGTATGAAATTCCGCTGATTCATCACTGCGTAACGCTGGACTGGCAGCAGGATGCCAGGCGCTGGCGTGAGCAGAAACTGCCGCTGGCAGAGTGGAGTCAGCAGCTTATCAACACCTGGACCCTGCATCCGCTGTTCCACCACTGGCTGCTGCTGGAAGGCCAGCGCAGCATGCGCGGCGTCAGGATGAATACCCTCGGCTGGTTTGACTTTAAATCTGCCTGGTTTGCGCCGCCGGAATTATGAGGCTTTCGCTAAAGCCGGGAAATCACTAGAATGAACCGTTCTCAACGGGGTGCGTTAGCGGTGTTTCATCGCTAATGCTGAGACAGACCCGTCGAACCTGATCCGGATAATGCCGGCGTAGGGATTTGAGAGTGTGTTGCCCACTCAGATCCTTTGCGACCTCTCACCTTTAAGGAACGCAAAGTGTTAAAAAAAGTACTGCCTCTGCTGCTGCTCAGCGCGCCCGTTTTCGCGGCGAAACCCGTTTTAACCGTTTATACCTACGACTCCTTCTCTGCCGACTGGGGTCCTGGCCCCGCCATTAAAAAAGCCTTTGAAGCCAACTGCGGCTGCGAACTGAAATATGTTGCGCTGGAAGATGGCGTTTCGCTGCTGAACCGTCTGCGGATGGAAGGAAAGAAGAGTAAAGCGGATGTGGTGCTGGGTCTGGATAATAATCTGCTGGATGCCGCAGAGAAAACCGGCCTGTTTACGCAAAGCCAGGTGGATACCAGCCAGACAACCCTGCCGGGCGGCTGGCATGATAAAACCTTCGTGCCTTACGACTATGGCTGGTTCGCTTTCGTCTATGACAAAACTAAACTGCAAAACCCGCCCAAGAGCCTGAAGGAGCTGATCGAAACCGATCGCCCAATCAAGGTGATTTATGAAGATCCCCGCACCAGTACGCCAGGCCTGGGGCTGCTGCTGTGGATGCAGAAAGTATTTGGCGACCAGACGCCGGAAGCCTGGCAGAAGCTGGCGAAGAAAACGGTCACCGTGACCAAAGGATGGAGCGAGGCTTACGGCCTGTTCCTCAAAGGGGAAGGTGATATGGTGCTGAGCTACACCACTTCTCCGGCTTATCATCTGATTGAAGAGAAAAAAGCGCAGTATGCGGCCGCTGACTTCAGTGAAGGTCACTACTTGCAGGTAGAGGTAGCCGGGCAGCTCAAGGCCAGCAGGCAGCCTGAACTGGCGCAGAAGTTTATGAAATTTATGCTGGAAAAGCCGTTCCAGCAGAGCATTCCAACCGGTAACTGGATGTATCCTGTGGTCAAAAGTACGCTGCCTGCCGGGTTTGATACGTTAACTGTGCCCGCCCTCTCGCTACAGTACACGCCGCAAGAAGTCGCCAGCCAGCGCAGCCAATGGATTAATGCATGGCAACGCGCCGTCAGCCGCTGATTGCCGGCTGGCTGGTGCCCGGCACGCTGGCAGCCTCGCTGCTGGTGGCTGTGGCCCTGCTGGCCTTTGCTGCGCTCTGGGGCAGCGCACCGGAGATCGATCCGGGTGCCCTCTGGCAGGATGACTATCTCTGGCACGTGCTGCGTTTCTCTTTCTGGCAGGCGTTGCTTTCCGCCATGCTGGCGGTGGGGCCTGCCATCCCCCTTGCCCGCGCGCTTTATCGTCGACGCTTTCCCGGCAGAGAGACGCTGCTGCGGCTTTGCGCAATGACGCTGGTGCTGCCAGTGCTGGTGGCGGTCTTTGGTCTTCTCAGCGTCTACGGGCGTACTGGCTGGCTGGCGGATCTCTGCGCATTACTGGGCATTCCGTACACTTTTACCCCTTACGGCCTGCAAGGCATTCTGCTGGCGCATATCTTCTTTAATCTGCCTCTGGCTACCCGTCTGCTTTTGCAGGCGCTGGAGCAGATCCCTGTCGGGCAGCGTCAGCTGGCTGCGCAGCTGGGCATGCGGGGCTGGAACCATTTCAGCGTGGTGGAGTGGCCCTGGCTGCGGCGGCAGATCCTGCCTGCGAGCGCGCTGGTCTTTATGCTTTGCTTTGCCAGTTTTGCTACCGTGCTGTCGCTGGGCGGCGGCCCCCAGGCCACCACCATTGAACTGGCTATTTTCCAGGCGCTGAATTTTGATTACGACCCTGGTCGGGCCGCGCTGCTGGCGCTGATCCAGATGATTTGCTGTCTGGGTCTGGTGATGCTGAGCCAGTGGCTGAGTAAAGCGCTGCCTTCGGGCGCCGCCACTATTAGCGGCTGGCGAAATCCTGAAGACAGCCTGCCTGCAAAAATCTGGGATGCTCTGATCATTGCCTGTGCGCTGCTTTTAATGCTTCCTCCCCTGCTCGCGGTGATTGCTGACGGCGTGAATCAGGGAGTGGCCACGGTGTTAACGCAGCCCGCGCTCTGGCAGGCGACTTTTACCTCTTTACGTATTGCGCTGGGGGCTGGCCTGCTCTGCGTGATCCTCACCATGATGCTGCTGTGGAGCAGCCGCGAGCTAAGGCTCCGCCAGCGCCTCGTGCCTGCCCACGCCCTTGAGCTTAGCGGTATGCTGATCCTGGCGATGCCGGGTATTGTGCTGGCTACCGGCTTCTTTCTGCTGCTCAATAGCACTGTGGGTCTGCCGGACTCTGCTGACGGCATCGTGATCTTTACCAATGCGCTGATGGCCATTCCCTACGCCATGAAGGTACTGGATAATCCGCTGCGCGATCTTGCCGAACGCTACAACCGCCTCTGCCTTTCGCTGGATATTCGCGGCTGGAACCGCCTCAGGCTGATTGAAGCCAGAGCGCTGAAGCGCCCGCTCGCTCAGGCGCTGGCGTTTGCCTGCGTGCTGTCGATTGGGGATTTTGGCGTGGTTGCGCTGTTCGGCAATGAAGGGTTCCGTACGCTGCCGTTTTACCTTTATCAGCAGATGGGTTCCTATCGCACCCAGGATGGCGCAGTCACCGCACTGCTTTTGCTGCTGCTCTGCTTCCTTCTCTTTACCCTGATTGAAAAACTGCCGGGACGCCATGCTGACGCTGACTAATCTCACTTATCTCTACAATCATCTGCCGATGCGTTTTTCCCTGAAGATGCAGGCTGGAGAAAGGCTGGCGATCCTGGGGCCGAGCGGTGCCGGAAAAAGTACGCTGCTCAGCCTGATAGCGGGTTTTCTGCCGATCAACAGCGGCGAACTGCGGTTGCATGGCGAGGATCACAGCCGTACGCCGCCCGCCCGTCGTCCGGTCTCTATGCTGTTCCAGGAGAACAACCTGTTTCCCCATCTGACGGTGGCGCAGAATATTGGCCTGGGCTTACACCCCGGCCTGAAGCTGAGTCAGGCTCATAAGCAAACTTTGCAGGATATTGCTCAGCGCGTTGGGCTGGAAACTTGTTTGCAGCGCCTGCCGGATCAGCTTTCTGGCGGTCAGCGGCAGCGCGCTGCGTTGGCCCGCTGCCTGGTGCGTCAGCAGCCGATACTGCTGCTGGACGAGCCTTTTTCCGCCCTGGACCCTGCCCTGCGCAAAGAGATGCTGCATCTGGTTGATGAAGTGTGCCGGGAGCGGCAAATCACGCTGTTGATGGTATCGCACAGTATTGAAGATGCTGCGCGCATTGCGCCACGCAGCGTGCTGATTGTTGACGGACGGGTTTACTGGGACGGCAGCACCGAAGCGTTGCAGAAAGGCGAAGTTGCCGAGGCGGAAGTGTTGGGCATCAGCCTGCGCTGAAAGGGCGCCCCGGCAGCACAAAGCACCACAGGGCTGAACCGTTTCATACCTCGCGAAAGATGAAGCTGAACCAGCTTATACCTGACGAAAACAGCAGGCCCGCAGCCGCCGTTAATGCCCGATAAATACCTGCCATAACAGCTGACGGAAAACCGGCATCATCGGATGAAATTGCAGGGCGACCAGGCTGGCAAGGGCTATCACTATCATCACCGGAGCCAGCCAGCGCAGACGGCTTGCCGGCAGATAGTTTGTCGCCCAGTCACGCTGTTTTTTGGCCCGCAGCCAGCGCCAGCCAAGCCAGCCGCCCAGCCACACCAGCAGCGCTACCGCCAGCAGCATCCATTTAAACAGGCTGCTGCTGGCCCCTTTCGGCACATCAATCGCCACGCCCGCCAGAATGCCCGGCAACAGATAGAGCGGCGGCCACAGGATGCAGCCAATAATATTTGGCGGAATAAACTTCTTCACCGGCAGCTCCAGCATGCCCGCTACCAGCGGGATCAGCGGGCGCGTTGGCCCCACAAAGCGACCGACAATAATGGTGAACATGCTGTGCTGATGCAGCGCGTGTTCAGTTTTATCCATCAGCCCCTGGTGCTTTTTAATAAAAGACCAGCGGTGCAGCGGCCCCTTAAACTGCCAGCCAATCAGGTAGGAGATCCAGTCCCCCACCAGACAGCCGACCGTACCTGCCAGCCAGGCGGGATAAAGGCCAATCTGCCCGCTGCCGATCAGGGCGCCAAAAGAGGCCATCAGTACGGTGCCGGGCAGCAGCAGGCCCACCAGCGCCAGCGATTCAAAAAAGGTGATCAGCCCAACGGCCAGCAGCGACCAGGCCAGCGATTGCGTGATTAAGTGTTCCAGCCAGGCTTCCATACTTTCCATATTCTCTTTTTGTTTGAGGTCGGATTGTCCTGAGCCACCCCCGATCCGTCAAGGTCTGAATTGTATGGAAGACTGACAGAGCCGCTCCCCTTCATGAGCACTGTATAAATAAACATGCTATTATTGCTTATTGATTCAGCAAACGGGCATTCAGGTGAACGACGCACGCGCAGGCTTTCTGCTTACCCGCCACTGGCGGGATACGCCTTCCGGTACTGAGGTAGTGCTGTGGCTGGCAACGGACCAGGGGCCGCAGAGAGTGGTGCTGCCGCCGCAGGAATCCGTGGCGTTTATTCCACAAATCTATCAGCAACAGGCCCAGGCCCTGCTGCAACAGGAGCGCCAGATTCGTTTTGCGCCGCTGAACCTGAAAGACTTCCGTCAGCGTCCCGTCGTGGGGCTGTACTGCCGTCAGTACCGGCAGCTGCTTAAGCTGGAAAAGGTGCTGCGCGAAAACGGCATCATGGTCTACGAAGCTGACATCCGCCCGCCGGATCGTTTTTTAATGGAGCGGTTTATCACCGCGCCTGTCTGGTTCAGCGGCCAGACGGCGGGTAACAGTCTGATTAATACCCGCCTCAAGCCTAACCCTGACTATCGCCCGCCGCTGAAGTGGGTTTCGCTGGATATTGAAACTACCCGCCACGGCGAGCTTTACTGTATCGGGCTTGAGGGCTGCGGCCAGCGTGTCGTCTATATGCTGGGGCCTGAAAACGGCGATGCCAGCAGCCTGGACTTTACGCTGGAATATGTCTCCAGCCGCCCGCAACTGCTGGAAAAACTCAACGCCTGGTTTGCCCGGCACGATCCCGATGTGCTGATTGGCTGGAACGTGGTACAGTTTGACCTGCGCGTGCTGCAAAAGCACGCTGACCGTTACAATGTTCCCTTAAAATTAGGCCGTAATAATGAAGCGCTGGAGTGGCGGGAGCACGGTTTTAAGCCCGGCGTATTCTTTGCTCAGGCTACCGGCAGGCTGATCGTTGACGGCATTGAGGCGCTAAAATCTGCTTTCTGGAACTTTGACTCTTTCAGCCTGGAGGCCGTCTCGCGTGAGCTGCTGGGCGAAGGCAAAGCGATCAATAATCCCTGGGACAGAATGCAGGAGATCGATCAGCGCTTCGCCGAAGACAAACCTGCGCTGGCCCATTACAACCTGAAAGATTGTGAGCTTGTCACCCGCATCTTTGAGAAAACGCAGATCATGCCTTTCCTGCTGGAGCGCGCCACGGTGAACGGGCTGGCGGTAGATCGTCACGGCGGCTCGGTTGCGGCCTTCAGCCATCTCTATCTTCCCCGAATGCACCGCGCGGGCTTTGTGGCGCCGGGCATGGGAGAAGTTGCGCCGGAGGCCAGCCCCGGCGGCTACGTGATGGATTCACGGCCTGGCCTGTATGATTCGGTGCTGGTGCTGGATTATAAAAGCCTTTATCCCGCCATTATTCGCACCTTTCTGATCGATCCCGTAGGCCTGGTGGAAGGCGTGGCGCATCCCGATGAGAAAGACTCCGTTGCCGGCTTCCGTGAAGCGCGCTTTTCCCGCACCACTCACTGCCTGCCGGAGATAGTCAACCAGATCTGGCAAGGGCGTGAAGCGGCTAAAAAACAGGGTAACCAGCCTCTTTCACAGGCGCTGAAAATTATTATGAATGCGTTTTACGGCGTGCTGGGCACCAGCGCCTGCCGCTTTTTCGATCCCCGCCTGGCTTCTTCCATTACTCTGCGCGGGCATGAAATCATGCGGCAAACAAAAGAGCTGGTAGAAGCGGAAGGCTTTGATGTGATTTATGGCGATACGGACTCCACCTTCGTCTGGCTGAAAACTCCACACGACCAGCAGGCGGCAGCGGCAATTGGTCAGCGGTTAGTGACTAAGGTCAATGCCTGGTGGCGCGACCATTTGCGGCAGACGCTTGGGCTGGAAAGCGCTCTGGAGCTGGAGTATGAAACCCATTTCAGCCGCTTCCTGATGCCTACCATTCGCGGGGCAGAACAGGGCAGCAAAAAGCGCTACGCCGGAATGATCCGGGAAGGCGAAACCGAGCGAATGGTGTTTAAGGGGCTGGAAACGGTGCGCACGGACTGGACACCGCTGGCCCAGCATTTTCAGCAGGAGCTTTACCGCCGCATTTTTAAGAAACTGCCCTATCAGGATTACATTCGGGAAACCGTGCGGCAGCTGCTGGACGGCGAGCTGGATGACCAGCTGATCTACCGTAAGAGGCTTCGTCGCCCGCTGGATGACTACCAGCGCAACGTGCCGCCCCACGTGCGGGCGGCCAGAATCGCCGATGAACAAAATCAGAAGCTGGGGCGCCCTTTGCAGTATCAAAAAGGGGGAAAAATTCGCTACGTGATGGCGACCTCTGGCCCGGAGCCGCTGGAGGCAAGGATCACCCCGCCAGACTATGATCACTACCTCACAAAGCAGCTTCAGCCGGTGGCCGAGGGGATACTTCCTTTCCTTGAAGATGACTTTGCTACACTGGTAACAGGTCAGTTGGGGCTTTTTTGACAGGTGACGAACGCGCCACCTTCCAGTACCATAGCGTCCTTCCTGACCCTCTGAATATTTCTGCCGGGCACTGAATGCCGGGCGGTCGTGCTATTGCCTGCAATAACCTCTAATAGAATCGAGCCGAATATCTATGCCTTTTACACTTGGTCAACGCTGGATCAGCGATACGGAAAGCGAATTGGGATTGGGCACTATCGTCGCGGTTGATACGCGTATGGTGACCATACTGTTTCCTGCCACCGGCGAAAACCGTCTTTATGCCAGAAATGATTCTCCTGTCACCCGCGTGATGTTTAATCCGGGCGATACCATCACCAGCTATGAAGGCTGGCAGCTTGAAGTTGAAGAAGTCACCACGGAAAATGGCCTGATGACCTACATCGGCACGCGTCTGGATACCCAGGAAACCGGCGTGGTGATGCGTGAAGTGATGCTCGACAGCAAGCTGGTGTTCAGCAAACCCCAGGATCGCCTGTTCGCCGGTCAGCTCGACCGTATGGATCGCTTTGCCCTGCGCTACCGTGCGCGCAAATATCAGAGCGAGCAATATCGCCTGGCGGTCAGTGGCCTGCGCGGCATGCGTACCAGCCTGATCCCGCACCAGCTGCATATCGCCCATGACGTGGGCCGTCGCCACGCGCCACGCGTTTTGCTGGCGGATGAGGTAGGGCTGGGGAAAACCATTGAAGCCGGGATGATCATCCACCAGCAGCTGCTGGCGGGCCGGGCCGATCGCGTGCTGATAGTGGTGCCGGAAACGTTGCAGCATCAGTGGCTGGTCGAGATGTTGCGCCGCTTTAACCTGCGCTTTGCGCTGTTTGACGACGAACGTTATGCCCAGGCGCAGCTCGACAGCGACAACGCGTTTGAAACCGAACAGCTGGTTATCTGCTCCCTCGACTTCGTGCGCCGCAACAAGCAGCGGCTGGAGATGCTGGCCGATGCCTCCTGGGATCTGCTGATCGTCGACGAAGCGCACCACCTGGCGTGGGAAGAGGGCAAGCCGAGCCGTGAATATCAGGTCATCGAACAGCTTGCTGAGCAGATCCCTGGCGTACTGCTGCTGACCGCAACGCCCGAGCAGCTGGGGATGGAAAGCCATTTTGCCCGCCTGCGCCTGCTGGACCCCAATCGTTTCCACGATTTCGCTGCCTTTGTGGAAGAGCAGCAGCACTTCCGCCCTATCGCCGATGCGGTAACCGGCCTGCTGGCGGATAAAGCGCTGACACAGGATGAGCTGAATATGCTCAACGACCTGGTGGGCGAACAGGATATCGAACCGCTGCTGCAAACGGCTAACAGCGATCGCGAAGGGAAACTGGAGGCGCGTCAGGAGCTGATCAGCATGCTGATGGATCGTCACGGTACCAGCCGCGTGCTGTTCCGTAACACCCGTAACGGCGTGAAAGGCTTCCCGAAACGCGAACTGCACCAGATCCGCCTGCCGCTGCCTTCGCAATATCAGACCGCGATCAAAGTCTCTGGCATTATGAGCGCGCGGAAAACCGTCGACGAGCGCGCCCGCGACATGCTCTATCCGGAGCAGATTTATCAGGAATTTGAAGGCGACAGCGGCACCTGGTGGAACTTCGATCCCCGCGTCGAGTGGCTGATGGGCTTCCTGACCAGCCACCGCGAGCACAAGGTGCTGGTGATCTGCGCCAAAGCCGCCACCGCCTTGCAGTTAGAGCAGGTCCTGCGTGAGCGCGAAGGTATCCGTGCCGCCGTGTTCCACGAAGGTCTCTCTATCATAGAACGCGACCGCGCGGCAGCCTGGTTTGCTTCTGAAGAAGAAGGGGCACAGGTTCTTCTCTGTTCGGAAATCGGTTCTGAAGGCCGTAACTTCCAGTTCGCTAACCAGATGGTGATGTTCGATCTGCCGTTTAACCCCGATCTGCTGGAGCAGCGTATCGGCCGTCTGGACCGTATCGGCCAGGCGCACGATATTCAGATCCACGTGCCCTATCTGGAAAAAACCGCGCAGTCGGTGCTGGTGCAGTGGTACCACGAAGGGCTGGACGCGTTTGAGCACACCTGCCCTACGGGCCGGGCCATCTACGATAACGTCTATGCGAAGCTGGTGGACTATCTGGCCTCGCCGGAAAACACCGAAGGCCTGGATGAGTTTATTGCCGACTGCCGTAAGCAGCATAACGCGCTGAAAAGCCAGCTTGAGCAGGGACGCGATCGTCTGCTGGAGCTGAACTCTAACGGCGGCGAGAAAGCCCAGGCGCTGGCTGAAAAAATCGGCGAGCAGGATAATGACAGCGAGCTGGTCAACTTTGCGCTTAACCTCTTCGACATCGTGGGGATCAATCAGGAAGATCGCAGCGATAACATGATTGTGCTGACACCTGGCGATCATATGCTGGTGCCAGACTTCCCTGGTTTGCCGGAAGATGGCTGTACCATCACCTTTGACCGTAATCAGGCGTTGTCACGCGAAGATGCGCAGTACGTCACCTGGGAACACCCTATCGTGCGTAACGGTCTGGATCTGATCCTCTCTGGCGACACCGGCAGCTGCGCCCTCTCCCTGTTGAAGAACAAGGCACTGCCGGTCGGCACGCTGCTGGTAGAGCTGATTTATGTGGTTGAGGCGCAGGCGCCGAAACATCTGCAACTCACCCGCTTCCTGCCGCCTACGCCAGTCAGAATGCTGGTAGACCGTAAAGGCACCAACCTGGCCGGCAAGGTGGAGTTTGAAAGCTTCAACCGCCAGCTTAATGCGGTAAACCGCCACACCGGCAGCAAACTGGTCAACGCTGTGCAGCAGGATGTTCATGAAATCCTGCAACTGGCTGAAGAAGAGGCCGCAACCCTGGCGCGTCAGCTGATTGACGTGGCCCGTCAGGAAGCGGACGAAAAGCTGAGCGCGGAGCTCTCTCGTCTGGATGCCCTTAGCGCCGTCAACCCGAACATCCGTCAGGATGAAATCGAGGCGCTGGAGAGTAACCGCGAGCAGGTGCTGTCGGCGCTGAACGAAGCGGGCTGGCGTCTTGACGCGCTGCGCCTGATTGTCGTGACGCATCAGTAACCCACAAGGGGGCGGCTCAGGCCGCCCCGGATAAATCAAGATGATGGAACCCTACAACCCTCCGCAGGAACCCTGGCTGCATATCCTCTATCAGGATCAGCACATTATGGTGGTGAACAAGCCCAGCGGCCTGCTCTCCGTGCCAGGCCGTCTTGCCGAGTATAAAGACAGTGTCATGACGCGAATTCAGCGCGATTTTCCCGATGCAGAGTGCGTGCATCGTCTGGATATGGCCACCAGCGGCGTAATGGTGGTGGCGATGACCAAAGCGGCGGAGCGTGAACTCAAGCGCCAGTTCCGTGAGCGTGAACCGCAGAAAACCTATGTCGCAAGAGTATTCGGACATCCCGAACAGGAAAAGGGGCTGGTCGATCTGCCGCTGATTTGTGACTGGCCGAACAGGCCTAAACAGAAAGTCTGCTTTGAAACGGGGAAAGCGGCGCAAACGGAGTATGAGGTGCTGGAGTATGCGGCAGATAACAGCGCTCGCGTACGGTTAAAACCGATTACCGGGCGCTCTCATCAGTTGCGGGTACATATGCTGGCGCTGGGGCATCCTATCCTTGGAGATAACTTTTATGCTCATGATGAAGCCAGAGCGATGGCGCCTCGTCTGCAACTGCATGCGGAAAGGTTATCCCTCACCCATCCGCAGTACAAGACGCCCATTACCTTTCATCAGCCAGCCGACTTTTGATCTCATCGTGCGGGATTATTTGAACCCTTTCTCGCGCTTGATCAAATCATAAGCGGCCTGGATCTCCTGCGCTTTCTGCTTCGCCATCTCCATCATTTGCGGCGGCAAGCCCTTTGCCACCAGCTTATCCGGATGATGTTCGCTCATCAGCTTGCGGTAGGCGCGCTTGATGGTGGTGCCATCATCGCTGCTTTTCACCCCCAGCACGCTACAGGCATCTTCCAGCGTCGGCCCACGCCGCGCCTGGCCAAAACCGCCCTGCGAGCCTGCTCCGCCCTGATAGTGACTGCCGCCAAACTGCTGGCCGCCTTCCATCATGCGCAGGAACTGATCGAACTGCGTCTGCGAAATGCCCAACTCTTCAGCAATCACAAACAGCACTTTTCTCTCATTGGGATGCAGTGAGCCATCCGCGAACGCCGCCTGGATCTGGATCTCCAGAAACATCCTGATCAGATCAAAACGGCCAAAGCAGGCGCTGCGCAGCTCTCGCAGTTTGCTGCGAAGGGGATAGTCACCCTCTTTGCCTTCACGAAATGCGCGCTGTGCCGAATTCCTGGCCTCGCCGTGCAGCTGCATACGATCCATTAACAGGGACGCCATCTGAATATCCGCATCGGTCACGCGCCCTTTTGACTTGGTCAAATGGCCCATTACCTGAAACGTGGTGCGGAAAAACAGCGTCTGTCGGGTTTGCTGATTTGCAAAATAGCCCTGTCCCTGAACCGCTCGCGCTTTATCAATCAGGTGGCCAATCAACAGGCCAAACGCCACCCCCCAAAACCCGGTGCCGCTCAATAATCCAAGCACAAGGCCAATTACTTTACCCCAATAGCGCATATACTCCTCAATTCGCCATGCTGAAGGCCAGAAATTGCATTATCATACCTGTCATTCATCCCAGAGCCTAACGCCCAGCTACCAAACACAGGGATTAACACTAGCGCAACGCAGTTGAGTACGTTAGTCTCTGACCGTTTGTCGGCATGATGCCAGTTATCACGGAATTTTCGATACCGCGTATGAAAAAACGACTACCTACTTTGCTGGCCACGCTTATCGGTTCAGCGCTTTACAGCCAGCAAGGTCTGGCCGACGACCTCGCATCGCAATGTATGCTGGGTGTGCCAAGCTATACACGTCCTCTGGTTCAGGGAAAAAATACCAATGACCTGCCGGTAACGATTAATGCCGATAAAGCCAAAGGTAACTACCCGGATAACGCCGTTTTTTCAGGCAATGTCGATATCCAGCAGGGTAACAGCCGCATGCTCGCTGACGAGGTACAGCTGCATCAGAAACAGCAGCCCGGTCAGCCGACGCCGGTGCGCACCGTTGATGCCCTGGGTAATGTGCACTATGACGACAATCAGGTCATCCTGAAAGGTCCGAAAGCCTGGTCAAACCTGAATACCAAAGATACCAACGTCTGGAACGGCGAGTATCAGATGGTTGGCCGTCAGGGCCGGGGCAGCGGCGATCAGATGAAGCTGCGCGGTCAGAACCGCTATACCATTCTTGAAAACGGTACCTTTACTTCGTGTCTGCCGGGCAACAACAGCTGGAGCGTGGCGGGAACAGAAGTGATCGAAGACCGCGAGGAGCAGGTGGCGGAAATCTGGAATGCCCGCTTTAAGATTGGCTCCGTTCCGGTGCTCTACAGCCCCTATCTTCAGCTGCCTATCGGTGACCGCCGACGCTCAGGCTTCCTGATCCCGAACGCCAAATATGGCAGTTCCAACGGCTTTGAATTCATTCTGCCCTATTACTGGAACATTGCGCCGCAGGCTGATGCCACCATCACGCCGCACTATATGAGCAAGCGCGGCATGCAGTTGCAGAATGAGTTCCGTTACCTGACCCAGGCGGGCGCGGGCCTGATGGAGCTGGATTATCTGCCGAGTGACGATCAGTATGAGAAAGATGCCACTTCGCGCAATATCAAAGATGGTGATGACTCCAAGCGCTGGTTGTTCTACTGGAAACACGCCGGTGTCTACGACCAAAACTGGCGCTTCAACGTCGACTATACCAAAGTCAGCGATCCCTACTACTTCACGGATCTCGACTCCACCTACGGTAACTCGACTGACGGCTACGTGACGCAAAAATTCAGCGTCGGCTACGCCGAGAAAAACTGGGACGCCACGCTCTCCACCAAACAGTTCCAGATCTTCTCTACCAACGCCAGCCGCGATGTTTACCGTGCTGAGCCGCAGTTTGACTTTAACTATTACCAGAATGACGTTGGCCCGTTTGATACGCACCTCTATGCGCAGGCGGTGAAGTTCACTAACGTTAACGAAGAGCTGCCGGATGCAACCCGTTTGCACCTGGAGCCTACCATCAACCTGCCAATGTCCAACGGCTGGGGAAGCCTTAATACCGAAGCTAAACTGCTGGCTACGCACTATCAGCAGGATGATATCGAGTATTACAACAGCCTCAGTGCCAATCAGGACAACCAGTTAAAAAGCAGCGTGAACCGCGTTATGCCGCAGTTCAAGGTTGATGGCAAGATGGTCTTTGACCGCGACATGGACTGGTCCGAAGGCTACACGCAGACGCTGGAACCGCGTATGCAGTACCTTTACCTCCCTTACCGGGACCAGAGCGATATCCGCGCCTACGACTCCACGCTGCTGCAAAGTGACTATACCGGCCTGTTCCGCGACCGCACCTACAGTGGCCTGGATCGCATCGCTTCCGCTAACCAGCTGACCAGCGGCGTAACCACACGAATTTTTGATAACACTCTGGTTGAACGTTTTAACGCTTCTGTAGGTCAAATCTACTCGTTTACTCCTTCCCGTACTGGTCTGGATAGTGCAGACAGTGACGATCGGGGTAGCCTGGTGTGGGCCGGTGATACCTATTACCGTATCAGCGACCGTTGGAGCACCCGTGGTGGCATTCAGTATGACACCCGCCTTGATAACATTTCGCAAGGCAATGCCGTACTGGAATATCGCCGTGATGCCGACCGTATGGTGCAGTTGAACTACCGCTACACCAGCCCGGAATATATTGAGCAGACGCTGACCCGTATCAGAAACCCGGGTTATCAGGATGGTATTTCTCAGGTGGGCGCAACGGCAAGCTGGCCGATTGCTGATGCCTGGTCAGTGGTGGGCGCCTGGTATTACGATACCAAAGCAAAACAGGCTGCCGATCAGCTGCTTGGCGTCCAGTACAGTTCCTGCTGCTATGCAATCCGGTTGGGGTACGAGCGTAAAATTACCAGTTGGGATACCGACAATCTTAACAGTAAGTATGACAACAAAATCTCATTCAACATTGAGCTACGTGGCCTGAGTCCGTCTTACAGCCTCGGCACCGGTCAAATGCTGCGTCAGGGCATACTGCCTTATCAGCGCTCTTTCTGATGTTGTGATTATTAGTATGCAAACCCGCAGTGCGGATAGAAGAATGGAAAAAGTATGAAGAACTGGAGAATGCTGATCCTCGGTGCAGCGCTGACAGCCAGCACCGCGTTTGCAGCACCGCAAGTTGTTGATAAAGTTGCCGCTGTAGTCAATAACGGCGTGGTTTTAGAGAGTGATGTAGACAGTATGATGCGCTCGGTGAAAAGCCAGGCCCAGCAGGCTGGTCAACAGCTCCCCGATGACAAAACGCTGCGCCATCAGATTGTTGAACGTCTGGTTATGGATAACATTCTGTTGCAGATGGGGAAACAGGCCGGGATCCAGATTTCGGATGCGCAGGTCGATCAGGCGATTCAGAACATCGCTGCGCAAAACAAGATGTCCACGGATCAGCTGCGTAGCCGCCTGGCTTACGATGGCATGAATTACAGCGCCTATCGTGAGCAGATCCGCAAAGAGATGACGCTGTCAGAAGTGCGTAACAATGAAGTGCGTCGTCGCGTGACTATCCTGCCTCAGGAAGTGGATTCTCTCTCCAAACAGGTTGCTTCACAGAACAACGCCAGCACCGAGTTAAACCTCAGCCACATTCTTCTGCCGCTGCCGGAAAACCCGACGCAGCAGCAGGTTGATGACCAGGAAACGCTGGCGAAGCAGTTAGTCAGCGAAAGCAAAAACGGCGCGGACTTTGGTAAACTGGCGATCACTTACTCTGCCGATCCTCAGGCGCTGAAAGGCGGCAACATGGGCTGGGGCCGTATTCAGGAGCTGCCATCTCTGTTTGCTCAGGCGCTGGTCACCGCGAAAAAAGGCGATATCATCGGCCCGATCCGTTCCGGCGTTGGCTTCCACATCCTGAAGGTGAATGATGTCCGTGGCGACAGCCAGAACATCTCCGTTACCGAGGTACATGCCCGTCATATTCTGCTGAAGCCTTCTCCGGTGATGACTGACGAGCAGGCTCGTCAGAAGCTGGAGCAGGTATCCGCAGAGATCAACAGTGGCAAAATCACCTTTGCCGAAGCGGCTAAACAGCTCTCGCAGGACCCAGGCTCTGCCAATCAGGGCGGCGACTTAGGCTGGAGCTCACCTGAAATGTACGACCCGGCATTCCGCGATGCGCTGATGAAGCTGAAAAAAGGCCAGATGAGCACGCCAGTGCACTCTTCCTTTGGCTGGCATCTGATTCAGCTGCTGGATACCCGTCAGGTGGATAAAACCGATGCGGCCCAGAAAGAGCGCGCTTACCGCCTGCTGTTCAACCGCAAGTTTGCTGAAGAAGCTCAGACCTGGATGCAGGAGCAGCGTGCGGCTGCCTATGTGAAGATCCTGGATGCCAATGCTCAGTAACGTACGCGTTGCGATCACTCCCGGCGAACCTGCCGGGATTGGTCCTGATGTCACGGTTCAACTGGCCCAGCGCGACTGGCCAGTTGAACTGGTCGTGTGTGCCGATCCAGCTTTGCTGCGCGAGCGTGCAGCAAAGCTGGGTTTACCCCTGACGTTAAAAGAGTACCAGCCCGGTATTGCTGCCCAGCCGCAAAAAGCGGGAACGCTGACCGTGCTTCCTCTCTCCACGCCTCAACCGGTAAAAGCGGGGGAGCTATGCGTGGCCAACAGCCACTATGTTCTGGAAACCTTGACCCGCGCCTGCGATGGCTGCCTGAACGGCGAATTCGCCGCGTTGATCACCGGCCCGGTGCACAAAGGCGTGATTAACGATGCAGGCATCCCTTTCAGTGGCCACACAGAATTCTTTGCCGATCGTTCGCAGTGCGAACGCGTGGTGATGATGCTGGCAACGGAAGAGCTGCGCGTTGCGCTGGCAACCACGCATTTACCGCTGAAAGCCGTTTCAGACGCCATTACCCGTGAAAGCCTGCATGAAGTTATCGCTATCCTGCACGCCGATTTGCAAAGCAAGTTCGGCCTGGCTTCCCCGCATATTTTTGTCTGCGGCCTGAACCCCCATGCGGGCGAAGGCGGCCATATGGGGCGGGAAGAGATCGATGTGATTATCCCCGCACTGAACGAGCTTCGGCAGCAGGGTATGCAGCTGACCGGCCCGCTGCCGGCAGATACGCTGTTCCAGCCAAAATATTTGCAGCATGCCGATGCCGTCCTGGCGATGTATCATGACCAGGGGCTTCCGGTGCTAAAATACCAGGGATTCGGGCGCGCGGTGAATATCACCCTCGGCCTGCCCTTTATCCGCACGTCCGTTGACCACGGCACCGCCCTCGAGCTGGCAGGCCTGGGCAACGCCGATGCGGGCAGCTTTATTACGGCGCTTAACCTCGCCATCACCATGATCAAGAGCAGTAATGAATAATCGCGTCCATCAGGGCCATTTCGCCCGCAAACGTTTCGGCCAGAACTTCCTTAACGACCAGTACATTATCGACAGCATCGTCTCCGCTATTCATCCACAAAAAGGCGAGGCGATTGTTGAAATCGGTCCCGGTCTGGGCGCGTTAACCGAACCGGTTGGCGAGCGTCTGGATGCCATGACGGTAATCGAACTTGACCGTGACTTAGCGGCACGCCTGCAAACGCATCCGTTTTTAGGTCCCAAGCTGACGATTTTTCAGCAGGATGCCATGGCCTTTGACTTCGCAGAGTATGCTCGCGAAAAAGGCCAGTCATTGCGCGTGTTTGGCAACCTGCCTTACAACATCTCCACGCCCTTGATGTTCCACCTTTTCAGCTATACTAATGCGATCAAAGATATGCATTTTATGCTGCAAAAAGAGGTGGTAAACCGGCTGGTAGCAGGGCCGGGCAGCAAAGCCTATGGCCGCCTGACGGTGATGGCGCAGTACTACTGCCAGGTTATTCCGGTTCTTGAAGTGCCGCCAGAATCCTTTACGCCAGCGCCTAAAGTCGAGTCAGCCGTGGTGCGCTTAATGCCCCATACGAAGATTGCTAACCCGGTGCAGGATATGCGCTTGCTGAGCAGGATTACCACCGAGGCCTTTGGCAAACGGCGTAAAACGCTGCGTAACAGCCTGGGCCATCTTTTCTCTGCCGAAGCGCTGGCGGAGATGAATATCGACGCTACGCTGCGTGCGGAAAATATCTCTGTGGCGCAATATTGTCAGCTCGCTAACTGGTTGTCTGCGCATCCTCAGCCGCAGGAGAATTAAAACAATGAACGATACGCCCCGAGTCTGTGTGCACGTACAGAGTGCTTATATTGCCTCGCAATCTGTACCTGATGAAGAACGTTATGTGTTTGCTTATACCGTTACCATACGCAATCTGGGGCGTACCGCTGTGCAGCTGCTGGGCCGTTACTGGCTGATTACAAACGGTAACGGGCGCGAGACAGAGGTGCAGGGTGAAGGTGTCATCGGCGAGCAGCCCCACATTGAACCCGGCAGCGAGTTTCAGTACACCAGCGGTGCCGTTCTCGAAACGCCTATGGGCACCATGCAGGGACACTATGAGATGACTGACAGTGAAGGGGAAACTTTTCAGGTCGACATCCCGGTGTTCCGGCTGGCCATTCCCAGCCATATTCATTAATTCATTTGATTGCACTGACGCGCCCCGGCTTTACGGCCCCGGCGCGTCCGCCGCCATTTCCGGAAAGGTTTAATGAGCACATATCTTATCGGCGACGTTCACGGTTGCTATGATGAACTTCACTCTCTGCTGGAGCAGGTCGCGTTTGATCCGCAGCAGGATACGCTGTGGCTGACCGGCGATCTGGTTGCCCGCGGCCCTGGTTCGCTGGATGTCCTTCGCTATGTTCGCTCGCTGGGCGACTGCGTCCGGTTAGTGCTTGGCAACCACGATCTGCATCTTCTGGCAGTTTTTGCCGGTATCAGCCGCAATAAACCGAAAGATCGTCTTAATCCCTTGCTGGAAGCGGAAGATGCTGATGAGCTGATTAACTGGCTTCGCCGTCAGCCGCTGTTGCAGGTGGATGAAGAGAAAAAGCTGGTGATGGCGCACGCCGGGATCACGCCGCAGTGGGATATCGAAACAGCCCAGATATGTGCCCGCGAAGTGGAAGCCGTGCTTTCCAGCGATACCTATCCGCTGTTTCTGGATGCCATGTACGGTGACATGCCGAACAACTGGACGCCGGAACTGACCGGTCTTGCCCGTCTGCGCTTCAGCACCAATGCGCTGACAAGAATGCGCTACTGCTTCCCTAACGGTCAGTTAGATATGATCTGTAAAGAGGCGCCGGGATCGGCTCCTCCCCCGCTAAAGCCGTGGTTTAACATTCCGGGGCCGGTCGCCCGTGATTACACCATTGTGTTTGGACACTGGGCTTCACTGGAAGGCAAAGGGACGCCGGAAGGCATTATCGGGCTGGATACTGGCTGCTGCTGGGGTGGGCCGCTGACGATGCTGCGCTGGGAAGATAAAACCTGGTTCGCTCAGCCTTCCAACCGCGAACGGGCCGTGGAAGAGTAGTGGCAGGCTGAATAAAGCCCCCCTGCCAGGAAAACCGCTGGCAGGGGGCGCTACGATAAAACTAGCGGCGCTCCAGAATTTCGAAACAGTAGCTGTGACTGTTCTTTTCATCCGCATCGTGGAATTCGCTGAACGTTGACTGCCACTCTTCCGGCTCAAAGTCCGGGAAGGTGGTGTCGCCCACCACTTCAGCATCAATATGCGTCAGATAAAGCTTGTCGGCCTGCGCCAGAAACTGTTCATAGATACGCCCACCGCCAATCACCATCACCTCTTCAGCCTCACCGGCTGCCTGCAAAGCTTCTTCAACAGAAGCGACCCAGGTTACGCCCTCCACTGACGATGGCTGGCTGCTGATGACAATGTTCAGACGGTCCGGCAGCGGACGTCCGATGGACTCCCAGGTACGTCGCCCCATGATCACAGGTTTATTCAGGGTGTGGCATTTGAACCAGGCTAAATCCGCTGGCAGATGCCACGGCATGGCGTTGTCCATCCCTATCACACGGTCGGCCGCCATAGCGGCAATCAGGCTTATCATCTTGGAAACTCGGTAAGGTGTAAAATTGGCGCCATCATACGGAAAGGCGAAACTTTCGTCGATACCTCAGCAGCGGGATTTGCGTAAAGCTTCTGTAGGGTAACGTTTGCGTGGTATTTGCACTGGCCGATAGCTGAAAAATGCCGCGAACGTGCTAGAATCCGCCCCTTAATTGCTACAGGATGCCACCATGTTAGAGACCAGCTTGATTATCGCCACAATTGCGGCCCTGGGCATGCTTTCTCCCGGCCCCGATTTCTTTCTGATTATCAAGAATGCCGCCCGCTATCCGCGCACTGCCGCTATGTTTACCGCGCTGGGAGTAACCTGCGCCGTGGCAACGCATATGGCTTATTGCGTGGCCGGTCTTGCCGTGGTGATCACCACCACGCCGTGGCTGTTTATGCTGCTGAAATATGTCGGCGCGGCTTATCTGATCTTTATAGGTATTCAGGCGTTGCTCTCACGCGGCAACAGCAAAATGGATCTCAGCAACGTAGCGCCGGAAACCACCTCGCTGAAGAAGGCGTTTATGCAGGGCTACCTCTGTAATCTGCTGAACCCTAAAGCCACGCTGTTTTTCCTGTCGATGTTTACTCAGGTGCTGAATGTGCATACCGGGCTGGGTGAGAAGATCTGGTACGCGGGGATCATTATTGCTCTTTGTGCTCTCTGGTGGCCTCTGCTGATCGTAATTATTCAGAGCGCACCGGTGCGTCGTGGTCTGGCGAAGGCGCAGAAGCTGATCGATAAGCTGCTGGGCGGCGTGCTGATAGCGCTGGGCATCAAGGTCGCACTTTCCTGATTTTCCGCCTGCGTTGAGCGCGTTCTTATAGTGAGAGAAAGCACCTCAGCCCGCTGATGCTGGCTGAGGTGAAGAGACCAAATCAGGCTCCTGATTTAGTCAGGTCGGCAAACTCTGTTTTCGCTTTCTGTAACTGCTCTGTAAACGCCGGCTCAGCATGCAGCCTTGCAACCACAGCAGAGGCGACAAGGCGGGCGGCAGTGACGTCACTCTGCCAGTGGTAGCCGCAAATGACCCGGCTTTGCCCCATTTCATACCCTCGCTTGAGGATCTCCCCTTGCCTGCCGATGTTCACTTCCGCCAGCACCAGCGCCGTTGCCCAGCCAATGGTGGTATGTCCTGAAGGATAAGAGCCATTTTTTGAGAGGGTGCTCTCTTCATCCGAGCGGCAGGTCGGTTCGTTATAAAAGGCAAAAGGCCGGATGCGCATATAGTGATCCTTGGCGGAACGGGTAGCCAGATCGCCAGCATCTTCGCGCATTTTCATCACCAGCCGGTAAATTTCAGGTGTTTTCTGTTTGTCGATCGTCATACCAAAGGCTTCTGATAACGCTTCTGCTACGCCGTCACCCGCCACATGGGCATCTTTCCAGGCCTGCTTACCTCTTGGCGTATTCCTCAACATTTTGCCCACGTCATATTGGGCTTTGTCATTGAGAAAATCCAGGCTGTCCATCGCGGGCGGCGGTGGCAGCAGCGCCAGGCTGTCTGGCGCCTGCCCCTCTTGCAGATAAAATCTGTCCGGCTGAGTGGTGACATCTTTAGCGGCCAGAGCCGACTGCCCAGCGGCCAGGCAGACCATTACCGTTAACAGTAATTTCTTCATTTTTTATTCTTCCAGAGTAATGTTATGCCGCTTCAGTGCGGGATTATGTAAGTCATTGAAAATATTATACCTGGACTATAATAGCGGAGGCAGGGTGGGGAAAACCGTAGCGGGATCACAGGCAAAAAAAATCCCTGCCTGAGCAGGGATTTATTCTGAGAGCTGGCTGGCAGACGCATTTTGCTCCCGGCAGAAGCAGGAGCCTGCGCTTACTCAGCCTTTGATCTGTGCATGCATTTCCTGCACGGAGATAACCTGCTCCGTTGGATCTGCACTCAGCGAGTTCGCCGTGGCGAAACCGCCGTTCAGCGTGGTGTCATAGTGCACTTTGTATTGCAGAGCGCTGCGGCGAATAAGTTTGGAATCCGCAATCGCCTGGCGTCCTGCCGTGGTGTTCACAATATAAGCGTACTCGCCATTCTTCAGGCGATCCTGAATATGTGGACGCCCTTCATGCACCTTGTTTACCAGGCGTGGATTGATCCCCGCTTCACCCAGTACCACGGCGGTGCCGTGGGTGGCATCCAGTTCAAAGCCCAGCTTTTGCAGTCTGGCGGCCAGGTCAACGATGCGCTTTTTGTCGCCATCACGTACAGAGAGCAGCGCACGACCCGACTTCTTCATGTTGCTTTGCGCGCCGAGCATCGCTTTAGAGAACGCTTCCGCAAAGGTGCGGCCAACGCCCATCACTTCACCGGTTGAGCGCATTTCCGGGCCAAGGATAGGGTCAACGCCCTGGAACTTGTTGAACGGCAGCACCACTTCTTTTACAGAGTAGTAAGGAGGGATGATCTCCTCCGTCACGCCCTGCTCCGCCAGCGTCTTACCAGCCATAACGCGCGCGGCCACTTTCGCCAGCGGCATACCGGTTGCTTTGGAGACAAACGGCACGGTACGTGCAGCACGTGGGTTCACCTCAATCAGGTAAACTTCGTTATCTTTCACCGCGAACTGGACATTCATCAGACCGCGCACGCAAAGCTCGAAGGCCAGTTTCTCAACCTGCTGACGCATCACATCCTGGATCTCTTTGCTCAGCGTGTAGGCTGGCAATGAACAGGCGGAGTCACCGGAGTGCACGCCAGCCTGCTCGATATGTTCCATGATGCCGCCAATTAGCACGCGTTCGCCGTCGCAGATGGCATCCACATCCACTTCTACCGCGTCGTCCAGGAAGCGATCCAGCAGCACCGGGGCATCGTTAGAGACAGAGACAGCGGTGTGGAAGTAACGCTTCAGGTCGATTTCGTCATAGACGATTTCCATCGCACGCCCGCCCAGAACATAGGAAGGACGTACAACCAGCGGGTAACCAATGTCTGCCGCTTTCTCCACGGCCATTTCAATGGCTGTCACGGTGGCGTTGGCGGGCTGCTTCAGGCCCAGACGTTCAACGGCCTGCTGGAAGCGCTCACGGTCTTCTGCACGGTCAATGGCATCCGGGCTGGTGCCGATAATCGGTACGCCAGCGGCTTCCAGTTCACGGGCCAGCTTCAGTGGCGTCTGTCCGCCATACTGTACGATAACCCCTTTAGGCTTCTCTATGCGCACAATTTCCAGCACATCTTCCAGCGTCACCGGCTCGAAGTAGAGGCGGTCTGAAGTGTCGTAATCTGTTGAAACGGTTTCCGGGTTACAGTTGACCATGATGGTCTCGTAGCCATCTTCGCGCAGTGCCAGGGAGGCATGCACGCAGCAGTAGTCAAACTCAATGCCCTGCCCGATACGGTTTGGTCCGCCGCCCAGCACCATGATTTTTTCACGGTCGCTGTTAGGGTTGGATTCACACTCTTCTTCGTACGTTGAGTACATATAGGCAGTGTCTGTGGAGAATTCTGCCGCACAGGTATCGACGCGCTTGTAAACCGGATGCAGGTTGTACTGCTCGCGCAGCTTACGCACTTCTGATTCAGAGACGCCAGCCAGCGCCGAGAGACGCGCATCCGCAAAGCCTTTACGCTTCAGCGTGCGCAGGAAGTCAGCGGTCAGGCCATTAACGCCTTCATGAGCAACCTGCTCCTCCAGCTGCACCAGCTCCTCAATCTGTACCAGGAACCAGCGGTCGATGTTGGTCAGGCTGAATACTTCTTCCACGTTCATACCGGCGCGGAAGGCGTCGGCAATGTACCAGATACGATCGGAACCGGCGTCTTTCAGCTCACGGCGGATAAGCGTCATCGCTTCCGGATCGTTGCGGTCCACTTTCGGGTCGAAGCCGTGAGCGCCCACTTCCAGACCGCGCAGCGCTTTCTGCATCGATTCCTGCAAGGTGCGGCCAATCGCCATCACTTCGCCTACCGATTTCATCTGCGTGGTCAGACGGTCGTTAGCGCCCGCAAACTTCTCGAAGTTAAAGCGAGGGATTTTGGTAACAACGTAGTCGATAGAGGGTTCGAACGAGGCTGGCGTACGGCCGCCAGTAATATCGTTCATCAGCTCATCAAGCGTATAGCCCACGGCCAGCTTGGCGGCGATTTTCGCAATCGGGAAGCCAGTGGCTTTGGAAGCCAGCGCCGAAGAACGGGAAACACGCGGGTTCATTTCAATGATGATCAGACGGCCATTTTCCGGGTTTACCGAGAACTGTACGTTAGAGCCGCCGGTTTCCACACCGATTTCACGCAGTACCGCCATCGAGGCGTTACGCATGATCTGATACTCTTTGTCAGTCAGCGTCTGAGCAGGCGCCACGGTGATGGAGTCACCGGTGTGAATGCCCATCGCATCGAAGTTTTCGATTGAGCAGACGATGATGCAGTTATCGTTTTTATCGCGCACGACCTCCATCTCGTACTCTTTCCAGCCAATCAGCGACTCATCAATCAGCAGCTCATTGGTTGGCGACAGGTCGAGACCGCGCTCGCAAATCTCTTCAAACTCTTCACGGTTGTAGGCGATCCCGCCGCCCGATCCGCCCATGGTAAAGGAGGGACGAATGATGCAGGGGAAACCTACATCAGCGGCCACCGCCAGCGCTTCTTCCATGGTATGCGCGATACCGGAACGCGCGGTCTCCAGACCGATTTTTTTCATCGCCACATCAAAACGGCGACGATCTTCCGCTTTATCAATCGCATCGGCGGTGGCACCAATCATGGTCACGCCAAACTCTTCCAGCACGCCCTGGCGCTCCAGCTCCAGCGCACAGTTCAGCGCCGTCTGGCCGCCCATGGTTGGCAGCACGGCATCAGGACGCTCTTTTTCGATAATTTTGCGCACGACTTCCCAGTGGATAGGCTCGATATAGGTTGCATCAGCCATGTCCGGGTCGGTCATGATGGTCGCCGGGTTAGAGTTCACCAGCACCACGCGGTAGCCTTCTTCACGCAGGGCTTTACAGGCCTGTGCGCCAGAGTAGTCAAATTCGCAAGCCTGGCCGATAACGATCGGGCCAGCGCCGAGGATCAGGATACTTTTTATGTCGGTACGTTTTGGCATGTTGTCGCTCCTGATTATTTAGCGGTAGAACGGTAAGCTTCGATCAGTTCGATAAAGTGATCGAACAATGGCGCGGCATCGGCCGGCCCCGGACTGGCTTCAGGGTGGCCCTGGAAGCTGAATGCCGGCTTATCGGTGCGGTGGATACCCTGTACCGTATTGTCAAACAGCGAGGTGTGTGTCACGCGCAGATTGGCTGGCAGGTTGCTGTCATCTACCGCAAAACCGTGGTTCTGTGCGGTGATCATAACGGTATCTCTCTCCAGGTCTTTTACCGGGTGGTTGCCGCCGTGGTGGCCCAGCTTCATCTTCACGGTTTTCGCCCCGCTGGCCAGCGCCAGCAGCTGGTGGCCCAGACAGATACCGAATACCGGTACATCAGTTTCCAGGAACGCCTTAATCGCCTCGATAGCGTAATCGCAGGGTTCCGGATCCCCCGGACCATTCGAGAGGAAAATACCGTCCGGGTTCATCTTCAGCACCTCTTCCGCTGGAGTCTGTGCCGGAACCACCGTCAGGCGGCAGCCGCGATCCACCAGCATCCGCAGGATATTGCGCTTTACGCCATAGTCGTAAGCAACAACGTGGAAAGGCAGGTCCGCTTCCTGTTTCGCTTCCGGCAACCCCTCCAGCGTCCAGCTGCCCTGCATCCAGCGGTAGCTTTCACCGATAGTGACTTCTTTCGCCAAATCCATTCCCTTCAGGCCGGGGAACGCCTTAGCCTGCTGCAAGGCAAATTCCGCATCTGGCGCATCGCCGGCAATGATACAGCCGTTCTGCGCCCCTTTTTCGCGCAGCAAGCGGGTCAGCTTACGCGTATCGATATCGGCAATCCCCACAATGTTCAGGCGCTTCAGGTAGTCTGACAGCCCCTCTTCATTACGGAAGTTGCTGGCAATCAGCGGCAGGTCGCGGATCACCAGACCCTGAGCATGTACCTGAGAAGATTCTTCGTCAGCGGAGTTGGTGCCGACATTGCCGATATGAGGATAAGTAAGAGTAACGATCTGGCGGGAATAGGAAGGATCAGTGAGGATTTCTTGATAACCGGTCATTGAAGTGTTGAAAACAACTTCTCCCACTGCCGAACCTGTTGCCCCGATGGCCCGACCGTGAAATTGGGTTCCGTCTTCCAGAACCAATAGCGCTGACTTAATCAAAACATCCTCCTGAGAATAAACAGTCACATTATTTGCATATTAATTCATGACGAACCCATAAATCAATGCAAAAACCGCCTGAGTTCTCGATTTTTGGCAAATTGCGCGCATTCTAATGATCGCCCACCCCATTGTCTACCCTGCTGGCGAGTTTTTCATAGGTTTTTACTCAACTGGAGAGTAAATCGGAAGATTTACTGCAAAAGGAGCACTCATTGCGCTCATAAAACCGGTTGCGTTAACAAATGCACATAAGAAAGAGAACGAGAGGAGGAAAAAGTGGACCAAATGGTCAAAATTAACCTCAGAGCGAGGGAAAAAGAGGAGATAACTTACTTTAATGACAATCAGACCATAAGATAAAAGCCAAATTCATATTATTAAAAAATAAAAAGGGCAATAAAATTATTGCCCATCCAATCAGAAAGTTATGATTGAAATAACCACATCACGATGGTGCACAACACTTATAAATCATCAAGATTAAGCACATTTCTCATATCATAAAGACCAGTATTCTTACCTTTTAACCATTCAGCGGCCCGAACAGCCCCTTTTGCAAATGTCATCCGGCTTGAAGCCTTATGGGTTATCTCTACACGCTCGCCAATATCAGCAAAGATAGCGGTATGCTCGCCGACAATGTCTCCAGCACGAACGGTCGCAAAACCGATGGTCTGCGCTTTACGCTCACCGGTATGCCCTTCACGGGCATAGACGGCATGGTCATTAAGATCCCACTCCATGGCATCCGCAATCGCTTCGCCCATGGCCAGCGCGGTGCCCGAAGGGGCATCGACTTTATGGCGATGGTGCGCTTCCACAATTTCGATATCAGCGTAATCACCCATCACTTTGGCGGCTTTCTCCAGCAGTTTAAGCACCAGGTTAACGCCCACGCTGAAGTTAGCAGCAAATACCACAGCAATATCCTGCGATGCTTCTTTGATAGCAGCTTTACCTGCCTCATCAAAACCGGTGGTGCCGATCACCATCGCTTTCTGGTGCTGGCGGCAGAACGCCAGGTAAGCCAGCGTGCCTTCAGGACGGGTGAAGTCGATCAGCACGTCAAAATCTTTTACTACAGCTTCCAGGCTGTCGCTGATTTTCACGTTCAGCGCCCCTGTTCCGGCCAGCTCACCGGCATCAACGCCCACCAGCGAAGAGCCTTCACGCACCAGCGCTGCACCTAAGCACACCCCTTCCGCCTCCTGTGCTGCCTGAATTAACTGACGCCCCATGCGTCCTGAGGCGCCCACTATAGCGAGGCGGATTTGTGCATTGTTCATTTTGAATCCCTGTATAAAGTCTGTGCATGCAAAGCGAAGACAGGTTAACCATGCGCTAACCGGCGCGCCACCATAAAAACAGCATAATAAGAATTTTATGCCAGCCGCGATGGATTATCAGTAAAACAAATTTTAGAGGGGTTTGATCGGAGGGAGTGAGGGTAAGGTTAAAGACAGCTGCGGTGGCACGGCGTCGGCACAGAGCGCGTTATCCGAGACGCCGTGAATCTTTCCATGGAAGCTTGGATGCCGCATCCCTGCGGCATACACTCGGCTAACGCGCTCTGTGCCGCCGCCCAATGATTTCAGTGCAATTGGTAAGTCGGGTGAACACACAGGTCAGAGTCTGGCTTTGAAACAGGCCACAGTGAAAATTGTGGCAAGGAAGAGCGGGCTGATAAGCAAAGGCTAAGCGGCATGGAGGCTGCCGGGCAGCGTCAGGTAAGGAGGCATGGCATTTTTGTGTTCAGCCCGATCTTCCTGACCAGGCCACCCTCAACACAGACAACATGCCTTTATTCAAAGGTAATACTCAAGAGCTGCCAGCTGTTACTCGACCTGACGCACTTCCACACGCAGCTCTTTGGGCACTTCAAAGACGATATTCTCTTCGCGGCCAATCAGCTCGATGGCTGCTTCACCCCCCAGCTCACGCAGGCGCTGGATCACTTCCTGTACCAGAATGTCTGGCGCAGAAGCCCCCGCCGTTACCCCCACACAGCTCACACCCTTGACCCACTCTTCCTGAATGTCTTCAGCAGAGTCGATCAGCCGCGCCAGCTTACCGGCACGCTGGGCCAGTTCTGCCAGACGGTTAGAGTTTGACGAATTCCGCGACCCCACAACCAGCACCACATCGGCATCTTTTGCCAGTGTGCGAACCGCTTCCTGCCGGTTGGTGGTGGCGTAGCAGATATCATCTTTACGTGGACCGATGATTTTCGGGAAACGGGCACGCAGCGCATCGATAACCTCGTAGGTATCATCGACGGAAAGCGTGGTCTGTGTCATAAAGCTCAGGTTGTTCTCATCCTTCACCTGCAACTTGTAAACGTCTTCCGGCGCTTCAACAAGGTACATGCCCCCTTTCGGGTTGCTGTACTGCCCCATGGTGCCTTCCACTTCCGGGTGCCCTGCGTGACCAATCAGGATCGCTTCCGTGCCCTTGCGGCTGGCGCGCGCCACTTCCATATGCACTTTGGTCACCAGCGGACAGGTCGCATCGAACAGCATAGTCAGATCGCGCGCTTTGGCTTCTGCCCGCACCGCCTGAGATACGCCGTGTGCAGAGAAAATCAGGATCGCGCCATCCGGCACTTCCCCGATATCCTCGATAAAGATTGCGCCACGCTCGCGCAGACTGTTTACCACATAGCGATTATGCACCACTTCATGCCGCACGTAGATCGGTGCGCCGTACATTTCCAGCGCACGCTCCACAATGCTGATGGCGCGGTCAACACCGGCACAAAAACCGCGAGGGTTAGCCAGCAGGATTTGCATTTTTCGCCTCCAGTACCGGATCGATTTCCAGTACTTCAACTTCGAAGTGAATAGTCTGCCCGGCCAGCGGATGGTTGAAATCCACGGTGATCGAATCACCGGAAATTTCGCGGATCACGCCCGGCATTTCGTTACCATCCATGCCGCTGAACAGCATAATGGCACCGATTTCAGGCTCGCCCGCCTGGGTAAAATCGCGGCGGGAGAAGTATTGGATCAGGTCCGGGCTGCTCTGACCGAAGGCATCGTCTGCGTCCAGCGAGAAGGCTGTTTTCTCACCAACTTTCAGCCCCAGCAGGTGCGACTCCAGCCCTTCAGAGAGGCTACCGTCTCCCAGACTGAACAGGGCTGGCTTGCCATTGTTACGGGTGGATTCCGCCGTAGAGCCATCTTCCAGCTTTAAGGTGAAATGCACCAGCACCGCGCTTTCGCGCTGCACAGAATCAGTCATACCCTGCCCTTAAGTTTTAGCCTGTTTGCCGGACGTGCTGAAAAAACCTTCCAGCACGATCAGTGCGGCACCAATACAGATGCCGCAGTCAGCGATATTAAAAGTGGCGAAATGCCAGTCGCCCACATAGAAGTCGATAAAATCGACCACAAAGCCATGATACGCCCGGTCAAACAGATTGCCCAACGCGCCGCCAGCGATCAGCGCGTAAGCAATATTGTTTAACTTATTGCTGGCTGCGGTGCGGTACATCATTACCAGCAGCGCCACGACTATCGCGACGGCAATGCCGGCAAAGAACCAGCGCTGCCAGCCGCCTTTATCTGCCAGGAAGCTGAAAGCCGCCCCGTAGTTATGCGCATAGAAGAAGTTGAAAAATGGCATCACTGACATCGACTCATGCAGCATCAGCGTGTTCATAATCCACTGCTTGCTGGCGAAGTCGATGGCAATGACCACCACTATCAGCCAGACCCAGCGTAAACCGGTCGAGAAAATAGGTTTACTCATCAGGCAAACTTACGCTGTTCGCCAGCGCCAGCAATGTTGGTGGCACAACGGGCGCACACATCCGGATGCTCAGCATTCTGACCAATGTCCGTAGTGTAATGCCAGCAGCGTGGGCATTTCTCGCCTTCCGCTTTGTGCAGCGCGATTTTCAGACCTTTCACCAGCTCGCTCTGCTGCGCTTCTTCGGTAGCCAGCGCATAGTCAGCGACCTGTGCACCTGAAGTCAGCAGCACGAAACGCAGCTCATCACCCAGGCTGGTCAGCTTCTGCGCCAGATCGGCATCGGCATAGAGCGTCACGCCAGCTTCCAGCGAGCCGCCCAGGCGCTTGTCAGCACGCGCCTGCTCAATCACCTTGTTGACTTCACCGCGCACTTTCAGCAGCTCAGCCCAGTAACTGTCGTTCATCGGCTCGTTATCCGCCAGGCCAAACAGCCCGTCGAACCACTCTTCGGTGAAGACATACTTCGCGCGCTTGCCTGGCAGCTCGCCCCAGATCTCATCGGCGGTAAACGACATGATCGGCGCCATCCAGCGCACCAGCGCCTCGGCAATGTAGTAGAGCGCGGTCTGGCAGCTACGGCGCGCCAGGCCATCCGCTTTCGCGGTGTACTGACGGTCTTTAATGATATCAAGATAGAACGAGCCCATCTCAATAGAGCAGAACTGCATCAGACGCTGTACCACTTCATGGAAGTCGTAGCTCTCGTAAGAGGCGAGGATCTCTTCCTGCGCCGCTTTCGCCCGTCCTACAGCCCAGCGGTCCAGCACCACCATCTCTTCTGGCTTCACCAGGTCGGTTTCAGGATTGAAGCCGTTCAGGTTCGCCAGCAGGAAGCGCGCGGTATTACGAATACGGCGATAGGAGTCGGCAGAACGCTTAAGGATCTCGTCAGAAACGGCCATCTCGCCCGAATAGTCGGTAGAGGCGACCCACAGACGCAGGATGTCGCCACCCAGCTTGTTCATCACATCCTGCGGAGAGACGGTGTTACCGATCGATTTCGACATCTTGCGGCCCTGACCATCAACGGTGAAGCCGTGGGTCAGTACCTGACGATAAGGCGCTTTGCCTTTCATCGCCGTGGAGATCATCAGAGAAGACATAAACCAGCCGCGATGCTGATCTGAACCTTCCAGATACATATCCGGAGTATGGCCGCCGAATTCCGGACGGGCATCCACCACCGAGTAGCTGGTTGATCCTGAGTCAAACCACACGTCCAGGGTATCCGGGACTTTAACGTAGTTTTCTGCCTCTTCGCCCATCAGCTCTTTGCTATCCAGATCCCACCAGGCCTGTATGCCATCCTGCTCAACACGCTGAGCCACTTTTTCCATCAGCTCCAGCGTATCGGGGTGCAGCTGCTCACTCTCTTTATGAACGAACAGCGCCATCGGCACGCCCCAGGTACGCTGGCGTGAGATGCACCAGTCCGGACGGTTAGCCACCATCGATTCAATACGCGCCTGGCCCCAGTCCGGGATCCACTGCACACCTTTGATCTCTTTCAACGACTGCGCCCGCAGCCCTTTCTGATCCATGCTGATAAACCACTGTGGGGTAGCACGGAAGATGATTGGCGTTTTGTGGCGCCAGCAGTGCGGGTAGCTGTGCAGCAGCTTCTCAACGTGCAGCAGCGCGCCCTTTTCACGCAGCAGCTCAACGATCATATCATTGGCTTTAAAGACGTTTACGCCGTCCAGTGTCGGATAAGTACCCGGCAGGAATCTGCCGTCCGGCCCTACCGGATTAGCGGTTTCGATCCCATATTTCTGGCCAATAACGTAGTCATCAGGACCGTGGCCGGGTGCTGTATGCACCGCACCAGTACCCGCTTCCAGCGTAACATGTTCGCCCAGTACAACAGGTGAGATGTGATCCAGGAAAGGATGCTGGAAGGGTTGCAGCTCAAGCTCTGCGCCTCGTGTTTCGCCAAGAACCTGCCATTGCGCAATACCGGCACGCTTCATCACGCTTTCAACCAGATCTTTCGCCAGGATCAGCGCGCGGCCTTCAATCTGCACCAGCTGGTAGTCGAACTCCGGATGCAGCGAGATAGCGCGGTTAGCGGGCATGGTCCACGGCGTGGTGGTCCAGATAACCAGTGAAACCGGCCCTTCAGCCTGAGTCACGCCAAATTTGGCCTGTACCACATCTTTATCGACCGCATTGAACATCACATCGATAGAGGGAGAGGTTTTGTCGTAGTACTCAACCTCGGCCTCAGCCAGCGCAGAGCGACAGTCCATACACCAGTGCACCGGCTTGGCGCCTTTATGCAGATGGCCGTTACCGATGATCTTACTCAGCGCACGAATGATATTGGCTTCGGTTTTGAAGTTCATCGTCAGGTAAGGACGATCCCAGTCGCCCAGTACGCCCAGACGGATAAAATCTTTTTTCTGGCCTTCAACCTGTTCAGCGGCGTATTCACGGCAGGCAGCACGGAACTCAGCCGCGGTGACTTTCTCACCCGGCTTGCCAATCATCTGCTCAACTTTGTGTTCAATAGGCAGACCGTGGCAGTCCCAACCCGGCACGTAAGGCGAGTCAAAGCCCGCCAGCCCTTTGGACTTGACGATAATGTCTTTCAGAATCTTGTTAACTGAGTGACCAATATGAATGCTGCCGTTCGCATAGGGAGGGCCATCATGCAGGATAAAGGTTTTTTTCCCTTTCTTGGCTTCGCGGATGATGCCGTAAAGATTGTCATCATACCAACGTTGCAGCATTCCCGGTTCGCGTTTGGCCAGATCGCCACGCATCGGGAACCCCGTTTCCGGCAAATTCAGGGTAGATTTATAGTCACTCATCAGATTCTCGATTCCGTATTTCGGTTCGGTTTAAACCGGTGTTTTCAGCCCAAAAAACGTTCGGGCGCTCACCACATCTTTAGCAATTTGCTCTTTGAGCGCGTCCAGCGAGGCAAAACGCTGCTCATTACGAATTTTTTTAGCGATCGCCACCTCTATATGGCGACCGTACAGATCCATTGCAACGTCCAGCAGGTGAACTTCCAGCTGCTGACGCAGGCCGGCGACCGTGGGACGCGTACCAATATTGGCAACGCCTGGCAGCGGCTTATCGCCCAGGCCATACACTTCAACGGCATAGACCCCTCTTACCGGCGAGAGATAGCGTCTTAGCGGCAGGTTGGCGGTAGGAAAGCCTATCGTGCGGCCCAGCGCATCGCCATGAACTACCCGACCAGAAATCGTGTAGGGATGGCCAAGAAGCGAGGCCGCCAGCGGCAGATCGTCTTCCGCCAGCGCCTGACGCACGGCCGTACTGCTGATGCGTATGCCGCCGTCACAAAAGGTCTGGGTACTGATGACATCAAAGCCATAGTTTACGCCAGCCGTCTGTAATAGCAGGAAATCCCCCTGACGACCAGCACCAAAACGGAAGTCATCACCCACGGCGAGAAACTTCACGTCAAGCTTCTCCACCAGCAAATCGGCGACAAAACTCTCCGCTGTCTGCGCGGCGAAATGGCGATCGAAACGCACGCAGAGCACCGCATCCACGCCCGCTTCGCTCAGGTAACGGACTTTGTCCCGCAGGCGGGTCAGCCTGACGGGCGCTTTGTCGGCCGCAAACAGCTCAAGCGGCTGCGGCTCAAAGATCATTACCACCACCGGCAAATTGCGCTGGCGGCCTTCTTCACACAGTCGGGAAAGCAGTGCCTGATGGCCACGGTGGACGCCATCGAAATTACCGATGGTCAGTACGCAGCCGCGATGCTGCTCCCTAAGGTTATGTATGCCGCGGATAAACTTCATGGCTGGCTCAAATTTGTGGAAATCGGCGGATTATACCAATTACAGCCCGGAAGGTTAACCCGCGAATGCGGCTTTAGCCCGTTTATCCCGCCATTTTCTCCGGCAAACCCTGCCCGCGTGAGCCATTCACATTTATCTTGTGAATAAGCTGTATTCATTGGCATGAAGCTGATAGAATCTTGCGCCATCGAAACGTAACCAAGTGTCGTTTTTTTAGCGACGCTTATTTGCACAAATCCATTGACAACCATGGGCGAAAGAGGCATATTCCTCGGCCTTTGAATTGTCCTCATAGAACTATTTGGGAGTTGGACCTTGGCTAATATCAAATCAGCTAAGAAACGCGCAGTAACGTCTGAGAAGCGTCGTAAGCACAACGCTAGCCGTCGTTCAATGTTGCGTACTTTTATCAAGAAAGTCTACGCGGCTATCGCTACTGGCGATAAAGCGGCTGCGCAGAATGCATTTAATGAAATGCAACCAATCGTGGACCGTCAGGCAGCTAAAGGCCTGATCCACAAAAACAAAGCTGCACGTCATAAAGCAAACCTGACTGCACAGATCAACAAACTGGCTTAATCGCCACGCTGTTAATCGGCTTTGATAAAGAAACCGGCGCTGCCGGTTTTTTTATGTCCGCTTTTTATGAAAACAGCGCAGTGAAATCCTTGTTACAAATACGCTGCACGGCGGGATGTTGGATCATTCGCTCGGCAAAAATCACGTGATACTCCTCCACCAGGCTCTCAATCCTGCCCAGTTCAACAATTTCTTTTTCAGCATAAATGTCATCACCGTAACGGGATGGCGCAACAAAAATCGCATTATGGCTCGCACCAAAGGCTGTCATCAGCGCGGCATCATCAAACTCGCCCAGAATATCCACCTCCAGCCCCTGCGTCTGAAACCAGTTCAGTAACTGGCGTCCCAGCATGTAACGCCGTCCGGGGATCAGCAATTTACGCTGCTCAAGGCAGGCAGGGAAAGGCAGATCGGGAACCGGAGCCTGACACCAGAAGCTGACACTGCACTCGCCCAGCTTGACGGAAAACAGCCCGGCCTGCTGCGTGGAGTCTATCGGGCAGTCGGAGAGGATCATATCCAGCTTGTGCTGGCTGAGCTGCTCCAGCAGCATCTCATGGGTGGACTCAAAACAGCGAAGGTGGATGTTTTCATCCTCCACTACCGCCGTTTTCAGTACCTGGCTCACCAGCCGCTTGGAGAGAACATCCGCTACGCCAACATCAAACAGCAGGCTCGCCTCTTTACGGTAGTTAACGATATCCAGCATCTCCTGGCTGAGCTGGAACATCCGGTCCGCATAGCGAAAAACTAACTGCCCCAGCTCAGAGGGCACCAGCCCCCTTCCCTGCCGTTTAAACAGTTTGCCCTGTAGCCGCTCTTCCAGCGCCTTGATCTGGCCGGTAATGGTCTGAGGCGTCAGATTCAGGGCATCTGCCGCCCCTACCACCGACCCGGCTTTACAAACCTGCCAGAAATAGTAGAGATGGTTGAAATTGATGTGTGACATACGCGCCTCCCTGATGGCGATATCAAGCGCGGCCAGCAGAAGCTGGCCGCTATCTCATTACCTGAGTTTGACTCGCAACAGCGAATAGCCCACAACTGCTGACACAATCGAACCGGTAAGGATACCCAGCTTGGCCAGCGTCACCATCTCTTCATGTGCGGCATCAAAGGCCAGCGAAGCGATAAAGATCGACATGGTGAAACCAATCCCGCACAGGAGGCCAACAGCAGCGATATCCTGCATTCGGGTTCCTTCCGGCAGCGCGGCAACCCGCATTTTGATCGCCAGCCAGCAGATCAGGGTGATCCCCAACGGCTTGCCGATAAACAGCCCAAGAATGATCCCCAGCGGAACATCAGAGAGCAGCCCGTTGAGAGAGACGCCAGCCAGCGAAACGCCCGCATTGGCGAAAGCAAACAGCGGTAAAATCAGCCAGCTCACCCAGGGAGCCAGACCATGTGCCAGATGCATGGCCGGTGAATGGCCATTCTCTTTTTTCAACGGTACGCAGAAGCCAATGATAACGCCTGCGACCGTGGCATGAATGCCCGATTTCAGCACTGCCACCCACAGCACCACCCCTACCAGCATGTAGAGCGAAATGCTGCGTACGCCCAGCTTATTCAACAGGATCAGCACTGCCGTTGCGGCACCGGCCACGGCCAGCGAGGTCAGAGAGAGATCCTGGGTGTAGAAGAAAGCGATGATCAGAATAGCGCCGAGATCGTCAATGACCGCCAGCGCCATCAGGAACATTTTCAGGGCGGGCGGCACGCGGCTGCCTAACAGAGCAAGGATGCCCAGCGCAAAGGCAATATCGGTTGCGGTAGGGATTGCCCAGCCGTTGCTGGCAAGCGGATCGCTATGATTGAGCGCCGCGAAGATCAATCCTGGTGCCAGCATACCGCCTAAGGCAGCAATCAGGGGAAACATCGCCCGTTCGCGCGTGGCGAGCGATCCTGATACCAGCTCATGTTTTACCTCGAGGCCAATCATCAGGAAAAAGATCGCCATCAGCGCATCGTTGATCCATAACAGCAGGTTTTTACTGATATCCAGGCTGCCGAAGCGGAACTCAACCGGCACGTTCAGTATTGACTGGTAAATCTGCTGCGTCCCGGCATTATTCGCCAGGAACATCGCAATTGCCGCAGCGATGATCAGAACCACCCCGCCGGTGGCTTCATTTTTCAGTAATCTTTTTAAAGCTGAATTCATCAGAGCATTCCGTTAACAAAGTGATGAAAGAAAGTAGCGCCAGCATACTCGTTTTAACCGATCGTAAAAAACAGTTTATACCCGCTTAACACTTCACTATTTCCGAAGTATAGCGGCAAACTGAGCCGCAGGCGGCTCTTCAGCAGAAGCAAAACATAAAAAAAAACGGACAGCCTGAGCTGTCCGTTTTTTCTGCCTGACCTGAAGTTATCGGGTCAGATCGTCGAAGAATTTCTTCACGCCGTCAAAGAAGCTTTTCGAACGTGGGCTGTTCTTCTCGCCACTTGGGCCGCCGAAGCTCTCTTCCAGCTCGCGCAGCAGCGCTTTCTGCTTGTCGCTAAGGCTGACCGGCGTTTCTACCACTACGCGGCAAAGCAGGTCGCCCTGCGCGCCGCCGCGGACAGACTTGACGCCTTTCCCGCGCATGCGGAACAGCTTACCGGTCTGCGTTTCTGCCGGCACTTTCAGCTTCACACGGCCATCCAGAGTCGGCACTTCAATTTCACCGCCCAGCGCTGCCATTGCAAAGTTGATCGGCACTTCGCAGTAGAGGTTATTCTCTTCACGCTCGAAGATTGGGTGCTTGCGCACCTGTACCTGAACGTAGAGATCGCCTGCTGGCGCACCGTGCTCTCCCGCTTCACCTTCACCGGTGAGACGAATACGATCGCCGGTGTCCACGCCTGCCGGAATTTTCACCGACAGTGTTTTAGACTTCTCAACGCGGCCATGACCGTGGCAGGCGTTACAAGGATCTTTGATAACCGCTCCACGACCGTGACAGGTCGGACACGCCTGCTGTACGGTAAAGAAGCCCTGACGCATCTGCACCTGGCCCTGACCGTGACAGGTTGAACAGGTCTGCGGCTTAGTGCCTGGTTTTGCGCCGCTGCCGTCACAAACCTCACACTCTTCCAGCGTAGGAATGCGGATCTCTTTGGACACGCCGCGGACAGCTTCTTCAAGCGTCAGCTCCATGTTATAGCGTAAATCGGCACCGCGCGCAGCACGCTGCTGACGGCGTCCTCCGCCAAAGATATCGCCGAACACGTCGCCAAAGATATCGCTGAAATCTGCTCCGCCGCCGCCGCCAAAGCCGCCGCCGCCACCCATACCGCCCTGTTCAAAGGCTGCATGACCGTACTGATCGTAGGCCGCACGTTTCTGGCTGTCGGTCAGGATCTCGTAAGCTTCCTTCACTTCCTTGAATTTGGCTTCCGATTCTTTGTCGCCTGGATTGCGGTCAGGGTGGAATTTCATCGCCAGGCGTTTATAGGCCTTTTTGATTTCACGCTCATCCGCTGAATTGGAAACGCCTAAAATCTCGTAATAGTCTCTCTTCGCCATTCTGGTGGTCCTGCCCTTAATATGCATGAACGGGCGTGGAGAAAACTCCTACGCCCGTCAGGTTTCATCAGTGGCCTTTTTCAGGCCACCGTGCCCGCTCAAGGGCGATTATTTTTTGTTGTCTTTCACTTCTTCGAATTCGGCGTCAACAACGTCGTCATCTTTCTTAGCGGAAGCATCACCGGCATCGGCTGCGCCGCCTGCGGCCTGCTGCTGCTGAGCGAACTCCATCAGTTTGCTGGAGACTTCCATCAGCGCCTGCATTTTCGCTTCGATTTCAGCTTTGTCTTCGCCTTTCAACGCCGTGTTCAGCTCGGCAAGAGCCGCTTCGATCGGTGCTTTGTCGTCTGCTGGCAGTTGATCGCCTGCTTCGTCCAGCTGCTTACGGGTGCTGTGCGACAGATGATCGGCCTGGTTGCGGGTCTGCACCAGCTCTTCAAATTTGCGGTCCGACTCAGCGTTAGCTTCGGCGTCACGCACCATTTTTTCGATCTCTTCGTCGTTCAGACCAGAAGAAGCTTTGATGGTGATCTTCTGCTCTTTTCCGCTGTTTTTATCTTTCGCGGAAACGTGCAGGATACCATCGGCATCGATATCGAAGGTGACTTCGATCTGCGGCATGCCGCGCGGCGCTGCGTTAATGCCGTCCAGGTTGAACTGGCCCAGCGATTTGTTATCAGCAGCACGTTTACGCTCACCCTGCACCACGTGAATAGTCACGGCAGACTGGTTGTCTTCAGCTGTAGAGAACACCTGGCTGTGCTTGGTCGGGATAGTGGTGTTCTTGTTGATCAGCGGAGTCATCACGCCACCCATGGTTTCGATACCCAGGGAGAGAGGCGTAACGTCCAGCAGCAGCACGTCTTTCACGTCGCCCGCCAGAACACCACCCTGAACCGCAGCACCCACTGCTACTGCTTCATCCGGGTTCACGTCTTTACGTGGCTCTTTACCGAAGAACTCAGCCACTTTCGCCTGCACCATTGGCATACGAGTCTGACCACCGACCAGGATAACGTCGTTGATATCAGAGACAGAAAGACCCGCATCCTGCAACGCAACTTTCAGAGGCGCAATAGAGCGGCTGACCAGATCTTCTACCAGTGATTCCAGCTTCGCACGAGTCACTTTGATGTTCAGGTGCTTAGGACCAGTAGCATCAGCAGTGATGTACGGCAGGTTCACGTCGGTCTGCTGAGCGGAAGAAAGCTCGATTTTGGCTTTTTCTGCCGCTTCTTTCAGACGCTGCATCGCCAGCGGATCGTTGTGCAGATCGATGCCTGAATCTTTCTTAAATTCAGCGACCAGGTAGTTGATCATACGGCTGTCGAAGTCTTCACCACCCAGGTGGGTATCACCGTTGGTAGCCAGTACTTCGAAGGTTTTTTCGCCATCTACTTCATCGATTTCGATGATAGAGATATCGAAGGTACCCCCACCCAGGTCATAAACCGCGATAGTGCGGTTGCCCTGACCTTTGTCCATACCGTAAGCCAGCGCGGCTGCGGTTGGTTCGTTGATGATACGCTTCACGTCCAGACCTGCGATACGGCCGGCATCTTTCGTTGCCTGACGCTGCGCATCGTTAAAGTAGGCTGGTACGGTGATAACCGCTTCAGTTACTGGCTCACCCAGATAATCTTCCGCCGTTTTCTTCATTTTCTTCAGCACTTCCGCAGAAATCTGCGGCGGCGCCATTTTCTGGCCCTTCACATCGATCCAGGCATCACCGTTGTCGGAACCGGCAATTTTGTAAGGCATGATTTTGATATCACGCTGCACTTCTTCGTCCTGGAAGCGACGGCCAATCAGGCGCTTGATCGCAAACAGGGTATTCTGTGGGTTGGTCACAGCCTGACGCTTAGCCGGTGAACCGACCAGAATCTCGCCGTCCTGGGTGTAAGCAATAATAGAAGGGGTGGTGCGATCGCCTTCTGCATTCTCCAGCACGCGCGCTTTACCGCCATCCATAATAGCGACACAAGAGTTAGTCGTACCCAGGTCAATACCAATAATTTTACCCATTACACTTCTCCCACTTAAATTCATGTCAAATCAGTTTATGAACACTTAATGCGGGCTTTTTTTGCCGTTTCAACTGCTGGCGCCACGCTTTTTTTCCAGGTCCATACCCTTGGATGCCAACTAAGATGGGGCCATCCACCACGGCATCAAGGGGCAGCAGAAAAAAAAAGTCTTTTTTATCGCTCTTCAGATCAATGTTTCCCCTTCGCCGGATCTTTATGATGCCGCGCAGCCTGAGAACGCCGGAAAAAATCTTTCGATAAATCAGCAAGATTTGCCCCAAAAATTCACTTTTTATCTTTATTACGGGAAACATATGCATAACAACAGGCTGGCCAATCCAGGACCACTGGGATTAATGGGATTCGGGTTGTCCACGGTTTTACTCAATCTTCATAACGCGGGCTTTATTCCGCTGACTTCCGCCATCATCAGCACGGGCATTTTTTTCGGCGGGCTGGCGCAAATTGTTGCGGGCCTGCTTGAGTACAAAAAGGGTAATACTTTTGGCCTCACCGCTTTCACCTCCTATGGCTGCTTCTGGCTGAGTCTGACAGGCATTTTGCTGCTGCCTCAGATGGGGCTGGCGCAACCCACTGATGCCAACGTGCTCGGTATCTGGCTGGCGTTATGGGGCGTGTTTACGCTGTTTATGTTCTTTGGCACGCTCTCTGCCAGCCGCGCGTTACAGAGCGTTTTTGCCAGCCTGACGCTGCTGTTCGCGCTACTTGCCTGGGGAAATATCGCCGGGAATAAAACGGTGCTGATGCTGGCGGGGTATGAAGGCCAGCTCTGCGGCGCCAGCGCAATCTATCTGGCGATGGCTGAAGTGATCAACGAACAATTGGGCCGAACCGTACTGCCGCTGGGTAGCGCTAAGCAGGTTTAACATTAAGCTGGAAGTAAAAAAGGCCCCCAGGGGCCTTTTTTAACGGACAATTATCTACTGAGCGTTGCGCTTAATCTTTTATTCCCTGGGTGGTAACCGCCTGTGGTTAACGCTACTTTTCGTCACCCTCTGCTCTGGTTAACGACAAGAGGATGACGGGCAAAGCTGCGCTTAAGGCAGAGGCCAACCAGTAAGCCAATGGCGGAGAGTGCCAGCACGTAATAAGCGGGAGCCAGCGGCGTCACCTTCATAATCAGCGTGACGAATATCGGCGTCAGCCCACCAAAAATGGCATAAGCCACGTTATAGGAGAAGGCGATGCCGGTAAAACGCACCTCGGCGGGAAATGCCCGAACCATCACGTAAGGTACGGCACCCACCACCCCAACGCTGAAGCCCACCAGCGCATAGCAGGGGAAAAGCATCTCGGGGTGCCCGCCAACGGTGCGGTAAAACAGCCAGCTGCAACCAGCCAGAAGCAGGCTGCCAACGATCAACGTTTTGCTGGCACCAAATCTGTCGGCAGCCAGCCCGGAGCAGATACAACCAACCAGTAACATCACCGTTGCGAGGCTGTTAGCCTGAAGCGCCGACGCTGCCGCAATGCCAAACTGTTTTTGTAACAGGGTGGGCGTCATCAGGATCACCACCACAATTCCTGCTGACAGCAGCCAGGTCAGCAGCATGCTTATCGCGACCTCTTTTTTGCAGTTCAGAATGACCGTTTTGAGGGGAAGCTCAGCAGCCAGCGCTTTACGTGACTGCATTTCGACAAAGATTGGCGTTTCATGCAGCCAGCGGCGCAAATAGAGGGCAATAAAACCAAATACGCCGCCCAGCAGGAACGGGATGCGCCAGCCGCCTTCAGCAATCCCCTCAGCCCCCAGGGTGGTGTTAACAAGGGTCGCCACAACTGAGCCAAGCAGGATGCCCGCGGTGAGTCCCGCAGTCAGCGTACCGCAGGCGAAGCCGATGCGTTTTTCCGGAACATGTTCAGCCACAAATACCCAGGCGCCCGGCACTTCTCCGCCAATCGCCGCCCCCTGCAAAACGCGCAGCAGCAACAGCAGGATCGGCGCGGCAATGCCAAGCGTGGCATAGGTTGGCAGCAGCCCCATCGCCAGCGTAGGCAGAGCCATCAGCAGAATGCTGAGACTGAACATTTTCTTACGGCCCTGGCTGTCACCAAAATGGGCCATGATCAGGCCGCCTAACGGGCGCGCCAGATAGCCTGCGGCGAAAATGGCAAACGTCTGGAGCTGGCGCAGCCAGTCAGGGATATCGGCAGGGAAAAAGAGGTCGCCAATTACGGCGGCAAAAAAGACAAAAATAATGAAGTCGTAGAACTCCAGCGCGCCGCCCAGCGCCGCCAGAGAGAGGGTTTTATAATCCTGTCGGTTTAACCGACGCGCGTTATCGGGAGGCATAATTATTCAGGCATATCCAGAAGTAGAAGAAAAAAGTATAGTCCGCCAATGTAAAGCTATGCGTACTATACCGTTCATTCTCTGCCACACCAGCGCCGCTGGATCTTATGCCTGAATTACGCCATTTTTAGCCGTTTGTTTCGCGCCTGGCACTTTTGGGACGAAAAGCTGCTACTACCGCCTCATGCGTTTCCACATAAGGGCCTTCCAGCAGCTGAATACAGTAAGGCACGCTGGCAAAAATGCCGTGAACTTTGGTTTTACCCTCCGCATCCTTAAGCCCTTCCAGCGTCTCATGAATCGATTTTGGCTGGCCCGGAAGGTTAATGATCAGTGACTGTTTGCGGATCACCCCTACCTGACGGGAGAGGATTGCTGTAGGCACAAAGTTAAGGCTAATCTGGCGCATCTGTTCGCCAAAACCCGGCATCTCGCGGTCAGCAATGGCCAGCGTCGCATCGGGCGTCACATCACGACGAGCCGGGCCGGTTCCGCCCGTCGTCAGCACCAGAGAGCAGAATAATTCATCTACCAGTTCGCAGATGGCCTGCTCAATCATCGGCTGTTCATCCGGCACCAGTCGCTTTTCAATGGTAAACGGCGTAGCCAGCGCCTGCGAAAGCCAGGCCTCAAGCGCAGGCAAGCCCTGATCCTGATAGATGCCGTTGGCGGCGCGATCGGAAACCGAAATCAATCCTATACGTAGTGTATTCATCGTGTCGTCACTGTAGTTACGGCCACGCTTTAAGGGCGGACGCGGGTATCGGGGGAGATAAGAGGGAAGGATAAACTATTGCAAAGCGGGATGTACAGCGAGTGAAAAGAGTGGCTGGTGTGCCAGCCACTCTCAGAGGGTTACAGCAGCTCGGCAATCATCTTGTCGAGTTTGGCCTGGTCGAGCGCAAAGTTACGAATGCCCTGAGCCAGTTTATCCACTGCCATCGGATCCTGGTTGTGCTGCCACAGGAACTCAGATTCAGTCATCTTCGCCGGACGCGCTTTCACTTCGCCAGCCCAGGAGAGTTTAGGCTCCAGCGTACCTTCAGTTTCCGCCAGCTCTTTCAGCAGGGCCGGGGAGATGGTCAGACGGTCGCAACCAGCCAGCTCAATGATTTCGCCTACGTTACGGAAGCTGGCACCCATCACCACCGTTTCATAGCCGTGCTGCTTGTAGTATTCATAGATTTCAGACACGGAAACCACGCCCGGATCTTCATGCGGCGCGTACTCTTTCTTGTCGGTATTCGCTTTGTACCAGTCCAGAATACGACCAACGAAAGGTGAAATCAGGTAGACGCCAGCTTCCGCACAGGCACGAGCCTGAGCGAAGGAGAACAGCAGCGTCAGGTTACAGTTGATCCCTTCTTTCTCCAGCTGCTCAGCGGCACGGATGCCCTGCCAGGTGGATGCCAGTTTGATCAGGATACGGTCGTTGCTGATGCCCGCGTCGTTATAGAGCTTGATCAGGGAGCGGGCTTTTTCAATGCTGCCTTCAGTATCGTAAGAGAGGCGCGCATCAACTTCAGTGGAAATGCGGCCCGGCACCAGCTTCAGGATTTCCAGACCGATATTAACGGCCAGCTTATCCGCGGCAAAGTTGATCTGCTCTTCTTTTTTACTGCTCTGATCGCGCGCCCAGCTCACAGCATCATCAATCAGCTTGCGGTATTCAGGGATCTGCGCGGCGCTCAGGATCAGGGAAGGGTTAGTGGTCGCATCTTGCGGCTTATAGAGCTTCATCGCTGCAATGTCACCGGTGTCGGCAACAACGGTAGTGAGTTGACGCAGGGAAGTCAGTTTGTCCGTCATGGTTGTCATTCTCATCAGAGTGTAGAGTATCGGGTTCTTGAAATTCTCTGCCACGGATAATATCACGCGAAACCCGCCATGCAAGGTAAGGTTTCCCGCAGGCCACGCAGTGCTAAATTGTGGATAAATGCGCAGAGAAATCAGCTGAAGCGATGACAGCGATTACTCCTTTCATCGCGCGTTTTTTGCTAAAGTAGCGCGCTACTTCAGCTTATTTATACAAGGACTCAGGCATGTTGATGGTTATCTCCCCAGCCAAAACGCTGGATTTTGACAGCCCGCTGGCGACCAGACGCTTTACCCAACCGGCGCTGCTGGATGATTCCCAGAAACTGATTGAGATTGCGCGGCAGCTCACGCCGGCCCAAATCGGCTCGTTGATGAGCATCAGCGATAAGCTGGCGGAACTGAATGCCAACCGCTTCAACGACTGGCATCCCCCTTTTACGCCAGAAAATGCTCGCCAGGCCATTCTGGCGTTCAAAGGTGATGTCTATACCGGCCTACAGGCGGAAACCTTTAGCGAGAAAGAGTTCGATTTTGCCCAGCAGCATCTGCGTATGCTTTCCGGCCTTTATGGCCTGCTGCGGCCGCTGGATTTAATGCAGCCTTACCGGCTGGAAATGGGCATCAGGCTGGAAAACCCAGCCGGGAAAGATCTCTACGCTTTTTGGGGCGACAGGCTGACTGAAGCGCTGAACGCTGCGCTGGCCGAACAGGGTGATGATGTGCTGATCAACCTGGCTTCCGACGAATATTTCAGAGCGCTGAAGCCGAAACAGCTCAATGGCCGCATTATCAAACCGGTATTCCTTGATGAGAAGAATGGTAAATTCAAAGTTATCAGCTTCTACGCCAAAAAAGCGCGTGGCCTGATGAGTCGCTATGTCATCCAGCAGGGTCTGACGAAACCCGACCAGCTGAAAAACTTTGCTGTTGCTGGCTACGCCTATTCGGCTGAAGAGAGTAATGAAACCGATCTGGTCTTTAAACGCCGCGAACAGCCATAACTTCTGCCAATAGATCGGGCGGCGCAGCGCCCTTTTGCGCCGCAAAACACCCCCTTTTTTCCTCCAGCCATAGCCTTTTTTTATAAGCCCTTTTGTGACAGAACCATTACAACCTGCGGGTCACTCAAGGCGTAATCAGCTATGGGGGAAGAGTATGGATCAGCAGGGGTTAGAGAGAACCATTCGCGATCGGATGTGGCAGGCCAGCCATCAGCAGGATAAGAGCGTCCGGACAGACGGCTGGCAAAATCCTCTGCCAGATTCAGCCAAAGCGTGGCTGATGGCCGCAGCGGCGCAGTTTGGTGTGGATGAGGCGCAGCAGCAGCAGTTTGCCTCCACCGGTTTGATCCGGCTGGATGCGCTGCACTTGATCCTGATTTGTCAGAGCGAGAAGCCGGTGCCGATGTGGCTGGCGGTTGGCATTCTTCCTGAGCCAGAGGCGCTTCATCCTGAGGTCTGGCAGGAAGCGCTACTCAGAACCAACGATGTGGCAATGGCGATGAACGGTATCAGCCTTTCTCTCGATCCGCAGGGTTCAGCCCTGCTGACCAGGCCGCTGGCGTTTGATCTGCCCGGCCAGCCGGATGCGCTGGCGGGCGTGATGAATGATTTCAATTCACTCGCTTCAAGTCTTATTGACCTGCTGCTTTCGCTGGGTCAGCCACAGACGACAGGTGCGCCAGAAGAAGTGCCCCCGCTTCCCGGCTGGATTGCTGGCTGGCAGCAGCAGTTAGCGGAGCGCATGGATGCGTTGTCCAGGGAGGCCCTCACCACTGACTGGCACTATCCCCTTCTGCAACAAACTTTCACCCTGTTGGGCCTGGCGCGGGAAAGCTATCTGCTGGAGGGCTGCTTCTGCAAATTATCCTTCCCGGAACGGCCACTCTCTGTGCTTGCCGACGGCGATCGCCGCCACCTGTTGATCTCTGCGCCGCTGGATCTGGAGATATCTCCAGGCGATGAGCAACGACACTATCTGGTTGCCAACCAGGAGCTTCGGCTGTTCACGCACTGCTCGCTGACCTTGTGCGGCGAGAGGATCTGCCTGGTCAGCCGCTGGGATTCGCTGGGGCTGGAGGCAGCCGATCTCGCCGGCTGGCTGGCCGACTTTATGACGCTTACCGTGGCGTTTGATCGCCGTCACCAGAGTGCTGCCTGAACTGAGGAGATACGCCATGAATCATTCAATTCAACAGGTTCCCGGTCAGTTTCAGATGACCAGGCCCGGTTCACGCGGCGATGAGGAGAGCGGCCCCCGGCCCGACCACAGCTCCGGGCGCGCCGCCAGGGCCGCCGCCAGCGCAGGGAAGTTTTTCTCCGGCCTGGCGGAAGGGAGCAGCGCGCTTGTGGGCCAGGGATCCACTGCCGCCTGGAACGGCATAAAATATGGAGGAAATGCTGCCTGGGGCAGCACGAAAACGGTGGGAAGTGCCACCTGGAGTGGCGTCAAAACTGGCGGCAACCTGGCTTTAACCGGTGCCAGGATAGCGGGTAACGCCGGGCTGAAAGGGGCGAAATCAGCCGGAACAACAGGTTGGAATGACACCAAATCATCGGCTGTTGCCCTGGGTAAATTCACCCTGGCTCCGCTGCAAAATAAGGCCTGGGGCGCGTTGGGCGGTCATGCTTTGCAGCAGATGATTACCTGCGGATTGCCCACCATGATGCGCGAAGAGGCTTTTATCGAAGCCTACAATATGCTGTTGCCCCATCTGGCAGAAAAACATCCTGCGGCTGCCGTCGGCCTACAGGCTGCCGTCTCGCTTGCCAATATTGCGGCTCAAATCCATATCCGTGAACCCCGTCTGGCAAGGGATCCGCAGCACAATCAGGTAGCGGTGCGCGGGCAGTTTGGCCTCAGCCCCGAGGGGGCAGAGGTGATGCGCCGCGATAAGCCCGCGGAATGGAATCGGCTCAGCGCACAAACGCAAACCGACTCAAAACGCGTGACCGGGCAGCAGATTGCCGCTGAACTGATGAATGTAGGCATGTCGCTGGCGGGTGCGCTGACCGGCAATCCCGGCCTGACGGCGCGGGTGCTCAGTACACAGTTGCGTAATGTTATCTACGCCGGTACGCGGGAATCTTTGCAGGCCACCGGCAGCATGGTCGCTTCCCGTGACGGCAAAGCCAGCTACGGCGTCAGCGATGACAATATGAGCACCAATGGCGCCTGGTACACGCTGAATACTCTGGCGATGGGCATGCTACAGGATGGTCTGATACAGAAGGCGCTGCCGAAAGGTTATACCGTCTCCGGCCCGGAGATCCGCGATGCGGCAGGCAAGCCGTTAAGCGGTAAAGCGCTGCATGAGATGGGGGCTATCGTCTCCGCGCTTCGCGCCGCCTGTAATACGGTGATTGAAACCGGCGACGCTTTTTTAGGTAAGCATTACGATGCTAAACAGGTTGGCGATGGGCAAAAGCTCTCCCCTTCCCTGCCGATGAAAGATTATGGTCGCCTGCTGGACCACTCCATTGCCCGTCTTAGCTGGAATAATTTTGCCAACGGCAGCACGCTGGCTTCCCAGCAGATTATGGCTGCCCTGACCAAAGGGAAGATGTCGCCGCTGCTTTCCAGCCTGTTCAACAATGCCGGAACCGCCGCCGCGTTTGGGCTGACCTATAAGGTGGTAAACCAGATTTATCAGGCACACAGCAAGGTTCGTGGTGCCGTTGCCGCAGAGAGTCAGGCCAGCGCCACGACCAGCAGCCAGGCTCCGCTCACTGCCTCCGCTGGTGCAACCAACACGGGCAATCAGAATGCGGCCAGGCTTACCGCCGCACCAGGAGACCAGCCCACGGGCGCGCTGGCCTCATCGGGGCAAAATCCCACAGGTAATTCATCAGCCGTGGCAACAGGCGGTGGCCGCTCATCAGCTACAGCACAGCAGAGGATGACTGGGGGATCAGACAGCTGAAAAAACGGCCCATGCAGGGCCGTTGGAGATCGTTGAAGCTGTATGGGTTACTTATGCAGCAGGAAATCACGCAGCGCGGCAAAATCCGCTGCCATCTTGTGCGACAGCAGCGGCAGGTTAGCGCGGTCCGCCAGCTCCTGAGGAACAGGCAGCTTGCGGTCGAGGATCTCTTCCACGCTTTCGATAAACTTAGCCGGATGCGCGGTGCCCAGAAACAGGCCAAACTCCCCTTCCTGCAACTGATCGCGCAGCATACGGTAAGCGATGGCCGCGTGAGGTTCAGAGATATACCCCAGGTCGGCCAGCTCGCGCATGGTCGCTTTGGTGGTTTCATCATCCACCGCGCCATAGCCCAGCTCCGTGAGTTTCCACGCCTTACGGCGGAAAATCTCTTCCACACGCGGCCAGTTGTTTGGCTGGCTGACGTCCATGGCGTTTGACAGAGTGGAGACGGTGGCGTTAGGCAGCCATTCGCTGTTCACCAGAAAACGCGGCACGGTGTCGTTGGCGTTGGTTGCTGCGATAAAGCGCTTCACCGGCAGGCCAAGAGACTTCGCCAGCAGGCCCGCCGTCAGGTCGCCAAAGTTACCGCTTGGAACAGAGATCACCAGCTGATTGCGCTTCTCCTGCGGCAGTTGAGCAACCGCTTCAAAGTAGTAGCAAATCTGCGCCAGCAGGCGGCTGATGTTGATGGAGTTAGCGGAGTTCAGGCCAATGGTTTTTTTCAGCGGCTCATCATCAAACGCCTGCTTCACCAGGGACTGACAGGCGTCAAAGTCCCCCTCAATGGCGATAGTCTGGATGTTGCCACCCAGGGTACAGAACAGTTTTTCCTGCAACGGGCTGATTTTGCCCTGAGGATAGAGGATCACTACCCGTACGTTATCCATACCGTAGAAAGCATGGGCAACCGCTGCGCCGGTATCTCCGGAGGTGGCGGTAAGAATAGTAATTTTCTCATCGGCTCCGCTGACATAGGAGAGCATCTGCGCCATAAAGCGGCCACCGAAGTCCTTAAAGGCCAGCGTTGGCCCATGGAACAGCTCCAGTGCGGAGATATCATCAGTGACTTTTTCTACCGGTGCCGGGAAGCTGAAGGCCGTTTTCAGGCGATCGTGCAGCTGATGCGGCGCAATTTCATCACCAATATAAGCAGAGAGAATTTTGCTGCTGCGGGTAACGAAATCCATTTCCAGCATCTCATCGATGTCGGTGAGTTCAAACTCCGGCAGCTCCAGCGGAAAGAACAGCCCCTGCTGGCTACCCAGACCCTGTTTAACGGCCTGCGAGAAGCTGACCTGCTCGTTGTGATCCTTCAGATTATACAGTTTCATGCGTTATCCCAGTTTACGTGCGCCTGCCGTATCGATACGACAGATGTGAACGAAGCCTTCATCATTTTGCAGATAGTGCTGGCTGAGCCAGTCAGCCATGCGCTGTGCGGTGTCCGGTTGGTCACAAACCGCGAACAGCGTAGGGCCGGAACCCGAAATGCCACAGGCCAGCGCGCCAATATCCTGCGCAGCCTGGCGAGCCTCGGCAAACCCCGGTAAGAGTTTGGTGCGGTAAGGCTCGGCGATCACATCGCGCATCAGCTTTGCCGCCAGCGCCGGCTGCTGCGTGTGGCAGGCATGAATAAACCCACCCAGGTAGCGACCATGCTTGATAATCTCTTCTTTACGGTACTGCGCGGGCAGAATAGCGCGCGCTTCCGCCGTAGAAACCTTGATGCCGGGGTAAGCCATCACCCACAGCCACTGATCAAAGCCTGGCACCTGCTGACTGATAATCCCATTTTCCTCCAGCATCAGCTGAATGCCGCCGAGGAAGCACGGGGCGACATTATCATAATGCACGCTGCCGGAAATCCGCCCTTCCAGCTCGCCCATCAGCGACAGCAGTTCTGTGTCGCTCAGCGGCTTGCCGCAGTGTTCGTTCATCGCCATCAAACCCGCCACTACGGAGCAGGCGCTGGAGCCGAGGCCCGATCCGATCGGCATATTTTTTTCCAGCGTCATCGCCACCGGCACGCGCTTGCCAATCGCTTCACAGAAGCGATCCCAGCATTGCCAGACGATGTTCTCTTCTGCTTTATCAGGCAGCTTGCTGACAAAGCGCCCCTCGTTGCGCAGGCTGAATTCGCTGGCTGCCTCCACCGTGACGCAATCCCCTAACAGGGAGCCGTCCACCGGTGATACTGCCGCACCCAGTACATCAAAGCCCACGCTGACGTTGCCAATTGAGGCAGGGGCATAAATCTTGACCATTCTTAAACTCCCAACTTCCATGACAAGGTGCGTAACAGGTCGGCAAATACGCCTGCTGCGGTCACATCGTTACCCGCGCCATAGCCCCTGAGTACCAGCGGGATTGGCTGATAGTAGCGGCTGTAGAACGCCAGGGCGTTCTCGCCATTTTTCACTTTATACAGCGGATCGTTGCCGTCCACGGCATCAATTTTCACCCGGCAGCGCCCGCCTTCTTCAATGGCGCCGACAAAGCGCAGCACTTTGCCCTCTTCACGAGCTTGTGACACGCGGGAAGCAAACGCCTCATCCAGCTCCGGCAGGCGCGCCATAAAGGCTTCCACATCCGTTATCGCGGTGAGTTCTTCCGGCAGCACGGCCTCAATCTCGATGTCGCTCAGCTCCAGTTGATAACCTGCTTCGCGGGCTAAAATCAGCAGCTTACGCGCCACGTCCATACCGGAGAGGTCGTCACGCGGATCCGGCTCCGTAAAGCTCAGTTCCCGCGCCGTTTTGGTGGCTTCAGAAAGCGATACGCCCTCATCCAGCTTGCCAAAAATATAGGAGAGCGAACCGGACAAAATACCGGAGAAGCGCAGCAGTTCGTCACCCGCATTCAGCAGATTTTGCAGGTTTTCGATAACCGGCAATCCCGCACCTACGTTGGTGTCGTAAAGGAACTTACGGCGCGACTTCGCGGCGGCGGCACGCATCTGCTGATAGTAATTGTATGAAGAGGTATTGGCCTTTTTATTCGGCGTGACCACATGGAAACCTTCAGCGAGGAAATCAGCATACTGATCGGCCACTGCCTGGCTGGAGGTACAATCCACAATCACCGGATTAAGCAAATGGTACTCTTTCACCAGCCGGATCAGTCGCCCCAGATTGAAGGGTTCAGTGGCTTGTGCCAGCGACGCCTTCCAGTTCTCCAGCGGAATACCGTGCACGTTGGTCAGCAGCGCTTTTGAATTAGCAATGCCACAGACGCGGAGATCGATATGCTTATTCTTCAGCCAGGTCTGCTGACGGTGAAGCTGGTCGATCAACGCTGCACCCACGCCGCCGACGCCAATGACGAAGACTTCGATAACCTGATCGGTAGCGAACAGCATCTGGTGCACCACGCGTACGCCGGTAGTGGCCTGGTCATTATCGACCACCACAGAAATAGAGCGTTCGGAAGATCCCTGAGCGATAGCAACGATATTGATATTGGCTCTCGCCAGCGCCGAGAAGAATTTGGCAGAGATGCCGCGCAGGGTACGCATACCGTCACCCACCACGGAGATCACCGCCAGGTGCTCCATCACGTCCAGCGGCTCAAGCAGGCCATCCTTCAGCTCCAGGTAGAACTCCTCTTCCAGCACCCGACGGGCGCGGGCTTGATCGCTTTGCGGCACGCAGAAGCTGATGCTGTATTCGGAAGAGGATTGGGTAATCAACACCACGGAGATGCCGCTGCGTGACATTGCGGCAAAGACTCTGGCAGCCATACCCACCATCCCTTTCATCCCAGGGCCGGAGACGTTAAACATCGCCATGTTATTCAGGTTGGTGATGCCTTTAACCGGGTTGTCTTCATCTGAGCTGTCGCCACCGATAAGGGTGCCGGGCGCCTGCGGATTGGCTGTGTTTTTGATCAGGCAAGGGATCTGGAACTGGGCAATAGGGGCAATGGTGCGCGGATGCAGAACCTTAGCGCCAAAATAGGAAAGCTCCATCGCTTCCTGATAGGACATCGACTTCAGCAGCCGGGCGTCGGGCACCTGACGGGGATCGCAGGTATAGACGCCATCGACGTCAGTCCAGATTTCACAGCAGTCTGCCCGCAGGCAGGCGGCCAGTACGGCGGCGGAGTAGTCTGAACCATTGCGTCCCAGCACCACCAGCTCACCCTTATCATTACCGGCGGTAAATCCGGCCATCAGGATCATATTCTCAGCAGGGATCTGGCTGGCGACGATGCGGCGAGTGGATTCAGGAATATCCACGGTGGATTCGAGATAGTGGCCCACAGCCAGCAATTTTTCTACCGGATCGATAACGGTGACGCCATGTCCACGGGCCAGCAGCAGCGCTTCCATTATCGCAATTGAGAGCTTTTCGCCGCGACAGATGATCGCCGCATTGACGCTGTCCGGGCACTGCCCCAGCAGGCCGATACCGTGCAGGATCTGCTTAAGCTGTGCGAATTCCTGATCGACAACCGCTTTCAGGCTGTCGTAGTGAAAACCAGGCTGCGCTTCTGCCAGGCCTTTCAGCAGTGAGGAGAAAATGTTTTCCGCGTCGCTGATATTGGGTAAGGCATCCTGACCGCTGATGGTTTTTTCAATCATCGCCACCAGATGGTTAGTGATTTTCGCTGGCGCGGACAATACGGTAGCAACCTGTCCCTGCTTAGCATTACTTTCCAGAATGTCAGCCACGCGCAAGAATCGTTCCGCATTGGCTACTGAGGTTCCACCGAATTTCAGCACTCGCATTATCAACATCTCCTGAATTTTTGCCGAAAAAAAAGCCCGCACTGTTCAGGTGCGGGCTTTTTTTTGATTTTTCCTTTATGCGTCAGCCCGCACCGTTACCTGGGGTAATGGTGGTGGTAATAATGATTGTTGTCATCAGGCTTTGTTTGCGCATTTTAGATTTATCGTCTGTCTGTCTTTGAATTCTGTCGGCTTTCAGAAGTAAAGCAAACCGCCAGCCAAGTCAATTTTTTTATCTTCTGGCGGCGGCCGCTATTCCCATCAACCCACGGGGGATTTAAAGCAAAAACAGGTCCATTCTGTTAGTGGCCGAAATAAACCCAGTAAGTCTCACTACTGTGGCGCTATTATTCAGCTTTTTTATCTATAAGTTTTTTTTCTACATCGTGCAGCAGGCGGTGCAGCATCGCGCTGTCGCGCTGTTCCAGCAGGCCCAGACGCTGAGAGAGCCACTCTGCCAGCTTACGGTCATTACTGACTTCAAGCCGTGTAAGCAGCCGATCGAGCCTCTGGCGCAAGGCCGTTAATTGCAGGGCGTCAGCCGGAGCCTCTTTAGAGGCGCTTACCTGCCGGAGAGCAGAAAGTTGATAACAGTAGACCATCACCGCCTGCCCCAGATTCAGCGAGGGATAGTCTGCCGCCATCGGGATACCGGTTAACAGATCCACCAGCTCAAGCTCTTCATTGGTCAGACCGGTGTCTTCGCGGCCAAACACCAGCGCCACGCTACTGACCCACTGCTGCTTCTCTTCTATTATCGTTTCTACCTGTTGAGGCGTGGCGTAATAGCGGAACTTTGCCCGGCTGCGGGCGGTGGTGGCGATGCTGAAATCGATATCTGCGAGCGCATCGGCCAGCGTCTCCCAGTGGGTAATACCGTCCAGAATCTCCCCTGCACCATGCGCTACCCAGCGTGCCGCAGGTTCAAGATAAGCCTGGCTGTTGACGATCCGCAATTCATCAAACCCCATGGTTTTCATGGCCCGGGCGGCCGCGCCAATATTTTCTGGTCGGTGCGGAGAAACAAGAATCAAAGGAAAACGCATAACGTCCTTAATCAGATAGCCTGGAACGTGGCTTCACGCCGCAGGATGTAAAAATAAGCCGGTTGATAGCAACAAATACATAACATTTCAGGTGCATAGTGTAACTGGGCATAATCAAATTATATGATGGCTTTGCACTGAATACCTTAATAAAAACAATTATCAAGGTATAAAGCCATATGCTTCAAGGCATTATCAAATGTTAAATTTGCTGCCGATATCTTTTCGGGCGTCAGCTTTGTTACGGCTAAAAAGAGCATATTTGTGAGCTAAGCTGGCATTCTGGTAAGAGTTTTTCACAAAACGGTTAACGTGCTACAATTGGTTTGATATAAGTCAAGTTAGCGTCGTTTATTACATTTTGGCCAGGTCTTGTACTGTTATATTGCTGTTAATGCGGTTAAGATATACCCCCATTTTTAAGCGTGCCGGGACAGGGTGCAACCACGATTTACAGGATGCGCAGCCTGGTCTTTAATGACTCAAGAACATATTCTGTACAGCTGTTGTTTCTCTACCCGATAACAACCCTGCTTTATCTGGTTTCTTTACAGCTGTATGCCCTGTTTCGATTTTGTTGGCAATTTTAGGTAGCGAACACATGCAGACCCCGCACATACTTATCGTTGAAGATGAATTAGTGACTCGCAATACTCTCAAAAGTATTTTTGAGGCCGAAGGCTACATGGTTCATGAAGCTACGGACGGTGCTGAGATGCACCATATATTGACCGAGAATGACATCAACCTGGTGATTATGGATATCAACCTGCCTGGGAAAAACGGTCTGCTGCTGGCTCGTGAACTTCGCGAACAGGCGAACGTTGCCCTGATGTTCCTGACGGGTCGTGATAACGAAGTGGATAAAATCCTGGGCCTGGAAATCGGCGCTGATGACTACATCACCAAGCCGTTTAACCCGCGTGAGCTGACTATCCGCGCGCGCAACCTGCTTTCGCGGACCATGAATCTGGCGCCGCACAGCGAAGAGCGCAAGCTGGTTGAGAGCTATCGCTTTAATGGCTGGGAGCTGGACATCAACAGCCGCTCGCTGGTCAGCCCACAGGGAGAGCAGTATAAACTGCCCCGCAGCGAGTTCCGCGCGATGCTGCACTTCTGTGAGAACCCTGGCAAAATCCAGACCCGTGCTGATTTACTGAAAAAAATGACTGGCCGTGAGTTAAAGCCGCATGACCGTACGGTTGATGTAACCATTCGTCGCATCCGTAAGCATTTTGAATCCACGCCGGATACGCCAGAGATCATCGCCACCATTCATGGCGAAGGCTACCGCTTCTGTGGCGATTTGCAGGATTAAACCCACTCAGCCTGTGCTATAAAGGGCCGGAATTCCGGCCCTTTTCTTTGCAGCACGTTATTTCCACGGCATAATAGGGACTGCGCTCAGGGCGTTCTTAGGCGAACCATCCACCACTTTATCGGAATAGCTCAGATAGATCAGTGCATTACGTTTTTGATCGTAAAACCGCACCACCTGTAGCTTTTTAAAGACCAGTGAAGTCCGCTTACGGAAGACCACCTCGCCTTCAGCTTTGCCTTTGGCAATTTTATCGCTCAGTTCAACCGGCCCTATCTGCTGACAGGAAATGGCTGCGTCAGAAGTGTCTTCAGCTAAACCGAGACCTCCTTTAATGCCGCCGGTTTTGGCCCGACTGATATAGCAGGTGACATTTTTTACCTCTGGATCATCAAAGGCTTCCACCACAATCTTATGATCGGGGCCGAAGACTTTGAAGACAGTATCCACGGAACCAACCTGCTCAGCGCGTGCTGCCATTGACGTTAAAATTACCGACGTGACTATTAACAATTTTTTCATTGTCATAACGTTACCATTGCTTAGAAAATAGATGACATTGTAAGGTAACCTCTTCAGGTACTCGCCGCATGGTAACACCTCCCCGCGGTTTGATGTGTATGGCAGAGGCTATTTATCAGTTCTACAGGCAGTACGTTATATGAGTCAGTAGTGGAATTTTTCCCTGCACCACTTTTATCAGGTAAGGATGATTTATGGATCAAGCCGGTATCATTCGCGATTTGCTTGTCTGGCTTGAAAGCCACCTCGATCAGCCGTTGTCTCTCGACAACGTGGCGACCAAGGCTGGTTATTCAAAATGGCATTTGCAAAGAATGTTTAAGGAAGTCACCGGTCATGCGATTGGCGCCTATATTCGTGCACGGCGCCTCTCTAAGGCTGCGGTGGCGCTTCGCCTGACCAGCCGTCCGATTCTGGACATTGCCCTACAGTATCGTTTCGATTCTCAGCAGACGTTTACCAGGGCATTCAAAAAACAGTTTAACCAGACGCCCGCCTGGTATCGCCGCTCTTCTGACTGGAATTCTTTCGGCCTGCGTCCCCCGATCCGTCTGGATGATTATCGCCTCCCGGAAGCGGCCTATATTACGCTGCCAGAAACTGTGCTGGTTGGTCAGACGCAGAGCTATACCTGCACGCTGGAGCAGATCTCCAGCGCCCGCGACGAAATGCGGTTGCACTTCTGGCGGCAGTTCCTGACGGAAACCGATATGATCCCGCCCGTGCTCTATGGCCTGCACCAGTCTCGCCCCAGCATGGAGAAGGATGATGAGCAGGAAATTCTCTACACCACGGCGGTGCCAATGGACCAGCTTTCACAAGCGATGCAGTCCACGCAAACGGTGCTGCTGGAGGGAGGAGAATATGTGCAGTTTTTCTACGAAGGGCCTCGCGCCAGTTTGCAGGAGTTCATTCTGCTGATCTACGGCACCTGTATGCCAATGCTACAGCTGACCCGACGTCATGGGCAGGATATTGAACGCTTCCTGACGGATGGCGGCAAGAAACGCGCGGAGCCGCCAGTGGATATCCGTTGCGAATACCTGATCCCCATTCGCAGCACTACGGAAACGGTCACGGCATAATATATCGGGCAGAACTTCTTTCTGCCCGCTGCCACAATCGTAAGCGTGTATAGCTGCTGTCAGAGGCGGCCTCGCTCGCTCCGCCCTCTTTACAGCACTCTTAACGCTGTAGTTCGTCCAGCGCAGGCTGGTCGAGATGCGAAATGTCTCCCGCCGTCTCCACTACCCAGCCTTCCGCCAGCCAGGCGCTTTGCTGGTGATCCACACGGGAGATGGAGCAGTTCCGCAGACGCAGACGGCGTTCCGCATGGGCCGGCAGGCCCAACAGCGTACTTACCAGTACGCCCAGCGCCATGCCGTGACTGACAATCAGCGGGCGGCTGCCCTCAGGCAGTTCCAGACAGGCATTCAGCGCCTGCTGCATGCGCTCTGCTAACTCGGTCATCGACTCGCCCTGAGGAATACGACCGTTTTCGGTCCCGTCGACCAGCGTTTTGCGCCAGCTCTCCTCCTCCTCACTCAGCTCGTCCAGCGGACGCTGCTCCAGCACCCCCATATTCAGCTCACGCAGCCGTGGGTCGAGCTTTACGCCGCAACCACAGGCATCTGCAATAATTTCCGCCGTGTGTCTGGTTCGCCCCAAATCACTGGAAATAACGTGGGTGATGCCGAGGTGTTTCATCCGCTCCCCCACCTGATGTGCCTGCTGCACTCCTTTCTCTGTCAGCGCGCTGTCCGACTGTCCCTGAATGCGTCGCGCTGCATTCCAAAGCGTTTCTCCGTGGCGAACAAGGTAGACCTGTAACATGCGATTTTCCGTTATACTGCGACAAATTTGCCTGAAGGGTTCAAACAATTATGTACCATGTTGTCGCTGCCACCATCAATCCAGCCAAAATTAAGGCAATTTCTCAAGCATTCAGCGATGTATTCGGTGAGGGATCCTGCCATATAGAGGGTGTCGAGGTCGACAGCGGCGTGGCCGCGCAGCCGGTTACAAACGTTGAAACGAGAACTGGCGCACGTCACCGCGTGATGAATGCCCGTCAGGTTCGGCCTGAGGCGGACTTTTGGGTCGCCATTGAAGCGGGGATTGAAGAGGATAGCGCCTTTGCCTGGATGGTGATTGAAAACCACAAGCTGCGCGGTGAGTCGCGTTCTGCCAGCTTCACCCTGCCCGCTATTGTGATGAAAGGTATTCATGAAGGCCGTGAACTGGGTGAAGAGATGGCCAGACTCACCGGCATTGAGAATATCAAGCACAAAGGCGGCGCTATCGGCGCTTTTACGGCAGGGCTGCTGACGCGCACCAGCGTCTATCATCAGGCGCTGATCCTGGCGCTCTGCCCGTTTCATAATGATATCTACCAGATGAAGCCTGGGGCAGAGTCAGACTTTATCTGACCCTGTCAGCAGCTGCGCTTCCAGCCACGCCTTCAACGCTGGCGGCGCGCTTTTCAGGCTGTTAGAGCCGCGCGTGATGGTAGCGATGCCCACGCCGAGATCGTTTTTCAGCTCGCGCTGGCTCAGCTCACCCCGCATCAGCTCTTCAATGATCCGCAGCCGGGTGCCCAGCGCCTCGCGTTCGTCTGGCGTCATCATCAATTGCAGCAGCGGCAGATGTAATCCATTGCCAAAGGCACGTTGCAGCAGCGTCACAAAACGCTGCCACTCTTCATTGTGCGGTTCCATGGTGACAGGAATGGAAGATTCGCTCATAGGTAGCCCATACTATTTAACTAGTACAGTAGCATAGCATAGCCCTGAGGGGATCAGTAGCGCCGTTCCCATTCGCCATCTGCCAGAATCTTATCCGACTTGCCCATGAAATGACGGTAATAAGCGTCGTAAGCCAGCACATTTTTCACGTAGCCGCGCGTCTCAGAGAAGGGAATGGTTTCGATAAAGGCTACGGAATCGATCCGACCTGCACTGTTACCCAGCCAGGTTTTCACCCTTGAAGGCCCTGCGTTATAGGCGGCAGACGAGAAAATACGGTTCTGACCAAACTGCTGATAGACCGACTCCAGATACTGCGTACCAATCTGAATATTGGTTTCCGGGTCCAGCAGCTGGCTGCTGTTACTGTAGCCCGGCAGGCTGTAAACCTTCACCGTGTGCTGTGCGGTAGCAGGCATCACCTGCATCAGGCCCGAAGCGCCCACCGGCGAACGCGCTTTAGGATTCCAGGCGCTCTCCTGACGGGCTATCGCCATCGCATAGCTCACAGGAATCGCCTTACCGTCAGTATAACGTTCAAACTGTTCCTGATAGGCCAGCGGGAAACGCTCTTTAAGGTTATCCCACAATTTGCCGGTAATGGTGGCCTGCACGCTCAGTACCCACCAGTTTTGTTCCCAGGCGAAACGGGCAAGCTGCTGCTGCTGAAGGCTGGGTTTGCTGGCTGTCAGATAACTCCACTCGGTACGAGCCAGGTTATCCATCCCCCAGTACATCAGCTCCCGTACGCGGGCGATTTCTGCACCCTGCGTCAGGCTGCTCTCTGGTTCAGGCGCTTTGTTTATCTGCATCTGGTAATCCTCACCCAGACGCTGCGCGGCTACCATGGGGTAGAATCCGCGCTCCTGCATCAGCGTATGAAGGATTTTCTGCGCTTCCTCTTTACGTCCCTGCTCCATCAGCAGGTCAGCCTGCCAGTATTGCCACTCATCCTTCTGTTTCGCTTCAACCGGCAGGCGGGCAATCCAGGTATTAAGTCCCCGACGATCGTTGATCCCCAGCGACATTCTTACCCGCCGTTCAATCAGAGAAGTAGAGCCGCTGCGCATCACCACATTGTCACGCCAGCGCGCCTGTTCCGGGGTCACATCATTTCCCATCAGACGCCAGGCTACGGCTTCATTAAGATCCTGCTCCTCCTGCTCACTCATCTTTTGCGCACTGACCAGAGAGGGGATCATCGCCCGCGCATTTTCTGCATCCTCACGTGCTACTTTGGCGAAGGCGAGAGAGGTAGCCTGACGGGTAAAATTGGTTGGCCCCACGGCGCGGGCAAACGTCACCACGTTCTGCGGATTGTTTTGCAAATCCATCACCGCGTTCGCCATCGTCTGGTAATCTTCCGGCAGCTGTTTAGCAAGGAAATTCACCAGGCTGGTATTCCCCTCTTTCATCGCCAGGCGGATGCGCTCCAGCGTGGTAATAGGGGTTTGCTGACCGGCAGCCTGCCAGACGTTGAACAACTTGTCGCAGGTGGCGGGCAGCGAGGTTCCGCGCAGCCAGATGCTTTTCGCCCCTTCCCAGGCAACCTGCTGTTGGCCGGTGGCCCATTTAGCGTAATACCAGTTGCAGCGCGCCGAAACGGGCTTAGGCTCCTCCGGGCTGAAGACCAGCAAGCCCCGCCAGTCTTCACGGCGAGCCAGTTCATTAACGAAGCGGGTTGAAAGAGAGCGAACCGGCGGCAGCGTAGGATAACGTTTGATAAAGGCATTTACCGCCAGACCAGTTTCCTGATCGAGATGCTGCGCAAACTCGCGGTATTCAAGATAGGGGTAGAGAGGATAGTCACGCAGCGTGGGCATCAGCTGCGCCACGGTATCCATTTGATTACTGTCCCAGGCCTGTTTGATTTCAAGATAACGACTGCGCTGGGCCTCCAGAGAGTCCGCCTGTGCCATACCTGTTACGGCCGTTAAACAAGCCCCTGCTATCCACAACTGCCACTTGTCCGCCATGACTTTCCCCACGTTACCGCCTCTCTTTATCCTGAACTTACCGAAAAACCTTCTTCATGCTAACCAGGCTTACGCACTCCTGCACGGTTCTGCACAAAAATTTACTTAACTCCGGCCCTGTAACTGATAAAAAGAGAGGGATAAAGCGTTTACGCTCATCATTCCGTTAAATTCAGTCCTCCAGAGAGAGCCTCTCCACACGTTTGAACTCACCTCTGTTATTGGTCACCCGCCCGATATTGGCAGCAATAGCCATATCATTGATGCGGTGAGGGTTCCGTCAGCAGCTTTTCCTGGCCAGGCTGTGTAAGGTTTACCGTTGCTCAGTTGTTCGCCCCTTTTTTGTTCATTCGTTGCCCGCTGAACGTGCATCCTTACCGCACTGATAATAATAAATCTTTTTAATACAGCATATTATAATGCTGGCACAGCTTTTGCTGTAGTGAATTCAATCTTGTATACCAGATGGAATTCAACTTATGGCCCTGACCACCGGATTCACCCTTAGCGACTGGCAGCAGCATTACCGGCAACAGCCGGAAGCCGTTCTCACCACGCTGGAAAGCGTGCTGGATGCTCTCTCTACGGAGGATAACGCCTGGATCTACCTCGCCACACCGGCGCAGATCCGCGCCCAGGTGGAACCGTTGCTGGCCGCCTGGCATCAGGACCCGTCGTCGCTGCCGCTGTTTGGCGTGCCGTTTGCCGTTAAAGACAATATCGATGTTGCGGGCTGGCCCACTACCGCCGCCTGTCCTGCCTTCTCTTATCAGGCTGCTGCTGACGCCACCGCCGTTGCCAACCTCAAGGCCGCCGGTGCCGTGGTAATAGGTAAAACTAACCTCGACCAGTACGCCACCGGGCTGGTCGGCACGCGATCTCCTTTTGGCGCAGTGAAAAACACCTTTAATGCTGACTATGTCAGCGGCGGCTCCAGTTCCGGTTCCGCCTCTGTGACCGCGCGCGGATTAGTCTGCTTTGCGTTGGGAACGGATACCGCCGGATCGGGGCGCGTTCCCGCTGGTTTTAACAACATTGTTGGCCTGAAGCCGACCAAAGGGTGGTTATCCGCCACGGGCGTGGTGCCCGCCTGCCGTCTTAACGATACGATCTCTCTGTTTGCCCTGACCGTTGAAGATGCATTTCTCGCCGCAAGCTGCGCGGGGGGCTACGACGCCAGCGATGCTTACTCACGCCGTAATCCGGGCCTGGCCCCTGCGGCTTTACCCGCCGCCCCTCGTCTGGCCGTACCCGCCACGCTGGAATTCTATGGCGATGTCCAGGCTCAGGCAGCCTGGGAAAAAGCTACCGCCGCGCTACAGGCTGCTGGCGCCACGCTCCATCCCATCGACTTTTCTGCCTTCCATCAGCTGGCCGAACAGCTCTATTACGGCCCCTGGGTGGCCGAGCGCACCGTTGCGGTGGGCACTATGCTGGATCGTCCCGAAGAGATGGACCCGGTGGTATACGGCATTGTCGCCAGCGGCCATAACTACAGTGCAGTTGATGCTTACAAAGCGGAATACCTGCGTGCGGAACTGAGCCGCCAGATCCAACAGACGCTCAGTCAGTTTGATGCGCTGGTGGTGCCCACCTCACCCACTATTCATACGCTGGAAGAGATGAAGCAGGAGCCGGTGCGCTTTAACTCCCAGTTTGGCACTTATACCAATTTCACCAACCTGGCGGATTTGTCCGCGCTGGCACTGCCCGGCCCGTTCCGTGAAGATGGCTTACCGGCGGGGATCACCCTGATTGCGCCCGCCTGGCATGACCGCGCGCTGGTCACTTTCGGTCAACGCTGGCAGGCCAGCCAGGCGCTCCCCCTGGGCGCAACGGGCAGGCCGACATCCACGGCTCACATAGCCCTGCCCTCCTCTTCCCTGCACGTGCGCGTGGCGGTAGTGGGCGCTCATCTCACCGGCATGCCGCTGAACCACCAGCTCACCAGCCGTGATGCGGTGCTGGTTGAAGAGACAACCACCGCAGCCTGCTACCGCCTCTATGCCCTGGCCGGCACCAAACCACCGAAGCCTGGTCTGGCGAAAGACCGCGACGGCGCGGCAATCACCGTTGAGCTGTGGGATATCCCGCTGGCGCGCTTTGGCGAATTTGTTGCGGAGATCCCGGCACCGCTGGGTATCGGCACTCTGGCGCTGGCCGATGGTCGTCAGGTGAAAGGCTTTATCTGTGAACCCGCCGTGCTGGCTGAGGCGACTGACATCACTGAATCTGGCGGCTGGCGTAACTGGCTGGCGCGCAAGGAGACCCCGAATGTTTAATACCGTTCTGATCGCCAACCGTGGCGAAATTGCCTGCCGGGCCATTCGTACTCTGAAACGCCTGGGTATTACCAGCGTGGCGGTCTACTCCGCAGCCGACAAAAATGCGCAGCATGTGAAAGATGCCGACATTGCCATCGCACTGGGTGGCGAAAAAGCCAGCGACAGCTATCTTCGCATCGATAAAATTCTGGCTGCGGCCAGCGAGACAGGCGCACAGGCGATCTGGCCCGGTTATGGCTTCCTGTCAGAAAGCCTGCCGTTTGCCGCCGCCTGTGAAGAAGCGGGCATCGCTTTCGTGGGGCCAACAGCCCGGCAGATTGGTGAGTTTGGCCTTAAGCACCGCGCCCGTGAACTGGCCGCGGTGGCAGGCGTACCGATGACACCAGGCACGCCACTGCTGGCTTCTCTTGAAGAGGCGCTTAGCGCGGCCGACACCATTGGCTATCCGGTGATGCTGAAAAGTACCGCGGGCGGCGGCGGCATTGGCCTGACACGCTGCGCGGATGCGCAAGCGCTGAGCAACGCATGGGAAAGCGTGCGCCGCCTTGGCGAACAGTTCTTCAGCGATGCTGGCGTGTTCCTGGAGCGCTGTATCGATCGCGCCCGCCACGTGGAAGTGCAGATTTTCGGCGACGGCAAAGGCAAGGTCGTGGCCCTGGGCGAGCGCGACTGCTCGCTGCAACGTCGTAACCAGAAAGTGGTGGAGGAGACTCCAGCGCCACAGCTGCCGGAGGCGACCCGCGCGGCGCTGCTGGCGTCTGCCGTAAAGCTGGGCGAGCTGGTCAGCTACCGCAGCGCGGGCACCGTAGAATATATCTATGATGCTGAACGTAATGAATTCTACTTCCTGGAAGTAAACACCCGACTCCAGGTTGAACACCCGGTAACGGAGTGCGTAACCGGGCTGGATCTGGTGGAGTGCATGCTGCGGGTTGCCGCAGATGAAGAGACAGACTGGGCGCGGCTGACGCAGCCCCCTCAGGGTGCCTCAATTGAAGTACGTATCTATGCGGAAGATCCGCTGAAGAACTTCCAGCCAAGTCCGGGCGTGCTGACAGAAGTCTGCTTCCCTGACAATGTGCGCGTCGATGGCTGGATCGATACCGGTACAGAAGTCTCTGCCTTCTACGACCCGATGATCGCCAAGCTGATCGTACACGCGGAAAATCGCGAGGCTGCGCTGAGCAAAATGCAGCAGGCGCTGAGCGAAACGCGCCTGCACGGTATCGCCACCAACCTGGATTATCTGCGGCAGGTTGTGGCGACCGAAACCTTCCGCACGGGTCAGGTCTGGACGCGCATGCTGGACAGCTTTACGCCGCTGTCGCCAGTAGTTGAAGTCGTACAGCCTGGCACCTGGAGCAGCATTCAGGATTACCCCGGCCGCCTGGGCTACTGGGATATTGGCGTGCCTCCTTCCGGCCCGATGGATGATTTTGCTTTCCGTCTGGCAAACCGCATTGTGGGCAACGCCGAAGAGGCCGCCGGGCTGGAATTTACGCTACAGGGGCCAACGCTGCGTTTTCACAGCGACACGCTGATAGCTCTGACCGGGGCGGAATGCCCTGCCACGCTGGATGGCGAGAGCGTGGCTTACTGGCAGCCGGTTGCCGTACAGGCGGGTCAGACTCTGACGCTGGGGCGTGCCCGGATGGGCTGCCGCACCTACCTGGCGGTGCGTAACGGATTTGACGTGCCGGAATATCTGGGCAGCCGTTCGACCTTTGCGCTGGGTCAGTTTGGCGGCCACGCCGGACGCACCCTGCGCGTTGCTGACATGCTGGCCATCTCTCAGCCAGCGCTGCCGGCCTGCACCACGCCCGCGCCGGCCAGTGAACCGCAGGCCGTTGATGCTTCCCTGGTGCCACGCTATGGCGACGAGTGGAAAATCGGCGTGCTGTACGGGCCACACGGCGCGCCGGACTTCTTTACCCAGCAATCTGTCGACGAATTCTTTGCTGCTGAATGGCAGGTCCACTACAACTCCAACCGTTTGGGCGTTCGGCTTGTCGGGCCGAAGCCGGGCTGGGCGCGCGCCAACGGCGGCGAAGCCGGTCTGCACCCTTCTAACGTCCATGACTGTGAATATGCCATCGGCGCGGTGAATTTTACCGGCGATTTCCCGGTGATCCTGACCCGCGACGGGCCAAGCCTGGGCGGCTTTGTCTGCCCGGTGACCATCGCCAAAGCGGAATTGTGGAAAGTCGGCCAGGTTAAACCTGGTGACCGCATTCGTTTCCACCCGATCAGTTTTGAACAGGCACAGGCTCTGGAACGGGCGCAGGCGAAAAGCGTGGAGACGCTGCATGCCACTACGCTGCCCGCTTACGAGGTGCCATCGCTGGCGGAAACCGAACTGGGTTCCGCTACCGTGCTGGCGGCCATTAAAGCCACTGCTCTCACCCCCACCGCCGTATACCGCCAGGCGGGCGATAACTACATCCTGATGGAATATGGCGACAACGTGCTGGATCTGGCCCTGCGCCTGCGCGTTCACCTGCTGATGACGGCGCTGCGCGAAACCGGCCAGCCGGGGATAGAGGAGCTGTCGCCGGGCGTGCGTTCGCTGCAAATTCGCTACGACAGCCGCATTCTCAGCCAGAAACAGCTGCTGACCCTGCTGCTCACCCTGGAGAAAGGGCTGGGTGACGTCAGCCAGATGAAAGTGCCTTCGCGCATTGTGCATATGCCGATGGCGTTTGAAGACAGCGCCACATTGGGTGCGGTAGAGCGTTACCAGCAAACGGTGCGGGCAAACGCACCGTGGCTGCCGAATAACGTTGATTTTATTCAACGAATCAACGGGCTGAGCAGCCGTGAAGCGGTTCGCCAGACGATTTTTGACGCCAGCTATCTGATCCTGGGCCTGGGGGACGTCTATCTCGGCGCGCCGTGCGCGGTGCCTGTGGATCCCCGCCACCGCCTGCTGAGTTCGAAGTACAACCCGGCACGAACCTTTACCGCAGAGGGGACGGTTGGCATTGGCGGCATGTATATGTGCATCTATGGCATGGACTCCCCTGGCGGCTATCAGCTGGTTGGGCGCACGCTGCCAATCTGGAACAAATTCCTGAAAAATGAGCAATTTGCCGCCAGCGAACCCTGGCTGCTGCACTTCTTCGACCAGGTACGCTTCTACCCGGTCAGCGAAGCGGAGCTGGATGTGCTGCGCGAAGATTTCCGCGAAGGCCGCGCCACTCTCACTATCGAAGAGACGGTGTTCGATTTCGCCGAACATACGCGCTTCCTTAGCGAAAATGTCGGGTCTGTTGCTGAATTCCGCGCCAGCCAGGCCAAAGCCTTCGAGACTGAAGTGGCCCTGTGGGCGCAGGAAGAGGAAGGCGCCCCGCTGACCAGCGAAGGAATATCAGAGCCGGAAGCGGCAGAAGATGACGCGCTACAGGTCAGTGCAGATCTGAATGGCAACATCTGGAAAGTGCTGGTGAAACCGGGCGATGTGGTGGCTGCCGGCGAGCCGCTGATTATCGTGGAGGCGATGAAAATGGAGCTGGTTGTCCACGCCCCTCAGGCCGGACGTGTGAAGCGTATCGCCTGCCAGCCTGGCCGCGCCGTCAGTCCGGGTGATGCCCTGCTGTGGCTGGAATAAAGGAGGCAGTATGCAGGAACGCCACTCCAGACGCGGCCAGGCCAGACCGGAAGCGCTGGCCGGAAAGGTCTACCAGACAATCAAGAACGACATTTTCGATTTTCGCCTGATGCCGGGCGACCGCTTCAGCGAAAGCGAAATGGCCACACGCATGGATGTCAGCCGCACGCCGGTGCGGCAGGCCCTGTTCTGGCTGGAGCGGGAGGGCTATGTCGAGGTCTGTTTTCGCAGCGGCTGGCAGGTTCGCCAGTTCGACTTCGAATACTTTGAAGAGCTTTACGATTTAAGGATTGTGCTGGAGTGCGAAGCGGTACGCCGCCTCTGTAGCATGCCGCCGGGGCGCGCCAGCGAATTGCTGAATGACCTACAGCTTTTCTGGATATCGTCGCCGCGCCTGGAGCAGGGCAAGGCCGTTTCACTTCAGGACGAAGCTTTCCATATAGCGCTGGTTGCCGCCGCAGGCAACAGCGAAATGGCGCGCATTCACGCCGATCTGACGGAAAAAATTCGCATTATCCGCCGCCTCGACTTCACCCGCGAGGAGAGGATTGACGCGACCTATAGCGAGCACGCCCGGATTTTGCTGGCGGTTTTGCATCAACACACTGAGGAGGCCCAGCGCATTCTGACCGACCACATCTCTGTGAGTAAAGCCGAGGTCAGAAAGATCACATTACACATGCTACAGCAGGCAAGACTTCAACCGGATTCACCAACATAAACAATAAAACTCAGGGGTTCGCCAGATGAAAAGACGTTCATTGCTCAAGGTGTTTGCACTCTCCGCCACGGTTGTCAGCATGGGTTTAGCCTGGGGTGCGCAGGCAGCGGAGACCATTAAAGTCGGGATCCTCTCCTCGCTCTCCGGCACGATGGCAATTTCTGAAACGCCGCTGAAAGATGTGGCGCTGATGACCATTGATGAAATCAATGCCAAAGGGGGCGTGCTGGGCAAAAAACTGGAGCCGGTAGTGGTTGATCCCGCTTCCAACTGGCCGCTGTTTGCGGAAAAAGCCCGCCAGCTGCTGACGCAGGATAAAGCCGCCGTGGTGTTTGGCTGCTGGACCTCAGTTTCCCGTAAATCGGTACTGCCGGTGTTTGAAGAGCTGAACGGCCTGCTGTTCTATCCGGTGCAGTATGAAGGGGAGGAGATGTCGCCAAACGTGTTTTACACCGGCGCGGCACCCAACCAGCAGGCTATTCCGGCGGTGGAATACCTGATGAGCGAAGATGGCGGCAGCGCCAGACGCTTCTTCCTGCTGGGCACCGACTACGTCTATCCGCGTACCACCAACAAAATCCTGCGTGCTTTCCTGCACTCAAAAGGCGTGAAGGAGAGCGATATCGAAGAGGTGTACACGCCGTTTGGTTACAGCGATTACCAGACTATCGTATCGAACATCAAGAAATTCTCGGCAGGTGGCAAAACGGCGGTGATCTCCACTATCAACGGCGACTCCAACGTTCCCTTCTACAAAGAGCTGGCGAACCAGGGCATCAAAGCCACGGACGTGCCGGTGGTGGCCTTCTCCGTGGGTGAAGAGGAGCTGCGCGGCATTGATACCAAACCCCTGGTAGGTAACCTGGCGGCGTGGAACTACTTCCAGTCGGTTGAGAATCCGGTGAACAAGCAGTTCGTTGCTGACTACCGCGCTTACGCTAAGTCGCACAACCTGCCCAACGCCGCCACTGCTGTGACCAACGACCCGATGGAAGCGACCTACGTCGGCATCCATATGTGGGCGCAGGCGGTAGAGAAAGCGGGCACCACCGACGTGGATAAAGTGCGTGCGGCAATGGCGGGACAAACCTTCAAAGCGCCGGATGGCTTCACCCTGACTATGGATAACACCAACCACCACCTGCATAAGCCAGTAATGATTGGTGAAATCGAAGACAACGGTCAGTTCAACGTGGTCTGGCAGACCGACAAACCGGTTCGCGCTCAGCCGTGGAGCCCGTACATTGCCGGTAATGACAAAAAGCCCGATCACCCGGTGAAAGCCACGCAGTAATTCCGGCAACGGGCGGCGTCTTTACCGCCCGTTCAGATACGCGCCGGGCGAAAGTATCCGCCCGTGTGGGTTAACTCTGTAGGGGCCGGTGTGCCGGCCCGTTTTCTGCACCCCTGACATGGAGGGGCATTGCGATGACGATTCGCCCTTTTCTTACCCTGCTGTTTGCGCTGTGCCTGCTGGTACCGCTGGCAGCATCTGCCGGCCCGGCAGCGGATTTCGCCGCGGCCAGCCGGCCAGGCCAGATTAAATTACTACAGGCCTGGGCGGCAGCACCGGATCCCGCTCGCCTGCCCTTTCTTCAGGCGCTGCGTAAAGAGAATGTGGTGTTGGATGAGAACAAACAGCCTTTCAGGGAGACCGCAGGCAAGCTCACGCCGCTGGATAGCGCGGCACAGCCTGCTGGTGGCACCAAAAAGCTGTTTATGAATAACCGCCTGCGGGTAATGGTTGCCACCACCCTGGCAGCCCATCAGCTGGTGAGCGACGACGTGGCAACCCGTCTGAGTGCGGCACGCGCTTTGCAAAACGACGCGCAGGCCGATCAGCTGCCGCTGCTGACCCAGCGTCTGGCGGCAGAGAAGGATGCCGACGTGCACAGCGTGCTGGCGCAGGCTGTTGCGGGGCTGCAAATTGCCGACGCCAACCCTCAAATCCGCCTGCTGGCGGTGAAGCTGCTGGGTGAAACCAGCGATCCGCAAACTCAGGCAGCGCTAGAACGCTTAACGCAGCCGCAGAACGAGCCGGATGCTGACGTTCGTGCCGCCGCCGCCGGAAGCCTGAAGCAGATCAAACAGCGCCTGATACTGGGCGACATGCTCGGCCAGGCCTTTACCGGCCTGTCGCTTGGTTCGGTGCTGCTGTTGGCGGCACTGGGTCTGGCCATTACCTACGGCCTGCTGGGCGTCATCAATATGGCCCATGGCGAAATGCTGATGCTGGGTGCCTATGCCACCTGGATGGTACAGACGCTGTTCCAGCGGTTTGCTCCTGACTGGCTGGCTTTCTATCCACTGCTCGCGCTGCCGGTAGCCTTTTTCGTTACCGCAGCCACAGGGATGGCGCTGGAGCGCACCATTATTCGCCATCTGTATGGTCGCCCGCTGGAAACCCTTCTTGCTACCTGGGGCATCAGTCTGATGCTGATCCAACTGGTGCGTGTGCTGTTCGGGGCGCAGAACCTGGAAGTGGCCAACCCGCCCTGGCTCTCTGGTGGCGTACAGGTGCTGCCAAACCTGGTGCTGCCTTATAACCGCCTTGCGGTGATCCTGTTTGTCTTTGGCGTGCTGTTTCTGACCTGGCTGCTGCTGAATAAAACCCGGCTGGGCATGAACGTGCGTGCCGTGACGCAGAACCGCGCCATGGCTGCCTGCTGCGGCGTGCCGACGGGCCGGGTGGATATGCTGGCGTTTGGGCTGGGTTCCGGCATTGCCGGTCTGGGCGGCGTTGCGCTGTCGCAGCTGGGCAACGTCGGGCCAGAGCTGGGCCAGGGTTACATCATCGACTCCTTCCTGGTGGTGGTGACTGGCGGCGTGGGTCAACTGGCCGGTACCGTGGTCGCCGCCTTTGGGCTGGGGATCCTTAACAAAGTGCTGGAGCCGCAAATTGGCGCGGTGCTCGGCAAAATCCTGATTCTGGTGCTGATCGTGCTGTTTATCCAGAAACGACCGCAGGGGCTGTTTGCCTTTAAAGGAAGGGTGACCGACTGATGACGCAACCCATAACGCTTACCCTGGTGCAGAAAGCGCCACGCCTCAGCCTGGTCATTGGCCTGCTGGCGCTGGCAGCGCTGCTGGTGCTGCCTTTCCTGGCGCTGCTGCCGGTAGAGAATCCGCTGGCGCTCTCCACCTATACGCTGACGCTGATCGGCAAGATCTTCTGCTACGCCGTCGTGGCCGTCGCGCTGGATCTGGTCTGGGGCTATGCCGGTCTGCTCTCCCTCGGCCATGGCCTGTTCTTTGCGCTGGGCGGCTATGCGATGGGCATGTACCTGATGCGGCAGGCTTCCGGCGACGGGCTGCCGGCCTTTATGTCCTTTCTCTCCTGGAACGAGCTGCCGTGGTTCTGGGTCGGCACCCAGCACTTTGCCTGGGCGCTCTGCCTGATCGTGCTGGTACCGGGCGTGCTGGCGCTGATCTTTGGCTGGTTCGCCTTTCGCTCAAAGATCAAAGGCGTTTACTTCTCGATCATGACCCAGGCGCTGACTTACGCCGGTATGCTGCTGTTCTTCCGCAATGAAACCGGCTTTGGCGGTAACAACGGTTTTACCGGCTTTACCACGCTGCTGGGCTTTCAGGTCACCGCCACCAGTACGCGGATCGGCCTGTTTGTCGCTACCGTGCTGCTGCTGATTGCCAGTTTGGTGACTGGCTTTGCGCTTGCCCGCAGCAAATTTGGTCGCGTGCTGACGGCAGTGCGCGATGCGGAAAACCGCCTGATGTTTTGCGGTTACGATCCCAAAGGCTTCAAGCTGTTTGTCTGGACGCTTTCCGCCGTGCTGTGTGGCCTGGCGGGCGCGCTCTATGTGCCGCAGGTGGGCATTATTAACCCCAGCGAGATGTCGCCGACCAACTCCATCGAAGCCGCTATCTGGGTTGCGCTGGGCGGAAGAGGCACGTTAATTGGCCCGCTGCTGGGGGCCGGGATCGTGAACGGGGCCAAAAGCTGGTTTACCGTCGCCTTCCCCGAATACTGGCTGTTCTTCCTTGGGCTGATGTTTATTCTTGTGACCCTGTTCCTGCCTCGTGGCGTTATTGGGTTACTGCGCAGGAGGCGTCATGACTGATCAACTTTTCACCCAGCCGCACCCCGCAGACCGCCACCGGGCGCAAACCGATCCGGTACTGTTGCTGGAGAATATCAATGTCTCCTTCGACGGTTTCAGGGCGCTGACCAATCTGTCGCTGGAAATTGGCGTCGGGGAATTACGCTGCGTTATCGGCCCCAACGGCGCAGGAAAAACGACCCTGATGGATGTGATCACCGGCAAAACGCGGCCCGATAATGGGCGGGTGCTGTACGACCAGGACACCGACCTCACTACCCTCTCTCCGCCAGAGATTGCCCGCATCGGTATTGGCCGTAAATTTCAGAAGCCGACGGTTTTTGAAGCGCTGACGGTGTTTGAGAACCTGGAGATCGCGCTGAAAACCAACAAGTCCGTCTGGGCATGCCTGCGCAGCCGCCTCAACAGCGAACAGCAGGATCGCATTGACGAGGTGCTGAAGCTGCTGCGGCTTGGCGCGGAGCGTTATCGTCCGGCTGGTTTGCTCTCTCACGGACAGAAGCAGTTTCTGGAGATCGGCATGCTGCTGGTGCAGGACCCGCATCTGCTGCTGCTGGATGAGCCGGCGGCGGGTATGACCGATGCTGAAACGGCGTACACGGCAGAGCTGTTTCGCAGCCTGGCCGGACAGCATTCGCTGATGGTGGTGGAGCACGATATGGGCTTTGTGGAAACCATTGCCGACCATGTGACCGTGCTGCATCAGGGGCAGGTTCTTGCCGAAGGCTCGCTGCGCGACGTACAGGCGAACGAGCAGGTTATCGAAGTTTATCTGGGGCGCTGAGATGTTACAGGTATCGCAACTCAATCAATATTATGGCGGCAGCCATATCCTGCGCGGCCTCTCTTTCGAGGCCAAACCGGGCGAAGTCACCTGCCTGCTGGGACGAAACGGCGTTGGCAAAACCACGCTGCTGAAATGTCTGATGGGGCTGATCCCGGCGAAGTCCGGCACCATCAGCTGGCAGGATAAACCGATCAACAACCGCAAACCGCACCAGCGCGTGCAGGCGGGGATCGCCTATGTGCCGCAAGGGCGCGAAATATTTCCCCGGCTGACTGTGGAAGAGAATCTGCTGATGGGGCTGGCGCGCTTTTCCGGTGCCGACGCCAAACAGGTACCGGCAGAGATCTATCAGCTCTTTCCGGTGCTGAAAGAGATGAAGCAGCGTCGTGGCGGCGATCTCTCCGGCGGCCAGCAGCAGCAGCTGGCGATTGGCCGCGCCTTAGCCTGTAAGCCCCAACTGCTGATTCTGGATGAACCGACCGAAGGTATTCAGCCTTCGGTGATCAAAGAGATCGGTGCCGTGATCCGTCAGCTCGCCCAGCGGGGTGATATGGCGATTCTGCTGGTTGAACAGTTCTACGACTTTGCGGCCGAGCTGGCCGACAGCTATCTGGTGATGTCGCGAGGCGAGATCGTCCAGCGTGGCCTGGGCAAGAACATGGAAGCAGAGGGCGTCCGGGGTTTAGTGGCTATCTGACGGGCTTTGCAGCCCGGCCTGAGTAACAAAACGGGAGCCGCTGTTTGAGCGCTGCCGTTTAGCTCACTCTTAATCCACCATAATCAGGCGCTTCTCTGACGCCATCAAACAGCGGGCTGCGGTAAGGGAGGTGAAACTCATAGTCACAGTCTGAAACCGTTACCATGGGGCAATTGCCAACCAACATTACATCCAATATGTAATGTTGGTTTAGGGGCTGGTAGCATTGGGAAATTAAAGTTTTTTCAAGTTGATTGGTCTAACCAGTGAAATTAATTCAGAAATGCGGCTTTGATGCCTCATCGTAAAGATTTCGACAGGGTTAGACCAATTGCAATCATGATACCAGGGATATGCCAGAACGAAATTTCTAAGCGATCCTCTGTCAGAACGCGCTCAAAAGGACACAGCCCGCCTGTGGCGGGCTAAATCATAAAGCGATAACCTTCCAAAGCTCTCACCGTCAAAGGTAACCCGAGCTTTAACAGTGACGCCAAATATTGATCTGCATCCATTGGCGGATTTTTAAGGCTTGTTCGCTGAGTTCGCGCAGACTGCAAAACCAGCGCCAGATTCAAATCAATTAAATCTAATATGAATTCATCCGGGTGCATCGCTTCTATCTCCAGTGCATCCAAACTCTCAGGCGGGAAGTCCTTTAAGTTGAACGTCACGATGACTTCAGCATTGCACTTCATGGCAGCAGCCACTACATGCCTGTCATCTACATCAGGTAACGATAATCCTGCAATCATTGGCTCAAAGCCAGTAACAAGGGCATCAGGAAGCGCTCTGTTCATCAGCACCTCCACATGCTTAACCTTTTCCGGATTTACTTCTGGCATATTCTTAACTAAGTTTCTTTGCCATTCATCATGGATAAGAGCGGTCCACTTTGGCTGGTATAAACCACTTAATCCAAGCCGCATAAGCAGGTCACGCAGCATGTTTGGATAGATGACACAGGCATCCAGTACAACCGGATAAGGCGAATGAGTCATTAGTAAAAACCGAGTTCCTGGCTTAGATCAGCCAACTCCTGCATAGCATCATTACTTTCTTTTTCGCGCTGAGCTTTATAGCGCATCAGATCTGCAAACCGTATGCGGCGATGGCGGCCAGTTTTATGATAAGGAAGCTTGCCCTCTTCCAGCAGTTTCACCATATGAGGCCGTGAAACATTTAAAATGTTGGCAGCTTCCTGTGTGGTTAATTCAGCATGAACCGGCACTACCTGAACCGCATTTCCTGCGGCCAGCTCTCCCAGAACCTTCATCAACAACGTCAGAGCTGAGGTTGGTAACTCGATTTGGTGCGTTTCGTCGTTTACATCCTGAATTGATATTTTTTGCGTTTCAAGCCTGGTGGAGAGAAACGTCGCCAGTTCTCTTTGTCCACGTAAAGCGGTCTCAATTTCCTTCTGAGCCGGAAGGCTTACACTGTCCAGAATTGAGCTAGTCATGTCGTTTTCCAATTTCTAAGTTCAAAAGCTTCAGAGTCAAGTTTCAGAGTTTTTTCAAAGTTCAAATTTCAAAATTTCTTCGAGGTTCAAGTTTCAGCATTTTCAGATGTTCAATTTATCGATTCAACTGCCCCCACTAAACCAGTGTCAGCCCATATATAGTAATCGAAATAAACGAAACACACAATATTCGAAACAAACGAAAAGAGCGGGTTGTGCAAATATGAAGAAACGCTATTTTTATAAATTGGATTTGGTTCTCGCGCCAATCCTGCACCGTAGCCACTTAAAATCAGGCAACGCTACGCGATTTCTTGCGACCTGATACCCCCGCTGGCGGATAGAGTTGCGTAACAGCGTCTCATTTTTTAGTTAAACACTGCCAAAGGCGCGCCAGTACGTGGCTGACGCTGTTTCTGCCGATGATATGATTCAAGGATGAAGGCCGCAAAATTGTCATCAACCGTGTAGAGATAAGATTCAGGTACATCAAGGCTTTCATCCCCGGAATTCATCCACGCTGATACCATGCTTTTTGAGCTTGTTGTAAAGCCCGGCGCGGGAGACGCCGATAGTCTGGGCCGTGCGGCGCAGGTTGCCTTTTAACGATGAGAGAACAGAGATGATATGCGCACGTTCGCTGCTCTCCAGCCGCTGCGGATCGCACTGCTCCGGACTGCTGCCGATCTCCTCCGGCAAATCTTCGGCCTGGATCAGCTGTTTATCGCTGAGGTTGATCGCCCGTTCGACAATATTCTCCAGCTCCCGCACATTGCCAGGCCAGGGATAACGGCTTAATGCGGTCATCGCCCCGGAGGTAAACTGCACGCTGGCTTTCTTCAGCCGGGTGCACATCTTTTCGCTGAACCACTCCACCAGCTGAGGCACATCCCCCGCACGTTCACGCAGTGCGGGGATGCGCAGAGAGAGGACGTTCAGGCGGTAGAAGAGATCGCGCCGAAACGCCCCTGTCTCCATCGCCCGCAGCAGATCGCAGTTAGTGGCCGCAATGATCCTGACGTCGACTTTTACCGGACGCTGCGCGCCAATACGCATCACTTCCGCTTCCTGCAACACCCGCAGCAGGCTGGTTTGCGCCTCCAGCGGCATATCGCCGATCTCATCCAGGAACAGCGTGCCGCCCTCAGCCAGCTCGAACTTTCCTGCCGCACCGCCGCGCCGGGAGCCGGTAAAGGCACCGTCCACATAGCCAAACAGCTCGCTCTGCACTAAATCTCGCGGCAGCGCAGCACAGTTCACCGCGATAAATGGCCCGCCCTGACGATCGCTACCGTTATGGATCGCCTGCGCAAACAGCTCTTTTCCGGTACCGCTTTCACCGGTCAGCAGCACGGTGCTGTCGCTTCTGCTGCTGGTTTTCGCCTTCTCCAGCGCTTCGGTTAGCGCCGGTGAACGGCCACAAATCATCTCAAAGGTATAGCTGGCACCGATGCCCATCACCTGGCGGGTAATGGCACGAATGCGCTGATTATCGCGCAGTGAAACGATGCGTCCGCCATCCGGAGCAGGCATCACCGAGACCAGACAGGCCACTCGAGGCCGGTCCGGCGGCTGAAATATCACCTCTCTGTCGTTACAGAACGTAATATCGGTCAGCTTCAGCCCCTCCGGGAGCAGTGCTTTATCCAGATCCCTGCCGGTCAGTTGCAGGCCGCGAAAAATCTGCCGGGCATAGCGGTTGATGGTTTTAATGGTGCCGCTGGCATCAGTCACGATCACCCCTTCATTCAGGGTTTCCAGAATGGAGCGCTGTTCGGCCAGCAGACTGCGCAGCACCAGCTGGCGACCAATGGCTTCCGCCGCCGCCTGTACCGTGCCCAGCGTGTGATAGTGGAAATTGTCCTGGCTGGCGGTCAGCGTCAGTACGCCGATCATTCTGCCTTCGGCATTACGCACCGGCGCGGCGGCACACTGCCGGTGCCGCTGGCGCAGCTCCTGTTTCCAGTTTTCGCCGCTCAGCAAATAGACCAGCCGCTGTTCATTCAGGCAGCGCCCGGTGCAGTTGGTCCCCATGACTGACTCGCGCAGAATACTGCCCACCGGCGTGATATCCAGCCCGCAGTAGCAAAGGGTTACGCCATCGGCATCGGTCAGGTTGATGTGCCCGTCCGGATTGTAAGCCAGCAGGCTCTGCATAATGCTTCCTGCCACCTCAATCAGCTCAGCCTGCTTTTGCAGGATCGCCTTCAGCTCTGCTTCAGCAGGGAAAACATAATTGATTGCGCCAGGATCGATCGCCGCCTCACGACTCGCCTGCCATGAGCGCCGGATCGCCGGACGGACAGAGTCAGGTTCCAGTCCGGCATTGAAATCCTGCCAGCCCTGCTCCAGCTGCGCGTCTCGAAGGCTCGCCTCTGCCCCTTCCGGCAGGCTCAACAGACCTTCGCACTCTTCGCCCATCGCACTGAGCAAATCAGGTTTATGCATTTTATTCCCCCCCTTTCTGGAATGTCCATTTTATCTGCATGTTGAGTTTACATGTCTATTTTGTGTGCACTTTGTGATCAAAAGCTTGCGGACAAGCCGCTGAGCATGGGCTTTTGTGGCTGGCATAACATTTGCTTCTCTCCCTGTGGCCGCGTGGCCTTGTGATTTTGCTGTTAACTGCGGAGGCAGAAGATGACCCTTTTTACTCTTTCCGTGTGCGCTGAAATGGTTTTTCTGGAATTGCCGTTTATAGAACGGGTGAAGCGCATCCACCAGCTCGGTTTTGGCGTGGAGATCTGGAACTGGCAGAACAAAGACATTCCGGCGTTAAAAGCCACGGGGGCAAAATTTACCTCGATGACGGGGTATCTTTCCGGCAACTTAACCGATGAAGAGGAGATAGCAGCGCTGCTGGCGAGCGCCGAAGTGTCGCTACAGGTGGCAGAACAGCTGGGCTGCCCTTCCCTTAATCTGCACGGCACCGGGCTGAATGAGCGCGGCCTGCCGGTAAAGCCGGTAGAGCAAGTGAGCGGCGCAATGTGGCTGAAAGCGGCAGAAACGCTGGGCAAGCTGGCGGCCCTGGCGGAACGTGCCGGGAAAGTCTTTACCCTGGAGAACCTGAATACCGCCGTTGACCATCCCGGCACGCCGTTTGCCAAAGCCAGCGAGGTGCTGGCGTTGGTTGAAGCGGTCAACAGCCCGCATCTGCGTATCAATCTGGACCTCTATCATGCCCAAATCGGGGAGGGAAATTTAATCGAACTGGTGAGGCGTGCCGGCAGCGCGATTGGTGAAATTCAGGTAGCGGACGTGCCAGGCCGCCAGGAACCCGGCACCGGAGAGATCAACTACCGGGCCATCGCCAGTGCGCTGAGAGCAATGAACTATCGCGGCGTGGTGGCGATGGAAGGCTGGGCCTCTGGTGACAGCGAGAGCGCCCTGATGCGTTTTAAAGAGCAGTTTTTATCCTGACCTCATAAATAAAATTTCCCTCAATGAAGGGATGTACCCTACAGGAAATAACACCATGAAAATGACCAAACCTTTACTGCTGATCTGCACCATGCTGCTGACGCCTCTCAGCCAGGCCAAAGAGCAGACCGTTGGCGTGGCGCTGGCGAACTTTGACCTTAATTTTGTCTCTATCCTGCGCACGCAGATGATGAAAGAGCTGGCCAGCGAGAAGATGGCCGGTCAGTTTGAAGATGCCAAAGGGGATGTGGCGATCCAGGTGCAGCAGGTGGAGAACTTTATCAATCAGGGGGTGGATGCCATCATCCTGAATCCGGTAGATACCCAGGCGGTGAAGCCGATGATGGAAGCCGCCAGACGGGCAAAAATCCCGCTGATTTTCGTTAACCGCAAGCCAGAAGTCCCGCTGGGTGAGAATATGGCCTACGTCGGCTCAGACTCGGCACTGGGTGGCAAAATGGAGATGGAAGCGCTGGCAAAAAAAATGAATTACAAAGGCAACGTCGCCATTCTGATGGGAGCGCTCTCTGCTGAGGAAGCCCGCCAGCGTACCAAAGCCACCGAAGAGGTGATTGCCAAATATAAAGATATGAAGGTTGTTGAGAAGCAGTCTGCAAAATGGATGCGCAACGAAGCGGTGGATGTTACCTCCGGCTGGCTGCTCAACGGTGACAAAATTGATGCTATCGCCGCCAACAACGACGAGATGGCGATCGGCGCTATCATGGCGCTACAGCAGGTGGGCAATAAAGATGTGCTGGTGGCGGGCATTGATGGTACGCCCGATGCGTTACAGTTCGTGAAATCTGGCAAACTTGCGCTGACCATTTTCCAGGACGCGGCAGGCCAGGGCATTGGAGCGGTACAGACGGCGAAAAAGATGCTGGCTGGCGAGAAAGTCGAAGGGACGATCTGGATCCCTTACCAGACCGTCACGCCGGAAAACTACACCAGCTTTATGACGAAAAACGTGAAGTAGGCTGTCGCGCTGTGAAGTTCTGAAAAAGGCTGCCGGTTTCCCTCACCGGCGGCCTTTTACGCTTCAGACAGCCCGGTTTCTACCCTGAAGCTCCGCTGTTCGCCTGGCTCTAAGGTAATCAGGGTGCCCGCCTTTTTCGCTGCACTGGCGCCTTCCGGGCGGCAGGTTGCCGGTAACACAAAGGCTGCCACCTGCTGGTCGCTATTATGCAGGATCCAGCGGGTGGCAAAATTGAACTGTGCCGTATCGAAGCTGGTGCTGAAGCCGTAGCCGTCAGGAGAATGCAGCGAAAAGGTGGCCTGCCTGCCGTACTGCGCCAGATTATCCGCAAAGAAGACGATCTCCGGATCGTACATTTCCGGACGCGTCAGGCCACCGAATGCCTGCGGGTCTTCCTGGAGTTGACGGGTATATTCCAGCCAACCCGGCGTGGGGTGGACGTGACCCGGAATGGATCTGCGCAGCTGGAACGCACTCTCCGGAATAGTCTGGCTGAAGGTGCCATTTTCTACGTACGCATAATTCATATGGCACATGTACTGCAACGGCATGGCAGCACCGGAAAGATTGGTCACCGCCATGTCAATGATGACTCTTGGTCTTTCCGCCAGCAGCGTCACGCCCGGCAAAGCGCGATAATGGTGGCCAAAACCTTTGATATATTCCGCTTCTCCCCGCAGTGCAACGCTCTCTTCCTCCAGCACCAGCCAGGCGCTGTCCATGCGCGCGCAGGCCATTTCACCGTGTAGCGGATGCTCGTCCTCTGCGCCAGGGCAGCCGTTAGCCAGCAGGCCGGAGTGAAATGCAAAGCAGCCATAGGTATCGATAATATCCTTACCGGGCAACGGCTGTTTAAAACCGCTGCCCATGGTCAGCCTGTGGCCGTCAAACACCGCGTCCCAGACCATCTGGCCGTAAAAAGGCAGCACTATAATAAAGCCCCGACTGTTTACCATCCGCACCGCTTCAATCCCTGAAGGATAACGGAACAGCTCAACCTTAAAATGGGCGTTATCCAGCAGCGTGCGCGGCGTGTCGCCAAACAGCGCCGGGCTTAGTGGCAGCGTAGTTTTCATCGTGCCTCCTCAGCCAGGCGACCAGGGGTGGCAACCGGCTGTTTTTTGTGGCGCAGTTCGCCCCAGAAATAGAAACCTACCCAGGCAAAACAGAGTAACGAGACGCCAAACGCCATCTGCATTGAACCCAGACGGTCAGAGACCAGCCCCTGTAGCGCCGGAACGAAGGCGGCCCCCACAATCGCCATCACAATAAAGGCACCCGCGACCTCAGTATATTTGTTGTCCACGGTGGAAAGCGTTCCCGCGTAGATGGTTGCCCAGCAAGGCCCGAACAGTACGCTGACGAAAACGGCGGCATACACAGCGGTGAAGTTTGGTACCAGCATCACATAGGCCAGCGTGATCACCCCAACTACCGAATAGGCAATCAGCACCTTTTCAGCGCGGAAACGGGTCATCAGGAAGTTGGCGACAAATTTACCGATAAAGAAACAGATAAAGCTGTAAATCATAAAGTTAGAAGCGTGGCGCTCGTTGGCCGCCCCCAGGTTCAGCGCCAGACGGATGGTGAAAGACCAGACCGCAACCTGCATCCCCACATAGAGGAACTGAGCAATGATCCCACGCCTGAAGTGGCGGTTCTTAGCCAGGTAGCTAAAGGTTTCTCCCAGGCTCGGCAACTTTTTGCCGGCGCTCTGCGGCTTGCAGTGTGGGTAACGCGTCAGCAGGAACAACACCATCACCACCACTAAAACCATCACCAGATATTTATAAGGCTCCAGGGTGTGCTCCAGCATGCTCAGCCGGAACTGGTGCAGCTGCTCCGGGTTCATGCCCGCCATCTGGCTGTGCAGGCTGTCGCCATCCTGAAACACCAGATATTTGCCCAGCACAATGCCCATCAGCGCCCCTACAGGATAGAAGGTCTGGCTGACGTTAAGGCGCAGCGTGGCGTGATCCCGATGCCCAATCATTGAGCTGTAGGTATTTGCCGCCGTTTCAAGGAAGCTCAGACCAATGGCGATGGCGAAGATGGCCGCCAGAAACATGGTGTAAGTTGCCATGTGAGAAGCGGGATAGAACAGCACGCACCCGACAATATAGAGCGCCAGGCCCAGCAGAATAGCGACCTTATAGCTGCTGCTGCGGATCACCAGCGAGGCCGGGATCGCAATCAGGAAATAGCCACCGTAGAAGGCGCTCTGCACCAGCGCGCTGGCAAAATCGCTGAGGGCAAACACGCTTTTGAACTGGGTGATCAAAATGTCATTCAGGCTGGCTGCGCATCCCCACAAAGGGAAGAGGCAGGAGAGCAGAATAAACTGCAACAGCGGGGTCTTATTTAAATAGCCATCAGGCTGCTGAACGATGTTCGGGTGCATAGCGGATCCTCAGTTAACGGGTGAGAAAACGGTGAAAGGTATCGGCATCGGGATAGGAAAGCTGGGTTCCCCGTCCGGTGACGCTGCAAGCGGCATAGGCGGAGGCAGACGCCATCGCCTTAGCCACATCGCCATGCTGGATCAGGAAGTGGGCAAAGCAGCCGATAAAGGCATCTCCCGCTCCGCTGGTATCCACAGCCCTGACCGGCGTTGGTTCAACGCGGTGGACTTCATCGCCATGCATCCAGACCGATCCCCGGCTTCCCAGGGTAATGATCAGGTTTTTCAGGCCGCGTCCCAGCAACATTTGCCCTGCCCTAATCACCTCCTCATCCGTACTGACAGGCAGGCCGGTGAGGATCTCCAGTTCGGTTTCGTTGGGCATGAAATAGTCGCACTGGCAGGCATACTGAATATCCAGATCCGCTACTGCCGGAGCAGGATTAAGGATCACCTGAATACCGTGCTGACGCGCAAAATCGATGGCGTAATAAACCGTGGGAAGCGGAATTTCCAGCTGCAACACTATCAGCCGACAACGCTTCAGCGCTTCAGAGGCGGCATCGATATCCGCTGGCGCAAGATGAGCATTCGCCCCTTTGATAATCAGGATGCGGTTCTGCGACCGATCGTCAACAAAGATAGGCGCCACCCCGCTTGAAGTGCCTGCGGCAACGGTTACGTTGTCAGCGTTCACGCCAAACTGCCGTAAGTTTTTAACCGTGTTCTCCGCGAAAAGATCTTCGCCAACCTTGCTGACCATCATCACCGCCGCGCCAAGCTTCGCTGCCGCAACGGCCTGATTTGCCCCTTTGCCACCGCAGCCCAAAGCAAAATCGGGCGCTTCTAAGGTCTCACCGGCTTTTGGCATCGTGTTGGTATAAGTGATCAGGTCGACCATATTTGAGCCAATGACGGCAATATCCATGACATTTTCCCCGTGTAAATTTTCTTCATTAAATGTTGTAGAAATAACAATAACAATCATCTTGTGTTATTTTTGTGACACCCGTCTCAGCCTGAAAATCGCGCCATCAGAGTCATGATTGGAGATTGACGGCCAGCGTGAAATGTTATTATTTTAACAAAACACCCCATCTGCTGAGGAACTCCCCCCGTGCAAAACCTTGACTATGCCCGCTACATTGACCACACGCTGCTGGCGGCAAATGCCACCGTGCAGCAAATTACCGCCCTGTGCGAAGAGGCGATGGCCCATCGCTTTTACGCCGTTTGCGTCAATTCGGGTTATGTTCCGCTGGTGGCAAAAACGCTGGAAAACAGCGGCGTGAAAGTCTGTTCGGTAATCGGTTTTCCGCTGGGCGCGGGACTGACCAGCGCTAAAGCGTTCGAAGCTAAAGCGGCTATTGAGGCGGGAGCGGAAGAGATCGATATGGTGATTAACGTCGGCTGGTTACAGAGTGGCGAGATTGCCGCTGTGCAGGCCGATATCCAGGCGGTGCGCGAGGTTTGCGGCCCGATCCCATTGAAGGTAATATTAGAGACCTGCCTGCTCAGCGATGCACAAATCGTTCAAATCTGTGAAATTTGTCGCGCACTTAGCGTAGCCTTCGTGAAAACCTCCACCGGTTTCAGCACCGGCGGCGCACGCGAAGAACATGTTCGTCTGATGCAGCAAACAGCTGGTCCGGACGTGGCGGTGAAAGCGTCAGGCGCGGTTCGCGATCGTCAGACAGCCGATATCATGATCAACGCGGGCGCCACCCGCATTGGCACCAGTTCTGGCGTCGCTATCGTCAACGGCAGTCATCCCGCCGGCGAGGGATATTAACCGTTCTTTAAGGAGTGACTGACCATGGAAACCCGGCGCGATGAGCGCGTAAACAAGCTGTCGTCTGCGCTGAAGCGAACCGACAAAATCCACCTGCGGGAAGCCGCGCGCCTGCTGGGCGTCTCTGAAATGACCATCCGGCGGGATCTCAACGAACAGCCTTCGGCGGTGGTGTTACTCGGTGGCTACATTGTCAGTGACCCTAAAAACAGTCAGGGGCACTATTTTGTCACTGACCAGCAGGCGCACAACGTCGAGAAAAAGCGGCGGCTGGGGCAGCTGGCGGCTTCGCTGATAGAACCTGGCGACACGGTATTTTTCGACTGCGGCACCACCATGCCGTGGATTGTCGATGCCATTGATAACGAGTTAGCTTTTACCGCTATCTGTTGTGCCATGAATACCTTTCTGGCGCTGAAAGAGAAGCCAGCCTGTCAGGTTATCCTTAACGGCGGCGAGTTCCATGCCGACAACGCCATCTTTACTCCGCTGGGGCACGGCTCGGTAATGGACAGCCTCTGCCCCGGCAAGGCGTTTATCTCTGCCGCAGGGATTGATGCCGTTCAGGGGGCAACCTGCTACAACCTCAACGAGCTGCCGATGAAGCATCAGGCGATGCAGCGCGCCCACCACAAAATTCTGGTGGCAGACAGTAGCAAGTTTGGCAAAGTGCTGCCCGCCCGTATTGACGAGCTGAGCGCCTTCGGCACGCTGGTCAGTGATGAGGCGCCGCCAAAGGAGCTGACCAACAGGCTGAAAAGTCTGGGGATTGAGCTGATTACGGCGCAGAAGTAAAGGCTTCAGGCTGGATCAAAGCTGCATCCAGCCGCGCTGCAAGGTGAGTGAAAATAGAGGTAACCAGCCGCGCAGCCTGCTGTACGGAACAGGTATCTGCGCAGCAACTGAATAAAATTCATATAAAATCCGAAGCGCAGCATGCGCAATGCCATGCTGCGCCTGCAAACAATTATGCAGGTTGCACCAACCTGCTTCAGACCCAACGGTTGAGGATCTCCTCCCCATCACGCAGGCGGCGAAGATTCTCACAGACGCCCGCTACGTTGCCATTCAGTGAGTTATCCGTAACGCCGCCAATATGTGGCGTGGCGATCACGTTGTAGTGAAACAGCGAATCCTGCGGGTCTGGCGGCTCCTGCCAGAACACATCCAGCCCCGCTCCCGCCAGGTGTCCCACCTCCAGCGCAGCCAGCAGCGCCTGTTTTTCAATCAGGCCGCCGCGTCCCAGGTTAATCAGGAAACTGCCCTGCTTCATCTGGGCCAGCGCCGTTTCATCAATGATATTCCGCGTCGCATCGTTATCCGGCAGGCTGAGGATCACAAAATCCGCCTCGCTCAGCAGCGCAGGCAGATGCATCATGTTGCCCAGCCAGTCCAGCTGATGCGCTTTGGCAAAACTCTGGTCGGCGGTTCTTTTCACGCCAATCAGGCGAACGCCAAAAGGTATCAGCCGCTTTGCCAGCGCCTTACCGATGCCGCCAAGCCCAACCAGCCCTACCGTTTTTCCCGTCAGCCCCATGCCAACCGGCAGGCCGAGCTGACGGGTAGCGATCATCTCCGGCAGTTCGCTGGCCTTGCGCGCCAGCCCAATCATCATCCAGATCCCCAGCTCGGCAACGGAGTCGGCATTGCCGGAGCTGTCTGAGGGCACATTCGCTACCTGTACGCCCTGAGCCTTTGCGCTGGCCAGATCCACCCCCTCCAGCCCGGCACCGGCCTGCTGGATAAGCCTGAGCCTGTCGGCGGTTTTCAGCAGTTCCGGCGTCACCTTCGCCATCCCTGGGATCAGCACATCATAGCCTGCCAGGCTCTCTGCGGCGTGGCCTACAGAAGCAGTAAACTCGACGTCAGGCAGCATCTGACGACACTGCTGAATCATCCCGCCCCAGGCACTCTCTTCGGCCGCTATCAGAACTTTCATCGGTATGCTCCTGCTTTATAAGGCAAAAAATTAGCATAATCTGCCCAGCTCAAAATTCAAACAGTTATCTGATAAATCCCTTTTTAACCCAAACGATGCGCATTGCAGAAAGAGAGCCTGCGGGCAGCTCACCGAAATTTGCCTTAAAGAAGGGATAAAATGACGCTCCTTAAGCCAGCCTGTTTGCAGCCTGAGATATGTCGGATCTCGGGATAATCCGCAGGAGACGTCTGTGATTACCTGCCGAAACCAGCTAAACTTCGCTATCTGAGAGGGCACCCGCTGCCCCAATTAACACACAGACACCAAGAGGCTCATCCTACGTGGCTCAATTCGTCTATAGCATGCATCGCGTCGGCAAAGTCGTCCCGCCGAAGCGTCATATCCTGAAAAACATCTCCCTGAGCTTTTTCCCGGGTGCCAAAATCGGCGTACTGGGTCTGAATGGCGCAGGTAAATCCACCCTGCTGCGCATCATGGCGGGCATCGATAAAGATATCGAAGGGGAAGCGCGTCCACAGCCTGGCCTGAAAATCGGTTATCTGCCGCAGGAGCCACAGCTGAACCTGGAGCACACCGTTCGTGAATCCGTTGAGGAAGCGCTGGCGGAAGTGGTCGGCGCACTGAAGCGTCTGGATGAAGTGTACGCACTGTACGCTGAAGAGGATGCGGACTTCGACAAGCTGGCCGCAGAACAGGGGCGGCTGGAAGAGATTATCCAGGCCCATGATGGCCACAATCTCAATACCCAACTGGAACGCGCAGCCGATGCGCTGCGTCTGCCAGACTGGGATGCAAAAGTGGCTAACCTTTCCGGTGGTGAACGCCGCCGCGTTGCGCTCTGCCGCCTGCTGCTGGAAAAACCAGACATGCTGCTGCTGGACGAACCGACCAACCACCTGGATGCAGAATCCGTGGCCTGGCTGGAGCGCTTCCTGCACGACTTCGAAGGCACCGTGGTGGCGATTACCCATGACCGTTACTTCCTTGATAACGTAGCGGGCTGGATCCTGGAGCTGGACCGGGGCGAGGGCATTCCGTGGGAAGGCAACTACTCTTCCTGGCTGGAGCAGAAGGATGCTCGTCTGGCGCAGGAAGCGTCAAGCGAAGCCGCCCGCCGCAAATCCATTGAGAAAGAGCTGGAGTGGGTGCGGGCCGGCACCAAAGGGCGTCAGTCCAAGGGCAAAGCCCGTCTGGCACGCTTTGAAGAGCTGAACAACACCGACTACCAGAAGCGTAACGAAACCAACGAACTGTTTATTCCACCAGGCGCACGTCTGGGCGATAAAGTGGTGGAAGTCAGCAATCTGCGTAAGTCTTATGGCGACCGCTTACTGATTGACGATCTGACCTTCTCGGTGCCGAAAGGGGCGATAGTCGGGATTATCGGTCCGAACGGCGCAGGTAAATCCACGCTGTTCCGTATGATGTCTGGTCAGGAAGATCCCGATTCTGGCAGCATCGTGCTGGGCGATACCGTTAAGCTGGCCTCTGTCGATCAGTTCCGCGACAGCATGGATAACAGCAAAACCGTATGGGAAGAGGTTTCTGGCGGCCAGGATATTATGCGTATCGGCAACACCGAGATGCCAAGCCGCGCCTACGTGGGCCGCTTCAACTTTAAAGGCGTGGATCAGGGCAAGCGCGTTGGCGAGCTTTCTGGTGGTGAGCGTGGTCGTCTGCATCTGGCTAAGCTGCTACAGGTTGGCGGTAACGTGCTGCTGCTGGATGAACCGACCAACGACCTGGATATCGAAACCCTGCGAGCGCTGGAAAACGCCCTGCTGGAATTCCCCGGCTGCGCGATGGTTATCTCGCATGACCGTTGGTTCCTTGACCGTATCGCTACCCATATCCTCGACTATCAGGATGAAGGCAAGATCGAGTTCTTCGAGGGTAACTTTACCGAATATGAAGAGTACAAGAAGCGTACGCTGGGCGCCGAAGCGCTGGAGCCAAAACGCATCAAGTACAAACGTATGACCAAGTAGTCAAAAGGGCGAAGCGATTCGCCCTTAGCGTTTCTGGCAGGGCGACCCCTTCGCCCTGCTCTGTTTCCCGCTTCCCTGCCTATTGATAAAACTCCCGGAAAATGGGTGACTGCAAGGCGAAATCGATAAAGCGTGCCAGCGCGGGCGAGTTCAGCTTGCGGCTTGGGTAGACCAGCCACAGCTCGTTGCCTTCTACCTGCCATTCCGGCAATACCTGCATCAATCTCCCTTCCGCTACGATATCGTCGGTAAGAAATCTCGGCAGCAGGGTGATACCTGCATCGCCCAACGCGCACTCGCGTGCATAGACCAGGTTATCGGTCATATGGATGGGCGGCAGCAGCCAGCGGTAATACTCCTCTTCCCGCTTCAGTAACCACTCGCTCCATGCCCGATGGGCAATGCAACGATGCGTTGAAAGCTGCTGCGGATGAGTTAACGCTTCATGTTTATCCAGATAACCTTTTGAGGCCACCAGCAGCCTCTCGCAGTAGCCGATGCGCCGTCCAATCAGCGAAGAGTCCTGCGGCTGACCGGTGCGCAGCGCCACATCGTAGCCCTCCTGCACCAGATCCCGTACCTGATCAGAGACGGAAACTTCAAGCGTGACGTCCGGATATTCCTGCTGAAAAGCCGCATTGAAGCGCGCCAGCAGCGTGGCGCCAATCCCCGCCGGAGAAGTAATGCGCAGACGCCCGCTGGGGTTATCCCGCAGACGTTGTATTGCCATGTTGGCGCGCTCGCTGGCCTGCATCATCTCCTGACAGTGCACCAGGTAGCGTTCGCCAGCAAAGGTCAGATTAAGCTGCCGTGTCGTCCGGTTGATCAGGCGAATGCCGAGAGCCTGCTCAAGCTGACTGATGCGCTGGCTGACACTGGACTTGGGTAATCCGGCGCGCTTTGCTGCCCCGGTGAAACTGCCACATTCGGCCACCAACGCAAACAGGGCCATATCCTGTAGCTGTTTAAACATGATTGTTCACCTGAAACGAACACTTCGTTAGTTATTGTACGGCTTATCATTAGTCCGCTTAGCTTCTACACTGAATATCACACCTTAAAGGAGAAGCGCCATGAGTATTAAAGCGATTGCTATCAATCCAGAAAAACCGCAGCAATTTATTGAAATTCAGCCGGAAAAACCGACGCCGGGGGAATACGATCTGCTGGTCGAAGTCAAGGCCGCTTCGGTCAATCCAGTTGATACCAAAGTCCATAAAGGCGCGCAAAAGAGTGGTCTGCAACAGCCCCGTATCCTCGGCTGGGATGCCAGCGGCGTAGTGCTGGAAGTGGGCAGCAAAGTCAGCGGCTTTAAGGCTGGGGACGAAGTCTATTACGCGGGAGATATTACCCGTCCGGGCAGCAATACCACGCATCAGCTGATCGATGCCCGCATTACCGGCCACAAACCTGCCTCGCTGAACTGGGCGGAAGCGGCGGCAATCCCGCTGACGGCTCTGACCGCCTGGGAAGGCCTGTTTGATCGCCTGCAACTTGATAAGGTGGAAGAAGGAAAAACCTTACTAATTGTTGGCGGCGCAGGCGGCGTAGGCTCGCTGGCTATTCCGTTTGCCAAACTGCACAGCAAAGTAAACGTCATTGCCACCGCTTCCCGTCCGGACTCCGTACAGTGGTGTAAGGATCGCGGCGCGGATCTGGTGATCGATTACAAAGATATGGCTGGGGAGCTGGAGAAGCACGGCCTGAAACAGGTCGATTACATTTTCTGTCTGAATGACACCGATGGTCACTGGGAAACGATGGCGAAACTGATTGCGCCCCAGGGGCATATCTGCACCATCGTAGAGAATGAAAAACCACTGGAAATGAATGAGCTGAAGCTGAAAAGCGCCGCGCTGCATTTCGAGTTTATGTATACCCGCAGCATGTATAACACGCCGGATATCGCCCGTCAGGGAGAAATTCTGGAAGCCACCGCGAAGCTGCTGGATGCAGGGAAAATCACTACCACGCTGAACAAAACGCTACAGGGGCTGAGCGTGGAAACCCTGACTGAAGCCCATCAGCTGGTGCTGGAAGGCCATATGCGTGGGAAAGTGGTGATGGTTTATTAAAACGTCAGGTAACGAGATGCCGCTCTGCGTTTGTTATCAAGGATAAAAACCAGGCCTGAAGGAAGGAAGAGTGGGCTATAACCAAAGGCTAAGCGGCATGGACGCCGCTTCGCAGCCCGCAGAGAAGGGTTCACGGCGTCTTTGTGTTCAGCCCACTCTTCCTGACCCTGCCACCGGAACAGACAGACAACTTACTCTGTTACGGGCGTCCACTCTTCCTCACCCTGCCACCGGAACAGACAGACAACTTACTCTGTTACAGGCGTCCACTCTTCCTCACCCTGCCACCGGAACAGACAGACAACTTACTCTGTTACGGGCGTCCACTCTTCCTCACCCTGCCACCGGAACAGACAGACAACTGGCTATGTCCACGATGCTTCTTACCCATTGCGAAAGCGGTAGCCATATGAACACTGTTACGCGCCCAGCATCTCCTTCACCAGCTCGACACAGCGCAGGAAACGTTCATCGTAGCTATCCTGCTCAACGTGCACATAGCTGATGTTGTTCTCTTCCAGCATCGACACCAGCAGCGTCTGAAACTCTTTGCGGTCCACCGAGCTGCCCAGGCTGCGCAGGCCATCCGCTACCCACGGCACGTTGTTCTCAACCAAAATCACCAGATCAAAGCGATACTCATCAATCAAAGCCTGCACAAACGGGTGCTCACGCCCCTCATATTTCTTGCAGAACGCCTGGGTAGTGACGAAATCGGTATCGATAAAGGCAACTTTGTTGGCGTACTTCACTGCAAAATCGATGTACTGCGCCTGGCCCAGCGCGATCTTATCGTAGTCAGAATATTGCAGTGCCATCTCATCGCCGCCAAGATGCGAGAAGACATAATCGCGGCCAAATTCCCATGCGCTGGTTGTATTGAAGATATTCGCTAACTTATTGACCAGCGTTGATTTTCCGCTCGACTCGCCGCCCAGAATTGCCACGGTACGCACAAAGAACGGCTTGACCTCGGTGGGAATATATTCCCAGTAACGGAACGGATCCTGGCGAATTTGCGCGCCGCTGATACTCATAAAAGATCGCTTGGGATCGATAACCACCGCCTCGATCCCCAGATGCTGCTGATACTGCGGCGCATCAAGCTCTTCGCTGGTATAAACCCGGTTCGGCACGATGCCGTGATTTTCCATAAAATCGTTGATGCCGCGGCTCCAGACATCCCAGCCATGCGGATAAGGCTCCATGCCCTCTTCGTTAAACGAATGGATACGGATGTTCTTCTGATATTTGAACGTCTGTAGCAGCCAGCGCAAGCGGTCGCTGATGGTGGGCTGTTGCGACATGGCGCTGGCTTCAAACAGCTGGCGGTCACGCCCCTCATCATAGCCCATGATGATATGCAGCTCGTCAACCTGGCTACAGGCGCGCTGGATCAGATAGATATGGCCGGTATGCAGCGGATAGAATTTCCCGAACACCACACCGATGGTTTTTTCGCGGCGGGGAAACTCCAGCCCCAGAAAACGGTGCAGGGCTTCCAGCTTCTGTGCGCTGGGACTTTTGATTTTGGCGTTAAGGAGCTGGCTGAGATAGCCTTTGGTCATGCCGCTGGCATCCGCAACCTGCTGCAACGTACACCCCTGCTGGCGGATAGCGGTCTTCAGATAATCGAACGTCGACATCAAATGCCTCCTGCATAACGGGCGGAACCGCGTCCGCCACTATGATGAAAATGCGCTTTAATAAGGCAGAGTTAAACCGGGCCAGGCTCCGGTCAAAACAGGCCGCAACCCTTAAAGATCTTCCAGGATTGCCAGCGCATCGGCCAGTTTTTTCACGCCATAGACCTTCATGTTTTCCGGCGGTTTTTTCGGCACGTTAGCAGCCGGTACGATGGCACGACGGAAGCCGTGCTTCGCCGCTTCAGAGATTCGCTCCTGCCCGCTCGGCACCGGGCGGATCTCGCCTGCCAGTCCCACTTCGCCAAATACCACCAGATCATGAGGTAAAGGGCGATCGCGCAGGCTGGAAACCATCGACAGCATCAGCGCCAGATCAGCACTGGTCTCCGTGACCTTGACGCCGCCGACCACATTCACAAACACATCCTGATCGGCCATTTGCAGGCCGCCGTGACGGTGCAGCACCGCCAGCAGGATCGCCAGACGGTTCTGCTCAAGCCCCACCGCTACGCGTCGGGGATTGCCCATCATAGAATGATCTACCAGCGCCTGAATCTCCACCAGCAGCGGGCGCGTTCCCTCCCACAGCACCATCACCGAGCTGCCGGAAGTGACCTCCTCGCCGCGGCTGAGGAAGATAGCAGAGGGATTGCTGACTTCCCGCAGCCCCTGCTCCGTCATGGCGAAGACACCCAGCTCATTCACCGCACCAAAGCGGTTTTTATGGCTGCGCAGCGTACGGAAGCGGGAATCCGCATCGCCATCCAGCAGCACGGAGCAGTCGATGCAGTGCTCAAGCACCTTCGGCCCGGCCAGCGAGCCATCTTTCGTGACGTGACCCACCATCACTATCGCCACGCCACGGGTTTTTGCAAAGCGGGTCAGATATGCAGCCGTTTCGCGCACCTGCGCCACGCTGCCTGGCGACGACTGGATATCGGCCATATGCATCACCTGAATGGAGTCGATCACCATCAGTTTCGGCTCTTCCTGCTCGGCGATCTGACAGATCTGCTCGATGCTGGTTTCCGAAAGCATATTAAGGTTTGCCGTCGGCAGGCCCAGACGGTGCGCACGCATCGCCACCTGCTGAAGCGACTCTTCGCCGGTGACGTAGAGCGTTTTCATGCCCTCGGCGAGTTTGCACAGGGTTTGCAATAGCAGGGTACTTTTACCGGCACCGGGGCTTCCCCCTATCAGAATGGCACTGCCCGGCACGACGCCGCCGCCCAACACGCGGTCAAATTCTTTAAAGCCGGTAGAAAAGCGCGGAAGTGCTTCAAGGCTGATTTCAGAAAGCTTCTGCACGCGGCTGGGGCCTGCGCTGCCCGCATAGCCGGAGAGGCGCTCGTTACGCGCCACAACAGGAGAAGCCGCTAAACGCACTTCCGTAATGGTGTTCCAGGCGTGACAGGCACTGCATTGCCCCTGCCAGCGTGGATAATCGGCGCCGCATTCGTTACAAACAAAGGCGCGTTTTACCGCTTTGGCCAAATTGGTTCCTTAACGTTCTTCGTGGATCAGGCTGCCGCTGAGAATGCAGAACACGCCCATTAAATCCGCATGGCGGATGATCACTTCGGTTTGTTCATTAACTTTCGGCTTGGCGTGATAGGCAATGCCAAGACTGGAAGCCTTAATCATCAGTAAATCGTTGGCGCCATCACCAATGGCGACGGTTTGATCGGCTGCAATTTCAAAGCGTTTTGCCAGCTTATGCAGCGTATCCGCTTTATATTTTGCATCAACGATGTCGCCCAGCACTTCGCCGGTCAGCTTACCGTCGCGAATTTCCAGCACGTTGGCGGCAATCGCAGAGAGGTGCAGCTTATCCCGCAGGTACTCGGCAAAGAAAGTAAAGCCACCGGAAGCAATCGCCACGTGCCAGCCCAGCGCCTGCAACTTGTGCACCAGTTCGGTCAGGCCAGGCATCAGCGGCAGCGCATCACGCACTGTACTAAGGATAGTGGCATCCGCATCTTTCAGCGTGGCGACCCGCTGACGCAGGCTGGCGGCGAAATCCAGCTCTCCGCGCATAGCCCGCTCCGTCACCTCTGCCACCTGCTCACCGCAGCCAGCGAGTTTGGCTATTTCATCAATGCATTCCACTTCAATTGCCGTGGAATCCATATCCATCACCAGCAGGCCCGGCGTTTTCAGATGCGGGATTTTGCCCAGCGGCGCCACATCTAACCCGGCCTCGTGAGCCAGCTGCATAGCCCGTGGCGTGAGTGAACCGGCCAGGCGTACCACGTGATACTCTTCAACGCGCCAGGCGCTGACAATCACCATCGCCGCACCTAACTGATGCTGAAGCTTTGTCAGGCTCTCTTTTGTCAGTTCGCGCCCGTACAGAAGCCAGCCGGTGCGGCCAGCGCGGTAGTCCAGCGGCATCACTTCATCGCCACTGAGAGAGAGAGGTAAACCCGGCCAGAGAGAGATATCGGAGGGCAGATCGCACCAGGTCAGACTATTTGGCATTACAGCTCCTGTAGGGACATATTAACCACGCAAGAGGCTACCTTGTCAGCCCCGCTTCTGGCAACATAAAGCTAAGAGCCAGGGGAGTTAGTTAAGCGTGAAGGGTAAAGATGGCAAAGGCCAAACTTAAATTTCGTCTGCATCGTACGGCAATCGTGCTGATCTGCCTCACCTTACTGGTGATGTTGATGCAGGGTGCCTCGTGGTTCAGCCTCAGCCATCAGATGGCACGATCTGAGCAGGTGGATGAGCTGGCCCGCACCCTTACACGGCAGGTGGCCTTCAGCCTGACGCCGCTGATGGAAAACAGCGACGACAATCATCAGAAGATCAGCGATATCATCACTCAGCTGACCCAAGACAGCCGTATTCTGGATGCCTCGGTTTATGACGATGACGGCACGCTTTTAGCGCACAGTGGCGAAACCATTAACGTGCGCGACCGGCTGGCGCTGGATGGACAGCGTGCAGGCAGTTACTTCAACCATCAGCTGGTGCAGTCGCTGGACAGCGCAGAAGGCCCGCGCGGTTTCCTGCGTGTGACGCTGGATACGCATGTGCTGGTAACGGAGTCCAAGCAGGTAGATAACACCACCAACATCCTGCGGCTGATGATGCTGCTGGCGCTGGCTATCGGTATTATTCTGAGCCGAACCCTGCTGCGCGACCGCCGTACCCGCTGGCAGCAGTCACCCTTCCTGCTGACGGCCAATAATCCGGTAAAAGAAGATGATGATGAAACAGCCGAAGAGGCGGCTCCGCCAGCTGATAAGCCCTGAGTCAGCGCGCTGAACAGATCCTTATAACTTAATCCGTTGAAAATAAATCAAAGATAAGTGGCGACGCGCAGGGATATCAACAGATAAGCGGGCAGGCCTGAGAGGCCAATTCTGGCCGGATTGCCCGGCCAGTTTTACAGCTTAATCAGGCCTTGTCGCCCAGCAGCACGGACTCCAGCGCAATCTCAATCATCTCGCTGAAGGTGGTCTGCCGTTCAGCGGCAGTAGTCTGCTCACCGCTGCGGATATGGTCAGAAACGGTACAGATAGCCAGCGCTTTCGCACCAAACTCTGCGGCCACGCCGTAGATGCCAGCCGCTTCCATTTCCACACCCAGAATGCCGTACTTCTCCATAACATCAAACATCTGCGGATCTGGCGTGTAGAACAGATCGGCAGAAAAGATGTTACCCACACGGGCGCTCACGCCCAGCGCTTTGGCTGCATCCACCGCGTTACGCACCATTTCAAAATCAGCAATGGCGGCAAAGTCATGATCCTTGAAGCGCATGCGGTTTACTTTGGAGTCGGTCGATGCGCCCATGCCAATCACCACATCACGCAGTTTGACATCAGCACGTACCGCGCCACAGGAGCCTACGCGAATGATTTTCTTCACGCCAAAATCGGTGATCAGCTCTTTCGCATAGATGGAGCAGGATGGGATACCCATGCCGTGGCCCATTACGGAGATTTTGCGGCCTTTATAGGTGCCGGTGTAGCCAAGCATGCCACGCACGTTGTTTACTTCTACCGCGTCCTGCAGGAAGGTTTCTGCAATGTGTTTAGCACGCAGCGGATCGCCCGGCATCAGAACCACGTCAGCGAAGTCACCCATTTCTGCATTAATATGAGGCGTAGCCATCATTCATCCTTTTTAAGTCTTGCCAGCGTCGGTGCGCTGGCCGGTTACGTTTTCGCTGATTACAGCATGCTTTTGCCATATTCCATATCGGAAAGGCCAAAATAGTGGGCAATGGTTTGGCCAATATCGGCGAAGGTCTCGCGGTAGCCCAGCGAGCCTGGCTTCACGCCTGGTCCGTAGAGCAGCACCGGAATGTGCTCGCGTGTATGTTCTGTCCCTTCCCATGTTGGGTCACAGCCGTGGTCAGCGGTGAGGATCAGAAGATCGCCCTCTTTCACCAAAGCCATCAGCTCCGGCAAACGACGGTCGAACAGCTCCAGCCCGCCTGCGTAACCCGGTACGTCGCGGCGGTGGCCCCAGGTAGAGTCGAAATCCACAAAGTTAGTGAAAACTATGCTGTTGTCCGGTGCGATTTTCATCTCTTCAATCGTGGCGTCAAACAGCGCATCCAGCCCGGTCGCCTTCACTTTTTTGGTGATGCCGACGTGTGCATAAATATCCGCAATTTTCCCCACCGAAATGACCTGGCCGTTCTGCTCGTCTACCAGCTTTTTCAGAATGGTCGGCGAAGGCGGCTCAACGGCGAGATCGTGACGATTCCCGGTACGTTCGAAGTTTCCAGCTTTATCACCCACAAACGGGCGGGCAATCACGCGGCCAATGTTATAGCCACCTTCGGTCAGGGCCTCACGGGCGATTTCACACAACTTATAGAGGCGTTCCAGTCCAAAAGTCTCTTCGTGGCAGGCAATCTGGAACACTGAGTCGGCAGAGGTATAGAAAATCGGCTTGCCGGTTTTCATATGCTCTTCACCCAGTTGGTCCAGGATCACCGTGCCGGAGGAGTGGCAATTTCCCAGATAGCCTGGCAAATCTGCTTTCTCTACCAGCAGATCTAACAGCTCCTGCGGGAAGCTGTTCTCTTTGTCACTGAAGTATCCCCAGTCAAACAGCACAGGAACACCGGCAATTTCCCAGTGGCCCGACGGTGTGTCTTTGCCGGAAGAGAGTTCGCTGGCGTAGGCGTAAGCCCCGATAATCTCGGCGTTCTTATCCAGGCCGGCGGGGAATTTACCCGTAGACTCTTCTGCGGCTTTGCCTAAGCCTAATGCGGTGAGATTCGGCACATGCAGCGGCCCTTTACGGCCTTTGTCAGCTTCACCCTTGAAGCACGCCTCGGCAATGTGTCCGAGAGTATCCGAACCATGATCACCAAATTTGTCGGCGTCTTTGCTGGAGCCGATCCCGAAGGAATCAAGCACCATAATAAATGCACGTTTCATTCTGATCTCCTGCGTCTGTTACGCGATGAGCTTAAATTTTATCGATCTGAACAGTATGACGCTTATCCGGTAATTCTGCGATAGATAACGGGCGTCTCTTGCGGTGCCGTTTCACTAAGTGTGATGGCGCGCGTGACGGCCAGCGCCGCTTCCTGCCAGTCTGCTTCTGTTGCAGCATGGATCATGGCCAGCGGACGCTGGCTGTCGGCCACGTCGCCCAGCTGCGCCATCTCGCTTAAGCCAACGCTGTAGTCAATCTGGTCACTGGCCTGACGGCGACCGCCGCCCATCGACACCACTGCCATTCCTAATGCCCGCGTATCCATGGCGCTGATAATGCCTGGTTTTTCGGCATAGAGCGCTTTGCTGAGCATCGGCGCAGGCAGGTAGCGATCCATGTTTTCAATAAAATCAGCCGGGCCTTTCTGCGCAGCCACCATCTTCGCGAAACATTCTGCGGCTTTGCCGTTGTCCAGCACTGCCTGAAGTTTGCGGGTGGCTTCCGCCGTGTCGGTTGCCAGCCCGCCGGAAACCAGCATCTCTGCACTCAGAGCCAGCGTGACCTCCAGCAGACGTGGGTTGCGGTATTTCCCGGTCAGGAAGTTAACCGCTTCACGCACTTCCAGCGCGTTACCGGCCGTGGAGGCGAGCACCTGGTTCATATCGGTCAGCAGGGCAGTCGTTTTGCAGCCCGCGCCGTTTGCCACGCCAACAATGGATTGAGCCAGCAGCTCAGACTGCTCAAAGGTCGGCATAAAGGCGCCCGAGCCAACTTTGACATCCATCACCAGCGCATCCAGCCCTTCCGCCAGCTTTTTCGCCAGAATAGAAGCGGTAATAAGCGGGATGGAGTCGACCGTTGCGGTGATATCACGGGTAGCGTAAAAACGTTTATCGGCAGGGGCCAGCGAGTTAGTCTGACCAATAATCGCTACGCCCACCTCTTTGATGATCCGTCGGAAGGTTGCATCATCAGGGAAAATATCAAATCCGGGGATCGCTTCCAGCTTATCCAGCGTGCCGCCGGTATGGCCCAGCCCGCGGCCTGAAATCATCGGCACGTAGCCGCCACAGGCAGCCACCATCGGCCCCAGCATCAGCGAGGTCACATCGCCCACGCCACCGGTGGAGTGTTTGTCCACCACCGGACCATTCAGGTTAAGCGCCTGCCAGTTGAGTACCGAGCCGGAATCACGCATGGCCATGGTCAGCGCCACCCGCTCCTGCAATGACATATCGTGGAAATAGATGGTCATCGCCAGCGCAGCGATTTGCCCTTCGGAAACGGTATTATCACGTACGCCGTTGATGAAGAAACGGATCTCTTCTTCACTCAGCGCCTGGCCGTCTCTTTTTTTACGAATGATTTCTTGTGGCAGGAACACGTTGCCCCCTGGGGTTTATCTTTGATGAGGACGGCAGATCTGCCGCCCCGATGCCAGTTACAAGGGCGAAAAGCTCGCCCTGCACTCAGTAAGCTGAATCACTTTTTGCGCCGCTATGGCCGGCGGCTGTCAGCAGGCTGGCTAACAGGCTGGAAGCACCAAAGCGGAAATGACGCGCATCAGCCCAGTCGCTACCCAGAATGTCATCGGCCAGCTTCAGGTAAATAGCCGCATCTTCGGCCGTGCGAACGCCACCGGCAGGTTTAAAGCCAACCTGATGCTTGACGCCCATTTCAGCAATGACGTTCAGCATGATCTCAGCGACTTCTGGTGTGGCGTTAACCGGCACTTTCCCCGTTGAGGTCTTGATAAAATCGGCACCCGCTTTGATGGCAATTTCGGACGCTTTGCGGATCAGTTCAGGATCTTTTAACTCGCCAGTTTCAATAATCACTTTCAGCAGAACGTCTGAATCTTCGCAGGCCTCTTTGCAGGCGCTGACGATGTCATAACCAATATCTTCATTACCGGCCATTAAGGCACGATAAGGGAACACCACATCCACCTCATCAGCGCCATAAGCGATGGCGGCATGGGTTTCTGCCAGCGCAATTTCTTTATCGTCGTTACCGTGCGGGAAATTAGTCACGGTGGCGATGCGGATATCTGGCGTACCCTGCTCACGCAGCGTTTTGCGCGCAATCGGGATAAAGCGTGGATAGATGCAGATTGCCGCGGTATTACCCGCCGGGGATTTAGCCTGATGGCACAGAGCGATCACTTTCTCATCGGTGTCATCGTCATTCAGGGTGGTTAAATCCATGAGTTTAAGCGCGCGTACGGCTGCTGCGGTGACGTCGGTCATAGTCTTCTCCAGGCATTGTTCAGGCGGCTTGCCCGTTTCGCGCAAGCGAAAGCCGGGGTCCTTGCCGCCAGCGCCCGTTTACCGGGCTGGAATGTTAAAATAGTAACGGAAAAGGCACTCCCCTTCCGTGATGAAATTCACGATCTAAGGAAATAACACTGCAAGAACAATCCTTTTAATGTGATTAATATCACACAAAATTCGCCATCTTTGCCCCTCCGGCCCCCTGATCCGTCTGAAAAACAGGCTGAATCGGGGTTTTATCGGGGAATGTTATAATAATAACATTTTTAGCGCAGAGTGGCAGAGGCAAATGTTACCTCGCAGAGCCGGCCTGTCAGCCAGTCTGAATAAAGAGTTTAGCTATTCAGAGATTAAAAAGGGTGCGGGTGTTCTCACGGAGGGTTTCAGCAATCTCCTGCGGAGACTCTTCCCGCAGTTCACAGAGGCTTTGCCAGACGTTTTTCACGCGCTCGGGGCGGTTCGCTTCCCCCTGAAAGCCCTGTAGCGGCATATCGGGCGAATCCGTTTCCAGCAGTAAGGAAGAGAGAGGAAGTCGGGCAATGGTATTGCGGGTTTTACTGGCGCGTTGGTAGGTAATAGTGCCGCCCACGCCGATGGCGTATCCCGCACGGATAAACGCCAGCGCCTGCTGTTCGCTGCCCGCAAAACCATGTACCACGCCGCGACGCGGCAGCGCCAGACGCTTGAGATGCTGCGCTAATTTGTCATGCGTCCGGCGGGAATGGAGGATCACCGGCAGGTCATAGCGTTTTGCCAGCCGTAGCTGGGCATCCAGCAGCTGCTCCTGCCTGTCGAACTGAGGATCTTCAATAAAGAGATCCAGGCCAATTTCGCCGATCGCCACCAGCTTTTCCGGCTTCTGCTTTAGCCAACTTTCAAGCTGCTCAAGGTGCGACTCATGATGTTGGGCAATCGCCATGGGATGCGTGCCCAGCGCGGCGTAGAGGGGCTGCCAGCGTTCCGCCAGCGCCATCACGCCGGCAAACCGGTCTGCTGAGACGCCAACCACAATGATTTTCTCCACGCCCGCGGCGGAAGCGAGCTTCAGGCTCTCCTCTTCACGCCCGCAAAATGGGTCGAAATCAAAATGACAGTGCGTATCCACAAATCCTGGAGTCATGCCAGCGAACCCTCATCATAATCAGCATCGTTTCCCGCCAGCGGATCCAGAATCACGCCATCACGCACCGGCTCATTCGCCACCGGTGCCGGGGGGATCACCGGCTGCTGGCTGGTCAGCGTAGTGTTCTCATTCAGCCATTGACCCAGTGTAGCCAGGAAATAACGCCCGCAGCGGCGACCCAGATGATAATCCTGGTTCAGCGAGGCCACGCGGCTGCCCAGCGCCATGCTGGCGAGCGCATGCGGCGGGAAGATCTCAATGATATTCAGCTTACCCGGCGGGTTATCAATAAACTCCTGCGTGGCCCGATAGCTCTCTTCATGCAGATGCATGATATTCACCAGCGGCTGTAGCGCGCTATCGGTAAGCCAGCGTTCAATACGCTTCAGCCACTGTGGCGTGTAGGTCATCTGTGACGGCACGGTACGAATAACCACGATGGTTTCGGCCCCCCGGCGTGCCGCTTCCCGTACCGGAATGGCGTCGCTGATACCGCCATCCAGATAGCTGATCCCTTCCAGGTCCACGCCAGGACGGTAAAGCCCAGGGATAGCGCTGGAAGCCTTGATGATATTCAGCCAGTTCGCCGCTGTCGGGGCAAAATAGCCTGGCGAATAGTCATCGCTGCGGCAGGCGCACATATAAAATTCCCGGCCGGAAGAGAACATCTTCTCCGCTGCCTCCATCGCCAGCGGAAACTCCTGCGCGGTGACATCTACCAGCCAGTCAAGATCGATCAAGTGGCCGCCCCGCACAAAACGTAGCGGATCAAAAAAGAGTTTACTGGTGGTATAGCGCGTAATGACCCGGCGGGCGTAACCCGGCTGACCGCAGACATAGGCTGATAAGTTTTGTGCACCCGCAGAGGTGCCCAGCATCAGGTCGAAGGGGTTGAAGTTAGCCCGCTGAAACTCGTCCAGCACGCCAGCGGTGAAAATACCGCGCTGCCCACCGCCTTCGCACACCAGGGCGAGTTTACCCGGACGAAAAGGCGTTAACGCCAGCGGCTCGATGTTGCCGAGGGTAACAGGGATGCGTCTGCCCAAAGTCGGTATCCTGATGAAGGGGGAATAAGGTGAGGATACAGGGGAAAGAGAGGAAGCGTTTGCCGTAATTTGCGGTTAAACCCTTTTTGCCTTAAAACGCCAGAGGCCAGTCAGTGACTGGCCTCTGTTGTTGCTGCTTTTATTCTCGGGTCTATAACTTCTTGCGGCCGGTGAACAGGCTGATCAGGAAGATAATGATACCGACAACAAAGACGATTTTAGCTGCCCATGCGGCTGTACCAGCAAGACCACCAAAACCTAACGCTGCTGCAATGAGCGCGATAATCAGAAAAATAATGCCCCAACGAAACATAAGCTTCTCCTTACCCTATTGTAGAAATCTTGCTGTCTGATTTATTAAATCCGCCTTGTCCGGCGTGACTCGATTATTGTCTTCAACACTATCGATATCGACACAGGCCGCCCGGGGCGGCCCGTCTCAATTTTATGACTTCACAGTCAGATCGTTTTTAACGCTTTTCACGCCATCAATGGCTTTGGCAATCCCTTCGGCACGTTCAGACTGTGCCTGACTTTTCACCGTTCCGGAGAGCTGAACCACACCATTGGTGGTTTCCACTTTCACATTACGTGACGGAACGATGTCGTCTGCTAATAGTTTAGCTTTAATTTCGCTGGTCGTTGCTGCATCTCCAGCATAACCGCTTACGCTTGATTTTGTGCTGTCTTTAGCGTGCAGTTTATCGCTTACAGACTTAACGCCTTCAACTTTTTGCGCCACCGCTACAGCCTTTTCGGCCTGATCCTGCGACGGAACAAAACCACTCAGCGTCACCACGCCAGAATGGGTCTCTACGGAAATATCTGTGCTTTTGATTGCGTCGTCATCTACCAGAGCGGCTTTCACTTTGGCCGTCACGCCGCTGTCATCCATGAACCCACCGACTTTTTTCATAGAGCTATCGATTTTTGAACCCGCGCTGTCGGTAGTGGACTGCACTTTAGGGGTCGTGGTGTCTTCTGCCATTGCAGCACCGCTTACCAGGGCAGAACCAACCAGTACAGCCATCAGAGTTTTAGTCATCTTAGTCGTATTCATCGATCATTCCTTCTTCATGTAATTGCACTCACAATTGTGAGCTTTCAGCCACAAACGGCGTGACTGTAGTAGATAAGACGTTGCAGCAACCGCGCCGCATATTTTGCGTCCGTTAGAAATGAATATAGACGCTAATCAGGATTTCACCGCTGCTTGTGGTTGATATGATGGATAAATGCGCAATAAGAAGGTTTTTTAAGAGCAGTCTGTATAATCAGGGCCAACCAGAGCCAGACATATCGGGCGAAAAAAAAGCGATGCGCAGGGCACCGCTTTCTCAGTACAGACGAGGAACTACCTGCTGTTAGTGCTCGCGCGTTTTGCGGAACACCACTTCAGGATAACGCTCCTGGGTGATATTAAGGTTAACCATGGTCGGTGCTATGTAAGTGAGATTATCCCCGCCATCCAGCGCCAGGTTCACTTCATTTTTACGCTGGAACTCATCAAACTTCTTCACGTCACTGCACTCCACCCAGCGCGCGGTAGAGACGTTGACGGACTCGTAGATAGCTTCCACGTTGTATTCACTCTTCAGGCGCGCCACAACCACATCAAACTGCAACACGCCCACGGCGCCTACAATCAGGTCATTGTTATGCACCGGACGGAATACCTGCACCGCGCCCTCTTCCGACAGCTGAACCAGCCCTTTCAGCAGCTGCTTCTGCTTGAGCGGATCGCGCAGGCGGATACGACGGAACAGCTCTGGCGCGAAGTTCGGAATACCGGTGAACTTCATGTTTTCGCCCTGGGTGAAGGTATCGCCGATCTGGATGGTGCCGTGGTTATGCAGGCCGATGATATCGCCAGGATAGGCTTCTTCAACGTGCGAACGGTCGCCCGCCATAAAGGTGAGCGCATCGGCAATCACCACATCTTTGCCCAGACGAACCTGACGCAGCTTCATGCCTTTTTCATATTTACCGGAAACCACGCGCATAAAGGCCACGCGGTCGCGGTGTTTCGGATCCATGTTTGCCTGGATCTTAAACACGAAGCCGGTGAACTTTTCATCCGCAGCGGTAACGGTACGCAGATCGGTCTGGCGCGGCATGGGTGGCGGTGCCCAGTCAACCAGGCCATCGAGCATATGGTCCACGCCAAAGTTACCCAGCGCGGTGCCGAAGAACACTGGCGTCAGCTTGCCCGCCAGGAAGGCTTCTTTATCGAACTCATGGGACGCGCCCTGCACCAGCTCCAGCTCTTCACGCAGCTGGCTGGCAAGCTCTTCACCGATAGCTTTATCAAGATCCGGGTTATCCAGACCTTTTACAATGCGCACTTCCTGAATGGTGTGCCCTTTACCGGTCTGGTAAAGGTAGGTTTCGTTTTTGTAGAGATGATAGACGCCCTTAAAGAGCTTGCCGCAGCCAACAGGCCAGGTAATGGGCGCGCAGGCAATTTTCAGCTCGCTCTCTACTTCATCCATCACTTCCATCGGGTCACGAATATCGCGGTCCAGCTTGTTCATAAAGGTCAGGATTGGCGTATCGCGCAGACGGGTCACTTCCATCAGTTTGCGGGTACGATCTTCCACCCCTTTCGCGGCATCAATCACCATCAGGCAGCAGTCCACCGCCGTCAGGGTACGATAGGTATCTTCAGAGAAGTCTTCGTGCCCCGGCGTATCCAGCAGGTTTACCAGACATTCGCGGTAGGGGAACTGCATCACCGAGGTGGTGATCGAGATCCCACGCTGCTTTTCCATTTCCATCCAGTCCGATTTGGCGTGCTGGTTAGAGCCACGCCCTTTTACCGTACCGGCAGTCTGAATAGCCTGTCCGAACAGCAGCACTTTTTCCGTGATGGTGGTTTTACCGGCATCCGGGTGAGAAATAATGGCAAAAGTGCGGCGACGGGCCACCTCTTGCATAAAGGGTGCATTTGACATGAAGAAACTCAGTTAGGTGCTGTGCCGCCGCTGCGCAGACGGCGCGGGGCGTATCACAGACGATTAATCATTAATGGCCGGCATTTTCGCCGATCCGGCGGTTATAAACAATGCAGAACGCCGCGTTATCCCCATAAATGCGCGCTGTGCTGAAGACACGGGGCCTTAGCTGCGGTTTTTTTCACCCATTTTGCGGCGGGTATTCGGGATCTACACTGGCGCGGCCTCTTAATGACTGGACGGGGACGTTAGCATAAGGGATTCAGCCGGGACGGTTAAGCGTTTCCCTGGCCTGCTCAAACTTTTCCCGACACTGGCAGCCTGCAATATGGTCGTTGATCAAGCCTGTCGCCTGCATCAGGGAATAGGTGGTGACCGGCCCAACCCACGTCCAGCCTCGTTTTTTCAACGCTTTCGACATGCGGATTGATTCGGGCGAGGTTTTCGCGCTCTGCCACCAGGCCAGATCCACGACCGGCGGACGATCTTTTGCTTCCGGCTCAAACTGCCAGAACCAGGCTGCCAGCGAACCCGCTTCCTTGATCAGCTCCTGAGCGCGCCGCGCATTATTGATGGCGGAGAGAATTTTTGCGCGATTGCGCACAATGCTTTTATCTTCCATCAGCCTGGCTACATCTTCATCGGTAAACTGCGCCACCGCGTGGAAATCAAAATCCTTAAAGGCGCGGCGGAAGTTCTCCCGTTTGTTATAGATCAACTGCCACGACATGCCGGAGTGAAAACCTTCCAGGCAGACCTTTTCAAACAGGCGGCGGTCATCCACCACCGGCTTGCCCCATTCATTATCGTGATAATCGGGCATAGAGGGCTGCCAGTAACAGCAGACGCGGCCATCTTCGGTCAGGGTCAGACCCGCTTCTTTCAGGTCTGCCAGATAGTGTTCATCCATTCTGTGTTCCTGTTAAGGCTGCTAAGAGTGCTCTGGAAAGATAAATGGCGGTCACAGCCCGATGCTATACCTGACATCCGGTGTAACAACCGCGTTTGGTTTTTTGCTGAGACAGCAGCTATTTTTAGACCATCAACGGCGAGACGTCTGTGGACTTTGCTCCAGGATGCGCCATTTTTATCAGAAAGAGGACTTTCGGTTATGAGCAACACCGATTATCAGCCAGCAAAAGTGTGGTCAGAAAATAAAGAAGCGGGCGGAACCTGGGGAAGTATCAACCGCCCCACCGCCGGTGCGCGTCATGAAGCAACCCTGCCTGTAGGTAAGCACCCGCTACAGCTCTATTCCATGGGAACGCCAAATGGCCAGAAGGTCACCATCCTGCTGGAAGAGCTGCTGGCGCTGAACGTGAACGATGCTGAGTATGACGCGCATCTGATCCGCATTGGCGAGGGCGATCAGTTCTCTTCTGGCTTTGTGGAAGTGAACCCTAACTCCAAAATTCCTGCGCTGCTGGATCACTCAACCACGCCACCAACCCGCGTGTTTGAGTCCGGCGCTATCCTGCTTTACCTGGCAGAAAAATATGGCCATTTCCTGCCGAAAGATCCGGCTGGCCGCACGGAAACGCTGAACTGGCTGTTCTGGCTACAGGGTTCTGCCCCTTACCTTGGCGGCGGCTTCGGTCACTTCTATAACTATGCGCCAGTAAAAATCGAGTATGCGATTGACCGCTTCACCATGGAGGCCAAACGTCAGCTCGACGTGCTGGACCGTCAGCTGGCGGAGCATCGTTATATCGCCGGGGAAGATTACACTATTGCCGATATCGCTATCTGGCCGTGGTACGGCGCGCTGGTGAAGGGAATGGTGTATAACGCCGCAGAGTTCCTGGATGCAGGTTCCTATAAAAATCTGGTGCGTTGGGCCGATGAAGTAGCACAGCGCCCTGCCGTTCAGCGTGGCCGCATCGTTAACCGCACCTTTGGCGAACCTTCCGAACAGCTGCACGAGCGCCACGATGCGTCAGACTTTGATCTGCGCACGGAGGATAAGCTGGCTAAATAGCGACAAGCTGGCGGCAAAAGCTGCTGTTATCCCGCAAAGGTTACAGCAGCTTTGTTATCAGCCAGACTCGGCTCTGGCTGCCAGCCCGAATCAGGCTTTAAGGATCGCTTCCAGCTCCTGAAGCGTTTTGACCTGCCAGGTTGGCTGAAGACCCTCTGGTCGCGGGCGGTTATCCGCATTCAGCCAGCAGGTTGCCAGACCGGCGTTAATACCGCCAAGAATATCTGAGTCCGGATTATCCCCTACCATCATCACGCGGTTGCGCGGCGGGTTACCCATCTGATTGAGTGCGTAGTCGAAGATAGCGGGATGCGGCTTGGCATGCCCGACCTGTTCAGAGATCACCAGCAGATCGAAATAGTCCAGAAAACCTGTACGCTTTAGTCTTGCCTGCTGAAGGGCGGTGAAGCCATTGGTGATAATGCCCATTTTCACCTTGCCTTTCAGGGTATTAAGCAGATTTACCGCACCGGCAAGCGGAACGCACAGCTCAGCCATAGCGGCAAGAAAGCCGTCGTTAAGATGCAGCGGCGTGACCTTCAGCTTATCTGCCCAGCTCTGAAAGCGCTGATGTTGCAGCTGTAGCGCGCTGATGGCGCCATTCTGATAATCCACCCATAACGGTTTATTGATCGCCTGATAATCGTCGTAATCGTCAGGACTGAAGACCACGTCATACTGCTGAAACAGACGCTGCAAACCAGCAAAGGCGTCAAAATGAAACAGCGTATCGTCAGCGTCAAACAGGATCCAATCCCACTCTTTAAGCATCTCTTACTCAATCCTTATAGGGTCAGTGCCATGATAATGGCATCTTCTTTGCCGTCTGCCGTCGGGTAGTAATTACGGCGTACCGACACTTCGTTGAAATCCAGCTGTTCATAGAGCGCAATAGCGGGACGATTTGACGCTCTGACTTCCAGCCACAGGGTCTGGATGCCACGACTTTCCAGTTCCGCAATCACATATTCGAGGAGTTCACGCCCGATGCCACGACGCTGAAAGGCGGGATCCACAGCCAGATTAAACAGCGTGGCCTCGTCCAGCACCACCTGGGTGATGGCAAAACCAGCCATCTGTGCGTCTACCCGAATCTGATAGTTCAGATAACGTTCACCCTGATTGCTGGTAAAGGTTTTTTCACTCCAGGGAAAAGCATGGCTGCGCTGCTCAATGGCAAACGCTGGCTCAAGATCTTGCGGGGTCAGTAAAGAAATCTGATTCATGTTGGGAAATCTGCTGCCACAGGGCGCGTTTGGCACCGGCATTATGATAAAGCTCCGCAAGAACAGGCGAAGCGATCTGCGATCCGTTCAGTGCAGGCGGGGGCGCAATGCCCAAATACCAGCTTGCACAACGGGTCTCTGGCAACATCGCCAGTTGGTCAGGGGTCAGAACGGCGACCTCATCTTCGCGTATCAGCATGGCCTGTAGCACATCGCGAATCAAAGGATCGGTCAACAGCGGCGGGACTTCCGCCACAATCAGCAGGCGCGTCTGCTCGGGCAAAGAAACCGCAACTTCCCCCTGCAAGGCGCGCGGACGCCGCAGCGTATACTGCGTGATGCCCATTTGCTCTAATAACCAGTCACGTCTGGAAGACATCATTATTCCTGTCTGGTCGCCCGATTGCGACGCTATGCTAGCAAACCCATCGCCTCTGCGCCAACGTTGCCATGCCCTCCGGGAGCAACTCTGAATAAAAAGGAATGCAGGTTCTCCGCAGGCTTTGCTGCAACTCCGGCTAATTTGGGTATAATCGCCGCTCTGATTCGTAAGGAGCCACCGATGTCTGCATTTAGCCCGGCCAGTGAAGTGATACTGCGCCACAGTGATGAATTTACTCAACGCCGCGTACTGTTTGCTGGCGATCTGCAGGATGACCTGCCCGCCCAACTGGACACCGCACTGAGTCGGGTACATACCCAGCAATATCATCACTGGCAGATCCTGAGCCGCACGATGAATGAGCACGCCCAGTATGGGCTGGTGGCGACAGCGGAAACCGTGGCCGGGTGCGACACCCTGGTCTACTTCTGGCCGAAGAACAAACCCGAGGCGCTTTTTCAGCTGGAAAACCTGCTTTCCCTGCTGCCGGTAGGGAGCGACATCTTTGTAGTGGGTGAAAACCGCAGCGGCGTGCGCAGCGCAGAACAGATGCTGGAATCCTGGGCAACCCTGAACAAAATTGACAGCGCCCGCCGTTGTGGTCTCTATCACGGCAGTCTCGACAAACAGCCAACGTTTGATGCTGAAGCTTACTGGGATGAGTATCCGCTTGCGCATCTGACCATTAAAACGTTGCCGGGCGTATTCAGCCGTGACGGTCTTGACGCTGGCAGCAACCTGCTGCTTTCCACGCTGCGCCCGCATATGAAAGGCAAAGTGCTGGATATCGGCTGCGGCGCTGGCGTGCTCTCTGCCATGCTGGCCAGCTTCTCACCCAAGGTCCGTCTCTTTATGACCGACGTTAATGCCGCCGCTGTGGAGGCGAGTAAAGCTACGCTGGCGGCTAATGGCCTGGAAGGCGAAGTGTTTGCCAGTGACGTCTACTCAGAGGTGAATGGCCGTTTCGATATGATTATCTCTAACCCGCCGTTCCACGATGGAATGCAGACCAGCCTGGACGCAGCACAGACGTTGATCCGCGGCGCGGCGAAGCACCTGAACATGGGCGGCGAATTGCGCATCGTAGCCAACGCCTTCCTGCCCTATCCGCAGGTGCTGGATGAAACTTTTGGCAGCCATGAAGTGCTGGTGCAGAACGGCCGCTTTAAAGTGTATCGTGCTGTCCTGCAACGCGCAGCCAAAGCGAAGCGCTAAAGAGAGAGCGGCGAAAAAATCGCCGCTGTTTTACGCAGCAAGTTCCTGATTCCCCACCTCAAGCCGCAGAATGTGACTTTTTACAACGATTCTGGCAACAGCGCTAAATAACTGTTGACGTCCCCCGGAAAATCTCTAGAATGCGCCTCCGTGGTTGCAATACAGTTTATCTGTATTGAAGGTATGCGAAGGTGGCGGAATTGGTAGACGCGCTAGCTTCAGGTGTTAGTGTCCTAACGGACGTGAGGGTTCAAGTCCCTCTCTTCGCACCAACAATCACGTTGTTCATATTACGCAGCATTAGAGCGATGGTGGCGGAATTGGTAGACGCGCTAGCTTCAGGTGTTAGTGTTCTTACGGACGTGAGGGTTCAAGTCCCTCCCTTCGCACCAATGCGGTGATATGAATAAAGAAAGTTCAACAGGATGCGAAGGTGGCGGAATTGGTAGACGCGCTAGCTTCAGGTGTTAGTGTCTTAACGGACGTGAGGGTTCAAGTCCCTCTCTTCGCACCACGTTGACTCTCCTTGTTTTGCCCTCCTTACTGCCTCTTTGACCTTCCGTAACAGCTCCTGTTTTCTTAATCTTGCGACTCCCTTTATCTCTTATCTCTGCGCATGCTGGTATGACAGTGTTCTTGCCCTGTTTATAGCGATCCAAAGTTCAGGGTAATGGCTGCCACGCCTCCGGCCAGCGCCAGACAGGAAGGCAGCAGCAGATAGTGACGCAGACGTTGGTGAAAAAGCATCACTAACGTGGCCAAAAGAGCAACCACCATCACCACTCTCCAGCCGGAGAACGAAAGATTCATCAGAGCGATAAGGGGCATCACTGCACAAGGCAGCAACACTCCCCAGCCGCTATCAAGCCGTTTACCTGACATCCAGCTTATTCCCCAAAGTCCGCATGCGGTGATCATTGCTATCAACATCGCCGTACCCACACCCTTTCAAATGATAATGATTCCCAATAGCATATAAGAATATTTATCAGTATGCAGCACTTTTGTTGTCACGCTGCTGAAACTTTGCACTCGCAGATGACACTCCTGATGTTAAGTGATAGATTGAAACTGATTACTATTAAGAAAATCCAAATAATAACAGACAGAAACTATTCCAGGCACGAAATAGTCCACCCCTGGGGTTAGGGGTGCGGCTTGTTTCAATGCAGTCACGAGTAGAAAATAATGAAATTACAAAGTTATGATGAATTGCTTAACAGCAAGCATCGGCTGTCGCTGATGCTCTTTCTTTTTTTAAACTCAGCAACGTCCTTATTTAGTTTATGCGGCATTAATGGAAAAATGGCTACTTTCCAGTATTCACCGCCCACAATAATTATTGCGCTATTCAGCGCTTTAATTGTAGCCTGGATGCTTTTAAAGCCTTCAGGCAAATTTCCGATATTAAATATCGTGGCGCTCATTACCGGTTTACTCTGGACATGGCAAATATACCTTAAGTATAAATCGGTATTTTATTTCGACAGCAGCTTTCTGGTGATCAGTCTGATCAGCGTCTTTTTTATCAGCGCGATTGCGTTAGGCGATCACCTGCTTGCTTTCTGTCTGCATACGGCACCGCCCTCGGTGGCGGTACTGCTGCTGGATCATGGCCAAAACACGGTACTTATTCTCTTCACCATCGCCTTGCCGCTGATAGGCTTTACGCTGCACCATCTGATGCAGCGTCGCCGCGACAGGTTTACCCGCCGTCTGATGCGCCAGCTCTATGAAGAGAAAGAGACCTACAGCGATCTCAGTATGCTGGACCCGCTGACCGGTCTCTATAACCGCCGGGGTTTAAAAAACCGGCTGGAGAATATCCTTGAAAATCATGCAGGAAGCCACTTTGTCCTGCTGCTGGATATCGACCATTTTAAAGCCTATAACGACAACTATGGCCATGCGATGGGCGATCAGGCGCTGGCTCGCGTCTCTGTCGCCATTCGCGATGCCGTGCGGTCCAGGGACATTGTGGCGCGCTATGGCGGAGAAGAATTTCTGGTGCTGCTAACTAACGTCAATGAGTCGATTGCCCGCAGGCTTTCAGAGCGTATCCGGCAGTATGTCCTTAACCTTGAAATCCCTCACCGCTTCAACGATCGGGTAGCGACTCATGTCACGGTCAGCGCCGGGTTTGCCCCCCTGTATGAAGAGGATTTTGACAGTGCGCTGGCTAATGCCGATCGCGCGTTATATCTGGCTAAGAATCGTGGGCGTAATACTATTCTTTCCTATGAAGATATTGCCAAAGGCAGCCTGGCCCAGCCAGCGGATGCCATGTAGTTTCTTGTTATGGCCCAGGGACGGGGCCGATACTTTTATTAATCTGATCATTAATTTTAATGCAAATGCCATAGAGAACGGCGCAGTTTGGGTTAATGGCGCCTGGGCGCAGGAAAATACATTATTAACCTGAATCAAAAATAACGCTCTGTTGGATCATTTTTATTAAAAATGCATCCTATTAAGGATGCCTGAAAAAAATATTACTCCTGATTATTCCTTAAACCTGGAATTAATGCCGGGTACCTTTTATTTCCTCCCTGCTCATTGCTGCCAGCAGGGTTACATAAGAAATAAAAATAATCTGTCCTCTGTGCTTTGCCTGCCGCTTAACCGCCCTGGCCCGATCGCCCCTGACACAAAATGAGGCTTGTTTGTGCAATTTTCCTCAGATAGAATCAAGAACGATTATCGTTTGCACTTCGATTCACTCTGGAAACCTCATGGCTACTCTCATCCGTCAGGCAGTTGAGTATGGTTCACATCCGCTGATCTTTTTGCAGAGCAGCCGTCCGCTGGCGCATTCCCTGCGGGCACTGTTCAGTGAAAACCGTGCATGGTTCCTGGAAAACGTGAAGCTGGGAGAGGAAGCGCCCGCCAGCACGATGACGCTGGATCGCTGGTCTGCTCCTGAGAATTTTGCCCGGCTGAATGCAGAGTACGGTGATTTTATCTATCGCGAACAGAACGATCTGCCGCGCGAGCATAAGCCGTTACAGTCACTCTGGGCGCAGTGGTACTTCGGCCTGGTACTGCCGCCGATGATGATGGCGCTGCTGCTTGAAGCGCGCGCGCTGGATTGCTCTCCTGAGCACTGTCACGTTGAATTTCATGAAACCGGCAGACCGGCGACCTTCTGGTTTGACGTCCGCGAAGATGAAGAGGCGCGTTATCTCTCTCCTCGCCGCCGGATGGATCGCCTGATCCAGCAGCATCTGATCCCGGTAGTACGCGGCATTGAGCAACATGGCGAGATCAACGGCAAACTCATCTGGAGTAACACCGGCTTCTCTGTCTGGTGGTTCCTTGGCGAGATAGCTCCCCTGCTGGGTGAGCCGCTGCGGGTCGAACTGGAACACGCCTTCTTCTTCTCTAAGACCCTGCTCGACGGGTCAGAAAATCCCTTCTACCGCACTATGCTGCCGCGTGAGGGTGAAATGCAGCGGCGTACCTGCTGCCAGCGCTATCGCCTGCCTGATGTCCAGCGCTGCGGTAACTGCACGCTAAAACCCGTCTGATTTCACCCTTCCCGTTTACAGTTAGTCTGCTCTGTGGCAACTTTATGCGCTTCGTTATGTGGGAGAAAAGCATGAGCCTGGAGTCTGTACGGCAGTTCTTTGCCGAGCGCGCCCCTGAAATTGGCATTATTGAACTGAGCGAGAGCACCGCTACGGTTGCGCTGGCAGCCCGCGCCCACCATGTGGAAGCTGGCCAGATTGCCAAGACGCTGTCGTTAAAGGTGAAAGACAGGGTGATTTTGATTGTGACTCGCGGCGATGCCCGACTGGATAATCGCAAGCTGAAGGCGACTCTGGGTGCCAAAGCACGCATGTTAAGCACCGATGAAGTGGTGAACTGGACAGGCCATCCGGTGGGTGGAGTCTGTCCCTTCGGTCTGGAAACGCCGTTGCAGGTGTTGTGCGATGTGTCGTTAAGGCATTATCAAGAAGTGCTGCCTGCCGCAGGATCCATTAACAGCGCGGTACGCATCGATCCGGAAACGCTGGCTAAGCTGACCGACGCCACCTGGGTTGACGTCTGCGAGATCCCTGCCTGACTGGCCGCGCAGGCTTCAGGATGTAAACAGCCTTACCCTCATCTGTCAGATGCATTATCAGCTGGTTGACTGCCGGATAGCTTCCCGCATGTCATCAAGCTGCGTGCCCTCCGAGGGCGTAACCAGCGCATAGTTGTAGTGGTTATCGCTCCAGTATTGCGCCATCAGGTCGCTGCCCCGGCGTTCGCCCTGCGGCAGCTTAACGGGTTCGATCGGGCGGATATACCAGGCGACACGGGTACCTTCCGGGCTTTGATACATCACCAGTGCCGCCGGACCATTATCGGTTGTCAGCAGTCTTGCCCCCAGCAACCGGTAGCCAAACTGTTCAAGATTGGGCGGCAGCGTGCCGTTGATAAAATAGCGCTGCACCCAGGAGGCCAGTTCACCCTCCCCTGCCGGGACCACATCCAGATTAGCCGCCGTTGCGCTGCCAAAAAGCTTGTAGGCCTGCATCGCATCCTCCATCGGTAAATGGGTTTGCGCCATCTGCACATTCTTCAGCTGCCAGCCAGACCAGCCGCCCACGCCAAGCGTCATGACCAACGCAAAGGCCGCGGCAGCTTTCCACTGCCGCTGCTGACGAACCCGCTGACGAAGCTGCGAAGGCTGCGGCGTTTCCATAGGGAGTGGCTGCTGATGAAGTGCAAGGCGCAGCTGTCTGGCATCCTGCCGCCAGCCTTCCACCTTCGCGGCCTCAGCAGGATGCTCCGCCAGCCAGCGTTCCACATGTCCTGCGGTTTCTGCATCAAGCTGGCCATCCAGCCAGGCGTGCAGTTGCTCTTCATCAGGTTGCTGGCCCCTCATTTTATCCTCCTGAATGCGACGGCAGCCGTTTGCCCGTCAAGATGTTGATGCAGTTGTTTACGCGCCCGTGACAGGCGTGACATCACCGTTCCCACCGGAATAGCCAGGGCGGTTGCCGCTTCCTGATAACTCATCCCCTCTACGCTTATCAACAGCAGCAGCGCCCTGGCATCCGCAGAAAGCCGTGCAAACTGCTGTAGAGTCTCATCGGCTATCGCCAGCGTTTCCGCAGAGTCACCGGAGTCTTCCTCACCCGTGAAAAAGCCCAGCAGCCGCTGATAACGTTTGCGCCGCCGCTCACCGTCAATAAACTGCCGGTAAAGAATGGCGAACAGCCAGGCCCGCAGGCTCTCCTCTCCCCGGTAGCCTGACCAGCGGCTGAGCGCTCTGGTCAGGCAGCCCTGAACCAGATCTTCGGCGCTGTGAGGATTGCGGGTCAGCCACAGCGCAAAGCGTTGCAGATGGGGCAGAACATCCCGGATCTGTTGATCTGTAAGCGGCGGCATAGCGACTTATCCCCGGCGTTTCGAACCCGTCATACTGCTGAACACGCCATCCCGCAGGATCAGCCCATGGAGCAGCGCAGCGGCCAGATGCATCATCACCGTGATAAACAGGATCAATGCAACCCAGGTGTGTAGCGGACGCAGCAGTGCGTAAAGATCGTTACTGATCGGTACGATCGGCGGCAGTACAATCCCACTCCCCAGAGTAACAGGATATCCTGCTGCCGACAGCATTGCCCAGCCAATCAGCGGTTGCGCCAGGATCAGCGCATACAGTACCCAGTGAGAGAGATGCGCCACAGCTTTTTGCAGGCCGGGGATACTGTCAGGTAAAGGCGGTTTCGCCGTGGTGAAGCGTATCACCAACCGCACCACCACCAACAGCAGGATCGCCACACCCAGAGGCTTATGGATAGCCACCAGCAGGCCATGCAGCGAGGAGACGGTAGAGACCATCCCCACGCCAATAAACAGCATTGCCAGAATAGCCAGCGCCATCAGCCAGTGCAGCATGCGGAGTGCGGGATGAAAATAGGTGACCTGTTTCATAAGTTTGCTCCCGATGTGCCGTGGGCTTCTTCCTGCGTGCGGCGATTGTATGATTTGGCATAAGCGGCAGAACGTGCGTTCAGCAATGGATCGTCAGAGGCTGCAATACCATCCGGCAGGATCAGCGGATCGTAATTAATGTTATTGCAGGGACCGCCCTCCTGCGGCACGGTGCGGTTCAAAACCAGAGTACCGGCCGTAAGCGTCTGGCGGTCTGCTGGCCAGACTTTACTGGCATCGTTGCTGACATCACCCTGAGCGGCCACCGTGAACACCAGATCCCACTTCAGTGGCCCCTGCGCCAGGCGTTTTTCGAGATCCTGCTGAAGGAAATCTTTGTTCTGTTTGTCCTGAGGGGAGATCGCTTGCCAGGCCTGCTGCGGCACCATGCTCCAGCGCACCAGGTGACTTTGACCGCTTTTGTCGATCAGACGGAAGGCGTTGAGGCTGTTGTAACGATCCACCGCCCAGCTTGCGGAAGGGACATACTGTTTCACCCAGGCGCCAAAGGCTTTCGCTTCAGGATGCGCGGCGGCAAATGCCTGCATCTTTTGCGGGTCGGGCTTGCCCGTTGCAGGGTCCGGCTTTGAGGCAACAAGCTGATCGTAAAAACCCTGCGGCGTGGCAACCGGGAAAAAGGGCATCGCATTCATTCCGGTGCGCCACTGCTGGCCGGAGGCAGTAGTGAAAGCCAGCGCCATACTGCGAATGGGCACAGCGTAATCTGGCGCGCCGGCATTACCGCCAGCAATGGCAAAGCGCCCGGTCACCGGCGTAGTGGTAGCGGCTGCGAACAGAGCGGCACGGGAAAGCGAGCTGACGTTGCCGTTAGCCTCAAACTCTCCAGTCACGCAGAGACCTTTAGCATGATTGCGCCTGAAACCCGGTTTTTCTCCCGGCCCGTGTTGCAGCGTGTTGACCAGTTTATCGGCAGAGAGACGCTGGGGCGCAAGCCAACCGCCCGCCCATAAAAACAGCAGCGCCAGCAAAAGAGGGATCCCTCCTACCAGCGCCAGACGCAGGATACGCGGAAGGGTTGTCGTGGATTGGGTCATATTGAGTGCTCACAAGTTTAGCCAATGAGCAGATAAAACGAACCAGCAGCGGCTTTATTCCCTCGGGAAAAAAATATTTTTTTGCTACACTCCACGGCGTTGAGAGCTAATCAGGATGTTCATGGTTTGTCGCTGATTCAGATGCACCGCTCACCCAACCGCTTCGCGGCCTGGCTGGCGGTGTGCGCCATTTTACTGTTATTTATTGCCCCGGTGATTTCCAAATCCCTGGTCAATGAGGCTGGACGTCATTCCATGATGATGCCGGGCATGATGATGGCCGACGACGATGAAATGAGCATGACAGCTCCCCCAGCCATGACTCACCATCATGAGATAAACCTGCCTGCTGAAGGGGACATGGCTGCCAGCGGTGAGACAGGCACATCATCAGATAGTGCCCTCTCCCATCAGGAGATGAGTCCGGGCGCTACGGCAGCAATGTCGCCGCTTGAGCATGCGCGAATAATGCAGCATCACCCCATGTCGATGATGGATGACAGCGCCTGTGGCTACTGCGTTCTGCTGGCGCATTTACCGCTCGACCTGACCAACTTACCGGCTCTCTGGTCGGCCCTTCAGGCCGCCAAACAGCCCGACCTGCCGCTGTTCCGCCCCGTGGTGGCGCGGTTTATACCCCGTTTTTTCCATCCCCGCGCCCCGCCCGTTTACTGAGCCAGTGTCGCTTTAACCACACTGCTGCCGTCATTACGGCAGACACCTGCTCATGCCTGATCACAGGCGGATGGAATAATTATGTCAGATAAAATCCTGGCGCACTCTGCACGCGCCGAACAATCCCGGAGCGCACTTCTGCCGTTGCTGCGCCGCCTGCACTTTTATATTGGCTTGTTTATCGGCCCATTCATATTTGTCGCTGCGCTGACTGGCGCCCTGTACGTTATGACGCCGCAGCTTGAAGCGGCGTTGTATTCCCATCAGCTCTATACCAGCAGTCAGGGCCAGGAAAAAACGCTGGCCGAGCAGGTTCGCGTGGCGGAGGAATATATTGGCCCGGACGCGACCATCACCGCCCTTCGCCCTGCCCCCACAGCGGGTGAAACGACTCGCGTCATGTTCACTGTGCCGACAAAAGGCTCCGCGACCACGGCGGTATTTGTCGATCCGCACACGCTGGAAATCCGCGGGATGCTCAATGTCTACGGCACCAGCGGCGTGCTGCCGTTACGTACCACGCTGGATTATCTGCACCAGAGTCTGTTGCTGGGCGAGGCTGGCAGAAACTACAGTGAACTGGCTGCCAGCTGGTTATGGGTAGCTTCACTGGGAGGCTTGCTGTTATGGGCCACCAGTCGGGCGCCGGGGAAGATCAAAAAGGGCCGCCGCTCACGCGGCCAGAGCCTGCTGCGGCACCGTTACTGGCACAGCACCCTGGGCGTTGCTCTGCTCCTGGGATTACTGTTTTTCTCGGCAACCGGCCTGACCTGGTCACGCTGGGCTGGCGAGAATATCTCCTCAATGCGCAGCCATTTTGGCTGGCTGACCCCTTCAGTTAACACCCAGTTGAGTCCCTCTGCTGAAGAACACCACATGGCATCGGCTTTATCAGCTCATAATGAGACCGGAGAGCACTCGGGTCATTCTGTGCCGGTGAGCCGGGATGAACCAGGAGAACATGCGGGCCACTCTGTGCCGGTGAGCGGGGATGAACCAGGAGAACATGCGGGCCACTCGCCTGCGAGCCGCAATATTCCGCACCAGCCAGCGGATGAGCATGCGGAACACAAGATGCAGGCCATGACCATGGCTGAAGAGTCCGTCGCCAAAGTCGCTATTTTGCCTGAGCAGTTTGATGCGGTGGTAAAAACGGCGCGTGATGCCGGGATTTCGGCAGGAAAAATTGAAGTGCGCCCCTCAACTCGCGCCGATAAGGCCTGGACCGTCAGTGAAATCGATCGTCGCTGGCCTACGCAGGTCGACAGCGTGGCGGTCGATCCGCGCAATTATGCCTTGCTTGATAAAGTGGAGTTCGCGCAGTTTGGCCTGCTGGCTAAGCTTACGCGCTGGGGAGTGGATGCCCATATGGGCGTACTGTTTGGCCTGCCGAACCAGCTGATTCTGGCGGTATTTGCGCTGGGGCTTTGTGTGATGATCGTAATGGGGTACCGCCTCTGGTGGCTGCGCCGACCGGCCGCAGGCCAGGGACCGCACCCGGCAGAAACGCTGCTGTATCACTGGCGAAGGCTTTCACTCAGCGCCCGGTTTATCCTGCTGGTGGGAGGAGTGGCACTGGCTCTGAGCCTGCCCTTAATGGGGATCACTCTGCTGATAATGCTGGTGATTGATCTGCTCCGCTGGCAGCGGGCAAACAGGATAGCGGCTTAGCGAAATGCCCCGCGGCCTTTGTCGGGGCCGCAGCCTTTGCCCCGACAGAAATGCCGGTACGAAGAGAGAAGCCTGACTCACAGCAGCTGACCCTGTAAGAGCAGCTGTCTGATTGACAGTGTCAGCCTGATTAACAGAAGTCACTCTGTCTCAGCATCAACTCCTGAACCGGAATTGATGCTGAGATCTTCACGTCAGCGCTTTCTCAAGCATGGCGATCAGCAGCCGGTTATCCACCGTTTGCAGCACGTGGATCAGTCCGCCGTTCGGCGCGCCAATCCCAACGTCTACCCACAGCGGTTGACGATAACGCCATGACTTGCCGCGCGTCTGACCGGGACGCAGTTCAACCTCTACATAGTAATCTGCTGCCGTGGCAACCTGCTGATTTAACAGCCAGGCGATAACCAGCGCATCATGGATCCTACAGCCGGGAAGTTTGCGCGTCTGGATGGAGTAATCTATCCAGGGCCGCACCGTTTCGGTGACAAAGTTCGAAAGCGCAGTGTTCAGCCTGGCAATCCGGTTGAGGTCATTATGGGTCATCAGCGTCTGGCTGGTGACATCCATCGGCACCAGCGTAATGCTGGCCCCGCTGGTTAATACCTTTTGCGCCGCCTCCGGATCCAGGCCAAAGTTGGTATCCTTGATATAGTCATCCAGGGCAAAAACCCCGCCCATGATGGCTATCTCCTGCACGGCATCAATCATCTCGGGATAGCGCTCCATCGCCAGCGCCACGTTGGTTAGCGGGCCAATCGCTACCAGCGTTATCTGCCCCGGATTGGCGCAAATCAACTTTGCGATAGCCTCTGCCGCTTCCTCTTCCGGGGGCGAAAACAGCCGTGGCTGGCGAACTCCTTGCCAGAGATGCGCAAGGTTGCTGTTGTGAACACGGTTATCCAGCGCTTCCCGCCACGGCTCTGACGGCTCCACAAGGGCGCGGTCGGCTCCTTTTACCACAGGCACGGCGAGGCCTAATCGCTCCACCAAATCCTTTGCCACATTGAAACCCTGTTCGCAGGGGGTATTGCCTGCCACAGTGGTGATCAACTCAAGTGAAACATTGGCCGACCCAAGCGCGAGCGCAAGTGCCAGGCCGTCATCTACATTGGCACCAATAATGCCGTTTCCTGGGTCACAATCAATAATCAGTCGTTTCATTTTATTATCATATTTTTACGGCGTTGCTCGCTATCGCTAAAGACGCAGCCGCAGGATTCACCAATTTCCAGCTGATGAGCAAACTCACTCAGCTGTGCCTCGCCTTCCTGGGCGGACAACATTGCAATGGCCCTTTTTGCCATTTCCTCGACCGGCTGACGCACGGTGGTCAATGAAGGGACATGAAATGCTGACTGTTCCGTTCCATTAAAACAGACCAGAGCAACCTGCTCTGGTACTGAGATGTTGTGCTCTGCCAGCACGCGAATGCAGCCGATCGCCTGCGTTTCGTTAGTGGCAAACAGGGCGCGAGGCAGAGCGCCATTTTTCAGCATTCTTTTTCCTGCCTCATAGCCGCCCTCACGCGAATAGCTGGTGGGGAAAATCCATTCCGGGCGTTCGGTGACGCCAAAATCTGCCAGCGCCTCTCGCCATCCGGCCAGGCGATCCTGAGTGTTGAGCCGCTCTGGCGGGCCGCAAATAATCCCTACCTCCTTGTAGCCATGACTCAGCAGATGCGAGGTGACCTGATACGCCGCTGCACGCTCATCCACGCGCAAAATATTCACCTTCAGCGCCGGATCGACGCGGTCCAGCATCACCAGCGGCGTGCCGGTGGCCCGAATAATATCGATATAGGGATGACGGTCGACGCTGTTATAAAACAGTCCGTCAACCTGCTGGCTCAGGAGCGTATTAATCAGCTCCAGCTCGCGCTTGCGGCAGTCACCTGCATCGCCCAGCAGCATAACCATGCCGTTGCTCAACGCCTCCTGCTGCAAGGCATGGGCAAAAGAGGCGATAAAGGTATTGGAAATATTGGGTACGACCAGACCGTAGGTTTTACTGGTTCCGGAAGCCAGCGCTCTGGCAACGCTGTTGGGGCGATACCCTGTTTTTTTGATCGCCTCGAGGATGCGAAGCCGCGTTGCTTCTGCAACCGGCCTCGGACCATTATTGATAACGTAACTCACCACCGCTACGGAGGTGCCGGCCTCCCTGGCCACATCTTTACGGGTCGCACGGTTGAGCGGGTTTTTTGCCAATGTTTCGCCTTATGGAGTGGCGAGCCGCACGGCCCGCCCTGGGGCCGTCAGATTGCATCTTCAGGGGCATTAAGATCGCGCCCACGGGTTTCCGGGGCTATAAAAGTGGTCAGGAAACCGATACCGGCCATCGCTGCAAAATAGGTGGCAATCGGCCACCAGTGACCGGTCCAGGACAACAGCGCAGCGGCAACCAGCGGCGCCGTCCCGCCAGAGAGAATAGAACCCAGCTCTTTCGCCGTCGCCATTTTAGTATAGCGATGATTCACGCCAAATAACTCCACGCCCCAGGCCGCCTGTACGCCGAAAATACCGAGCGAGGCCAGTCCCATACCGGTAACAATAGTGGCAATCACAATCACAGGCTCGCGGGAGTCGAGCAGCATAAAGGCCGGGAAAGCGTAGAGGATCAGCAGCAGGCAGAAGCAGCGGTAGGTAACGCGGCGGCCAAACCTGTCGGAAAGCCAGCCGGCAAACGGGATGATCAGGAAGCCGAGCAGCGAGGCAAGAAATACTGCCGTGGTGGCGACGGACTTATCTACCGCCAGAACCTTTACCACGTAACCAATAATAAATCCCTGCGCCAGATAAGAGGGGCCATTTTCACCAATACGCAGGCCAACCATGACCAGGAACGAACGGCTGCGCTGCCAGAAGCTGCGGTTATCCGCAGGCAGTAGGGGAAGCATACTTTCGCGCCGGGCCACTATTTCCGCCTGTTTCCGTTCGAAGACAGGCGTTTCTTTCAGATGACGGCGGATCCAGAGCGCCACCAGCGCAATCAGGGAACTGCAAAGAAACGGAATACGCCAGCCCCACTCCTGCAACTGCTGCTGATCCATCTGCACCACCGCCAGCCAGACCAGCGATGCCACCAGCGTGCCGCTGTTTGATCCCAAAGCGATAATGGAAGATACCAGACCACGTTTTTCTGCCGGAGCATATTCACCCAGCATCACCGTGCCCCCGGACAACTCCGCCCCTGCGCCAAAGCCCTGGCTGAAACGCAGCACGACCAGGCAGGCCGGAGCCCACAAGCCGATAGAGGCATAGCCGGGAATAACACCGATTAATGTGGTGGAGGCCCCCATCAGGATAATGGTGGAAACCATCACCACTTTGCGGCCTTTACGATCGCCCAGCCAGCCAAAGAAGAGTGCGCCAATGGGCCGGGCGATAAAGCCCACGGACCAGGTAGCAAAGCTGGAGAGAAGCGCCATCGCGGGGGTGGCTTCAGGAAAGAAAACGTCGCCGAAAATGATGCCAGCGGCCAGGCCATAGAGTGCGAAATCCGCATACTCCATCGCTGTGCCAAGCCAGCATGAGAGGGTTGCGCGCCAGAAATCCTTGCGCCCTTCGGGTGTTGTCAGACTCTCATCTGCCGCAGAAGAGGCAGAAGAGGCGGAAAGCGAAGCTGTTGGGGTTATTCCTTGAGGAGTAGACATAAAAATTCCCTGATGTGCTGCTGTCTGAATTGCCCTCCCTGGCTTGCCCGAAAACGGATAATCCGCCAGTGAGAGCGCTCTTTTTCTGAGCCGAAGGTCAGTAACAGGTACCCTGGTGTTGGGATATATTATTCGCTTCCCGTCTGTTGGTTTTCGTAACCAATCACATAAGTAACGTGAAGCAAAGTGACCTTCACTTAGCCGTTGAGCAACATACACCGTGAATTTTTACTCGGGATTCATTGTATCTACGCGCGTAGATAAAGCAATAAATTTCCGCAAATAAATTAGCAAGCCTTCACATTGATGCTCACGGGTTATATTACAAAACCATGTAACTCAGCAGGTTAACATTCTAAAAAATGCCACTGCTTAAACATCCGACGATGATACAACGAATAAACTTCACTAACGAGCAAAAAACACACTACTTTAACTTACCCACCGCGGGCCAGTGTAAACAGCATTATGTTTCAACAGCATGACGCAAAAGGAATGGAGGACATTCTTAAAAAAGGGGAGGTGATTTGTCTTAGTGAACGAGGCGGCATATTCTGGATAAAAGTTAGCGGAGGGAAAGGCATGAGCATAATTCTGATGCGTCACGGGAAACCTGACCACCGGGTCGGCGGGCGCCTGCCGGCACTGGCCATGGCGCAATGGTGCGAAGCCTATGACCTTTCTGACGTCCAGGATTTTCCGCCCGAAAAGAGTCAGTGGGTTGCGGCTATGGCAGATTATGTTGTTACCAGCCCGCTGCCCCGCGCCCGTTCGTCGCTTAAAAAGCTGGGGCTTGAACCCGCCTGTGTTGATGGCGTCTTCAGCGAAGTCTCTCTTCCGACCGTATCGCTGACCTACCCTCACCTGCCCCCCTCGCTCTGGCTTTCTCTTCTTCGTCTGATGTGGTTTTGCGGGTATGCCGGGTCGGTTGAGTCCTTCCAGCAGGCTGAACAGCGGGCCAGCCAGGCCGCAGAGCGGCTGATTACCTTTTCCAGCCATGGCAACGTTCTGCTGCTGGGGCATGGCATTATGAATAAAATGATTGCCCGTCATCTGCGTAAAGCGGGCTGGCTGGCCGAGAAACATGCCAGCAGCCGTCACTGGAGCACGGCTATTTACCACCCGCCGGTGATCCCGCCTGGTCAGCATTAACGGCAAAGGACTTCACCACATCAATAAAAGCCCGCAAGGCTGCCGGAACATGCCGGTGGCCAGGATAGTAAAGGGCAAGTCCGGGTGAAGGCGGGCTCCACTCCTCAAGCAGCATCAACAGGCTGCCATTTTCCAGCCAGGGTCTTGCCACACTATCGGGTAACCAGGCAATCGCCTGACCAGCCGCCGCCGTTTCCGCCATCAGTTCGAGATGATCCAGCATCAGCATGCCCTGAACGTCGATATGGCGCTCAATGCCGTGACGGGAGAACTCCCAGCGATACCGTTTACCGCTGGGCAGACGAAAACGGATACACTGATGGCGCAGCAGATCGTCTGGCGTGGTGGGGGTACCGCAGCGCTGAAGATAGTCTGGCGACGCTACGGCGATAAACCGCAACTCCCCGCCAAACGGCACGGCCACCATATCCTGCGGCACATCGTCCAGCAGACGTACGCCGGCATCAAACTTTTCGCTGACGATATCAATCAACCTGCCTTCCGTAACCAGATCAAGCGAGATAGCCGGATAGAGGCGCAAAAACTCAGGCACCACCCGCTGCAACAGCTGGCGTACGGCGCTCTCACTGGCATTAATGCGCAGAGTGCCCGCTGGCTGCTGACGGTACTGCTCGACGGAACTCAGTGCATCTTCCAGCCCCTGCAACACTGGTCTTAGCTGGCCTAAAAGCTGTGCGCCCGCTTCGGTAGGGGATACGCTGCGGGTGGTGCGATGCAAAAGCCTTACGGCCATTTTTTCCTCCAGCGCACGCAGCATATGGCTGAGGGTTGAAGGCGACACGCCCAGTTCATCGGCAGCCTGCCGGAAACTGCCCCTTGTCGCTACCAGTACAAAAGCGTTCAGCGCAGCCAGATCGGGTTTCTGATTCATGGGTAATTTTCACCAACGCATGCAGGATTAGACGGATAGTAGCACTAATCCTGACGGCGTAAGGTTAACGCTTACCCAAGAGGAGAAGCTCGATGTCTAAAACATGGTTTATTACCGGCACTTCATCTGGCTTCGGCCTGGAACTGACCGAACGTCTGCTGGCGCGCGGCGACCGCGTTGCCGCCACGCTGCGCAACCCCGCTCAGCTGAGCTTACTGAAAGAACGCTATCCTTCCCGGCTCTGGCTGGCGCAACTGGATGTCACCCGTACGGATAATGTGCGAAAGGTAGTGGATGATGCATTTGCCGAACTGGGGCAGATTGATGTGGTGGTCAGCAATGCCGGATATGGCCTTGCGGGGGCCGCTGAAGAGCTTACCGACGCGCAGATCTCCCGCCTGCTAAACACCAATGTTCTGGGTTCCATTCAGGTTATTCGTGCTGCGCTACCGCATCTTCGCCAACAGGGCGGCGGGCGTATATTGCAGCTTTCTTCCATGGGCGGCCAGGTGACTTTTCCGGGGTTAAGCCTCTACCACGCCAGCAAATTCGCTATGGAAGGTTTTGTGGAGGCGGTGGCGCAGGAAGTGGCTGAATTTAATATTGAATTTACGCTGGTTGAGCCAGGCACCGCGCAAACTTCATTTACCAGGGGCATGGAGATGGCCGAACCGCTGGCGGCCTATGATCACACCGGCATCCGTCAGCTGCTGGCAAACTGGCCGAGCGTGGGCGATGCGAAAAAAATGGTGCGTGAAATGATTGCCTCAACCGGGCGCTCCCCTGCTCCACGCCGGCTTACGCTCGGCAGCGATGCCTGGACGCTGGTTCATGCTGCCCTGACGTCGCGCCTGGCAGAACTTGAGGCACAGCGGGAAATAGCCTTCTCTACAGACAGTGATTAACTCACTTTAGCTTTCTGGCTGACTCATTTTCAGAGGAACAGGCAGAACTTGAGGCACAGCGGGAAATAGCCTTCTCTACAGACAGTGATTAACTCACTTTAGCTTTCTGGCTGACTCCTTTTCAGAGGAACAGGCAAGCATCGCAGAGTCCCGGATATTCGCAAGCAGACGGGAACATTTTAAGCTTGTTTCAGCTGCCGGAGAGGCCGTCAGCGATGCCTCTGAAGGAGAGTACTGTGTCTGAACTGAATAAAAAAGTTGTGGCGATTACCGGGGCCAGCAGCGGCATTGGAGAAGCCACCTCCCGCCTGCTGGCCGCCAGAGGCGCCCGCGTTCTGCTGGGCGCTCGCCGTACTGAGCGGCTGGCGAAAGTAGTTGAAGAGATCCGTGCCGCGGGAGGAGATGCCCACTTCATGTCGCTGGACGTCACCAGCCTGACGGAGATGGAATCCTTTGTTGAAAAAGCAAAAAGCCATTTTGGTGGGCTGGACGTCTTTATCAATAATGCCGGGATAATGCCGCTTTCCCCGCTCTCTTCCCGCAAGGTTGAGGAGTGGGACCGCATGATTGACGTCAACATCCGTGGCGTGCTGTACGGTATTGCTGCTGCACAACCACTGATGGAGCAACAGCAGCATGGTCATATCATCAATATCTCTTCCATTGGAGGGCTGGCAGTTTCGCCTACCGCCGCGGTCTATTGCGCCACCAAATTTGCCGTGCGGGCGCTCTCTGATGGTCTTCGCCAGGAGAGTGACATCCTCCGCGTAACGGTAATCTCGCCGGGTGTGGTGACATCTGAGCTGGCCGACACCATCACTGATGATTCCGCACGTGAGGCGATGAAAGCGTTTCGCCGCGTTGCGCTTGAACCGGAAGCTATCGCCCGCGCCGTTGCTTACGCCATTGAACAGCCAGCAGATGTGGATGTCAGTGAAATCGTTGTCCGTCCAACGGCCAGCCCCTGGTAACCCAGCCCTGCCCGCCACTGCGCGGGCTTTTTTTATCCTGCCGCGCTGACAGCCGGTTCAAGCCGCAAAATATTCTGCATATACATCGCCTCCTGCACCGGGCTGCGGCCAAAAAAGCGTTTAAATTCCCGGCTGAACTGTGAAGGGCTTTCGTAACCTACTTCAGCTGAAACCGTCGCGGCGGAGATGCCGCCGCGCACCATTAATAATCTGGCATGATGCAGGCGGGTCGATTTTAAATACTGGATAGGCGAACTTTGCGTCACCTTTTTAAAATGCGCATGGAAAGTGGCGACGCTCATTCCTACTTCGCTGGCCAAATCGGCCACCTCAAAATGCTCCTGAAAGCGGTTTTGCAGGATATTCAGCGCACGGGCGATCTGCGCAAAAGAGCCTTTCTGCGCCAGCGCAGCACGCAGCGTTGCGCCCTGCTCACCGACCAGCACCCGATAGTAGATTTCCCGCAGCAGCCCGGCGCTGAGCACCTGCGTCTCCTGCCGTGACTGCAACGCCTGCAACAGGCGTACCACGCTTTCCCCCAGCCCGGCATCCAGCGGCGAAGAGAGCATGCTGACCGGTTCGCTGCTGCGCGGTACAGGGAGCGTTAAAGTGAGCATCAGTTCAGCCAGTAGCTGAAAATTGAGCCGGAAAGCGACCGCCAGCATCGGTTCTTCCCTGCTGGCTTCGGTCTGGCTGATAAACGGCAGCGGCACGGCAACGACCAGACAGTGCTGAGCATCATAAACGTAAGCCTCATCCCCCAGAAAGCCGCGTTTGCGCCCCTGGCAGACAATGACGATAGAGGGTTCATACAAAACCGGCGTACGGTCGAGCGCAATGTCCGAACGCAGAAAACGCACATCCTCCAGCGCCGATTGGGTATAACCGTTGGTTGGTGCCAGCGCGGTTATCAGCTCAGCCATCTTTATCCGGCGCTTTTCATTCTGATCTGTCGTCATGTTGAGCTTCCATTGCAGAGTCAATGTGATTATCAGCGCTGTTAGTTTTCCTGAGCCGCGCCGCTTGCAACAAGCATGGCCATTCGGGCTGGGAGCAGCACAGTTAAGCGTGTCGGCTTATCAGGTCAACGCGGCTTATTGTGATCTTCAGCCGCGCCGATCCTCTTCAATGCCCAGCCGCCGTTTTAGCTGACTCCGTGAGGCTGCCAGCTTCTTTTCAGCAAGCTCATCATCCTGAATTGCCCGAGCCAGCGCCATTGCGCCAATAAGTTCAGCCTGCACGGAGGAAGCCAGCGCATCTGGCTCTGCGTGGCCCATCGCCTTTAATGAACGGGCAACCAGCCCATGCATCTCCTCTATGCCCAAAGTAAAGCGATCCCGTGCTTCCTGCGGCAAACGGCTGGCTTCACCCGCCAGCGACGGCATGGGGCAGTTCTGCTCCGGGATTTTTCGGGCTTCTGCTGAAAGATAACTGTCTATCAGACAGGAGAGCCGATCTGCACCTTCCGGTAAAGTGGATAATCCCTTAAGCTTCTGCTTTGTCTCGATAAACATCCGATCGACAACATTTGCGACCAGATCATCACGGGAAGTAAAGTGAGCATAAAAACCCCCGTGGGTCAGCCCTGCCCGCTTCATCAGTGCCGCCACGCCAATACCTTCTGTGCCCACCACCCGCATAATCGCGGCGGCTTCGTCCAGAATACGCTGACGGGTACGTTCTTTGTGAGTGATAACTTCGGACACGGCTCCTCCTTCAGAAACGTTTTAATCATTAACAGGCTGAAAAATAAGTATGTGGTTTCGGGGTATTGGAGAAAAGCGCACAGCCATTTATTTGCGAAGCGGATTCCGCTAAAACTCACAGCCTTACCAGCCTCACCAGCCTCACCAGCCTCACCAGCCTCACCAGCCTCACCAGCCTCACCAGCCTTACCAGCCTGAGTATACTCATCAGATCGATAGAATATGACAATCATAATAATTATGATTGTCATCATATTCAATACCCCTGTCTTTTCCCAGCTTAACCCATTGAAAGAAAGAATCTTTTCAGGTTAACCCTTGCTTCAATTTTGCCTTTTGTAAGGTAACAGGCCGCTTGACAGAAAATATTATGATCATCATATTAAGCCTCACCACCAAATGATGACCATCATATTCAGGAGTAGAACATGTCCATTTCATCAGGCAAGAAAGGCACGGCAATGGTTACTGGCGCATCCGCAGGGATTGGCGCGGTTTACGCTCAGCGACTGGCAGAGCGCGGTTATGATCTGCTACTGGTAGCGAGGGATAAAACCAAACTGGAAGCTCTGGCGGCACGGCTTTCTTCAGAGTACGGCGTACACAGCGAAGTGCTGGCGGCTGACCTGATTAATCAGCAGGATCTGGTTCAGGTTGAGCAGCGCCTTGCCAGTGATAATGCCATCACCCTGTTAGTGAATAATGCGGGGATGAGCGTAGCGGGCGACTTTCTGGATAATGACATCGGGAGCGTGCAAAAGATGATTATGCTGAACGTGCTGGCCCCTACCCGCCTTGCACATGCGGCCGCTAACGCTTTCAAAATCCGCAAGCAGGGAACCCTGATCAATGTCGCCTCTGTGCTTTCACTGGTGCATGAGATGGCTAACGGCGCTTACAACGGTACTAAATCTTTTGTCCTGACCCTCACTCGTTCGCTGGAGGCCTCGCTGCAACCGCATGGTGTCCGCGTACAGGCCGTATTGCCAGGACTGACCCGCACTGAAATTTTTGAACGTTCTGGCAGCTCGGTTGATGAACTGCCGCCACATATGGTGATGGAGGTCGACACCATGGTGGACGCCGCGCTTGCCGGGCTGGATTTGGGAGAAAGCGTCACCATTCCGTCGCTGGAAAAAATTGAGAACTGGCAAACTTATGACGCAGCACGCGCCGCACTGCTCCCGGACCTGTCGTTAAGCCAGTCTGCTTCACGCTATCGTCAGGGTTGAGGCCGTACAAAAAAGAGGGGAATATTGCCATCCCCTCATCTCTTCAGGGGAAGAAGTCAGAGAGTTCATGGCCTTTTGCTCAGGGTAACGACGTTCTGTTCCTGGAATATTACCCATGAGGGTAAGCATGCTACTTACTGAAGTGAAGCCGATGCCCGAATGAGATTTTGCGGAAGAGTAAGTTAATCAAACAGTTCGGCAGAGAGCCTGAGTGCCTGGAAAACAGCCAACCGGATGATAACTGCTGGATTGCATCCCCAAGTTACATTATAATCCTGCGCCGCAGGCCCCTTAGCTCAGTTGGTTAGAGCACGCGACTCATAATCGCTTGGTCACTGGTTCAAGTCCAGTAGGGGCCACCAAATTTTAGCTTTAGATTCATCCATTTAGGCCACTTCTTATGAAGTGGCTTTTTTGTTGGCCTTTTGCAGTGGCGATAAAATGGCAGCTGAAAATTGAAGCCCCTACACTTCAACGCCCCCAGGATCATAAATATAAAAAAAGCAGCTCAGAAGAGCTGCCTTGTCTGACGCCAGTTAAACCCACCTTAATCAAGCCTCAGGTGGTGTCTTCCCTTCTTCGATAAACTCTTCATCAATCTCATCGCTGTTATTACGATTATCCCGGCCGGAAAGCAGGTTCCAGCAGGCGATAAACATAGCGGCAATCAGCGGGCCAATAACGAAGCCGTTAATCCCATAAATCTCCATTCCGCCAAGCGTAGTGATAAGGATAAGGTAGTCCGGCATTTTGGTGTCTTTACCCACCAGCAGCGGACGAAGAATGTTATCAACCAGGCCGATAACGACCACAAAGAAGCCGACGATAAACAGCCCTTTCCACAGCACGCCAGAAGCAAAAAAGAAGATGGCGGCCGGTACCCATATAATGGCAGAGCCAACGGCAGGGATCAGGGAGAGGAAGGCAATTAACGCTCCCCACAGCAAGATACCTTCAATATCGGTAATCCAGAAGGCCAGCGCCCCTAACGCACCCTGCACAACAGCGACAACGACAGTTCCTTTCACCGTGGCGCGAGAAACTGCAGCAAACTTCATGAAGAGATGATGCTTCACATATTTTGACAGCGGCAGCGCCGCGAGGATGACGTTCACAAGGTAAGCACCATCTTTCAACAAGAAAAACAGCAGGTAAAGCATGATGCCGAAGCCTATGGTAAAGCTGAACGTACTTTTACCAATCAGGAAAGCACTGCCGGCAAGATACTGGCTTCCTTGCAGAGCGAACTGCGACAGCTTTTGTTGAATGTTCGTTGCTGTATCAAGTTGATGTTCAGAAAGGAAATGACGCGCCCAGTCAGGTAAATGCTGCATCACCTCTGCAAAGATCATCGGAAGCTGCGTATTGTTATTTTGCAGCTTGGTATAAACAACGTTGAACTCAATCGCCATTGATGACGCAATCACCACCAACGGGGTGAAGACGATTACACAAATCACCAGTAGCGTTAAAAACGAGGCCAGCCCGTTTCGCTCACCAATAAGCTGTCTGATTTTGGTTTTCATCGGATGGAAGATCACTGCCAGGATGGCAGCCCATAATACCGAAGAGTAATACGGCCCCAGTACATCAAGAAAAGCCACTGTCACAATAAACAGGATCAGAATAAAAAATCCCTTTGTCAGGCCGTTAAATCTCATTTTAGTCCCTCTACACTGCAATTTTGCTCACGAAGCATAGAACGCATTATACCTTTTACAATGAAAGAGTTCAGGGATGGTTTTTAACAACCTTGTTGAAGCCAGAAACGGGCAGAATGAAGTGGACTGAAAGATGATTTAAAACGGAACAAACAGAGCCGCATTATGCAATGCCAGAGAAAAGCTAAACCGCGAATGAGGAAGGGTGCCGCTGGATCATGCCGCAACATCCAACGGGCGGGAACGAGTCCCGCCGTTGGGTTGCCTTACCTTACGGCTTCGTAAGCCAGGCTGGCGACAACCTCCGTTCCTCCCTGTTTGATGTGCAGTTCGCACAACGAGCCGCGGGTCAGCCAGGTGAAGAGTAATACCGTCACGCAGACCACCAGCAGGCTCAGAAAGAGCAGTTTATGTGCCATCGTTGGCTTCCTTCTTCCGTTGCTTTTCAGCAGGTAAAAGGCTACCTTTATGTTGTTGGGCATAAGGGTTGGCCTCACTCAGATTAACATCGTGTGGGGCCTTTCTCTTTCTGTCCCTTACGCATGCTCAGGACAAAAAGATCCAGAGCACCCGCCGCGTAGTTTACCCAATCCCCCTCTCCTTTTAATGAGCAGTTCATGAAAACCCGAGGCGGATCCGCTATTGATGCAAAACACATGAAAGTTTGAAAAATGAAATAGTGGCTTTACCTTCTGTTCCGGCGAGGAAAAATGCTGATAGCACAAGTCTCTGATATTCATGCTTCCCTCGATAACGACAATTTGAGTCGGTTTGACAGAGCGCTTGAATGGCTGGAGCATCAAAGTCTGGATATTCTTGTTCTGACAGGCGATCTTATTGACGATGGGTGGGGTGAAGGTTATCACCTGATTTCTGAGCGACTGGGGCGGAGAAAATGGACCTCCCTGATTCTGCCGGGAAATTCTGACGATCGCCACCTGATGCGTTCAGTATGGGGAGCGAACCGATGGGTGAGTGATGCCCCAGCAGGTTCCCTGCATTTTGTCCATGAAACCGATCGGCTGCGCCTGTTAGGCCTGGATACAACCGTTGAAAATAAAACCTCTGGCAATGTAATCAATCATCTTGGATGGCTGAAAAAGCAGCTGCAAAGTGAAAATACACTGCCATCGCTTCTCTTCCTGCATCATCATATTTTTGAATCTGGCATACCTACTCTGGATAGCACTATGTGTGACGGCTCCAGTCAGCTTGCCGGGCTGCTCACACATATACCTGATAAGCCGCTAGCTATCGCCTCCGGGCACGTCCACAGGCCGGTTGCGGGAATTTTTGCCGGTATACCCGCTTTTATCTGCGGCTCAGTTTGCCCGGCTAATCCTCTCTGGTTTGGTTCAGAGAATGTCCCGCCGGTAAACGATCCGCCTTCGCTGATGATCCACAGATACGTGGGAAACGTTCTTACCAGTCATCATGTTTCACTTTAGTGCTGAAGCAACATTAAGAAGGGTGCCGCTGGATCATGCCGCAACATCCAACGGGCGGGAACGAGTCCCGCCGTTGGGTTGCCTTACCTCACGGCTTCGTAAGCCAGGCTGGCGACAACCTCCGTTCCTCCCTGTTTGATGTGCAGTTCGCACAGCGAGCCGCGGTTCAGCCAGGTGAAAAGTAAAACCGTCACGCAGACCACCAGCAGGCTCAGAAAGAGCAGTTTATGTGCCATCGTTGGCTTCCTTCTTCCGTTGCTTTTCAGCAGGTAAAAGGCTACCTTTATGTTGTTGGGCATAAGGGTTGGCCTCACTCAGATTAACATCGTGTGGGGCCTTTCTCTTTCTGTCCCTTACGCATGCTCAGGACAAAAAGATCCAGAGCACCCGCCGCGTAGTTTACCCAATCCCCCTATCCTTTTAATGAGCAGTTCATGAAAACCCGAGGCGGATCCCTGTTTATATAAGAACGATGAAACCTCTTATTCAGGCAAGCTGGACTGGCCACTGATTCAGGATAATCCCCCGTTTGCGTGCGCCTTCACCAAAATCTTTCAGCACCGCTTTCACATCGGGATCGATATATTCCGCATTGTCATGATCGACGATCACCACGCTGTTTTCCGGGATTTCTGCCAGCAGACCTTGCAGACGCGGGTTATGCATAAAGGTCAGGTTTTGCTGGAAGCGCAGAACGAAATGGTCGTCATAGCGCGTTAACTGCATCGCGTTGCGGTGACTTTTGTAGATGCTGAACAAAATCTGGGTCGCCAGACCAATACCGATCCCGGCCAGCATCCCGAAGACCAGAATGCCGCCAATAGTGGCCAGGAAAGGAACAGACTGCTGCGCACCCTGCCGGAAATGTTCCACAAACAGGCGGGGCGTTGCCAGTTTATAGCCGGTATAGAGCAGCACCGCGGCCAGGCTCGCCAGAGGTATCGCATTCAGCAGATCGCTGAAGAGCAGTCCACAAACCAACAGCAGTACACCGTGCAGCAGAATAGAAATTTTACTCTGCGCGCCCGCACTGACGTTAACCGAACTGCGGACAATAACCGCCGTAACAGGCAGACCACCTAAAAAGCCGCTGATCAGGTTACCAATGCCCTGCGCGCGCAACTCTTTGTCTGGTGAGGGTGGCGGGTTCTGCGGACGCAGTTTTTTCAGCGCTTCCTGACTGAGCAGCGTTTCAAGGCTGGCGACAATGGCAAGCGTTACCGCCACCATATAGACCGCCGGATTTTGCCAGACTTGCCAGTCGGGACGAACCAACTCGCCAGTAAGCGCCGAAACAGAGTCGAAAGAAGGCAGAGAGATACGTGGCAGCGTGCTGACAATATCCGGGAACATTCTGCCTCCAACCACCGTCACCAGGCAGCCAAAGAGTACGGCAACCAGTGGGCCGGGCATCCAGCTTAACGCCTTGATCTTTTTTAGCGTCGGCGTCGACCAGAACCAGAGGATAAACAGGCCAATCCCCGCAACAACAATGGCAGGGATCGAGACGCTGAATGCACCGCCGGTGATCAGCGAGCTGAGTTCGCTCTCTTCAGAAGCCCCTAAAGCCACAGGAATTTGCTGGATTATCAGCAAAATACCGATGGCGGCCAGCATGCCCTTAATCACCGTTCCCGGCACAAGCGTAATAAAACGACCTGCCCGTATTACACCCAGCAAAAATTGCAGCACGCCAGCCACGATCAGCGCAAACAGCAACGCAGAGAAAGAACCCAGTGTTTCAATAGCGCCGGTAACGATAGTGACCAGGCCTGCCGCCGGGCCGCTGACGGCAAATTTTGACGGACTGAATGTGGTGACCACCAGCCCGCCGATCACACCCGTCAGCAAGCCCACAAACGGCGGCAGTCCGCTGGCCTGTGCAATGCCAAGGCAGAGTGGTAAAGCCACCAGAAACACCACCAGACCAGCCGGGATATCCCGGCGAAGCGTATTCAGATTCATGGGGAAGGTTCCTCTGCACTGTGTTGAATTAACTCTTTCAAATGCCCGGACTGTAAATCGTACACGCAGCCAAACACATCCAGTTGCACACCGCTACGCCACGCGTTGAGAACGGGTTCTGCGGCGATAAGGTGGCTGAACTGTGCAAGGACATTAGCCTCGACCAGCTGATTAAGTTTTTCAGTTTCATCCTCAATGCCTTCAGTCTGAGCCAGCCCAGCAGTGAGCGCTTCACGCAGTTGTGTTATGCGCCGCGCCAGCGGGGAGTTTTCATCGGATAAGGGAATACCGGGCAGAGCCAGCGCCGCCTGTACGCCGCCACAGCCATAATGGCCGCACAGCACAATGCGTGAAACGTTGAGATACTCCAGCGCATATTGCAGCACGCTCATAAAGTTATCGTCGCCCTTCACCACCATATTGGCGATGTTACGGTGAACGAACAGTTCTCCCGGATGGGCGCCGGTCAGCACTTCTGCCGGTACGCGGCTGTCAGAGCAACCTATCCAGAGCGAATGGGGCTTCTGCGAATGCACATTCTGATGAAAGTACTGTGGATTGCGTTGGCGGCGCTGTAAGGCCCAACTGCGGTTTTTCGCTAACAGGGGTTTAAGTGTCGTCAAAATACAGTCTCTCTTTGCTGGAATCAGGGATCGGATCGGGTGCTTAATAATTTGAAATATGTGTTAACAGGGAAATAACCTCTGTCTCAGTATGTACACATCTCATCTGATAAGTTCTGATATTTTAGAATGCGCTTAAATTATTAGGATTTATCCTGGGCATTTAAAATAAAGGGAAATGTAATCTTTTTTAAATTAATTAATAAAAGATTGATTTTTTAACTTCAGGAGGAAGGTTCATTAAAATCCAAGAAGAAAGAAGTATTATATTTTATATTTCAACTACTTATAATCACTTTTTATTTTGTACTGTTATTAACATATAAGTAAAAGTTATTCCTGAAAAGAAGATGGTCGGGACAGTAGTCTCATTTTAATATTGTCGTATTAAATTATCCCTTCCAGCCGGAAGTGAATTTAAACGAGAGGGAATAAGGCTTTTCATTTGTTTCTCTTTGGACAGATAAGTCAGATAGTAATAACGCTATTTATCAAGTATCGTCAGACACAGGCTGAAATCCTTTAACTTCTTTACACAGAATAAGCCCCGCAGAGCGCGGGGCTTTATAAGTGCAGAGGGTCTGCCCAAACTTTTACTGGCCCTGTTTTTGCCTTAACCAGGGCCAGAAAATGTTAGTGGATGACAGCATTCAGGATCAGCACGCCCGCCAGTCCCAGGAATGAGATTAACGTTTCCATCACCGTCCAGGTTTTCAACGTCTCTACCACCGTCAGGTTGAAGTACCCTTTAAACAGCCAGAAGCCCGGATCGTTCACGTGGGAGGCGATGACGCTGCCCGACCCCACAGCCAGCACCATCAGCGCCGGATCGGTATGGGTGATGGCGATGATGGGGGTAACAATCCCGGCGGTAGTAATAGCCGCGACGGTGGCCGAGCCAAGCGCTACTCGCAGCATCGCCGCAACGGTCCAGCACATCAGCAGCGGTGACAACGACGAGCCTTTCATCAAATCGGCAATGTAGTTACCTACGCCGCTGTCCACCAGTACCTGCTTGAAGGCACCACCGCCCGCAATAATAAAGAGAATCATCGCGATAGCGGCAATGGAGCTGCCGCACATCTCCATCACCTCTTCCATCTTACGGCCGTTACGCAGTCCCAGCGTCAGCACGGCGACCACCACGGAGATAAACAGCGCAACGGCCGGGTTGCCGATAAATTCAAAGAACTGCCTGACACCGTTTTCCTTCGGCATGGTCAGCTCGCAGACGGCGGCCATCGCCATCAGGATCACCGGGATCACCGCCGCGAAGATGCTGATCCAGAAGCCGGGCATCTCGTGCTCTTCAAAGATTTTCGGATTAAACAAACCTTCCGGCGGTTCACGCTCGAAACTCTTCAGGAAGCGGGAGAAAATCGGCCCGGCGACAATCACTGTTGGGATAGTGATAATCAGCCCGTAGAGCAGCGTGGTGCCGATATTTGCCCCAAAGATGGTGGCAATGGCCGTTGGGCCGGGATGGGGCGGCAGGAAGCAGTGCGTTACCGAAAGCGCTGCCACCATTGGTACGCCTACGTACAGCAGCGGCATCTGCGCAGCGGCCACAATAGTAAACACCAGCGGCAGCAGCAGCACAAAGCCCACTTCGTAAAACATCGCCAGCCCGACAATCAGCCCGGTGATCACCAGCGCCCATTGCAGATGTTTTTTGCCGAAGGCGGCGATCAGCGTGGTCGCCACCCGCTGCGCTGCGCCCGTGTCCGACACCAGTCTGCCCAGCATGGCGCCGAACCCCAGGATCATCGCCAGGCTTCCCAGGGTGCCGCCAATCCCTTTTTGAATGGAGGCCACTACCGCCAGCGGCGTCATCCCTTCCGCCACGCCCACCACGGCAGAGACAAACACCAGGGCAATAAAGCCGTTCACTTTAAAGACGATCATCAGCACTAAAAGCAGGATCACACCAACCGCTATAATGGTTACAGGCATTGTATTTCCTTGAAGAAAGTCGCCAGAAGATGAATCAGGTGTAGCTGCTTTTCTCTGGCCGTGCCCCCTGGCAGGCTAAATAGTTGGCGGCGCATCACACTCCGGTTAACAACACTTTCCGAACGGGCTTTTCGCCGCTACAGTACAACTCATCCGACCACTCACCTCAGGCTCCTATGAACACTTCTCTGTTCTCGCCGCTGGATCTGGGTTTTACCCAACTGAAAAATCGTCTGCTGATGGGCTCGATGCATACCGGGCTGGAAGAGCATCCTGACGGGCCGCGCCGTCTGGCCGCTTTTTATGCCGAGCGCGCAGCCGCTGGCGTAGCGCTGATTGTAACGGGCGGCATTGCGCCTTCCCCCGAGGGCGTAGTTATGGCGGGTGCAAGCGTTCTGAATCACCGGGAGCAGCTTTCACACCATCGCCAGGTCACTCAGGCCGTACACCAGGCTGGTGGCAAAATTGCGCTGCAAATCCTGCACGCTGGCCGCTACAGCTATCAACCCTCTTTAGTGGCGCCCTCCCCGCTTCAGGCACCGATCAACCCTTTTAAGCCGCTTGAGCTGAAGGCTGACGCGATTGTGGCGCTGATTGAGGATTTCGCCCGCTGCGCCGCGCTGGCAAAAGAGGCGGGTTATGATGGTGTGGAAATAATGGGCTCGGAAGGCTATCTGATTAATCAGTTCCTTGCTGAGAGAACCAACCATCGCAATGATGAGTGGGGTGGCGATGAAACCCGCCGCATGCGATTTGCGGTAGAAATTGTCAGGGCCATACGGCAAGCGGTCGGACGCGAATTTATTATTATCTTCCGGCTCTCCATGCTGGATTTAGTGGAACAGGGCAATACGCTGCCGCAAACGGTGCGGCTGGCAAAGGCTATTGAGTCGGCAGGCGCAACGCTTATCAACACCGGCATTGGCTGGCATGAGGCGCGGATCCCGACTATTGCCACCTCGGTGCCTCGCGCAGCTTTTGGCTGGGTGACGAAACAGCTTCGGCAGCACCTGCATATCCCGCTGATCGCCACTAACCGCATCAACCATCCCGATGTGGCCCAGGCTCTACTGGTTGAGGGCTGTGCCGATATGATCTCGATGGCGCGCCCTTTTCTTGCCGATGCGCAATGGGTGGAAAAAGCGCAATCGGGCCGCAGCAATGAGATCAACACCTGTATCGGCTGCAATCAGGCCTGCCTGGATCAAATTTTTGCCGGGAAGATAACCTCGTGCCTGGTCAACCCCCGCGCCTGCCATGAAACGGAGATGCCCGTTCGGCCAGCGGAGATCACAAAACGTCTGGCAGTTGTTGGCGCTGGCCCCGCCGGGCTGGCTTTTGCCGTCAATGCCGCCTCACGCGGGCATCAGGTCACGTTGTTTGATCGCGCGGCAGAAGTCGGCGGCCAGTTCAATATTGCCCGACAGATACCCGGCAAAGAGGAGTTCAGCGAAACGCTGCGCTACTACCGCACTCAGCTGGCGCTGACGGGAGTCAGGCTCCGGCTGAACGAAACGGCTTCGGCCAGCCTGCTGGCAGATTTTGACGAAGTGGTGCTGGCAACCGGCGTGACGCCGCGCTGGCCAGCCATTCCAGGCATCGACCACCCCTGCGTGTTGAGCTATCTGGATGTGCTGCGCGATAAAAAACCGGTAGGGAAACGCGTGGCATTAATTGGGGCAGGCGGCATTGGCTTTGATACGGCGGAGTATCTCAGCCAGCATGGCGCTTCCACCAGTCTGGACGTGGCTGCGTTTTGTCGGGAGTGGGGAATTGACCAGACATTGCAGCAACAGGGCGGACTGGTGCCGCCTGTGCTGCCCGAACCAGCGCGCGCCATCTGGCTGTTGCAGCGCAAACCTGGCAAGCCAGGCGCCGGGCTGGGTAAAACCACCGGCTGGATCCACCGTGCCAGCCTGCAAATGCGTGCGGTGAAGATGTGGGGCGGCGTGCAGTATCTGCAAATTGACGATCGTGGGTTACAGATCCTGCGCGACGGCGAACCGGTATTACTTGAGGTCGATAACGTGGTGATTTGCGCCGGACAGGAGCCTGACCGGTCGCTGGAAGAGGCTTTACGGGCAGCCGGCAAGCCGGTGCATATTATCGGTGGGGCTGACGTGGCGCTGGAGCTGGATGCGCGGCGGGCGATCGCTCAGGGCACAAAGCTGGCCCTGGCGATCTGAAGTGCTGCTATTTACTTCCCGCTCCACGCCTTCAGACTGGCATCACGGGTTTGCAACTTCTGTTCGGGGGTGAGCTTGTTATAGCCTTCGCCTAATCCGCTCTCCCAGTCTCCATAGAGCGGATTAGGAAGAATGATAAATTGCGTACCAAACAGGCGATTGTTCTGGTTCACAAATGCCCGGCGCTGGGCGTTGCCCTGATGATAAGTCGCTGCACCGTAATCGTTGAGATTATCGCCCACGTACAGCACAACGTTGTATCCTTCTGCCTTGATGGCATCAAAACGCGCCTGCTTGTTGGAACTGTCGGTTTTCAGGCGCAGCGTTTGGTCATTTACGCCGGTAAAGCCCAATTGCCTGAGATTTTCTGCCGTGGCGGCAGCATCCTGCTTATCACGATTAGAGACATAGAACATCGTGCCGCCGTGGCTGTTAACGTAGTTGGCGAAATTGACCGCGCCCGGTATGGCGAGGGCCTGTTTTGCCTGCGTCCAGCCTGACCAGGTTTTGTCGGAGAAGGGCTGGTTCGCTTTGACCTGCCATGCACTGTAGGCACTGTTATCGATCATTGTTTCATCCAGATCGACAATTACCGCTTTAGGCTTACCGGTCAGCGACGGGGCTTTATCAAAAGCCAGCGTGGCGAAGTTAAACGCCTGATACGCCAGCGCCTGATATTCACCCGACTGCTGGAACCAGTTGAGCGCCATAACCGACTGTTGATTGAGCTGATTAGCGGCATCCGTTTTCTGCTGCGCGCAGCCGGAGAGGGCCAGCGCCATCAGGGTGGCCACGCTTAACGACGTTTTTATTTTCAAAGTGCTCTGTCTCCTGTCAGTGTGGCGGAAAAGCTTTCGAATTAATGCCTTAAAACTGTAGCATCTCCCCCGTACTGTGAAGAAAATGTTAATCCGCCAACTGCTGAAAAGGACCGGATCATGCCGCAACCCTACCATTCGCCCCTGTTATCCAGGCTGACGTGGCTCGATCACGCCTTCCAGCCAGCCGGAGAACGCCCACCGGAAGAGAGTATTTATAATCAGCAGCGCCACAGCGCCACGGTAGTGCTGGATACGGAAGCGCTGCCGGTCAAAAGCCGTGAGGCGGACGGGCTGATTGGCACAGGCACGCGCCCGGTGACGATCTATACCGCCGACTGCCTGCCAATTCTGATTGCGGATACATGCCACAAACAGGTCGCAGCGGTACATGCCGGCCTTAACGGCGCATTGTCTGGCGTGTTGGTTAACACGCTTCGCCTGTTGACTGAACGGGGCGCCACGCCAGAAAGCCTGTTCGTTGCGGTAGGCCCCGCTATTGGCCCCTGCTGCTATGAGCTGGGCGAAGAGCGCCTTGCCCGCATCCGGCAGGAGACACCAGAGATCGCCGCCCTGCTCGCCGTCACCCCCTCTCAGCCCACAAATGCAAAAGCCCTGCGGCCGCAGGCTGTAGGGACAACGCAGGGAGAGTGGTTTGATTTGCCGCTGCTGGCAAAAAGGCTGGCGATGCGTGAGGGAGTGCCAGAGGCGCAGATTGAACTGAGCCAGATTTGTACCTATTGCATGGCAGAGGAGAAGGCCAGCTATCGCCGTAATACCCATTTTGATCACGGCTATCAGCAGCGCTTCTCCTGGATCCGTAAGCGCAGCTAAATTCAGCGCAGTAAAAAGGCGGACTGTTTACACGGCCCGCCTTTTTTACTCTGAACAGCGGCGAACTAGCGCATCTTCACTGAACGCAGAATAACGAATTTCTGGTTAGAAGCGACGGTGGTGCAGTTGCCAAACAGCTTCTTCATTTTGCGGTAGTAATCGAGATGACGATTCCCGACAACACGCAGTTCCCCGCCCTGTTGCAGGCAGCGATAAGAGTCGCGCATCATCTGCCAGGCAATATAGTCAGTCAGCGTATTTTGCTGATGGAACGGCGGGTTGCATAACACCGCGTGGAAGGTGTTGGACGGGAAACCAGCCAGCGAGTTGTTGACCGAGAAGTGGCAGCGGTCCCTGTCGTCCGGACGGTTCACTTCCACATTCATCTCGCTGGAGGCGACAGCCATCCAGGACTCATCAATAAAGTGCACTTCTGCCGCCGGGTTCTGATCCAGCGCCGTCAGGCCAATCACGCCGTTACCGCAGCCCAGGTCCGCGATTTCGCCCTCGATATTCTCCGGCAGGTTAGCCATAAAGAAGCGCGCGCCCACGTCCAGGCCGCTGCGCGAGAAGACGTTAGCATGGTTATGGATCTCGTAGGGCGTGTCATCCAGCGGCCAGATGGAGGTCATGGGGGCCTCTTCCAGCGCAGGCAAGGTTGGCTGGCAGAAGATCAGCCTGGCCTTTTTCACCGCCAGCGAGGTGGTGGTCACGCCCAGCACGCGTTCAAACAGGTTGAGTGTGGAAGTGTGAATATCTTTGGCTTTGCCTGCGGCGATGATCTGCGTCTCTGGCGTCACAACGCTACGCAGGGAGCGGAGCTGGTGCTCCAGCAAGGCCAGCGTTTTAGGGATCTTCATCAGCACGCGCGCTGGCGCAACCGGCAGCGGAGCAAGGCTGTTGATAAACTTCACGTCGCCTTCATCCATCGCATTCAGATTCAGGTTCTGCCGCGTAGCCAGCTCGCCCATCAGGGAGTCGCTGATGCTGTACAGCTCTTCACCGTAAAGCCCACAAGCCAGCGCACCAAAGGTGTCGTTAAACAGGAATGTTGGTCCGGTAGTCTGGTCATCTGCCACGTGTTGCAGCAGATATTCATCAGCGGCATCCCACGCCTGTAGCGGGCTTTCTTCGCGCGTTTGAGGGAAACGGTGCAGCGTCAGCGTGCGGTGGCTCAGTTCGAGTTGGCTCATGGGATGACCTTAATGGTAAAATTCCCGCGTTTTATCCCCTAAAACGGGCTAACAGTAAACTTTTTTCTTTCCTGGAGTCTGCATGTCGTCGCTTATTTACCTGCAAGGTTACCCTGAGTCGCTGTTGTCACAGGTGCAAACGCTGATCGATCAGCAGCGTCTGGGAGCTGTCCTGCAAAAGCGCTATCCGGCCAGCCACACCATTACCAGCGATAAAGCGCTCTACGACTATGCCCTGGCGTTGAAGAACCAGAGCCTGCGCAATGCCCCGCCGCTGAATAAAGTGATTTATGACAGTAAAATCAAGGTAATGAAGCATGCGCTGGGCCTGCATACGGCCATCTCTCGCGTGCAGGGCGGCAAACTCAAAGCCAAGGCGGAGATCCGCGTGGCGACCATTTTCAAACAGGCACCGGAAGCGTTTCTGCGCATGATCGTGGTGCATGAGCTGGCGCACATCAAAGAGAAAGATCACAACAAGGCGTTTTACCAGCTCTGTTGCCATATGGAGCCTGACTATCATCAGCTCGAATTCGATACCCGTCTCTGGCTGACCGAACAGGCTCTGCGGGGGCATGAGGGCTGATCGCCCTGCGCCAGCCACGGAACCTGGCGTTGCATGACGTTCAGGCTACAGAAATTCCTTCGCCTTCTGGATCAGGCTGGTTTTGGTCAAGGCCCCCAGATATCGCTTCTCCTGCGGATTATTCAGCACCGGTAAGCGCTCCAGCGTCACTCTGGCAAACGCTTCCCAGCTCTCGGTAATGGTTTGATTTTCAAAAATATAGGGGAAGGATTCATCCATCACGCAGCTCACCGGCGAATCCAGGGTGATCTCTTTATCCAGCACTTTTCTGGCGATATCGTGAATTGAGACCGCCCCCATAAACTGGCCGGTATCGCTGATAACGTAGACGAAGCGTTCACGCTTCAGTGAACTGACCGCCAGCGCCTTCCCGACGGTATCGCCGGGCTTTAACGCCGCGCCCGACACAATAAGCTGCGAGACAATCCCGTTATCGAAATCGAATTTGGCGTCGGAGCGGCTGAAGTGATTGCCAATCACCGGGTAAGTACTGCTGGACTGCAACCGGTAGACGGTCATTGAGGCCAGCACGCAGGCGATCATGGTGGGAAACAGCAGGCTGCTGTTGAGCGTCATCTCCAGCACCATCAGCATCGCCATCAGCGGGGCCTGGCTTACCGAAGCGAGTACTGCCCCCATTCCCACCGCGGCAAAAATCACCGTGTTGCTGACCGGCCATCCTGCCAGGCTGGCCAGCGTTGCCACTATCACGCCGAGTACCGCCCCTATCAGTAACGAGGGGGTGAAGAGGCCCCCAACGGCGTTAGACCCCACGGAAACCGCCGTGGCGATCATCTTCAGCGCCAGCAACACAATCAGCCCTTTCAGCACAAAACTTCCGGCCATGATCTCAACAATCACTTCATAACCGTTTCCCAGAATATTGCTGCTGCCCACCGCCATCGCGCCGACGATAACGCCCCCTAATCCCAGACGGAACGGCAGGCTTTTGATGCGGCCAAAACGCCGTTTGCTCTGGCCGATCAGCCAAATCATCGCCCAGCCCGCCAGGCCCGCCAGCAAACCCACTATCACCGTCAGCAGAATATTGCCGGGCGTCAGGTCAAACTGAGCGTGAGAAAAAGGATAGATGGCGGAACGGTAACCCAACGTCCACATGGTCAGCACCGCCACGCCGGAAGAGATAATCAGCGGGATCAGTCGCTGTAGGGCGGAGATGCCAAACGCAATCTCCGCCACAAAAATCGCTGAAGCCAGCGGCGCATGATACACAGAGGAAAGCCCGGCGGCGGCGGCCATTGCCACAATATCGCTGTTTTTCAACGCCAGATGACGAAAGCAGAGCCGCCCCATCAGGCTGCCACTGAGCGCAGAAAGCTGCACCATCGGCCCCTCTTTACCTATAGAAGCGCCGCTGCTGATGCTGGCAACAGAAGAGAGTGCGCGGAACAGGGAGGTTTTAGTGGGAACAGCGTCGAGCCTGGCGTTGATCACTTCCAGGTAGTCGGTACGCACCGTCTCTTTCTGTTCAATAGCGGTGGCATAACGCAGGAAAAAACCGGCAATCACGCCGCCCAGCCCCACCACCACCGGCCAGAGATACCACGGGTAGACGCCAATCGCCTGGGTCACATCCTGCTGCGTCCCAAAGAGCACGGAGTTGATCATCTCAATCAACTGGCGGAACCCCAGCGTCACCAGCGTGGCCACCAGACCTACCGGGATAGCAACCAGAATGCTGGTCCAGTTCAGTGCGTGTTTACTGCCCGTCGTCATTGTTTATGCTCACCCTGGATGCGCGTATTTTCTCTTATCGTGAAAGAGGATACGGTAAAAATCAAACTGCCTGAGACAGGATAACAGAGTGCCACACTGAGAGGCGCGCTTCGCTTTTTTTAGCCATTGCCCACGGCAACTCACGTGCTACTCTGACAGATAACGCTCTGGGCAGGCCTCTCTCCTGCTCCAACCTCATCCAAAACGTGTGGAGACTGAAACACGCATGATACGCTTCGCTGTTGTAGGGACGAACTGGATAACCCGTCAGTTTGTCGATGCCGCCCATGAAACCGGCAAAATGAAGCTGACCGCCGTCTACTCCCGCTCGCTTGAACAGGCCCAGGCCTTCAGCAAAGATTATCCCGTTGAACATCTTTTTACTTCGCTGGAGCAGATGGCGCAGTCAGAGGCGACAGATGCGGTCTACATCGCCAGCCCTAATGCTCTGCACTGCCAGCAGGCGCTACTGTTTTTGCAGCATAAAAAACATGTGATCTGTGAAAAACCGCTGGCCTCTAACCTGCGGGAAGTGGAGGCGATGATTGCCTGTGCCCGTGACAATCAGGTAGTGCTGTTTGAAGCCTTTAAAACCGCCAGCCTGCCTAATTTCCTTATTTTACAGCAGGCCCTGCCTAAAGTGGGCAAGCTGCGTAAGGCGCTGTTGAACTATTGCCAGTACTCTTCGCGCTATCAGCGTTATCTGGATGGCGAGAATCCCAACACCTTTAATCCTGCCTGGTCAAACGGCTCCATTATGGATATCGGTTATTACTGCCTGGCTACTGCTGTCAGCCTGTGGGGCGAGCCTGATCGCGTTACCGCTACCGCCTCTCTGCTGGAAAGCGGCGTGGATGCCCACGGGACAGTGCTGATGGAGTACGGCGACTTCGACGTCACACTCCTCCATTCCAAAGTCAGCCAGTCTGTGGTGCCGAGCGAGATCCAGGGTGAACAGGGATCGCTGGTCATTGAGCAGGTCTCGGAATGCCAGCGCGTCAGCTTTATGCCACGCGGTGCAAAAAGCCAGGACCTCAGTTATCCGCAGCATATCAATACCATGCTGTATGAAGCCGAGACCTTCGCCCGTCTGGTGGAGACGAATGAGATCGACCATGCCGGTCTTGCCACTTCCCGGACCACGGCAAAGCTGCTGACCGAAATTCGTCGTCAGACTGGCGTCGTCTTCCCGGCTGACGGTCCAGCCTCTGTGTAAACATTTCTAAATATGTCCAGTTGTGATTGACCTGTGCTGCGCCAGCCATTATCTTCTGGCGCAGCATAGGGGAGTAACTTCAACGCCGAACGATCGTCAGCACGGTATCCACAGATACCCGGTCGTCGGGCAACAGGACAATGTGCCTGCTGTGAGTGAGACCTGGCCTTAACCGGAACCTGTTTACCTTCTCTGAAGGAGGCAGCCTTCTACTGAAAGCCAATGTTCATTTAACAGGATATCGCTATGCAATCTGTTGGCACGCCTCTGCTGTGGGGCAGCTTTACCGTCATCGTCATCATCATGCTCGCTATCGACCTCTTCTTACAGGGGAGACGCGGCGCACAAACCATGTCAATGAAGCAGGCAGCGCTCTGGTCGCTCTTGTGGATCACCCTTTCTCTGCTTTTCGCCGCCGGTTTCTGGTGGTATCTCGACGGCAACATTGGCCGTGAAGTCGCTAATACACAAACTCTGGCGTTCCTGACGGGTTACGTGCTGGAAAAAGCGCTGGCTGTGGATAACGTTTTTGTCTGGCTGATGCTGTTCAGCTACTTTGCGGTTCCTGCTGCAATCCAGCGCCGCGTACTGATCTACGGCATTCTTGGCGCTATCGTCCTGCGTACCATCATGATCTTCGCAGGAAGCTGGCTGGTCTCTGAGTTCAGCTGGATCCTTTACGTTTTCGGTGCGTTCCTGATTTTCACCGGGATTAAGATGGGCATGGAAGGCGGCAGCGATGAGGAGAACAACGTTGGCGACAGGCCGGTTGTGCGCTGGCTGCGGGGCCATCTGCGAATGACGGAAAATATGGAAGGCGAGAAGTTCTTTGTGCGCCGTAACGGCGTGCTGTTCGCCACGCCGCTGCTGCTGGTGCTGATTATGGTGGAGCTAAGTGACGTCATTTTTGCCGTTGACAGTATCCCTGCCATCTTCGCCGTCACTACCGATCCCTTTATCGTGCTGACCTCTAACCTGTTCGCTATTCTGGGCCTCCGTGCGATGTACTTCCTGCTGGCTAACGTCGCAGAGCGCTTCCACATGCTGAAGTATGGTCTGGCTGTGGTGCTGGTCTTTATCGGCGTGAAAATGCTGATTGTCGATTTTTATCACATTCCGGTGTCGATCTCGCTGGCAACCGTAGGCGGTATCCTTGCGGTTACGCTGCTGGTTAATGCCTGGGTGAATCATCGCAACGACCAGAAGCAGTTAAGCAAATAATCGTGCCGCTGGCGGGGGCTGGTTCAGGCCAGCCCTCCCTGTCGCTTACCGGCGAATCTTTCTTATTGCCGGCCAATTCTTACCGACGTCAATTTTTCGAGACTTTTCCCTTCCCCTGACATCACATTTCCTTATACTCATCCGCGCAAACACACCGATGCCGCTCTGATCAGCGCATACGACGCTGGTGCGCATTGTTATTAATAACAAAATGGTTTTTTAATATGAGTATGGAAAAACGTCGTCCCGGGCTGGTACAACGCCTGATGCAGGGAAGCCTGGTTACCCAAATTATGATCGGCCTTGTCGCCGGTATTGCGCTGGCGTGGTTCTCCAAAGAGGGTGCGCTCTCCGTTGCCCTGCTGGGCACACTGTTTGTCAGCGCCCTGAAAGCGGTTGCTCCGCTGCTGGTGATGGTGCTGGTAATAGCCTCTATTGCTAACCATCAGCACGGCAGCAAAACCAGCATCCGTCCCATCATCATCCTCTATCTGCTGAGCACCTTCTGCGCCGCCGTGGTCGCCGTGATATTCAGTCATCTGCTGCCGCAAACCCTGACGCTGACCGATGCCACCCAGCAAATCACGCCACCTTCCGGGATTCTGGAAGTGCTGAACGGCTTGCTGATGAGCATGGTTTCAAACCCTGTTGATGCGCTGATCCATGCTAATTATATCGGGATTCTGGTCTGGGCAATTGGCCTGGGCTTCGCGTTCCGCCACAGCAGTGACACTACCCGCGCTTTCCTGAATGATGCCTCCAACGCCGTGACTTATCTGGTGCGCATTGTGATCCGCTTCGCTCCAGTCGGTATCTTTGGCCTGGTAGCCTCGATTCTGGCCTCGACCGGTTTCTCTGCATTGTGGGATTACGCACAGCTGCTGGGCTTGCTGATTGGCTGTATGCTGCTGATGGCGCTGGTGTTTAACCCGATTCTGGTTTACTGGAAAATTCGCCGCAATCCCTATCCGCTGGTCTTCACCTGCCTGCGCGAAAGCGGCGTTACCGCCTTCTTTACCCGCAGCTCTGCGGCAAATATTCCGGTGAATATGGCGCTGGCGAAAAAGCTCAATCTGGATGAGGATACCTATTCGGTTTCGATTCCTGTTGGCGCGAATATCAGTATGGCGGGTGCCTCCATTACCATTACCGTGCTGACGCTGGCAGCGGTCAATACGCTGGGCATTCAGGTGGATACCAGTACCGCCATCCTGCTGAGCCTGGTGGCTTCCATCTGTGCCTGCGGTGCCTCTGGCGTGGCGGGTGGCTCGCTGCTGCTGATCCCGGTAGCCTGTAATATGTTTGGTATTCCCAACGAGGTTGCCATGCAGGTGGTAGCGGTGGGCTTTATTATCGGTGTTCTCCAGGATTCAGCCGAGACCGCACTGAACTCCTCGGCGGATATTCTCTTTACGGCGGCGGCCTGTATGGCTGAAGATCGTCACCAGGCGCGTCGCGCCTGAAAACGGCAAAAGGAATGAGATATAAAGCTGGCTTCTGCTAAGAGGTTATCACCCTGAGTGAGCTTTTACAGAAGAGTCAGCCCACAGATCTTGCAGCAGGCTCGTCACCCTGGGTGGCGAGCCTGCTCTGTTTTCCTGCTGTTACCTCAGGCCATTTTCAGAGCGTGACGCCACTTTTAAAAATTGCCAGTTCCCTGAAATCGTTTTCTTCATTACGGGTCTGGCGACCGTTGGCAATCTCCACCAGCGTATCGACAAACTTCTCCAGCAGCACCGACATCTCCGTTCCTTTAATCAGGACACCGGCATCGAAATCGATCCAGTGCGGCTTTTTCGCGGCCAGCTCGCTGTTAGTAGAAAGTTTAACCGTGGGCACGAATCCGCCGTAAGGCGTACCGCGCCCGGTACTGAACAGTACCATATGGCAGCCGGCACCGGCCAGCGCGCTGGTTGCGACCGCATCATTACCCGGTGCGCTGAGCAGGTTCAGACCCGGCTGATGCAGGCGTTCACCATATTTCAGCACATCAACCACCTGACTTTCTCCCGCCTTTTGCGTACAGCCAAGAGACTTTTCTTCCAGCGTGGTGATGCCGCCCGCTTTATTGCCTGGCGACGGGTTTTCGTAGATCGGCTGATCGTGGTCGATGAAGTAACGCTTAAAGTCATTAATCATACTTACCGTCTTCGCAAACGTCGCTTCGTCGCGGCAGCGGCTCATCAGGATCCGCTCGGCACCAAACATCTCCGGCACCTCTGTCAGCACCGTAGTCCCGCCGTTGGCAATCATCTGGTCGGAAAAACGCCCCAGCAACGGGTTCGCGGTGATGCCGGACAAGCCGTCAGAGCCGCCGCACTCCAGGCCAAATTTCAGTTCGCTTAAGCGGCCTGGCTGGCGCCTGTCGTGACGCATCACCTCAAACAGCTGGCGAAGATGCTCCAGCCCGGCCCCGACCTCATCATCATGCTGTTGCAGCGCCATAAAATGCACGCGCTCAGCATCATAATCGCCCAGCGTTTCACGGAAGACATCCACCTGATTGTTTTCGCAGCCCAGCCCAATCACCAGTACCGCGCCCGCGTTGGGATGACGCACCATATTTTGCAGCATGGTACGGGTGTTTTCATGATCCTGCCCGAGCTGCGAGCAGCCAAAAGGATGAGTGAAGAGATGAACACCATCAATGCCCGCCGCGTCATTACTCTCCTTCAGGAAACGGGTAACCATCTGTTTTGCAATACCGTTTACGCAACCTACCGTTGGCAGTATCCACAGCTCGTTACGGATCCCCACATCGCCATTTTTCCGACGGAAAATCTGCACCTCACGGTCGCCAGCCTGAGGCGGTAAGGTGGCGAAATCGGGTTGATAGCTGTACTCATCCAGATCGTTCAGATTGGTGCGGGTGTTATGCGAATGCAGCATTTCACCAGCGGCTACCGGCACGGTGGCATGTCCGATGGGCAGGCCATATTTAACAACCAGGCTGCCCACGGCCAGCGGCTGAAGAGCGCACTTATGCCCCCGCTCCATGCTCTGCTTGAGGATGACCTCTTCTCCTTCAAAGCTCAGACTCTCGCCTTCAGCGAGATCGGTCAGGGCGACCGCCACGTTATCGTTTGGATGAATTTTAATGTAACGCTGCATCTGTTGCTCCTCAGTTCAAACGAATCAATGCCTGACGCATACCGTCACCGACAATGCGCTGCACATGTTCAGTCAGCGTGGCGGTTAAGCCGCTAACGCCGTTTAAGTCTTCGCCCCAGTGGTCCGACACGCTCAGTACCGCTTCCACCAGCTGTTGCGGTGCCATTTTTCCACTATCAACCTGCTGCCACAGCGTGGCGAATGTTGTCAGCCAGGCTTCATCATCCTGCAAAGCAAAGCTCTCCTGCCCCCGTTTGCCGCGGTAATAAGCCAGCAAGGCGGCAAAAGCAAAGGTGAGACGCGCAGGCGGTTCGCCATGCAACTGACAGTGCTTCAGGATTTGGGGCAGTAAACGGGTGCGAAACTTGGTCATGCTGTTCAGGGCGATAGCCTGTAACTGATGATGGATAAAAGGATTACGGAAACGGCTCAGCACCGCATCGGCAAAGCTGTTTAGTGCATCCGGATGCTGGGAAAGGGTGGGAATAATCTCCTCTCTCAGCGTGCTGTTAACGAAAGCGGCAATATCAGCATCGGCCATCGCTTCCCCAACCGTATCCAGCCCGGCAAGGTAAGCGACCGGCATCATTGCCGTATGTGCCCCGTTCAGGATTGCTACCTTCTGCTCTTTATAGGGTTTGATATCCTCCACCAGCCGGATATTAAGCGGGAGCTTGTCCAGGCAGAGCGCCTGTTCAAGCCAGGCAGGCCCCTGGATTGCCAGCAGGTAATAGAACTCTCCCGCCACCAGGTACTCATCCTGATAACCAAGCTGCTGCTGGATTTCAGCGGCTTCCTGCGGATAGCCAGTGACAATTCTGTCGACCAGCGTTGAGCAGAAGGTATTGTGCTGCTCAAGCCACTGTACAAAGGCAGAGGGGAGCGCCCACTCGTGCGCGTAGCGCAGCACCAGTGCCTTCAGCGCTTCGCCGTTGTCATCAATCAGCTCACAGGGCAGCATCACCCAGCCTTTATCGCTGGCACCGGAAAAGTGCTGCCAGCGGGCAAACAGCAGCTGCGTCAGCCTGGCGGGAAAACTGGCGGGCGGTCTCTCTTCCAGCCGATCGTTTGCATCGTAGTAAATACCGGCTTCGGTAGTATTAGAGAAAACGAAGCGGATCCCCTCCTCTTTTGCCAGCGCCATAAACGCTTCGTATTGCCGCCACGGATGGATCTCGGCATTCACTGAGCGGATTAACCGGGGTTCGCTCACCACTTCCCCCTGTTCATTCACACCCCGGATCAGGGTGGTATAAAGCCCATCCTGCGAATTAAGGCTCCGCGTGGTCTGGCTGTTGCGCGGGCGCACCACGACAATACCGGCGTCAAGGTCGGTATGTTCATTTAACAGGTCAATTTGCCAGCCTGTGAAGGCGCGCAGGAAATTGCCTTCACCAAACTGAATGATTTTTGTGGGGTGAGTTCGCCCTGGGAAATTCCTGCGGTTCAATGCTGACATAGCCACATCCTTTACCTGAAAGCTGAGAATGAGTCAGCGCTGAAGGAGGGCCGACGAATGGCTTCATGTTTAAAAGGTAGCAGCAGGGTTGTCCCTCTCCGCGCCGGGTAATTGCAGGATTGATCACACATTAAGGGTTTAATTGTGTATAAAAACCCGGTCAGCCACGATTTTCGCCAGCAGCAAATAAGAGGAATCAGCCACAACGTTAAAAATAAGCCACTCAGGGCTTTTTTTAGCTCAAAGGTTGATAAATCGCATTTTAAGAAAAATCGTCCCCCCTCAACTCTTTGCAAAACAGACGCTATAATGTCAGCCTGTGTAAAACTTCTTTTACCTGCCCTCCTGGCCCTGTAAAACAAGGTTGGCGACGAGTTTCTCCTGTCTCATTCGCCGCTATTTTGTTACAGTTAAACGCCTTTTCTTACCCGTTAAACGGGTATTCAGGGGGCGTTCCGTTTTGCCTGTTAACCATAATACTGCCTGTGTTCAGACTGGTGCCGCGCTCATAATAACGATTAACTCTTTGCGTCGGCCTCGTGCAGAACACCGTAAATAATGATGTTCGGGAACACCCAATGGATATTTTTAAAGCCCTGGTTCAAGCGCTTTGGCAACAAGATTTTGTCACCCTTTCCGACCCTACTCTGGTCTGGGCCATCTATTTTGTCCTGTTTATGATCCTTTTTCTGGAAAATGGCCTGCTTCCGGCGGCTTTCCTGCCTGGCGACAGCCTGCTGGTATTAGTGGGCGTACTGATTGCTAAAGGGACCTTAACCTTCCCTATGACCTTGTTTATTCTTACCACGGCGGCAAGCCTGGGCTGCTGGGTCAGCTATTTACAGGGGAAATGGCTGGGCAACACCCCTACCGTGCAAAAGTGGCTGTCGCACCTGCCCGCACAATATCATCAACGTGCCCATCAACTTTTCCATAAACATGGTCTTTCTGCTCTGCTTGTCGGCCGCTTTATTGCCTTTGTCAGAACGCTACTGCCCACTATTGCAGGCCTTTCCGGCCTGAGTAATGCCCGCTTCCAGTTCTTTAACTGGATGAGTGCGCTGCTGTGGGTGCTGATTCTGACGGTGCTGGGCTTTGCGTTGGGCAAGACCCCTATTTTTCGCAAATATGAAGACCAGCTGATGTTCTGTCTGATGCTGCTGCCGCTGGTACTGCTGGTCTTTGGTTTGGTTGGCTCACTGGTCGTGCTCTGGCGCAAAAAGCGCAGCACGAACAATGAGAAAGGAAACTCATAATGCTGGCTCTGCTCAAACCTTATCTCTCTGTGCGGGTGTTATCCATCCTCACACTCTCTGTTGCCGCGCTGATGCTGGTGATATTTCTTCCTTCGCTCTTTCGTAACGAGACGGCGCTGCAAATTCGCGTTTCACGACAGGGCACCACGCTGCCTGATGGTTTTTATGTTTATCAGCGGCTTAATGCCGAGGGGATCCCTATTAAAAGTATTACGCCGGACAATAACTCGCTGGTGATACGTTTTGATACTCAAGAACAGAGCATTGCGGCGGAGAAAGTCCTGCATCAGATGCTGCCTTATGGCTTCGATATCAGCCAGTTCAATCCTCCCGGCTCCTCACAGCTCATGAACCGCCTCAGCCTGCGAAAGCAGTCGGTAGGCTAGTTTTTAGCCGGATCGGCAAGCTATCTCTAAGAATCTTCACTCTTTTTGAGCTTTTCAGGTTTTCTGACTATGCTTATCAGGCCAGAGAGACCCGATTCGTTTTTCAGGAATAGCGGGTCATATAGCGACCCAACACAATGGAAGGTAAAAATAAGCATGAAATACCGCACACTCCTCGGACTCAGCCTGTTTACTCTGACCACTTTTGCCACTGCTGCGGACACGCTCTGTCTGCAAAAAGAGCAGGAAATTCAGCATGAAATCGACCTGGCCAAAAAACATGACAATCAACGTCGTGTCACTGGCCTGGAGCGCGCGCTGACGGAAGCGAAAGCGGGCTGTACCGATGAAAAACTGAAAGCGCAGCATCAGGAAAAGATTGCTGAACTGAAGGAAAAAGTGGCCGAGCGGCAGAAAGAGCTGGCGGAAGAAAAAGCGGACGGCGATGACAGTAAAAAAATTGCCAAGCGTGAAAGAAAACTGGCAGAAGCAGAACAAAAACTGAAGGAAGTTCAGGCTGCACCTTACTGAGTAAGTGGCGCCGGACTCTCATTACTGACCATCAAAGGAGTTTGTCATGTCAAAAGATACTACGTCTGAACATCTGCGTGCAGAACTGAAAACCCTGGCGGATACGCTGGAAGAAGTGCTGAGCAATACTGGTGACAAATCCAAAACCGAGCTGGACAAGCTGCGCAGCAAAGCGCAAAGCGCGTTGAGAGATACGCGTGCACGCCTGGGCGACTCTGGTGAGCGTATTGCTCAAACCTCACGTGAAGTAGCCGATCAGGCAGACGTTTACGTGCGCGAAAACCCCTGGACCAGTGTAGGAATTGGTGCCGCCATTGGTGTGGTACTGGGTGTCCTGCTGACGCGCCGTTAATTATGGCAGACTCTCAACAACGCCACGGCCCCGGCAAAGGGGTCATTGATATCGGACAGCGTATCGTCACCACCATTGTGGGGATTGTGGAAACGCGTGTGCGGCTGGCCGTCGTCGAGCTTGAGGAAGAGAAAGCTAATCTGATCCAGATGCTGATCATGATTGGTCTTACCATGCTCTTCACCGCGTTCGGTCTGATGAGCCTGATGGTGCTGATCATCTGGGCAGTCGATGCACAGTATCGCCTGATGGCGATTGGCGTGACCACTGCCGTGCTCTTCGCTCTGGCCCTTATCTTTGGGTTGTGGACGCTGGCCAAATCACGCCGCTCCACGCTGTTAAGCGTCACCCGTAAAGAGCTGAAGTCCGATCGGAAGCTGCTGGAGGATGAGTAATGAGCCGCGAGCGTGATGAACGCAAAGCCGGGCTGCTGCGTGAAATCCAGCAGCAGCGGCTTGACCTGAGCGCCAGTAAAAAGCGTTTTCTGGCCAGCACGGCCCGCTATGACCACGGCTGGCTGACGCTGGTTGGTCTGCGACGCTATGTGGCGGTGGGAAGCGGTCTGATGGCTATCTGGTCAGTTCGCAACCCCCGCTTTATTACCCGCTGGGCGAAGCGCGGCATTGGCGCGTGGAGCACCTGGCGCATGGTTCGTGCCTATCTTCCCCGCCGTTAGCCCCTGTAGCCCTCGCTGAGAGGGGCTTTTTTATTCCCCGCCCTTTCAGTACCCAGCAACATCTGGCCCGATCCCGCCATTCAATTTTCCTGAAAAACTTCGACAGTTTATCTCGCTTACAATAGTTCCCTTTCGCGAATATTATCTTCTGCAACGACCGGCACTGAGCGGTAAACACGCGTCAGGCCTGAATAAAACGCAGCAGGTGAGATTGCCTGCCTGATAAAACTTGTTAGGGTCAATCATGAAAAAATTAGAAGATATCGGCTTTTTAGTTGCGCGCATTCTGATGCCAGTGCTGTTTATTGTGGCGGGTTGGGGAAAAATTAACGGCTATGCCGGTACTCAGCAATATATGGAACATATGGGCGTTCCGGGCTTTTTCCTGCCACTGACCATCCTGCTTGAATTTGGCGGCGGTCTGGCAATTCTGTTCGGTCTTCTGACTCGCTTCACCGCGATTGTGACCGCCCTGTTTACTCTGATTACCGCGTTTGTCTTCCACGCTGATTTCTCTGTGGATGGTAATTCAATCAACTTCATGAAAAACCTGAGTATTGCCGGTGGCTATCTGCTGCTGTTTATTACCGGCCCTGGCGCAATCAGCCTGGATCGCATCCTGAACAAAAAGTGGTAAGAAACACCCGCTATACTCAGTAGCATCGAAGCGAGGAGACGATATCCTCGCTTTTTCATTTGCAGGAGGAAGGGATCATGGGACAACTGATTGACGGTGTCTGGCACGATAACTGGTACGATACCAAATCCACAGGCGGACGCTTCAAGCGCTCGGAATCGGCATTCCGCAACTGGGTAACCGCTGATGGCGAAGCAGGCCCGACCGGTAACGGCGGCTTTCGTGCTGAAGCAGATCGTTATCACCTCTATGTTTCTCTGGCCTGCCCCTGGGCGCATCGCACGCTGATTATGCGCTCGCTGAAAGGCCTTGAATCACTTATTTCCGTTTCTGTGGTTCATCCACTGATGCTGGAAAATGGCTGGACGTTCGATGATAACTTCCCGGCAGCCACGGGCGACAGCCTCTATCAAAACGAATACCTTTATCAGCTCTATCTGCATGCGGACAAAGAGTATACCGGCCGCGTGACCGTCCCCGTGCTGTGGGACAAGCAGCAAAATACCATCGTCAGCAATGAGTCTGCCGATATCCTGCGCATGTTTAACAGCGCTTTTGATGCCGTTGGAGCAAAAGCGGGAGATTACTATCCTGCCGATCTGCGCAGCAAAATTGATGAGGTGAACAGCTGGGTTTACGACACCGTGAATAACGGCGTCTATAAATCTGGTTTTGCCACTTCCCAGCAAGCTTATGATGAAGCGGTTACCGCGCTGTTCCGCTCGCTGGACCGCCTTGAGCAAATGCTTGGTCAGCACCGCTATCTGACCGGCGACAGGCTGACGGAAGCCGATCTGCGGCTGTGGACGACCCTGGTAAGATTTGACCCGGTCTACGTGACGCATTTCAAATGCGACAGACACCGTATTGGGGATTACCTGAATCTGAACGGCTTCCTGCGGGAAATCTATCAGATGCCGGGTCTGGCAGAAACGGTCAATCTGCCGCATATCCGCCATCACTACTATTGCAGTCATAAAACGATCAACCCATCCGGGGTGATCTCTCTTGGCCCTGCCTTCAACTGGGATGAGCCTCACGGCCGCGACGAGCGCTTCCGTTAAGCTTGATGCTCCCGGCAGAAACGAAAACGGCCTCCTGTTACAGGGAGGCCGTTTTTTCTGGCTGGATGCGCTGTTTCACCCGCATATTGGCGGAACGCGCGGCTTAGTTGCTCCGCTTCGCCATCAGTTTTGGGATTTCACGCAGGCACCAGGCTTTCGCTTCACCCATGCTGTCACGTCGCCAGGCCATGATAATGTCAACCTCGCGGGTATATTCCGGGCTGACAACGCGCAGCCGCCCTTCGGCAATATCCTTTTCCACCATCGGATAGGGCATGGAAGCCACCCCAAGCCCGGCAAGCAGCGCACGGCGTTTGTCTTCAATGGAGCTGACGGTCAGCCGTTGCTGCTTGTCCAGCAGCTGCACAGTGAGCACCGGACGCTCGCGCGCGGTATCCGCAACGGCAATCCCGCGATATTTCACCCTGGTGACCTCTGACAGCGGCTCTGGCTCGTCATGGATTGGGTGATCCGGGCTGGCAACTATCACGCTGATCATGCTGTAGAGCTTGCGGGTATTTATTTCCGACGAGGCGCGAAAATGCATATCCGGGGCAATCACAATATCCGCCCGGCCTTGCTCCAGCCGCTCCCAGGCACCCGCCAGCACCTCAGTGACCAGCGAAATTTGCGTGTTGGCTTTTTCGGCAAGCTTATCCAGCAGCGGAAACAGGTAGCGGCTGGGCACCAGCGCTTCCGTGACAATTGTGAGGTGCGTTTCCCACCCTCTTGCCAGCGCTTCAGCATCTGTCGTCAGCTTATCGGCCGCTTCCAGCAACACTCTTCCACGCTCAAGCAGCATCCTGCCTACGTTGGTAAATTTGGTACGATGCCCGGAACGGTCAAACAGCACCACGTCCAGCTCTTCTTCCAGCTTCTGCATCGTGTAACTCAGGGCAGAAGGTACGCGACCCAGCTCATCTGCCGCAGCCGCAAAACTTCCCCGCCGATCAATCGCATCCATCACTCTCAGCGCTTCCAGCGTCAGGGCGCGGTCTTTAGCCATAGCAGTTCTCTGTCAGGAATTTTGAATATACCGAGCAGATTAACTGGCTAACAATCTGCCGTCCAGAAACTTACCATAGAAGGATAATAAATGGTCGGTGAAATGAACTGACCGGGGAGGATATATGATTACCAGTCGCACCGCGCAAGAGTGTGGCAAGGCTGATTATGGCTGGCTGCAAGCGCGCTATACCTTTTCCTTTGGCCACTATTTTGACCCCAAATTACTGGGCTATGCGTCGTTACGCGTGCTCAATCAGGAAGTGCTGGCACCAGGGGCTTCCTTTCAACCCAGAACCTATCCAAAGGTCGATGTACTGAATCTGATCTTACAGGGAGAGGCAGAATATCGTGACAGCGAGGGCAATCATGTCACCGTCTGCGCGGGGGAGGCGTTGCTGTTGTCGACCCAGCCTGGCGTAAGCTACAGCGAATTCAACCTCAGTAAAGAGCAGGAACTGACGCGTATGCAGCTCTGGCTGGATGCCTGTCCTGAGCGTGAGAATGCTGGTGTACAGCGGATACAGATGGCCGAGAAGGCGCGTTATATGCTGCTCGCTTCCCCTGACGGCGCAGATCAAAGCCTGCAACTGCGTCAGCAGGTCTGGGTTCACCACGTCGTGCTGAAACCGGGAGAGACGCAGACCGTGAAGCTTAACGGGCCACGCGCCTATGTGCAGTCGATCCACGGCAGTTTAAATGCGGTTGCCAGCTCCCAGGCTAAAGAAGAGTTAGTCTGTGGCGACGGTGCCTTTGTCTGTGATGAACAGAGCGTGACGCTGGTCGCTGAGACACCGCTGCGCGCGCTGATTATTGATTTGCCTGTTTAATTTAAGCCGGCACCAGGGAAATTTAGCGATCTGAAACAGAATCAGACGAAAACGGAGCTGTGCGTTTATGATAAACAGCTCATTGCAGCACCAGGGAAATTTTTCATATACAACGCAAAACCCCGCTTACGCGGGGTTTTCTTTTTGCAGCAGCGGTGAAAATCAGACGTCAGATTTACGCAGTGCCGACCAGTAACCATAAAGCTGCAATGCGGCGGGGCTGATAGCAGCCTGACTGCGTTCGTACTCTTCTGGTGTCATTTTATCAATGATTGCGGTCCCCTCTTCTGAAGCATGCAGCGCAATCGCGTCAAGCGCGGGCAGCAGAGTTTCCGGCAGGGTTGACCAGTCGTCCAGCCCCACCCCTCGCAGATAGCCGAAACACCACTCTTCCACCACGATGTAATCTTCCTCATCAACGGTGCTGTAGCCAAACAGCGGATCGAACTGATCAGGCGCCGTTGAGAGTCTTTCGGCAATATCGTTCTTGTGCTGGAACAGGAGGTCGTTGAACCGGGCCTCTTCCGCTTCATCAGCCCAGCGGGGAATATGCTGCTGTCCGCCCCACATCGCCGTGAGCCAGACTGAATTTTCCAGCTTATTTGGCCCGGAAAGCACCGCAGTCAGCATGCCGTCCAGCTCAGAGATATCCAGCACGGATTCATCGTTGCCATACTCCAGCAACACCTCATCCAGCCATTCCAGTTGCTCTTCGTTAAGCGGTCCCGTATTCATACTCTGCTCCCCACAAGGATTTACGAACGATCCCTGAAGTTTACCTGCTAATCCTCTTCCCGTAACGAAGAAAGCAGCAAGCTTGCTTTACCCTGCCCGCTGAAACGCAAAAACCGCGCCGGAGCGGGGTTTCTTTGATTGTTGAAGCTGGCTGGTAAGCCGCTTTTTTTATAAAGAGCGTCATTCATCCGGGCCAGCAAAACTGGCGCATTTCAAATGCGATCCTTATCCCATTGGTGATTACATTAATCTGAGCGGTTTTCTGCGTGATATTTATCAGATGCCCGGTACCGTCGGGACGGTTAATCTGCCGCATATCCCTCATCACTACCATTGCAGCCATAAGACCTTCCCCCCGAACGGCGTGATTTCGCCGGGTCCGGCGTTTGGTTGGGATGAGCCGCATGGCCGCGGTTAACCCCTGCTGTCGCACGCAGAGTCAGGCAGTGCTTCTGGTTTACTGCCTGACCTGTAGTCGGGTGACTCAGCCAAAACCGTTCAGAATGGTGTTTACCGTAGTGAAAATGTCATTCATCAAATCATAAAAGATTGGCGGGAAATTATACATTACCAGGAGTAGCGCTCCTGTACCGAGGCTGATCGAAATCGGGAATCCGATAACAAAAATAGAGAGTTGAGGAGTGAGCCGGTTAAGTAAGCCCAGCGTCAGGTTAAGTGCCAGTAATAAGGTAATGACCGGCATCCCGACTCTTAATCCGCAGTTGAAAATAATCGCCGCCGCTTCCGGTAACAGATAAAACCCACCACTGCTGAGCGGCTCAGCGCTGATCGGTAATAAGGTATAACTGTCGGCCAACGCCTTAATCAGGTAAAGATGCCCATCAAACGTCAGGAACAGCAGTGTGAAGATCACATTCAACACTCTGGCCAGTACCGGCATGGTCTGGTTGCCAGAGGGATCAAAAAACGCGGCAAACGATAGCCCCATCTGCAAGCCAATAACTTCCCCCGCATAGCGCATGGCAGCAAAAATAAACTGCACTGTTAATCCAATGGCGGCGCCAATAATGATCTCTTTCAGGGTAACCCATAAACCTGTTAACGACAGCAGCCCAATCTGGCTGTCGGGGAGGTTTTGTCCAATCAGAAAGGCTATCAACATTGCCAGCCCAATTTTCACTTTCTTTACGGCTACTTTTTCGCTGAAAACAGGAGCAGTAGAGAATAATGCCAGGGTCCGGGTCAATGGCCAAAAATAGTGAGTAATAACATCATTAATGTCAGGCAGCGGCAGGCTTTGCATAATTTAACGGATTATTGTGGCGATATTGCTGAATACTGCGTGCATATAATCCATTAACGTCCCCAGCATCCACGGCCCGAGCACAATAAGCACCACAATAACGGTGAGTACTTTGGGAATAAATGAGAGCGTTGATTCATTAATCTGGGTTGTTGCCTGCAATATACTGACGATCAGGCCGGTAAACATCGAGCCGAGCAGTAACGGCGCAGCAACCATTAAGGCAACCTTGATTGATTGAAAACCCAACCCCATTACACTTTCTGGCGTCATTTTATTGCTCGCTTAGCTATAGAAACTTTGTGCCAGTGAACCAAGAATTAACTGCCAGCCATCTACCAGCACAAAGAGCATCAGCTTGAAGGGTAATGACAGGGTTGCCGGTGGCACCATCATCATCCCCAGCGCCATCAGCACACTGGCGACCACCAGGTCAATAATCAGAAAAGGCATGAAAATAGTGAAGCCAATCTGGAAACCACTTTTCAGCTCGCTGGTCACAAAAGCGGGTAGCAGGATACGCATCGGCACATCATCACGGCTGGAGTAATTCGGTAGCCTGGCGATGCGGGTAAACAGAGCCAGATCGGTTTGGCGGGTCTGTTCAAACATAAAATTACGCATCGGCAACGCCCCTTTTTCCAGTGCTTCCTGCATAGTGATCTTGTCCTGAGAAAGCGGGAGCCAGGCCGTATCGTAGACCTGTGACAGCACTGGCGACATGACGAAAAAGGTCAGAAACAGCGCCAGCCCAAGCAGCACCTGATTTGGCGGAGAAGAGGCGGTGCCCAGAGCATTACGCAGCAGTCCCAGCACGATGATGATGCGGGTGAAACCGGTCATCATTAACAGCACCGCGGGCAGGAGCGTCATCGAAGTTAACAACACCAGCGTCTGCACCGGTAGCGACCAGTTTTCTCCCTTCGCGCTATGCCCAATCATAATATCGCCGTTGGCAGCCCAGGCTGAGCGTGAGCAAAGCATGACTAACAGCAACATCGGCACCACACGGACGATCCAGCCAACGGTGCGTCTCATGAATTATTCCCCGACTTTTTACTGATACTGCGCAACAGCATCTGTTGAAAACTGCTGTTTAAAGCGTTATCTGCGTCATTGCCGACAGGCTTATCTATTTCGCTCAGCAACGTAATACCGCCGGGTGTAACACCGAGCAATAACCAGCGGTCAGCGACTTCAATCATGACCACACGCTCGCGTTGACCTAAAGCGTAACTGTATTTGACCGTCAGCAGATTTTTTCCGTCAGACAGCCAGCCTCCCCATCGACTACGGCGCAGCAGCAAGGCAGTGATCACAATCAATACGACGATCACAAGTAGCGCACCGCTGAGGTTCAGCAACATTGAGCCAGTCGATGCACGTTCATTTAACAGAGGAATAGCCTCTATCTGGGATGGAATCGGGGTAATCATTATCGGCTCAGACGCTGCATTCTTTCTGAAGGGGTAATAATATCGGTAATGCGTACGCCAAATTTATCCGAGACCACCACCACTTCGCCCTGTGCAATCAGGTAACCGTTGATCAGAATATCCAGTGGCTCACCGGCCAGACCTTCCAGAGGCACGACTGAACCCTGACTCAAACGCAATAATTCTTTAATTGTCATCTTGGTGCGGCCTAATTCCACGGTCATTTTTACCGGGATATCCAGCACCAGATTCAGATCTTCTGACAAACTTACCAGCGGTTCCTCTTTAACGGGTGGTGCCGCAGCAGCGTTTTTTTCAACAGATAACTGCTCATTTAAGGCTTCTCCCCAGAGGTCATCGATTGCTGGTTCACCAGCATCAGTTGGCTGAATGGTGTCACTCATGCGTTATTTTTCCTTGTTAACCGGTAATAAAGAAGGGGCAAAAATATTTTCGACTTTAATTGCCAGCTGTTTATTAAGCAGGCCATATTTACCGCTAAAAACGGGATGGCCGTCAGAATAGACCTGTATGACATCAGGCTTATCCAGTGAAATGATATCCCCTTTCTTTAAGTTCATAATTCGGGAAACATGAGTGGGAATTTCCGCCAGCCTGGCAACCAAATCCAGTTCCGTATCCCGCACCTGGTACGATAACGTACTGTGCCATTGCTCATTTTCATGGCGCGAGTTTTCACGTGGCGGATTAGTTAACAGTTCACGTAAAGGTTCAATGATGCTGAACGGGATGCAGATATTCAGCTCGCCCATATGCGAACCAATTTCAATTGAAAACGAAGTTGTCACCACGATATCATTTGGAGATGAGGTGATATTGGTAAATTTTATCTGCGTTTCTGAGCGCACAAATTGCGTCTGGAGTTTAAATATTGAACTCCAGGCCTCGTCATAAGAGGATTGCGCCATTGACATAATACGTCTGATAATACGCTGCTCTGTCGGAGTGAATTCACGGCCATCTACTTTGGTCGGAAAACGGCCATCACCACCAAACAGGCTATCAACCGCCATCGAGACCAGATGAGGTGAGAAAGCAAACAGCGCGGTGCCGCGCAACGGGTTCAAATGCACTAAATTAAGATTCGTGGGCACCGGTAAGTTGCGCGCAAACTCATGGTAAGGCTGGATGCGAATAACGCCAGCGGTGACATCCGGATTACGACGCATCAGATTGAACATATCCATGCGAAACTGACGCGCAAATCGCTCATTAATAATTTCCAGCGACTGCATACGATCGCGAATAACACGTCGCTGCGTGTTAGGATCATAGGGCCTGATTTCGTCAGTCCCTGGTGCCACCTTAACAACTTCACTTTCTGCGCTGTTGCCGCCATTTAAAAGACGGTCAATTTCAGCCTGAGATAATATACTATCAGACATAGGATTTACCGTAGAATAAAGGCATTAAATAATACATCTTCGACTTTTGCGCTCTGTTGCTCAGCCAGTGGCAGGCTAACAACATCTTTAATTTTCCTAATTAATTCAAGCTTGCCATTATCGGTAGCCAGTTCAGCTCCGGTTTGCTGAGAAAAGAGCAGCAGTAAACGGCTGCGGATCTCTGGCAGAAATTTCGCAATCAGCGCCTTCGATTTCTCGTCTTTAAGACGCAGAGTCAGGCCAACATACAACACGCGGTCGCTATCATTTTCGACCGGTTTAAGGCTTACGGTAAACGTATCCAGCTCGATATAAATAGGAGACTGTGAAGCTATGTTTTTTTCTGTCGGTGAGGTTATATTTTGCTTTTCCTGATCCTGAGATTTAATTTTATGAAGTTGATAATACATGTAGCCAGAAATCCCGCCCAACCCCAGAATAATTAACATGAGTAGCAAAAAAATAAATGAGCGTTTACTTCCGTTTCCAGAAGCTTTCTTTTTTGTTTTTGGCATTATTTTTTAAATATCCTGTTCACAATTCTGTCAGGTTTAAATTTATGGGACATCCGGGATGAGCGGAGCATTCTATTCTATTCGACCGTCGGGTTATTGATTTAAAAGATGAAACAACTGTCAATAATTCCCCCTATAACAAGGGCATTATGCAAATGTATTAATGCCATTGTTATAACTCACTGTTCTCACTGCTGTTTCAATCCGCTCCTCCGGGTTCTGGTTATTCCCGACCTGTTGCGCTTGCGCGAAATTCTGCCGCCCGGACTGTTCTGACTGGCCAGAATCTTTCCAGCCAGAAGAGGAATCGGCGCCTACGCTGCTCTGACCCAGCTCAATGCCTGACTCCGCCAGTGAAGTGCGCAGATGGGGAACCGCCGCCTCAATCGCGGCGCGAACCTGATGACTGGGCGAAACAAAGTGCATTTGCGCCTGTTCATTTTTGAGTTGCAGGGTGATCTGAATCGAACCCAGTTCTTCCGGATGCAGCCGTAATTCAGCGTGTTGAATGCCATCACGCGTGAAGCAGGCAATCTGTTGCCCCAGAGATTGCTGCCAGGCTGGTGTACCCATTTGCTGGGTAAGCAGGCCACTGGCGGCTGGCGGCTCAGTCACCGTGGCGCTGGCGGGCTGGCTCACTACAGCGGGCGACAGTGCCGGATCAGGCAGCAAATTTACTCGATCTGCCGGGTGAGAAAGTTCAGCACCTTTCACTGGCATCATGTTAATCCCCGATGGCAATGCGCTACTACCCTGGCCCACCGCCGCAGTAACCGCGCTGAATTGGGTAATCGCTGCGGTGCCAGTCTGCGGATCCTGCTGGCTGACAGCTGGTTTTAGCCCGGTAGCAGGCGCGGAACGCAAGGCAGAGGCAATAGCCTCGTGCTCGTGCTCGTGCTCGTGCTCTGTAGTTGTCTCCGCCGTGACCGGCAGCAATGACACATCAGCCACCGCCAGGCTATTTTCGCCGGAGGCCGTTGCCTCCATGGTCAGGGGTTCAGCCTTAGCACTCAGCGGTGCTGCATCGGGATGAGTAAGCAACGTCAGTGGCTGAAGGTTGCCAGCAAGTAAGTCACTGCCCGGCAGTGCATCCTCCTGTGGCAACAGCTTCTCTTTTTTAGCGGCTTCCCCTGTCGGCAGGCTAGCGTGAAACGGATTCAGGAAAACCAGCAGTGACAGGTTCGCGATATCTTCCGCTGTCGGGCTACCGGTTTCATCGGTCACTTCAGAAGAGGCGCTGTCAGCCGGGTTGGGGGAGCCTGCCCTGGCCGCCCCCTGTGTCGGAAGCGGTGATTTTGCGGCTGATTCGGCGGTTTTCTCATCAAGGAGTTGGGCAAATGCCTGGGCATCGGCTGGCGAGTCATCCTGCGTCAGGGTATTGCCAGCCACTGGCTTTGTAGCCGCTATTTTGGCAACTATCATACGAATTTCTTCCTTAATAAGGTTTGACTGGCGAACTCATCCATTAATTTTTGTTCCAGACGATTTTCTTTTTGCCGGGCAGCAGCATCAGCGCGACTTTTAAGCGTTGTGAAAGCATTAAGCCGCTGGTGGTCATGTTTCCATGCTGAAAGCGCATGATTAACCGCATTTTCACAGGCCGTTACGTGGGTGCTGTATTGTTTGACCACCTGATTTAACGAGTCGATAAACGACTGATAACTCAGGATATGTGAAATCAGTAATCCTTTATCCCTGGTGCGGGCGGTAAACTGGTGCTGATACTCATGCTGATAACTCTTCAGTTGATGCAGCTGGGCGCATGCCTTCTCATAGCTCTGGCGGGTTTTACCCAACTGCTGGGTAGTCTCATCCAACTGCTCTTGTGCTTTTTCACGCAGCATTTCCATGGGCGAACGAGTTGCCATTATCTCTACTCACTTTGTTATCAGGTCGAAGGAAACAGCGCGTTTAGCTGTTCAAGGGCGGTTTCATATTCGCTGCATTCATAGATCCCCTGCTGCAAATACCCTTCCATGTTTGGGTAGAGCGCGATAGCTTCATCCAGCCGCGGATCGCTGCCCGATGCATACGCGCCTACACTGATCAGATCGCGGTTGTGCTGGTAAGCGGAAAGAAGCTGTTTAAAACGCTGGGTTTTCTTATAATGCGCGGCGCTAATCAACTCTGTCATTGCCCGGCTGATAGAGGCTTCAATATCGATAGCAGGATAATGACCCGACTCCGCAAGCTGGCGTGACAACACAATATGTCCATCAAGAATGGCACGCGCCGAATCAGCCACCGGATCCTGCTGATCGTCACCTTCGGTCAGTACGGTATAGAAGGCGGTCACAGAGCCACCATTTTTGATGCCATTACCGGCACGCTCCACCAACGCGGGTAGCTTTGCAAACACTGAAGGGGGATAACCTTTAGTCGCGGGCGGTTCGCCAATCGCTAACGCGATCTCTCGTTGCGCCATCGCGTAGCGCGTCAGTGAATCCATAATGAGCAAGACATCTTTGCCACGATCGCGAAAATCTTCAGCGATCCGGGTGGCGTAAACGGCCCCCTGCATTCTTAATATTGGCGAAACATCGGCGGGCGCGGCAATCACTACCGAACGGCTCCGCCCCTCTTCGCCGAGGATATTCTCGATAAAATCTTTTACTTCGCGGCCGCGCTCACCAATCAGCCCGACCACAATCACATCAGCTTTGGTATAGCGCGCCATCATTCCCAGCAGGACACTTTTCCCGACGCCGGAACCGGCGAACAGCCCCATTCGCTGGCCTCGCCCAACGGTCAGTAAACCATTAATGGCCCGAACACCGACATCAAGCACCTGTTTGATCGGGTCACGCAGCAACGGATTGACTGTTGCGGTAAACAGCGAACCCGCACTTTTTCGGCTCAAAGCAGGTAAGCCATCGAGCGGTCGGCCGCTGGCATCCAGCACCCGACCAAGTAATTCAGGGCCAAGCGGTAACTGTTTACCGCTGGTCGTGGCGTCTGACTGGACACACACGCGAGCGCCCGGCAATACGCCATCTACATTTTCCAGCGGCATGATAAAAAGCACCCGGTCATTGAAACCGACCACTTCCCCTTCGACAAACTCTGCGCCATCGGTGCGTTTTCGTTCTATCATGCAGAGCGTGCCTATCGGAAGCTTTAACCCAACCACCTCCATGACCAGGCCAGTGGCGCGAACCAGCTTGCCATACTGCTGGTAAGGCGGCAGCGTCATGATTTGTTGCTCGCTCCGGACAATGGCATCGAGCCAGTTTTTAAGGCGCATGCTCATGAGTAATAATCTTCCTTACTCAGATTGCACAGCCTTTGCCATTGGGTTGACAGCGTTGCGTCCAGCTCGCCCTCTTCCGATGTGATGCGGCAACCGCCCGGCACCATGCTCTCATCTGCACGTAATGCCCAGTTATGGCCAGCCAGAATCTCCCCTAACTGCTGCTGCACCAGCGGCAAATCCTCTTCACTCACCCATAGAACGACATGGTTGATAAACTGAATGTTCTCCTGAAGCAGATGCTCAATCTTTTGCAGTAAAAGTGAGGTATCACACACAATATGCTTACCGAACATGGTACGAACGGCATTCAGAGAAAGCTGAACTAAGCGGGCAGGGATCACGCTATCGAGGCTATCCAGTGCGGCCTGGAATTCGTTGATCAGCATTGAAAACCGGCTGACCAGCTGCTGTTGCTGAGCAATGCCGTCGGCAAGTCCCTGCGCCAGTCCCGCTTTTTCACCCTGTCTGAATCCCTCCTGGTAACCCATGGCCTGTCCCTGCTCCATGCCTCTCTGCTCACCTGCCGCATAGCCTTGTTGCTCAGCTCGCTGACGAAGCTGGGCAAGCTCTGCCTGAAACTGCTGATCCGTGGCCGGATCGCCAGCGGGTGTGGTTTGCTGAATGTCATGACTGACAGGGGGATCACTCTCCAGCAGACTTTCCGGCTGCCAGAGCTGCCAGCTATCTGGCGATTCACGATCAGACGTAGACATCTTCACCTCCGCCCAGCACGATCTCTCCACTTTCTGCTAAGCGACGGACAATCAACAGGATATTTTTCTGCTCAGCCTCAACCTGCGACATACGTACCGGGCCGCGTGAATTGAGATCTTCCATCAGGATGGCGGCTAAACGCTTCGACATATTGCGGAAGAAGGCGTCGCGTAACGGCTGATCCGCCCCTTTCAGCGCAATGATCAATGTCTCATTTTCGACTTCCTGCAACAGACGCTGAATGCTGCGATCGTCGAGTTCCACCAGATTTTCAAACAGGAACATCTCATCAATAATTTTCTGCGCCAGCTCCTGGTCAAATTCGCGTACCGCATCGATCACCGCCTCTTCCTGATGTGATTTCATCAAGTTAAGTATTTCCGCCGCCGGTCTTACCCCACCCATTTTGCTGCGCTTCAAATTCTGTCCGGTTAACAGATTATTCAACACCTCAGTGAGTTCCTGCAAAGCAGCGGGCTGAACGCCGCCAAATGTCGCAATACGCAGCATGATGTCGTTACGTTCACGATCGTCAAATTTAGCCAGTACATCCGCCGCCTGGGCACGTTTTAAATGCACCAGAATAGTGGCGATAACCTGCGGATGCTCCTCACGAATCACGTCAAAGACAGTCTGAGGTTCCATGAAGTTAAGCGTTTCAAGACCGTTAACGTGGGAATGAGTATCCAGCAGATCCTCCAGCAAACTGGAGGCGCGTTCCTCGCCCAGCGCTTTCACCAATACGTTGCGCAGATAATCGTTGGTATTGAAGTTCAGCGCAGCGAAGTCAGAGACATCGCGTTCGAACTCTTTCATCACCACCGCCAGGTTATCGTGCGTAATGCCTTCAATATTGAACATGGCGCTACTGATCTGCGTCACTTCATGTGAATTAAGATGTTTGAAGACTTCCGCTGCGCACTCATCGCCCAGCGTTAACATCACCATGGCACACTTCTCGGCTGCGTTCATTACGGCTTTTGCTCCCTAATCAACCACTTGCGAATTACCGCAGCCAGAACATGTGGTTCCTGCTCGGCGAGATGTCGCAAATGCTGGGTAGTAATTTCAGTATCCACGCGCTGTTTGACTTTATTTTTCTCAATGCTCTCTTTGCGGCTTATTTCTGCATCCAGCTCAGCCTGACGCGCCTGTTTTTCCATTTCGAGCCGTTGGAGCGCCAGTTGCTGATGTTTGATCCAGAAAGGCTGCACCGCTTTACTCCACAGCAACCAGGCGATCAGCAGCAGCAACAGATAGCGTCCAGCTTGCAACGATACGCTGATAACTTCCGGCTGTTTCCAGAGGGGCACCGCGACATCTTCGTCAGGCTGGGTGAACGGTGAATTCACCACACTCAGGGTATCGCCACGCTGCGCCGAGAAGCCTATCGCCTCTTTAACCAGCTGATTTATCTGGTCGATCTGCTCTTTTGCCAGTGCAACCGGCTTGCCATTTTTATCGGGGAGATAGTTGATGACGACCGCAGCAGAAAGTCGTTCAATCTCACCGGGGTTACGCCGGATATGCGTCAGGGTATGATCAAGCTCGTAATTGACGGTTTCATCGTTATGACTGTTGTAAGGAACACGTCTGGCATCGGCTCTGTTGCCCTTCGCGCCCGCGGTAACCGGCGTATCAATTGGCGCGGAAGTAGGCACCGGCGGCTGATTGCTCAGCGCACCAGGCACGCCGCCGACCGCCTCTTTACCCCCCTGCTCACTGCCGCTACTCTGGCGGCTGCGGATAGACTGCTTATCCGGCGAACTGTTGGGCTGATACTGTTCCGCCGTCTGCTCATGGGTGGTGAAATCGATTTTGGCCGTAACCTGCGCCCGAACGTTATTACTACCGACAATCGGCGTCAGAATGGCCTGGATACGCCTCTGAAAATCGCTTTCTACTTTGCTGATATAGTTAAGCTGGGACGTCTGAGTAGCCCGATCGCCGCTTTGGGTCAACAGGTGACCATTTTGATCCACAATAGTGACATCATCAGCGGACATCCCGGTGACCGCACTGGAGACCAGATGACTAATAGCGCTGATCTGACCCGCATCCAGTACACGTCCACCCAGTAGGTTAAGCGTTACCGATGCCGAAGCGGGTTTCTGTTCCTGAATAAACAGCGACGCTTTTGGTAATGCCAGATGAACGCGTGAGCTTTTTACCGGCCCCAGCGTATCAATGGTGCGGGAAAGCTCCCCTTCCAGCGCGCGCTGGTAGTTAATCTGTTCGCTGAACTGGCTGATACCGAACTTTTCCTGGTCCAGTAGTTCAAACCCAACCGACCCGCCTTTGGGTAAACCCTGCTGCGCCAGTTTTAGCCGTACAGAGTAAACCTGATCTTCTGGCACCATAATCGCAGCGCGCCGTTCATCAAAACGGTAAGGCACGTTCATTTGTGTCAGCTGCGCGACCACCGCGCCGCCATCCTGATCATCAATATTGCTATACAGCACGCGATAGTCTGGCGTTTTAGCCCAGAAAAAAAGAATAATGACTAAAGAGATCGCCGCGGCAGCAATAATAATAAAAATGATTCTCGGGTTTGAACGAAACCGCTCAAACGCTGCCAACAGGTTCATGCTATTTTTGTTGTTATTACCGCTAGTTGTGGCATTCATGCCATTTTCCTGTAAAAAATATAATGACACAATGTAAACGCGATATGACTCATTACCGCATTATTCATTGGTAAGCACTCATGCCGTTACAGCATTTCAAATGGCCAAATCAGGCCGCGTATTATGCGCAAGTTTACCGCCACCTTAATCGGTAATAAGCGAAAACTTCTGTCAGCTATTCATATTATATTTTTTACACATTGCCAGTTATCATGCTGCTATTGAACTGGCAACCAGATAACGCCGGATAAAAAGATCAAGAGAGTGAAGGATTCAAGCGATGTCTATTCAGTCAATGGCTGGCATTATCGATCAAATTCATTTTCAGGCCCGCGAACTGTCGGGCCTGAGTCAACCTGATCGTGCAGAAGGGACGACAGCGGCCAGTCATACGCCGTTTTCCGATCTGCTTATTAACAGTATTAACAGCATGAATCAGGCGCAAAACATGGCTAAAGATCAATCTCAGGCGTTTATGAAAGGCTCATCCGATATCGGATTGAATGATGTTATGGTCTCGTTGCAGAAATCATCGCTCACACTCAACCTGGGTATTCAGGTACGCAATAAACTCGTTAGCGCCTATCAGGAAATAATGGGCATGTCATTATAATAACAGCGTGATGGAAGCTATATCCCGTCAGCAAGTGCTTTCTCTTGCAGCCGGCAAGAATTCCTCGCCACCGGCACACTTTGCCGTCTTATCTGGCTTTTCCAGAAATTTAAGCGTGCATATTTTTCATGTTTTTCCGTCAGCTGAAACTCTGACGGTTGGATATTTCGCCTGACTGATCGACTTAGAGGCTAACAGCCATGCCTGACACAATGAATAAAAGTAAAGTCGTTCTTGCTGACCGCTATGCGCAATGCAACCTTCCGGATCCAGAGTTAGATAAAATTATTAATCTGATTTATCAGCGAGCGGGCATCGTTATCACCCGCCAGCGTCGTGATATGGTCTGTAACCGGCTGGCACCGCGTTTACGTGCCCTGGGAGTAGAGAGTTTTCACACCTATTTAAAGCTGCTGGAATCAACGCCTAATCACGATGAATGGCAATTATTTATTAACGCATTAACCACTAATCTGACCTCTTTTTTTCGCGAAGCGTATCACTTTCCGATCCTGGCGGAGCATGCACGTAGCAGAAGTGGTGGTTATACCGTCTGGAGTACAGCGGCTTCAACCGGTGAAGAGCCTTACTCTATCGCCATGACGCTGGACGAGGTTCTGGGTAGCAATCTTACCGGCCCACGCATTCTGGCTACCGATATTGACACCAGTGTATTAAGCAAAGCTAAAACCGGCACCTATCGGCTCAATGATATTAATAACCTGACGCAGGAACAGAAGAAAAAATACTTTTTGCGCAAAGTCACCGCCGGTGAGCAGCAGGTCAAAGTCAGAGATTCTTTGCAAAAAGATGTGCATTTTCAGCAATTAAACCTGATTGCCCAAAACTGGGATATCCCCGCGCCTTTTGACGCTATTTTTTGCCGTAATGTCATGATCTATTTCGATAAAGCAAATCAGAAGCGGTTGTTAAACCGTTTTGCGAAGCTGTTAAAGCCGGGCGGCCTGCTGTTTGTTGGTCATTCAGAGCATTTCAACAATATGGATAGCCCTTTCCGTTTGCAGGGGCAGTCGGTCTATTATCTGGCTAAGGATAAGGTATGAGCAAAATAAAGGTACTTTGTGTTGATGACTCAGCTTTGATCCGTACCATCATGACCAATATCGTTAATCAGCAACCTGATATGGAGATGGTGGCGACAGCGCTGGATCCGATTATCGCCCGCGATTTGATTAAACAGCATAATCCGGATGTGCTAACGCTGGATGTTGAAATGCCGCGCATGGATGGACTCGATTTTCTCGAACGTCTGATGCGGCTGAGACCGATGCCGGTCATCATGATCTCCTCCCTCACAAGCAAAGGCTCCGATATTACCCTGAGCGCGCTGGAATTAGGTGCCGTCGACTTTGTCACTAAACCGCAAATGGGATTGCACGAAGGGATGTTGCAGTACGCGGAATTGATTGCGGAAAAAATTCGTGCCGCCGCTAAAGCGCATATCCGCCGTGGCCTGACTCCTGCACAACGCCCCAGCATCATTAAAACGCCGCTGGTTGGCAGCGAAAAGATTATTGCCATTGGCGCCTCAACCGGCGGCACCGAGGCGATTCGCCAGGTTCTGATGCCGATGCCCGCCTCGTGTCCCGGTATTGTGATTGCTCAACATATGCCGCCAGGGATTACCCGTTCCTTTGCTGAACGGCTTGATAAAATATGCCAGGTCTCGGTGAAAGAAGGAGAAGATGGCGAACGTGTGCTGCCCGGCCACGCCTATATCGCGCCCGGTGGCCGTCATATGGAATTGTACCGCAGCGGTGCTAACTACCATATCCGCTTAAATGACTTACCGCCGGTTAATCGCCACCGCCCTTCGGTGGATATGCTTTTTCAATCGGTCGCGAAAGCGGCAGGCAAAAACGCCGTCGGAGCGATACTGACCGGCATGGGCCATGACGGAGCAAAAGGACTGCTTGAGTTACATCAGACCGGCGCCAAAACCCTGGCGCAGAGTGAACAGACCTGCGTTATTTACGGTATGCCCCGTGAAGCCGTCGCCCTGAATGCGGTGAGTGAAATCGTTGATCTCGATCGGATAGCACAAACCATTCTGAAAAATATTATCGGACAAGCACGCCGAATTTAGGCACGGTATATCGCTATTATGCCGAGTTGCCTGGTGTCATTCACTACTAAGCCCCAAATAAAGGCGAAATTAACAGGACCGTTCTACTATGGCTGATAAAAACTTACGTTTTCTCGTCGTTGATGATTTTGCCACTATGCGCCGTATTGTGCGTAATTTACTTAAAGACCTCGGCTTTAATAATGTCGAAGAAGCAGAAGATGGTCAGGATGCCCTGAATAAAATGCAGCAAACGGCTTTTGACTTTGTCATCAGTGACTGGAATATGCCCAATATTGACGGACTGCAACTGCTGACGCAAATCCGTAATACACCTGCCTGGAGCACCATGCCAGTATTAATGGTCACGGCAGAAGCCAAGAAAGAGAACATTATTGCTGCGGCACAGGCGGGTGCTAACGGCTATGTTGTTAAACCTTTCACTGCGGCCATTCTGGAAGAAAAGCTAAATAAAATTTTCGAAAAAATTGGGTGGTAAGTAGTGGATAGTCAAGCTAATAAGCCAGCGTCTGATAATTTTAAATCGATTTTTTCGCGCATCGGCCATTTAACCCGTGAGTTGCGTGACGGTATGTCCAGCCTTGGTCTGGATCGGGCGATCATAGACGCAGCCGAGGCGATTCCGGATACCCGCGAACGCCTTAATTATATTGTGAATAAAACCTCACAGGCGGCCGATCGGGCATTAACCTGCGTCGAAGTGGCACGCCCATTACAGGATCGGTTAAACAGCCAGGCAAAAGCGCTGACCGGCCGCTGGGATGCGTGGTTTGATGAACCGGTGGAGCTGCCGGTAGCCCGTGATCTGGTAAGTGATACCCGGCTTTTTCTGGCTGATGTTCCGATGCTGGTCGAGCAAACCAATGCGCAGTTGATGGAAATCATGATGGCGCAGGATTTTCAGGATCTGACAGGTCAGGTGATCCAGCGCATGATGCAGCTTATTGAAAATATTGAAAATGAGTTAATTCAGGTACTGATTGAAAACATGTCTGGCATGGTTCTGCCCACAGCCACTGCACCGGAAAGCCTGAAAAATGGCCCGCAGATTGATCACTCGCAAACTGGCGTGGTCGCCACCCAGGATCAGGTGGATGATCTGCTCGCTGAACTGGGCTTTTAAATTGCAGCCCGTGGTCAACAGGGCCGGTAAAGCCGCCTGTTTTTTCCTGACAGCCTGGCGTCTGTCAGCTACTGAGCATTGCGAGTCCGGCAAGCCAGGTTGAGTCATGTCTGAAGAAAGTGATGTAGAAAAAACCGAAGAACCCACCCCCCAGCGACGCCAGAAAGCGCGTGAAGAGGGGCAGATTCCTCGTTCAAAAGAGCTGACATCCTTAATGATGTTACTGGCTGGCTGGTCACTGATTTTTGTCAGTGGTGAAAGAACGGCTGACCAGCTGGCGCAGTTGCTGCATAACGGACTGATATTTGATCGTCTGCTGCTGAGCGATATCAACAGCATGCTGCATAAAACCAGTGGATTATTATCACTGATGTTAACTGCACTATTGCCGCTGCTGCTGGGGCTATTTTTTGTGGCTATCGCCTCATCAATGTTAATTGGCGGTCTGCATTTCAGCAAAAAGTCGCTGAAGGTTGACTTTACACGTCTTTCGCCAGCTTCGGGTTTAAAACGCCTGTTTTCTTTTCAGGTTATTTCTGAACTGGCCAAATGCTTAATGAAAAGCGTGTTAGTCGGCAGCGCTTTTATTCTGTTTTTTATAAAGAATAAAAGTCATTTTATTCAGCTGGCCGATGAATCGCTGGCTGATTCACTCAGAGATTCTCACCGTCTGATCTCTTACTGTTTAATTATGGTGATTTGCGCGCTTATTCCCATGATGGGCTATGACGTTTTTTATCAGTTAATGAGTTACATAAAAAAACTGCGTATGACCCGCCAGGAGATCCGTGATGAATTTAAACAGAGCGAAGGGGACCCGCATGTAAAAAACCGCATCAGGCAACTGCGCCGCGCGATGGCACAGAACCGGATGATGGAAGATGTTCCCCAGGCAGATGTCATTGTGAATAACCCAACCCACTACTCCGTCGCGATCAGCTGGAAAGAGGGAAAAATGGCGGCTCCGGTGGTGCTGGCGAAAGGCGCAGGCGACATCGCCCTCCGTATCCGTGAACAAGGTCAGCAGCACAAAATCCCGATGCTGGAAGCGGCCCCACTCGCGCGTGCGCTTTATCGCCACTGTGATATTGGCGAACCGATCCCGGCGGAGCTTTATAGCGTGGTCGCTGAAATCCTGGCCTGGGTTTATAACCTGCGTCGCTGGCGAAAAACTGGCGGCAGTATGCCAAAAAAACCTGTCAATCTTTCGGTGCCTGTGGCGCTGGATTTTGCCCATGAGAGTCATGAATGATGGCAAATTTAAGCACTAAACTACGCTTACCCAATTTTAAAGAGACACAGTGGCAAATATTGGCCGGGCCGATATTGATCATGATGATCCTGGCCATGATGGTTCTGCCGCTGCCCGCCTTTTTGCTCGACATGCTATTTACCTTCAATATTGTGCTGTCACTGATGATATTGCTGGTCGCGATGTTTACCCAGAAAACGCTGGAATTTTCTTCATTTCCGATTGTGCTGCTGTTCGCCACCCTGCTCAGGCTGGCGCTGAATATCGCCTCTACCCGCATCATTCTGATGGAAGGCCATACCGGTGCAGGCGCAGCGGGCCACGTGGTTGAAGCCTTTGGTCACTTCCTGGTTGGCGGTAATTTCGCTATCGGTATCGTGGTGTTTGCCATTCTGATCATTATTAACTTTATGGTCATCACTAAAGGGGCTGGGCGTATCGCCGAAGTGGGCGCTCGCTTTGTTCTTGACGGGATGCCCGGTAAGCAGATGGCGATTGATGCCGATCTCAACGCGGGACTGATTGGAGAGGAAGAGGCGAAGCGCCGCCGTACCGAAGTGACTCAGGAGTCTGACTTCTACGGCTCAATGGATGGCGCCAGTAAATTTGTACGCGGCGACGCCATGGCCGGATTGATGATCATGGCGATCAATATCATCGGCGGCCTGATTATCGGTATCGTGCAACATGATCTTTCATTCACGGAGGCGGCCCAGACTTATACGCTGCTGACCATTGGTGATGGCCTGGTTGCCCAGATCCCGGCATTGATTATCTCCACCGCGGCCGGCGTGATTGTGACCCGTGTCTCCAATGAAACCGATGTCGGCGAACAGATGGTCAGCCAGTTATTCAACAGCCCACGGGTGATGATACTGGCGGCGGGCGTTATCGGTCTTCTGGGGATGATTCCGGGCATGCCCAATACCGTCTTCTTACTCTTTACTGCGGCCCTGCTGGCCCTGGCCTGGTGGCTGCGGGGCCAGCAGCTGAAACAGCCCGGCGGAGTGGGCGGCACGGCGGGCAAGCTCCAGAGCAGCGTCAATGAGGCGACTCAGGCACCAGAGGCTTCATGGTCAGATGTGGAAATGGAAGATGTGCTGGGGCTGGAAGTTGGCTACCGGCTGATCGCCATGGTTGATGATGCGCAGGATGGTCAGCTATTGATACGAATCCGTGGGATTCGTAAAAAATTCGCACAAAAAATGGGGTTTCTGCCACCCGCCATCCATATCTGCGACAATCTGGATCTCAAACCCACCGCTTATCGCATCCTGCTGAAAGGGGTGGAAATTGGCAGCGGCGAAGTGAAGCCCGAACGTTTAATGGCTATCGATCCCGGCTGTGCAGAGGGTGAACTTGAAGGCATCGCCGGACTTGATCCCACCTTTAAATTGCCGGCAGTCTGGATTGATGAAGTCCTGCGTGAACACGCCCAGATCATGGGCTACACGGTGGTTGATCCCGCTTCGGTGATTGCGACTCATCTGAATCATCTGATTGAGATGCACACCGATGAACTCTTCAGCCGTCAGGAGACGCAGCTGCTGCTGGAGCGTATCGGCCGCGATATGCCCAAACTGGTTGAGGATTTTATTCCCGGCATTTTATCGCTTTCACTGTTTCATAAAGTGTTGCAGAACCTGCTGGCGGAACATATCTCGATTCGTGATATGCGCACCATTATCGATACTCTGGCCGAACATGCCGATACACAGCATGACGCCGATGAGCTGACTTCTCAGGTGCGTATCCGGCTGGGACGGGCAATTACCCATCAATGTTTTGGCAATCAAACTGATATTCAGGTGATTGGGCTGGATCCCAACCTTGAGGGGCTGCTCATTCAGGCGAAACAGAATGGCAGTCCGTTGGAACCGGGCATTGCGGAGAAGATGATCGAGCAAACCGGCCAGGCTATCAGCCAGCAAAATGCCATGGGCGTCGCGCCGGTGCTGTTAGTTAATCAGTCACTGAGGTTAATGCTGTCGCGCTTTCTGCGACGGGTTTATCCACAGCTGGTGGTGTTATCTAACCTTGAAATCAGTAGCAACCGCACGGTTCACATCTCGAACACCATTGGCGGTTCACAATGAAGCTGCGGGTGTTAATACTGGGACTGGCGGCGCTGAGCGCCGCGGCGAGCGGCAGAAGTGGCAGCTGGAGCGGCAGCAGTATCGGCGGTCGGGTGAGTGTCGGTCAGCAGACGCTGGTCAGCCGCCCCATCAGCCCCGCCGCTCCCTTGCCTGCCACGGCGACCATCAGCACCCTGACATGGCGGATTACCCTGCTCAATTCCCCGCCGCCCGGCTTGCAGATTAAACTCTGCGGCCAGGTCTGCTTTCCGCTACAGAGCTTATCCGGCACGATGCACCTCAGCACGCCGCACACGGCTAATGACGTTTTTCATTTTATCTATTCAGTTAATAGCCGCGGGCCACTGATGCCGGCTCTTCAGGTGGTGAGTAATCAGTTAAACGTGAACTACCAGTAGTAAATCTGAGGATGAGACCAGCGCGGCGCTACTGCGTCGCGCTTTAATCAAAGCGGCGCGGGGTTTGCGCTGCATAATCCCGACATCCCGCTCTGCCCAGCTGTAGCCTGACCATGTTTTGTTCCAGCAGATGCACCCTGGCCCGTAACCGCCCGACGATCTCCGCCTGTTGTACCTGGATCGCCTGAAGCTGTTCGGCTAACGCCTGTTTTTCTTCCGGAATCAGGGCCTGTTGATAAGCGCTCATCATCTGCTGCACTGCCGCCAGATAAGGTGGCGAGCTGGCAGCAACCTCTTCCCACTGCTCTTCTCTCAGCAGCTCAAGCAACCTGTGGCTCATCTTATCAAGGGTGATATGCGCGTCAGTCATGCTCATTTTTCCTGGATCATCGGTACGATTTCTTGCCAGACGGCGGCTATTTCGGTAATTAATTTGTCAGCCTCCAGCAGTTTAGTCACATCACTGCGGGTATTAGCCTGTAACAGCAGGCGTGAAATATATTCATAGAGCCGTTCCAGATCCGCCGCGATCTCTTTGCCCTTTTCATGATCAAGTGAGGCACGCAACCCATTATCGATAATGTTCATCGCTTTGCCGATCATTTCACAACGTTTCGCCACAATGCCTTTATCAAAATAGATTTTTGCCCGCAGCATCGCATTATGCGCGGCCTCAAACAGTATCGCGATCAGCTGGTGTGGCGTCGCGCCCGCCACCCGTGTTTCAAGAGAGACCTGGTTATAAAGCTGAGAACTTTGCATTTTATACATCGTAATATCCTGAAAATAAAACAGGGACGCAGCCCTGTTTAATATAGGCGTCAGTCGGGATCACAACTTGCTGAACATGCTGGTCAGCGTATTGCTCAGATTGTTCATCTGGTTAAACAGTGAATCGGCATTGGCATACTGACTTCTTAATAACTCAACCTTAGAGTCGATCAACGTCTGGGTTTTGGTTATCTGCTCACTGACATTCTTCAGTTGGGTATTAAGGTCATCGGTGGCAGATTTGATAATTCCCTGGGTCTTGGTATCGGTATCACCAAGGTATTTGGTGACAATTGATCCCAGGGTTGTGGCAAGGCCGGCACTGGTACCACTGCCCTGAAACATTTTGCTGATATCGCCTGGATTATCGGCGATGGCCTTATCCAGCTTGCTCTCATCAAGGCTCATCTGGCCGCTCTGAGAATCGATAGTGATGCCCAACTGGGAGAGAGAGCTGCTGCCATAGCTGCCATTGGCTGCGCTACGGAGATCACTGACCAGACCGCGCAGCGTCGAGTCACCCATCAAGGCGCCGCTTTTTCCACCACTGCTGGTATCGCCATCTTTACTGGGTGCAACATATTTACTATTGTTCGTTGTTTCCGTTATCAGCGCATTATATTGCTTAACAAAATCCTGAAGCGTGGTTTTGATTGCGCTGGTATCGACCGTCAGGGTTAACTGCTCAGGATCGCTATCGGTTTTTGATTTGGCATTCAGATTAAGGGTAACGCCGGTAATGATATCGCTGATGTTGTTGCTGGAGCGGGTGTAGTCGATACCATCAACGCTGAGTTTAGCGTCCTGAGCCACAGAGACCACGGTCATTTTATCCCCGTCGCTCCCGGCTTCACCGGGTACTTTTCCGCCATTGCTGGTGTTAAGGATATTGCCGAGACTGTCATCCCCCACAACGCTAATCGACATTTCTCCGTCGGTACCGGTTTTTTTAGAGCTAAGCATCAGCTGGTATTGGCCGCTACCATCACGCTGAACCGAGGCGGATACGCTACCGCCCTGATCGGCATTTTGCTTGTTAATGGCGCTGGCAATTTGGTTCAGTGACGTCTCATCGTCCTTCAAATCTACCGTCAGCTTTTTACCATCCCCCTGAGAGATGGTAATGGTACGGGTGCCGCCGTTTGTAGAGGTACCCAGCTGCTTATCGGCGCTGTCAAAAGCATCCGTTTTCAGTTTGTGCGCAGCAGCCAGTTGCACAACTGTCACCGCATGGGTATCGGCGATAGCGCTGTCTGTCGCGGTCGCGGTAAATGCGGTGTTAGTGCTTACTTTCATGGTGTTAAAGGCTTCACCATTGAGTTTTTTAACGGAGCTTTGCAGATTGGTCATTAAGCTGCTGATGGTGCCCCAGGCGGAGACTTTGTTTTTACAGCTGGTCTGTAAGGTGGTGTAGGGGTTAAGACGCAGCTGTTCATTCGCCGCCATGCCATTTAACAGATCGGTATAATCCCAGCCGCCGACACCCGCACTGGCTGTTGATGATATAGCCATGTTAATCTCCTGTGAACATTAAGAATACCTTCGTTTTCCTTTACTCTTTAAAATATCGGCTCCAGCCAGAAAAAATAAAGGCAGAAGTTAAAATTTGACCTCGATAAAAAACAGTCGCGGTACTGCCAGCCTGTTTCCTTTATTTTTAAAATTCCTGCGTCGCCTTCGATAAAATCAAGCGAAAGAAATAACTTCATTTCTGTGCGCATTTCCGTCAGTGGGAATATTTGCCACAGAGTGACAACAGAAAATCGGCCTGCCCCGGACTTTACAGGTATATAAAAGAAACGTAATACTTCTGCCTGACAACTGTGCTTAATTACTGCCCTCAATACAGTCGTGGTAAAAAAAATTTCAGATAATCGCATTAAGGCCGATATTTAATATTATGCGAAGTGAACACGCATAACCAAATTTAATAACCCAACACTAGCGAAGGAAAATAACATGGCACAGGTCATTAACACCAACACCCTGAGTTTAATCGCGCAGAACAACCTGAATAAATCTCAGTCAACCCTGGGCACAGCAATCCAGCGCCTCTCTTCTGGCCTGCGTATTAACAGCGCAAAAGATGACGCCGCCGGTCAGGCGATCAGTAACCGTTTCACTGCCAAAATCAATGGTCTGACTCAGGCTGCCCGTAACGCTAACGACGGCACATCAATCGCCCAGACCACTGAGGGTGCGTTAAACGAAGTCAACGACAACCTGCAAAAAATCCGTACCCTGACCGTTCAGGCAAACAACGGCACCAACTCTGATTCAGATAAAAAATCCATTCAGGATGAGATTAAAGAGCGTCTGTCTGAAATCGACCGTATCTCTGAACAGACCGAGTTCAACGGCGTAAAAGTGCTGGCTACCGATCAATCACTGAGCATTCAGGTAGGTGCTGACGATGGCCAGTCGATCCAGATCAATCTGATGCAAATGGATTCTGCGACGCTGAAAATGGATGATTATGATGTGACAAAGATCACGGGTGATGGTGCCGATGCATTGCTGGCTACGGTTGACGCCGCGCTGGATACGGTTAGCTCATTGCGTTCAGGCCTGGGTGCAGTACAGAACCGATTCGATTCAGTGGTAAACAACCTGAACAGTACAATCGTTAACCTGACAGCGTCTCAGTCACGTATTCAGGATGCGGATATGGCAACTGAAGTGTCGAATATGTCTAAAGGCAATATCCTGCAATCAGCCGGTACGGCAGTTCTGGCGCAGGCTAACCAGACACCACAAAACATTCTGACTCTGCTGCGTTAATCTCCTGACCGCCCCGGCCTGCCGGACGTTTTACGGTAGTCTGGTGAGTCAGCGGAAGGCCCGATACAGGTATCAACCTGCATCGGGCTTTTTTATTACGTGTTACTGATTCACGGCTGCTATTTATTCTCTTTTATTCTCTTTACCCTGTTGCCCTCTGGTGCTGTTGCCGCTGACCAGCAAACCCTTTGCTTCAGCGCTGAGTGACCACACCGTGACGCTATTCTCTGCCGCAGCTAACCGCGCGTTGCCGCTTAGTCTCCCCACCTTGCTCTTCCCGCTGCTGTTACTGTACGGCGGACACTTTCACCACAGCCACGAGCGCGCCAGGCCCGGTCGGTTAAAGCTGTGCTGTTCAGGCTACCCCTGGTTCGCCCTGGCGTGAGCAAGCGAAACGGCGGATCATGTGAGGTCTTTATGGCTTCAGATTAGCGGACAGGAGCAATAGCGGATGTCGTCAGAAGAAACCGGCCAGGCAGGAAGCGAGAATGAACGGAGATAAAAACGTCCCACACCGACAAGACAGGGTCTTGATGGGGTCTGGCGGAGAAGAGCATTAGAGGGAACCGTCAGAAGAAATCTGATTGGGAGGAGAGTGTGAACAAAGAGAAAAGCATGCCAGGCCGACACGGAACGCTTGTCATAGCCTGGCGATAAAACCGGGAGATTATTCGCAGGACGCGAGGGTACTATTTTTTTCGACCAGCTCCATCTCTTCACTGTTTAACAGCTTTTCAATATTGACCAGAATCAACATCCTGTCGTCAACCGACCCCAGCCCCTCAAGATATTCGGTGGAAAGCGTGACGGAAAAATCAGGTGCCGGACGAATTTGCTCAGCAGTTAATGACAACACATCAGAGACACCATCGACAATAATTCCAACCACCCGGTTGCCAAAATTAAGTACTATCACCACAGTGTGCTCATTAAATTCGGCGGAGCTTAAGCGGAATTTAACACGCAGGTCGACTATCGGGACAATGACGCCGCGCAAATTGGTCACACCCGCAATAAAATCGGGTGAGTTAGCAATTCGGGTCACTCGTTCACAACTACGGATCTCCTGAACTTTCAGAATATCAATGCCATATTCTTCATCTCCCAACCTGAAGACCAGATATTCATGGCCAGCAATATCGCCAGCATCTTTATTTTCCGAGCCAGATAAATTCATTTTTTCACCTTAAAAAGCACGCTATTAACCAGCTTTGGCTGCCTGTCGCTTTTCTTTTGCCAACATCGCTAATACCGCAACATCCAGTATCAGTGCCACGCTGCCATCGCCAAGAATGGTCGCCGCTGACACACCGGGAACTTTGCGGTAATTCAGCTCCAGATTCTTCACCACCACCTGATGCTGGCCAATCAGTTGATCCACCAGCAAGGCGTACCGACAGCCCGCACTCTGCACAATCACCGCTATGCCCTGATTGTTCTCGTCAGCCTGACCCGGCAGGTTGAAAACCTGTCGAAGTTCAACCAGTGGCAGATACTCTTCACGTACCTGTAGCATCAGTTCATCACCGGCCATGCGATAGAGCGCTTTCTCCGAAGGCAGTCGTGACTCCATCACCGTGCCAAGCGGCAGAACATAAATTTCGTCACCGACCCGTACCGACATTCCATCAAGAATAGCCAGCGTCAGAGGCAGGATAATGCGGATGGTTGAGCCTTTATTCTGTTCAGAATAAATTTCAACATGGCCACCCATCGCCTGAATGTTACGTTTCACTACGTCCATGCCCACACCCCGGCCTGAGACGTCAGTCACTTTCTCGGCGGTGGAGAAGCCCGGTGCGAAGATCAACATCCAGATCTCTTCATCACTGGCATTATCAGCCACTATCAAGCCTTGTGACTGCGCACGGGCGAGGATCTTCTCGCGGTTCAACCCGGCGCCATCGTCAATCACTTCAATAACGATATTGCCACCATGATGCTCAGCAGAGAGGATCAGATTTCCTTTTTCCGGCTTGCCTTTAGCCAGCCGGGTTTCTACCGGCTCAATGCCATGATCGAGACTGTTTCGTACCAGATGGGTCAGTGGATCGATAATTTTTTCAATCAGCCCTTTATCCAGTTCCGCCGAGCCGCCACGCAGGGTCAGCTCAACTTTCTTATTCAGTTTGGACGCCAGATCATGCACCAGTCTTGGAAAGCGGCTGAAAACATACTCCATCGGCATCATCCGAATCGACATCACCGACTCCTGCAAATCGCGCGCGTTGCGTTCCAGCTGGGCGATGCTGTTAACCAGCGCGTCATGCTGAGAGGGATCGAGCCGCGATGAGAGCTGCGTCAGCATCGACTGGGTAATGATCAATTCGCCCACCAGATTGATAATCTGGTCAACCTTATCAACCACGACCCGGATACTGCCGCTTTCACTGGCCGGCGATTTGGCCGGCGCTTTGGGCCTGGCCGCTGTTGATAAAGCCGCCCCATCTGGCTGCGCAGCGACGACTGGCGGGGCCACGGCCACTTCGGCGGCAGCGGTATGTTGGGTTTCAACCGGTTCAACACTGTTGGCAGGGGTAATGACTATCTGATGCGGCTCCAGAACAAAGCAGAGCACGGCGGTGATATCGTTGATGCTGGTGTTGGTATCAAGAATGATATCAAGCTTGTCGCCATCGTGCTGTTGGCTGATAATCGTCCCGAGGTTAGCCAGCTCATCGGTTAACGGCTGCTTATCCAGCTCGTTAATGCCCAACAGCCTGACGGAGAGGATTGTGCCCGTTGCCGGGTTGGGCTGCGGTGTGGAGGCTGGTTGAACGGGAGTCGATTCTGGCTGAGCCGTAGCGGGAGGCTCCGACACTGCTTCAGCAGAGTGCGTTCCGGATTTGTTTTCTAAAGCAATCTGCCGTAATGCTTCACAGATATAACGGAAACTTTCATCATCCGGCTGCTGCGAAGATTTATAGGCATCCAATTGTTCCTGCATAATATCTTTACTCTCAAGAAACAAATTAATAATTTCACTGGTCAGCTTTAGTTCGCCGCATCGGGCCTCATCGAGTAAATTTTCCAGTATATGGGTTGTTTCTTGTAATACCGTAAAGCCAAACGTCCCTGCGCCCCCTTTAATTGAGTGGGCGGCACGAAATATGGCATTCAATAAATCCTTATCGGGTGAAAGGAAGTCAAGGGCCAGCAGATGTTTTTCCATATCTGCCAGTAACTCATCAGCCTCATCGAAAAAGGTCTGATAAAAATCACTTATGTCCATCGTTTTCCCTCTGCTGCTCTATTTTTGCTGAAGAGTTAACTGGCTGCCCAGAGAGATGCGCGTCGGAAGATGTCACTTTTATTTCCGATGTTAATTTTTCCGTTTCTGGGGATGCAGTAAGTTTATTTAAAAGCGACTGTTCTTTGAGAATTTCTTTCTCTTTTTCTTTACTGTGAACCAATATCGTTATACGTCGATTGAGGGGGTTATCTCGTCCGCTGTTATCCAGGCTGACGCTATCGGACATACCGATAATCCGCAGAAATTTATCAGCAGAAATTCCGCCGTTAATTAATGCCCGCCGTGAAGCATTGGCGCGGTCGGCCGATAGCTCCCAGTTACCGTAAGCGGCATCGCCACCGGCGTAGGGCAAAGAATCGGTGTGTCCGGAGATCGTAATGCGATTGGGCAATTCATTCAGCGCAGGTGCCAGCGCCTCAAGAATGGCGCGCATGTAAGGCTCGGGTTCCCGGCTGCCAACCTTAAACATCGGGCGATCCTGACTGTCAGTGATCTGTACCAGCAGACCATTTTCGGTAAGGGAGAGCCGGAGATTAGACTGGAAGTTACTCAGCCTCGGATCCTTTTTAATCAGGCTGCGCAGCTTTTCACGCAACGCCTCCAGATTCTGATCCGCTCTGTTTTTCTTTTTATCCAGCTTATCCAGCGTTTGCTTAAGCACTTCACCATCCTGCTTAATCACATTATCGCCGCCGCCGGGGATCACGCTATCACTCAGGCTCGATTTGTTGCCATGCGCCAGCGCGACCCGTAACGGCATTTTAAAATATTCCGCTATCTGCTCACGGGTTTCGGGGGTCGAGGAGGAGAGCAACCACATCACCAGAAAGAAGGCCATCATCGCCGTCATAAAGTCGGCATAAGCAATTTTCCATGAGCCGCCATGACCGCCGCCATGCCTGGCCTTACGCTTTCGTTTAACCACCACCACAGCATGATTTTTCTTATTCATGCAGGTTCTTCCGCCGCCGGGCTTTGCGGTGCCGCTTTCACCTCACGAATGTGCTCTTCAAGTTCATAGAAGCTCGGGCGCACCGTGGAGTAGAGCGTTTTACGGCCAAATTCAACCGCGATTTGCGGCGCTGATTCATTAATGGCCGCCAGCAACACAGCCTTGATACAGAGCAGGGCTTTGGTTTTTTCGGCACTTTTCTGGCGCAGCAATGCCGCCAGTGGACTGACAAACCCGTAAGCCAGCAGGATACCGAGAAAGGTTCCGACCATTGCATGTGCAATTAACTCGCCCAACTCGGCGGCGGGACGGTCAGCTGATGCCAGCGCATGCACCACGCCCATCACCGCGGCGACAATACCAAAGGCCGGGAAGCCATCGCCCAGTGCCCCTAAACTGTCGGCTGGCATCTCCGCTTCATGTTCAGCGGTTTCAATCTCTTCATCCATCAGCGCTTCAATTTCAAACGCATTGGTGCTACCGCTGATCATCAACCGCAGATAGTCGAGTAGGAAATTCATCAGTAACGAATCAGCCAGTAAACGGGGATAATTAGTGAAGATGGCGCTGTTTTGTGGATCTTCGATCTCCGCCTCGAGCGACATCATCCCTTTCTGACGACCACTTGCCAGCAGCAGATAAAGTAATGTCAGCAGATCGACATAGAGCGCTTTGGTATAACTCGACCCTTTAAAAAGCAGTGGAATCGATTTAAGCGTGGCTTTTATCGCCTTGGCGCTATTACCGACGATAAATGCGCCGATGCCTGCCCCGCCGATAATTAATAATTCCGTTGGTTGAAACAGCGCGCCTGTTTCGCCACCCGACAGTACAAAGCCGCCGATGACTGCGGAAAAAACCACAATATAGCCCAGAACAACCAGCACAATAACCTCTTCATAATGAATAAACCTTTCGTCTCCCGGAAGAGATTCCGACAGATAAAAAGCTGGATACCTTAATAGCAATGAACTACCCGGTGAGCCAAAAAGTGTTTACCTGGCTGAACAGCATTATTTAATAGTCAACTCAGCATCTGCTACTGTTAACCCGTCATATGAGTTAACCCGCACAGCAGTTTCTGTCAGCATTAACTATGCTGACAACCTTGCTTATCGAATCAGAGACTGACTCTTTATTGCTTGTTGTTTAGGCCATGCAACAAATCGGTCGATAAAATAATACCGGCATGAATGCTTTGCAGTGCTTCAAGGCGCGAGTTTTTAGTGATGCCTTTCAGTACGGCTTCGCTTTCAATCCGTAGTTGACAGATCACTCTGTCCACCGAGGCCAGACGCAATAACTCCGGCAACGGCAGATTGTTTAACAGGTTAAGCAGCTCGTCATCAATGCCTAAATAAAAGCCCGCCGTATACGCGTCCTGCCTGATAAGATGCTGAGCCAGCAGCAAGTAAGAGAGATTGAAGGCATAGATCTTTTGCAGCTGATCATCGTAATTGTATATACCTGCTTTCATCATATTTATGGCTCGCTTAAATTTTATGCCTTCACTGGCGGCTTGCAGTGAGATTGTTTATGTAAATCTAATCTGGCACGTATCCGTTTAATCGCCTGACTGTGCAACTGGCTGACCCGTGTCTCGGTGATCCCCAGAATATAGCCCACCTCTTTCATGTTAAGTTCTTGCTGATAATAGAAATTCAGTAAGGTCTGTTCCCTTTCAGGTAAGTTTTTTATTTCCCGACTAATATGAGTCGTTAACCTGGAAAACAGCGTTTCATTGAGTGGGTTTAAGGCTTCGTGATTGCTGTCTGGCTGTTCGAAATTATCGCCATACTCTTCCTGCAACTCATCCAGTGAATAAATCATGCTATTGTTATTTTCCGCCAGCATTGACTGATATTCTTCCAGCGAAACACCCAGTTCCTGCGCAACTTCCATTTCTGTTGCTGGCTGACCACTCTGCTGCTCAACCCGCTGAATTGCTGTAGTGAGCCGACGGGAATTACTGCGAACCCGCCGTGGCACCCAGTCCCGCTCCCGTAATTCGTCGATTAATGCCCAACGAACCCGCTGGCTAATATAGGTGCTCATGGCAATGCCTTTTTTCGGGTCAAAATTATCAATAGCATTTAACAACCCAACAGCACCGGCCTGGATAAGGTCGTCCAGTTCCACGCTTGCCGGCAATTTAGCCTGTAAATTTAGCGCTTCTCTGCGCACCCAAAAACGGTACTTTAACCACAGCGCATTTTTATCGACCACACCTTCTGAGGTATAGATACCATCCAAAATTAACTATTCCACAACAGCAAAACAGAACACGATTATTAACGATCGGCCAGAAATCAAATAGCCTGATAAGCCAGTACAAATAAGCGCATTTCGCCTGCGTGAAAAACATCATTGATAAACAAACAATAGCGAAATGCCGTTGTTTGTTTATCCGTTTAGTTTTGGTTTAGTTAAAAACTGGCCCAGTCGCTTTCCGCTTTATTTTTACCGAACGCTGGCTCACTCTGCACCATCGGTTTTTTGAACGCGGCGGTGCTGACATATTTATTGCTGCGTTCTTCACCTGCCTCATCCTTTTCCTGAAGCGAAAACTGCGCCACTGCCTGTTCCAGATTATGAGCATACTCTTCGACACTTCGCGCGACGCTGGCAGCCTGCTCGACCATGCTGGCATTCTGCTGGGTGACCGAATCCATCTCATTAACTGCCTGGGCGATTTGGTTGATGCCGGTACTTTGCTCATCTGACGCAGAGGTAATCTCCGACATGATGTCCGTAACCTGGGTAACCGATTTCACCACTTCGTCCATTGCTGTACCCGCCAGTTCGACTTCCTGCGAACCGGTATTCATGTTAGCGACACAGACATTGATCAACTGACGAATCTCTTTCGCCGCATCAGCACTCCGCTTAGCCAGGCTACGCACTTCACCAGCCACCACAGCAAATCCACGCCCCTGTTCCCCGGCACGCGCTGCTTCCACTGCCGCATTCAGCGCCAGGATGTTGGTCTGGTTAGCTATGCTGTCGATTACGCCATTAATATCGGCGATCTGGCGCGAGTTTTCGGTAATCTCCCGCATAATGCTGTCGAGGTTGACCATCACATCGCCACCTTTACGCGCGCTGCTGTTGGCACTTTCCACCAGCTGTTTGGCGCTGTGCGCATTATCGGCATTCTGTCGAACGGTAATCTTTAACTCTTCCATGCTGGCCGCAGTCTGTTGCAAAGCGGACGCCTGCTGCTCGGTGCGTGAAGAGAGTTCGTTATTGCTGTTGGCAATCTCCTGGGCGCTGCCATAGATCCTGGACACGCCCATGCGGATATCTGAGACGGTTGCAGTTAGTGAGACACGCATTTTCTCCAGTTCGGCCAGCATGTCGCCAATTTCATTTTCCGCACCAATTTCAATCGGCTGGCTTAAATTACCCGATGCCAGCAGCGCAAATGTTTCCCGCGTCTGATTGAGGCGGATAAATACCGTCTTCTTTAACCAGATACGCGCGATAATAACTATAATGATTGAGACGGCCAGGATAGCAAAAGCGCAGATCAACATGTTTGTATTTTTTTCATCGCCTTCCTGCTTGTGCTCCGCCAGTAGCGTCTTTAGCACGTGACTATACTCATCCATCTGATCTTTTATGGCGATACGATACTGACTGGTTTGTTTCTCCAGCACGCTCACATTGGCTAGCGTTGCTGTTGGCGTGTTCAGCGCATCGCGCATAGTCAGGGTAAAATTCACCAGATCGGTATAAGCCTTAACAACCTTCTGTAGCTGCTCATGCTCCTCTGTGGAGAGAACGGGCTGATTTTTAAACGCTTTAAAACTTAGATTCGCTTTAGCAACAATTTGGTCAATATTGGCGATCATCGCTTTATCAACGTTACGGACGCCTGTTTTCTGAAAGTTCTCATTTTCAATAAAAGTGGCGATAACCGCCAGGCCGACCGCGTTATTCAGATTACTGACCGCATCCTGAATCGGATCGGCGGCAGTGGAAATAGTAATAGCATCCTCCACCTGACGACTAAACTGATGTGCGCTGGTAAAATTGAAAAAAGAGATGATGGCCAAAAAGAGCACAAAAACAATCATCAGGGTATTTAACCCTGCCGAGATTTTAAGATTTTTAAACATGATAACCCTACGGGATTTTAATGAACCTATGTATGATTACGGGTATTTCCGCATTACTGTAAATATTATTTCAATCAGATATTTTTATTATGTGAAATTGAAAATAGAGATTTTCTGCATAGCCTGAAATACCGTCATCGATGAGGTGAGCGCGAATTCAGCTATTTTTGACTGAGTAATCAGGCTAATCTGGGTGTCAGAATCTGACCCCACCGCCTGTTGCAGTCGCGCTGTCACGTTGATTTTTTGCGCATCAGCGCTAAAGCTAAGTGAGTCAAGTTGTTGCAGGTTAGTACCCACTTCTGACTGGATTTTGCCAATATTATCGATATTTTTCTTAACAGTAATATTCACGCTGTCCAGGGTATCATTGAGCGCCTGACGATCCTCTTCGCTGGTGACGGGCTTATTTAAAGCCTCGACCGCCCGATCGATAGCGCTCAGCAGGTCATCGCTGGTGCCGCTCATAAAAAGCTGTTGTCCGGTGTGACCAACCTGCATCTCAATGTTATCGCTGACCTGTTGAGTAAGCGGTGTATCGCCGCCAACATAGCTGCCATCGTCTTTAAACGGCGCACTACCGGTTTTATAACCGGCAAAAATATAGCGACCATTGCTGTCGCGACTATTGCCCAGATCCCTCAGATTACTGCAAATCCCTTGTAATTCGGTTGCCAGTGCCTGACGATCCTGATCGGAAAAAGTGCCGTTGCCTGCGGCAATAATTTTTTCAGACAGGTTACCGGTCAGGATGCTTTGAATACTGCTCAGAGAGTTATCTTCCTGACCCAGGGCATCCTGCGCATAGCCTCTGGCCGCGTCATACTGGCTCATACCCGCTAAGGTATTTTGCAATGCTACCGCCTGAGAGGCGCCAGCAGGGTCGTCCGAAGGTGTTAACAGGGTCTGACCGGCGGCAAGGCGCGCATTAATATTATTTCCGCTGGCAATTGATTTAGTGATGCTATCAATATTGCGTTGATACATATAGTGAGTACTAAAGCGCATCGCTACATCCTCTGTTAATGAATAAAAACCGCTTACGGAAAGTTCTATTTTATGTTGAGTAGGGTGTCGAATAGCGTAGTGGCAGTCTGTAATACCTGGGAATTAGCCTGGTAGTACTGGGTATACATCTGCATATTGATATACTCTTCATTAATATCGACCCCGGCTAACGACTGCTGTTGCTGATTCCACTGCTCCAGCACACTGTTTGCAGTAGAACAGTCCGTTTTCAGCGATGTCATCGAAGAACCGACCGAGCTAACCAGGCTGGCATAGGCCTCACTCAGGGTCGATTTACCAATAAGCTGCTGGTTTTGAATATCAAGCATCTGTTTGATATTTTCATTATTGCTTTGATCCGTCGCGTCGGCAGAGCTTGAGGCAGCGATTTGATCACCACCGCCGATCGCCACCTTCAGGGAAGCGGCGGCACCGGCGAGCGGATTAAATTCAAAACTGTCATTAATCTGCGGTGTGCCCTGTGGTTTAACCGTTACTCCATCAAAACTTAGCGAGCCATCATCCCCGATAGTGGGCGTAATGGTTTCTCCCTCATCGTTTTTTACCGTCCAGTCGCTCGCCGACGGGCCGGTGAAGGTCAAGGTATAGTCCTGCGCCTGAATCGCACTGCTGTCGCTACGTGAAATAGCCAGCGACGCATCACTGCTGTTATTGATATTGGCGATAGCCTGAGGATCATCAAAGGAGAAAATGGCCGTGCCGGCATCGCCATTTTGATCGTACCCTCCCTCGTTGACCTGATTAAATTTATTTGCCATCTGCAATGCCAGCTGATTGAGCTGATTTTCGGCATCTTTCAGATCGCTATTACGGAATTTAAACAATCCACCCAGCGTACCGCTGCTCATGGTATCGTCATCCAGCAGCATGTCGTTACCGCTATTATCAGTGTAAGCCACCACTAATTTGTTCGGATCCCCTGCCGCAGGTTGCGCTTTTAATTCACAGACATCGTCGCCATTAACTAATGAATAGCCGTTTGCCAGGGTAACATCCACCCGCCCGGTGGTGCTATTTTCATTCACCTTAATTCCGGTCAGCCCGCTGAGCTGGCCTAATACCTGATCGCGCTGATCCAGCAGGTCTGATGGCAGGGTACCGCTGGACGCCTGAACTTTGGCAATTTCTTTATTAAGATTGGCGAGCTGTCTGGCACAGCCATTAATACCGTCAACAGCCTGACTGATTTTGATATTGGTGCTTTTTTCTAATCCTTTTAGCGTATCGCTGTTGGTCTGATACTGATTGGCAACCGCTTTAAACTGTGAGTAAACCTCCTGGCGCATGGCGGCACTGGCGGGATCGCTACTCATTTTTTGCATGGCACCAAAAATATTTCCCATCGTGACGGAAATATTGTTGGTATTGTCGCCGAACATGTCATCAATCTGACTCAGCTGCTCATAGCGTCCGTTCAGCCCCGCAAATTGTGCGTTGGCACCCCGCACCTGGTTGTTAAGAAAGCCGTCGTAGCTGCGCTTAACATCATTTGTCTGCACGCCATAGCCGAAAAAACCGTAGCTGGTAGCGCGGCCACCCGCTTCCCCCAGAATGATATTCTGCCGACTGTAGCCGTCGGTCATCGCATTACTTAAATTATTACCCACAACATTCAGGGCCGCCTGGGCTGCGTCAAGTCCACCCGAGGCTATATTGAATAAGTTCATTGCTTCACCAGCCTCATATATTATGAGTCGAGGCCACACTCTGGCCAGGAAATTTTATATCGTTATTTATATATCGTGAGTTTCAGTGAAAACTAAAATCTTAATTGCTAAAATAGTTCATCGACTGAATTCCTGTCACTGCCTGCCCGCCTGGCAAGGTTATTCTGGACATAATGAACAATGTTCATTAACTTTTTTGCATAATTTGGATCGGTTGCGTAACCACCTTCCTGTAAAGCATGAACTGCTTTTTCAACTGACTGGCTGTTAATAACTTTCTGATACCGCGGGTTGGCAGTTAAAAAAGTGGCATAGTCCGCTAAGGCCTCCGCATAATTTTTATAAACCCTGAACGAGGCTTTTACTCTTCGCAGCACGCCATTGATATATTCCGAGGTGGTGATCTCGGTGGTTTCACCTTTCCAGTCAGGCGTGGCTTTTATGCCAAACAGATTATGGCTTGGCTTGCCATGGGGGGTCAGGATCTCACGATTCCCCCAACCTGACTCCAGTGCGGCCTGAGCGATAATCAACTGATGTGGTATCCCGCTGTGACGCGCCACCGCCCTGGCGGGTGCCATCAGGCGGGAAATAAAGGTGTCATTTTCCAGCCGGTCATTAGCCGTGGCTTGCTGATACGCTGGGTTGGCGTAGAGTTGTGCAGCCTGCGCAGCGGGGTGAGGTTGCAGACTGGTATTGATCAGCGTCGGGATCACTCCCTGCGCAGGCGCGTCGGGGGCTGAGACCGGATCGGTGGCCCCCATCTGCCGCGCGATTTGATCAGCAAACCCCAGTTTTCCCTGTGCCGCGATATCCTGCGAAATCTGCTGATCGTACATGGAAGTAAACATCTGCGACTGTTGATTATCAAAAAGCCCGCCTTTGAATGACGCTTCACGCATGCTTTTTAGCATCATCTGGACAAACAGCCCTTCCATCTGCTGGGCTGCCGCTTTCAGCCCCTGCTGCGGCGAGCGTTTTGCTGTCAGCTTCAGCGCTTCAAGATTGTGTAAATCGAAGGCGGCCCCGACATTAAATAGGGATTTATTCATTAGTCCGTTTCCAGACGGGCATGGAGACAACCGGCGCTTTTCATTGACTGAAGAATGGCCATTAAATCGTTCGGCGTCGCCCCCAGGCTGTTTAATGCGCGAACCACACTGTTAAGATCGGCACTGGTGTTGACGCGCTGTAGTGAACGACTGCCGTTGCGCACCGACACCTGAGTGTCAGGCGTGACCACAGTGCGGCCGCCCGCCAATGGGGTATCGGGCTGGCTGACCTGATTGGAGCGCGCCACCTCGACGGTCAGATCACCCTGCGCCACCGCACAGGCATCCAGCGCGACGTGGCGGTTCATCACCACAGACCCGGTACGGGAGTTGATGATAATTCGGGCATCGCCCGCATCGGCCTTAATCGGGATATTCTGGATATTGGCCAGGAAACGTACCCGCGCGGCACTATCCTGCGGCGCGTTCAAACGAACCGTTCTGGCATTTTCCGCCGTCGCCGTCGCGCCGCCATAACGCCGGTTAATTTCGTCACTGATCTGCTGCGCCACGGTAAAATCATCTTCATTTAATTGCAGCCGCAGCACGTTATCACCAGCGAAGCTGGTCGGCACTTCACGTTCGACTATTGCGCCATTGCTGATACGGGCACCGTTCAGCTGGTTAACCTGAACCCGACTGCCGCCCCCCTGCGCACCCGCACCGGTGACCAGTAAATTCCCCTGGGCTAAGGCATAAATCTGGTTATCAACCCCTTTTAGCGGTGTCATCAGCAGCGTACCGCCGCGCAGACTTTTGGCGTTGCCCATAGATGAGACCACCACATCAATTTTATCACCCGCCCTGGCAAAGGCAGGCAGTTCTGCGGTAACAATCACCGCAGCCACATTTTTTAGCTGCATATTGGTGCCAGTCGGCACGGTAATCCCCAGTTGGGAGAGCATATTGCTAAGGCTTTGGGTGGTAAAGGGCGTCTGCATGGTCTGATCGCCGGAGCCATCCAGACCCACCACCAGTCCATATCCCATCAGTGCATTGCTACGAACGCCCAGTACTGAGGTTAAATCGCGGATGCGCTCTGCATGCACGGCGATCGGGAGTAATATATGGAGACCAACGCAGAGCAGAGTCAGATAACGCTTAATATGTGCGATTTTCATAATCAGTGAGTTAAAACGGAGAAAGGTTAAGGAAAAGGCGCTGTAACCAGCCCATTTGCTGCGCTTCGTTGATGTAGCCATTGCCGACATATTCAATTCTGGCGTCAGCGACCTGCGTCGAGGAGACGGTGTTATTGCCACTGATGGTGCGCGGATTCACCACTCCGGAGAAACGGATAAACTCCGTTCCCTGGTTTATCTCAATCTGCTTTTCACCTACCACCCGCAAATTGCCATTTTCCAGTACCTGGTTCACCGTCACCGTTAGCGTGCCGCTAAAGGTATTTTTTGCTGCTGCGCCCCCTTTACCGGTGAAATCATTTTTTGCGTTGATGCTGGTGTTGGCCCTGTCACTACCAAATAAACCGGACAAAAAACGGGGGGTCGCATCAAACGTCAGCGAGTCAGATCCGCCCCTGCTGGCGTTGGCCGAGGAGCTTTTACTGGCGCTGACATTTTCCTGCAATACAATGGTCAGGATATCGCCGACATTACGCGGCCGACGGTCTTCAAACATCGGCTGATAGCCGTAATTCATCGCCTGACCGCTCTGAAACAGCGAGCCATTGTTCACCACAGGCATTGCGGCTACCGGTTCGGCAGTTGTTTTTCCCTCAATCAGCGGCGGGTGTGGGATATAAGCACAGCCGCTGAGCGCTAACACTAATCCGAGGCTAAAGAAAAGGGTGCCAGAACTGCGCAAAATGCGAGGGGGAGCAATGAGTGTCATCGCCGGAAAAGCCTTACCATTCATGTTATAACCACATCTCTTTTTGCCACGGTACTGCTAACAGCCCGCGGCGACCTGCGTTATAAATTCGACAGTCGCTGCAACATCTGATCGGATGTTGAAACCGCCTTACTGTTAATTTCATAGGCGCGCTGGGTCTGGATCATATTGACCAGCTCTTCCGCCACGTTGACATTTGAGGTTTCGACATAGCCCTGCTTAAGCGTCCCACCACCGTTCAGCCCTGGGGTCGTTTCATTAGGTGCGCCAGATGCCTGCGTTTCGTGGTAAAGATTCTCACCCAGGCTTTCCAGGCCAGATTCATTAATGAAGGTAGCGAGTGTCAGTTGTCCCACTTGCTGCGGTGCGGTTTGTCCCGGCAGGGTCACACTCACCAGACCGTCGTTGCCGATAGTCAGCGACTCGGCATCCTGGGGGATGGTAATGGCGGGCTGAACCGGATAGCCGCTGGAGGTGACCAGCTGCCCATTCTGATCAAACTGGAACGAGCCATCGCGGGTGTAACCGGTGGTGCCGTCCGGCAACTGGATCTGGAAAAAACCGCCGCCCTGAATGGCCACATCCTTACTGTTATTGGTCTGTGTCAGGCTGCCCTGGCTGTGGATACGTTCCGTCGCCACCGGACGAACGCCAGTACCAATTTGCAGGCCGGAAGGAATGGTGGTCTGCTCAGAGGACTGAGCGCCAGGCTGACGCAGCGTCTGGTAAATCAGGTCTTCAAATACCGCACGCTGGCGTTTGAACCCATTAGTACTGACGTTGGCCAGGTTATTGGATATCACATCCATATTGGTCTGCTGGGCTTCAAGACCGGTTTTAGCAATCCATAAAGAACGGATCATGGTTTGGTTTCTCCTCGCCGGGTATTAGCTCAGCGTTAACAGCTGATTGGCGCTTTTTTCGTTATCATCAACGGTGCTGATGATCTTCATGTGCATATCGAAGCTACGCGCGGTGGCGATCATATCGACCATCGCCTTGACCGGGCTGACGTTGCTGCTTTCCAGCATTCCCGGCATGAGTCGCAGATTGGGATCCATCGGTAATGGCGCGGCATTGTCCGCTGATACGCTGTCACTGAGATGAAACAACCCGTCATCGCCCATCAAAAGGGAGGTGGCTTCGGCCTTAACCATTTTTACCTTTCCTACCTGCGCCAGCGCCGTTGGCCCCTCTCCGGCCCCCAATGCAGTCAGGGTACCGTCGGGAGCAATGGTGACCTGAGACTGGGGCGGCACGCTGAGCGGGCCGCCGTCACCAAGCAAAGGCAAACCATGCACCTGCAATCCGCCTTCGCTGTTCACTTGAATGTTGCCATCGCGGGTATAGGCTTCACTGCCATCCGGCAGTTGAACGGCCAGCCAGCCATCCTGAGGTAACGCCACATCCAGATCGCGATCGGTCTGATGTACCGCTCCCATGGTGGTGTCGTTCCAGGGAGTTGATTCCGCCACCAGGGTTCGGGTAGGCACAGACGGGCCATTCACCGGTACGGCCCGATACGCCATGAGCTGCGCGCGGAAGCCGGTGGTTGAGGCATTAGCCAGATTATTCGCCGTTACCGCCTGGCGGTTGAGCGCAGCATTCGCCGCGCCCATTGCGGTATAAATCGCACGATCCATAATGAGCCGCCGTTAGCCGAGATTAACCAGAGTCTGCAACAGCTCTGATTGGGTTTTGATGGTTTGCGAATTCGATTGGTAGTTACGCTGGTAGACGATCATATTGACCATCTCTTTACTCAGATCGACGTTAGAGGCTTCCAGCTTATTGCCATATAAGGTGCCGAGGTTGCCCGAACCGGAGGTACCAGTGACCGGCTGCCCCGACTCTGGCGTTTCGCTCCAGCAGTTATTGCCCTGCGACGAGAGTCCCCCTGGGTTGGTGAAGTTGCTTAATACCACCTGCCCCAGTAACTGTTGCTGGCCGTTGCTGTAAGAGGCGATGACCTGGCCGTTATCGCCAACGGTATAACCGTTCATCTGGCCTGGCGCATAACCGGTGGTGGTGGGACTGTTCATTGAAAACTCCGACGCCTGCTGAGTCATGCCGGTCAGGTCTAAGTCAAAATTAAGCGCTTCGCCGCCATCATAAGCCGCCCCCTGGACGTTGAGTTTCGCTGGGTTGGTAGTTAGCTGGCCTGATGTGTCAAATTGCAGGACGGTCTGCTGAAAACCCTCCCCTGGCGCGGTAATATCTTTGGAGTAGGCCGTCCACTGGTTATCCGCCGTTTTCGCGAAGTAAACGTTGATGGTGTGTTTGTTACCCAGGCTGTCATAGGCGTCAATCATGGTTGGTGCCGTGCTGTAGCTGGTGCTGTCGGTCGGATCAAAGGTGGTATTGGTGACCACATCACTTCCCGAGGGCAGGTTGCCGTTAAGCGTGCCGCTGTCCGACGCGCGAGCCGGCATCTGTCCGTTGGGAATCTGAATGGGGCCTACCGCTGCGCCTGGCTGAATTGCTGGCGGTGTGCCGGTGGCCTGATAACCGGTCAGATACATGCCCTGGTTGTTAATGACGTAGCCATTGGCATCTTTCTGGAACTGCCCGTTGCGGCTGTAAAAGACGCGCCCGGCTTCATTCTGCAAACGGAAAAAACCGTTGCCCTGGATACCCATATCCAGGTCGCCTGTACCTGCGCCCAGTACGCCATCGGTGAAACTCTGGTTAACACCAGAGACCTGTACTCCCATACCCACCTGCGAACCGGCGAACACATCGGCGAAGGCGATAGAACCTGACTTAAACCCAACCGTCTGGGAGTTAGCGATGTTGTTACCGACAACATCCAGGGCTTGTGATGCCGCATTCAACCCGCTAAGGCCTTGTGAAAAGCTCATTATTCTTTTTCCTGATCCATCAATAAGTTATTGAAATTATTCGATTTCGTAAACCTGCCCGAGGGTAGCCGTGCCATCAATGCCCAACTCAAGCAGCGAGCCGCCAGAGGAAAAGGCCACACTATTAACTTTGGCTTTTTTCAGGGTCATAATGTTCGGTGCATCTCCGCTGCTATTGGTGGCTGATAATGAGACGTCATAGCAGGTGCCTTCCGGCGGTGAGGCAGGCTCAAAGTTACTCAGATCATCGAGGCTGTAGCTCTGAACACCCGCTTTTACGTTTGGCAGTTCCGCACGATAGGCATTGCCTTCCTTGTCCGTGAGCGTCACTTCGACATTGTCTGCATCGCTATCCAGCGCGAATGAGAAGTTTTTATTCGCATCCGCCTGGTCGCTGTTATTAATGACCGATTTGCCTTCGATCAACACCGTGCGTCCAACCCATGCCGACGCATTCATCTGTTGCATACTTGAGACCAGCGTCCCGACGCTATTTAGCGTATCGTTAAGCTTCTCTACTCCGGCGGCGGTATTAAACTGCGCCAGCTGCGAGGTCATCTGGTTGTTATCCATTGGGTTAGTCGGATCCTGGTTCTGCATTTGCGCAACCAGCAGCGTCATGAAATTGTTCATTAAGTCGGCGCTGCTGGTACCCTCCGTGGCCGCAGTGGCGTTGTAGCTGTTATTGTTATTATTGTTACTGCCCATTATTGACGAGATTGCCATTCTGTTAATCCTTATTGGCCCAGCGTCAGCGTTTTAAGCATCAATGCTTTCGCCGTATTCATTACATCGACATCGGCCTGATAACTGCGTGAGGCGGAAATGGTATTAACCATTTCACCCGCTACATCCACATTCGGCATATGTACATATCCTTTACCATCCGCTAAAGGATTACCTGGCTCATATATCAGTCGCTCCGGTGCGGTACTCTCCACCACATCACTGACGCGAACGCCGCCAATTTGCTGATCCGGCGCCGCATCAACTTTGAAAATAACCTGTTTGGCCCGGTAAGGTTTACCATCAGGGCCGGCAACACTGTCGGCATTGGCCATATTACTGGCGCTGACATTGAGTCTTTTCGATTGCGCCGTCATGGCTGAGCTGGAAATATCAAAAATAGAGAACAGTGACATATCAACAATTACCCCTGATTAATCGCGCTTAGCATATTTTTAATTTGCGCGCCTAAAATAGTCAGACCAGATTGATATTTCACACTATTGTCAACAAAGTTGGTACGTTCGCGATCCATATCAACCGTGTTACCATCCGCCGAGGGCTGATCGGGAATACGGTATAAAAGATCAGGATCATCAATGACCTGTGCCTTTGCCGCGATATGCTGGCCTGAAGTCAGCGTTAATGCCAGCGGCCCTGCGTGGCTGTTGGTGCGGGAGACGGCAGCTTTTAACTGGGAAGAAAAATCGATATCTCTGGCCAGATAGCCCGGAGTGTCAGCGTTAGCCACGTTGGAAGCCAAAATATTCTGGCGTTTATTGAGCAGAGATAACGCTGTCTGCTGGAAGCCGAATTCGCTGTCGAGTTTATCAAGCATAAAGATTATTTATCTCGCGCCGGTGGAATGTTAATTAAGCTATTTTAAAAGAGAGCAGCGGAAATCTATAATTTGAAAAATCGACAAAAGCAGCTCTACTTGGCCGCTTAACTGATAAGTTAAAAAAAACAGCAAGGGCAATGCCGATAAATAGCAGCATTTATGTCATTATTTTGTTCATCAGAAAATTAACATTTTATCGTACAATTACCTGGCGCTTATTGCTCAGGGCGCATCATTGTTAACCCATAAGCGCTCATTATTGCCGTTCAGGAAACTCGTATGGTGGTGACACAATTAACCGATATCTTTAAAATAATCACGCTAATACTCTTGCTGGCAGCAGCAGGGTTTTCCAGCGCAGCGGAGAGCGATAATCAACTGACTACAGCTATCACTACCCTGTTGAACAACAATATTAATTTACCGCCATCGGTGAGGCCGATACTGGCAGTGAAATTGCTGACGCCACCGGCGCAGTTAGCCAGTCTCTGTGCCCACCCGGTACTCTCGCTGAGCGGTAATCTGAGCCGGTTAACGGGCATGCACAGCATTATTGCGCAGTGCGCCGCGCGGCGGCACTTTATTCAGATAGATGTTGATGCAACAGCGACCTGGTGGCAGGCAACCCGCCTGTTGCGACCAGGAGAGCAGGTCACAGAAGAGGCTATTCATCCGCAACGCGGTTCGCTGGAACATATGCCTGGCGGACTTATCTTTGACCCACAGCAGATTATCGGGCGCGTAACGTTACGTACCATCCAACCGGGCGAGAATATAGTCGAAAGCCAGCTTCGCCAGCGCTGGGCGATAGTCACCGGAGAGAAGGTGGAAATCCGTTTCCATGGTGAGGGTTTTACTATCCGCGCAACCGCGAAGGCGCTGGACAATGCAGCGCTGAAACAGCGTTTACGGGTTCAGACGGCGACCGGACAGCTCCTCACCGCAACAGCGATTGCCGACGGCCAGGCCGCTGTTGTAGCGAATTAATCCGGGCGGCGTAAAAGATTAGCGGCCTGCTGCCTTCAGTAATTCCCACTACGCCCGATAATTTACTTTAACCAGGAAATATTTTTACCGAACCGATCGTCGAGGACAATGATGAGCATAGAACGCAGCCAAAAGATATCGCCTCCCGTATTCCCCGAAATTCATCCGGAAGCGACGAAGCGTACTGACCAGCGTAACGTACAGGGCACGACCACAGCCAAAAAAACCCTTAACGGCACCAAAGTCAGCCTGAGTAATCAAATCCAGTCGCTGCAAACCAACAACAGCCAGGATATGAACATCAAAAATCTGGATAAGATCAAAGCCGCACTCGCCGCCGGAGAATTGCCTGTTGATACCGATAAGATTGCACAGGCTCTGACAAGGGAAATGTTTCAGATAATCTGACTTGTGTGACTAACTGATGAATGATCTCCGTATTACCTTGCTAAAACTCCACAGTTTATTAGAAGAATTGAAGCCAGTGCTGGCAGAGGAGCTGAGACAACTCAACCAACCGCAGCTTAATCCGGTTACTTTGCAGATGCTATCTGACAATAAAAGTCGCCTGCTATCGACGATTAATTTCTTCGAAGAGCAACGCAAGGCGGAGGAAAATAAGTTGGGTATTGCCGCTCCCTATGATCAGCAGCCAATGCTAAAACCCCTGTGGGAAAACGTACTCGCTATCGCTCGTCACACAAAAGATATGAATATGAGCATCTATCCCCTTTTAGAGCTTCAGATGCAAAAAGCCATGGCCCTGAAAAGTATGGTGAAGCAGGTGAGTAATTGCGTGACGCTATACGGCGCTGATGGCACCGCCCAGCAAAATATCAAGGGAAAGGCGTACAACATCAATATTTAATGGCGCAACTATCGCGGTCCAGGCAATTAACGCACTAAAACTACTTAAAAATGGTGAATCAAAACGGGATACCCGCGCTGTAACAGGCCAGGGGGCTTGCTTGTTTTCCCCTGCCGGTCAAAGGCACGCTCAGCGTCTGCCGTACTCTTTCAGCACCGATGCCAGAGCCTGTCCATCCTGCCCGCTCTTTTTGGCTGGAAACGCGAACATCAGGTGGTATGCCCGTAAAAGATTATCCGCCCTACTAAAATTTTACTGCTGTTTATCATCCTCCAGAGGTCATCTTATGAAAGCCTTAGTCAGAAAAATCCCCTGCTTCAGAGCGTTTTTTCTCTCCACTGACGCGGTCGATAACCCGAAACCCGCTACGCCTGATAACCCTCTTCCCGCCCCGGCGGCACCAAATTATGAACGGATTATTTGTACTCTCTTATTGAAAGGGGTTTCTACTTTAGAAGAAGTAAGGAATGCGCTGCTTAAATCCAGCCAGGAGCTGAGAAATGAGCAGCAAACCATTGATGAATTAAATGCGCGTAATAGCAGCGCCAGACAATCGCTGGAGAATCTGGTTGAGCTGATCAGCCAAATCGATATAAGCGTCAGTCAAAGTACTGATTCACTGGCCCAGTTCAAATGCTCTTTTGAAGAGATCAATAAATATATTAATGAGATCAATCAACTGTCACGACAGACGAATCTGATCGCCATTAACTCGGCTATCGAAGCTGCGCATGTTGGCAGCCAGGGGGCTGGTTTTAGCGTGATCGCTAAAGAGATAAAGTTTCTCTCTGAGCAGGTGAATAACAGCGCTAACAGCATCTCCGCTCTGACCAGGGCAATTGAAAGCAGCGCCGGAAATGTCTGTGAGGTGGTAGCCGATCAGCGGCCAGTGACCGAACGGATCAAAGTTGATCTCAACCACGTGGTGGAATTGATCAAAATCGTCATGTCACGATCCGCCAGGATGCAGTCCATTATCTCGTATATCTCTACGCTGCAATTTCTCAATACCGTTAAGCTGGATCATATTATCTGGAAACTTCAGGTTTATACGCTGATCCTTAATAAGTGTGAAGATTACCAGGTAAATACACATACTGAGTGCCGTCTGGGAAAATGGTATTACACCGGAGAAGGATGTCACTTTAGTCAGCATGCCGCCTTTCAGCAGCTTGAGCAGCCCCACGCTGCTGTACATACCTCGGGCCGACGAGCGCTCGAAGCATTTTTTAATCATGCCATACCGGAGATGACGGAGGAGCTGGAGAAAATGGAAGCGGCAAGCCATCAGGTTGTTCAGTTGCTGGATCAGCTGGCGACCGATATCAGATATTAACGCTTTGCCAGGAGCGGGAATGTCGTCTGCTCTGGGCGGGAGCTGAAGCTGAAGCTGAAGCTGAAGCTGAAGCTGAGTGATCGTGACTAAAATCTGAGCCATAAAATTTTCAATACTCTATAAGAGTATGAATTTTAACTAATATAATTTTAATAATAATTACAATTCAAAAGAACGTATAATTCCCGAGAGCAAAAATGCAAAAAATATTAATTACCAATAACCATCTCCATGACATTAAAGGGTCAGAATTAGTCACGCTTGAGCTGGCAGAACTCTTCCTGTCTATAGGCTGGCATGTTACTATTTATACCAATCTTTATCTCCCGCCATTAGCCAATGAAATTAATCGCCTCCCCAACAGGGAAAACCTTTCTGTTCCTCTGAATGATGATGAAAGTATACCCACAGATTTTGATATCATTTGGATCCAGCAGAACACGATCCCCTCATCAGTGGCCAAAGCGTTGTCTACAACAGGATTAAATGCTTACATTATATGGCACCATATGTCTTCATTTATTCATATAGAATTACCCATTCTGGCAGAGATAGAAAATAAGCTGAGTGATATTATTACAGTCATCTCCCAGGAAACAGCAGATCGCATTAGCGATTTTGCGATTGATAAAAACAAAATTAACTTATTTGAAAACCCTGCCCCAGATTATTTTTCAGATTATCCTGCCAGGAAAATATCGACCAAAAAGCCTGCATCTCTGTTAATTGTATCGAACCATACCCCGCCAGAAGTGATCCAGGCTATTCCTTTATTAAAGAAAAATGGCATTACTGTTGACCACTTAGGAGAAAATAGTCATGTCAGACGGATCACGCCTGACATTCTCTCTCATTACGATGCCATTCTGACTATTGGTAAAACTGTGCAATATGCTGTGAGTATGGGGATACCAGTTTATGAATATGATCACTTTGGTGGTTATGGATGGTTAAATCATGAAAACTTTCATAAGTCCGCAGAAAAGAACTTTTCAGGCCGCGCCAGTGAAACAAAAAAGAAAGCAGGTGAAATTGCAGATGAGATAATTAATCATTATATCCCTGCCAGAGATTTCATCTGGGAAAACAAAGAGGCCCTTGCCGAAAAATATAAGTTATCAACCCGAACATCTCAACTACTTCAACTCCTCAGCCCAATCCCCTCATTAAAGAAACTTACACCTCAACAGGCACTCCAGGTTATTACATTTAATGAGCTACACCGTGGATTATACAGAACAATAATGTATTATAAATCTCAGTTCAAAAAATAAACCAATAAATATTTTAGCGAGATCATTTCAGAAGTCGACAGCATGGTTAAAGTAACTATGCTGTGAAAAAAACCTCACTTTACGGAAGAATTGCAGCTTGCCTGCGGCATGCATATTTAAGAATAACTGCAACTTGCCTGCGGCATGAATATTTAAAAAACTATATTTGCATTTGTTATTTATTTCTTCAAAGATGCCTGAGAGGGCATCTCTTTGATTACTGGTTACACCGTCGCTGAAACCCACATAAATTCACAATATCGGCAAATTCTGAATACCAAAAAAAGGAAATTTCTGAAAGAGGAAAAACCAACCTGATTAAACATCAACCTCAATTACTCACCACTGTTATCTCTGATCCTGTCAGCTTAAGCCAATATATCTTTATTTATCCAGTTGCAGTGATTTCAGTTGCAGGCAGCTTTATCAAAAATAAATATCTCCACACTGGAGAGCTGGTTTTTAGCCTGAAGATTCATTTCATGGCTAACAGAAGAGGACTCCTCAACTAATTGCGCGTTTTGCTGAAAGACAATATCCATTTGATTAAGTGCGCTGGCAGCCTGTTTTATTCCCTGGGTTCGCTCATCAGAGGGGCTGAAAATCGCTTTCATAATGTTACTGACCTGCTCTTCTGAAGAGGCAATCTCTTTCATCACAGTGGCCACCTGCGATACCTGCTACGTCCCTTCGCTAACGTTCATCACCGGGATTTTAATCAGGGAGCCGATCTCCTCTGCCGTCTCAGAACTGCGCCTGTTCAGATTACGGACTAAAGCGACTACGGCAAAACCCCATCCCTGCACACCCGCTCGCCCGGCTTCAACCGCAGCGTTAAGCGCCAGGATATTGGCCTGATTCGCGATACCGTTGATCACACGATTTATATCAGCGTTCCTTTTCGCGCCATGCTCAATTTTCTGCATGCTGTTAATCACCTCCAGCATCATGCCAGCTCCCTTCTATGCCACCTCATTAGCTTTCGCGGCTAAGGTATTGGCTTCTCTCGCGTTGTCACTGTTGTGGACGACGGTGGTTTTGAACCGCTCTATGCCTGGCAACCATTTGTTGTAAAGAGCATGCCTGCGCTTCGGTGTGCGCCGGGAGATTTTCTTACCATGCCAGGAAAATAGAATATAGGGAACAGGCTGACATCGCAGAAAGCAGCACAAAGATAATACAAGTGCCCCTGTCATTATTATCTTAATTCGACTGTGGTCTGTAACCTCCTTCATCCTTTAAAAGATTATTACAACATTCTATTTTCAATGCCACCCTTAATTAAAAACAATTACATAACAACCGCTCTTGTTGAGTTTAAAATCAATTTTTATGTAACAACAGAAAAGCATGCGCATTAATATAGCCCTCAGCCAAGCCTACTGATACATGTGTAACCGTTCTCATTACGATTAATACCTCTCCGCTATCCTCTAAATAGGACAAATTATTTTACGTATTTTAAGTTGCCAGGCTTCGCCCGCAGAAATATATATGATATATATGAAAGCGTGGTTCCGTTTAAATCCAAAATTTTAAGACATGACGTTTTATAAACGGTTATTAAACATTATTTATTTTATCAATTCTTTATACTTTAATTAGCCTAAAATATAGTTAACAAACATAAAGGGAATACTAACATATGAAAAACACGCATTCCAATAACACAGCAAATCCACATATTCAGAATATTAACGATCTGAATTTATCTTATCTGTTGCTGGCTCAGCAATTGATAAATCAGGGAGATAAGGATGCGGCAAGTTTTCGGCTTGGGCTATCAGAACCTTTGATAAAAATCTTAAAGGATCTCTCTATTTCACAGCTGGTAAAATTAGCTTCAACCAATCAGCTTATCTGTAAGCTACGAATAAACAGTGAAGCAGTTATCGACTTCCTGACGAAAGATTCCCGTATCGACGCGCTTCAGCATCTTCATACCGGCATCATTCTTTCGACCGATATCCTGCAATCTCTTTCTGGCCCCAACCTTGCTAAATGATGATAAATTCATGAATGAAAAGAGTATTTTAGACGAGATTTATGATACGCACCTCGCTATGGAGCTTATCTCCTCTGGCGCGCGTATGCAGGTATTAGAGAGCGAGACATCACTCAGCCGCAGAAAACTATTACGCCTGTATAAAGAGATAAAAGGATGTTCGCCCGCTAAAGGAATGTTGCCCTTTTCACCCTACTGGTTTATGTCATGGGAGCAAAACATTCACTCATCATTATTTTACAACATCTATCTTTATCTGCATAAAAAAGAAAATAAGCGTCCTGTTGAGTCATTATTGAAAGCGTATAGATTATACAGCGAACAGTGTCCGTGCGAGGATGGTCAAAAACCGGTGCTGGAATTTACCCGTGCCTGGACACTGCTGCGCTTTATTGACTGTAATATGCTGGAGCATGTTACCTGCTCCGCCTGTGGCGGGAGCTTTATTTTTGCGCCGCGCTACATTAATACGCTCTTTATCTGTAGCTTGTGCCATCCTCCCTCACGCGCGATCAAGAAGGATTGTGCTAAGACACATCTCTCTCATTAACGAAGGTAATACTCCGCTTAACTCCAGGCCGGAAAACGGTGAATTGTCGTTTCCGGCCGTTGCCTAACGGTTAAAAAGCTGACATTAACCTCCGCTCCTTATCTCATATTGATTATCTTCCATCAGGTAAAATAAAAAACAAAACTTCCTGTGGAAATTTATTATGAGCACCCCCTCCGTTGCATTTGAACATATTGAACAACAATTTCAGGCGAGCAATGTTAAAGTTTTGTCCCTGGATTGTTTCGATACCCTGTTCTGGCGTTACGTTTCCCGTCCCTTTGAGATCTTTACCCAACTTAAGCATGGGCTTTGTCCGGTTGCCAGAAACCGGGCCGAAGCCATTGCCAGAAAGAAAAAATATATCGCAAGTGGCCTGGGGGAAGTCAGCCTGACGGAAATCTATGCGGAGCTGGAGGGCCAGTTTGATGCTGAACAACAACAGCAAATGATTGAACATGAACTGTCACTGGAGATCGAGAACGGTTTTCTTTTTCCGCCAGCGCTGGTGCTACTACGCCAGGCGAAAGCGCGCGGTATCCGCACCATTATTGTCAGCGATACCTATTTTAATGCCACACAGTTGGGTCGCTTGTTAGCGGCGCACTGTGATGAAATCCCGACGTTGATTGATCATATTTATTGTTCGTCAGAATTTGGACAGAGTAAATCAGGCACGCTCTGGCCAGAGATCATCCGGCACGAGCATGTGAAGCCACAGGATATTTTTCATGCTGGTGATAATTTGCACTCGGATTACCTCAAGCCCACAAATATGGGCATTACCGCTATTCACTTTAAACAGAATGAGCCGTTGATTACCCAAGTGCTGGAACAACGTACCGTTGCGGCTAAGCTGCTGTTCCCTGCCTGTGGTGCTACCGCACCGGTTCCCTCACTTTTTCATTCCTGTTACTCCCTCGCATTACGTGATCAGATCAGCAGTGAGCAATTAACCGGATGGACCGTACTTGGCCCGATCTTGTACGCCTTTGCGCGCTTTCTCAAACAGCAACGCGACCTTACGCCAGGCGCCCGGCTGGGTTTTTTGCTGCGTGACGGCTACATGCTACGCGAGGCGTATCATGCGCTTTATCCTGAGGAAGAATCCGCCTCACTGAGCATTTCACGTTTTACCGCCATAAAGAGTTCATTTCACTCTCGCGAAAGTATTGCCGACTATTTAAGAAAAACGTTGCGGACCGCGGAGAGGGTGACCCTGGAGGGGTTCGCAATGATTGCCAGACATCTGATGCTAAGCGAGGTGCGGAAAAAGAAGATCGAGTCCCAGCTAAAAAAACATAATTACTCCATCGCCCAACTCTATAAGCTGATTCTGAGTCGTGAAGTGGTTCAGGAAACGCTGGCCCGGTCAAAGGCTTGTCGTCTGCGCCTGATAAACCATCTGCAAACTACCCTGCGGTTGCAGCCAGGTGAAACCTTAATGCTGGTGGATTTGGGCTATGCGGGTACGGCACAAAACCTGCTGGGAGAGCTGCTGGAAAAAGCGCTGGATATAAAGGTGCGCGGCTGTTATCTCATTGCCGCCTGGACACCCGGCTGGCATAAAAATCGCACCGCGCTGGTTAATCCTGACAACGCTGATTTCCGGTTCATTCGCACCCTTACCCGATTTATCGCCTCTTTTGAAATGCTCTGCTCGTCACATGGTTTTTCGGTGGTTGATTACAGCGAGGATGGCGAGCCGATTGGCGAAGGCGAGACTCCTTCGGAGGACATGTTATCATCGATAGTTGCGCTTCAGCGTGAGGCCATAAGGTGTGTCCGGCTGGCGGATGAACAGGCGATCCCGAATTCACAGGCGCTGTGGGACTCCGCGGCTATCGAACTGGTTCGCTATACATACTTCCCACTGGCGATTGAAACTGCACTGCTGCAACGTCTGATCTTCAACATTAATATGGGTACTGATGCGACTCGAACGATGGTGGATGTGCCGAAGGCGATTAGCTATATGCGCCGTTATGGCGTTGCTCGTCTGGCTCAGGATGAAAACAGTGAGAACCGAACAAATACGCCATCCGAGTTACGTCATTGCGGTATTGAATATTCACTGTCACTGATTGCTGCCTCCCGCTATGCGCTTTCCTGGTCACTATCTCACAGCTCTCAGCGTCAGCAAGAGCTGGAGGTGTTATTTATACGCGGCGAGCAGCCTCCCCTGATTGAAAAACTTTTTGCCACCAGCACTTTTGACGGGTTTTTCTCTCTCTATATCCCGTTGGTTACGGCTGAAGTGGTGATTGCTATCGGAAAATCACTGCGTGACTTTGAAGTATATAGCGCCAGCCTGACGCCACAGCAGGTACTCTATAAAGGCACCGAAGAGCAGCAGTCCTGCCTGCTGGAGAAGGATAAAGATTACTTTATTGATGGAGCAACACAGATAAATAATTTGGTAGTAAACATGCAGGATGAAGGTTTTATCTATTTTAAACCGAGAAAAAACTCGCAACAGGCCATTTTACATTTTGTCTATCGTCCTTTAAATCAATAAAGCCGGACTGTCATAACCTGCAATAGAAGTAGAGTATTTAATTGCACGCGCCTCTGCGGAGCCTTTTATCTTCTCTTTTCCGGCGGGGTTTCTTTGATTGTTGAAGCTGACCGGTAAGCCGCTTTCGTTCAACCATACGTCAGGCATCTGCGGCACGAGGGTGTGTCTTGTGTCGCAGACTGAATCCATTTTGTGTTGCAGAGTAAAACCCGCTAAGGGACGTGCCTTTCACACCCAACCGTGTTTTATCGCCAGCATCAAAATCCCTGCAATTACAAAAAATACTATACTAACCAGACCAAGAAGTGCCTCTACATAAAATGGCCTGATAATCCGTTTGGGTAATCCCCGGATGAAATCTTTATCATCATTTTTGGTCAGTATTGAGCTTTTATTCCATAATAGCGGCATAAATATGAACTGCGTTTTTATGCCGTATGCGCCCTTGAAGTAAAGTGAGTTAACATTCTCGAACAGTAATACGGCATCGGGAAGGCTGCCGAACTTCTCTTTGTATAGCTGGCAGATCTCCTTAAATCTCTTCCTGTTCAGAAGCGAGGCTATGACACTGGCAATGATGAACACAGTACCAAGGCAAGTAGCCACGAGGAATACTTTATCTGGAGTATGAATCATTGCTGCTTACCTTGTATAAAAGCTCGCCGGAGTACTCTCCTACCGCAGATAATGCTTTATCACTCCCGTATGCTATACCACCACTTACGCCGATCGTGCAGAGCAATGCACCTGCGCCACCAGCCTCTATGGTTGCTGCTCCCAGTACTACTGCGCAGATTGAACTTGCTGCGCTGCCTTGGAGAATTCTACTTGCCAAAGCCCCACCAGCTAAGCTACCCGCAAACTCCCCAATGGAGGTAAACGAGGTTTTGGCGCAATCCCTACCAACCGTGCAAGCTTCAGTGATCTTCGCTGCGGTATCAAAAGCAGACAAGCCAAGGCCAATCTTCCCGGCGGTTTCCATCCACTTGACGTATTTCGCCAGCTTTTCGATATGAGTGGCGTAACCTTCAATATCGCTAACGCCTGTTTCATTCCAGCGGTGAGTGATTGAACTGCTAGAAAGACCCAGGGCATTTTTCAGGTCTGCATATTCATTGAACATGAAGCGGTGTTTCATGAACATCTTGAGGACGCTATCGAGTTGACCAAATAAGCGACGGCGTTCAACAAAGAACTGTTCACCGATCAGTGTGCCGCTGGTGATGTACTGGTTTTTATACGTTGTCTCAATCTCAACGAGAATTTTTTCTATTCTGTTGAAATAACCCTTAGCGGCTTCAATGACTTGCCCTGAATATCCATAGGTGTCGCTTGCTGTACTGGCGGCAGCGGCGAACATCTCAATGGTGTCTTTATGTTTGAAAAGGAAGTTGGCCTGCTGGATGGAGAGCGGCGCTAATGCTGCATCAACCCGCGCTTTCGCTGCTTTCATATGGGCGATCTGTTCGTTGTCCTGCTTATCAGGGTCAACAACCAGCATGATAGAACCTGCTTTGTATCTTTCATCCGGGCCGTTCAGCGTTGCAAATAGTTCTTTGGCTCCCGCTGGTGGGTTCTGAGTGAATAACAGGCGCTGCCAGGCTTCTGTTGTGCCACCGTAGGGGAGGATGGCAAAACCAGCGTCGATGCCTGTTTTCTTCTTGGCTGCTTGTGCATGTTGTTCTGGCTCTGGTTCAATTGGTTCTGGAAGCGTAGGCATCTCCAAGAGGTGAGATAGATCTGTGTGCGCTACTGTTGCTTCGCCGCCAAGCTCGTAATCATCATCGAAGTTTGATGGAATAAATTTTGATTTGCAGGGGCAGGAACTGTAACTGTGCAGCGTTCCGGCAATCCTTTTACCATGTATATGGTCAGTTTCAAGACCACCACAGATCCTGTAAAGCCCAGGATATTTACCACAAGTGACTTTATGCCCTTCGCAGGACATATCCTTGCCAAAATGCTGGTGGTCGCTCCATCCTTCAGTGATAACACCACCACATCGCGTCTTATCGCCTCTGAATAAATAGTATCCCTTAACCCCCATCAGTGCTTACTCCTGACATGGCCAAGAATCCTTCCGGGAATTCGCGACCTTCGCGAAATACCAGTTTAACGCTGGATTGTGGTGTGGAAATTATTTCATCGCTGTTATCGAGCATACTGCCAACAAGCGCGGCAGATGCACCCTGCATCACCCTTGCCTCGCCTATTTCATGAATGATGTCGTAGGTGTATTGCTGCATAAATCCCTCTACTTGTTATGTAAATAATCCTTTGGTCATTTTACAAGCAATAACCACATGCGCAATAAGCATTAAGCTTGAGCGATACTGCATGCTGTAATTGAAAGTCATCTGGTAACCTGCTGCGATTACTCTTGATTATTTTTTAGTCAGGAGAAGTTATGGCGGGTGGGCATCGGAAAAACTTGTTATCAGGTACGGAAAGATAAGCATATAAAAATGCTGTTACGTTTTAGTGTATGAGAAACGCAAAAACCCCGCCGGAGCGGGGTTTCTTTGATTGTTGAAGCTGACCGGTAAGCCGGGTTCTGTCGAGGACAGTCATTCATCTAGGCCAGCAATCGCTCACTGGCTCAAGCAGCCTACCCGGGTTCAGTACGGGCCGTACCTGGTGAACCCCTATTTGGCCTTGCTCCGGGTGGAGTTTACCGTGCCACGAACTGTTGCCAGCCGCGCGGTGCGCTCTTACCGCACCCTTTCACCCTTACCTGATCCCACAAGTGGGCCATCGGCGGTTTGCTCTCTGTTGCACTGGTCGTGGGCTTGCGCCCCCCAGGCGTTACCTGGCACCCTGCCCTATGGAGCCCGGACTTTCCTCCCCTTTGTCTGTCTCCCCCGAAGGAGGACGGCAACAAAGCGGCGACTGTCTGGTCAGCTTCGGCGCGGATAATAGGGTATTCCGCGCAGTTTGTCACCCCTCTTGCCGCTCCAGAGCATACTTATAGAGGGCATTCTTTTTCACGCCGTGGATTTCAGCGGTGATCTGCGCTGCTTTTTTCAGCGGCAGCTCTTTCTGCAACAGGGCCAGCGTACGCAGCGCTTCCGGGGGCAGTGCATCCTCCTGCGCATGGAATCCCTCGACAATCAGCACCATCTCGCCTTTACGACGGTTCTCATCTTCCAGCACCCAGGCCAGCAGCTCACCCACCGGCGCGCCCTGAATGGACTCCCACGTTTTGGTGATCTCACGGGCAAGCACCACATAGCGATCCGTTCCCCATACCGTCACCATATCCTGTAGACTCTCCAGCAGACGGTGGGTGGATTCGTAGAAAATCAGCGTGCGAGGCTCCTGTTCAAGAGCGCGCAAAGTATCGCAGCGGCCTTTGCTTTTGGCTGGCAGAAACCCTTCGTAACAGAATCGATCGGACGGCAACCCGGCAGCGCTTAATGCTGTAATCGCCGCACAGGCGCCAGGCAGCGGCACGACACGAATACCGGCTTCGCGGCAACGACGAACCAGATGGTAGCCGGGATCGTTAATCAGCGGCGTGCCGGCATCGGAAACCAACGCTATGCTTTGCCCTTCCTGTAGCTTAGCCAGCAACGTTTCTGCCTTATGCTGTTCATTGTGATCGTGCAATGCGAACAGCCGCGCATTGATGGCGAAATGTTGTAGCAACAGCCCGGTATGACGTGTATCTTCCGCTGCGATCAGGTCAACGCCCGCAAGCACTGATAGCGCACGTTGGGTGATATCGCCCAGGTTACCAATGGGTGTTGGAACGATATAAAGCGTGCTGGAAGAAATATCATCGCGTTGTTTCATTGTTTGATCCGAATTGCCGATTTAATATTGAGCATCTTGAAAAAAACATCACTGGATACAGTATGCTTCCTTCGAAAGTCATTCATAACAAAGCAGGACGCTGCATGCCTGTTCTGCTGGCCGCCCTGTTGTTTGCCGGGTGTACCAGCCAAAGCCCGCAAACGCCAACGGCGAATGTGCAGGGCGCAGCTACAGGCACCTCTGACTACTACCTGCAACAGATGCAGCAAAGCTCAGATGATAACAAGGTTGACTGGCAATTACTTGCAATCAAAGCGCTGCTTAATGAAGGGAAGTTCCCTCAGGCTAATGACCAGTTCTCCAGCCTGCCGCAGACGCTGAACGATACTCAACGCCAGGAAGCCCTGCTGTTAGAGACTCAGTTAAAGCTGACACAGCAGGATGTTAAGGGTGCGACCGATCTGCTGAAACAGGTGGATGTCGCCTCGTTATCGAAAGAACAGCAGTCGCGTTTTTATCAGTTGCAGATTGCCGTGAACCAGGGACGTCCCTCTCTGGAAGTGCTACGCGCCTACATTGCGCAGGAGCCTTTGCTGACTAACCCGGCCGATAAGCAGAAAAATATCGACGCCACCTGGCAAACGCTGGTGCAGCTGACGCCCGATCAGGTCAACAATATGGTGATCAACGCGGACGAAAACATTCTCCAGGGCTGGTTAGATTTACTGAGCGTGTACAAGGCTAACAGCAACGATCCGGATATGTTAAAAGCGGGCCTTAGCGACTGGCAGACCCGCTACCCTAACAATCCGGCGGCCAAAATGCTGCCTACAGCGCTCAGCCAGGTGCAGAACTTCCAGCAGTCTTCAACCGGTAAAATCGCTTTGCTGCTGCCGTTAAGCGGCCAGGCGCAGGTTTTTGCTAACGCCATTCAGAAAGGCTTTAACGACGCTAAGAATGGCCTGCTGGCTCAGGCTGCGGCTCCGGCTCCCACTGAGGCGCCTGCGCCCACAGAGGGCACTGCGCAGACGGACACTAACCCGGCAGATCCCGCTGCGGCAGTCAGTCCTTCAGCCGCGCCGACAGAGGCGAACAGCAACGCCGCAGCGGAGAGCACCCCTGCTCAGCCACAGCCTGCGGCGCAACCCACTCATGTCGCTGATACCGCGCCGCCTTCCAGCGCGACGCAGGTGCAGGTTTATGACACCAGCACCCAGCCTGTTGATCAGGTTCTGGCGCAGGCGCAGAGAGATGGCGCCACGTTAGTGGTCGGCCCGCTGATTAAAAGCAACGTAGAGAAACTTGCCTCCCTTCAGACGCCGCTAAACATCCTGGCGTTGAACGAACCGGAGTCGGTACAGAACCATCCGAATCTTTGCTACTTTGCGCTTTCTCCTGAAGACGAAGCCCGAGATGCCGCTCATCATATGTGGGATCAGGGTAAACGTTCGCCGCTGCTGTTGGTGCCACGCAGCTCGCTGGGCGACCGGGTCAGCAAAGCCTTTGCCTCGGAATGGCAGAAGCTTGGCGGCAACACAGTTCTGCAACAGCAGTTCGGTTCTGTCGGGGAGCTGAAGCAGGGAATCAACAGCGGTGCTGGCTTGCGCCTGACCGGTACACCGATTACGCCGCAGCCAGAGCAGCCGCAGGGCGTGACCATTGCCGGGCTGACCATTCCAGCTCCGGCACAGGAACCGGCAGCAACCTCTGGTGAGAGCGGTAGCGTGGACGCGGTCTATATTGTGGCGACGCAGAACGAAATGGTGCTGATCAAACCGATGATCTCTATGCGTGTCAGCAGCCGTAATATGGTGCAGATGTATGCCAGCTCGCGCAGCTATCAGGCAGGTGCAGGCCCGGACTACCGTCTGGAGATGGAAGGGATGCAGTTCAGCGATGCCCCTCTGTTGTCCGGCGCGAATCCTGCGCTGATGCAGCAGGCAGCGAAGAATTTCAATAATGATTATTCGCTGGTTCGTCTGTATGCCATGGGCGTGGATGCCTGGACACTGGCTAACCACTTTAACGAAATGCGCCAGCTGCCGGGCTTCCAGATCAAAGGGGAAACCGGCAATCTGAGCGCTTCCCAGGAGTGCGTCATCAACAGGAAGTTGACATGGAGCCAGTATCGTCAGGGACAAATCGTTCCGGCAACCTGAGTCGCCAGCAAACGGGGGCGGGCTATGAGCAACAGGCCCGCCGCCTGCTGGAGAATGCAGGTCTGACCTTTGTGGCGGCAAATGTCCGCTATCGCGCAGGAGAGCTAGACCTGATCATGCGCGACAGAATGACATGGGTATTTGTCGAAGTCCGTTATCGTCGCAACGCGCTTTTTGGCGGCGCTGCCGCCAGCGTGACCCGCAGCAAGCAGCAAAAACTGATCCATGCTGCTGCACTGTGGCTCAGAAGCCGCAACCGTAGTCTGGAGACGACAGACTGCCGCTTTGATGTGGTGGCGATAACCGGTACACAGGTCGACTGGTTACCCAATGCCTTTACGGCAGAGTAGTGCCCTTTCAACGACTGACCAGGTGAATGAAGTGCTGGAAAGAATAAAAGTTTGTTTTACCGAAAGTATTCAGACGCAGATTGCAGCCGCAGAGGCGTTACCGGATGCTATCGCCCACGCCGCGATGACGATGGTACAGTCGCTATTAAACGGCAACAAAATTCTGAGCTGTGGCAATGGAACCTCCAGCGCCAATGCCCAGCATTTTGCGGCCAGCATGATCAATCGCTATGAAACAGAACGCCCCAGCCTGCCCGCTATCGCACTCAGCGCGGATAACGTGCTGCTGACCGCTATCGGCAATGACAGGCTGCATGAAGAGATTTACGCCAAGCAGGTCCGTGCTCTGGGCCATGCAGGCGACATTCTGCTGGCTATCTCAACGCGCGGTAACAGCCGTGACATTGTGAAAGCCGTAGAAGCAGCGGTGACGCGCGACATGACAATCATAGCGCTAACCGGATATGACGGCGGCGAACTCGCCGGTTTATTGGGACCGCAGGATGTGGAGATTCGCATCCCCTCGCACAGAAGCGCGAGGATTCAGGAAATGCATATGTTAACCGTGAATTGCCTGTGCGATTTAATCGATAACACGTTATTTCCCCACCAGGACGTTTGAAGGAGCTTAAATGAAGGCATTATCTGCAATGGCCGTGGTGCTGACCGCACTGATGTTACAGGGCTGCGTGGCAGCGGTAATCGGCAGTGCTGCGGTAGCGACCAAATCCGCCACTGACCCCCGCACCGTTGGCACCCAGGTGGATGACAGCACCTTAGAACTGCGCGTCAGCAATGCGCTCTCCAAAGATCAACAAATCAAAACGGATGCCCACATCGTTGCTACCGCCTACCAGGGCAAAGTGTTGCTGACGGGTCAGGCACCTTCTGCGGATATCGCCAACCGTGCGAAACAGATCGCCGTAGGCGTGGACGGGGCAACCGAGGTATATAACGAAATTCGCACCGGTGATAAAGCGACGTTCGGTACAGCCTCTTCAGATACCTGGATTACCACCAAAGTCCGTTCACAGCTGCTCTCCAGCGACCAGGTGAAATCGTCCAACGTGAAGGTCACTACCGAAAATGGCGAAGTGTTCCTGCTGGGTCTGGTGACCGAGGCTGAAGCGAAAGCGGCGGCAGATACGGCCAGCCGGGTCAGCGGCGTGAAGCACGTGACCACGGCCTTCACTATTCTGAAGTAACGCTGCACCGCCCCTCCAGGCCGGAGTGGAGAGAAGACTTAACGTCCCGCTCCCCCGGCCTGAACAGCAGCGCAGATAACGCTGGCACGCCGATACCTGATGTTTTTCAGCGGCGGAGACTCAAAGCCTGCTCAGACAATCCATCGCCACCGCCTTGAAGCTGGCGAAATCTCCGCTGTCACGCAGCCTTGTCATCGCCCTTTCACGCATAAACGTCACAAAGAGATCGTAGATAGCCATCGCCTCTTCATATTCCGTTTTGCTGATGGCCAGCAGGAAAATGACGTAAGCGGTCTCATCACCCCAGGCAATGCCCTGGGGAGCCAGCACGGTATAGACCACCGTTTTCTTCGCCAACAGCCCCAGCGAGTGCGGTAAAGCAATGCCCTCGCCCAGCATGGTGCTGACAATCGCCTCTCGTTCTTCAACGGAAGGCCAGAAATCGCTCTCCACCACACCCTCCTGCTCAAGCTGCTGGCACAGCGTCTGGAACAGGGTGGCCTGCGTCACAGGCTGGTCGATAATGCAGAAATGCGACGCGTCGAAGTACTTTTCCAGCATATAGGGACGGGTACGGTCTACCAGCACCAGCTTGCCGATCTGCTCAAGCTGATACTCTGTCGGGAAGGGTGACATCATCACCACCGGTTTGTCTTTCTCGCTCAGGCGCGCCGTGGAGATGACAAAGTCCTCCTCAATGGTGCTTTTCTGCTCATATTCACGCAGCGAGATAATGTTGCTGAGAACGATCTGCGGATATTTGCGGGTCAGCATGGCCTGAATCATTCGTACCGTAGAGTTGCCGGTATCACAGACCAGCAGGATCTGCGGATGGCGCTGATAGCCCACGTTGTAGTGCCTCTCCAGCCCGACGCCGATATGCAACACCAGAAAACCGATCTCATTTTCGCTGATCACGTAAGGGGTATATTTTCCCCAGCTGGAAACGGCCGCCAGGGTGACGTCATAAGCCATCGGATAGTGCTGTTTGATGTTGTTCAGCAGCGGGTTGGGAATGTTGATCTGATAGCGGACGCGGGTGATCATCGTTTTAATATGCGTAAGCAAATCCGCACGCAGCTGGGGATCGTTTTGCAGATTGAAGTTGTAGTGGTTGTTGATGTAACTGAGGATATAGTCCACCAGCGTCTCGCCGTCATCGGGGCTGATGGCGCTTGGCGCAATCTCTTCCACCCGCCGTGCCGCAATGTTGACACGCAGATAGGCCTCTTCCGCAGGCGAAATTGCCTTGCCGGTAATGGGCCGCATCAGATTGATGATATGGCGGGCGGCGTCGCGCACGTCCTCATCCACATCCTCTGCGCTGAAGTCCGACAGCGGATAGCCTTCGCTGATACGTCTGACCGCTACGGCGCAATAGAGGCGCAGATAGAACTCGCTGTCGTCCGTCATGCGGATATGGAAGCGGCTGAAGCACTGATGCAGCAGCGGCTGAAGCGTACCCAGCATGCCGCTGTTCAATGCCTCCAGGTTTAGCAGCGGATCTTCACTGTCCTCCTGGGCAATCTGATAAAGCAGATCCGTCAGGCAGGTGCGCATCGCCACTTCGCTGCCAAACAGCTTCATGCCGTAACGGGGCTTGGTTTCAATCGCCAGCTGATAGCGTCCCAGCCACTCTCTTACTTCAGCCATATCGCTCTGCAACGTGGCCCGGCTGACAAACCACTCGTCGGCCAGCTCCTCCAGCTTCAGAGAAAAGGCTGAAGTAAGAAATCGGGTTAACAGATAGTGTACGCGCGCGGCAGAAGTCCGTGGCACCCGAAGATGGGAAGGCGACTGCTGTTGCAGCAGGCGGTAGCGATCGGCATCCTCAATTTTTAGCTGATAGCCTTCACCGCGTGACAAAACAAAACGTACGCCATGATCGGCCAGCAGCTCGTTCAGGGTAGTGATGTCCGTCCGGACGGTACGCGTAGAAACAGCAAAGCGTCGCGCCAGCTCGTCCTGGGGCAACGTCTCGTTTTGTAACAGATCAAAAAGCTGAGCAAGGCGTTGATTAGGGAATCTCACAAATTTTCCTGTCGTCAGGGAAGCCTGAAGCGGCCGGAAAGCGCCGGCCACAACCGCATTAAGGTGTTAAAACTAACTGCGAAGGGGCGCCCACCGCGGTGTAATCATTGCTGAACGTCAGGGCACCGCTGGCAGCATCTACCTGGAAACGGGTGATGTTATCGCTGCGCTGATTCATGGCATACAGGGTCTTACCATCTGGTGACAGCGTCAGGGTACGCGTGTAGTCGCCGCGCGTCCACACGTCATCTTTATGACTCAGCGTGCCGTTCGCTTCAATAGCAAAATGGCCAATACTGTTGTGCAAGCGATTGGCAACATAGAGGTTTTTTCCGGCACTGTCGATCGCCAGACCGGCAGCAAAACTGGTGCCTTTATAGCCCGCAGGCAGTGCAGACACGGTTGCGGCTTCAGTCAGCGTTCCGGTTTTGCGGTTCAGCAGATAGCGGGTCAGCGTGGAGGCCTCTTCGTTGATCAAATAGATCGATTTGCCGTCGGGATGGAAGACAAAATGCCGTGGCCCGGCGCCTTCTGAAGAGGCGGAAATCCATGCCGGGGTATTAGCCTGTAATTTGCCGTCACTGCTTAGTCGGTACTGATAAAGCCGATCCAGCCCCAGATCCGTTGAGAAAACAAATTTACCGCTGGGATCGCTGGCGATCATATGCGCATGGGGGCCATTGTGATCGCTGATGGCAAAGCTGCCCTCCACTGCCGCGACAGGCTTGCCGGCACCCGCCGGGCCATGATCCTGCTGCGAATCACTCGCCTCTGCAAGACCACCGTCCGCCCTGACCGGAAGCACCGCTTTACTGCCGCTGACATAATTCGCCACCAGCAGATATTTCCCGTCTGGCGTCAGAGAGAGATACACCGGCCCCGCCCCCTGCGAGCTGACCTGATTAAGCTTGCTCAGGCTGCCATCCGCCGCAATGGCATAGGCGACCACGACTCCCTTCTCGCTCTCGCTGGCGACATAAAGGGTTTTGCCCTTCGCATCGATGGTGAGCTGAGCCGGATTGGGCAGATTGCTGACCAGCGTTTTACCGCTGAGCGCGCCGCTCGCGGCATCGACCTGAAAACGATAGACGCCTTCGCCGTTGGGATTATAGCTCCCGACATAGGCAAATTGCGCCTGGGCAACCAGGGGAACCGTCGCCATTAACGCGAAAGACACGGCAGAGATCAAAGACCAGTTACGCATGGTGTTCCTCGCAAGAGAAGTTCAGGGGAGAAGGATAACGGCGGGCAGAGCGCCCGCCGGGTTAGCTTAACCTACCAGCTTTTTGGTCATCGCCAGCAGGGTGCTGACGTCGGCTGGCCTTGTGTTGCCGCTCTCTTTATCAATTATGGAGCTGTAGATATGCGGGATGATTTTCGGCACGCCCGCCTCAAGCGCGATCTGTAGGATCGCTTCATAGTTTTCCAGATCGATGCCGCCGGTGGGTTCCAGCCAGAAATCCTGTTCTGCGCACGCTTTTGCCACGGCTTTGAACTCATCAATGGATTTCAGTCCACCCATCGGGAAATATTTTACCGAGCTTGCCCCCATATCCTTCAGCATGGCGATGGCGGTTTCAACCGGCACAATCGCATCCGCAGCTTGAGAACTCAGCGGCCCGGTAGAGATTTTCACCTGACCCACGCTGCCGGTTGGGGAGATCAACGCATTCACTACGGTCTGGCTCTGGCCCAGCAGTGCACGGCTGGTTGCCGCACCGGTGAAGACCTGATTCACATGCTGCGGCTGGATTTCAGCTGAAATCGCGCTGACCATCGCAGACTGGTTAGGATCGCCAGCGCCCAGGCCAACAGAGAGCGCATTATCGATCAGAGCGGCGTATTCACGCATATCCGCGACGGCGCTCTCCACGCTGTGGTAGTTTTTTGACAGCACGCCCACCAGCACATGGCCTTCAGCCGCTTCCCAGATCTCGCGGGCATTCTCTTTGGAACCGGCCAGGACGTTCAGACACACGCGATCCTGATAAAAGTTAGGGGTCAGCGTCATGCGTTTTTTTCTCCTGCTAACAATGACTTGATGCAAACATAAATCGTATCCAGCTGCGCAGGGGAAACGCTGCGTACGTCCACCTCAACGATGCCTTCATTGGCTTTATAGCCGCGGAAATAGATGGCGATGTCACCGGTTTTCAGCGCCTCTACCATTTCGCCAGTGGTGTGGCCAATTACCGCTTCATCAAAATGGATTTCAGTGCGGGCGATGTCGCGTCCTGCTGCATCCCATACCACGCGGGAGGTAATGCCCGGAAGAGTATTCAGGCTGTTGATAAACGGCGTCATTTTTTCCACCATCTGTGCGCCAGAGACTTTCTCCTGCACCAGATAGTTTTCAATCGCCTGGGTCAGCCCCAGAATTCCCTCTTTACCTACCTTCATCGCCCGGCCAATACCCATCGACTGGCGCTTTACCCATTCAACCGGCTGTTTACGCCCTATCACCAGCCCGCTGGATGGCCCTTCAATGGCTTTGGCTCCGCTGTAAATCACTAAATCGGCGCCGTATTGGTAGTAGCACTGTAGATCTTCTTCTGCGGCGGCATCCACAATCAGCGGCACGCCATGCTTGCGGGCAACAACCGCAGCCTGTTCAACGCTGAGGTGGCTCTTCTGCACGCAGTGGTGGGATTTGATATAGAGAATGGCTGCTGTCTGTGGTGTAACCGCAGCAGAGAGCTGATCCGCTGAGCATTCGTTAGCATAACCTGCCTCTACCAGACGACCGCCGCCCAGCGCCACCATGGTGCCCACGGGTGCGCCATAGTTAACGTTATGCCCCTTTGGCACCACGATATCGTGAGGGACGATCAGCGGCGCGGCGTGCAAATTTTCCAGCAGCCACTCATCGTCCTTAACGATCACCGCCGCCACGGATTGCGCAATCCCCGCTGAAGCGCAGGAGACCACCACGGCAGCTTCCGCGCCCAGCAAATTTGCGATCCAGGCGCCGGTCTTGTTGACCAGATCCTTCATTTCGAAATAGTGATTCAGGCCATAATTAACCGTTTCAACCACGTCGGCACCAGGCGTGGAAACGCCCAGCATAGTCATGCGGCCAGAGGCGTTAATAACCTGCTTCAGGCCATATTTTTCATAAATCGAAGACATGATGCTTTTTCCCTTCATCGGTAATGAACCAGTGTCCCGCCACGATGGCGGCCAGCGGCACCAGCTGTTTCTCACCCGCAACGGACTGCCCTTCGGAGTCGGTAAACAGGCAGGTTTCCTCTTTGAGGTCAAAAATAGTCAGGTCAGCGTCCAAGCCAGGCTCCAGCCGACCTTTGCTGTGCAGTCGCAGCCCTTCTGCCGCCTTGTGCGTCACGCACGCGATAATTTGTGGCAGGGTCATGCCGACGTTGAAGAATTTAGACATCACATGCGCAAGGGTATAAACCGGGCCATTCAGCCGGTTGCGGCAGTAGATATCGGAACTGATGCTGTGCGGCAGAATACCCTGGGCAATCGCCACGCGAGCCACCTCAAAGCTGAAGCTGGCGCTGCCATGCCCCACATCCAGGCGAACGCCGCGCTGAATGGCCCGGCTCACGGAAGCACGAAGCTCTCCGGCAGGGGTCAGAATGCGGTTGGGCTTGCCGTTGTAACAGTGGGTGATAATGTCGCCACGGGTCAGCAGATCGGCTATCTCATCCAGATCCGGCGGGTTGTTGCCGATATGCACCATCAGCGGTAAATCGCCGTTCTCATGCTGGATCTCTTTCGCGCGGATCAGCGGGTTGATGCCGTTCGCTCCCACCACGCTGCTGCTCATGCGGGCCTTGATGCCGATGATAAAACCAGGCAGACGCTGCACCGCATCGCGCACGCCAACCTTGTCTATCTGCTTCATATCGGCCAGCTCGTTCTGCGTTACGATGCCGGTACGGGCAATGTTCAGCAGTGCATAAACCTGAGTGCTGGCGTTGCGGGTCAGCTGATAAAATTCGTCGATGTCATCGGCGCCGGTACTGCCTGCATCCACCACGGTGGTGACGCCGGTAGCTACGCCGATCTTGTCCGCTTCATCATGATAAATAGGGGACTTTGGATAGCAGTGGACGTGGGAATCGATCCAGCCAGCGCTCAGCCAGTAACGCCCCGCCAGGTCACACTCCTGGACAGCGCTGCCGGTTACCTCACCCAGTACAGCAATTTTACCCTGCTGCACGGCAATATCGGTCAGGCTGCCATCGGGCAGTCGCGCACCACGGATAATAAGGTCAAACATGGCAAACTCCTTCTTTCACCGGATGCTCTGGCACCCGTCAAAGCGGCCTGCCCAACACTTCGGGCAAGCCGCCGTCACTTCTAGAGAGCAACCGGGAAGAAAGCTCCCAGCAGCATGGCCCCCAGGATGGCGCCACCGGTAATCGGCTTGTTCCAGAGATAGAACAGCAGCGCACCAATCAGCGATCCTAAGCCAATCGGAATTGATGCGGTCATCGCAGAGAGGATGATCAGCGGCCCCAGGAAGCGGCCGGAGGAGTTACCCGCCCCCATCATGACGTCCGCACCGTAGGTGGAGTCGCTGTTATTGATGGTGAACTTACGCGCCAGGATAATCAGATAGCCGATGGCCAGCCCAATCACCAGGCCGGTGACCAGCGAAGCGGCAAAGTTGGCAACCGGATAAACAATGCCCGCCCCCAACAGCAGCGCAGGAACGCCAAGGCCCACGCCCGTCTGGATGGCGCCACCGATATCCAAAATCCCTACCAGCGAACCCTCGATGATACGGGCAAACAGGAAGCTGGCACCAAATGCCGCTACTGCGCCGTAGACGCCAGTTTCCATCCCCGCACGCAGCATCGACACAAAGGCCACTTCGTTAAAGGCACCCAGGCCATAGGTGTAATACATGTGCGTACCGGCAAAAACCCCTGCTGAGAGCAGCCCGACAAAAATCGGGAAAGACCAGTCGGCATACCAGAAACCGCTTTTTGACTCTTCCATTATCACTGTCCTCGTCTTATTTGCCGCTCAGGGAGTTGTGGATCATCTCCAGCCACCCTGGCACGCCAAGCTGGAAGGATTGCAGCATTTTCATATCAAAGCCGCGGAAGAACCCGCTCAGCACGAACAGCAGGACAATCGCCACCATCATGATTTTGGTCACTTTGTTCCAGCCGCTCTCTTCCACGCCTTTACCGATCAGGATGCCCAGTACCAGACCCGGTACGGCGTTACCCATGATAAGCTGCGCGAGACCGCCGAAGATGGTTGCCCAGAAGCCCGACTTTTTGCCTGCGTCGATAGCTGCCAGCCAGAAAATCACCGGCATCACCGTATTCACCAGCAGGTTTGCCGCGGGCACCAGCACTTTAACGGCGGTGACCTGTAGCGCTGCCGGAACGGCGGAAGCTGTCGAGTTAAGGAAAGCCACGACGATCATGCCGATGATGCCGCAGGCAACCGCCATTTTTTTCGGATCGTGCAGGGTTTCCGCCAGGTTGCGGTTTTTCACCATCAGTGCCGCCGCGCCCCAGTGTGGGATAATGCGGTGGTCAACGTCCTGGGTGAAGGAACCGGCGGCCACAGAGGAAGCCCAGGCGTTAAAGAAGAAGCCCAGGCCAAAGGAGAAGTGAGAGGCGGGATCGCCTTCACAGGAGTTGAGTTCACCCAGTGTACGAAACGCACCCATCCCCTGCGTTGTGGGTGCGTGAAACATGCGCGCTGCACCAGCGCCCACGCCCACACCCACAAGACCGCCGATGATGAGCGACTTAAAGAGAATAATTAAAAACATCAGTCTTTCCTTTCAGGCTTGCGCCAACGTTTTTAAGTCATGGTTATTGCTGCCCTTACAGGCAGTGCTTTATTGCGTAATGAAATTGACTTTGTCAGTGTCAATCACCGTTACGTTGACGGTAATATCCAGCTCTACGCTGTAATTCCGTCGCTCTCTTGCCAGAAAGAAGAACAGGAACTTCTCCTTTCTGACGCTCTCCCGGGCGTGAACCACGACGACATCCTGGGGTTCAATCCGCAGCAGAACTTTGTTGGTCGCTTTAAGGACCCTGTTTTGTACCCGGCTCAGCGCGTCGGCAAAGGCTCTCTCTTTACTGTCACCCTTGCCGCTGACGTTCACCGTGGTGGTGAAGTGTTCCTTCATCAGTTAGCTACCGTGCTTCTTGTTCCACGCCTGCACCAGACGCTCACCTAACTCTTCTTTATCCATAAAACCGAAGCCCAGCACCGTGGCGCCTTCATTGATGGCGGTCACGCCTTCGTCAACAGAGCGCATACCGTGTTTCGCTTTGTAGCCATATTTATTCTGCGCCGTGATGGCACCTGCGCCGCCGCTGCCGCAGAAAGAGATCCCGAACGAGGCATTCTCAGCTTTCATCACGTCGCCCAGCTTCATATCTGCCGCCACGCCCGGTACAACCACCGCTTTGCCGCCAGCTTTCTCAACGCCCGCGGCCACTTTCTGCCCTTTCCCTAAACGATCGCCGATAACTACGATGACTTGTGACATGTTCTGATCCTTAATTAATTGAATTTGTCTGTTTTTACTCAGGGAGGAGGCCCGTGGTTAGTCGTTCTCTTTTGCTACTTCAAAGTGAACAGAGAGCAGCCAGGCTTCTTCTTTCGGCAGGTTGCCGAACAGATCCACCACCTGCTGCGCCAGCGCCATCGACTCAGGGGAGATATCCTCAAACAGCTCCTCCTCCACTTCCGGCAGCGGTTCGCCGGTCAGGGAGCGCAGCGCCATCGCCTTAACATGCGAGGCGAGCATCTGCTGCTGCACCGCATTGGGGACGATCGCTTTTGCGGCAAACAGGTCAGCAATCTGCGCCATTACTCTGTCTGCCAGCGTCTGAATCGCCTGCTCACTTTCATCCCTATTTACGGATACCGCTCCATTATTCACACTGCGCTCCTCGTATTTCGCTTCGGTCGTGCCAAAACGGTGTTTTTTCGCGTTGAAAATAAATTAGCCCCAGCGGGGAAAAGTGTATAGACCGACTTTTTCCACTTCGAAGTGGAAATAGAACCACCGGGTGTGGGCCAGGCCACAAAATGGTTATTTCATGCAGAAAGAAGATAAAAAACGAGAGATAAGTCACGTTATTCCGGCCAGCCGTAATAATTTCACGCAGCAGGAAAGAAAAGAGGCACAAGGGAAGGTCAGAGCAGGTAAATAAGATAGGTAAAACTTATAATAGTGGGAGTAGCAGGAAAAGAAGGGAAGTTCAGCAAGTAAATGGGCCTGGCCAGGCCCGGAAAGCGGTTAACAGCCCGAAGATGTTAGCGGAATTTCTTATGATTCTCGTTACGCGTGTCGGCAAATTTCTCCGCTTCTTTTTTTGCGCCAGCCAGATCGCCAGCATTTGCCAGCTTCATACTCGTATCAATCTGACTTATCAGCTTATCCAGCCCTGCATGAAAATCTTTTATCTGGGCACTGTCAGCAGGCTGGCCTTTTAACTTATCTGGCGTTTGCGTTTTAGCATCTTCTGCCGCACCGCGCATATCGGTCAGGGCTTTTTTAAATTCGGAAGGATCATCCGTTTTAGTGACGGTACGTAAGCCACCCTTGAGAATATCCATATCCTCTTCCAGGTCGGCCAGCGCCGAAACGCTGGAGAACAACAAAGAAGCCGTCAACAAAGTCAGTAATGTTCTACGCATGGCGCAATTCCTTATTTTTATGTGAAAAGCACGACAAAAAGGGGTGACCTGTGGCCACCCCATTATAATACGCATAAATGACGGAATTACTGCCCGGCTATTTTCATTTCTGGCAGCAGCACCGAGCCGCACTGGATATTACTGCGCAGCTCAATATCGCTGCCGACAGTAACCATATTGCGCCACATATCTTTCAGATTACCGGCGATGGTTATTTCACTGACGGGATACTGGATCTCGCCATTCTCCACCCAGAAACCGGCCGCACCGCGGGAATAGTCGCCGGTGATGCCGCTGACGCCTTGCCCCATCAGCTCAGTGACCACCAGACCGGTGCCCATCTTTTTCAGCAGCTGCTCAAAGCTGTCGCCCTGACCGGCAATGCGCCAGTTATGGATACCACCTGCATGTCCGGTGCTTTGCAGCCCCAGCTTGCGTGCAGAGTAGCTGGTCAGCAGCCAGGTTTGCAGCACGCCATCTTTTATAATATCGCGCTGTTGAGTGCGCACCCCTTCGCTGTCGAACGGCGTGGAGGCCAGCCCTTTCAGCAGGTGCGGCTGCTCCTGAATGGTGAGCCACTCAGGCAGGATCTGCTTGCCCAGTGAATCGAGCAGGAAAGTGGATTTACGGTAGACGCTGCCGCCGCTGATGGCCCCCACCAGATGACCAAACAACCCTGTCGCCACTTCCGCAGCAAAGATGACTGGCGCTTTCATGGTGGAAAGCTTGCGCGGTGACAGGCGTGACAAAGTGCGGCGCGCGCACTCTTCGCCAACCCATTCAGGCGACTGCAAATCCTCAATAGCGCGGCCAATGGTGTAGGCATAATCGCGCTCCATATCGCCATCGGCTTCCGCAATCACGCTGCTGGAGATGGAGTGGCGGCTGGAAGAGTAGCCCTGGATCATGCCGTGGCTGTTACCAAACACTTTCATCCCGATGTGGCTGTTGAAGCTGCCCCCTTCGGTGTTAGTAATGCGTTTGTCCGCCTTCAGCGCCGCCTGCTCTGCGCGAGCGGCCATCTCAATAGCACGATCGGGATCGAGATCCGTCGGGTGATAGAGATCCAGATCCGGGGCATCAAAGGCCAGCAGTTCACGATCGGCCACGCCAGCATAAGGATCGGGCGAGGTAAACTTCGCGATATCAATCGCCGCCTGCACGGTAAGTTTGATCGCTTCCGGGCTGAGATCGGTAGAGGAGGCGCTGCCTTTGCGGTTTTGATGATAAACAGTGATGCCGAGTGCGCCATCGCTGTTGAATTCTACGTTTTCCACTTCACCAAAACGGGTGCTGACGCTGATACCGGTGGTTTTGGTCACGGCAACTTCCGCCCCATCGGTGCTGACTTTTGCCAGTTCGAGTGCTGTCGCTACCGCCTGTTCGAGGGTTTTACGCTGTTCTGCAACTTGGGAGAGTAATTTCATTGACCTACCATATAATTGATTAGGGCTTCTCTGGCCACAGTGAAAACGCCAGATTTCCAGATTCATTCGGGATTAGGGTTCATTTGAGTCTAACAGACTCAGAGAACAATTTCGCAGTAGCCTAAGTTTCCTGATAGCATTAGCCTCTTTTTTAGGAACCTCCCATGACTAAACAGCCCGACGACTGGCTTGATGATGTACCCGATAATCAAGAAGAAGAAGATGAAGAGATTATCTGGGTCAGTAAAAGTGAAATAAAACGTGACGCCGAGGAGCTAAAGCGCCTGGGTGGAGAACTGGTTGAGTTAAGCAAGAACTCGCTGGACAAGATCCCACTGGATGAAGATCTGCGTGCCGCTATTGAGCTGGCGCAGAAGATCAAGAAAGAGGGTCGCCGCCGCCAGATGCAGCTGATTGGTAAAATGCTGCGTTCACGCGACGAAGAGCCGATCCGCCTGGCGCTGGACAAGCTGAAGAACCGTCACAACCAGCAGGTTGCGCTGTTCCACAAGCTTGAAGTGCTGCGTGACCGTCTGGTTGCGGAAGGGGATGATGCCGTGCCGGACGTGCTGGCACTCTATCCGGATGCGGACCGCCAGCAGCTGCGTGCGATGATCCGTAATGCACAGAAAGAGAAAGCCGCCAACAAGCCACCTAAAGCCTACCGGCAAATCTTCCAGTACCTGCGCGATCTGGCTGAGGCCTGATCCTGAACGGGCGAATAACGCCGCCTTCAGGCCAGCTGCCCAGCCGCTGCGAGGGTTAAGCTTCTTAGCGCCGCGGCTCTTCCTCCCCCTACGGCTATCACGAGGGGGCGAATTTCTCCGCCCTCTTCACTGGATCCGCCGCGCTTACTTCGCCAGTCTTTCCAGCAGCTTCTGATGGATGCCGCCAAACCCGCCGTTGCTCATCACCAGAATGGTGTCGCCCGGCTGCGCCGTTTTGGCAATCATCTCTACCAGCGTATCCACATCCGCACTCCAGTGAGCAGGCTGCACGCATGCCTCGGCTACCTCTGATACCTGCCACGGAATATGGTGCGGCTGGAACAGGAACACTTCATCGGCTCTGGCCAGCGCGGGAGCCAGATCGTCCTTGCTGATCCCCATTTTCATGGTGTTAGAGCGCGGTTCCAGCACGGCGAGAATGCGCGCCGTACCGCCCACTTTGCTGCGCAGCGCCGTCATGGTCGCCAGAATAGCGGTGGGATGATGGGCAAAATCGTCATAGACCTTGATGCCATTCGCTTCACCACGCAGCTCAAGACGGCGACGGGCATTGATAAAGTCGTTCAGTGCCAGGCCAGCATCTTCCGGTTTAATGCCCACGTGACGCGCAGCGGCAATCGCCATCATGCCGTTATGCATGTTGTGCTCGCCCACCAGCGCCCAGTTCACTTCCGCCACGCGTTCACCCTCCAGCCAGACTTCCCAGCGAGAAGCATCCGGCGTCAGCTTTTTCGCCTGCCAGTGACCAGACTCACCCACGCTCTCCTGCTCGCTCCAGCAGCCCATTGAGATCACCTGTTTGATGTTGACGTCATGCTCAGGCAGCAGGATCTTACCCTGTCCCGGCACGATGCGGATCAGATGATGGAACTGACGCTGAATGGCCCGCAGGTCGTCGAATATATCCGCGTGATCAAACTCAAGATTGTTGAGGATCAGCGTACGCGGGCAGTAATGCACAAATTTAGACCGCTTATCAAAGAAGGCGCAGTCATACTCGTCCGCTTCGATGACGAAGAATGGGCTTTTTCCTAAAGTTGCTGAAACATCAAAGTTTCCTGGTACGCCACCAATAACAAAGCCGGGTTCGAGGCCGCACGCCTGTAAAATCCATGCCGCCATCCCTGCCGTGGTGGTTTTTCCATGGGTTCCGGCCACGGCAATGACCCAGCGGTCACGCAGCACGAAATCATGCAGCCACTGAGGGCCAGAGAGGTAAGGAATGTTACGTTCTAACACCGCTTCCACGCAGGCATTTCCGCGCGTCATGGCATTGCCAATGATCACCAGATCCGGGGCCGGGTCGAGCTGGGAAGGGTCGTATCCCTGAATTAAATCAATGCCTTGCTTCTCAAGCAGCGTGCTCATTGGCGGATAAACGTTGGCGTCTGAACCGGTCACCTCATGGCCGAGCGCGCGGGCCAGCATGGCCAGGCCGCCCATAAAAGTGCCACAGATACCGAGGATGTGAATACGCATAATAGATCCGTTAACTGGAAAGTCCGGCGCACAGTGTAGCGTCCCCGCAGCGAGGAAGAAACGGATTTGCCCTATGTTCTTTAGCGTTCAATCGGCTAAACTGCGTACGCATACGTTGGCAGTTTGTAAAGCAGGCTGCTGTTCAACCGCAGATTCAGGGATAGTGTTATGAAAACGTTAGGCGAATTCATCGTCGAGAAGCAACACGACTTTCCTCACGCCACTGGTGAGCTGACCGCGCTGATTTCAGCCATTAAGCTGGGCGCGAAAATCATTCACCGTGACATTAACAAAGCTGGCCTGGTGGACATTCTGGGCGCCAGCGGTGTCGAAAATATTCAGGGCGAACAACAGATGAAGCTCGATCTGTTTGCCAATGAAAAACTCAAAGCGGCCCTGAAAGCGCGCGGAATTGTTGCCGGTATCGCCTCTGAAGAAGAAGATGAGATTGTGATCTTCGAAGGGGTGGAGAACGGCAAATACGTGGTGCTGATGGATCCACTGGATGGCTCGTCAAATATTGACGTTAACGTCTCTGTTGGCACCATCTTCTCTATCTATCGCCGTATTACCCCGGCAGGCACGCCAGTCACTGAGGAAGATTTCCTTCAGCCTGGCAACCAGCAGGTTGCTGCCGGCTATGTGGTTTACGGTTCCTCAACCATGCTGGTTTACACCACTGGCTGCGGCGTTCACGCCTTTACTTACGATCCGTCACTGGGTGTATTCTGCCTCAGCGCCGAAAAAATGGAGTTCCCTGAAAAGGGTTATACCTACTCTATTAACGAAGGAAACTACATCCGTTTCCCTCAGGGCGTGAAAAAGTATCTGAAGTTCTGTCAGGAAGAAGATCAGCCTACCCACCGTCCCTATACCTCGCGGTATATTGGCTCGCTGGTGGCGGACTTCCACCGCAATCTGCTGAAAGGCGGGATCTACCTCTACCCAAGCACCGCCAGCCACCCGCAAGGCAAGCTGCGCCTGCTGTATGAGTGCAACCCAATGGCTTTCCTGGCCGAGCAGGCTGGCGGTAAAGCCAGCGACGGTAAAAACCGTATTCTTGATTTAACGCCAGAAACGCTGCACCAGCGTTCACCGTTCTTTGTGGGTAATACCGACATGGTGAATGACCAGGAGCGCTTCCTGCGTGAATTCCCGGACGCGTAACGCCTCCAGGTAATCATAGTGAAAAGGGCGGCCTCAGGGTCGCCCTTTTGTTAAGCCGGTTTTCAGGCCGGCGTAACCCTGAACACCGCCATTGACTGCACAAGTTGCTGGGACTGCTCTTCAAGAGAGTGAGTGGCCGCCGCGGCCTGCTCAACCAGCGCGGCATTTTGCTGCGCCACCTCATCCATCTGCGTAACGGCCTGATTCACCTGTTCAATTCCCCGGCTCTGCTCCTGAGAAGCGCTGGAGATCTCTTTCATCAGCGTGGTCACCCGCATCACCTCGGTAGCGATTTCATCCATGGTCTCTCCGGCACGGGTCGCCATTTGCGATCCTTCGTTAACTCTGCTCTGAGATTCGCTGATTAATTCACGGATCTCTTTCGCCGCTGTTGCGCTGCGCTGCGCCAGCGTACGAACTTCGCTGGCAACAACCGCAAAGCCCCTGCCCTGTTCCCCGGCACGTGCCGCTTCCACAGAGGCGTTCAGCGCCAGGATATTGGTCTGGAAGGCAATACCATCAATCACGCCCAGAATGTCGCCGATGCGCCTGGAGCTGCTGGAAATTTCCCGCATTTTCTCCATTACGTAGCTGACAACCTCACTGCCTTTATCGGCACTGTCGGAGACAGATCTCGCCAGCTGGTGAGCCTGGCTGGCGTTTTCCGCATTCAGTTTCACGGTAGCAGTCAGCTGCTCCATGCTGGCCGCAGTTTGCTCCAGCGAGGCGGCAGACTCTTCCGTGCGCTGGGAAAGGTTAAGGTTGCCTGAAGAGAGTTCCCGGCTGCCGATATCAATTTGCAGGCTGGCATCCCGCACACGGCTGACCGACTGTTGCAGTGAAGCCTGCATTTCAGCCAGAGCAGTGTTCAGCCTGCCCAGCTCATTGCTCCCGCCTTCTGGTAACAGCTGCGTCAAATCGCCCGCCGCCACAAATTCCAGATGCTCAATGGCGGAATCCAGCGGCTTAAGCAGGATCGCCCGCAATAACAGCCAGGAGACAGAGAGCAGGATAATCGTCAGGATTCCGCAGAAAACGATCAGGAAAGTCAGGATCCGCTGGTTTTTGGCGGTTTCTGCCAGCTGGGAATCGGAAACCTGGTTGGCATAAATATTAAAATCTTCCGCCGCTTTGCTGAAAGCAGCGTTTAGCGGCGTCAGTTTTTCTTCCAGAAGCGTGTAATAGCCATCGGTATTTTGCTGCCGCAGGGAGAGCATCATCGGCTTAATACCCTGATCAAGATAATTGCCGTAGCTGGCTACAATGGCATCCGCCAGCTTCTTACCCGTTGCGGTGACTGTGCCCGCCTCCACAAACTTTTTTAATTCCTGTTGCGAAGTATTAAGGTATTTTTCGGCTCTCTCTGTCGCGCTGCTCGCGTCATCGATCATGCCGATTTCCATTTTCCTTACCGCCAGCGCGGCCGTGGTTCGTGCCCGGAGCAGGCCATTATTGGCAAGAAAAAGGCTGTTTAACTCGATCCCCTGAATGCGGTTAACGATGTCCAGCGAACGATTTCCTTTATTAATGGCACTGATACCCATCACGCTGACGCTCAGCAGCATCAACGTCATCAACGCTAACAACACTAGTAACCCGTTTCTGATTGAGATTTTTTTAAGCATGATGTTGTGTAATCCTCACTAAAGTTGTTAATCCATGAACGCCAAAAGCGGTGAGATTATCGGCAACGCCTTCCGCAACCTTTAGCAAAATTGAAGGGAAAAGGCGCGGAGGTCATATGAGATTGATATGGATCAATTTTGCCATTTACTGTGATGGGATGAGCTTCAACAGCCCATAAGAGAGATCGGGCAAAGAGAGTTAACATCACGATAAAACCGGTTTGGATTGCTATTTTCTCAACATCAATAAGAGAATTTTTATGAAAAAAATTGCCCTGGCCCTCACGGCTCTGCTGTTTATGCTTAACGCTCAGGCCGCCACCAATCCGATTGATACCGCGCAACAGAGTTGCCTGAACGGAGCCACCACCACCCTGGCGATGCAGCGCTGCTTTGCTGAGGCAAATACCGCCTGGGACAAAGAGATGAATCAGCAGTACGCCAGACTTATCGCCAGCCTGAGTGCAGAGCAAAAAACCAAATTAAGGGATGCTCAGCGTGCCTGGCTCAAATACCGTGACAGCTGGAGGGAAGCCGTTAAAGCACAGCTGATTGACAGCGGTACTCAGGCCTCGTTACAGGCCGGTGCTCAGCAGGTGGCACTGGTTAAAAACCAGGCGTTAGCGCTGAAATCTCTGGCGCAAAGCTGCGGCAATCCGGAAGAGTGCCATTAAGCTGTGCCAGCCGTTTATCCCAGCCCGCTGCCAGCCCAGTACTGGAGCATTCCGAAAGGGCAAAAAGGGGGGATACTTTCAGTTGCAGTTGGCTATAATGAGCGTCACTTGATTATGAATGTATAAAGGAATTAACCATGAGTTTGAACCTGGTTCCAGCGGGCAAAGATATGCCAGAAGACATCTATGTTGTTATCGAGATCCCGGCCAATGCCGATCCGATCAAATATGAAGTCGACAAAGATTCCGGCACCCTGTTCGTTGACCGCTTTATGTCTACCGCGATGTTCTATCCGTGCAACTACGGTTACATCAACCACACCTTGTCTTTAGACGGTGACCCGGTAGACGTGCTGGTCCCAACCCCTTACCCGTTACAGGCAGGCTCGGTAATTCGTTGCCGTCCGGTTGGCGTGCTGAAAATGACCGACGAGTCTGGCGAAGATGCCAAACTGGTTGCCGTCCCGCACACCAAACTCACTAAAGAGTACGATCACATCAAAGATGTGAACGACCTGCCAGAGCTGCTGCGTGCGCAGATCACTCACTTCTTCGAGCAGTATAAAGCGCTGGAAAAAGGCAAATGGGTGAAAGTGGAAGGCTGGGACAACGCTGAAGCGGCTAAAGCTGAAATTGTTGCCTCTTTCGAACGCGCTGCGAAAAAATAATTTTTCGTGTCGTGATAAAAAAACACCGCTCAGTGAGCGGTGTTTTTTTTTATGACTTCTCTCCGGCGGGATCGACCTCATCGCGCCGCAGCCAGTCGCCGCTGACAATCTGTTTTTTCCCGGCAACCGAGCGCTGATAAACGTAGAGCCAGGCGCTGCCATAAGGCGTTTGCATCAGCTGACGTTTATACTCCCCACCTTTGGTTCTGAGCGCATCCAGCTCACCCAGCGTGGAAGCATCAATGCGGTAAACCTCGCAATAAACCCGCCCTTTTCCCGCCACTACGCCGGGATAAAGACCCAAACTGTAAAGCTCATAGCCGTCGATCTGGTGATCGCCCAGCCACTGCCCGTTGGTCATCCAGTGACTGTTGCCTTGCTTACGCCTTAAGCTGCCATAGACAATTATTCGCATTGCTAGAACTCAAACTGATAGAGCAAATCCAGGGCCTGGTCGAGACCAGATACCGCTTCCAAATAGAGCTTGGGCATCAGGCGATAACGTAAGGTTAACGTCGCCAGTGAATCAAATATGCCAACACCGTATTTTACCTGTAGACCCGGCAGAACATAGCCACTGACCTGGACCTGCTGGCTGTCACCGACGCCAGCCGTGTCCAGGGCCAGATTACTCACCCCGAAGGTCTCCCCGATTTTACCCACAACCTGCCCACTTTGTGCAAGTCCCAATCCCACTAAAGCTGAGGTTACTGCACTGCTGTCGCTGCCGGAAGCGTCCAGACCCTGTCCGCGAAGCAGATAGGACAAGGCTTCCTGCTGTGACATCGCCGGGTCGGCAAAGACTTCTGCTTTGGGTTCATCGGCCAGTCCTGTCACTCTGACGCCTGCGGTTACATCATCTTCGGTCGCTTCAGGATTACGAATCGCCTCAATATTAAGGTATGGCTGGTCCGGCGGACCGGCAAATTGCAGCTCCCCTTTGCGCACGATCAAGTCCTGTCCATACGCATGGAAACGGCCAGATGGAATATTGATCTGCCCGTTAAGGCCCAGGCCACGTTTATCCTGCACCATTTTCAGATCGCCATTCAGTTTGGCTTTCAGGCCAAAGGCGCTGAGCCGCACGTCATCACCGACATGGATAACCAGATTGCTGTTGATCGGGATCGCGGTGGACTTCGGTGCAACAGGCTTGAGGTCTTTATCCAGCAGCACTTCATCGGAAGAGACTCCCACGGCGCTCTCCGGCACTTCCTGCACGGTAATTCGCGCCCAGGGAATATCCACGCGACCGTCCAGGTTGAACAGCTGCGGCGTGGCTTCAAACACCAGATCCGGTGAAACGTCCATGCGCACCATTGGCGGCACCGTTACGCGGATTTTGTCGCCCTTCGCCGCTATGCGTGCGCGCCATGCGTCCAGCACGCTCCAGTCCGCTCCGCCACGCAGGGAGAGCTGACCTCTGGAAGTCTGCACCAGCCCTTCCAGCGTGGAACTCATACCGTTGAAGACCATATTCAGGTTGGCGGCGGTGAGGTCAACCGGCATAAAGCTGCCCTCGACGTCCACATCCTTCAGGCCGAGCTGGCCGAATACCTGTGGCTTTTGCAGAGAACCGCCGAGCCGCAGTCTGGAATTCACCATCCCGGCTACCTTCTCGCCCTTCATCAGTGCCGGATTAAGCAGCGCCAGCGACAGGTTGGCGATATTCACGTTACCCGACAGCGCGCGCCGGCCCTCAGGATCGGCAATCTGCACGTTGCCATCCAGCTGGCCGTTATTAGCAATCTTGATCAGCCAGTCGAGCTGGGCGCGACCGTTACGCAGCGCCGCATTGAGGTTCAGCGTGTCAAACGCAACCGGCAGCGTATTGCCATCCACATCCTGCTCCACTTTCACGCCGTTACCCTTCAGCGATACGCGGCCCTGCGGCAGTCCCCCGTCAGCCGTCCAGCTTACGTCAGCATCGCCCGTAAAGATGCCGCTGAGCTGAGTGCCCTCGCCGAGGAACGGTTTTACCATCGCCAGATCAAAACGGTTAAGCGCTACTTTTGCGTGCCCGGAAGGCCCGGCCTCTATGGCTTGCGGCACGCACAGCTCCGCGTTCGGGTTTTGCCAGCAGTGCGGCCCGATAGTGACGGTCTGCTTGCTGTTGAGGTAATCCAGCGCGATGGCGCGGGTTAAGCGCCATTCCCCTACCGGGGTGTCGAAACGCGTATTGTTGAGGGAACCTTTCCAGCGCTGAGTAGCGCGATCGAAGCTGCCATTCAGAGCCAGCTGGCCGGAAACCGGTTCGCCAGTTACGTTCAGCTTCAGCTGATGCTGCTTTTCACTGCCGCTGGCATCCAGCGTAATTTTTGAGATAGCCAGAGCATCCTGATGCAGTTGATCCACCTCAAGACCCAGCTTGCCCTGAATCTGCTCACCGGAACTGACATCCCCTTTCAGCACCACGCGGGCGATAGTGAGCGCCTGCCAGCGCAGGCCGGATGCGGTCAGGTCGGCGAGTAGCTGAGGTGTTTTCAGGTCGCCACGGGCTTTGATAGTCCCTTTCGCTACGCCGCCAAGGCCTGGCAGCGCGTTATCCAGATGCTGCGCATCGATGTTGGCATCCAGATTGAGCTTGTCGCCCAGCGATCCTTTAAGATCGATATTATTGCGCCCCAGCACCAGCTTCAGGCCCGGAATATCCCACTGGTTATAGCTGTTGCCATACAGCGAGCCGTCTGCGGTGACAGCATTCTGCTTAACGTTGCCGCGCAGCTTCAGCTCCGGTACGCGCACCTGCCAGCTTCCGCCGTACAGGCTGCCGCGCGTGGTAATTTTGCCTTCCAGCTTCGCAGGCCAGTCCGGATATTGCTTCGCGGTATTGATGCCGGAAAGCGTCAGCTCGCTGCGCCAGCTGATCGCTTTGCTCCAGTCCACCAGCGCGGTGAGATCGGTATTCCCTTCCAGCGCCGCCAGACGCAGCTTATCCAGCGCGAACTGTTCAACGTTGCCTTTGCCATCCAGCGTCAGGGTTGCAGGCGGAATGCCCTGTCCTTTCAGCGCGGTTTTCAGCGACATCACATAATCTGTCGCTTTGCCTTTAAAGCTGAAGTTAAGGTTGTCTGCCTGATACTGCGTTTCGCCAGTCAGCGGCCAGCGCAGCTGTGGGCTTTGCACGGTCATCGACAGCGGCAACCCCACCTCAGCCAGCCGGGTAGTGGCGTCCATTTGTACCCGTACCGGGCCAGAGAGATTCAGCGCAAGGTTGAGCTGCTCACGCAGACCGCCTTCCGCCGTCATTTTAATCTTCTCGCCTTTGATTGGATCGACGTTGAGCGCGCTGTAAAGCGTGAAGTTCACCGGCCAGTTTCCGGCAAGCGTGGCCTGCCCCTGAGCATTCAGCTGCCCCTGTGGCGAGTCCACATCCAGCGTTTCCAGATGCAGCAATCTCTCCTGCGTTTTAGCTTTCAGCAGCAGTCGGTTCACGGTGATATCTGTGTCGCCGGTAATGCGCAGCTGCTCGCCAAGGAGCTGCTGAACATCCACATCCAGCGGCATTTTGAAGTCCGGCAGGTCAGGCAGCAAAGGTTTGGCGAACATCGCTTTTAAGGTTTCCCCCAGCGGCTGTTCATCCGGCTTCGGCTGCTGCACTTTTGGCTGAACCACCTGTTCATCAGCTACCTTCGCGGCTTTGGGCAGAGCGATCAGCAGGCCCTGAATATGCGTGGGATTCAGCGTCAGCGCCCGTCCCTGCCAGCTGAGTCCTGAGGTAAAATCGGCCAGCGAGATTGCCGTATCATCTACTTTTATGTTGATGTTATGCAGCGCCAGCTGACGCAGAGTGATGGGATAAGGAGTACTTAAATCGCCGGAGGAAGACTCCTCCTCTTCTGGCGCAGGCGCAGCGGGAGCCATTTTTTTACTCTCCACCACCACATTCACATCTTTCAGCGCCAGGTCATTCACGCAGAAGGCGCTATTTTTCAGACAGCCTAACTGGAGAGCAAGATGGAACTCCCCCGCGTTGACGGTGATGCCCGGCATCTCATACTGCACGCCTTTCAGCGTGAGATTACGCCAGCCGCCCTCCACCTGTTTGATCGCCAGGCCAGGCACCCAGCGTGAGGCGCCGTTCAGCACGAGATGCAGACCGGTCGTGGTTCCAATTAAAAATGCGATGCCGCCCAGCAGCAACAGCAGGAAAATCAGGATGCCAATAAGGACCTTTTTCCAGCGACTCATAGTTCAGGCCCCAATCCGATGTAAAACTGTATATCCCGATCTTCATCATCCCCAACCGGTCGGGCAATATCGAGCTTAATTGGCCCTACCGGCGACTGCCAGCGCACACCGAAGCCTGCGCCGGTTTTCCAGTTACTCTGCTTGATATCATTCACCGCTTCACCGGAGTCGACAAAGACCGCTCCCCACCATTTGCCCGTTACGTTGTACTGGTACTCCAGCGAGCCGGTAGCCAGTTTAGAGGCACCGGTCAGCTTACCGTCCTCATCTCGCGGCGAAATACCTTTGTATTTATAGCCGCGAATACTGCGGTCGCCCCCCGCAAAGAAGCGCAAATCGGGCGGGACTTTTTCGAAGTCATTGGTTTCAATCCAGCCGAGATTGCCGCGCGCCACAAAGCGGTGCTTATCGGCCAGCGTCCGAATCCAGACGTTCTGGGCCTGCACCACGGCGAAGTCGATATCCGACCCCCAGGTGGTATCAGAGACATCAAGAGAGTAGCGTTGCGAATCCCCCCACGTCGGCATTAATCCCCCTCTGGAGCGGGTACGGTTTATGCTTACGCCTGGGTAGAGCAGCATCGTGGTGTTGGTGACATTACCCTGGGTAAAGTGATCAAGACTCCAGCGCAGGTTAATGGCGCGTTGCCAGCCAGAGGAAGATTCCCAGTAGCGGGAGGCTGCCAGCGTGGAGGAGTCCGCTTTGGTGTCATTAAGGTCGGTCCTTTTCAGGCCTCCCTGTAGCAGGTAATACTGCTCAATGGGGTTTTTCAGCAGCGGGATTTTATAGCTGAAATCGAGCTGCTGCTCCGGTGCCGAGACATTGGCACTGGTAGTAAGGCTGTGTCCGTAGCTGTTAACCCAGGGCTTTTTCCAGGTTGCTTTGACCCGTGGCCCCACGTCCGTTGAGTAACCCACGCCGGTCTCAATGGTATTTTCCGTACGCGGGCTGACCACGCCGTGTAATGGCAGGATTTTATTTTTACGGGATTTATCAAACTCAGGCGCCACCACCACAGAGTTAAACCAGCCGGTTGCAGACAAACGGCGGTTCAGCTCGGCTAAATCGCGCGAGCTGTAATAATCCCCTTTTTTAAAGGGCACCAGATTTTGCAGGTACTCTTCGCGGATTTGCGAGCCTTCAAAGCTGACGTCGCCAAAGCGATAGCGTTGCCCGCTGTCGTAATCGATGTCCCAGAAGGCTTCCCGACGCTCTACAGAGACGCCAAGCTGGCTTTTAGCATAGTCACCATCAAAGTACCCTTTGCGCAGCGCCATATTGCTCAGGGAGCTTTTAAAGCCGTCATAATCACTGTGGTTCAGAACGCCGCCGATCTTACCTCTGCCGCTTTTCACCAGCGCCTGGTAATCTTTATCTTCACGCGCTTCGCCACGAATGATCACCGTTTCACCCGCCAGCTTCACCGGCTCGCCCGGCGTCACTTTAGCAATCAGCACCGGCCTTTTACCGCCCGCAGGCGGAGGCTGAAGGTCAAACTCAATGGTAGGCTCATAATAACCCAGTGCTTTAAGGCCCTCTTTAACGGCATTGCTGACGCGCGCGCGGAAACGGCCATCCGCCGAAATCTCATCACTTGAAATGGTGGAGAGCCGCGCACGGACGTTTTTTTGTAAATCCCCGGTTAACCCTGTCACCTGTAGTCGCACGGTGGCCGCTTCAGCAAAAGGTGCAGCAGCTAAAAGACCTAACATGCAATAGACATGAATTCGTGGCACGCTCACTCCTGATTATGTTGCCGGCCCTGATTCCAGCTGGGCACAACGCCTTCTTAATTTTATTTACTGGCTTTGGATCCTCTAAGCATGGCAACTTTTTGCCGCTTATCGACCTCTTTTTCCGCGTAAAGCCAAATTGTTGGACTTATTGTGTGCAAAGAGAGCATGGGTTACAACAACGGATCGTTAATGAAGGGCAATGTCGGAGGTGATCCACAGGTAGAGTCAGATTAATCTCATCCTGAGGAGTGCCGCAATTGTAAGCATGGGTCACCACGGCTATAATCCACAGCACAGGTGCTGTTACCGCCTGTTAACTGACTTCTGCACCGGCTTTAGCCGATGGCGCAGACATTTTTGGCACGGATAGCCGAGCTTCGCATACCGGAAGAGGACGTTCGCAGATCTTCCTACGCTGCCCAGGCCAAAAATGACAAGTAATCAACTCAAGGCCGGTTTCGAACGCTTTCACCTGATAGCCACTGAACCGGGCCATTTTATGGATGTTTTATGTTAGACAGCTTGCTTGTCATCGTACTGCTGATTGCGATCAGCTCATTTTTCTCTCTTTCAGAAATCTCGCTTGCCGCCGCGCGCAAAATTAAGCTGAAGCTGCTGGCCGATACGGGCAATGTTAATGCCCAGCGGGTGATGAAGATGCAGGAAACGCCAGGGATGTTCTTTACCGTGGTGCAAATCGGGCTTAACGCAGTGGCCATTTTAGGCGGTATAGTTGGCGATTCCGCCTTCTCTCCCGCTTTTCGCTCCCTTTTCGAACGTTTTACTAACCCGATCCTGGCTGAACAGCTCAGCTTTATCTGCTCTTTTACCCTGGTCACCAGCCTGTTTATCCTTTTTGCCGATCTCTTCCCAAAACGTCTGGGAATGATCGCCCCTGAAGTGGTGGCGTTGAAAATTATCAACCCCATGCGCTTTTGCCTGTTTATCTTTCGCCCTCTGGTCTGGTTCTTCAATGGCGGGGCTAACATCATTTTTCGCCTGTTTAAAATTCCGCTGGTGCGCAAGGATGATATTACCTCTGACGATATCTATGCCATCGTGGAAGCTGGGGCGCTGGCGGGCGTACTGCGTAAACAGGAGCATGAGCTGATTGAAAACGTGTTTGAGCTGGAGTCCCGTACTGTTCCCTCTTCCATGACTTCACGTGAAAACGTGGTGTGGTTCAATCTGCATGAAGATGAAGAGAGCCTGAAGGAGAAGATCGCCAATCATCCTCATTCCAAATTCCTCGTCTGTAATGATGATATCGACCATATTGTTGGCTACGTCGACTCAAAAGAGCTGCTGTTAAGGGTGCTGGGGCACCAGAGCCTGGCGCTGAACAGCGGCGTACAGATCCGCTCTGCGCTGATAGTGCCGGACACGCTGACCCTCTCTGAGGCGCTGGAGAGCTTTAAAACCGCCGGTGAAGATTTTGCGGTGATCATGAATGAGTACGCGCTGGTGGTGGGGATTATTACGCTGAATGACGTGATGACGACGCTGATGGGCGATCTGGTCGGCCAGGGCATGGAAGAGCAGATTGTGGCGCGTGATGAGAATTCCTGGCTGGTGGAGGGCGGTACGCCCATTGACGACGTCATGCGCGTGCTGGATATCGATGAATTCCCCCAGTCCGGCAATTATGAAACCATTGGCGGCTTCATGATGTATATGCTGCGCAAAATCCCGAAACGCACCGATTTCGTGAAGTTCCACGGCTATAAGTTTGAGGTGGTAGATATTGACAGCTACCGTATCGATCAGCTGCTGGTAACCCGCATTGATGCGCGTCCAACGGCGGCGGCGGCCGTACTCACTAAAGTGGCTGAAGCGACTGAAGAGTAAAGGCAGGGAACAACAAAAAGGCGCGATTATTCGCGCCTTATTTTTTTAGTTGAACTCGGTCTGCAAGCGCAGTACCTGACGGTTCACTTCTGACATCACGCTGTAGTGCTGCTTATCTTTAATTCGTGGGATCAGGATCTTGCCTTTATCGAATTCGAAAGCGCCTACGTCTTTGATATATATCCTGCCGCGAAACAGCGTTTTTACGTATTTGGCTACCTGCAGCGGGTTGTATCGCTGGAAGATCTTCATGCTGATTAATACTCCTGAAAATGATGCGCGCTGCGTCGTGTCCAATCTCGGTACGAATCCTTGCAGCGCAAAGTGGATTCACTATAGACCAACATCGCCTTCCTGAAGTCCGAAAAAAGAGTTTTTTTACTGTTTTTACACATCATGACAGAGCACTCTCTGCTTTCGACATGGCCAAACAGTATAAACCTTCAATTGAAAGCGAATTGTGCAGTGTGTTGCAAAGATGTTAGCCCGATGCGACAGCAGCATCTTCTGCGCTTATTATTGCAGGAACATGACCAACTGGTCTGATCACCTTAAAAGGAGAGGCTAATGGCTGCTGTTCGCTTACTTTTTGTTCTTATCTCACTTTCCCTGCCCTTTAGTGCTGGCGCACATGCCTTTAAAGAGGGTCAGCGCCTCCCCGCTATCGGTATTTCTGATAAAGGGGAGCTGATATTGCAGCAGGATAAATTCAGCTATCAACGCTGGAACAGTGCGAAATTGCCGGGCAAAGTGCGGGTGGTTCAACATATCGCTGGCCGTTCGTCATCCAAAGAGAAGAACGCTTCGCTTATAGAAGCGATCAAGTCAGCAAAATTTCCACACGATCGTTACCAGACCACTACCCTGGTTAACACCGATGATGCAATTCCCGGCACGGGAATGTTTGTCCGCAGCAGCATTGAGAACAACAAGAAGCAGTTTCCCTGGTCGCAGTTCATTGTAGACAGTGACGGCGTGGCTAAAAAAGCCTGGCAGCTGGAGGATGGCGGTTCCGCGATTGTGGTGCTGGATAAAAAGGGTGAGGTGCGTTTTGCAAAGGATGGCGCGCTGACGCAGGAAGAGGTGAAGCAGGTAGTGGCGCTGGTGCATAAGCTGCTGGAGTAAAGGGTGAGATCAGGGCCTGGAGTCTAAGGACAAAAGCAAAACAGCGGCGCTGCCTGCCCTTCAGCCAGACAACACTGAGCGTGTCGGGAGGAAAGAGTGGGCTGATAAGCAAAGGCTGAGCGGCATGGACGCCGCTTCACAGCCCCTGCCTCTTTGTGTTCAGCCCACTCTCTTCGACCATGCAACTCAGATGACAGACTCTGGGCGCCTGATATATCCAGACCAGATGGCCTTTACTCTTTCCAGTTGGTGCCGCTTTCAAAAATTGCCCGTCACGCACTTAACTGTCAGAAAATCGAAACGCGGAAGCCAGGGTTCAGGAAGGATTCGCGTGGAGCATAATCCAGATCCTTACCCTGCCAGTCATGAACGTGCGCGCCTGCCGCTACTGCAACAGCATGTCCTGCACCGGTATCCCAGATATTGGTCGGCCCGAAGCGGGGATAGAGCTGCGCTTTCCCTTCCGCCACCAGGCAGAACTTCAGCGAAGAGCCTATCGCCGTGGTCTGGTGCTCACCCAGCTGGCTGAGATAATCCTCCAGCTCAGTGTCCGAATGGGAACGGCTTATCACCACCAGCGGCGGACGGGCTTCCCGAACCTGAATCTGCTCACGGTTTCCACCCTCTTCTTTCCACGCTTTGCCCTCCGCTGCGGAGTACATAACGCCCAGTACCGGGGCATAGACCACGCCCAGCACCGGTTTGCCCTGCTCAATCAGAGCGATATTCACCGTGAACTCACCGTTACGCTTGATAAACTCTTTGGTGCCATCAAGGGGGTCGACCAGCCAGTAGCGCTGCCAGTGCTGGCGTACCTGCCAACCCGGCGGATCCTCTTCCGATAACACCGGGATCTCTGGAGAAAGTGCAGAAAGTCCCTGAACAATCACCTGGTGGGCAGCAATATCTGCCGCCGTCACCGGCGAATCATCTGACTTGTGAGAGACATTAAGCGGCGCCTGTCCGTCATACACCACCATGATCGCATCGCCCGCTTCCCGAGCCAGCTGGCAGATTTTGTCTAACATTTTACACCTCATGATTAGCAACTTAAGACCGCGTACTACCGGCCAGTCTGTACCTGCATACCGATGGCTGAAACCTTAACCGATCATAGCAGCTGATAGTATCCCCCTCGCTCCCAGTTCCTGAACAGGCAGGCTGTGATAGCTAAAGAGAGAGCTTAATTATCAACAGCATAATGTATATGGCGTTCAGTAACCTCCGCTTTTTAACCTCAGCCCGGTTAGCAGTAAATATTTGTGGCTGATCACATTTATTTAAGACGCAAGGTAACAAGTTCACAAAACTTTGCGATGTTAGTGCGCTGTCGCCCCTGTCTAACGGAGAAATGATGTTTTACGGAAAAATAACCTTTCAGACCACGCTATCCCTTTCGGCACTTTTTGTCGCAGCTTCGCTTAACGCCGCTACGGTTGATTTCCGCCTGCTGGAAACCACAGATCTGCACAGCAATATGATGGATTTTGACTACTACAAAGATTCGCCCAGCGAGAAATTTGGCCTGGTGCGGACGGCCACGCTGATTGAAGCCGCCCGCAAAGAGGCCCCCAACAGCGTGCTGGTCGACAACGGCGATATTATTCAGGGCAGCCCACTTGGCGACTATATGGCAGCCAAAGGCCTGCAACAGGGCGAAGTACATCCTGTCTATAAGGCGATGAACACCCTGGATTATACGGTCGGCAACCTGGGCAACCATGAATTTAATTACGGCCTCGATTATCTGCATAAAGCCATCAATGGCGCCCGCTTTCCTTATATCAATGCCAATATCATTGATGTCAAAACCGGTAAGCCGCTTTTCACTCCCTGGCTGATCAAAGCTGTGTCAGTCACCGACAGAGAGGGGAAATCCCACCAGCTTAAGGTGGGTTACATTGGATTTGTGCCGCCGCAGATTATGGTCTGGGATAAAACAAACCTCACCGGCAAGGTAACGGTGAACGACATCACTGAAACTGCCCGTAAATGGGTGCCAGAGATGCGCAAAGCGGGTGCCGATATCGTGGTCGCCATTCCCCACTCCGGTCTCTCTGGCGACCCTTATAAAGCGATGGCTGAAAACTCGGTCTATTACCTCAGCCAGGTGCCGGGCATCGATGCCATTCTTTTCGGCCATGCGCATGCCGTTTTCCCCAGCCAGGAATTCGCCAGCATTAAGGGCGCGGACATCAATCAGGGAACGCTGAACGGCATTCCCGCCGTGATGCCGGGAATGTGGGGCGATCACCTGGGCGTGGTCGATCTGGTGCTGGATAATCAGCAGGGGCGCTGGCAGGTCAGCAGCGCCAGGGCAGAAGCCCGCCCGATCTACGATAAAACGGCGAAGAAGTCGCTGGCCGCAGAAGACCCGGCCCTGCTGAAGGTGATGGAACAGGATCATAAAGCGACGCGCGAATTTGTCAGCAAACCTATCGGCACCTCTGCTGATGTCATGTACAGCTATCTGTCGCTGGTGCAGGATGATCCCACCGTGCAGATAGTCAACAACGCCCAGCGGGACTATGTGCAGCATTACATTCAGGGCGATCCCGATCTGGCCACGCTGCCCGTACTGTCGGCGGCAGCGCCCTTTAAAGCGGGAGGACGGAAAAACGATCCCTCCAGCTATGTTGAGGTGGAAAAAGGCCCCCTTACCTTCCGTAACGCCGCCGATCTCTATCTTTATCCCAACACGCTGGTTGTGCTGAAAGTCAGTGGCAAAGAGGTGAAAGAGTGGCTGGAGTGCTCTGCCGGCCAGTTCAATCAGATCGATCCGCACAACAGTCAGCCTCAGTCGCTGATTAACTGGGATTTCCGTACTTACAATTTTGATGTGATTGATGGCGTTAACTATCGTATCGATGTTACGCAGCCGGCCAGATACGATGCCGAATGTCAGATGAGCAACGAAAAGGCTTCACGTATCAGAGATCTGACCTTTAAGGGTAAGCCGATCGACCCGCAGGCAACCTTCCTGGTAGCAACGAATAACTACCGGGCCTATGGCGGTAAATTTGCAGGAACGGGGGAGAGCCATATTGCTTTTGCTTCACCGGATGAGAACCGTTCCGTCGTCGCAGCCTATATCAGCGCGCAGACCAGGGCAGAAGGTAAAGTGAAGCCGCAGGCGGATAACAACTGGAAGCTGGCGCATATTGCGAGCAGTACGCCGCTGGATATTCGTTTTGAAACCTCTCCCGGTGAAAAAGCAGCAAAATTTATCCGTGCGCAGGGGCAGTATCCGTTACAGCAAAAAGGAACGGATGACATCGGCTTCGCTCTTTATCAGGTAGATCTGCAAAAATAAGGGGGATGGGCCAGGCGTACCTGGCCCGGAATCTTACAGGATCTCTAACAGCTCCACTTCAAACACCAGGGTGCTGAAAGGAGGAATAGAGGCACCTGCGCCACGCTCGCCGTAAGCCAGTTCATGAGGAATAACCAGCTCCCACTTTGAACCAACTGGCATCAGCGTCAGCGCTTCAATCCAACCTGGGATCACGCCGCTCACCGGGAATTCAGCCGGCTCGCCGCGCTGTACTGAACTGTCGAATACGCTGCCATCGGTCAGTTTGCCGGTGTAGTGCACGCGTACGCGGTCCTGACGGGAAGGGATTGCGCCCTCGCCCTGAGCAATCACCCTGAATTGCAGACCTGACTCGGTGCTGCTCACGCCGTCGCGCTTGATGTTCTCTTCCAGGAATTTCTGACCTTCAACTGCCATTTCCTGCTGGCGCTCACGACGCACAGCATCCGCACGCTCATGAACTTCGCGCAGCGCACGGTGAACAACATCTACAGGTACAGCAGGGGCGTTCCCTTCCAGCGCATCGCGCAGGCCCGCCAGCAATGCTTCTGGTTGCAGACCCTGCAAACCAGATTCCAGCAGCTGCTGGCCAACCTGTAAACCGATACCGTAACTTGCTTGCGCTTCTACGCTGTCAAAAGAAGGGGTAGTCATGGATTTTCCTTTCATCATTGATAAAACCAGTGCAGAGCATAACAGCGCAGACATCGGGCGTAAAATGGCATCTTCTTCAGGTGACTTTTCGCCGTTAAAAGGAAACAATACCCGGATCCCACGGGCGGAATAAACTCCGCACGCACAATGCGTTATCAGCTATATTTTAGTCGAGGTTAACATGGGCCATCTTGCCCGCAGGCGAAGGAAAAGCCAGTCGCTTTCTCTGAACGGTTGGTTAAACCGGGTAGTAAAAAGCTCACTATTTGCGCGAGGTTCGCGCCAGGAGGAGGACCCCATGCCCAAAGCGTCTTCATCATCACGAATCCCGCACTTGTTCAGCTGGATTTGGCATCTGCCGGAGTCTGTGCGCTGGATGGATCCGTTACCGCCTTTCCACCGTCGCGGTATCATCCTCTCACTGCTGGTGATGCTGCTGGCCTTTCTCTGGCCTGCATCTTCACCCCAGCGGCCAGCGATGACGTCAGGCCACTCTTCTGAGACCAGCGTACCGATGCAGGCTGAACTCAGTAGTGAACAGCCAGAAGCGCCGACACAGAGGCCCTCAACGCCAGCGCCATCGGCTAACGATTCGCAGGGCACATGGCACAGTTATGAGATTGCCTCAGGGCAAACGCTGGCGCAGCTGTTTCGCGATAATAACCTGTCGGTCAATGATGTTTTTGCGATGGCACGGGTAGAGGGCGACGATAAGCCGCTGAGCAATTTACAAACCGGACAGGCTGTTCGCATTCGTCAGAATGCTCAGGGCGTGGTGAATGGCTTAACGGTGGACACTGACAACGGACAGATACTATTTACCCGTCAGCCAGATGGCTCCTTTGTTCGCGCGCAATAAGCGGCGGGGACAAAAACAAAAACGCCGGCACAAGGCCGGCGTTTTTTTGCAGTAACCTCAGCGATTAAGCTTCAGAAACCACGTTTACAATCAGTTTAGCGAATACTTCGCTGTGAACCTGGAAGTCCACTTCGTGCTCACCGGTGGTGCGCAGAACGCCGTTCGGCAGACGAACTTCGCTCTTAGCCACTTCAACGCCAGCCGCAGTTACAGCGTCAGCGATGTCGCGGGTACCGATGGAACCGAACAGTTTACCTTCGTCGCCTGCTTTAGACGCGAGAGTAACGGTGCCCAGTGCGTTGATTTTCTCAGCACGTGCATTAGCTGCAGACAGAACGTCAGCCAGTTTGGCTTCCAGTTCTGCACGGCGTGTTTCGAAGAACTCAACATTTTTCTTGGTAGCAGGAACAGCTTTACCCTGTGGAACCAGGAAGTTACGAGCGTAGCCCGCTTTAACGTTAACCTGATCACCCAGGCTGCCCAGGTTTGCTACTTTATCAAGCAGAATAACTTGCATTACCTTATCCTCTTAAAGTCGTTAATAGACAGCGGCCAATTACTGATGACGATCGGTATATGGCAGCAGGGACAAGTAGCGAGCGCGCTTGATGCAACGAGCGAGCTGACGCTGGTATTTTGCACGAGTACCGGTAATACGGCTCGGGACAATTTTACCGCTTTCGGTAATGTAGTTTTTCAGCGTAGCGATATCTTTGTAATCAATCTCTACAACGCCTTCCGCGGTGAAACGGCAGAACTTGCGACGACGGAAATAACGTGCCATTAGGCTAGTCTCCAGAATCTATCAATTCAATCTGCTCGGCATGCAGTACCGTTTTGTTCAGTCCATTGCGGCCTTGATGGCAGCTAATAAAGCCTGAAACGGTAAGGTGCGTGCCGACCGTTATACTAAGAGTTTGGGCCTGATGGGCTTTGCCGCTGATAATCACCGGCATCCGACACCAGGCTTGCCGGGTAAAACCGGCTTCCACCTGCGATGAACGGTGCTCAAGCACGAACTGGCAGTGTGGAATACCTGACGGGCTTATTTTACGCATCGGCGTCTTGCACACAGTGCCAGACAGCGTCAACCGGTTAGCCGTCACGGTCAATTACTCTTCAGAATCCCCAGCATCTGCATCATCAGAGGTTTCGTTAGCAAAATCTTCGCGACGATCACGACGCTCATCTTTCGCTTTAACCATCGGAGATGCTTCAGTTACCGCGTGCTTAACGCGCATAACCATGCTGCGGATAACGGCGTCGTTGAAGCGGAAGTTAGTTTCCAGCTCATCGATCGCTTCCTGCGGAGCTTCCACGTTCATCAGAACGTAGTGTGCTTTGTGCAGTTTATTGATCGGGTAAGCCAGCTGACGACGGCCCCAGTCTTCCAGACGGTGGATCGTGCCTTCTGCACCAGTGATAGCACCAGTGTAACGCTCGATCATGCCCGGAACCTGTTCGCTTTGGTCAGGGTGAACCATAAATACGATTTCGTAATGACGCATCGAATTTGCTCCTTACGGATTATTCAGCCTCCTGTCGGGGTCAGCCGCGGCCCATGGAAGCAAGGAACGTTATAAGCTGTGCCCAAACTGTTTACTGGGTCACAACCTGAGAATGCGGCTGAAAAATTGACGCGTAATCATACTGGCGGCACTGCGGAAACTCAAGGTAAAGTCGCGGCGGGGTGTAAATTATTTGTCAGCATGGCGCTGGCCGGAGCAGGCTTTTCGTGCTTAGTGAGTCAGATCAACCCGTTAGAAAAAAGTCATTCAAAAAAGCTGATCTAAAACAGCAAGAATTACTAATACCTTTTAGCGTGGAAGGGGCTAAACTCTAACTGTTGCTTATGACACGCCTCTGACGTCAGCGTCAGAGGGTTATCTGATTGTGGAGTTCACTATGAAAACCATCGCAATCGCCACTTTACTCGGTCTATTCCTTTCCACATCCGCCCTTGCCAGTACCTCTGGCTGCGAGCAGCAGGTGAAAAGCTACACCAGCAACGCGGCGAACAGTTACGTCTATATAAACCGGATTGCGTCTCCGTTAGACAAAACATCGCATAAAGCCCCAACCACCGCAGCAGAGCGGCTCTCCGGGCAGCTTTAAAAGCCTGATTACCTGGGTTGATATTGGCGGAACGGCATGGCCCCCGGCCAGGGTTTACCTGAACGGGAGCGGCCCGATCCTGCTGAGCGGGTAATACGCCGCCCTGAGCGAAACAAGGCTACAGATAGCGCTTAAAAAAAGCCGCTATCGCAGCCAGCGCGGGCGGCGTGATGCGATGCCCAACGCCCTGTTCGGTAATAAACGTCAGATTGGCATCGAGTTTCGCTTCCCGCAGCGCCTTTTCTAACCTGAAGCTCTCTGCCGCAGGCACCACTTCATCCGCTTCACCGTGCCAGACCAGCAGTGGCCGGTTGGCGAGCTTCTCCAGCTGTTCGCTGACATCATAACTTGCCAGCGGCGCCATTCTTTCAACAAGCTCTTGTTTCTGTTGCGGCGTTTTTGCCACCAGCGGAGGAAACAGCGTCTGTGACAGCGACATGAAATAGCCTGACCCCATCATACTGGCCACGCTGGTAATATGGCTGTATCGCGCCATCGCGCCCAGTGCGGTCATGCCGCCCATTGAGGCACCCGCCACTGCAAATCGCCCTTCTTCCACCAGCTTTTGCTCGCGTAGCGCCTCTTCTATGGCCGGCACCTCATCAATGTTACTTTTCAGGATCTCCCAGAAACGGGTCAGCCTTAACTCTGTGTCGCCGTTGAAGCGTGAACCATGCATATCCGCATCTGGCATCACAACGCGAAATCCCGCCCTGGCCAGTTCAACAGCAAAATAGGCGTAGACCTCCTTCGATGAGGCAAATCCATGCCAGAAAAGCAGGGTAGGCAGCGGCGCAGAGCCTTTTCCTGCTGGTGTGGCGTGCAAACACTCAATGCCTGCAAAAGAGTCCGTCGCTATCTCAATCATTAAGCCTCCGGTAGAGAACATGGCGATAAGCGGCCAGCTCAAGAAACTGGGATTTGAGTTTATTCGCTGAAGGGGCGGCCCGCTCACAAAATTAAAAATTAAATGTTTCATGAATGTTGCCGTTAACCGATTCAACCCCCTAAATAAATTAACAGGTCACCCATGAATAAATTCTCATTTCGGCGCTGGAGCCTGGGCGTAAAGCTCTCGGTGATCACCTCGCTCAGTGTCGCCCTGCTTTTACTGATCCTGACGTTGGCCTTAACGCACAATGCCGCTAAACAACTGCAAACATTAACCCAGGAAAATATGGATAACCAGGTCGGCGGTATCGGCGATATGGCGGCCATGTTCAACAGTACCCTGAGCGAAGAAGTGGCCAATTATACGGCTCTCTTCCAGAGTTTTTTACCCAAACGCTTTACGCTGGATGAAACGCAGCAGGTTGCCATTGGCGCTGAACAGACGCCAACCCTGCGCGCGGGCCTGAAAACCCTGAACCTGGATCAGGTTCTGGTGGATGACTTCCAGCAGCGCACGGGCGCAATTTCCACGATTTTTGTGCGTACGGGCGACGACTTTATGCGCATTTCCACCTCGCTACGTAAAGAGGATGGGGAGCGGGCCATCGGCACCCGTCTGGATCACGCCAGTCCCGCCTGGAAACGCATCCAGAAGGGAGAAATTTATCAGGGCGTAAGCATGCTCTTTGGCAAGCGCTATATCACGCAGTATCAGCCAGTCAAAGATGACAGCGGTAAGGTCATTGGCATTTTATTTGTTGGCGTGGATATCAGTAAACAGTATGCCGAAATCCGGCAGAAAGTGCTGAGTAAGAAGCTGGGTGAAACCGGGCATTTCGTGGTGCTGGATAACGCTACAGGCAAAAACCACGGTAAATTTGTTTTCCATCCTTCAGAAGAAGGGAAAACGCCGCGCTGGTCAGAAGCATTACAGCAGCAGTTGCTGAGCACGCCGGGCGGTATGGTGGAAGCGCCTGATGAAGATGGCTCGACACAGATCATGACCTGGCATCAGTTGCCTGAGTGGAACTGGGTCATTCTGGGCGAGGTGAACAAATCCAGCCTGCTGGCACCCATTGAGCACACCCGCGATCTGTTCCTGATGATTGGCGCCGCGCTGGTGCTGGTCTTCGCCCTGGGCTTTGTTATCACCACGCGCAACTGGATCAGCAAGCCGCTACAGGAAGTGATTGAGCTGGCCCGGCATTATGCCGCTGGCAACCTGCTGGCCACGCTGGATACCCGCCGTCATGACGAAGTAGGCCAGTTGATTATCGCCATCAACGGCATTGGTGACGGACTGGAGCAGATTGTCGCTCAGGTGCGTGAAGCCGCACAGGAGATCAGCACCGGTACCGATGCTATCGCGCTGAGTAGCGAGAATATCAGCGAACAGATCTCCCGGCAGGCCAGCAGCGTGGAAGAAACCTCAGCCAGCATGGAGCAGCTCAGCGCAACGGTGGCACAGAACGCGGCCAACGTCTCTCAGGCTCTGACTCTGGTAGATGAAGCCGCCTCAGCGGTGACCAACGGCGGTGAAACCGTGTCGCGCTCGGTGGGAACCATGACCGATATCAAGAGCGCCTCACAGAGCATTGCTGACATCACCCATGTGATTGAGTCTATCGCTTTCCAGACCAATATTCTGGCGCTTAACGCAGCCGTTGAAGCCGCACGCGCGGGCGAACATGGTAAAGGTTTTGCCGTGGTCGCGGCAGAAGTCCGGGCGCTGGCGCAGCGCAGTGCGCAGGCGGCAAAAGAGATTGACGGATTAATCGAAAACTCGCTGAGCAAAGTGGTTCAGGGTCACGATCTCTCCGAGCAAACGCGTCAGGTGATGGAGGATATTGTGGGGCGCATCGGGCAGGTTAAAGTGCTGATGAGCGAAATCAACGTCGCCTCGAAAGAGCAGTCGGCCGGCATCGGACAGGTGAACATTGCCATGAACCAGATTGGCCAGGCCACGCACCAGAACACCGAGCTGGTTTCCACTTCTGAAGCAACGGCGCAGGAGCTGAGTCGCAAAGGGCATCATCTGACGGATCTGGTCAGCGTATTTACGCTTAAAGGCTAAATTCGGTGGGATAGTTTACACTTTTAGCTATCCCACTGGAGGAGCCGCCATGAGCCGTGTAGTCATCTTACTGTTTGTTTTGCTGACCGCTGGCTGTAGCCAGTTTAAAACGAAACCTGAACCTCCGCCGCCGCCAACTTCACAGGCCCAGGAGGTCAACCGCGCGCAAAGTCTGACCCTCAACAAACTTGGCTCCATCACCGTTAATGAACGGGGATCGCCAGACGATGCGCAACGGGCGATAGCGGCTAAGGCCAACCAGGCTGGCGCGAGCTACTACTACATTCAGATGGTCAGCGAAACCGTGATGCCGGGCCTCTGGTACGCCAGCGCGATTCTTTACGGCCCTTCAACCACCGGTGGCGCGCAGTAGCAGGCGCGCGGCTACACTTTCCGGCACAGAGGTGTGGCCTCTGACATCGAGCATCTGGCGGCACCATGCGTCCGCCAGACCCGGTTCCAGATGGGTCATCACCTGCGCACCGCAGGCAAGAGCAAACAGCGCTTCACACAGGCTTCTGGCCTGTGCCTCCTGTGGCTTACGCAGCCAGAGCTTTGTCTGACGCCACAGGCTGTCGTAATGACGATTCTGCCCTTTCACCGCATCAAATTCCGCACAGAGCATCTCTGTTACGCCCGGCTGTCTGGCCACTACCCGCAGCACATCCAGGCACATAACGTTTCCAGAGCCTTCCCAGATGCTGTTTACCGGCATCTCACGATAGAGGCGCGGCAGCTCACTCTCTTCGCAATAGCCGATGCCGCCCAGCACCTCCATCGACTCGGCAACAAAGGCGCTGCCTTGTTTACAGACCACATACTTGGCTACGGGAGTAAACAGCCGGCTGAAGAGTTTCTCTTGCTCATTCTGATTAAACGACCAGGCGCGGGCAAGGCGCATCAGCATGGCGGTCTGTCCTTCCAGCATCAAAGCCTGAGAACATAAAACCTGCCTCATCAGCGGCTGATCCACAAGTTTTTTGCCCAGCACCTGGCGTTGATGCACATGATAAAGCGCGACCGAAAAGGCCCGTCGCATCATTGCGTGACTGCCCAGCGCGCAATCGAAACGGGTATAGCCGCCCATTTTCAGGATCTGACGGATGCCTTCCCCCTCCTCGCCAATCAGCCAGCCGCTGGCATTAAAAAACTCCACCTCGCTGCTGGCATTGGAGCGGTTACCCAGCTTCGCTTTCAGCCGTTCAATATGCACCGCATTTCTTTCGCCGCCAGGCAGCAGGCGCGGCATGAAAAAGCAGGATAAACCGCCTTTCGCCTGCGCCAGCACCAGGTGAGCATCACTTTGGGGTACCGAGAAGAACCATTTATGCCCGGTAAGGTGGTAGCACTCGCCATTGCCACGGGACGCGGCTGGTTCAGCTCTGGTGGTATTACTCAGCAGATCCGTACCGCCCTGCTTCTCGGTCATTCCCATGCCGATCAACACCCCTTTTTTCAGCGGCGCTTCCTGTAAATGCGCATCATAGCGATCCGAAAGCAGTGGCTTCAGCCACGCCTGAAAAGGCGCGGGAAGGTGCTTTTGCAACAGAGGTATTGCTCCGAAGGTCATGGTGATGGGGCAAAGGCTGCCCGCCTCAACCTGCCCATGCACGATAAAGCGGGCCGCGCGGGCTACAAAGGCCGCTGCGGGCGCGTTTTCCTGCCAGGGAAGGTTATGTACGCGATTGGCACAGAGTCCCTGCATCAGCAAATGCCAGGCAGGATGAAAACGCACCTCATCCAGCCGTTCACCCCTGGCGTCAAAACGCAGCAGCTCAGGCGGGTAGATGTTCGCCAGCCGCCCCAGTTCCAGCGACTCTGCGCTGCCTAATTGTTGTCCAACAGAGGTGAGCAGATCGGCATCCCAGCCCGCGCCCTCACGCAGTACGGCCTCACGCAGCGGCGTATCGGAGAGAAACAGGTTGCTGTTCGCCAGAGGAAGGGGTTGATTAAAAACGGTATGGGTTTTCCACTCCATTGCGCCATCCTTTTCATTCACACAAACACACCGTGATTATGCGTGACAGAGCAGAACTGGCGAGGAAAAGAGAGGGAATTCGGGGCGCAGGTCACGCCCCGGAACTGTTATTTACGGCGCTGGCGTACCGCTTCAAACAGGCAAACGCCCGTCGCAACAGAGACATTCAGCGAAGAGACGCTGCCCGCCATTGGAATGCTGATCAGCTCATCACAGTGCTCACGGGTCAGACGGCGCATACCTTCGCCCTCTGCGCCCATCACCAGCGCCATCGGGCCGGTCATTTTGCTCTGATAGAGATCGTGATCGGCTTCGCCAGCCGTTCCGACGATCCACACGTTCGCTTCCTGTAGAACACGCATGGTTCTGGCCAGATTCGTTACGCGGATCAGGGGAACATTTTCTGCCGCGCCGCTGGCAACTTTTTTCGCCGTGGCATTCAGTTGGGCAGAACGATCGCGGGGGACGATAACCGCATGTACCCCAGCGGCATCCGCGCTACGCAGGCAGGCACCCAGATTGTGCGGGTCGGTGATACCGTCAAGGATCAGCAGGAACGGCGAAGCCAGACTTTCCAGCAGAGCCGGCAGGTCATTTTCCTGATACTGACGACCAGGCTTCACGCGGGCCACGATGCCCTGATGCACGCCCCCTTCTACCTGGCTGTCCAGCCACTGGCGATTTGCCATCTGCACCACAATGCCCTGCGCTTCCAGCTCTTTTACCAGCGGCTGCAAACGTTTATCATCACGCCCTTTCAGGATAAACACTTCCTGAAAACGTTGAGGATCGCTCTCCAGCAGCGCCTTTACGGCATGGATCCCAAATACAATTTCACTCATTGATCGGTTACTCAGTTGGTCTTTGTGCGCGTGCGGAACGGGGTCCATCATGCGTTGTAGAGAGGGGCAGAAAGTTACTCTGCCCCCCTGATGATTCTCTGGCTCACAGAGCGTAATACCCTCGCTCTGTGGGGCCAGGTCTTAAGCGGTAATGAGGCTCAGACCGGATTATCCGTTTTTTTCTTTGGCGCACGGCGTGTACGGCTGCCAGAGGTGCTTTTACGGTTTCTCTCCGCAGGCTTTCTCGGCTTTTTCTCTTTTTTGGCTCCCGCCTCTGCACTCTCATCTTTGGCCTTAGGCTCACGGAAAGCGCTGTCTGGCTCAAAATTGCCTTTTCGCGGGGCCTGACGACGTTTGCCGCTGTTAGAGGAACCGCCTTTTTTAGCCCGGTCGCGCTCTGTTTTGCCTTCGCCACGCGGTTTACGGCTGCTGGAGACCATCGCAAAATCAATTTTGCGCTCGTCCATATGCACCGCTTCCACACGCACTTCTACCGTATCGCCCAGACGATAAGTTTTACCGCCGGACTCACCAATCAGACGCTGCCCTACCGCATCGAAGCGGTAGTAATCATTGTCCAGCGTGGAGACATGCACCAGACCGTCGATAAACAGATCGGTTAAGCGAACAAAGAAGCCAAAACCGGTAACGCTTGAGATCACACCGGGGAAGGTTTCACCCACGTGGTCATGCATAAAGTCACACTTCAGCCAGTCGGCCACGTCGCGGGTGGCTTCGTCGGCACGGCGCTCGGTCATTGAGCAGTGCTGACCTAATTGCAGCATCTGCGGCAGCTCGTAATGGAAGCCGCCGGTCGGCGTGGTATTCCCTTCCAGCGTGCCGTTCTCTTTCGCCAGCAGATACTTGATGGCGCGGTGCAGCAGCAGATCCGGGTAGCGACGGATAGGCGAGGTAAAGTGCGCATAAGAAGCCAGCGCCAGGCCGAAGTGACCACGGTTTTCCGGGTCATACACCGCCTGCTTCATGGAGCGCAGCAGCATGGTTTGCAGCATCTCGGCATCGGTACGGCTGGAGATTTGCTTCAGCAGCTCGGCATAGTCCAGCGGATGCGGTTTGTTGCCGCCTCCCAGCGTCAGACCCAGCTCGTTGAGCACGGAGCGGAAGCTCTTGATGTTCTCTTCGCTTGGGCGGTCGTGGTCACGGAACAGGGCCGGCTCGTTATTTTTCTCAACATAACGGGCAGAGGCGATGTTCGCCAGGATCATGCACTCTTCAATCAGCTTGTGCGCGTCATTGCGGGAAACCTGTTCAACGCGCTCAATACGGCGTTCGGCGTTAAAGACAAATTTGGCCTCGTCGCTTTCAAACGAAATACCGCCGCGCTGCTCGCGAGACTTCTCCAGTACCAGGTACATGCGGTGCAGCTCTTCCAGGTCTTTAACCAGCGGCTGATATTGCTCGCGCAGCTCCTGATCACCCTGCAAAATGCTCCACACTTTGTTGTAGGTCAGACGCGCCCAGGAGTTCATCACCGCTTCATAATGCTTGTAACCGGTTAATTTACCGGTAGCGGAGATGGTCATCTCACAGACCATACAGAGACGATCAACCTGCGGGTTCAGAGAGCAGAGGCCATTTGAGAGCACTTCAGGCAGCATCGGCACCACCTGGGATGGGAAGTAGACCGAGGTGCCACGGTTGACCGCTTCGTCATCAAGCGGCGTGCCCGGACGGACGTAATAGCTTACGTCGGCAATAGCTACCCAGAGACGCCAGCCACCGCCGCGTTTGCGTTCACAGAAGACGGCATCATCGAAGTCACGGGCATCTTCACCATCAATGGTGACCAGTGGCAGATCGCGCAGATCCACACGGCCCGCTTTGGCTTCTTCCGGCACTTCTTCTTTCAGTTTAGCGATCTGGTTTTCCAGCTCCGGAGACCAGGTGTGCGGAATATCGTGGGTACGCAGCGCCATCTCCACCGCCATGCTGGTGCCCATGTTATCACCCAGCACCTCCACGACTTTACCCACGGCCTTGCTGCGGCGGGTAGGACGCTGAACCAGCTCCACCACCACCACATAGCCCATCCGCGCGCCCATCAGATCTTCAGCAGGAAGCAGAATATCAAAGCTCAGGCGGCTGTCGTCTGGCACCACAAAGCCCACGCCCGCTTCGGTGAAGTAGCGACCAACAATCTGGCTGTTACGCGGCTCAAGAACCCTGACCACACGGGCTTCACGGCGACCTTTACGATCTGCGCCCATAGCCTGAGCCAGGATCACATCGCCATGCATACACATTTTCATCTGCTCAGCAGAGAGATAGAGATCGTCTTTGCTGCCTTCAATTCGCAGGAAGCCAAAGCCGTCGCGGTGGCCGATTACCTTTCCGCGCAGCAGATCGAGTCGCTCTGGCAGGGCATAGCACTGGCGACGGGTGAAGACCAGCTGGCCATCACGCTCCATGGCGCGCAGGCGGCGGCGTAAGGCTTCAGTCTGCTCTTCGCCAGAGATGGAAAGTTCTTCAGCCAGCTCTTCACGGCTGGCAGGTTTTTCGCGTTTATCCAGATGAGCCAGAATAAATTCGCGACTGGGAATGGGATTATCATATTTTTCAGCTTCCCGTTCCTTAAAAGGATCTTTTGACATAGCGGTTCCTCCGTTGTCATCAACTGCTGAGTGAAGGGTGTTCAACCAGCAATAATTTGTAGAGCGGATGGTTATCTTCCAGCAGATCTGCCAGCGTGTAGCCATCCAAAACGGTCAGAAAACTCTGTACCGCATCGTGCAGCGCCTTTTTCAGGCGGCAGGCCGGGCTGATAAGACAGGGGCCACAGTTTACTATCTGCAGGGGTTCCATATCGCGGACTACCTGGCCAATCACAATTTCCGCCGCCGGTTTACCTAAGCGGATGCCGCCATTCTTGCCGCGTACCGCCGCAACATAGCCAGCCCGACTGAGCTGATTGATGATTTTGACCATATGATTACGTGAAACGCCATAGGCTTCTGTCACTTCAGTAATACTGGCCATCTGGCCCGCAGGCAGAGCGGCCAGATAGATCAGCGCACGTAGACCATAGTCGGTAAAACTCGTTAGCTGCACAGTAACCTCAGAAGTCTGGCAGATGCCAGAAGCGATGCCGTAATCCGCTCAAAATGAGTGAGTTATCAATGATGATAAACCAGCCTCTGCGTTTGAGGCCATTTTATTTAAGCAAGCGTTGATAATGAGAAATAAGGCGGGAAGCGCAGACCGAAGAGTAAGGCCGGGCAAGACCCGGCCTTTTTTAACATTATGCGTCAAACGGGTCGCGCAGGATCATGGTTTCGCTACGATCCGGACCGGTAGAGATGATGTCAACCGGCACGCCGGTCACTTCTTCTACACGCTTAATGTAATCACGCGCGGCCTGCGGCAGGCCTTCCAGCGTCTTCACGCCAAAGGTGGTTTCAGACCAGCCAGGCATGCTTTCGTAAATGGGTTCGATCCCTTCCCAACCTTCTGCTGCCAGCGGGGTAGTGGTGACTTCACGGCCATCCGGCATACGGTAAGCCACGCAGATCTTCACCTCTTTCAGGCCATCCAGCACGTCCAGTTTGGTCATGCAGAAGCCAGAAAGGGAGTTGATCTGCACCGCACGACGCACGGCAACCGCATCCAGCCAGCCGGTACGACGACGACGGCCCGTGGTAGCGCCGAACTCGTTACCCTGCGCGCAGAGGAATTCGCCCGTTTCGTCGAATAATTCCGTCGGGAAAGGACCTGCACCTACGCGGGTAGAGTAGGCTTTAACGATACCCAGCACGTAATCCACATAACGTGGACCAATGCCTGAACCCGTTGCCACGCCGCCTGCGGTGGTGTTTGAGGAGGTCACATAGGGATAGGTGCCATGGTCGATATCCAGCAGCGTACCCTGCGCCCCTTCAAACATGATCAGATCGCCGCGCTGACGCGCGCCATCCAGCAGTTCAGAAACGTCAACCACCATGCCGGTCAGGATGTCGGCAATTGCCAGCACATCGCTCAGCACTTTGTCGTAATCAACCGCTTCTTCTTTGTAGTAGTTCACCAGCTGGAAGTTGTGATATTCCATCACTTCTTTCAGTTTTGCGGCGAAGGTTTCCTTGTTGAAGAGATCGCCTACGCGCAGGCCACGGCGGGCCACTTTATCTTCGTAAGCAGGGCCGATACCCCGACCGGTAGTCCCGATCGCTTTCGCACCACGCGCTTTCTCACGCGCCACGTCCAGCGCGACGTGATATTCGAGGATCAACGGGCAGGCTTCAGAAATAAACAGACGTTCACGTACCGGGAAGCCGCGATCTTCCAGACCTTTCATCTCTTTCATCAGCGCAGCCGGAGAGAGCACCACACCGTTGCCGATGATGCTGGTCACGTTTTCACGCAGAATGCCTGATGGAATTAAATGGAGGACGGTTTTCTCACCGTTGATGACTAGCGTATGGCCAGCGTTATGGCCGCCCTGATAGCGCACAACATATTTTGCACGTTCAGTCAGGAGGTCAACAATCTTACCTTTACCTTCGTCACCCCATTGGGTGCCCAGTACGACGACGTTCTTACCCATTTCTCAAAATCACCGATTGCTTAAAAATGGATTCTACCACCGTAAAACCCGTCTTTCAGCTCTTTTAGCATACGATTGCGGACTTTTTTGCCTGCGTTTAGCTGCCGCCGTGTGCACTTAACATGTAGTAGATCACCGCGCCGGCTACCACCAGGCCACCGCCAAAACGGCGCAGCAGGGTGTCTGGTAACTGCGCCATCGATAATATCATCCGTCGCCAGATACGCGGCAGCAGTACCGGGCCCAGACCTTCTAAAACCAGCACTAAGGCCAGCGCCATCCAAATGGTTGGGTTCATTCTGTTTTCCGCTGATAAGCATAAAAAAAGGGGCCGGAAAATCCGGCCCCTTGCTTTATAACAGATTCTTAGCGGGTGGCGTTAGAAGGCGATTTCATAAAGCGGAAGAAATCGCTGTCCGGGCTGAGCACCATCACATCCTGGTTGCTGTTGAAGCTGTTTTCATAGGCACGCAGGCTACGAATGAAGGCGTAGAAGTCCGGGTCCTGGCTGAAGGCGTCAGCAAACAGTTTGGCCGCTTCGGCATCCCCTTCACCCTGAGTGATCAGCGCCTGGCGACGTGCTTCTGCCAGCGTACGCTCCACTTCATAGTCCGCCTGCGCTCTGACTTTGGCTGCTTCTTCCGCACCCTGAGCACGCTGGCTACGGGCCACAGATTCACGCTCAGCACGCATACGGGCATAGATTGCATCGGAGACTTCGGTCGGCAGGTTAATCTGCTTGATGCGCACATCCACAACCTGAATCCCTAATGCCGCCATGCTGTTTGGATTGATAGCTGGCTCGTTGCTGGTCGTTTCACGCTCAACACGTGCCGCTGCTGACGCGATAGCATCATCTGCCGCAGGCGTCGCCACTTCATCATCCTGACCTGCGCTACCGGTATTCAGCGCATCACGCACATCGGTAGTCAGACGGCCACGGGAATCAGTAACGATATCCTTCACGTCCAGGCGACCAATTTCAGAACGCAAACGGTCACTGAACTTACGCTTCAGCAGCACTTCCGCCTGAGAGACGTCGCCGCCGCCTGTGGCCAGATAGTAACGGCTGAAGTCGCTGATACGCCATTTGATATAGGAATCGACGATCAGATCTTTCTTCTCTTTGGTGACGAAACGGTCAGCCTGGTTATCCATGGTCTGAATACGGGCGTCCAGCGACTTCACGGATTCCAGGAACGGGATCTTGAAGTGCAGACCTGGCGCATAGACCAGCGGTTTGTTTTCATCATCACGCAGAACTTTGCCGAAGCGCATCACAATGCCACGCTGGCCTTCCTGCACCACAAACAGTGACGCGTAAAGCACCACCAGCACAACAATCAATACAACGATTAATGGCTTACGCATCGCTTAATCTCTCCCTTCGCGCTGGGTATCGTTACGCTGAGCATTCACCCGGCGCTGATCCATGATGTCGTCCGGGCTGAACGACGAACTGCCACTGGCGCGATCGTTACTGTTCGCTGGTGGCATACGCAGCAGGCTGCTGCCGCCGTCCCGGTTATTACTCGTTGTTCCACCAGTCTGTCCACGCATGATCTGATCCAGTGGCAGCACCATCAGGCTGTTGCCTTTATCATTAACCAGAATCTTGCGGGTATGACCCAGCACGCGTTCCATGGTCTCGATATAGAGACGTTCACGGGTAATCTGCGGCGCGGCCTTATATTCCGGCAGGATGCGGGCAAAGCTGTCCACTTCACCCTGAGCTTCCAGCGTGACGCGCGCTTTATAGGCACGGGCTTTTTCTAAAATCCCCTGCGCATCACCACGGGCGCGTGGCAGTTTGTCATTGGCATAGGCTTCAGCCTCACGGACAGACTGCTCGCGGTTTTCACGCGCGGCAATAGCATCATCGAACGACGCCTTAACATCTTCCGGTGGACGTGCCGTCTGGAAGTTAACATCCAGCAGCGTGATGCCCATATCGTAAGGACGGATAGTCTCTTCCAGCTCGCGCTGGGTTTCGCTACGCACCACGGTACGGCCTTCGGTCAGGATCCGGTCCATGGTTGAACGGCCAATAACGCCACGCAGCGCGCTGTCCGTTGCCTGACGTAAGCTGTCATCCGCGCTGGTTACCGCAAACAGGTAACGCTCAGGGTTAGTGACGCGGTACTGCACGTTCATTTCAACGCGTACAACGTTTTCATCAGAGGTCAACATGGTGCCGGAAGCCGACAGCTCGCGCACCGCCTCCACGTTCACCGCACGGACCTGATCGACAAAGGTCGGTTTCCAGTTAAGACCAGGCTCAACCAGATGACTGAATTTACCGAAGCGTGTTACCACACCGCGTTCCGCTTCTTTGATGGTGTAGAAACCGCTACCGGCCCAAATCACTACCGCCGCAACCACGACAATACCAATCAGACGACCACTGCGATTGGGACCAGATTGCCCGCCGCTGTTGTCGTTTTTACCACCGCCAAAACCGCCAAGCTTTTTGCTCAGCTTACGAAAAATATCATCCAAATCAGGAGGCCCCTTATCGCGCCCACCCTTATTTCCCCCAGAGTTGCCGCCTTGATTATTGCTGCTCCCCCACGGGTCGCGGTCCTGTCCGTTATTCCCGGGCTGATTCCACGCCATGTTTATACTCCATATAATTGTGTGTGCGGTGGTATCCCAAGGCCGGGATACGCGTGTCAGGCAAAATCAGTCAAACAATGTAATCCACCAGCGTCGGTTCCTGTTTACACAGTCGACGCCAGTCAACGATTGGCATGCGTATCTGTAAACTTACGCTACCATCGTCTTCGTTCCACTCTTTTTCTATCGCCTGAAGCTGATAAAAACGGCTGCGTAACCGCCCGGCTTCTGGCGGCAGACGCAAATCATACTGCGCAATTTCGCCCGCCAGCCGCTCGGTCAGCGCCTGGAACAGCAGCGAAATCCCCTCTCCCGTCTGGGCGGAAAGCCAGACGCGGACCGGCAAATTCTCTTCATCACGATCGATTCTCGGCACAAACTCTTCGAGCATGTCGATCTTATTCATCACCTGAAGCGTGGGGATCTCATTGGATTCGATCTCTTCCAGCACCTCTTCAACGGCTTCAATATTTTCATCAACACGCAGGTCAGAAGCATCAATCACGTGGATTAAAAGCGTTGCTTCGCGCGTTTCCTGCAACGTGGCTTTAAATGCCGCGACTAAATCATGCGGCAAATGACGAATAAACCCAACGGTATCCGCCAGCACCACTTCGCCGACATCTTCAACGTCAACACGCCGCAGCGTCGGATCCAGCGTGGCAAACAGCTGGTCAGCGACATAAACCTCCGCCGAGGTCAGGCGGTTAAACAGCGTGGATTTTCCGGCGTTGGTATATCCCACCAGTGAGACGGTAGGCACATCGGCCTTATTACGCGCCTGACGCCCCTGTTCGCGCTGTTTCGCCACGCGCTCAAGACGCGAGAGAATCAGCGTAATACGGTTGCGCAGTAAACGACGGTCTGTTTCCAGCTGCGTTTCACCCGGACCGCGCAGGCCAATACCGCCTTTCTGGCGTTCAAGGTGAGTCCAGCCCCGTACAAGACGAGTGGCCAGATGGCGAAGCTGTGCCAGCTCCACCTGCAATTTACCTTCATGGGTACGGGCGCGTTGGGCAAAGATATCCAGGATCAGACCTGTACGGTCGATGACGCGGCATTCACAAAGGGCTTCCAGGTTTCGTTCCTGGGCCGGGCTAAGGGCGTGATCAAACAGCACCACCGATGCACCGCTGGCTTTTACCGCCTCTGCAATTTCTACAGCCTTTCCTTCACCGACGAAATATTTTGGATGGGGCGCTTTTCGGCTACCGGTAACAACTCGCAGCGCTTCGACACCCGCAGAAGAGACCAGGGTTTCGAATTCCTGCAAATCTTCCATATCCCGGTCTTGGGAAAAATAGATGTGTACCAGTACGGCCTGCTCACCGGCATCATAACGGTCAAACAAACTTAAAACCTCTCAGAACCTTGTTAAACCTGCTACACGGATGGCCATACTGCGTGAAATTCAGATTTTAAATGCGCACCTGCTGATGCAGACGGCGTTTTTTTGCGCGATACGGCCTCGCTGGTCAGCGAAGAACCTTTCGGGCGAACTGCCAGGACGGGGAACCTGGTTAAAGAGGTGCCCCCGTCATGGAAGCGCAGTCATTACTCTGCGTCGTCACTCTCTTGCTGAGGCTGGGTAGAAGCCCCCTGGGTGCTGCCATGATGATAGTTGCTGCTTCCGCCACCCGTATTGTTGCTATGATGGGAGACCGGGCGGGACGGAACAACAGTAGAGATAGCGTGCTTGTACACCATCTGGCTAACCGTGTTCTTCAATAAAATTACAAATTGATCAAACGACTCGATCTGACCCTGTAGTTTGATACCATTCACCAAATAAATCGAAACCGGAACACGTTCACGACGCAGCGCGTTTAAGAACGGATCTTGCAATGATTGCCCCTTAGCCATTCTATCTTTTCCTTATATGCTTGTTGTTTACTACTTAAGAGCATGAACGCTCTGAAATACTGCGTAAAAATTTGCGCAGGATAATGCACTAATTGTACACAATCACCCAGGCTTCGCACTAAGAACCTGTAACAGCGTATCCTGTGCGGCTTCCGGTTGTTCGCTATCCAGCCAGTGAACCTCCTTCCAGCCACGCAACCAGGTTATCTGTCGCTTAGCTAACTGCCGGGTCGCACAAATTCCCCGATAAACCATGTCATCGTAAGTGATTTCGCCCGCTAAATATGACCACATCTGGCGATAACCCACACAACGAATGGAAGGCATGTCCGTATGCAAATCACCTCGTGCGTATAACGCCCGAGCCTCCGCTTCAAACCCTGACGCCAACATCTGCTGAAAACGCAGCTCAATACGCTGATGGATCACTTCGCGATGCTGAGGCGCAATCGCAAACTGAACAACATCGTAAGGTAACGCTTCACCAGCAGTTTTAGTCAGTTCCGTTAAAGTTTTACCCGAAATAAAAAAAACTTCCAGTGCTCGCGAGAGTCTCTGGGGATCATTCGGATGAATACGATTTCCAGCAACGGGATCTATCTCACATAATTGACGATGAAGGGCATCCCACCCCCTTTCATTCGCCTGCTGCTCAATACGCTGACGCACTTCCGGATCCGCCGGGGGCAACGGCGACAATCCTTCCAGCAAAGCCTTGTAATAGAGCATGGTGCCACCAACAAGCAACGGAATACGGCCGCTTTGGGTAATCTCCGCCATTTCTGCCAGCGCATCCCGACGAAACTCTGCGGCGGAATAGGCCTCAGAGGGGTCGCGAATGTCCAGCAAACGATGGGGTGCCAACGCCAGTTCTTCTGCGGAAGGTTTGGCAGTACCAATATCCATTCCGCGATAGATCAGAGCCGAATCGACGCTGATTAACTCAACCGGCAGCTGCTGACGTAATGCAATTGCCAGCGCGGTTTTACCGGAAGCCGTTGGCCCCATCAAAAAAATTGCCTTTGGCCGGCCAGCCTTGGATGTTTCACTCATGCTTCAGGGCGTTCATCGCCAGTTCTGTATCGATGTGCTGTAAAAAACCAGAAGGTGGCGATTTCAGTAACTGCGGACAAAGTCGTTCAACTTCAGCCAGCAGAGCAATCGCCTGCGAGTGATTCCAGTGTGGATGCTCTGCGACAGAATGGCGCGCTAACCATTGCGCCACCTGCGTTGCCGACGCATCCTGCTGCCGGGCGAGATAGCCTAACAGGTCTGGAATCAAGTTTTGTAAATTTTGTTGGCGTAATGGTAAAGGTACGGCACGAAGCGTCACGTGATGCGAATCTGCCTGCAAATCAATGCCCATTCTCGCTAATAAATCGGCCTGCTGCCCTATCGCTTCCCGCTCCGGCTTCTCCATCTTCAGCCGCACCGGAATCAGCAGCGGCTGCGGTTTCAGCCCCTCTACTCCTGGCTCCAGCTGTGCCTGTTTCAGCCAGCGCTCCGCCACCGGCAGATTGATCAGCGCCAGCCGCTCCTGTGCTTCAACCACCGCATAGCACTCCCTGAGCACCGTGAGTACGCGGCCAAAGCTCTGGCTGTGAGCGCTGAGCGGCATCTCCCTGGCTTTTTGGGGCAGCGGCTCTTCAACCCTGGCACTTTCCGGCGTTTGCAGGAGCTGCTGATAGGCTTTCCCTTCCCTTTTCTGGTAGCCCGGCTCCTGACGCTGCCAGACAGGGGAAGCCGCGCCCGCCTTTGACGTTCCGCCCGACACTGATGAAGGAGCCGTGGTGGCACGTCGGTCTGAAACAGACGAAGCGCCATGGCTAACGGAACCGCCCTGCGCATAAGAGCCTGAACCCTCGCCCTGCTCTGGCCTGTTTGCTGGTGCCGGAGTGGCGAAATGGTTTCCGCCCGCTGCCTGACGATTTTCAGGCTGCCAGCGGGCAGGATCTTCTGTCTCGCTGACGGGGGTGCCCGTCTCCTGTAGTACGCTCACGACCCCCTGATAGATGAAGTCATGCACCAGTCGTGACTGATGAAAGCGCACTTCATGCTTGGCGGGATGGACGTTAACGTCTACCTGATGCGGATCGATTTCCAGATAGAGCACATAGGCGGGCTGGTGATTCTCTCCCAGCTTGTCCTGATAGGCCTGGCGGATGGCATGATTGATCAACCGATCGCGCATCATCCGGCCATTAACATAGCAATATTGCAGATCCGTAATAGTGCGCGATCCCACAGGGTCAGCCACCCAGCCCCGCAGGCTCAGATCGCCATGCTGCCACTCAATCGCCAGGGCGTGGGTCAGAAAACCCGTTCCGCAAATCGCGCCAAGCCTGCGTTCACGCTGGCTGCTCTCTTTCACGCCGCGATACTGGCGGATCAATTTACCGTTGTGGGTCAGTGAAAAAGCGACATCAAACCGCGCCAGCGCAATACGGCGGATAATTTCATCTATATGGGTGAATTCAGTTTTCTCGGTGCGCATGAATTTGCGCCGGGCTGGCGTGTTGTAGAAGAGATCTAATACTTCCAGCGTGGTTCCCACCGGGTGGGCCGCAGGCTTTAACGTCACCGCCATCTCTCGGCCTTCGGCGTAGGCTTGCCACGCTTCTGCCTGCGTTGCTGTGCGCGAGGTCAGCGTGAGCCTTGATACGGAACTGATACTGGCCAGCGCTTCGCCCCGGAATCCGAGGCTGGTAATCGCTTCCAGATCGTCCAGCGTGGTGATTTTGCTGGTGGCGTGACGCGCAAGCGCCATCGACAGCTCATCTTTACCAATACCGCTGCCGTTGTCGCGGATGCGGATCAGCTTCGCGCCCCCCTTATCAATCTCGATATCGATGCGTGTGGCACCGGCATCCAGACTGTTTTCCACCAGCTCTTTGACTACCGACGCTGGCCGCTCCACCACTTCACCAGCGGCTATCTGGTTAGCAAGCTGAGGAGGCAACACCTGAATCGGCATAGTTAAGTCCTTGTGATAAATGAAATTGCCCGAACGGCCTGCAAACGTCAGGGAGCGAAACGCTGCCGCCAGCTTTACGAAGCCGGGATGGTCAGCGTCTGCCCCAGCATAACGTTTTGCGACTTCATTTTATTCGCCTGCTGTATCGCCTGCGGGCTGACGCCATAATGGACGGCAATAGCGGTGAGCGAGTCGCCACGCACCACTTTATGTCGTGTCGGCGCTTTCGCCACGCTGGCGCCCGCCGGAACTTTTAATCGCTGCCCAACCCAGACAACATCGCGCTTCAGGGTATTGAGTGAGCGCAACGTCGACATACTCACGCCATATTGCGCGGCGATGCCGGAAAGCGTCTCTCCCCGTTTTACCACATGGCGCTGAGTTGCCCCAGTGTATTGGGTCGATTCAGGTGCCGGGTTAGGTTCAACATTAACCGCCGCTGCGGACTGCAAGGGGCGGTTTTCCTCCTTTGGGATAGATTGCAGCGGGTGCGCCAGGAAGTAGTTGCGGAGTCCTTTGTAAATCGACTCGGCAATCTTCTGCTGGTATGCGCTACTGCCCAGCAGTCGCTCCTCCGAAGGATTACTGATAAAGCCGGTTTCCACCAGCAGAGAGGGAATATCCGGCGAGCGAAGAACGCCCAGGCTCGCATGTTCCGGCCGACGCTTATGGAGCGCCCCTACGCGCTGAAGCTGCGCAATAACCTTAACCGCGACATCATAGCCAACCCGCTGCGAGTGGCCGAACTGCAAATCCAGTACCGCCTGGCTGAGGTAGGGATCTGCCTGGCTGTTTGCCAACAGATCTCCCGCCCCACCCAGTAGCTCAGACTGCTTCTCATGCTGCTCCAGCCAGCCGGCCATCTCACTGTTGGCACGACGGTTAGAGAGCACCCAGACAGAGGCACCGGAGGCGCTGCGGTTAGGTGCGGCATCGGCATGCACAGAGACCAGCACGTTGGCATTCTGCTTGCGCGCAACGTCTGAACGTCCCATCACCGAGATAAAGTAGTCGCCATCGCGGGTCATTACCCCTTTGAACATCGGGTCTACGTTAAGCAACGCCTTGAGCTTGCGGGCAATTGCGATGGTCACATTCTTCTCTTTCAGGCCGCCCGCGCCAATGGCGCCGGGGTCCTGCCCACCATGACCGGCATCAATCGCCACAATCACCTGCTCATTGACTGAGCGAGGCGTACTGCCAGATACCACAACCTGATTGCCGCTGGTAACGGCTGTCACAGGATTGGCTTTAAAAGGGTTCTCTTTCGGTGAAGTGGATACACTTCGTGAAGCGCTGCTCACTTCAGCCGTACGACGGCTTGTCGTGGTGGCGGATCTGGTGCCGTTGATGGTGAACACCACGTTGTAGTTATTGCCGTTACGCTGCGTGACGGCACGGGTTTTGCCCGCCTGGGTCAGCTCAAATACCAGCCGGATACTTTGATTATCTTTAGGCTGGCTGGAGCGAATGCGCTTAACAATATTCTCGCCGCTGAAGCTCAGCGGCAGCCCTTTCACCACGCCGCTCTGACGAATATCCAGCACCACCCGGTCCGGGTTATGCAGCGGGAAAAAGCCATAGATAGGCTGTCCGCTGAAACTCAGCGTTACGGTGGCTTTGTCATCACCGTTGGAGACCCGGATATCGGATAAATTGGCTGCGAGCGTGCTGAATGTCGACAGTAAAAGCGCCAGTACCAAACCAAACTTTATGCGCAATCTCATTGCCAATCCTTTTCCGACGCGACTTGCTGAACCATCTTTTCCCCAACGGCGCTACAGGCGGTGAGTTTTGCCTGACGCGCGTTGCCCTGATAAGTCAGGAATAATTCAATATCCGGCACCGGCAGGAAGCCAGCGCCCTGTTGCGGCCACTCCACCAGGCAGATGCTTTCGCCGGTGAAATAGTCGCGGATGCCCATAAACTCAAGCTCTTCCGGGTCGGCCAGGCGATAGAGATCGAAGTGGTAAACCTGCCGGTCGGGCAGAAGATAGGGTTCCACCAGCGTATAGGTAGGGCTTTTGACATTGCCCTTATGACCTGACGCCTGTAGGAAACCGCGGCTGAAGGTGGTTTTTCCGGCACCCAGGTCGCCATAGAGATAGAGAGTCACCGCGCCCTGACTGGCACGGGCCAGACTGGCACCTAAAGCGAGGGTTGCAGCCTCATCGGGCAATGCGATTACACAGGTCTTCATGCTTATTTATTCAGAATCTCTGGATTAACAAAAAGATACAGCTCGGAAAAAAGATCGGTCGCCACCATTCCCCTCGTGCCATAGCGGGCAGAAACCGCTTCAGCCGCCGCACCGTGGGCTACGCATCCTGCGCAGGCTGCATCGAACAGTGAGAGCTTTTGCCCTAACAAGCTGCCAATGATGCCTGACAATACATCTCCCATACCGCCGGAGGCCATGCCTGCATTCCCCACATCGGCAAAGGCCATCTCACCGGTTTCACTGACGATAAGGGTGCCCGCCCCTTTCAGTACCACTACGCCACCGTAGCGCTTTGCCAATTCTCTGGCTGAATGTAAGCGGTCACTCTCAATTTCACTGGTCTTGCCGTTCAGCAAGCGAGCCGCTTCACCCGGATGGGGGGTAATTATCCGATTTTGACGTTTATCGGGTCTGATTGCCAGCAGGTTAAGCGCATCTGCGTCCCAAAGCATGGGTTTCTGAGAATTTTCCACCTTTTGCAGCGCTTTTTTTCCCCATTCACCCTGACCCAGGCCAGGCCCGACGACGATCACGTCCGCCCACTCCAGCGCCTCATCAATCGCCTGCCCCGTTAATTCCTGCACCATCAGTTCGGGCCGCGCCGTCAGCAGCGGGGTAATGTTGTCTTTGTGAGTAAGTACTCGCACTAACCCCGCTCCAGCGCGCAGCGCCGCCTCTCCCGTCATGCGAATGGCGCCAGCGGTGCCGTGATCGCCACCGATAATCACCAGCTTGCCATGATCTCCCTTATGCGAGGTGGGCTTGCGGGGCTGCAACCAACGTGAAAGCGAGGAGGCATCAAAACGTGCGAAAGGCGCCTCCTGCCCGGCAAGCCAGCTGTCGAGGCTCAGGGCGTGGAAATGCAATTGCCCGATATAATCGCGCGCTTTGCCGGTTAACAAGCCCGGCTTAAGGGCGATAAACGTCAGGGTGTGCCTGGCGGATATAACAGCGCCGGGCGCTGTACCGTTAGCGGCTACTAACCCTGAAGGAATATCTACCGCAAAAACATCGGCCCGATGCGCATTCGCTTTATCAATCAGATCGGTGTAAGGCGCTTCTGGCGACCGGTTTAGCCCCGTTCCCAGCAACGCATCAACAATCACATCAACTTTTTCCGGCCAGGCAGTAGCCGGATCGTGAATGATGCCGCCTGCCGCCAGCCAGGCATCCCGCGCCTGTGCCGCCTCTTCAGGCAGAGGTTTGCTGCCTTCGCAGGCGATCACCGTGACGGAAAGCCCCGCCGACTGGGCGAGCCTGGCGATCACAAACCCATCGCCGCCGTTATTCCCCTGTCCGCACAAAATCAGCCAGTGAAGGCTGTCAGGCCACTGTTTACGCAGCGTGGCAAAAGCCGCTTCGCCCGCCCGCTGCATCAGTTCAAACAGCGTTAAGCCCAGCGCATCTGCGGCTTCCTGCTCAAGCTGCGCCATCGCCTCTACAGGCCAGACAGAATAGGGTAAACTGGTGGGGTTAATTTGTTGGTTTAGGTTAGTCATGTCGCATCCTCTCGATCTCCATCAACTTGCCCTGGATATTAAACAGTGGGGGCAGGAACTCGGCTTTCAGCAAGTGGGTATCTGTGATACAGATTTAAGCCCTGAAGAGCCGCGCCTACAGGCCTGGCTGGACAACCAGTATCATGGGGAGATGGAGTGGATGGCGCGTCACGGCATGATGCGCGCTCGTCCCCATGAACTGTTGCCCGGCACGCTGCGGGTCATCAGCGTACGGATGAATTATCTTCCCGCCAAAGCGGCCTTCGCCAGCACCCTGAAAAACCCTCAGCTGGGCTATGTCAGCCGCTATGCTCTCGGGCGCGATTACCATAAAGTATTACGCAATCGACTGAAAAAGCTCGGAGACTTGATCCGCGAACGCTGTTCAGAGGCGCAGTTCCGTCCTTTCGTAGACTCCGCACCGGTCCTGGAAAGGTCGCTGGCAGCAAAAGCGGGACTGGGCTGGACAGGCAAACATTCGCTGATTCTTAACCGTGAAGCGGGTTCGTGGTTTTTCCTGGGCGAGCTGCTTATCGATCTGCCGCTGCCCGTTGATCAACCGCAGGAAGAGCAGTGTGGGCGCTGCGTCGCCTGCCTGACTATCTGCCCCACCAATGCCATTGTCGAACCCTATAAAGTAGACGCCAGACGCTGCATATCCTATCTGACCATTGAGTTGGAGGGCGCAATTCCGGAAGAGTTCAGGCCGCTGATTGGTAACAGGATCTACGGCTGCGATGATTGTCAGCTAATCTGTCCCTGGAATCGCTATGGTCAGTTAACCGATGAAGAGGACTTCAGCCCTCGTGCCGTGCTGCACGCCCCGCCGCTGACAGAGCTGTTTGCCTGGGATGAGGCAAAATTCCTGCGGATAACGGAAGGCTCAGCCATACGGCGTATTGGTCATCTGCGCTGGTTGCGTAACATTGCCGTGGCGTTAGGTAATGCGCCCTGGTCGGCAGAAAATGTTGCCGCGCTGGAGGTCAGGCTGGGGGAAAATGCGATGCTGGATGAACATATTCGCTGGGCGCTTGAGCGGCAGCTAGCCCGCCGCAGTGAAAATGCCATAGAGATAAATGGACAGCAGAAAAGGCTGGTAAGGGCAGTAGAAAAAGGATTAACACGCGATGCATAAGTGTACAGCGGAGCTGTGGCTAAACTTGTCCACACGCTGTGCATAAAAATAAAAACTTGTTGTCATTCAATCGTAACAGAAAGCACAAGCGATCCGGATAACAATTTGTAATATTAATATAAGCAGCAAAAACAAGAATTTAAATAATAAACGTAACTATTTACTTCACAGCAGAGGGCGCGGTGCACAGGATTAACTTGTGGATAACTCTGTTAAAGAACTTTTGCAAAGAGTGATAAAAAGCGACGCGCAGACGGCTTATCCCTGTGGATAAATCGACTGTAAAAAAAGAAGGGTGATGTACTGGAGCGGGAAACGAGACTCGAACTCGCGACCCCGACCTTGGCAAGGTCGTGCTCTACCAACTGAGCTATTCCCGCTTAGATATCTGGTGACGGTCTGCAACAAACGTTTGGAGCGGGAAACGAGACTCGAACTCGCGACCCCGACCTTGGCAAGGTCGTGCTCTACCAACTGAGCTATTCCCGCTTGGGTGCCTGCTGCAATACTACAAAATCAATTTGGAGCGGGAAACGAGACTCGAACTCGCGACCCCGACCTTGGCAAGGTCGTGCTCTACCAACTGAGCTATTCCCGCTCTGCGTAACGAGTAAAAAGTGTCTCGGTACGGGGTGCGCATTATACGAGAAAACAGACCTGTCGCAAGCCTGTTGGCGGAAAAAATTTCTCTTTTTTGCTCGACTGCTGATTAAATCATCAAAGTGGCAATTTAATCAGCAGCCACAGGCAGCAGGGTTTACAGCTGGATAAAATGTTCGCGGTAATAAGCCAGTTCCGCCACCGATTCACGAATATCATCCATCGCCTGGTGAGTGCCCTGCTTTTTAAAACCAGGCAAAATAGCGGGCTTCCAGCGGCGTGCCAGCTCTTTCAGCGTGCTGACGTCAAGGTAGCGGTAGTGGAAGTAAGCTTCCAGTTCCGGCATATATTTAAACAGGAAGCGACGATCCTGGCCGATGCTGTTGCCGCAAATGGGGGAACTGTTGGCAGGCACCCACTCTTGCAAAAAGGCGATGGTCGCCAGTTCTGCCGCACGGTCATCATACTGGCTGGCCTTAACGCGCTCGACCAGGCCGCTGTTGGTGTGCGTGTTGACATTCCACTCGTCCATCAGCGCCAGCTGAGCATCGGACTGATGCACGGCAAAGACCGGGCCTTCCGCCAGAATATTGAGATCGGCATCGGTTACCAGGGTGGCAATCTCAATAATACGATCCTGTTCCGGGTCCAGCCCGGTCATTTCAAGGTCAATCCAAATCAGGTTACTGGCATTTGCAGGCATAGGGATCCTCACCGTGGCTTATATCATCAAACATTAGGGTGTATCATAAACGTTTTGCCCTGTCAGGGCGAAGCCTGCCAAACGTGAGAGGAAGAGTGAGTAAAAACAAACTGTCCAAAGGTCAGCAACGTCGCGTGAGTGCCAACCACGACCGCCGTCTTAAACAGCGTGCGGATAAACCAGAACCCGATGACAGCCTGTTTGGCGAAGCGCGGGACGGTGTGGTCATTAGCCGTTTTGGTATGCACGCTGATGTGGAAGATGCGGATGGTTCAGTACACCGCTGCAACATCCGCCGAACCATTCGTTCGCTGGTCACCGGCGACCGCGTGCTCTGGCGCCCCGGTGTGCAAGGCGGCGCGACCGTCAAAGGCATTGTGGAGGCGGTTCATGAACGCACCTCCGTCCTGACGCGTCCTGATTTTTATGATGGCGTGAAGCCGATTGCCGCCAATCTCAATCAGATTATTATTGTCTCTGCGATCCTGCCAGAGCTGTCGCTGAACATCATAGATCGCTATCTGATAGCCAGTGAAACGCTCGAGGTGGAGCCGCTGCTGGTGCTGAACAAAACGGATCTGCTGGATGATAAAGGCCGTGAGTTCGTTGACAAGCAGATGGAGATCTACCGCAATATTGGCTACCGCGTGCTGATGGTTTCCAGCCATCAAAAGAACGGTCTGGAAGAGCTGGAAGCCGCGCTTACCGGGCGAATCAGCATCTTTGCCGGGCAGTCTGGCGTAGGTAAATCCAGCCTCCTGAATACCCTGCTGGGGCTGGAGCTGGGCACCAATGAGATCCTGACCAATGACGTATCAGATGTTTCCGGCCTGGGTCAGCACACCACCACCGCCTCTCGTCTCTATCATTTCCCCCAGGGCGGCGATGTGATTGACTCCCCTGGGGTGCGCGAATTCGGTTTATGGCACCTTGAACCGGAACAAATCACCCGGGGATTTGTCGAATTCCGTGAGTATTTAGGTCACTGTAAGTTCCGGGATTGTAAACATGGTAACGATCCCGGCTGTGCCATTCGTGAAGCTGTAGAAAAAGGCGAAATCGCGAAAGCGCGCTTTGAAAGCTACCACCGAATTCTGGATAGCATGTCTGATATGCAACTGAAAACACGGCGTACTTTTTCAGAAAACAGTGACTAATACTGGCCCGTCTGCAATCAGCGGGCGGGCGCCATAGCCTAATCACCAGGGCACTGTTACAATCCGCCCCGTTTCTCTATTTGTCTGATCAAGCCAGGAGGCTACTGTGTTGGATCGTCTTAAACTCGGCCTGAACGCTGTTTTACCTAAAAAAGGCCTGACTGAACTCGCTGGCTGGGGCGCAGGAAAACGCGCAGGCTGGCTGACTAAAGCGGTTATCGATACCTTTGTCTGGTTCTATAAAGTCGATATGAAAGAGGCCCAGAAACCGGATACGGCAAGCTACCGCACCTTTAACGACTTCTTTGTCCGCCCACTGCGTGATGAAGCCAGACCGATTGAAACCGATCCGAATTTGCTGGTACTGCCTGCCGACGGCGCGATCAGCCAGTGCGGTCATATTGATGGCGACCAGATTTTCCAGGCGAAGGGGCATACTTATTCGCTGGAAGCGCTGCTGGCGGGTAACGCGGCGATGACCGAGATGTTCCGCGACGGCGAGTTTGTGACCATTTACCTGGCCCCCAGGGATTATCACCGGGTACATATGCCCTGCAACGGCATCCTGCGTGAAATGATCTACGTACCAGGGGATCTCTACTCGGTTAACCCGCTGACGGCACAGAACATTCCAAACCTGTTTGCCCGTAACGAACGCATTATCTGTCTGTTTGATACCGAATTTGGCCCGATGGCGCAGATTCTGGTAGGCGCAACGATCGTTGGCAGCATCGAAACCGTCTGGGCTGGCACCGTAACGCCGCCGCGTGAAGGGGTAATCAAACGCTGGAGCTGGCCGGGTGCGGAATCTGAAGAATCGGTAGTGCTGCTTAAAGGTCAGGAAATGGGCCGTTTCAAGCTGGGTTCTACAGTGATCAACCTGTTCGCCAAAGATCGGGTTAAGCTGGCCGAGAGCCTGACGCCAGAAACCGTCACGCGCCTGGGTCAGACGCTGGCTATCGCACTACAGAAAACCAGTGCAGAAGATGTTCTCCACCACTCATAGCAGACACGCATGTTACGCCTGATTCTTACTGTTTTATTGGGCTGGGTCCTTCTCCAGCCAGCCTGGGGTGCCAGTGCACCCGACGCCGCCCCTGTCAGGCAACAGCTTGACGAGGCGAAGTCGGATAAAAATATGCCGAATCAGGCGGACGTCGTGGATGCGCTGCAAACGGCGCTGAACTGGCTGGACGAAAGAGATAAATCGCTCGCCGCTTCAGAGGAGTATCAGCAGGTCATTGACGGCTTCCCCAAACTCTCCCGCGAGCTTCGTCAGCAGATCGTCGCGCTGACGGACAGCCCTAAAACCCTCAGCACCACCATCACGGCACCCGAACTGGATCAGGAGATCCTTCAGGTCAGCAGCCAGCTGCTGGAAGAGGGTCGCCAGGCGCAGCAGGAGCAGGACCGCGCCCGTGAAATCAGCGACTCTCTGGCCCAGCTTCCCCAGCAGCAGACGGAAGCGCGTCGGGCGCTGAACGAGATTGAACGCCGCCTACAGGGGCAGCCTTCGGGTACCACGCCGCTGGCGCAGGCTCAGCTTATCGCCCGTCAGGCGGAATCCGCCGCGCAAAAAGCCAAAGTGGATGAGCTGGAGCTGGCTCAGCTTTCGGCCAACAATCGCCAGGAGCTGGCCAGAATGCGGAGCGAGCTGCATCAGCGCAAAGCTGCCCAGCTCGATACCTATCTACAGGATCTCCGTAACCAGCTCAACAACCGCCGTCAGCGCGAAGCGGAAATTGCGCTGGAGCGCACCGAACAGCTGGCAGAAAACAGCGGCGAGCTGCCGAAAAACATCAGTAAACAGTTCCGCGTCAACCGCGAGCTTTCCAATGACCTGAATCAGCAGGCGCAGCGCATGGACCTTGTGGCTTCCCAGCAGCGTACTGCCACCAACCAGACCATTCAGGTTCGTCAGGCGCTGAGCACCATTCGCGAACAGTCGCAGTGGCTGGGAGTCTCTAACGTGCTGGGCGAAGCCCTGCGCGCGCAGGTTGCCCGCCTGCCTGAGATGCCCAAACCCCAGCAGCTTGATATTGAAATGGGTGAGCTGCGGGTACAGCGGCTGCGCTATGAAGATCTTCTTGAGCAGCAGCAACAGCTGCGCAAGCTAAAGCAGGATGATGGCAGCCCGCTCACCAACGATCAAAAACGTATTCTTGATGCGCAAATTAAGACCCAGCGTGAGCTGATAAACTCTTTGCTTTCCGGCTGTGACAACCTGATCCTGGAGGTTACCAAGCTGAAGGTAGCCAATGGGCAGCTGGAGGATGCGCTCCACGAAGTTAAAGAGGCCACGCACCGCTATCTGTTCTGGACGGCGGACGTAAATGCGTTAAGCCTGAACTTCCCGCTGGATCTGGCGCGCGATCTGAAAAGCCTGCTTTCTCTGGATACTCTCGGTCAGATGGGCGGCGCGCTGGTTATGATGTTTACCAGCCGTGAAACCGTGATCCCAATTCTTGGCGCCGTGTTGCTGGTGGGCTTCAGCCTTAGCTCCCGCCGTCATTACCGCGATTTTATGGCTCGCTCGGCCAGCAAAGTGGGCAAAGTCACCCAGGATCGCTTTGGTCTGACAATGCGTACTGTGTTCTGGTCAATCCTGGTTGCCCTGCCCCTGCCAGTGCTCTGGATGGCGTTGGGCTACGGGCTGCAACACGCCTGGCCCTACCCTATCGCCGTTGCTATTGGCGATGGCGTCACGGCAACGGTGCCGCTGCTGTGGGCATTTATGATTAGCGCCTCTTTTGCCCGCTCTCAGGGGCTGTTCATTGTGCATTTCCGCTGGCCTCAGGCGCGGGTTGCCCGCGCGATGCGTTTTTACACGCTTTGTGTCGGGCTGGTTGTGCCGCTGATTATGTTATTGATCAGCTTTGATAATCTGGACGACAGACAGTTCTCCTCCACGCTGGGCAGGCTCTGCTTTATTCTGATCTGCGGCGCGCTGAGCCTGGTGACGATCAGCCTGAAACGGGCAGGCATTCCGCTCTATCTCGACAAAGAGGGCAACGGCGAAAACCTGATCAATACGCTGCTGTGGAACCTGATGATCTGTATCCCCCTGATAGCCGCGCTGGCTTCCTGCATTGGTTATCTGGCGACGGCACAGGCGCTGCTGGCCAGGCTGGAAACCTCTGTGGCTATCTGGTTCCTGCTGCTGGTGATCTACCACATTATTCGTCGCTGGATGCTTATTCAGCGCAGACGTATCGCCTTTGATCGTGCCCGTAACCGACGAGCTGATATCCTGGCGCAAAGGGCAAAAGGGGAAGAGGAGGCCGTTACTTCTCAGACCAACTCCGACACGCTGGAAGTGGAAGAGCCGGTGATTGACCTTGACGCTATCAGCGCGCAGTCGCTGCGGCTGGTGCGCTCGATTCTGACGCTGATCGCCCTGATCTCGGTTATCGTGCTCTGGTCAGAAATCCATTCGGCGTTTGGTTTCCTGGAAAACATCCGGCTCTGGGATGCCAGCACCACCGTGCAGGGTGTTGAGAGCCTGCAACCGGTCACGCTGGGGTCGGTACTGATTGCGGTTCTGGTGCTGATCATCACCACGCAGCTGGTGAGAAACATGCCCGCGCTGCTGGAGCTGGCGCTGCTGCAACACTTAAGCCTGACGCCGGGCACCGGTTACGCCATCACTACTCTGACCAAATATGTGCTGATTTTTGTCGGCGGGCTGGTGGGCTTCTCGATGATTGGCGTGGACTGGTCGAAGCTGCAATGGCTGGTCGCAGCCCTGGGTGTGGGATTAGGGTTTGGTTTGCAGGAGATCTTCGCCAACTTTATCTCTGGTCTGATCATTCTGTTTGAGAAGCCGATACGCATTGGCGATACCGTCACCATTCGCGATTTAACCGGCAGCATCACCAAAATCAACACCCGCGCCACCACCATCACCGACTGGGACCGTAAAGAGATTATCGTGCCGAACAAGGCCTTTATCACCGAGCAGTTTATCAACTGGTCACTCTCGGACTCGGTTACCCGTGTGGTTCTCACCATTCCTGCGGCTGCGGAAGCCAACAGTGAAGAGGTCACCAACGTGCTGCTGACCGCCGCGCAGCGCTGCCAGTACGTGCTGGACACGCCGCCAGCAGAAGTTTATCTGGTCGATCTACAGCAGGGCATACAGCTGTTTGAGCTGCGTATTCATGCCGCTGAAATGGGGCACCGTATGCCGTTACGCCATGAACTGCATCAGCTGATCCTGCGCGGTTATCAGGAGCATGGGCTGGAGATGCCGTTCCCACCGTTCCAGGTGCGAATGGAAACAATTGGCCGCAAGACGCCTGCGCAAAACGGCGCGCCCGCAGCAAGAACTTACAGGTCGGGTGGGTTGTAAAGCGGGCTGAGGCCGGATGAGAGGTCAGAAAAGGGAGGCGGTGGAGAGCCGCCTCCTGCGGTCGGTCAGCAGCGATCGACGGAGAAAGCGATCACTTCACTCAGCGTTTCTGCTTTAAGTGCCAGCATCACAATACGATCCACACCTAACGCCACGCCTGAACAGTCCGGCATGCCGTGTGCCAGCGCAGCCAGCAGATGAGTATCAATGGGGTGCTGCGGCAGACCGCGCGCGGCACGCTTCCGGTTATCCTGCTCGAACCGCTGGCGCTGTTCACGACTGTCGGTCAGCTCGCGGAAGCCATTTGCCAGCTCAATTCCCCTGAAGTAAACCTCAAAACGCTCCGCAACGCGGTGATCCTCAGTACTGATCTCCGCAAGAGCCGCCTGGCTTGCCGGGAAATGATAAACAAAGGCCGGTTTATCTTTACCGATCTGCGGCTCCACGCCCATCATAAACAGCAGTTGCAGCAGCGTGTCGCGGTCTTCTTCACGGCGCGCCAGATCGCCTACGCCCAGCTTTTCAGCGACTTCACGCAGCTGTGTTTTGTCTGCTGAGAGCGGGTCGATCTCCAGGTGGCGGAGAAAAGCCTGCTGGTAAGAGAGCGTTTCTGCGGGTGCGCACTCCAGCACCTGCTGTAACAGATCGTCCACCTCGTTCATCAGCCGGTACATATCGTAGTGCGGGCGGTACCATTCGAGCATGGTGAATTCAGGATTATGGTGGCGTCCTGCTTCCTCGTTACGGAAGCTGCGGCAAAGCTGAAAGATCGGGCCGCTTCCCGCCGCCAGCAGACGCTTCATATGGTATTCCGGGCTGGTCATCAGATAGAGATCCAGCCCCTGCGCCGCGCCTGGCCCGACGAAACGGGTCTGGAAAGGAAACAGATGAACATCGGTCACCGTAGCCTGGCTCATAGCGGGGGTCTCTACTTCTAATACCCCACGATCGGCAAAAAATCGCCGAATTTCCGCCATAATCGCCGCACGCTTCAACAAATTGGCAATGGGTGCGCTCGGCAGCCAGCTGGCCGTATCGCTCATCGTTTTTACTCCTCATCAGACAGGGTGAAGCAGTCTACCTGTACCGGCAGGAACACACAAATCTGCGCGGAGAAATTCCCCTGCGGCGGTAAACAGTCTGACCAACAGCGCGTAAAAACCCTGACGCCGCTCCCGTTTTTTCTGTTTATTTCGCAACCAAATACCGGAACATATCAAGTTTAGCGGTGATGGGCAGTTTTATACTGATGTCCCTGGAAAAAATAAGGGCTTATCCTTTTTTCCACTCTGACAGTCTGACAGGGAGAACACCGTGCACACTTGTACTGCCGATCTGGTCATTGTCGGCGCTGGCGGGGCGGGCCTGCGCGCCGCCATTGCCGCTGCCGAAGCGAACCCCACCCTCTCTATTGCGCTGGTTTCCAAAGTCTATCCCATGCGCAGCCACACGGTTGCCGCTGAAGGCGGCTCTGCCGCCGTTACTCAGGCCCATGACAGTTTCGACCTGCATTTTCAGGACACTGTTGCAGGCGGTGACTGGCTGTGCGAGCAGGATGTGGTCGACTATTTTGTTGAACACTGCCCGCGTGAGATGACGCAGCTTGAACTGTGGGGCTGCCCCTGGAGCCGCAAGGAGGATGGTTCGATTAACGTTCGCCGCTTTGGCGGCATGAAGATTGAGCGTACCTGGTTTGCTGCGGATAAAACAGGCTTTCATATGCTGCATACGCTCTATCAAACCTCGCTGAAATATCCGCAAATCCAGCGTTTCGACGAGCATTTCGTGCTCGATTTACTGGTTGATGAAGGCGAAGCGCGCGGTCTGGTGGCAATGAATATGATGGAAGGCACGCTGATGCAGATCCATGCTGCGGCGGTAGTGCTGGCCACCGGCGGCGCTGCCAGAGTCTATCGCTATAACACCAACGGCGGCATTGTCACCGGCGACGGCATGGGAATGGCGCTGCGTCATGGCGTGCCGCTGCGTGACATGGAGTTTGTGCAGTACCATCCCACCGGGCTTCCCGGATCGGGGATCCTGATGACCGAAGGCTGCCGGGGCGAAGGCGGCATTATGGTCAACAGGCACGGTTATCGCTACCTACAGGATTATGGCATGGGGCCGGAAACCCCACTGGGCCAGCCGAAAAATAAATATATGGAGCTGGGTCCGCGCGACAAAGTTTCTCAGGCTTTCTGGCATGAATGGCAGAAAGGCAACACCATCGCTACGCCGCGCGGAGACGTGGTTCATCTTGATCTGCGTCACCTTGGCGAGAAGAAGCTGCATGAACGGCTGCCCTTTATCTGTGAACTGAGCAAGGCCTACATCGGCGTAGATCCGGCTCAGGCCCCTGTTCCCGTCAGACCTACCGCGCATTACACCATGGGAGGCATAGAAACGAATACCCAGTGTGAAACACGCATTTCCGGGCTGTTCGCCGTGGGTGAATGCTCGTCCGTGGGGCTGCATGGCGCCAACCGGCTGGGTTCCAACTCGCTGGCTGAGCTGGCTGTTTTTGGCCGCTTAGCCGGGGAAAATGCCGCCGCGCATGCCCTGCAACATCCGGCTAAATCCAACAGCGTGGTAGAGGCTCAGGCAAGGGATTGCGAAAGCCGCTTAAAAGGTCTGGTCAATCAGCAGGGTAAGGAGAGCTGGTCTGCTCTGCGCGATGAGATGGGCCTGGCAATGGAAGAAGGATGCGGCATTTACCGTACGCCTGAGCTGATGCAGAAAACCATCGATAAACTGGCCGAGCTACAGGAACGATTCAGACAGGTGCATATCAGCGATACCAGCAGCGTTTACAACACCCAACTGCTTTACAGCATCGAACTTGGTCATGGCCTTAACGTAGCGGAATGCATGGCGCACTCGGCTATGCAGCGCAAAGAGTCCAGAGGAGCGCACCAGCGTCTGGATGAAGGTTGTAACACGCGTAATGATGAGCAGTTCCTTAAACATTCGCTGAGCTACTACACCCCCGCAGGCGCGCCCGTTATTGCCTGGGATAAGGTGAACATCACCCGCCTGCCGCCTGCACAACGCCTGTATGGCGCAGAGGCGGAAAACAAGGAGGCTACTCATGGCTGAACTCACCCGCTGTAGAATCGATATTCAGCGCTACGATCCGGAAACCGATCTGCTGCCGCGCAATGAAATTTTCGAGGTTCCCTGGGATGACCAGACCTCATTGCTGGACGCGCTGGGTTATATCAAAGATAACCTGGCTTTCGATCTCTCCTGGCGCTGGTCATGCAGAATGGCGATATGCGGCTCCTGCGGCATGATGGTGAACGGTGTACCCAAGCTGGCGTGCAAAACTTTTCTGCGCCACTACCCGCAAGGAATAAAAGTTGCGCCGCTGGCCCATTTTCCCGTTGAACGGGATCTGATTGTGGATATGAGCCGCTTTATCGAAAGCCTGGAAGCGATCAAACCGTGGATTATTGGTAATCCGCGTGAGGCGGCAAAAGGCCCCAACCGGCAAACACCCTCGCAGATGGCAAAATATCACCAGTTTTCCGGCTGTATCAACTGCGGCCTCTGCTATGCCGCCTGCCCACAGTTTGGTTTAAATCCCGAGTTCATTGGGCCAGCCGCTATTACCCTGGCGCATCGTTATAACCTCGATAATCGGGATAAAGGCCGGGCGCAGCGTATGCCGCTGCTCAACGGCGATAACGGCGTCTGGCCCTGTACCTTTGTGGGTTACTGTTCAGAAGTGTGCCCCAAACATGTCGACCCGGCTGCCGCTATTCAGCAGAGCAAAGTGGAAAGCACCAAAGACTTTATGATTGCCACCCTCAGACCGCAATAAGGAGCCGCATGATGACCACCAAGAGGAAACCTTATCATCAACCAATTGCCGCTAACTGGTGGCTAAAGCTGGGGTTTTATCGGTTTTATATGCTGCGTGAAGCCACGGCCATTCCTGCCGTCTGGTTTAGTCTGGAGCTGCTTTACGGGCTTTTTGCGCTGAAAAAGGGTGAGCAGAGCTGGCTGGCCTTTGTTGCTCTGTTGCAGCACCCGGTAATGCTGGTGATAAACATGCTGGTGCTGGCTGCCGCCCTGCTGCACAGCAAAACCTGGTTCGACCTGGCTCCCAAAGCGCAGATCCTTGTGCTGGGCGGGAAAAAAGTGTCGCCCGGTCCGATTGTAAAAGGACTCTGGGCGGTAATGATTCTGGTCAGCCTGATCCTGCTGACCTGGGTAGTGATACAGGAGCAGTAATGAAAAAGCTGACAACACGTTCAGATGAGCCGATTTTCTGGAGCCTGTTTGGGGCAGGCGGCATGTGGGCTGCAATTGTCTCGCCAGTCATGGTTTTGCTGGCAGGCATCCTTTTGCCGCTGGGTATTGGCACCGAAAGCGGGCTGAGCTACGAGCGCCTGCTGCATGCGGCACAGTCTTTACCGGGGCGTCTCTTTCTTTTCCTGGTGATTGTGCTGCCGCTCTGGTGTGGCCTGCACCGACTTCATCATGGTATGCATGACCTCAACCTGCACGTTCCTGCCGGGAAATGGGTGTTTTATGGGCTTGCAGCGATCCTCTCCGTGGTCACCGCCCTGGGTGTGATTACGCTGTAAATCTCAGGCGGTATACCGCCGCCTGCTAAAAACCTTCTATACTCAAGCTATTCATACATAAAGGAATAGCTTATGTCTCTGTGGAAATTTCTGGCGGCGGGCACGGGTGCCCTGCTCTCGGTAGCCTGTAGCACCACGCCGCCTAAAGGCGTGACGCCGATCGAAGGATTTAACGCTGACCTCTATCTGGGAAGCTGGTATGAAATTGCCAGGTTGAATCATCCCTTTGAGCGGGGTCTGGATCACGTCACTGCCACCTACAGCAAACGGGATGATGGCGGCATAAAAGTGGTGAACCGCGGCTATAACACCAAAAAACAGCGCTGGCAGGAGAGCGAGGGGAAAGCCTATTTTACCGGACAGCCGAGCCGGGCCGCGCTGAAGGTTTCGTTCTTCGGCCCGTTTTACGGTGGCTATAACGTCATTGCACTGGATAGCGCCTATCAGCATGCGCTGATTTGCGGGCCTAACAGAGATTATTTATGGATCCTCTCCCGCACGCCGCAGATTAGCGACCAGGTTAAAACATCTCTGCTGGAGAAGGCACGAACGGATGGGTTTGCTGTAGATAAGCTGATTTGGGTGAAGCAGACGCACTAACGAATGAGGCCGGTGCAGCGCACCGGCACCCAGGATTACTGAGCGGTTCGCTGGATCGCCTGCCCACCGGCAGAGACATCTTCACCCACGCCACGCGTAGTATTACAGGCTGTGAGCACTGAAGAGAGCACCAGAACAGAAAGAATCGAAATAATACTTTTCTTTAACATGGGAATGTCCTTTTAAGGTGAAGTAAAGTACTGCAATCAAAGCATAGCCGTAATTCAGCCACTTGCGCTTGATGGGAGTAATAAAAAGGACATTTTAGGAAACGAAGAGATTATTTGGCCGCGTGTGAGATGGCGCCACCCAGGTGCTGGACGTCCTCACCAAAACCGTGGAAGGTATTACAGGCGCTGAGCGCGCTGGTCATTAACAGTGTGACAACAAGGCGTTTTATCCACTTCATCATCTGAATCGGCTCACTTCATTAAAGAAAAGGGCCTGAAAACAGGCCCACTTCCCGGCGGTTATTTTACGCGAGAAACGTATTCACCTGAACGGGTATCCACACGAATAACTTCACCAATCTGCACAAACAGAGGCACTTTCACCACGGCACCGGTAGAGAGCGTAGCGGGCTTGCCGCCGGTTCCTGCGGTATCGCCTTTCAGGCCAGGATCGGTATCAGTGATTTCCAGCTCGACGAAGTTAGGTGGCAGCACCTGGATCGGCTTGCCGTTCCACAGCGTCACGATACATTCAGCATTATCCAGCAGCCATTTAGCCGCATCGCCAACGGTCTTCTCTTCAACAGGATGCTGTTCGAAGGTTTCCGGGTGCATGAAGTGGTAGAACTCACCGTCGTTATACAGGTAGTTCAGGTTGGTATCTACTACGTCTGCGCCTTCGGCGGAGTCGGTAGATTTGAACGTTTTCTCAACGCGGCTGCCGGTCAGCAGGCGACGCATTTTCACGCGAGCAAAAGCCTGGCCTTTGCCTGGTTTAACGAACTCGCTCGATTCGATAGCGTAAGGTTCGCCTTCGAACATGATTTTAAGACCGGGACGGAAATCGTTGCTAGAATAAGTCGCCATAAAGGCCCTCTACAATTTAACACTGGTACTTAGCCAAAAAAATGGCACACATTGTAACCCTAAATACCCCTTCGCGAGAAGAATGGTTGCATCAACTTGCAGATGTAATCACCGACCCTGCTGAATTACTGCAACTGCTAGGCCTCGATTCGCACCCGGAGCTGACGGCGGGCAATGCTGCACGCCGTCTGTTTGCCCTGCGCGTCCCGCGAGCCTTTGCGTCCAGAATGCAAAAAGGCAATCCACAAGATCCGCTCCTGCTACAGGTCATTACCGCCAGCCAGGAGTTTATTGATGCTCCGGGTTACAGTACCGATCCGCTCGATGAGCAGACCAGCGTGGTGCCGGGTTTATTACATAAATATCGTAATCGTGCGCTGTTGCTGGTCAAAGGCGGCTGTGCGGTTAACTGCCGCTACTGTTTCCGCCGCCATTTTCCCTATTCTGATAACCAGGGAAACAAGCGCAACTGGCAGCAAGCCCTGGAGTATATCCGAGAGCAGCCAGAACTGGATGAGATTATTTTCTCCGGTGGCGATCCCCTGATGGCAAAAGATGCGGAACTGGCGTGGCTGATTGACGAACTGGAGCAGATCCCCCACCTGAAACGTCTGCGCATCCACAGTCGTTTACCGGTAGTGATCCCAGGCCGCATCACGCGTGCTCTCTGCCAGCGGCTGGCACAGTCGCGATTGCAGGTGCTGCTGGTGACCCATATCAACCACGCGCAGGAAATGGATGATGAGCTGCGCGCTGCGCTGCATCAGCTGAAGCAGGCGGGCGTAACCCTGCTTAACCAGAGCGTTCTGCTGCGTAATATCAATGATAACGCCGTCACGCTGGCAGAGCTGAGTAATGCGCTGTTTGATGCCGGTGTGCTGCCCTATTACCTGCACGTGCTGGATAAAGTCCAGGGTGCGGCGCACTTTTACGTCTCTGACGACGAGGCCAGGGCCATCATGCGCGATCTGCTGGGCCGGGTCTCGGGCTATCTGGTGCCAAAACTGGCCAGAGAGATTGGTGGCGAGCCAAGTAAAACGCCGCTGGATTTACAGCTCAGACAAGTTTAATACCCGGCCTGAAAAACAACAGGGGAGGATCATCGATCCTCCCCTGTTCACTTTTAAGCATTCTGGCTATGTTGCCTGGCGCTTATCCGGTGCCCTTAAGGGCACTTATAGACCTGGCCGCTCATCTTGCTGTCCAGCGGGGCAAAGCTTGACCAGATATTTTGCGTTGGGCTGGTGGCGCCATAAATCACGTTGCCGCCCATCTCTGCCGCACGGTTGCGCAGATCGTTAGCGGCGCCACGCAGCGAGCTGCTTTCGCCGCCGCCTGCACCGCTAAACCAGTTACTCTGTTCGCCGGTCAGGTTGCCCAGCATCTGACACTCTTTTGCTGGTTGCTGGTCAGTGAAGGTGACGCGTTGACCCGCAGGACTCAACTTGTTAGAAGTACTGCTACAGCCTGCCAGCAGCACGGCTGCCAGAGAAAATCCCAGCAAGACGTTAGTCCGCATTTTAATCCCCATTATTATCATCAGAGTCAGTTCTGAGCGTACCGGAATTTGAGCACTTTGGGTAAACTTCCGTTGCCCAAAAACAGATAAATCATTGTTCGGGTTGCTTCTTGCGCCATAACTTTACTATTTTCCCCCCAAAAAGAAAAACCCCCGTTTAAAAAACGGGGGTTTATCAGCGAGCTGAACCTTTTGTCTGCGACGCCAGGTTCTTTTGCCGGGAGGCGGGGATTACATCATGCCGCCCATGCCGCCCATACCACCCATGCCGCCGCCAGCACCTAAATCAGGCGCGTCGCCTTTAGGCAGGTCGGTCACCATGCATTCGGTGGTGATCATCAGACCCGCTACAGAGGCCGCGTACTGCAAAGCAGAACGGGTCACTTTGGTTGGGTCCAGGATACCGAAGTCGATCATGTCGCCGTACTCTTCGGTCTGAGCGTTATAACCGTAGTTACCTTCGCCCGCTTTCACGTTGTTGGTTACTACAGAAGGTTCTTCACCGGCGTTAGAAACGATCTGACGCAGTGGAGATTCCATCGCGCGCAGTGCCACTTTGATACCCACGTTCTGGTCTTCGTTCTGGCCACGCAGTTCGCCCAGTTTAGAAGCAACGCGTACCAGCGCCACACCACCACCAGCAACCACGCCCTCTTCTACTGCCGCACGGGTTGCGTGCAGAGCATCTTCAACGCGAGCTTTCTTCTCTTTCATTTCTACTTCAGTCGCTGCGCCCACTTTCAGTACGGCAACGCCGCCTGCCAGTTTAGCCACACGCTCCTGGAGTTTTTCACGGTCGTAATCAGAAGTTGCTTCTTCAATCTGCTGGCGAATCTGAGAAACGCGGCCAGAGATAGTAGCTTCTTCACCAACGCCATCGATGATGATGGTGGTGTCTTTGTTGATCACAACGCGTTTTGCCTGACCCAGATCTTCCAGCGTCGCTTTTTCCAGCTCCATACCGATCTCTTCAGAGATTACGGTACCGCCAGTCAGCACAGCGATATCCTGCAACATTGCTTTACGACGGTCGCCAAAGCCTGGTGCTTTAACAGCAGCCACTTTCACGATACCGCGCATGGTGTTCACTACCAGGGTAGCCAATGCTTCGCCTTCAACATCTTCAGCAACGATCAGCAGCGGTTTGCCTGCTTTCGCTACAGCTTCCAGAACGGGCAGCATTTCGCGGATGTTGGAGATTTTTTTGTCAGCCAGCAGGATGAACGGGGTTTCCAGTTCTACTGCGCCGGTTTCTGGCTTGTTGATGAAGTACGGGGAGAGGTAACCACGGTCGAACTGCATACCTTCAACCACGTCCAGCTCGTCCTGCAAGCCGGTGCCTTCTTCAACGGTGATGACGCCTTCTTTACCCACTTTCTCCATTGCCTGGGCGATCAGTTTGCCCACAGTTTCATCGGAGTTAGCGGAGATGGTGCCGACCTGAGCAATAGCTTTGGAATCGGAGCAAGGTACAGAGAGGTTTTTCAGTTCTTCAACCGCCGCGATAACGGCCTGGTCGATACCGCGCTTCAGATCCATCGGGTTCATGCCCGCAGCGACGGCTTTCAGGCCTTCGGTGATGATGGATTGAGCCAGCACGGTTGCGGTGGTGGTACCGTCGCCCGCTGCGTCGTTCGCTTTAGAGGCAACTTCTTTCACCATCTGCGCGCCCATGTTCTCGAACTTGTCTTCCAGTTCAATTTCACGTGCTACGGAAACGCCATCTTTAGTGATGGTCGGTGCACCAAAAGATTTATCCAGCACTACGTTACGGCCTTTAGGACCCAGGGTAACTTTAACTGCATCTGCCAGTACGTTAACGCCACGCAGCATTTTTACACGTGCGTCATTACCGAATTTTACGTCTTTAGCTGCCATCTTAAATATCCCTTAAATTCGTTTCGTTCAATGAGTTACGCGAAATTACGCTTCAACAATTGCCAGAATGTCGCTTTCAGAAATGATCAGCACTTCCTGGTTGTCAATTTTCTCAGTTTTCGCACCGTAGCCTTCGCTGAAAATGACCACATCGCCCACTTTCACATCCAGCGGTTTAACTTCACCGCTTTCCAGGATACGGCCATTGCCAACAGCCAGCACTTCGCCACGGGTAGATTTGCCAGCTGCGGAGCCGGTCAGCACGATGCCACCAGCTGATTTGGATTCCACTTCTTTACGCTTGACGATAACACGGTCGTGCAATGGACGAATTTTCATTGATAACTCTCCTTTGAGAAGTCCAATCAGGTTTTTTGGGATGAACGCAGGGCTTCACTGCCCCGCCTCGTGACGGAAGAGATAGGGACGCAGAGCATCGCTTTCAAGGGGAAAAAAATAAAAATTTTGCTTCTGCGGCGCTTTTGCTCAGAAAATGCGCAATACCCTGCCGTAAAAAGCAAAAGGCGGGAAATCTCCCGCCTTGCGTTTCGTTACCGGCGATCTTCAGGATCGTCATGTTCAATCAGTTTGCTCTCTTTACGCTCATACTCACCGTCAACAGTGAAGCCGCTGTCGGGGCCTGCGCCTGTACCGCGCCAGACCTTGAGATGGGGCATCAGTTTCAGCGTCAGATGCTTCTGTACCGGCGGCAATAACAGCAATAAGCCGAGGAAATCGGTAAAGAAGCCGGGCAGCAGCAGCAGGAAGCCCGCCAGGATCAGCGAAACGCTTTTGATCATCTCCGCCGCGGGGCTTTCCCCCACCGCCAGTTTCTGCTGCATCAGCATGAAGTTTTTCATCCCCTGGTTTTTCACCAGCGAGATACCAATGAGCGAGCTGAACACCACCAGCAGTAGCGTCAGCAATACGCCCATGACGTGGGCAACCTGGATGAAAATCGTAATCTCGATCCAGGCGAGAAGAAATAGGACTAAAAACGGTAACCAGCGCACCGCACACTCCTGTCAGTCAGGGCCGTCTCGCCAAAACGCGACGGCAAAAAAGGGATCGTTAACGATCGTATCTTTCAGAGATGGGCTTGCCCACTCCTGTTTTCAACCGCAACCAGAGAATTTCATGCCGGATGAGTATTTGTGATCCAGATCACATCAGATCGGACACGTTTGAAAATAAACGCTCTTTAAGTGATCTCTCTTCAGGCTTTTTGCTACTAACAGAATATGATCGTGCTCCGTCAGTCGCAAATGGATAACATGTTCGCCGAGATGCAGCAGTACCAACGATCACATTGATTGTGACCACTCATGCCCCCTGAGTTCCGCCTGTAGAAGGCGCCCGGCAAGGGAAAGGGCATTAACAAGAAGGTTCCCATGACTAATAACATTCGTATCGAAGAAGACCTGTTAGGTATGCGTGAAGTTCCGGCAGATGCTTACTACGGTGTTCATACTCTGCGTGCGATTGAAAATTTCTACATCAGTAACAGCAAAATCAGCGACATTCCTGAATTTGTGCGCGGCATGGTAATGGTCAAAAAAGCGGCGGCCATGGCCAATAAAGAGCTACAGACTATCCCGCGCAACGTCGCTAACGCGATTATTCAGGCCTGCGATGAGGTGCTGAACAACGGTAAGTGTATGGATCAGTTCCCGATTGACGTCTATCAGGGCGGCGCGGGGACGTCGGTTAACATGAACACCAACGAAGTGCTGGCCAACATCGGGCTGGAGCTGATGGGGCATCAGAAAGGGGAGTATCAGTTCCTCAATCCCAATGACCACGTTAACAAGTGCCAGTCAACCAACGATGCTTACCCAACCGGTTTTCGTATTGCGGTCTACACCTCAATTTTAAAGTTACTGGATGCTATCGGGCAGCTGAGCGAAGGGTTCCAGCGCAAGGCTGTGGAATTTGAGTCCATCCTGAAAATGGGTCGTACCCAGTTGCAGGATGCCGTTCCCATGACGTTAGGCCAGGAGTTCCATGCCTATAACGTGCTGCTGAATGAAGAGATTAAAAACCTGCTGCGCACTGGCGAACTGCTGCTGGAAGTTAACCTGGGCGCAACGGCCATTGGCACACGCCTGAACACGCCTGACGGTTATCAGGCGCTGGCGGTGCAGAAGCTGGCGGAAGTCAGCAACCTGCCCTGCGTTCCGGCAGAAGATTTGATTGAAGCAACCTCTGACTGCGGCGCTTATGTCATGGTGCACAGCGCCCTGAAACGCCTGGCGGTGAAGCTTTCTAAAATCTGTAACGATCTGCGCCTGCTCTCTTCCGGCCCGCGTGCGGGACTGAACGAGATCAACCTGCCGGAGCTACAGGCTGGCTCCTCAATCATGCCAGCCAAGGTGAACCCGGTGGTGCCAGAAGTGGTAAACCAGGTCTGTTTCAAGGTCATCGGCAACGATATGACGGTAACCATGGCCTCTGAAGCGGGCCAGTTGCAGCTGAATGTTATGGAGCCGGTCATTGGCCAGGCGCTGTTTGAATCTGTTCATATCCTGACCAACGCCTGCTCAAACCTGCTGGAAAAATGCGTGAACGGCATCACCGCTAACAAAGCCGTTTGTGAAGCCTACGTGTTTAACTCCATCGGCATTGTGACCTACCTGAATCCTTATATTGGCCACCATAACGGCGATATCGTCGGCAAAATTTGCGCCGAAACGGGCAAAAGCGTACGGGAGGTGGTGCTGGAGCGCGGCTTGCTGACCGAGGCGGAGCTGGATGATATTTTCTCAACGCAAAACCTGATGTTCCCGGTTTACAAAGCAAAACGCTATACCGATGAAAATGAACAATAAAGGTCCAGCCAGTTAGGCCTTAAAGGCACGCCAGTTGCAAAACGGCGTGCCTTTTTTTATGACACTCTACAAATCATTAACGGTTAGTTATCATTTTTGACCAAGGAGAGCAGTATGTTAATACCAGAGCTGATTGTCGTGCTGATGGCGATCTATCTTGGGGCGCGGTTGGGCGGCATTGGCATTGGCTTCGCCGGAGGATTGGGCGTCCTGATCCTGACGCTGGGCTTCCAGCTCAAACCGGGCGCCATCCCCTTTGATGTTATTGAGATCATCATGGCGGTTATCGCCGCTATTGCAGCAATGCAGGTCGCGGGCGGCATGGATTATCTGGTCAGTCTGGCCGAGCGCCTGTTAAGAAAGCATCCGCGGCATATTACTCTTCTTGCTCCGCTGGTTACCTGGACGATGACCCTGCTGGCCGGAACGGGCCACACGGCCTTTTCTACCCTGCCGGTGATTGCGGAAGTGGCCAAGGAGCAGGGCGTTCGCCCTTCCCGTCCGTTATCTATCGCCGTAGTTGCTTCTCAGATCGCTATCACCGCCTCACCCATCTCTGCCGCCGTGGTGTTTCTGGCCGGCATTCTGGAACCAAGGGGCGTCAGCTATCTGGCCCTGCTTGCCGTATCGATCCCCTCAACCCTGATCGCCATTTTGCTCGCTGCGCTGGTCACTAATTTCCTGGGCAAGGAGCTGAAAGATGATGCGATTTATCAGCAACGGCTGGCAAAAGGAGAAACGGTATTAAGGGGAGCGGGCCTGTTTGAGGCGAAACCTGGCGCCAGACTTTCCGTGCTGCTGTTCCTGCTGGGGATTGTGGCTGTGGTGCTCTATGCCACCGCCATCAGCGATGCGGTGGGCCTGATAGCAAATCCGGTTCTGCCCCGTAACGAGGCCATCGTGGTCTTTATGCTGACGGTTGCCGCACTTATTTGCTTCACCTGTAAAGTGGATACGGCCAGGATCCTCTCGGCCAGCACCTTTAAATCGGGCATGAGCGCCTGTATCTGCGTGATGGGCGTGGCGTGGCTGGGCGATACCTTCGTCAAGGCCCACATCGGTGAAATCCAGCAGGTGGCAGGTGAACTGCTTAATGACTATCCGTGGATGCTGGCGGTGATCCTGTTTTTTGCCTCCACGCTGCTCTATTCCCAGGCCGCTACCACCAAAGCACTGATGCCTGCGGCGCTGCTGCTGGGCGTGTCGCCGCTTACCGCTGTCGCCTCCTTTGCAGCCGTTTCAGCGCTGTTTGTACTGCCAACCTATCCTACTCTGCTGGCTGCCGTGGAGATGGATGACACCGGCTCAACGCGTATTGGTCGGTTTGTTTTCAACCATTCGTTTATCGTGCCTGGCATCATCGCCATTGCACTCTCGGTGCTGTTTGGCTTCCTGTTTGGAAGCCTGATTTTGTAGCAGCCCGCCAGGCCTGAGGATGAGAAAGATACCGCAAGGCCTGGTTACGTCCTGACAAACCTCCCCACGCGCCGTCATGATATAGTCTGCTTCTTAGTCAGGATTGCCCTGTGCGCTCAACCTGAGCCAGGAGAGGCACCTGCCCGATTTACTGCAACATGGAACCTGTAATGGCTAAGCGCTTTACCCACCTGCTGTTCATTCTGTTTATTTCACTGCTCAGCACGAGCGCTTCTGCGTCACTGTTCGGACAAAACCGCACGCAGTTCGTTACGGTTGACCAGGCCTTCGCGTTCGACTTCACTCAGCAGGCGAACAAACTGACGTTAAGCTGGCAGGTCAAACCGGGTTATTACCTCTATCGTCAGCAAATTAAAATCACCGCTCAGGGTGCCCAACTGGCCAGATGGTCGCTCCCGGCGGGTAAACCGCATGAGGATGAGTTCTACGGCAAAACGGAAATTTATCCCGACAGCCTGACACTGCCGCTCACGCTGCAACAGGCCGGACAAGGTGCCACCGTTACCGTAACCTGGCAGGGTTGCGCTGCGGCAGGATTTTGCTATCCGCCGGAAACCCGTTCGGTTCCGCTGAACGCCGTAAGCGCTTCGCAAAACAGTGACACACCGCGCAGCACATTGAACAGCGAGCCAGAAGCCGCCATCGCTTCACAAAACAGCGACACACCAGCCGCAGCGTTACACATACAGTCCTCTGCCTCTGAAAGCCTGCCGTTTTCACCGCTGTGGGCATTGCTGATTGGCATCGGTGTAGCCTTCACGCCGTGCGTTCTGCCAATGTACCCTTTGATTTCAGGCATCATCCTGGGAGGGAACCGGAAATATGCTCTCCCCCGCCTGTTTGCGCTGGCGATGGTATATGTTCAGGGTATGGCGCTGACTTATACGGTAATGGGCGTAATTGTTGCCGCTGCGGGCCTGCGTTTTCAAGCCGCTCTACAGGCACCGGCAATTCTGATCGGCCTTTCCCTCGTTTTTATTCTGCTGGCGCTGTCGATGTTTGGTCTGTTTACGCTGCAACTTCCCTCCGCTTTGCAGACGCGGCTCACCTTGTGGAGCAATCGTCAGCAAGGGGGTTCGCTGCCTGGCGTATTCCTGATGGGCGCGCTGGCGGGCCTGATTTGTTCGCCCTGCACTACCGCGCCGCTTAGCGCCATTCTTCTTTATATCGCCCAGAGTGGAAATATGCTGGCTGGCGCAGGGACGCTCTATCTCTATGCGCTGGGAATGGGCCTGCCGCTGATTGTGGTCACGCTGTTTGGTAACCGTCTGCTGCCGAAAAGCGGCGCCTGGATGCAAACGGTCAAAGAGGGTTTTGGTTTTGTGATCCTCGCGCTGCCGGTGTTCCTGCTGGAGAGAGTGACAGGTGAGGTCTGGGGGTTACGTCTCTGGAGCCTGCTGGGCGTAGGCTTCTTCGGCTGGGCGTTCCTCAGCCTGCAATCCAAAAACGGCTGGCTGCGTCTGGGGCAAATTTTGATGCTGGCGGCTGCGCTGGTAGCAGCTCGCCCCCTGCAAGACTGGGTATTTGATGCTCCGCCGCAAACGGCTACCACCCTGGCGTTTGGGCGAATAACAAATACTGCACAGCTTAATCAGGCGCTCCAGAACAGCCAGAACCGCATCACCATGCTCGATCTCTATGCGGAGTGGTGCGTAGCCTGCAAAGAGTTTGAAAAACAGACCTTCAGCCAGCCTCAGGTTCAGCAGGCGCTTGGCCATACTCAGCTGCTTCAGGCCGATGTCACCGCCAATAATGCGCAGCAGCGCGCGCTGTTAAAAGAGTTGCAGGTGCTGGGGCTGCCGACCATTCTTTTCTTTGATGCCAACGGCAAAGAGATCCCCCAGTCACGCGTGACGGGCTTTATGGATGCGGCGGCGTTTGTGCAGCATTTGCAGAAACTGCCGCAGTAAACGACACTACACTGTGATTTCCCGGCCCGTGGCCCGGAAAAGGCATTGATGAGGAGAGTCACTTGCAACGTGAACAGGTTCTCGAGCATGCACTGAATATACTCGAGCAAAATGGCCTGGCGGCCTCTACCTCCTTTGCCATGATGGCGGACGGGGTAAACTGTCAGGAAGAAGATCTGCAACGCTACTGGCCAGACCGTGAAGCGCTGCTGTACGACGCGCTGCGCTACCACAGCCAGCAAATTGATCTCTGGCGGCGCAAGCTTATGCTGGATGAGACGCTGAATGCAGAACAGAAGCTGCTGGCTCGCTATCAGGTGCTGGAAGAGGCGGTGAAAAATAACCGTTATCCCGGCTGTCTGTTTATTGCTGCCTGTAGCTTCTACCCCCAGCCCGATCACCCTATCCATCAGGTGGCCGATCTGCAAAAGCGCGCCTCATGGCAGTATACGCACGATCTGCTGTCGCAGCTTGGCACTGACAACCCAACCCTGGTCGCCCATCAAATGGAGCTGATTCTGGAAGGTTGCCTGAGCCGCCTGTTGGTGAAGCGCAACGTGCAGGAAGTGGTGACCGCCCGCACGCTGGCGGAAGATGTGTTGAGCTTCGCGCTTTGCAGGAAAAATGGCGCATTAACCTGAGTAAGATTCACACTTTCTGTCTGAAAAGCAGCCAGTCAGCGCCTCTTTAGCAGATTTTTGTGACAAAGCCGTTGACGCAAGACGGCCTTTACGGTTTAATGCGCCCCGTTGCCCGGATAGCTCAGTCGGTAGAGCAGGGGATTGAAAATCCCCGTGTCCTTGGTTCGATTCCGAGTCCGGGCACCATATTCAGAAAAACCAGCCTGCGGGCTGGTTTTTTGCTTTCTGGCGTTCCTGACATTCCCTTTCCCCTTTTTTTCTGCATCTCCCCTCTGCTCCGCGCTGATAATTCCTTAACTTAAAATAAATTTCCTGCCAGATCGTTGCCTGGCAAGCCCTGCCGCTGCGCCCGCAAAAAAAAGCCGCAGCCGGGCTTGATCGATCCCTGAAAATGATAATACTGTATTTATATACAGTCATTTCACGAGCTACTAACATGAATCTTCTCCAGCTTGCCGAGGTGCGGGATACCCTCTCTCTCCCGCTTTTTCTGGCCCGCGTACCCTGCGGTTCACCTTTCTGTGCAGAGGATGACGTCGGGCAGCCGATGGACCTGAATAACCTGCTGATCCAGCACCCCGACGCCACCTATTTTATCAAGGTGAGCGGCGAATCGATGAAGGATGCCGGCATCAACGACGGTGATTTACTGGTGGTGGATAACTCGTTGACGGCCGGTCACGGCGACATTGTGGTCGCAGCCATCGACGGCGAGTTCACGGTAAAAAAATTGCATTTGCGGCCGGTGGTTCAACTGGTGGCGATGAACGAAGCCTGGCCACCGATTGTGCTGGCCGGGGAGGAGAAGCTGGATATTTTTGGTGTGGTTACCTTCACCATTAAAGCGATGGAATAAAAGAGGAATAATGCATGAAGGATCGTATCAGACAGTATGTCACCGGTGAGGTTTTGTCTTCTCACGCCGCCCGTTTCCGCTCGCCTGCCAGGCGGGAAGTAAAGTTTCTGTTCAGTAAATTACAGGATTTGGTGCCGACCAATCACGACTGCTACCTCACCGCCTGTAACGGCAGTTTCTGTATTATTGACCGTTATCGTCCAGCCGTAGCTGGCAGCCGCGTGCTGATAGAGCTGAACGGTAAAGGTGACTGGGCGAAAGTCCGGCTGAACCCGCCTCAAATGGTCACTGACGATGGGGAGATTATTCAGGGTGAACAACTGGATGAGGTGACGGTAATTGGCGTGGCGATCCGTGAAGTGGTCTCAACCTATCTGCACCCCCGGCCCGTTCTGTAACCGCAACCTGCCCCCGCCGGGCTGGCTATGATGCGCACAGAAATCCCTGTTTTACACATTCCGGCGCGGTAGAATCCTGACTCATGCCCACCAGACCGCCGCTACACAAACAGCGGCGGCTGGGAGAACCAGGAGCAGTTTTGATGGTAAAGGATCCGGAAATCATTTCCCGGCTGGAGCAGGTGCTGGGGAAAGAGCAGGTGCTGACCAGTGAGGACAGCAAAGCGTATTACACCAAAGGGTATCGGGTAGGCAGCGGTAAGGCGCTGGCTGTGGCTGTTCCACAGACGCTGATGCAGCTCTGGCAGGTTCTGGAAGCGTGCATCGCCTGCGATAAAATTATCCTTATGCAGGCGGCCAATACCGGCGTCACCGGCGGGTCAACGCCGGATGGCGCGGAGTATGACCGTGATGTCATTATTGTCAGCACCCGCCGCCTGAAAGGGGTGCAGATTATTGACGAGGCGCGTCAGGTCATTGCTTTCCCTGGCAGCACCTTAACCGAACTGGAAAAGGCTCTGCTTCCCCACGGCAAAGAACCCCACTCCGTTATCGGCTCATCCTGCATTGGTGCTTCCGTTGTCGGCGGCGTATGTAATAACTCGGGCGGTTCGCTTATCCGTCGTGGCCCCGCTTTTACCGAGAAATCGCTGTTTGCCCGCATTAATGCAGACGGTTCCCTGCAACTCGTCAACCATCTCGGCATTGAACTGGGCAGTACGCCGGAAGAGATGATTGCGAATCTGGAGTCCCACCACTACAGCACCGGTACGGCAGCAGACTGGCAGGGAAAAATCTGGGCGGATGATTATGCCGGGATCCTGCGGGACGTTGAAGCTGATACTCCAACCCGCTACAACGGTAACGTTCAGTATTTGCATGACAGCTCAGGCAGCGCCGGTAAGGTCGCAGTGTTTGCCGTGCGCCTCTCCACCTTTGATGCCAGCGAGAAAACCCGCACCTTCTATATCGGCACCAACGATGAGGCGGAGCTGGTTGCTCTACGCCGTACGCTGCTGACCGGGCTGACAGAATTACCCCTCCAGGCGGAGTATATTCATCGCGATGCCTTTGATTTAACCCTGCGTTACGCCAAACATATGTGCTGGGCAATCAGCCGTTTTGGCCCCGAAGCTTTGCCTGGGCTGATGGCAAACAAAGCCAAATGGGATATTCGGGTAAAAAACCTGAAGATCCTTCCGCATAATTTCGTCGACAAAGTGTTGCAGTTTGCTAACAACGTGACGCCAAAAGGGGTCGCGCCGCGCATTCTGGCCTGGCGGGACAGGTTTGAGCATCATCTGATGATCAAGGCTGAAGCCCGTCATGCCGATGAGTTACAGCAGCAGCTGGAGCAGTTCTTCAGCGGCAGATCTGGCCGCTATTTTGCCTGTGATGAACGTGAAGAGCGAGATGCTTTCCTGCTCCGTTTTGGTGTGGGCGGCTGCACTATCTCATATTGCGATTATAAAGGAATCAATGCCGACCAGCGGCTGGTTGCTTTTGACGTGGCGCTGCGTCGCAATGATACGGAATGGCGGATAAAATTGCCGCAGGCGCTGCGGGATCAGGTGCAGGAGGAGTCCTGCTGCGGGCATTTCTTCTGCTTCGTCAATCATCAGGACTACATTCTGAAGCCTGGGGTGGATGCCGTAGCGTTCAAACATGCCGTGCTGGACTATCTCGATCGGCGCGGCGCGAAGTATCCGGCAGAACACAACGTTGGGCATCTCTACCATGCCTCGTGTGAGTATGAGTCGCACATGCGTCAGCTGGATCCGACCAACAGCTGCAATCCTGGCATCGGCAAAACCAGCAGGAAGAAGTTCTGGCAATAAACGCAGAATGAATAGATTGCAGGAGAAGAGAAGAGCGCGGAGGGCTGAGCCTCCGCGCTAACAGGCATTACTTCGCGTAAGCCTCGGTAGAGATAGTCAGCTTCACATCATCGCCGACGGCCGGAACATATTTATCCAGCTTAAAGTCTGAACGCTTAAAGGTGGTAGTGGCATCAAATCCTACCGCCTGCTTCTTCACCATCGGGTGCATTCCCTGCTTATTCAGCACCGCATGCAGGATAACCGGTTTGGTAATATCTTTAATGGTCAGGTCGCCATAAACATCCATTTTGTTTTTCCCTTTACTGACAACTTTTGTGCTTTTAAAGGTTGCCGTCGGGTACTTGCTCACGTCGAAATAGTCTGCGCCTTTAAATTCCGTGGTCAGCGCATCAACGTGGGTATTAATGGTTTCAACCGGGATGGAAACCTCCACTTTCGATGCAGAGACGTTGCTGGCATCAAAATCAATATTACCGGTGATATTGGAAAGATCCGCCGTTGGATGCGAGAAACCGAAGTGGTTCCAGGCTACCACAACCGAGGTGTGGCCTGAGTCCATTGCATAGCTCTCTACCGCCGCGGCAGAAAACTGGGAATAGAAAGCGGCGGTAACTAATAACGGTACGGTAATTTTTTTCATTACTGACATCAGACTTGCCTTTATTTTCTCGAAGTGTGGTTCCGATAGTGCAAGATTATTCCCGCTGCCGATAGTGAAGATATTTGACCGGGTTGGTCAAAAAGATTAGACGACAGGCAGGCGTTATTTCTCCCACAGCCGGTTTCTGCCGTCCTGATCCGTGCTTATTTGCCGGTCAGCGATTCTGTTTCAGCTTTGGTTTGCAGCAAGGCGGGCAATAAAGTGGGCAAATGCTCTTCAAAACGTCGGGCGGGTGAAGCAAGGGAAAGTACATCGCGCTTGTTATCCGCAGCGTCAGGGCCACCGCACCCTGTACGCCCACCAGATGCTCTTTAAGATCGGTCGCTACCCCTTTTTTCCGCCTCTCGTGAAGAGGGATTGGCTGGCGGCCCGATCAGCAGAGGTATTGGCCGTTCTTACCCTGCCCTTACCAGGCGTGGTGATAATTGGCCCGAGAGCCGCTAAAGCTCCTGTCAGCGGAGCTTTAGCGGCGCTCTGCCTGTCATGGGGAGAGTACGTTATGGCGCTGGCAGATAAACCTGCAACAGGCAGAACGGGAGAGCCAGGCCCTCCCGTAACGGCTTAGCCTTGCACGAAAGCTTTTACCACTTCCTGCCAGGGCGTGGTTGGGCGCCCAATCAGTTTGCTGAGCGTATGGCTCTCATCAAACAGCGCACCTTTGGCCGCATTAGCATCGGAGTCAGCCAGCATCTCTGCCAGCCCGGCCGGCAGACCGGCGCCTTTCAGCGCATCTGCAAACGCTTCCTGAGAGAGATTGATGTACTGAACCTCTTTGCCACTTTGCCTGGCAATCTCTGCGGTGAAGTCCGCCAGCGTATAGGCTGAATCCCCCGCCAGTTCGTAAATCTTGCCTGCCGCATCGCTGCTGGTAAGCACTGCGGCGGCAGCTTCCGCGTAATCCTGACGGCTGGCAGAGGCTATTTTCCCCTCTGCTGCGGCCCCAATAAAGGCGCTGTGGGTAAGCGCAGGCGCAATGCTGGCGGCATAGTTTTCGGTGTACCAACCGTTACGCAGAATGGCGAATGGGATGCCGGAAGCGATCAGGGCCTGCTCGGTGCTGCGGTGCTCACCACCCAGCCCCATGGGCGTGGTATCCGCATGCAGCAGGCTGGTATAGGCCAGCAGCGAAACGCCTGCCTCCTTAGCTGCGGCAATCACCGCCAGGTGCTGTGCCTCACGGGCACCCACCTCATTCGAGGAGATTAACAGCACTTTATCCACGCCGCTGAAGGCACTGAGTAAGCTTTCAGTATCGCTATAGTCCGCTTTACGGACCTGCACTCCCAGAGCGGCAAGGTCAGAAGCTTTCTCAGGTGAACGTACGGCGGCAATGATCTCAGCCGCAGGGACTCTCTTCAGTAAAGCCTCAATCACTAAACGGCCCAGTTGGCCCGTTGCACCGGTTACAGCAATCATGTTGATCTCCTTATTTGTCTTTCAGATGCGTTAACAGCCTTTATGCGGCTAAATCGCTTTCACCCCACCACCCTATGTCATACACTAATTAAAAGTAAGTACTTACAGGAATGTTAGTGTGATAAAAGATCAAAATATCCCCTGCACTTCGCTCAGTGAAAAGTTTCGCCGTGGCGAACTGTTTGATGCCAACTGCCCCTCCAGAGAGGTGCTTAAGCGTCTGACCAGCCGCTGGAGCCTGCTGATTCTGGTCGCGCTGGAAAATGACACCTTAAGGTTTAGCGAGCTTAAGAGAAAAATTGGCGGCATCAGCGAAAGGATGCTGGCGCAAACCCTGCGTTTTATGGAAGAGGATGGTTTTGTCGAGCGCATCGCTTATGACGTGATCCCGCCGCACGTAGAGTACCGGTTGACGCCAATGGGCCAGGAAGTGCGCGGCCAGGTAGTCGGGCTGGCAGACTGGGTTGAAATGAATTTGCAGCAGATTATGATGCATCGCCAGCACTTTTCCGGCGAGTGATTCCGCTTGCTGATGCAGAGTTGCAGAGCGTTAAAACGAGGCAAAAAATGCATTATCCGAAAACAGGCGTAGGCGTTCTGATTGTGCGGGAAGGCAAGCTGCTGCTGGGCAGGCGCACGGGAAGCCACGGTGCCGACAGCTGGTCAACGCCCGGTGGTCATCTGGAGTTTGGTGAAACGCCGGAACAGTGCGCCCGCCGGGAAACGCGCGAGGAAACCGGACTGCACATTGGGAAAGTGACGAATCATGCGTTCACGAATAATTTCTTCACCGCTGAGAATAAACATTACGTGACGCTTTTTATGCTGGCGAATGAGGTTTCCGGAACGCCGGAGCGCTGCGAGCCTGAAAAGTGTGCGGGTTGGGCGTGGTTTAGCGCTTCTGAATTACCGCACCCTTTGTTCGCCCCGCTTGAGACATTGCTTAAGGAAGGCGGGCTGCTGCCCCTGTTAGGCGGCGCGCTTAAACGTACCTGACTGAGCCTGATAATTTCCTTTTTACAGGCCAGGCAATACTCTTAATAATTTATCCTTAAATTTTAATAAATTAAGCAAAATTCAGCCGTTCTGTAAGGCGAACATCTGGTGAGCCGGGCTGACTGGCAGTAGAGTGAAGATCTCCTGTGTTGATGATGAGCATCTGCGATGACCAGCCTGGCCCCGATTATCAATTTATCTTCCCACCCGATTCACGATGCCGACTACCTTGCCAGCTGTAAACAGCAGCTTGATAAGAGCGGCGCCCTGGTATTGAGAGCGTTTCTGACGACGGATGCGCTGAAGCGTGTTCGTCAGGAAGGCAAAGAGCATCAGCACCTTGCCTACTACGCGGCCAGCAAGCACAACGTCTATCTGAAAGCGCCAGACGAGGCGTTTGCTCCCGATCATCCGCGTAATTACCCGATCACCTCTTCCAAAGGGTGCATTACCGATGAGGAAGTGCCGGAGAACTCACCGCTGCGTGCGCTTTACAACGCGGAAGCCTTTAAGGCTTTTCTCTGCGGCGTACTGGGCGAACAGCAGCTCTATCCCTATGCAGATTCCCTCTCCTCTATCAATCTGCACTATGCGCATACCGGGCAGGAGCTGGGCTGGCATTTTGATAACTCCTCCTTTGCCATCACCCTGCTGATCCAGAAGCCCGAAGCGGGCGGCGTATTTGAATATGTCAGTAATCTGCGGGATGCCGAAGCGGGAGAGATGAATTTCGACGGCGTGGAGCAGGTTTTGCAGGGCAAACGGGAAGTAGAGAAGCTGGCGATAAATCCGGGCGATCTGGTGCTGTTTCGCGGCCGCAATGCGCTACACCGCGTGACGCCAACCGAAGGGGAGACCAGCCGTATGCTGGTGGTGCTGGCCTATAATGCTCAGCCCGATATTGCGCTCTCCGAAACCGCCCGCATGACATTTTACGGGCGTCTGTAATCTTTAAACGGGGGAAAGAGGCCTGTAATCGTCGCCCCCCAGGGAAAGGGCTTCCACTGCCTTTTCCCTGCCAGTTTGCAAGCTTTTCTCTCCGGCAGCCAGGAGAGCCAGGCTGTACGTGAAGAAACCTCACACCCCAAAACGGCGGCACAGCGCCCTGATATGTTACCGCGCGGGATCAGCCTCTGGCTGTGTTAATGCCGTCCAGGCCCTGACGAAGATCTGTCGGGTGCGCAGCGCGATCAACGCCTGCCAGTCGGGATCGTCAGGAAAGAAGCCGTCAAAAAGATCCCGCTTGATCTGCAACCCCTGTTCACTGGCGGGATCGCCAAACAGATGCAGCCAGTGATCGTTACGCACGCGCCGGTGCATCTCTTCGCCTTCCAGCGTCCCACACTCCACCACCAGCTGAAGCAGCTGCGTTTGCGGCAGGTTATCCAGCATAAACTGGGAGAGATAACCGGTGGCTGTGGCGGTTACCCCCGTTTCGCTGTCGCGGCCTGCCCCAGTAATCAGCACCGTTAGCCACTCGCCAAAGATCGCTCTGGCCTGCCGAAGCGCCGGATAGTCATGTTCTGCTATCGCCATCAGCATCGGATGACCATAAGCGCCCGCGCCGGTATGCAGATCGAAACTGACGATCTTTTCAGCATGAGCCAGATGACGGTCAATAATGGTTTTCAGCGTAAGGTGTGACCAGCTCGCCCGCTGCCCGCCATAGAAGATGCCGTCGGCAAACTGATACTGCCCCGCCTCAACGATACGCTTAACGCCTGCCCAGCCCAGCGTTTGCCGTTTCTCAAGCAGCAGCGCGTCTGCCTGCGCCCGCCCGGCCCCGTCAAAGTCGCGGCAGGTATAAACGGCATGCAGTTCACCATATGCCTTGTTATGCGGCGCCCCTGTCACGAAATTGATAAAGTTACGGTTGAGATCGGCATTATCTTCGTTCACCCGACGTAAATGGGCGGTGCCCCAGGGGTTGATCAGATGCACCAACACCAGCGCCACATTATCCGGCATCGCTGCTGCCTTAACCGTATCCAGCCAGGCAATCTGGCTCTCTGAGCCGTAATAGCCCTCCACGCCGTGCGTGCCGGAGACAATAAGCATCAGCTTTTCCGCTGCGGGATCGCCCACTACCGCAACATCGGTAAATAATGCTTCGCCATTTGGGCCAGCAAGAGGATGCGGATAAGGGGTATTCACCCCGCCCGCTCTGGCCACGGCGGCCAGAAAGCGCGCCCGCTGCGCGCTGTAATCAGGAAGAGATCGCATCAGGCTCACTTCTGCAAATGGTAAACATCAAAGCTGAAATACTTTTTCGCCAGCTTGTCGTAGGTGCCATTTTTATGCAGTTCAGCCAGCGCGGCGTTGATCTCAGCGACCCGTTTGGTGTCATCTTTACGCAGACCAATCCCAACGCCTTCACCAAAGTACTCTTTGTTATAGAGCGTCTCGCCGCTGATCTGATAATCCTTACCCTGCGGGGATTTCAGGAAGCCCGTTTCCGCCGACGCGGCGCTGGTCAGCGTCGCCTCTACGCGCCCGGAAGCCAGATCCGGCCAGATCTCTTCCTGATTAGGATAAGAGACCACCTGGATACCCGCGGAAGCCCAGACAGCTTTAGCATAAGCTTCCTGCGTCGTGCCCTGCGCCACGCCGACCGTTTTGCCTTTCAGTGAAGCCGTATCCGGAGCCAGACCGCTGTTCTTTTTTGTCACCAGTGCGCTGGGGGTGTTGTACAGCATATCGGTGAAGGCTACCTGCTGGCGGCGCTTGTCGGTCATTGCCATTGCCGAGAGGATGGCATCGAATTTCCGCGCCTGTAAGGCAGGAATAATGCCGTCATAACCCGTCTGCACCCAGACACATTTCACCTGCATTTGATGGCAGATGGCGTTGCCCATCTCTATATCGAATCCCCGCAGAGTGCCATCCGCCGCTTTGGATTCAAAAGGAGGAAAAGTGGGGTCAACGCCAAAACGCAGCGGCTCGGCGGCAGAAACGCTGGCGGCAAACAGCACCAGAGCAGTAAGGATAATTTTTTTCATTCATGGCTCCCGGAAGTAAAAGCGTAAAAAACGTTCATCTCCTTCATACCATGATTTATTTGCCCGAGGGGATACTTTCCGCTTATAGCTGATTTTACAGATAAAAAAAGGGCCTTCATCAGAAGGCCCTTGTTGCTGTTTCACGCTGAATTAACGTTGTGGTGCGGCGTCCGGATACATGGCTAACAGGCGGCGCGTCACGCCGTTAGTCCAGCCAAAGCCATCCTGCAACGGATATTCACCGCCGCCTGCCAGCACCGGCGCGCGTCCGGCCACATTATATTTTTCAACCATTTTGTGATGGCGATGGTAGGTTGCGCCCGCTACCTGTAGCCAGCGCGTGGCAATTTCCTTCGCCAGCAGCTCTTCGCCATAATTGTTGAAGCCTTTGATCGCCATCCACTGCATGGGCGCCCAGCCGTTTGGTCTGTCCCATTGCTCTCCCGTCTCTTCAACAGTACAGAGCACCCCGCCAGGGGCAAGCAGATGCGAACGGATAGCGGCCGCAGTCTGGGTAGCCTGATCCAGGCTTGCCATCCCCACATACAGCGGCGTCACCGAAGCCGCAGAGAAAGCCCCCTTTTCGCGCTCACGCCAGTTGTAATCGCGGTAGAGACCCGCTTCGGCATCCCAGAGATAGTTGTCCAGGATCTCCCGGCGGCGCACGGCTTTCTGCTGGAACAGTTCAGCCGTTACCTGGTCTTTCTTCTCCGCCGACAGGCGCGCAATGGTGGTTTCCAGCTTGTAGAGAAACGCATTAAGGTCAACCGGCACGATGCTGGTGGTCTGGATACTCTCCAGACGGCCAGGCTCGCTCAGCCAGCGCGAAGAGAAGTCCCAGCCGGAAGCCGCCCCTGCGCGCAGATCACGGTAGACCTCGCCAGAAGGCCGTGCGGAATTTCTGGCTGTTTCAACATCCTCAATCCACGACTCATCGCGCGGCGTATCGCGATCGTCCCAGTAGCGGTTCAGCACCGATCCATCAGAAAGCATCACCACATGGCGATACGCTTCATTTGGTGTCAGCGACTCCTGACCATCCATCCAGAACGCATGTTCGCGCTTGAGCTGCTTCAGGTAGCGATGCGCTTCATTTACGCCATCCTTCTCAAACAGCTCTACCATCATGGCGAATACCGGTGGCTGTGAGCGGCTCAGATAGTAAGTCCGGTTGCCATTCGGAATATGCCCGTAGGTATCAATCATCCAGGCGAAATTGTCCGCCATGTTTTTGAGCAGATCGGTACGGCCGCTGGCGGCAAAACCCAGCATGCTGAAGTAAGAGTCCCAGTAATAGGTCTCGCCAAAGCGGCCGCCCGGCACCACATACGGCTCTGGCAGCGGCAGCAGCGAAGAGAATTCGGAATGCTTCTCAGGCTGACGGGTTAATACCGGCCACAAGGAATCGATATGCTCGCCCATACTTTTATTGGGATCGGAAACATAGCGACTGTCATGCGCTCGTGGCAGATCGAAATTCTCCAGCACAAACGCCAGAAGATTAAAGTCTTCGCGCTCACGCTGGATAAAATAGCGGTACAAAATTCTTTCGGGTTCAATTTTCGGCGCGCAGTCCGCAAACGTTTTACTGTCGGAAAATATCCGCGACGTTTGCACCGCCTCAAACAGTTCCTGATAGCGATCGGAAGGCGTCAGGATATCCGGTGAGGGCAGACCACGGATCGGCTCCGGTTGTGGCTCAACGTTTACGTCCAGACCAGCTTCATAGTCATGATAATAAGCTTCAAAGTCAGTCTGATTATTGTCAATGATTAGGTCATTTTGGTTAAAAGTGATAAAAACCTCCTGATGCCAATTTATATCGACAATGTTAGCGCGGTAAATTCGAAAGAAGGGCTTATTATAGTACTCTGGTCTCACAACGCAACCCGCTGTATTTATTGCCAGTAATAAGAGAATATTTCAAAAAATGACTCGTTGCCCTTCTCAGTTATATTTCCACGTCTTTATTTATATTTATTCTTATCCACAGACATAAACTGACAGAGTGGGGTAAAGAATGAGAACTTTCTTGCTTACACGCCGCACGATAAATCACCCAAAAGCGGGCTGCGCTTCAGGCGTAGTGCAGAAAAGCCGCAGCGGATGACTTAAGGAAAATTCTTAGTACTCCTGTTTTTTTTCAGCAGAAAAATTAGCCAGCGACAATAGAAAAGTAAGTAAAAATAGTGGGATTTATCGTTTACATATTTTTAAAAGAGTCGAATACTGTCTCCGCCAGATTGTCGTGCAGCCCTTGCCACGTCTGGCATTAATAAGTTTATCTGATAGCAAACCAGACACGTTAATTAATAGTTAAGGAACTCTCGTGGCACCCGTAGTAAATAAATCCGCAGCGTTGCACTCGGAAAGTCTTTCTGATGAAGATGACAGTTTAGTTTCCTCTCCGGCTATCGATTCCATAAATAAAACCTATATTACCCGTGGCACACGTCGCTTTATGCACGCCACGCTGGCGCTATTTTGTGCCGGGCTATCGACCTTTGCCGTGCTCTACTGTGTGCAACCGATCCTTCCTGTTTTCTCCCAGAGCTTTAACCTTACCCCTGCCCAGAGCAGCCTCTCACTCTCGGTGACGACCATAATGATGGCGCTGGGGCTGCTGGTAACCGGCCCGCTGTCGGACGCTATCGGGCGAAAATCGGTGATGTCCGTGTCGCTTTTGCTGGCGGCGTGCTTCACCCTGATCTGCGCCACGATGAGCAGTTGGGAAGGGGTGCTGGCAATGCGCGCGCTGACTGGCCTTGCCCTGAGCGGCGTTGCGGCAGTTGCCATGACCTGGCTCAGTGAGGAGCTGCATCCCATATTTCTCTCATTTTCGATGGGCCTCTATATCAGCGGCAACTCCATTGGCGGGCTGGTTGGCAGGCTCTCGACAGGAATGCTGGCCGATCACTTTTCCTGGAACGTCTCGCTGTTTGTTGTGGGCCTGTTTGCGCTGGCAGCCGCAGGGCTGTTCTTCCGCCTGTTGCCGCCTTCGCAGCACTTTCGCGCCGGTTCGCTGCGGCCTCGTAAGCTGTTAGTTAACTTTATGTTCCAGTGGCGTGATACGGGGCTGCCAATGCTGTTCCTGATCGGGTTTGTGCTGATGGGCAGCTTTGTCACCCTCTTTAACTACGTCAGCTACCGTTTTATGGCCGCGCCTTTTTCTCTCAGCCAGACGGTTGTTGGCCTGCTGTCAGTGGTTTACCTGACCGGCACCTACAGCTCGCCACGAGCCGGGATGATGACCGTAAAATATGGTCGTGGCGTGGTTCTGACAGGCTCGCTGATGCTGATGCTGACCGGCCTGCTGGCCACCCAGTTCACCACCTTGTTGCTGGTACTGCCCGGACTGATGCTGTTTGCGGCGGGCTTTTTTGCTGCGCACTCTGTGGCCAGTAGCTGGGTTGGCCATCGCGCACGTCGTGCCAGAGGCCAGGCTTCCTCTCTTTATCTGTTCTTTTATTATCTGGGTTCCAGCGTTGCGGGCACGCTGGGCGGCGTGTTCTGGCACGGTTGGGGCTGGATGGGCGTCTCGGCATTTATCGCCGTTATGCTGCTGGGCGGTCTGTGGCTGGCTAACCGGCTGCGGAAGATCCCCGTTCTGGTGAAAAAAGTACGATAACAGGCGGGCGGAGGCGCACCTCCGCCCCCGCTCCTTCCCCGAAGATTTACAACCTTCTGCTCAACCATTAAGCTACCGCCCTGATCAAGCCCAACCCCCTGCCCGTTGCCCTTTTCAGGCCGGGAACTGCCGTTGAAGGAACAGTGATGAGCGACGTGGAAAACCTACAGGCCATGGTGATCTTCGCCAAAGTGGTTGAGACGCTCAGCTTTACCGAAGCGGCGAAGCTGGTGGGCGTGTCAAAATCCTCTGTCAGTAAAGAGATCGCTGCGCTGGAAGTCCGGCTGGGCACCAAATTGCTGCAACGCACCACCCGTAAAATTGCGGTGACCGAGGTCGGCATGACCTGGTATCACTACTGCGCCCGTATTCTCAGCGAAGTAAAGAGCGCCGACCTGTTTATCCGCCAGTATCACGAAGAGCCAACCGGCAGCCTGCGCGTGGTGGCCCCGGTCACATTCGGCTGCCAGTGTATAGTGCCGGTGCTTAATCAGTTTGTGGCGAATAACCTGCATGTCAGCGTCGATCTTGATCTCACCGACCGCCCCGTAAATCTGGTGGATGACAATGTGGATCTGGCGATTGTGATCCGGCGCGATCCGCCTGAGCATGCCCACGCTACGCCGCTGATGGATATCAGTTGGGGGTTGTATGCCGCGCCTGACTATCTCAAGCGTTTCCCGACGATTGCCCAGCCGGACGACCTTCCCCGTCACGACTTTGTTCTGTTTCGCGGCCCGGCCCATACGCTTTCGCTGCCGTTTCGTCGTGACAAGCTCAAGCGGGACATTGAGGTGCGCAGCCGCTTTCGTGCTAACAACAGCACTGCGCTGGTTAATTCCGCCATTGCGCAGACCGGCATCGCCTATCTGCCGGACTACATCGCTCAGGAAGCTGTCAGTGAGGGCAGGCTGTGCCGTGTTTTACCGGAGTGGGAAATGGATCTCTACAAATCGTGGGTTTTGACGAAAAGCGACAGTCTGATTTCGCCGCGCGTCAGGATCTTTATTGAGGATTTACAGCAGGCTTTGGGGCAGGAAAGTTAAAGGCGGAAGCGCTGTTCCGCCTTTTTGCATTCAGTAGTAGTTACCGTGACGGTAATCCCAGGTGGTAAAGGTGTCTGACAACATAGACATAATCTTATCCACATCCAGCCCTTTACGGATCAGTACCGGGCATGGCGTGATATTACGCTCGCCTTTCTGCTCCGGAACCAGTTTGCCCTGATCATCGACCATTGCCACCATCACGCCCTGCTCGTAACGGGTTTTCTCAGACTCGTTCGGCTGGATAGATTTTACGTAGTCGTTAGCTTCAATAATCAGGTCAGCCTGCGATTCAATACGCTCGCCAATCCCTTCAACCAGACCACGATTGCCTTTGCCTGACGGGTTAGCGGAGCTGGCAAAGGAGAATTTCCCGTGGTTTTCCCACAGCTCTTTCGCCAGGTTTTCGCCAGGTACGCCAAACTTGATCACAAAGCAGCTGGTCTGGCGACGATCCATCATCAGCTCTTTTGAACCATCTTCCGGGATACGGGCCACGGCTTCTTCTTTCCACGGCAGAATGCAGCCTAACAGCACATCCTGATCCCAGTGCTGCTGATAGAGCGACTCGATTTCCGGGTTCAGCTGCGCCAGCTCTTTCAACTGCTCCAGGGAACCACACAGCACCACGCCCGGCTTGTTACGGTTGCGCTGCTTGGCATCAAACTTACGCTCCAGACCTTTAGCATCGGAAGTCATAATGATGTAGCCCACTTTAGTAGGACAAACGATCATCCCGCCCTCGGCAGAGAGAATGTTAACTGCTTCTGGCTGTAAGCCGCCGTTCCAGTGGATAGTTTTATTGCTCATGGTGGCACCTGTTCTCATAGATTCAAATTTAGCCAGACGTTGAAGGTAGCACAGCTTTCACCGGCTGGCCTTGAACTGGCCTGTTGCAATCATCCTGCCGTTAACTCGTTACTTACGCAACAATTAAGCAGTAAGTCGCATCATTGTTTTTACCAGGAAACAATTGTTGCTTAATACGTACTCTGGCGAACTTCATTCTCTTCCGGCCCACTCAACATTTTAAGCCAAAATCCGGAGGCTATATGCAGCTCGACTTTTTTCAGGAACAGGATATCCCCCTTCTCAGGAGCTGGTTTGCTTCACAGCGTGAGGTGACCCAGTGGGCAGGGCCAGGCGTGGCATGGCCGTTAAGTGACGACTTTCTGGAGACGCTGCTCGGTTCTGCCAGCCAGAAACCGGCACGTCTGCTGACGTTTGCCGCGCGGCAGGAAGGGGAGCTGGCGGCCGTGGCGCAGCTTGGATTTGAATGGGAAAACCATCTTGCCTGTCTGTGCCGCGTGGCGGTGAACCCCAGGCTGCGCGGGCAAAATCTGGCGGAAAAAATGGCTACTATGCTGATTGAAAGTGCCTTTCTGCACCTGGAGCCTGTGGTAGAGCGGCTGGAGCTTCACGTTTATCCGTTTAATAAGGCCGCAGTAAGGACCTATGAAAAACTGGGCTTTGTACATGAGGGCGTGCGACGGGCTTGCGTGGCGGTGGGTGATGAACGCTGGGACTGCGCCTTTTACGGCCTGCTGCGCACGGAATACACCGGGCGCAGCGCGGGATTAACAGCGCAGGAGAAGGTTTTCAGCGCTGCCTCTGCCTGAAATCAGGCCGGGATCAGTTTTTCCGCTTTCAGCCGGTCAAACAGCGCAATAAAGGCATCGCGGGTGCATTGATAGCCCGTGAATCCTGCTTTGCGGCTCTTGCTGATGTCGGTAAACACCTCCATCGGCCGGCCCAGATCGGCATCGGTATGCCACCAGGAAACCAGTTTGCTGATATCCGCTTCTTTCAGGTCGAACTGTTTTGCAATGGCCTGCCACTCGGCTGGCGCGGCCTCCATACGCCCTTCCAGCGGCTGCACTTCGCCCGGGAACGGCGCGGCTTCAATGCCAAAGTAGTCGGCAATCTCACCCCACATCCATTTCCAGCGGAATACGTCACCGTTCACGACGTTGTAATCCTGATTCTGCGCTGAAGGGGTGGTCGCAGCCCATTCCAGCTGCTGCGCCAGAATATGCGCATCCGTCATATCGGTCACGCCTTCCCACTGCGCCTGAGAACCAGGGAAGATAAACGGCTGGCCGGTTTGCTTGCACAGGGTCGCATAAACCGCCAGCGTCTGGCCCATGTTCATCGCGTTGCCCAGGGCAAACCCGATGATGGTGTGTGGACGGTGAACGCTCCAGGTGTAACCATATTTCTCTGCGCCAGCGAAGAGTTCATCTTCCTGAGCATAATAGAAATTATCCACTGGCTGACGCCCCTGCTCTTCGCGGAACGGGGTCATTGGCACGGCGCCCTTGCCGTAAGCATCGAACGGGCCAAGATAGTGTTTAAGGCCGGTGATCAGGGCAACATGACCGCCTTTCAGGCGATCGCCCAGAGCTTCAATCACGTTACGTACCATCGCCCCGTTAACGCGAATATTCTCCTTCTCATTAGCCTGACGAGCCCAGGCACTGAAAAAGACTTTGTCCACGCTGATGCCTTGCAGGGCTTTCTGAACAGAGTCGCTGTCCGTGAGATCGGCGGTGAGCGCCGTACAGCCGGCAGGAACGGCAGTCCGCCCACGGGACAAACCATAAACTTCCCAGCCTTCACCGGTGAGCTGCTCTGCGAGGGCGGTACCATTAATGCCGCTGATACCCACAATGAGTGCGCGTTGTTGCATAACTAATCTCCTGAAAATAGGCAGACAATAAGCATAATAGAGAAATTAATTCTTATTCTGGGATATTTTCACATCCTTCCCGAAAGGCACTCCTCAATCATGATGAGTCAGGATCGTCTTAAAGCTATGTTCCTCTTTGTGCTGCCAGTGTGAAACGGGGTAGCTTGATAACAAGTGTTGTAACTAAAAAGTCGTATTGCGTGAAGCGGTGAGGTTTCAGGCTCTGATCAGACGCCAGAGGCGCCAGAGGTGCCAGAGGTGCTAAAGCGTTGAAGTCATACCCCGGCAGCACACCCCATCACAGCAAGACAGGCTTTCACTATATGTTGCTGGCGTTCAATACCCTTGCGTAAAACCGACCAGGTTCAACTTAAAATTAATACAGTCTAAACAAAACTCAATTCCCTTAACCCGCTCAGCAGGGGTAATGTGACTTTTTGTTTTATTTTTTGTTTCTGCATCACTTTGTTATGCGGTCATTAACTTGTTGTTCTCTTTGTTTATTTAGTTTGATGACACTTTTTTTTACTCAATTATATAACATTTGACGGCCGGTTATTGCGTGTAAACAGGTTTCATCTGCTTATTTTTTGATATTGATGGTTGTTGTAGATCAATTTCCGCTCGTTTAATATCACCGCCCTCACACAGGGTGAACGAATCGCCACGTGAGCTTCTGTCTGACTGAGTAGATGCAAATAATTTCGGGCGCACGGTAAAAATGATAAACATCCGCGATCCTATAATTTTAAATACGCTTTTTCGCCACGTATAATTTGTGGAACGTTATTTCCGCACAGGTCACTGGTAGTGTCTTTCGATAATAAATGGAGATAATGCTTTGATTTTGCGAGGTAAAAATAAAGCAAACCTTACAGGGAAAAGAGAGGTCACGGCGGATTACATACGGAAAAGAGTGGAGTTATTTGGTTTTACCGAGGTAAACGATATTCTTGTTTTTTTGAGGGTTTGTTGTGGGCCACGCCTGAATGAATATGAATGCAGGTATATCCACAGCAAGGTCGCACATTGCCTCAGACGTCACGATAACGGCAGTGACTACTTTTGTTCACTCCGTGAACTCGCCTGTGAATTAGGCGGTACCCCACCCAATCTAAACAACAATCAACTTTCGCGGTGAGTTTATTTTAATCTGAAACTGGCAATAAAATATTAACTTTATGAATAACAAGTTTTAAATAAAAGGCTCCTGCGGACTAAGTTACCTAATCTCTTTCGATATCCGGCAGTTTTTAAACGCGGGATTCAAACAGCGTGCGCGTCCGCTTCTGAAATAAACAGGCACTAACAACTCATTCACCTTCTTAAGGGGATATTATATGTATTCTGGCTTCTCTTTTTTCCGAAAGGCCACGCTGGCTGTTTTTACCTGCACCTGCGTCTGCCTGACCTCGTTGTCTGCCTTAGCGGAAGGCGGAATTGCTCTTCAGTCAACCCGTATTGTTTATCCTCAGGGGGAGCATCAGCAGAGCATATCCGTAAGTAACAGAACCACTGGCGAGTCCTTTCTTATCCAGTCCTGGGTGGAAGACGCCCAGGGGCATAAAAGCCCGGACTTTGTTGTTACCCCTCCGCTTTACCTGAGTGCGCCCGGTAATGAAAACACGCTGCGCATCATGCTCTCCTCAGCCGCTTCTCAGCCAAAAGATCGGGAGACACTTTACTGGTTTGTGGCGCGGGCTATTCCGCCGGTGAATAAAACTGGTGAAAACGCAGGCTCGTTGCGTCTGGCCCTCGCCAACCGTATCAAGCTCTTCGTTCGTCCGTCCGGGTTGATGACGGACATTAACCAGGCCCCCGATATGCTCTCCTTCCACCGTGCAGGGGCGCGGCTGGAAATCAGCAACGCCTCACCTTATTTCCTGACGCTTACCGACGTGAAAAGCGGTAATAAAACGCTGGGCGACATCATGGTGCCACCAAAAGGAAGCGCCGCAGAGGCGCTGCCGGCAGGCAGCGGCAACAGCGTGTCATATCAGACTATTAGTGATTACGGCAGTCCGACAGCGCGACTGACAAAGCCAATTAATTAAGTGAACAGCTTAATTCAGGGTTATTGATTATGCGGTACAGATACGCTCATTCTTCGTTCTTTAAGCTGTCACCTGTCGCGCTGGCCGTAATGAGTTTCTGGGCGCCAGTGGCACAGGCCAACCTTGAATTTGACCCCTCGATGCTGAGTTCTGACAACGGACAGGTGGCAGACCTCTCCCGCTTCGAACAGGGTGGAGGCACTCAGCTTCCGGGTGATTATCTGGTCACCGTTTACCTTAATGGCGCCTTTATTGAGTCCCGCCACGTGCGCTTCCAGGCCCGCGATACGGCTGCGGCGGCAGGTGAGGATGTCCGTGATGGCACCGGCCTGATGGCCTGCCTTACCCGACAGGATCTTCGCGACCTGGGGGTAAACACTGATGCCTATCCGGGATTACGTGACGCTGCTGACGGGCAGTGCCTCTCTCCCGGTCAGCATATCAGGGGGGCGTTCACCGCCTTTGACTTCCTGAATCAACGTCTGGACATCAGTATTCCTCAGGTTGCCTTGCAGAATAAGGCGCGCGGCTGGATCCCTCCAAAGCGCTGGGATAACGGCATCAACGCAGCCCTGCTCAACTATCAGTTCAGCGGCAACCAAAACAAGGGCCAGTACGGTAACAGCAGCAGCCAGTTTCTTAACCTGACAAGCGGCCTAAATTTTGGCCCGTGGCGTCTGCGTGATAACAGCACCTGGACGGACACTCAGTCCCGTTACAGCCATTCGCGCCGCTGGCAGCACCTCAACACCTACGCTCAGCGCGCGATTATCCCGTGGCGCAGCGAGCTGACCGCCGGGGACAGTACCACCGGGAGCGAGGTGTTTGACGCCATCTCCTTCCGTGGTGTGCAGCTTGCCACCGATGACAGCATGTATCCGGACAGCCAGCGTGGCTTTGCGCCCGACATCCGGGGCACCGCTATGAGTAATGCACAGGTCACCGTCCGTCAGAACGGTAACGTCATCTATCAGACGGTAGTCGCGCCTGGCGAGTTTGATATTAACGATCTCTACCCGGTCACCAGCGGCGGTGACCTGGAGGTCACTGTGACGGAAAACGGCGGCAGCGTGCGTACATTTACCGTTCCGTATTCCTCTGTGCCCGTCCTGCAACGTCAGGGGCATATTCGTTACGCCCTGACGGCCGGTCATTACCGTAGCAGCAGCGACCAGTATGATCAGCCTGCCTTCGCGCAGGGAACGCTCCAGTGGGGGCTTCCCCACGGTATCACCGTCTATGGTGGGACGCAGGTGGCAGACCATTACCAGTCTGCCGCTCTCGGCTCCGGAGTCAACATGGGGGGCTGGGGGGCGTTGTCCGTGGATCTCACTCAGGCAAACAGCGTGCTTGCCGATGGTTCACGCCATGAGGGGCAGTCGGTGCGTTTTCTGTACGGTCGCTCTCTGATTTCCACCGGCACCACTGTGCAGCTGGCAGGTTACCGCTATTCCACAGAGGGGTTTCACACCCTTCAGGAGACGGCGACAAAACGCATGACCGGCTGGCTGAATGACACCGATGAGGTGGATGCCGCCGGACGTCCGGTGGCGCGCCGCTGGACCAGCTATTACAACCTGTACAACAGTCGCCGTGAACGCATTGAACTCAATATTTCCCAGAGTCTGGGGGAGAGCAGTTCACTTTATGCCACCGGTACTCACCAGACTTACTGGCACAGCGATGCCACCACGGAATCATTACAGGCCGGATTCAGCAATACCTATCACCAGCTCAGCTGGACACTGTCGTATGGCTACAGCCGCATCAGCGATCACCCAAAGGCCGACCGGACATACTTTGCCTCGCTGTCAGTGCCGCTGGTTGCCCTGTTGTCACACGACAGTGGCCATAACATCTGGGCGAACTACAGCGTCCGGCGTGATGCCGATGGCACGATGACCCAACAGGCCGGCCTCAGCGGTACGGCGCTTAGTGAGAACAACCTCAACTGGGGAATTTCGCAGGGTTACAGCAGACAGGATGGGGAGAGTGGCGATCTCAGTCTGGCTTTACAGGGAACCTACGGCAACCTGTCCGCTGGCTACGGATACACGGCAGATTACCGGCAGGTTCGCTACGGAATGTCAGGCGGCATGATCGCCCATCGCGGCGGGCTGACGTTTGGTCAGCCGTTGGGAGAGACCAACGTACTGATTGCCGTACCGGGAGCGGCCGGAGTGCCGCTGGAAAACGGCACGGGTATCCACACCGACTGGCGGGGCTATACGGTGATGCCTTACGCCAGTATGTACCGCGATAACCGTGTGGCGCTGGACGTCAGCCGTCTGGATGACCATACCGATGTCGATAACGCAGTGGCTCATGTAGTCCCGACCAGGGGCGCCATCGTGCGGGCTAACTTTGCGGCGCACAGTGGCGTGCGGGTCATGATGACGCTGCGTCACAACGGCAGCCCGCTGCCCTTTGGCAGCACCGTGGTCAGCGGAACTGACGGTCACGAGAGCCTGGTGGCTGACGGAGGCGTGGTCTATCTGTCGGGACTGCCCCTGACCGGCACGCTGAAGGCGCAATGGGGTCGGGGCGCAGGGCAGCAGTGCAGCGTGCGCTACCGCCTGCCAGCCGAGGTGCTGCATCAGGCTCTTGCGCAGGCGGAGGGAGAATGCCTCTGACGTGGGCGCCAGCAAAACAGGCGCGGTCGTGTAAAGGATTGTTGATGCAGCGGCGTCCAGGCCGCTCACTCTTCAGCCGTGAATAACGCCCGCTGGAACGCTGACAGACGCAGAGCGCAGGCATCACACACCTCAGCAACATCATTATATTCAATAACCCGGAAAGGGCTTCGCCCCTTTTTTAATCAAACTGAAAGGAAAGTACCATGGCATTAGTTTCTGCTAAAAATATCAGCGTAATGAGCGTACTGGCAGCTTCGCTTTTTACCACTGGCGCCTTTGCCGACGCTTCACCGTCCACCACCGATATTAACATCACGGCAAAGGTTGTTGATGCAACCTGTACCGCTGGCTGGGATACCAGTGGCGTATCGCTTGACCTGGGTTCGGTGTCAACTTCGTCCCTGGCGGCAAAAGGTGATATCGGGGCAAGCAAGCCACTGACACTGACTCTGACTGGTTGTACGGGTATGACAAAAGTCCACCTGTCGGCGACGGGTAATAAGGACAGCGACGACAGCACAGCCTTCAGTAACTCCGGTACGGCGAAGGGAGTGGCGGTTCAGCTGTTTGGTGGTGAGGGTCAGAGCACTCAATTGCTGCCGCAGGACAGTACCCAAACGGCGGATTACACCATTAAAGATGGCAATGCCACGCTGGCCCTGTTGGCGAAACTTGAGCGCACTACGGATGCCTCAGACGAGGAAGCTTTTGCAGCGGGTACAGTGGTGAGCAAGGCGACCCTGAACCTGACGTATGAGTAATACGTAGCGGCCCAGTTCCTGTATTACACAGGAACTGGGCCGTCCACTAACCAGTCACTCAAGGTAACCAGCATGAAGTTCAACGGGAAAGCGGCACCAGCAAAGAGGATGTATAAGATACCGGATCTGAGGAAAGTCCTGACAACGTCCATAAGCGCATTAGTGCTGCTGTGCGGGGCAGGCAACCCTGCCCAGGCCACGGAACTCAGTGCATTGAAGTATGGTGTGCTGACGTTTCAAGACTACTCAACCTATTTGCATCCAGGAGTTTATGCTCACACGGCGGAAATAGATGTCAGTGATGAAATGGCTCAGTGTCTCGAACCAGACCAGCTCTATATAGCTCAGGCTGGGGGAGTTATTTATATAACAGCGTGGAATACCATAATGACAGGAGACGATATAACTTCTATCTCGCAATATCTGAAAGGGGCAATCAGAAATCACTGCGACCACCGCATCGCCGGGACGATCACCCTCAAGGTCGCATGGACTAACGGAGAGAAAGGCTCTGCCGCGCTCGACATCAACGTTCCCGCCGCCACGTCATGCAGCGTCCAGGTCACAAAAGATGTTAACCTGCGCACCAGTTCTGCCGGTATATCCTCGGTGGTTCAGCTCACCAGCGGCGGGAGCGGAGGTTGTAACATCACAGTCAAACCTGCAACGGCAGACACGATGGGTGGCACCCTGGCCAGTTCTGACGGACAGGGGAAGACGATTCACTATCACCTGACTAACGGCACATGGGACGCGACCCAGAAACAATGGACCCTGCCGCAAGCTCAGGACTCAGCGGTGGAACTTCTCGCTCCCTTCAGCGCCGGAGAGTATGCGGGAACGGCCACGGTCACCCTGATCTCTGAATAGGGTTCTGCCGCATGAACGGCAGCGGCCTGGCAGAAAATGGGCTGCCTGTTTTTCAAGTAATCAGCAGAGAAAACCTGCCGCTCATTCACAGACCCGCCCCGCCCGGATGCGGCTATTGGCCCTTGCGTTCACCAGCTTAATCGCTGTCAGTTTCCATTCAGGATTTCTTATGTGTCCCTGGCGCACCAGATGGCATCAGACGATGGCGAAGCGCAGGTCGCGGCCGTGGTTGCCGCTCCTGGCGTGGCGCAAATGGCGACATGGCTGATGGAAAAGGAGCTGTCGGGGGAAGAACTGCTACTCATCCTGTCAGAGCTGGTGGTGAATGAGCTGCCGCTAACCCTGATCTGGCCGCGCAAAAAGCAGCTGACACCCAAAGTCGATGCGCTGCTTTCCGTGTTAAATCAGCTCAGAATGCATTAATTGCTGGCAGGTTTGTTAACGCTTATCCGCCATGGAATACCGAATTTATCCACCAGCGTACCGAATCCCAGCGCCCAGAAGGTCTCTTTCCACGCCAGCGTCACAGAACCGCCCTCGGCAAGGTTGTCGAACCAGCGTTTGCCTTCTTCAACGTCATGGCTGGAGAGGCTGACGGCAAAACCGTTGTAGTTTACCGCTTCAGCGCTGTCGCTCAGTTGCAGTTCGCCGTCGCCGATATGCAGCAACGCATGCATGATTTTATCATCTGCGGGCTGCTGTGCTGCGGGGCTGTTCTGCTTTTCAGGCTGCTGATGCTGGTCAGAGGGGACATCTCCCCAGGTCATTTTAAACGCCAGTTTGGCGCCGGTAGCCTGCTGATAAAAGGCCAGAGCTTCTTCACAGTTGCCAGCAAAATAGAGATAGGGTGAAAGCTGCATAACGTCTCCTTGGTTTGAAAGGGGGCAAAATCTCAGACTCAGGAGCAAGTGTAGTAGAGGAAAGCGGCGGGATCGGAAATCTCGGGAATTGAGTCTGGTTATTTATCCCGTAAGACCGGGATGTGGAAAGAAAAATGGCCGGATTTACCGGCCATGGGAGAAGATAAAACGGAGGCTGCGGTTTGCTCTGCGTCCGTTTTTCTACGTCCGCAAAGCACATAAAACCGCTGCCGCTATTTGCCCTGCATCAGTTTTTCTACGTCCACGTTGCCCTGTTCCGGCACCGTTTTACGCACTTTCGCCACATCGCTGGCGCTGACCTGCGTTTTGGCTGTGTTGCCCCAACTGGTGCGGATAAAGTTCACCACATCGGCCACCTGCTGGTCATCCAGGCGCCAGCCGAAAGCGGGCATGGTGATGCCGGACGGCGCGCCTTTCACGCCTGGCAGCGTAGAGCCGGCAAGCACAATGTGGATCAGGGAAGTGGGATCTTCCGCCTGAACCACAGGATTGCCCCGCAGTTCTGGGAAGAAACGCTGATAGCCGCTGCCGCTGGTTTTATGGCAGGCGGCACAGCTGTCCACATAGAGAGAGGCGCCTGGTTTGCTCTCATCTCCTTTCCACAGCGCTTTCGCAACGGCCTGATCCTCTTTGAAGCCAGCCTGATTAGGATCGCGCGCGCCTAACGACTTCAGATAGCGGGCAATGGCGGTAGCATCTTCAGCCGAGAGGTGTTGCAGACTGTGCTCAACCACGTCGGTCATCCCGCCAAATACGGCGGTGCGATCGTTGCGGCCTGTACGCAGGAACTGCACCAGATCCTCTTCGCTCCAGCTACCCAGACCATCCCGGTTGTCGCCACGCAGATTACTGGCGGTCCAGCCATCAATCGGCGCATTACTGCCGGACAGGTAGTCGCTGCCTTCGCTGTCGTTAAGCGCTTTTTCCTGCATAGTGAGGCTGCGGGGCGTATGGCAGGCACCACAGTGCCCCAGCCCTTCCACCAGATACTGACCGCGAGCCAGCACGGGATCCTGACCTTTTATCGGCTGGAAGGCCTTCACATCCGGCGCAAACACGCCGCGCCAGATAGCCAGCGGCCAGCGCATAGAGAGCGGCCACACGATGTCACTCTTCTGATTGGGCTGCTCTACCGGCTTCACGCCATGCATAAACCAGGCATATAACGCCTGCATGTCGCTATCGCTGACCACTGCATAGGAGGGATAGGGCATCGCCGGATAGAGCGTATCGCCGTTTTTCGCCACGCCATGACGTACCGCTTTCTGGAAATCATCATAGCTGTAGTCGCCGATACCGGTTTTCTTGTCCGGGGTAATGTTGGTGGAGTAGATATTGCCAATAGGCGTTGCCATCGTCAGGCCACCCGCAAACGGCTCGCCGCCTGCTTTGGTATGGCAGGCTACGCAGTCTCCGGCTCGCGCCAGATATTCACCGCGTGCGATCTGCTCTGCACCGTTGTCATCCGCCAGCGCGGCAAAACTTGCCATGCCCAGGAACAGGGCCGGGATCATCATCTTCATCAGGGTTCTCCTTACGCCTGCACCAACGGACCTGGGTTTTTCAGGTACTGTTCACGAATCGCTTTCGCTGACCAGTAGGTCAGTGCCGCCACCATGCCGGTTGGGTTATAACCCAGACCTTGTGGGAAGGCAGAAGCGCCGGGCACAAAGACGTTCGGCACGTCCCAGCTTTGCAGATACCGGTTCACCGCGCTGGTTTTAGGATCTTCACCCATGATCGCGCCGCCGTTCATATGCGTGGTCTGGTACACCGTGGTGTCGAAGTGGGTACCTGGCTTTTTCGGTGAGCCGCTGATCAGTTTCGGGTTCATCGCTTCAGCAATTTTGTGCATCCGATCGTGCATAAACTGCGACATTTTGATGTCGTTTTCCTGCCAGTCGAAGGTCATCCGCAGCAGCGGCTGGCCAAACGCGTCCCTGTAGTTGGGATCGAGATCCAGGTAGTTGTTACGGTAAGACTGGTGGGCGCCGTGAGCATCCATCGAGACGTGGTGGGTATAGTGATCGGCCACTGCCGCTTTCCACTTGCTGCCCCAGTTAGGCGTGCCGGGAGGCGTCGGCAGACCGGAGATAGGCTTCACGCCCGCCTGGTTGACCCAGAAAGGGGAACCGCCGACAAAACCATATTTACCGTGATCGAAGTTATCCGCGTTGAAGTCATCCACACCCACGCCCGCGCCGCCTGCGCCAATAAAGTTATTGGTGAAGACATCTTTATCGAAGAACGCTTTGATAGTAGAGATGTTCTGATAGGCGAAGTTACGCCCTACGGTGCCCTCATTGGTCACCGGATCGTAAGGCTTACCAATCCCGGAGAGCAGCATCAGATGCACGTTATGGAACTGGAAGGCAGAGAGGATCACCAGATCTGCTGGCTGCTCGATCTGGCGACCCAACGCATCGACATAAGTCACGCCGGTAGCGCGCTTTTTGTCGGCGGTGAGGTTAACGCGCAGGACGTTGGCATTTTCACGCAGTTCAAACTTCGCTTCCTGACGCAGCGAAGGCAGCACGTTCACGTTTGGCGAGGCTTTAGAGTACATATAGCAGGCGTAGCCGCTGCAATAGCCGCAGAAGTTACACGGCCCCATTTGTGCGCCATAGGTGTTGGTGTAGGGGCCAGAGGTGTTGGCGGAAGGCAGATCGTAAGGGTGGTACCCCACTGACTCTGCCGCCTGAGCAAACATCTGGGCAGAGAAGGTGCGCTTCTGCGCGGGCAACGGGAATTTGTCGGAACGGTCTGGCGCAAACGGGTTGCCTTTGCCCTGCCCCGTCACTTTGCCTTTCACGCTCCATTCTGAACCGGAGGTGCCAAAGACCTTCTCTGCTTTGTCAAAGAAGGGTTCAAGCTCGTCATAAGTGACGCCAAAGTCCTGAATGGTCATGCCTGCGGGGATAAAGTTTTTGCCGTAGCGCTCTTCGTAATGGCTGCGCATCCGCAGTTCGATCGGATCGACGCGGAAATGCACGCCAGACCAGTGCAGGCCTGCGCCGCCGGTGCCGGTGCCGGGCAGAAACGCGGCAAGCTGGCGGTATGGCTGAGCTGTCTGCGCAGCATTGTGACGGATGGTCACAGTGCTTTTCGACAGGTCCTGGAACAGCTTTTTACGGATGTTATAGGTCAGCTCGTCAATCACCTGCGGGTAAGCACCGTCAGGATAGGTGTCGCGATGCGGGCCGCGCTCCAGCGCTACCACGTTCAGCCCGGCTTCGGTCAGCTCTTTGGCCATGATCGATCCCGCCCAGCCGAAACCGACAATCACCGCATCCACTTTTTTCATTTCATTTGCCATGATTATGCTCTTTCCCCACGAATCGATACCGGTGGGAACGGATAGCGCTCGCCACGTTCAACCCAGTCCATAAAGTCCGCACGTGCGCCCGGAAAACCAATCAGCGTCCAGCCAACCATGCCCTGATTACCGCCATGGATCGGATCGCTGAAGAATCCTTCACGGGTGTTCTGTAGCAGGAAGGTGAAGAACACTTTTGCCGGAACCTGCTTAAACTCTACGCTTCCCGCTTCAAACGCCTGTAGCAGCGCATCCTGCTGGTCGCCGCTGAGCTTAGCGAAGATGTTGCCATGCCGGGCTTTTGCCACCGCATCGGCATCTTCCAGGCCAAGACGGTAAATCTGACGTGGGACTAAGGGGTACTGAAATCCCAGTTCTTTATCCGCATCCGGGTGGAATGGCCCCTGCATATACCAGTTGGCACCGGTGGCATAAGGGGTGTTCATCTGGCGGTCGATATATTCCGCTACGCCAGCTTCCAGCGCACCCGGACCGCGATCGTCAGCGGGGATCAGACGGGCAACAGCGGCCTGGATAAAGGCATACTCTTCTGGCGTGAACCATTCGGGTTGGTAGTCACGAGCTTTCTGTGGGCCTGCGGGAGTAGCCTCTTTCGCGGCGGCAGGCACGGAAGCGGTAAACGCGCCAATACCTGTACTGCCAATGGCTACAGCGGGAGCGAGGGTAATTGTTTTCAGCAAAAAGTCCCGGCGGGAACTTCCTGTTTTTTCATTCGACATTGAGATTGCCTTATCAAACTTACGCCTGGTGTTACGGCTAAGGATTCACGGTTGCTTGCGGTCATTATTTTTTTGAGCAGGGCAGACTGAGGTTACCGCCAAAATGTTACCGGTAACAATGGCGCGCAGTTTAACAGGTCTTTTAGCAAATATTTAGCGACAGGAAACAAAATGGCACAAATTCATTAACAAAGAAGCGGATTAAGCCAGTAAACAGGGAGCTTAAGCCCCAGGATGATGAGTTACTGCGCTGTAATAATGAGGTTAATAATTAAATGAGTGAAGCCATATCCTCAGGGATGCCCCCACGCCAGGCTGTTAATAACGGCACGCTTTCAGCACGGATTGATGCCCTCCCCGCTTCTGCCGGTCTCTGGCGTTTTATTGCCCTGCTCTCGCTGGGCGGTTTCTTCGAGCTTTACGATCTGTTCCAGACGGGTTACATCAGCGGCGGGCTGGTAGCGGAAAATATTTTTCACCTGGGTACGCTGGGCGTGTTTGGCATTTCCGATCAGGCCGCTTTTGCTTCCTCTACTTTCCTTGGCTTATTTATCGGGGCAAGCCTGCTTGCTCCTTACGCCGACCGTTTTGGTCGTCGTCTGACTTTTATGTGCGCGCTGGCCTGGTACGGCTTCTTTTCTCTGCTGATGGCGTTTCAGCACCAGGCTGAATGGATTATTTTTTTCCGTCTGCTGGTGGGGGTTGGGCTGGGTATTGAGCTGGTCACTATCGACACCTACCTGACGGAATCGGTGCCGAGCTATCTGCGTAGCAGAGCATTTGCTTTTGCCTTCTTTGTGCAGTTCCTGTCGGTACCCGCCGTGGCGTTGATGTCATGGTGGCTGGTGCCGCAGACGTTTCTGGGGTTAACCGGCTGGCGCTGGGTAGTGATTGCCGGTGCGCTCTGCTCGCTGGTGATCTGGATTATCCGTAAGAATCTGCCTGAGTCGCCCCGCTGGCTGGCGCAGCAGGGCCGCCATCTGGAAGCGCATCAGGGCGTGACCCGCATGGAGCTACGCTGTGGAAAACCCTCCACCGAACCGGCGCCAGAAGCGATTGATACCGGTGAAATCATTCAGCAACAAGGGCGCTTCCGGGATATCTGGCGGCCAGAGTACCGTCAGCGCACGCTGATGCTGGTGGTGATGAATATCTTCCAGGCGATTGGCTTTTTCGGCTTTGGTAACTGGCTTCCGGCGCTGCTTTCCGGCAAAGGCACCAGCATCACCCACAGCCTGCTGTACGCTTTTTTTATCACCCTTGCCTATCCGTTGGGTTCACTGATTTGCAGCCGCTATGCCGACAAAATCGAGAACAAATGGCAAATCGTCTTTGCTTCACTGATGACAGTGGTGTTCGGCACGCTGTTCGCTCTGCTGAATAACCCAATCCTGCTTATCGTATGTGGTTTCTGCATTACTTACTCCAACGCCTGGCTGACCTACAGCTATCACGCCTATCAGACAGAAGTGTTCCCGACGTTTATTCGGGCGCGCGCCGTGGGTTTCTGTTATTCCTTCAGCCGCCTCTCTACCGTGTTCAGCAGCATTATTATTGGCTTAATCCTACAGGCGGCGGGCACGCCGGGGGTGCTCGCCTTTATCGTGGTCAGCATGTTGATTGTGATGCTGGTGATTGGCATCTTTGGGCCAAAGACACGCGGCCTTGACCCGGAGAAGATCTGAGAGCAACCAGCCGTTACCGGCTGGTTTTTGTTACTTGCCTGAAAGCGGATCTTGCGAAAAATGCAGGCCAGCCGTACCCGGCGGCGCAGCAATGCCTCCCAACCCGACATGCCGAAGGTCGGGGGAGTGCTCCGCAAAACGTTCTGCGGGATGGAATACCTTCAGGCGGGTCTCCGGAGGCTGCGGGCGGCCAAAGAAGAAGCCCTGGAACAGGGTACAGCCCTCGATTTTTAACTGCTCAAACTGTTCACTGCTTTCCACCCCTTCCGCAGTGATCTGAATATCCAGACTGCGGCTCATTCCGGTGATGGCACGAATAATCGCCAGCGCTTCCCGGCTCTCTTTCATGTCGTTGATAAAGGACTTATCGATTTTTATCTTATCGAACGGGAAGGATCGCAGGTAGCTGAGCGACGAATAGCCGGTGCCAAAATCATCCAGCGCAATCCGCACGCCCAATGCCTTTAATTTTTGCAGCGTGTGAATGTTCACCAGCGTGTTGTCCAGCAGCACGGACTCCGTTATCTCTACCTCAAGACGATGCGGCTCCAGCCCCGACGCCTTCAGCGCTGCCTCAACCACCGAAACCAGCGAGCTGTTTTTGAATTGCAGCGGCGAAAGGTTCACCGCCACGCTCTGATGCGCAGGCCAGCTTGCCGCCTCACGGCACGCCTCATAGAGCGCATAAGCCCCCAGGCTGTGGATCAGCCCCGTCTCCTCCGCAATCGGAATGAACTCCATCGGCATAATCAGCCCTTTCACCGGATGATGCCAGCGCATCAGCGCTTCATAGCCGATGATTTCGCGGCCGTGGTTATTGGTGATGGGCTGATAGTAGAGCCGCAGATGCTTGTTGGTGATCGCCTCACGCAGATCGTTTTCAATCATTCTGCGCAGGCTGGCGGCTTCGCCCATCTCCACAGAGAAATGCTCAAACCGGTTGCGTCCGTTACGCTTCGCTTCGTACAGCGCCATATCGGCGCAGCGCAGCAGTTGCTCCGGCGTGGCGAGTTCGCGGCCACCGATAGCGATACCAATACTCAGACCGACCGCGAGGTTATGGCCGTCAACGTTGAATGGCGCACGGATCACTTCAATCAGCCGGCGGGCTACCGCTTCGGCTTCTTGCTGATGCGAGAGCGAGGGCAGCACAATGGAAAATTCATCGCCACCGTTACGGGCCAGGGTGTCAACATCCCGCAGGACGCCACGTAACCGGCTGGCGACAGCACGCAGCAGATCGTCTCCTACCTGATGGCCGAGAGCATCGTTGACGTTTTTGAAGTTGTCGAGATCCAGACCCAGGGTGGCAGTCAGCTTGCCCATCTCACGGTCCTGGCGCAGCGCTTCGTTCAGCCGCTGGCTGAACAGCACGCGGTTGGGCAGGCTGGTGAGGTTATCGTGATGCGCCATATGATGAATACGGGCATCCGCCGCGCGCTGGTCGGTGACATCATCCGCAATCAGCAGAACGTAATTCGTGCGGGCATCGTTACCCCGGATGATCGACGCAGAAGCAGAGATAATCCGCTCTCCGCCGCGGGTAGTTAACAGCTGCTCATTTTTATGCAGCCCTTCATTACGCTGCGCTGCCGAAGAGAGCTGAGAGAAATAGTCACCCATTTCTGGCGTCAGGCAATCAACAAGCTTTTTGCCGTTGACCTGGTGCTGCGACAGGCCAAGCAGCTGCTCGGCCTTGTTATTCATCAGCAGGATCTCTCTGGAGACCACATCCTCCACAATCACCAAAGAGGGGATATTGGCGATAATGGTATCCAGGAATGTAGAGAGCGAGGCCATTTTGCTGCTGTTCTGCTCGGCCAGATCTTTCGCCCGCAGGATCTGCTGCTCATACTCGCGCACTTCGGTGCAGTCACGGGTGATCTTGGCGTAGCCCAGCAGCTGGCCCTTTTCATTGCGGATGGCATCGATCACCACATGCGCCCAGAACGCGCTGCCATCTTTACGATAGCGCCAGCCCTGATCGTTAAAACGACCGGTGGTTTCTGCCAGTTTCAGGTTGGTTTCAGGCAGGTGCGTCAGCCGATCCTGTGCGCTATAGAAGCAGGAAAAATGCTTGCCCACGATTTCGTCTGCGGTGTAACCCTTGGCGCGGTGCGCGCCAGCGTTCCAGTTAACAACCATCCCCTTCGGATCCAGCATATAGATGGCGTAATCGGTTACGCCTTCCACCAACAGCCGGAAAACCTGCTCTCGTTCGCGCTGCTCATCTAAAAGCCGCTGCTGCTCGGTGCAGTCGCGGGTGATCTTCGCAAAGCCGATCAGCCTGCCATCGTCGTCATGCACCGCGTCAATGACCACATGTGCAAGAAAGGAGCTGCCATCCTTACGGTAACGCAGCCCCTGCTCTTCAAAACGTCCTGTGCGGTAAGCGGTTTTCAGGTTGGCTTCCGGCACTTTGGCCAGCCTCTCCTGAGCGCTGTAAAAGATGGAGAAATGTCTGCCGACGATCTCCTCAGCGGTATAACCTTTGGAACGCTTTGCGCCAGCGTTCCAGTTAACCACGTGGCCATCCGGATCAAGCATATAGATGGCGTAATCGGTGACGCCCTCCACCAGCAGACGAAACTTTTGCTCCTGCGCGCGCTGTTCTGCCTGTAAGGCTTTCTGTTCTGTGCAGTCGCGGGTGATTTTCGCAAAGCCTATCAGCGTGCCATCTTCCGCATGCACGGCATCAATGATCACATGCGCCCAAAACGAGCTGCCATTTTTACGGTAGCGCCACCCCTCCACTTCGTAACGACCCGTTCTGGCGGCTGTGGCAAGGCCATGCTCAGGTAAGCCTTTAGCGCGATCCTCAGCGCTATAGAAGGTGGAAAAGTTTTTGCCGATAATCTCTTCCGGCAAATAGCCTTTGGCTCGTTGCGCACCCGCATTCCAGTTGGTCACAGTGCCATCCGGTGTGAGCATGTAGATTGCGTAGTCAATTACGCTCTGCACCAGTAACCGGTACATTACATCGCTATTTTCTGTCATGGTCTTTTCGCCTGGTTACTGAGGACGTTGTGAGCTTTTGGCAAATACATCACCCGCTTTCAACTGTGTCAGGGCTTGCCGCCAAAGGGCTGAACACGACCTCAGCTTTGCAGGTTGCCTGGTTTTCCTGTGAAAATCTTTAACAGCTCTAAGCTGAATGGCGTAATAATTTCAGGGGATTTTTTTTCCCGGTCAGAGGTTCTTTTATCTCTATCGGCATTGTTTAAAAATTATTCAGCATTTATTTAACGCTGACACTTATCGAAACAACCGCGATAAGGTTGTTCACCATAAAAAGCGTTATAAAAAAGAGCACACTTTATGGAGTCATTATGTTCAAATCTTTTTTCCCCCGACCGGGGCTGTTTTTTGGCAGTGTTGTGCTCTGGAGCGCCCTGGCTATTTTGATGTGGTTTGCTGGCGCCAGTAACTGGATCTCTCATTTTTCCGTGTTTGCCGCCAGCGCCCATCAACCGCTGCCGAATAATGCCTGGCGCTTTATCGCGCCCTCTGCGCTGGCTTTTTATCTCTACTATCTGACGGTCACCGCGATCTTTTACGCCTTCTGGGCCATCGTCAGCCCGCACCCCTGGCAACGCTGGTCCATTCTGGGTTCCGCGCTGATTATTTTCGCCACCTGGTTTTCAGTGCAGGTGAGCGTGGCGGTGAACGCCTGGTATGAGCCTTTCTATGATTTGATTCAGAAGGCGATGTCGCATCCTGACACCATTAAAATCGAGACCTTCTACCAGCAGCTACAGGGGTTTTTAAGCATTGCGATGATTGCGGTAGTCGTGGGCGTACTGAATATGTTCTTTGTCAGTCACTACATCTTTCGCTGGCGCACGGCGATGAATAATTACTATATGGAGCACTGGCCGGAGCTGCGGGGCATTGAAGGCGCCGCACAGCGTGTGCAGGAAGACACCATGCGTTTCTCCTCTACGCTGGAAGATATGGGCACCAGCTTTATCAACTCTGTTATGCTGCTGATCGCCTTTCTGCCGGTACTTGTGGCCCTTTCAGTACATGTAAAAACCATCCCGATTCTGGGCAGTATTCCCTATTCACTGGTGATTGCCGCGCTGCTGTGGTCGGTGCTGGGAACAGGCCTGCTGGCGGTGATTGGTATTAAGCTGCCGGGACTGGAGTTCCGCAATCAGCGGGTAGAGGCGGCTTACCGTAAAGAGCTGGTCTATGGGGAAGACGATCCCCATCGCGCCCGTCCGCCAACCGTTCGCGAACTGTTTTCCAACGTGCGCAGAAACTATTTCCGCCTCTATTTCCACTATCTCTACTTCAATATTGCCCGCATTCTTTATCTGCAACTTGATGCCGTATTCAGTCTCTTTGTGCTGTTCCCGTCGATCGTTACCGGCGCAATTACCCTTGGGTTGCTGACACAGATAACTAACGTGTTCGATCAGGTTCGCGGCTCGTTCCAGTATCTGATTAACTCCTGGACGACGCTGGTAGAACTGCTTTCGATCTACAAACGTCTGCGCAGTTTTGAACGGACGCTCGACAGTTTACCCGACCCGCAGGATGCGACGGTCGAATAAGGCTCAGGCGGTAAAAAAGCCCCGTTTTTTTGAACTGCACCCCAAAAGTTGGAGACCCAACTGATTAAGGTGCAGTTCAGTGAGCAGTCCAGATGTTTCCCCTCGAATTACGACTCGCCGTTGCTATCTTAACCGCAGGAAGAGTTACCCTGAGACAGCCGTCCGTTTTGACGTGGGCCGCACAGCGGTTCGCCGCTGGGTTGCCGCATGGCAGCAGCACGGCTTTGGCGGCCTGATCAGAGAGGATGCGTTATCCCTCCGGTTTTTTGCTTTCACAATGTCATTAATACTGAATATGCTTAATTTCAGACAGATACAGGGAGTCGTGACAATTGGACATGGCTGGAGAAAAATGCCTTTTATTGATTTACATCAGCAAAACAATAAACCGTATTCCCTTATAACAGACAAAGCAGAAGATAGTTTTCTTCTTCACGCAATAAGGAGATTGCGAATGGCTATACCAGTGTACTTATGGCTTTACGATGATGCGGGAAATCCAGTCAAAGGTTCTGTAGATATAAATGGGCGGGAAGGCAGCATTGAGATTGTAGAACTGATGCACTCAGTTGATTTACCAATTGATGATCAGACGGGAAGAATAACGGCTAAACACGTCCATGGCGATTATGCTCTTATCAAAGAATCAGACAGTTCATCCCCTTACCTGTATCAGGGAGTAACAACAGGGAAGCGCTATAAAAAAGCAGAGATAAAGTTCTACAGGATAAATAATAACGGGCAGGAAGTTGAATATTTCCGCACAACGTTAGAGAACGTTCGTATTAACGAAATGGAATCTTTCATGCTGGATGTAAAAAATCCTGCATTTGACAGGCATAACCATCTGGAGGCTCTGTATCTCAGCTACGTAAAAATCACCTGGCATTATATTGATGGAAACATTATTCACTCAGATTCATGGAATGAGAGGAAGGTTGCATAATGGGATGGGTTTATAACGTTAGCTCCAGAAAATTTTTCCTTAACGGAACCTACAGGTTTTCTGCAAGATACTCAGGAAGACCGGGTTACAAAGACGACAGCGCAAATGAATGTGTAAGGGGCAAAGGCCCGATCCCGCGAGGAAAATACACGATTGGTAAACCTTTTTACCACCATAAAACGCGTGGATGGACTATGCGTCTCACTCCCGCTCCTTCTAACTATATGTGCGGGCGGGATGGTTTCATGATCCACGGTGATAGCTCAAAACATCCAGGTGAAGCCTCAGATGGGTGTATTATTGTCGATCTGTCAGGCAGAAAAGAGATTGCTGGTAGTGGTGATTACACTTTGGTTGTTGAGTAATTTACATGATAAAAAAACTTATTTATATAATAATCATCCTGCCTTTTTTTTCATACGGAGCAGGAAGTAGCTGTGCAGTGGTTGGTGCTTCAATGGAGCAATATCTGTTTGATTCAGTTGTTCACGATTTGAATATCGACGGAGCGGTTATTCAACGCAAAAAAACTAAAGTACAGGTTATCAATATATCACCTGTATCTGAACTGTTTGCGGAACAGCTTGCAAAAACAGATGGTAACGCAGATAAAAATAAAAAAGCGTTATTGAAGGAAGGGGATTATTTTGAAAGCTATTATACTAACGGAGCAAAAACCATTACAGCTAAATATGTATATTCCAATAATAAAAATAAGAAAAATGTTTTTATCGCATCCAGCATTATGAACAATGATGAGTGTTCTGTACGCTTTAATGGGTATCTGACGCTATCTCGCGAATTCTAGAAGAAGTTTTTAGAGATAATAAAAAAAAGCAGGATCAGCAATTTAACACGCAAAAATTGATTAAGCTGGCATGGTGAGTATGCCGGGATTTTTCTCAGATAAAATCTGACAGGGTAACGGGTAATCTCAGGCAAAAGTATCAGGCCAACGAGTAACCAAATTCCATGAATTTTCCCCGACCAATCTGTCTCAGGTTGATCGGAGATGTCCAATGATCCCGTGTTCAACATTACGGGGTCAGTTTATGCAAAGGCTTTCCGGCCGCGCCTTAGCTTTACGGCTTCAGCATTTTCTCTTTATATAAAGCTTAAGCTTTATGGCTTCAGGACTTTGCCTCTTTCGCCAGCGCCGCAAAGACCTGCTCAACGGCCCAGGCGCCCGGATCTTTCACGCCGTTCAGGCTATCCTGATTCAGATAGGAAGAGCGCCCCGCCTGTGCTTTCTCCATTTTTGCCGTTTCGTCAGCGCCTCTCTTCGCCGCAGCAGCCACGCTGGCGAGATCTTTACCAGCCACCAGCCCTTCAAAGGCAGGATGCAGCGCGTCGATCATCGTGCGATGCCCCGGACGTGCGCCGCCATAATGCTGCATACGATCCAACCCCCAGCTTAACGCTTGCGGTAAGGATTCGCCCTCTTCCAGCTTCTGCCCGGCAGCGGTAAACATGATCGACATCAGCACGCCGCTGGAGCCTCCCATGACTACGGCAAGCTGCTCCCCTACCAGGGTCAGCAGGCTTTGCAGCTCGTTTAAGGGCAGTTTTTTCTCCTGCAACTCTTTCAGGATTTTGCCCGCGCCCGCGGCAAAAGTGGAGCCGGTATCACCATCGCCCACTTTGGCATCCAGCTGATTCAGCTCGCTTTCCAGCCCCACCAGCGTAGTACAGATTGTGCTGATGATGGCCGCCACCTCAGCATTTTCAGAGGGCGTTATCTGCTGCTGTGAAGCGGTTTTCTCGCCCTTAACAGCCTTCAGGGCTTTGACCTCCACGGCCGGTTGCCAGCCGCTGGCTTCCACCGGTGCCAGCAGCGCCTCTTCCAGTTGTGGAGAGAGCAGCAGCGTTGAGAGTGAAAAACCTTTCATATCCAGTGCACTCACCAGCGTGGCCGGGCCAACCAGGTACTTTACCGATTTCCCCAGCGAGGCGTTCAGCGTCTCACGCGTTAATACCGCCATCTCTAAGGCAGAAAATCCGCCCAGGTTATTGATCAGCAGAGCCACTTTTTGGCCCTGAGCATTATGCGCCGCCAGCTTTTCCGTCAGTACATTAACGATCTCCACGCTGTTTTGTGTTTTCAGCGTAGAGGCGCCCGGCTCGCCATGAATGCCCATACCCAGCTCGCTCTGCCCCTCCTTCACCCTGTCGTCGCGTTTTTCACCCGGTACATGGCAGGTGGAAAAAGCCAGCCCGATACTGGCCGTTGCTGCAATCGCTTCCGTTGCCAGTGCAGTCACCTCTTGCAGCGATTTTCCCTGCTCAGCGGCAAAGCCCGCCACTTTATGCACCAGCGCCGTTCCCGCGATGCCGCGCGGCTGAGGATTATCCGGCAGCGCGATGTCATCCGTTACCATGACCAGCTCAACGTTAAATCCCAGCTTTTTTGCTTTCTCCGCCGCCAGGCCAAAATTGAGCCGGTCACCGGTGTAGTTTTTTACAATCAGCAGACAGCCCTTTTCACCCGTCACGTTCACAATGGCGCTAAGTACCGCATCCACGCTGGGAGAGGCGAAGATATCGCCACAGACGGCCGCAGTCAGCATCCCTTTTCCCACGAATCCTACATGAGCAGGCTCATGGCCCGATCCTCCACCGGAAATTAACGCGACGTTAGATTTATCCCAGTCATTACGGACCACGACCCGGATATCTTCCCCTACCTCTAACTGGCTCAGATTATGGAACCGGCTGCTAAGCAAAGCGCCTTCAATCGCTTCATTAACCAGGCTGCTCTTCTGATTCATAAAAAACTGACTCATGCTGCTTCTCTCTCTGATGAAATGAAAAGGAATCTAAGTCACTAACTGTAGCTGAATTATTGCGTTAAACCGGAAAAAAGCATGACGTGAAGCGAGTAAAACAGGGAAATTAAGATAAAGCTTAACAAATTAATTTAATACCATTAATTGGCCGACTAACTTATCAGTCCACTTATTATTCCACCTACAAAATATTGTGATTTTATATATTTTCACCTGCCAGTCAGAGCCATAACTTTAATTGTGTCGCTTTAACATAAGATCTTAATCATCTGATAAGTAATGAAATTATTTCTTAACACCTTTTTATCAAAATCGATATCCTTCGAAAAGCTGCACCCTGTAATGCCGTTTCAGTCACACTTTTCCGTTAATTTTTTTCACCGCACTGCGAAATAGCTTAAAATAAGCATGATTTCTAAGAAGGGCTTGTGGCAACCTTAGTTTTCCTTTAAAAAAGAAATGAGCGGATAAGCCATAATAGTTATTAAAATACCGCTCACAGCAAATGCATTGAGTTCCAACACGCCAACACCAGGGCGTTCAGAGAGCAGACCATCAGGTCTGCTTTTTTTTGTTTGTCAGATCCTCTCTACATGCTGTCAGTTTTGCGCCAGCCTCCTCTCCTGCATCCCGGCAGAATGAGTTTCTTTAATTCAGGAGAGTCATCATGCTGTTAACCCCCTCAGAAAAGTATTCGCCAGCCCCCATTTTACCGCTGCCCGATCGCAAGTGGCCGGGAAATACGCTGACTCGGCCGCCACGCTGGCTCTCCACCGACCTGCGTGACGGCAATCAGGCGCTGGCAGAACCGATGGACAGTGAGCGTAAGATGCTGTTCTGGGAATTACTGTTGCAGTGTGGTTTTAAGGAGATTGAGGTGGCTTTCCCTTCCGCCTCGCAAACCGACTTCAACTTTGTTCGTGAGCTGATTGAGGGCAATCATATCCCGCCAGACGTGACCATTCAGGTGCTCACGCAGGCCAGAAGCGATCTGATTGACCGCACGTTTATGGCGCTGGAGGGGGCGAAACAGGCGACCTTGCATCTCTACAATGCCACCGCTCCCCTGTTCCGTCGTCTGGTGTTCCGGCAGAGCCGCGAAGAGATTGTTGCGTTAGCCGTCAGCGCTACGCGGCAGATCAGGCAGCGCTGCGAGGAATACCCCGCCACGCACTGGACGTTTGAATATTCACCGGAGACGTTCTGTTTTACCGAAAGCGATTTTGCGCTGGAGATCTGCGAAGCGGTCGCCGCCGTATGGCAACCCTGCTCTGCGCGTCCAATGATTATCAATCTTCCGGCAACCGTCGAGGTGAATACGCCAAATGTCTATGCCGACCAGATTGAGTATTTTTGCCGCCATTTCTCCCGGCGTTCGCAGGTGTGTATCAGCGTCCATCCTCATAACGACAGGGGCACCGGCATCGCCTGTGCAGAGCTGGCGATGCTGGCAGGGGCCGATCGGGTAGAGGGCTGTTTGTTTGGCAATGGTGAACGTACGGGCAACGTTGATTTAGTGACGCTGGCGCTGAATCTCTATACCCAGGGTATCTCTCCCGGTCTTGATTTCAGCAATATCAGGCAGATTGTAGAGACGGTGGAGCAGTGTAATCAGCTGCCGGTTCATCCCCGTCATCCCTACGCCGGGGAGCTGGTCTTTACCGCGTTTTCTGGCTCGCATCAGGATGCGATTAAAAAAGGCTTCAGCGCCCGTCAGTTATCCCCACTCGATCGCTGGGAAGTGCCCTACCTGCCGCTGGACCCCGCCGATCTCGGCTGTAGTTATGAGGCGGTGATCCGCATTAACAGCCAGTCCGGGAAAAGCGGTGCGGCATGGATGATCGAGCAAAATCATGGTTTGTCGCTGCCCCGCGCGCTGCAACAGCATTTCAGCCAGCACGTGCAGCAGCAGGCCGACCGCGAAGGGGGTGAAATGACCCAGGCGGCCATCTGGCAGCTTTTCTGCCGCTTATATGGGCTGACTTCTCCCCTGGTGTTGCTTAATGATTACCGCTGCCAGAGCGAAGGCGGCGAACTGCTGTTACAGGGAGAAGTGAGTATTGGAGAGAGGCGCAAAAGGCTGGAAGGCAGAGGAAAGGGGCTGCTTTCCGCAGCCGTCAACGCTTTAAGCCGGGCCTTTGCTATCACGCTGTCGATTCAGGATTATCATGAGCATACCCTGGGGAAACAGAGCGACAGCCGTTCCATAGCTTATCTTCACTGTGTGCTGCCAGACGGGCAAACCCAGTGGGGAGTGGGTATTGATGGCGACGTGGCCAGGGCTTCTTTACAGGCACTGCTGAATGTCCTTTCTCACTGCCCCTCTCTCGCCGGAAAATAGTCGCTGGGCGACACGCCCATAATCCGGCGGAACATGGCGCTGAAGGCACTGTGGCTTTCATAGCCCATATCCAGCGCCACACGCAGCACGGAGTCGCCCGCAGCAAGGCGCGTCAGGGCTTCCATCAGCCTGGCACGCCGCACCCAGTCGCTGAACTGTAACCCTGTCTCCTGTTGAAAATGCCGCGCCAGCGTCCGGCTGCTGACGTTGATCTGCCTGGCGCTGCTCTCCAGCCTCCAGCTCTCCGCCGGTTCAGCACGGATGCGCTGGCAGAGTGCGATCAGCGGCGGGCTTTGTGGCTCCGGCAGGCAAAATGGCAGCACATTCATTGTCCTGATCTCATCCAGCATCAGCTCATAAATCCGCTCCGTGCGGGTGTTGGGCTGATACGCTTCGGGAAGGAACAGGGCAGAGACGATCAGTTCACGCAGCAGCGGAGAGACCTGCACAACCTGGCAGGTCACGGGCAGGTCGGCACGTGCCAGCGGGTCGATAAACAGTGTTCTGGCGGCCACCTGGCCGGTAATCTGTAGCGCGTGCCTGACGCCTGCGGGCATCCAGACGCCGCGACCGGGCGGCACAATCCAGTGACCTTCTGCGGTTTCGACTTTGACTACCCCGGAAAGCGTGTGAATCAGCTGAGCGCAGTCGTGATGATGCAGCGGCTCAAGCTCACCGTGCTGATAATCATGGGCGAAAGGGACCAGTGGGCGGGAAGTAAATCGGGGGGTAAAGGTTGTCGACATGCTTGTCACCGGCGGCAGACTAATTACGAAAACTTACCATGCAACCGGTGACGAAAACAGCGTTTAAGCGCTAGCGGAAGACGCTGATCGCCTCCACCAGCCGCGTTGCCTGATGGGTCATCCGCCCTGATGCCTGCGCGCCCTCTTCCACTCGCGCCGCGTTCTGATGGGTAATATTATCGAGATCCTCTACCGCCAGACTGACTTCACTTAACGCCGTCGCCTGCTCGGAAGTTGCCGCGCTGATCTGCGCAATCAGTGTGGTCACGTTCTGCACCTGCGAAACAATGTTGTCCATCGTCTGCCCGGCATCGTTGACCTGTTCACTGCCCAGCCGCACTTTGGTGGCGCTGTTCTCCACCAGATCTTTGATCTCGCTGGCGGCTTTAGCGCTGCGCTGCGCCAGACTGCGAACTTCTCCAGCTACCACCGCAAAGCCTTTGCCCTGCTCACCGGCACGCGCGGCTTCCACGGCCGCATTCAGCGCCAGGATATTGGTCTGAAACGCGATACCGTCAATCACGCTGGTAATGCTGGCGATTTTCTTCGAGCTTTCAGCAATTTCGGCCATCATAGTGACCATCTCCTTCATCGCCTTGCCGCCCTTGCTGGCCACATCACTGGTGCTTTTCGACAGCGAATTCACCTGCTGCGCCGTTTCGGTATTACTTTGCACCGTTGCGGTCATCTCATTCATCGTGGCGGCGGTCTGCTGGACGTTAGCTGCTGCCTGTTCCGTACGACGGCTCAGCTCATTGTTGCCATGCGCTATCGCATCGCTGGCGCTGAGCACGTTGATGGCCTGACCGCTGACATCATTCACCAGCCAGCGGAACATCAGCCCCAGCTGGTCAATCGCCCGCAGCGTGGTGCCAACCTCATCCACGCGATCGATCTGATCGACCTGATGGCTGGCGCCCGTTGCCACGCGCAGCGCCTGCTGGCACATCTGCTCAATCGGGCGTGCAATCTGCTGCTCCAGCCAGGCCGAAGCCAGAAGCAGTAACAGCGCCATGATGCCGCCGAAAATAGCCAGAGATTGCGCAGGCAGACCCAGCGCCCAGACACCCGCTAATGAAAGAGGCAACAGAGCAATCAGAGCGGTACGGATACGCCAGCGTAGCGACAACGTTTTAAACAGAGAAGCCCAGCGCATCACGCCGGTTCTGATCAGCAGCCCTTTATGGAAGCGCCACCCCTTACGTTTGCCCTCGCGGAATTCGCGGTAAAGCCTTTCGGTTGCCTGGATCTCCTGCACGGTGGGTTTGGTGCGCACGGACATATAGCCCTGCACTTTGCCCTCTCTCACAACAGGGATGGCGTTGGCCCGTACCCAATAGTAGTCGCCATTCTTACGGCGGTTTTTCACCAGTGCCGTCCAGGGTTCGCCCTGTTTCAGCGTCGCCCACATATCCGCAAAAGCTTCCGGCGGCATATCGGGATGCCGCACCAGGTTGTGCGGCTGGCCGTTAATCTCATCCGGCGTAAAGCCGCTGGCCTCGATAAACGCATCGTTAGCATAAGTAATATGGCTGTTGATATCGGTGGTCGACATCAGTGTGGCCCGATCGTCAAACATATACTCTTGCTGGGTGACGGGTAAATTTGTACGCATAAATGGGTGCCCTTGAGGCTGCCGCCTGAATTGACTTAGTGGGATAAATTACGGTTTTTTATATTTTCGGCGGCAGAGGGGTGAACTTTAGCGGCCTGAAGGAAATTACGTGATTCCTGTCGCAAACCGGGAACTCAGGCGGGCCGTGCGTTGCGCAGAAAATGAACCGGTTCCAGAGCTGCGATGCCCTTCTGTTTGCCAGGTCATTATTCTCAAGAGGAATTTCAGGATAGTGCGGAGATAAAGTAGCAGAAAAGCAGCGGCTGGAAAAAAAGAGGGTAAAACGGCGTGTTAATAAAGGGTGCTAAGGACGGGTTTCACCTGCCCTCAGCACCCGCTTATCATCAGGTTGCTGAAGCTAAATTCTTCATTTTTGATTCATATGCCACAGCCTGCTTAGCGTCAAACTGGTTTTCCCATTTGGCAATAACCAGCACCGCCAGCGCATTGCCCACCACGTTCAGCGCGGTACGCGCCATGTCCATGATGCGGTCTACACCAGCAATAAACGCCAGACCTTCCAGCGGAATACCCACGCTGCCAAGCGTGGCCAGCAGCACCACAAAGGAGACGCCCGGTACGCCTGCAATGCCCTTTGAGGTCACCATCAGCGTTAATACCAGCACAATTTCCTGACCCACAGAGAGGTCGATGCCGTAGAGCTGGGCGATAAAGATGGCCGCGATGCTTTGATAGAGCGTCGACCCGTCCAGGTTAAACGAGTAGCCCGTCGGCACCACAAAGCTGGTGATCGATTTCGGCGCGCCATAGGCTTCCATCTTCTCCATGATACGCGGCAGCACGGTTTCCGAACTGGAGGTGGAGTAAGAGAGGATCAGCTCATCTTTCAGAATGCGCATCAGCGTGGTGATACGCAGTTTACAGAGCCGTGCAACGCCGCCCAGCACCACAAAAGCAAAGAACAGGATTGCAGCGTAAACCAGGATCACCAGCTTCGCTAACGGCCACAGCGAGGCGAACCCGAAGTTGGCGATGGTTACTGAAATCAGCGCAAACACCCCAATCGGCGCGTAACGCATAATCATGTGCGTGACTTTGAACATCGCTTCAGAGGTAGAGCGGAACACCTTCAGCAACGGATCGCGATGTTCGGCAGGCAGCGAAGAAAGCCCCAGGCCAAACAGCACGGAGAAGAAGATGATCGGCAGCATGTCGCCTTTGGCGATGGCGGCGAAGATATTCTGCGGGATCAGCGACAGAATGGTGGTGACCAGGCTGTGCGCCCCGCCCTGCACCTCGGCCGTGGTTGCTTCATACTTAGAGATGTCCACCGTTGCCAGCGTCGACATATCAATGCCGTAGCCGGGTTGAAACACGTTCGCCAGGGTAATGCCTACCACAATGGCAATGGTGGTTATCACTTCAAAATAGACGATGGTTTTTACGCCAATGCGCCCGAGTTTTTTTGCATCACCCACACCGGCAATCCCTACGATCAGGGTGGAGATGACGATGGGCACGACAATCATTTTGATCAGGTGAATAAAGATGTCACCGGCAGGGCTGAGAATGTTAGTGATTAACCATTCACGTTCTCCCGGCTGGTTATGCAATATAGCGCCGACGATGATCCCCAGTACTAACGCCGTCAGTATTTGCCAGGCAAGGCTGAATTTTGCTTTCATAACTTGTCTTTTTTCCTTAACAAAACCCGTGCTCCGCGCAGACTGGCGGAATGAATCACTCTCAAGGGGAGTAGGCCGAAGTCGGCTAATTCGCGGATAATGGATGGTTGAAACCTGAATTTCAGGCGCGTAATCAGTACCATTTTCACTGGTATAAATGCAACCCTAAGCGACATGTGGCTACTTTAAGGGCGGCTAACAGGATAAAGCTCTGAAACACCCCCACTTAAAGTAACTTGTTGTTATACTTAGAAATAATTATATTTCATTAAGCATAGCTATGCATTTTGTCGCTTTGCGTGGCAATAATGAGAGGTTTCAGTTGTCTGTTTTATAAGCAGTGATTTTCGTTGATGCGCTGCTTTTGTGGGCAAAAAGGCGAAAAGGTTCCACACACTGGGGGCCGTTCAGAGCCATTTCATTACCTGTTGTTATGACGTGATCTGTGGCGCAAAAAGCAAACAAAACTCCCCGGCTCGCTTCAATTAACCTTTGATTGACATATCATTAACATCTTCAAGGAGATTTGCCATGAGCCAACAACACCGACACCCTGTTCCCGCCCATATTGCGGAAAATGCCCTGATCACTGCCCAGCAGTACCAGTCCATGTATCAACAGTCTGTACAAGACCCCGATGCGTTCTGGGGCGAACAAGGCAAAATACTCGACTGGATCAAACCTTTTTCTGTGGTCAAGAACACCTCGTTCGCGCCGGGTAAAATTTCTATCCGCTGGTATGAGGATGGCACGCTCAACCTGGCGGCTAACTGCCTTGACCGTCATCTGCACAGCCGTGGCGATCATCCCGCTATTATCTGGGAAGGAGATGATGCCAGTGAGAGCAAAACGCTGACTTTCCGCGAGCTTCACCGGGAGGTCTGCCGCTTTGCCAACTCCCTGACCGAGCTTGGGGTGAACAAAGGCGACGTGGTGGCTATTTATATGCCTATGGTGCCGGAAGCCGCGGTGGCCATGCTGGCCTGCGCGCGCATTGGTGCGGTGCACTCGGTGATTTTCGGCGGCTTTTCCCCGGAGGCGGTGGCGGGTCGTATTATTGACTCCAGCGCTAAGCTGGTGATCACAGCCGATGAAGGTGTACGTGCGGGCCGTACTATCCCGCTGAAGAAGAATGTTGATGACGCGTTGGCTAATCCCGGCGTGAAGACTATTACCAATGTGGTGGTGTTCCGGCGCACCGGCAAAGAGACGGGCTGGGTAAATGGCCGCGACCTCTGGTGGCATGAGTTAATGAACAAGGCCAGCGCACACCATCAGCCGGAAGAGATGAGCGCGGAAGATCCGCTGTTTATCCTTTATACCTCCGGTTCCACCGGCAAACCCAAAGGGGTGCTGCACTCCACCGGCGGTTACCTGGTCTATGCCGCGACAACCTTTAAATATGTGTTTGATTACCATCCTGAAGATGTCTACTGGTGCACCGCTGATGTGGGCTGGATAACCGGACACAGCTACCTGCTGTATGGCCCGCTGGCCTGCGGCGCAACCACGTTGATGTTCGAGGGTGTGCCCAACTGGCCGAAACCCAGCCGGATGGCAGAAGTTGTCGACAAACACAAAGTCACCCTTCTCTATACCGCGCCTACCGCCATTCGCGCCCTGATGGCCGAAGGGGACAAAGCGATTGCCGGAACCGATCGTTCCAGCCTGCGCATTATGGGTTCAGTGGGTGAACCTATTAATCCGGAGGCCTGGGAGTGGTATTACAACAAGATTGGTGACGGACGCTGCCCGATTGTGGATACCTGGTGGCAGACCGAAACGGGCGGTTTTATGATCACTCCGCTGCCAGGCGCGACGGAACTGAAGGCGGGTTCAGCCACTAAACCTTTCTTCGGCGTACAGCCTGCACTGGTAGATAATGAAGGGCATGCTCAGGAAGGGGCCTGCGAAGGCAACCTGGTGATTGTGGATTCATGGCCGGGCCAGGCCCGCACCCTCTATGGCGATCACGAGCGCTTTGAACAGACTTACTTCTCTACCTTCAAAAATATGTATTTCAGCGGTGACGGCGCGCGCCGTGACGAGGAAGGATACTACTGGATCACCGGACGGGTTGACGATGTGCTGAACGTTTCAGGCCATCGCCTTGGCACGGCAGAGATCGAATCGGCGCTGGTGTCGCACCCAAAAATTGCCGAGGCTGCCGTGGTGGGTATTCAGCACAGCATCAAAGGCCAGGCAATTTATGCCTATATCACCTTAAACAGCGGCGAAGAACCTTCTCCAGAGCTTTATACCGAAGTGCGTAACTGGGTACGCAAAGAGATTGGCCCGATAGCCACGCCGGATGTGCTGCACTGGACCGACTCGCTGCCGAAAACCCGCTCGGGCAAGATTATGCGCCGCATCCTGCGCAAAATTGCGTCGGGCGATACCAGCAATCTGGGCGACACCTCCACGCTGGCCGATCCTGGCGTCGTGGAGAAACTGCTCGAAGAGAAGCAGTCCATTAAAATGCCGTAACGGCACGGGTTTTAAAATAGCGTCATAACGGTAAATGGGCAGCGTAATAAATAGAAGTTAATAACGCTGCCCATTATTCATTTCACTAACAGTCATTGAATGCTTTAAACCTATCCTACAGACCCTGAATAATTTGAGGTTTGGTGCAACGAACGTAATCCGGGAGGCTGCTCCAGGGCGCGCTCGTGCACTATCCGCAGCCTGAAGTATGAAGGGTATAAAAGAATACCTCTGGAGACGCTGTGATGAATGACATTATTTATCAACGGATAGAAAAGAGCGCACGCTTTAAAGAACTGGTAAGAAAACGCCAGGCCTTTGCCACTCTGCTCTCCGTTATCATGCTGATTCTGTACGTGGGCTTTATTCTGCTGATTGCCTTTGCGCCCGGCTGGCTGGGTACGCCGTTACATGCCGGAACCAACGTCACACGGGGTATTCCGATTGGCGTGGGGCTTATTGTGATCTCTTTTGTACTGACCGGCGTTTACGTCTGGCGCGCTAACGGTGAATTTGACCGTTTAACCCGTGAGTTGCTGAATGAGGTAAAAGGATGAAATATCGTCATCTGTTATTTAGCCTGCCCGCCCTTTTGCCTTTTTCCGCGCTGGCTGCCGATGCAATAACCGGCGCGGTGGAAAAACAGCCGACCAATTACGAAGCGATAATTATGTTTATTATCTTCGTGGCGGCAACGCTCGGCATTACTTACTGGGCCTCTAAACGCACCCGTTCCCGCAATGACTACTATACGGCTGGCGGCAATATCACCGGCTTCCAGAACGGGCTGGCCATGGCGGGTGACTTTATGTCAGCCGCCTCTTTTTTGGGCATCTCCGCGCTGGTTTATACCTCGGGTTATGACGGACTGATCTACTCGCTGGGCTTCCTGGTGGGCTGGCCGATTATTCTGTTTCTGATTGCCGAACGTCTGCGCAATCTTGGCCGCTATACCTTTGCTGACGTGGCTTCTTACCGTCTGAAGCAGCTGCCGATCCGCACGCTTTCGGCCTGCGGATCGCTGGTGGTGGTCGCGCTCTATCTTATTGCTCAGATGGTCGGCGCGGGCAAGCTCATTCAGCTGCTATTTGGTCTGGATTACCACATTGCGGTGGTGCTGGTAGGGATATTGATGGTGCTCTACGTGCTGTTCGGCGGCATGCTGGCCACCACCTGGGTACAGATTATTAAAGCCGTGCTGTTGCTGTTTGGTGCCAGCTTTATGGCGATTATGGTGATGAAAACCGTTGGTTTCAGCTTTAATAACCTGTTTACCCAGGCGATGGCGGTGCACCCGAAAGGCATTGAAATCATGCGGCCTGGCGGCCTGGTGCATGATCCAATCTCTGCCCTGTCGTTGGGGCTTGGGCTGATGTTTGGTACCGCCGGTCTGCCGCATATCCTGATGCGCTTCTTTACGGTCAGCGATGCCCGCGAAGCGCGTAAAAGCGTGTTCTACGCCACCGGATTTATGGGCTATTTCTACTTCCTGACCTTCATTATTGGCTTTGGCGCTATCCTGCTGGTTGGCGCGAATCCAGCCTTTAAGGATGCCAGCGGCCTGCTGATTGGCGGGAATAATATGGCGGCGGTGCATCTTGCCGATGCGGTAGGCGGCAGCCTGTTCCTGGGCTTTATCTCCGCCGTTGCCTTCGCCACCATTCTGGCGGTGGTGGCTGGCCTGACGCTGGCAGGCGCGTCTGCGGTCTCTCACGATCTCTATGCCAGCGTGTTCCGCAAAGGTCAGGCGACCGAACGGCAAGAGCTGCGGGTTTCCAAAATCACCGTAGTGCTGCTGGGTTTTGTGGCTATCGCGCTGGGGATCCTGTTCGAGAAGCAGAACATCGCCTTTATGGTGGGGCTGGCGTTCTCCATTGCCGCAAGCTGTAACTTCCCGATTATTCTGCTGTCGATGTACTGGTCGAAGCTGACCACGCGCGGCGCAATGATTGGCGGCTGGCTGGGATTAATTACCGCTATTGTGCTAATGGTGCTTGGCCCCACTATCTGGGTACAGGTGCTGGGCAATGCCAAACCGATCTATCCGTATGAATATCCGGCGCTCTTCTCAATGCTGGCGGCCTTTATTGGCACCTGGCTCTTCTCTGTCACCGATCATTCGGCATCGGGCGCACAGGAGCGTCAGCGCTTCCAGGCACAGTTTGTTCGTTCACAGACGGGTGTGGGTATTGAGGGCGGCAAGGCGCACTGAGTAAAGCATGGAGGGGCGGATCGAGCGATCCGCCCTGCGCATCAGAAGTGAACTGAAGCACCTACATAAGGGCCATCGGCAATGACGTTATCTTTACGACCGTCTTTGCCATTCATGGTCATGTATTTATAACCTACACGAACATCAACCAGGGAGATTGGCTGGAAGCTGACGCCGCCTGATGCTTCCTGGTAGTCGTCGATATGGCTGGAGAAGGCGTCCGGAGAGTAGTAGTACTCACCGTAAACGTTGAACATCTTAGTCACCGGCACCCGCACGCCGCCGCCGACCGCAACGGCATAGCCGTCTTTGCTGTCAGTGGGGTTGGTGGACATCACTTTTACGCCAGGGGAGAGGAACACATCGCCAATGGCGACGTTGTAGCCCAGACCCAGGCTCTCTACATTGCCGTCATGGTCGCTGCGCAGCCAGTCGCCTGAAAGCGCAAAGCCTGGCGAGTTAGTTCCCAGCCCTACACGCACGTGGGTGTAATCCTCACCGACGTTAACGCCGCCGTCGATTGCCTGCGCGGATCCTGCCAGCGCCAGAAGCGCCAGTGCGCCTGCGGTAGTTGCCACTGCTTTCATTTTTTTATCTCCTGATGAATTTACTCACGCCTTTATCGGGCGGCCTCGCAGAGTAAACTAACTGGGGACTGAATTAAATGAGACAGGGCCTTATCCCCGGAGAATTTAGTTAACATTACAAATCATCTGGTAACAGGATGTGTTCCTCAGACCGTGGCCCAGAGCAAATGCCCAATCGCGGGCGCCATTACCACCGTCACCACGCCCGAGAGCATCATCACCAGGCTTGCCACCACGCCCTCTTCCTGGCCCAGCTCATAAGCATGAGCCGTTCCGGCCCCATGAGAGGCCGCGCCAAACCCGGCACCTTTTGCCATGCCCTGTTTTACCGCCAGCCTGATAAACAGAAGATCGCCCACCGCCATGCCAAACACGCCAGTGATCACGACAAACAGCGCCACCAGGTCCGGTTGCCCGCCAAGCTGTTTCGCCGCGGCAAGCGCAAACGGAGTAGTGATGGAGCGCACCGCCAGGCTGCGCTGGATCTCCTCTGGCAGCGTCAGCAGCCGCGCCAGCCATACCGAGCTGAATATGGCCACCGTTGTGGCGGTAATAACGCCAGCGGTTAACGACATCCAGTGACGCCTGATAATGGCCAGGTTTTCATATACCGGTACGGCAAAGGCCAGCGTGGCTGGCCCCAGCAACCAGAGCAGCCAGTGGCTCTCACCAATGTAGTTCTGCCACGAGATATGCGTGACCAGCAGCAGCGCGACCAGTACCAGCGGCGTCATCACCAGCGGCATCATCAGCAGCTTGTGCCAGCGGCGGTAGAGACGCTTATTAAGGAAATAGATACACACCGTGGCAAGCAGGCAGAGCATGCTGATAAGAAAGCTGGTCATTCCGCCCCCCTCTTCTTGCGCTCTGCCAGCCAGATTTCCAGGCGATAAACCCGATCGACCACCAGCGCCGTCGCGCCCAGCACCAGCAAAGTGCTGAGGCCAATCACCAGCATAATTCGCCAGCCCTCTACCCGCAGCAGCTGCGAGTAGTTAACTACCGCGACCACGGCCGGAATAAAGAACAGCAGCATTTCAGCCAGCAGCCAGCGCGAACCCGCCTTCACCCAGCCCAGCGGCAGCACGCGCAGCATGATTAAAGCCAGTAACAGCAGCATACCGACGATATTTGCCGGCAGCGGCAGATGGAATCTGTCGACCAGTTCCTGGGCAACCAAAAAGAAGGCGATATAGAGTGCAACCTGAAGTGGAACCTGAACACGTTGCAGCCAACCCGTTCTTTGCGAGCTAAGGACCAACGCCATACTCTCTTCTCCCCTGATGTATCGAGCCACCAGTATAAAACGGTTACAAAGAGTGAAAAAAATGACTTAATATTATTCAAACTATGCCGTACAGGAATGATTATGGACGTTCGGGCCTTGCGCTATTTTGTCGAAGTGGTACGCCAGCAGAGCTTTACGCGGGCGGCGGAGCAGCTGTATGTCACTCAGCCCACCATCAGTAAGATGCTGCGTCAGCTTGAGGATGAGCTGGGCTGTACGCTGCTGATCCGTGAGGGCCGCAAGCTGCATCTGACCGATACCGGTCAGGCTGTTTATCAGCGCGGGATGACCATCCTTCAGGAGTTCAAGCAGCTTGAAGCAGAGATCAGCGATATTAACGATTTGAAAACGGGCGAGCTGCGGTTAGGTATTCCGCCAATGGTGGGGATGCAGATTGCGGGTTCAATCTCCGCCTTTCGCCAACGTTATCCTGGCGTGGAGCTGAAAATTTCTGAATTTGGCGGCTTAACGGTTCAGCAGGCGGTGCTCTCCGGAAGCCTGGATATTGCGATGACCGCGCTGCCGGTTGCCGATGATTTACCCCTTAACGCTTTGCCGTTGATGAGCCATCCGCTCTGCGTGCTGGTGCCGCGCACCAGGGAATGGCTGCGGCGCACGCATATTCCTATCGCCGAGCTGGCCTCGCAACCTATCCTGATTTACAACGAAGAGTTTTCCCTTAATCGTCAGCTGATGAAGGCTTTTCAGTCCAGCGGCTTTACGCCGCAGATAGCCGTGCGCAGCGGCCAGTGGGATTTTTTAGCGGCAATGGTACAGGCCGGCATGGGCGTGGCCATTCTGCCGGAGCCAATCTGCCAGCGACTGGATAAAAAGCACCTGCTCTGGCTGCCGCTGGAGTCCGATCTGGTCTGGAAGCTGGGGCTTATCTGGCGGGAAGGCAGCTACCTGTCAAAAAGTGCTCAGGCCTGGATAGCCTGCTGCCGCGAGTTCTGGCCCGGTCAGACCCCGACGCTGTCGGTAGGGTCGCGCACATAAGAGGCTATGCCCGCCAGCACACGGAGGAGTGATGCATGCTCCTCAGGTGTACGCTCTCTTTTAACTCTCTGCCAGAGACAAACGGTCGCCGCGCCGATACTACCTGTTGCGGCGATCTGCCCTGAAGAGGGTTTAAATCAGCAGCTGCGCCTCCGCTACTGCATTCCGGCATAACCAAATCTTCTCTGGATCAATAATCATTCAGTTATTTTGATAAAGTAAAGCAAATAGCTCAGCTTTCATTCATGCCTGCTCACGCCTATGATTGTTCACATCGGAGCATAAAGCCCCCCAATAAATTAAAAAAACTCAGGAAAAAACCATGAAAACCATCAAAACTTTAGTTGTAGTTACCGCCCTTTCTCTGGTTTCTTTCACCAGCTTTGCTCAGAGCGTTACCGCCTCTGCTTCCACGCTGGATGGTGCAGTTGCTAAAATTGCCGCCGAGGCTCATCAGGCCGGTACCACTTACAAAATCACTGGCGCTCGCGTAGACAATGGCGCTTACGTCTCGGCTGAACTGGCTAAATAAGCCTCTTTGCCTGAGCCAGAGCTGAAAAAGGCCGCCCAACGGGCGGCCTTTTTGTCTCTGCAAACCGGTATGCAATCGATCTGTAAATACTCTGGCCCGTGATATCAGCGTACGGGCGAAGTGATCTACTCTTCCTTCTCGATCAGCAATGCCTCCAGCAGATCGAGGTCGTGCAGCAGCTTTTGCATCGTCTCGTTGCTGATCTTCTGCGTGGCGCGCAGGTGATAGAGTTCAGCCCGTTCGGCGCGCAGCGCAGTCAGGCGGAAGCGGCGTTCAAGGTTCTCGGCGTAGAGTGAACGCTCCATATCCTCTTTTCCCACCACCCGACGACGAAGATTACCTGTAACCCGCGAACTCACCTCTTTAATCAGTTCAGGATCGATATTCTCTTCCGTATCCACCACCAGGCGCTCTTCCATCTTATGCAGGCTCTCAATGGCGGTACCGGCCATGATCGCACGGGCCATCTGAATCTCGTGCCGGTGCGCGCTCTTATCCTTGCCGGCAATGCCGCGCAGCAGCAGCGGCAGCAGCACAACGCCCACCAGCAGCGAGAACAGGATCACGCCCGTTGCCAGGAACACCAGCTCATAACGCGCCGGGAAAGCGTCGCCGTTGCTCAGATAGAGCGGAATAGAGAGGACACCGGCCAGGGTTATCGCCCCACGAACGCCGGCGAAAGAGGCGATCAGCAGCTCGCGCAGCGAGTAACTGGTGAACTCCATCGGCTTCTTCTTCAGCAGCCGTTTGCTGATCAGCTGCATGGTCCAGAGCCAGCCGAAACGCACAACCATCAGCGCGGCGTAAATCAGCACCACGGAAAGTATCAGCATCCACAAATCGACGTTCGGATCAGCATCCGCCTGGGTGACCGAGATCTGCAAAATAGCCGGTAGCTGTAGTCCCAGCATCAGGAACACCATGCCGTTAAACACAAATTCCAGCATCTGCCAGACGCTGTTGGCACGCAGGCGCATAGCCAGCGGAGCCTGACGGATAATCCCGGAACGGGTGATGGTCATACCGGCCGCAACCGCCGCCAGAATGCCCGATACGCCGATATGTTCCGCAATGAGATAAGAAGCAAAAGGCAGCAGCAGCAGCAATACAGTTTGCGTGGCGGGATCGTCTCCGCTCCAGCGGCTGAACAACCGCAGCGATTTCCCGTACAGCCAGCAGATAGCGATACCCGCCAGCAGGCCGCCAATCGCCACTTTTAAGAATTCGATGGTGGCGCCGGAGACGGTAAACACCATCGTTCCCATGGCTACAGCCACCGCAAACTTCAGCGAGACCAGGCCGGAAGCGTCGTTCATCAGCGCTTCGCCCTGCAAAATCGACATGATTTTTTTCGGTATCCGCCCCTCGCCCACAATGCCGGAGAGCGCCACGGCATCGGTTGGTGAAAGTACGGCTGCCAGCGCAAAAGCAGGCAGCAACGGGATCCCCGGCACCAGCCAGTAAATCAGGTAGCCAATCCCCACTACCGTAATCAGAACCAGCACCAGGGCCAGACCGATAATCTCACGCCCGTGGTGCAAAAATTCGCTGGTTGGCGTTTTCCAGCCGTCAGCAAACAACAGCGGCGGGATAAACAGGACCAGGAACAGCTCAGGGTCGAAGTCGACATGCAGGCCAAACGTCGGCCAGGCGAGCAGCGCTCCCAGGCCTATCTGCACCAGCGGCAACGGGATTTGAAAGGGAATAATGCGGGCGGCAACGCCGGAAAGCGATACCATCAGCGTTAAGATGAGGATAGTAAAAAAGATTTCCATGTTTTCCTTATACGTCTTCCTGGGGAGTGCTAAAACTCAGACGAAAATGTGATCAGGCTCAGTGAATAGTAAAACAAAAAGGGCAAGGGTTTAAAAACAGGAAGTGCCTATTTGCAGAAAAAACCGGAGAGAAAGAGAGAAACGGGAGCCGTAAGCCGGCTCCCGGAAAATCAGATTGCCCAGCCACCGGCATAAAATGCCACCAGCGCGACCGCGATGATCACCGTGCCAGCGTTCAGCTTGCGCCATTCGCCTGCGAATATCCGGCCAATCACCAGTGAACCGAAACCAAGCATGATGCCGGTAACGATGTTACAGGTCAGGACGATAAAGACCGCAGCCAGCAAACCGGACATCGCATCGACAAAATCCTCAAAATCAATTTTCGACACGTTGCTCAGCATCAGCAGACCGACATACATCAGCGCGGGCGCTGTGGCATAGCCCGGAACCAGATAGGCCAGCGGAGAGAGGAACAGGATCAGCAGAAACAGGATGCCAACCACAATTGCCGTCAGGCCGGTTTTACCGCCTGCCGCCGTACCCGCTGCGGATTCGATATAGACCGCCGCAGGAGAAGCGCCTACCAGCCCGGAGAAGATGCTGCTGAGGGAGTCCGTGGTCAGCGCTTTACCGCCGTTGATGATCTGATTCTCTTTATCCAGCAGGTTCGCCTGCCCCGCCACCGCACGGATAGTACCCGTGGCATCAAAAACGGCGGTCATTACCAGCGCCAGCACGCTTGGCAGCACCGCAGGTTTCAGCGCGCCGAGGATATCCAGACTGAACACCAGCGAGTTGCCCTGGGCGTCGCTCAGACTCGGCATGGCAAACAGCCCCTGATATTTTACCGCCGGGTCAAAGATCAGGCCAAGAATGGAAATGACAATAACCGTCAGCAGGATGCCGCCAGGCACGCGCAGTTTTTCCAGGCCAAAGATCACCGCCAGCCCCAGCAGCGACATCATTACCGGGAACGACGCAAAGTCTCCCAGCGCAACAGGCAGGCCGGGCGCCGGGTTTTTCACCACCAGACCGACGCCATCAGCGGCAATCAGCAGCAGAAACAGGCCAATCCCCACGCCGGTGCCGTGCGCCACGCCCATCGGCAGGTTACGCAGGATCCAGGAACGAATGCCGGTGGCAGAGATAATGGTGAACAGAACCCCCATCAGGAAGACGGCGCCCAGCGCCACGGGCACGCTGATATGCTGGCCCAATACCAGGCTGAACGCGGTAAAGGCGGTCAGAGAGATGGCACAGCCGATAGCCATGGGCAGGTTAGCCCACAGCCCCATAATCAGTGAACCGAAGCCCGCAACCAGACAGGTTGAAACAAATACTGCCGCCGGAGGGAAACCCGCTTTGCCCAGCATGGAGGGAACAACAATAACGGAATAGACCATCGCCAGGAAGGTCGTGAGGCCTGCTATGATTTCCTGGCGAACAGAACTGCCGCGCGCAGAAATTTTAAACCAGCTGTCCAGTGAACCACCGGGCTGATGAGAAGGAGTCGACATAGTGAAAAATCCCCTGAGATTTCTTATGAGTTATTGATGCGTGACGCATGAATCAGACCTCGTTCAACGTTTTACCATCCCAGGACACTCTGTTCGCAGACCGCAAAAAAACCCATTCAGGGGCGGCGGTTGGAAAAAAGGCAAACGTTTACTACGCCACGCAAAAGGCTAACATTTAAAGGCAAACGATTATCCAGCGTTTATTACTGCATTTTCAACTTTTGTTTGTGCCTGTTTTTGCACAAACTCTGAGCCAGCTCCTTGCGGTTTAATTCCGCTACAGAGTCCGGAAACTCTACCCATCTGCCCTGCCGCTTCGTAATAGTGATTTCTTATAGCTGGAGGGGCCGGCGTGGACGCTGAAACGCTGGACGTTTTCAGGGGAAAAAAAATTCAGCTGAGTTGCACTTCTCCGCCCTTTTGCAGGGCGCGCTGCCAGGCGGCACGGTTCTGCACTTTTGCCAGCCAGGCCTGAATGGCGGGAGAAGTCGCCGCGCCGCCACGGGCGCTCAGCGCCTGTAGGGGGAAGCTCATCTGCACATCGGCAATGCTGAAATGCGCACCGGCAAACCATTCGTGATGGCTCAGGTGCTGTTCAATAAAGTCTCTGTGCGTCGCCAGTTGTTTATCCAGATAAGCTTTCTGTATGCCCTTGCTAAAAGCGTTGCCAACGGGCCGTAACAGCCACGGCACCGGGGGCTGCCCCATCCGGCTGAAGATCAGCTTCATCACCAGCAACGGCATAAGAGAGCCTTCAGCATAGTGCAGCCAGTAGCGAGATTGCAGGCGTGCTTCCTCATCCAGAAGTTTCAGCCTGTTTTCTGCGTCATATCGCTCAGCAAGGTACTCAAGGATCGCACCCGATTCCGCAATAACCCGATTATTATCCGTAATAACCGGAGATTTACCCAGCGGATGCACTTTTTTTAACGCCTCCGGCGCCAGCATGGTGGCTTCCCGCTGGTAAAGCTTAATCTGGTAGGGAAGCTCTAACTCTTCCAGCATCCAGAGTATGCGCTGCGAGCGGGAGTTATTAAGATGGTGAACAGTAATCATGCGCTAACCTTGTGTGAAACGGAATGTTAGCAGTATAGACCCCGCTCAGGCGTGGGGCTTATTCCTGTTCAGGCTCCAGCAGAATAGCACCGGTGCCTCGCGCCCCTAACTGATCATTGGGGTTACGCAGCGGGCAATCCTGCATGGAGAGACAGCCGCAGCCGATGCAGCCATCCAGATCGTCACGCAGCCGGGTCAGGGTTTCAATTCGCCGGTCCAGCTCTTCCCGCCACTTTTCCGTCAGCACTTTCCACTCTTTAGGCGACATGCGGTGCCCGACAGGAAGCTGCATCAGATGATCGCCAATCGTCGCCAGCGGAATTCCAATGCGCTGCGCAATTTTCACAATCGCCACCCGACGAAGCACATCACGATGGTAACGCCGCTGATTGCCGGCGTTACGGAAGCTGCTGATTAATCCTTTGCTTTCATAAAAGTGCAGGGCAGAAACGGCCACACCACACCGCCTGGCAACATCGCCTGGGGTCAGCTCCCGCTTATTGGGGCAATTGCGATTTATTTTCATTCAGGCCTTTACCTCAAGTTAACTTGAGGAATTATACTCAGCAACCATTGAGAAGACGAACCGAAATTTCTCACCAGGGAGAAGAGCAGTATGCATGACGACATCATTCACACCCTTACCGACTGGATTGAAGGCAATCTCGATAAAACGTTGTCGATTGACGAAGTGGCTGCAAAATCGGGCTATTCAAAATGGCACTTACAGCGGATGTTTCGTACCGTCACTAAACAGACGCTGGGCAACTATATCCGTGAGCGCCGCCTGACGCTGGCGGCTGAAGCGTTACGCCAGACGCAGCGCCCGGTATTTGATATCGCCATGCAGTATGGCTACGACTCACAACAGACCTTCTCACGCGTGTTTCGCCGTCAGTTTTCGCAGACCCCCACGGCTTACCGCCACATGATGCGTCGCCAGTCGCTGATCCGCCCTTCAGGTTATCGCTTCGATTGCAGCGATTTCGCCACGCATGCCTGTGCCAGTGTAACCGATAAAACAATCGCGCCAGTCTGCGGCTGAGAGCCAGCCTCCCCCTTGCTTCAGCGACTCAGGGTGTATGAAGGGCGTTGTCCCTGCCATAACTGTTCAGAGCCGTTGGCTGTTGCGGGGCGCGGCCTGCGGATCCTGGCCCCAAAATGAGGGGGAGAAATACCAGCCGCCGCCCAGCTCTTTGATGTGGTACATCGCCGCATCCGCCCTGGCCAGCAGTGCCTCCCCGGAAGGATGATCTCCGGCGAGCGCCACGCCAATACTCAGGGATTGCGAGACCGTTTTGCCGTTCCCCAACTGAATCGGCTCCCGCATCGCCTCTGTGATATTTTCCGCCGCTCTTGCCGCCTGTCCGCCACTTTCGATTCCGGTCAGTAAGACGGCAAACTCATCGCCTCCCAGACGGGCAACCATATCTCCCTTGCGTAAATTATCGCGCAGGCGTTGCGCGGTTGCTGCCAGTACGGTATCTCCGGCGGCATGGCCATGGGTATCGTTCACCTCTTTAAAACGATCGCTATCGATAAACAGCACCGCCAGTTTGTCTGCCATCAGAGGATCGTTACTCCGCTTTTTCAGTTCCAGTTCAAAAGCCTTTCGGTTGGGTAAGCCGGTCAGCGCGTCATGCAATACCTGATGTGCCAGCGAATCATTTTCACGTTGCAGGTGATGCTGCCACTCTGTCAGCTCATCCAGCAGGCTGTTGAAATCGCCGCTCAGCTTATTCAGCTCTGCAATAGAGGAAGAAGGCACCCGCATTGAGAAGGCGCGACGTATCCGGACATCGTGGGCCACAGAGGCAATATTCAGCAGGCCGCTCAGGATCCCGGTATGCATTCTGTTTGACAGCCAGAAGGCGAGAATAGCGGTGATCAGCAGGCTGCCGCTCAGCCATTTCAACGCCTGGCTGAGATAGTGCATCACCCGGCTGGCATCACCCGTCAGCCACACTTCACCAACCTGCTGTCGGGAATGCATGATGGGCACGCTGACCGGCTGCGGGAAAAGCCAGTGTGTTACCAGCTCTCCCGGACCTTCAGCATGTCGGGTGCCGGAAGCTGGCCAGTTGACCAGCACCTTTTTATTGGCATCAAGAACCCTGGCCTGACCGAACTCTGCTGTTGCCGCAATTTGCCGGACAATATCGCTGGCGGTGGCACTGTCGCCCCCTAACACCGCGGGTTCCAGACTGTAGCCCAGCGTAGTGGCGACCAGTTGAAGGTTATTTTCTGCATAACTGCGCAGCGCAAACAGAGACAGTACCGACAGCGAGCCCCCGCTGAACATCAGCGACACGACAATGATCGCCAGATAGATGCGTTGCAGAGATTTGCGCAGCGTCGGCAATGGCTTTTGGCCCGTTGTTACAGCCTGCTCAGAATAGTCAGACATGCCTCCTCCCTCGCCTGAATGGCGGTGAATGAGCGTTGAGTTAAAAACACAAAAGCTCCTTTCTGTTTTTATTGCCCGCTGCTGACCAATTAAGCCGTTATTCAGTGAGCTAATTTTCAGGCAAAGCCTGCCCGTCCCGTAAAATGCAAAGGGATGAGAGGTAAGGATTTTTATTAAGAAAAAGCCTACAGCCCATGGGCGGGTTGCACAACGTTTAGCAGGTCGGATTCATCCCAAAGAGGAAATTTGACTTAATTCTGAAATAACAGAGGCGCAAAACGCCACGCAAATTAGCTATCAACTAAATGGCGGATTAACTTCCCTTACCGCCGGAAAGATAACGCTAAGGGGCAGCGTAAAATAATAAGCCAGACCTTTAGTTAATAGAATTAATTGTCATTTCCCGTCTCAAAAATCAGCCTGCCTCCGGCTCCGCTAATAATATTCTTAATAACGAAATCATGTTTTTCTGACGAACAGCGTACTGGCAAGCGCTGTTCCGGCATGATGCCACAGTAATAATTCAGCTATTCACGATTTATGGAATAATTATGTAAACCTCAGGAAATAAAAGCTTATTTAGCACCGCCGCAAAAAACTACCATACCAGAGCTAAATTTTATTCAAATTTTAAAAGCGAGTGATATAATGTGACCGTCATCACACTTCTGCGCCTCTTTGTGTCTGCTCAGATAGAAAGTAACCTGGCAACTTTTCATCTGAACGGGTGATGACGCGGCCTTTTGTCAGGGCAGTCTTACCTGGAGTATAAACAGATATGGGTACCTTAACCGCTAGCCTGGTATTGATGAGATGGGAACTGGTTAGTGCAGTAATGATGTTTTTAGCCAGCACCTTTAACGTGAAGTGCCGTAAAACCAGCCGTAACGGCATCGCTTTCATTTTTACTGGTGTAGGGATCGGCATGTCATGCTGGTTCGTTACAGGGCTGTTAGGCATCACCTTGAGTATGGAAAATCTGCACAACTTCTGGCACATCACTAAAGATGTGTTCATCGACGTCATGAGCCACACCCCTACTGATTATCCTATGCCCTGAAAACAAGCGAGCCGATTTCTCCCGGAGAAACGGCTCGTTAATCCGATCGGGTAATTCAGATCTTTTTAAGCGCTACCGGCAGTGGCGTGACGTCAGAAGTCGCGGGCAGATTAGCCGCCTTCTTTTCCTGTAGCCACATATCACCCATCATTTTATCCAGACCCATATCAAGCCCAGTTACCAGGCCAGCACCCGGCGTAAAGGTAAGCTCACCAAAGTAAATCTGCCCTTCATTGATGTACCAGTCTACCCGCACATAGTCAAAATCACTGGCCAGCTTCTTACTGAGTGCCAGCGCCTTTTCCAGCGTTTCTATGTCGCCGCTGATATCCAGCCCCGTGTCACGGATTTTGTAGAAGCACTGTTGCAGGCTGTTCACATAAAAGTTCATAGAGAGTGGCGCATTACCGCAGCGGTTGTAGATAATCTGCAGAACATACTCAAAGTTGCCATCTTTCTTGTTGAACATGTGGAATTTATAATCCACAGCGGCAAGTTTACCGTCGCCTACATACTCCTCCACAACAATCCGCGGCTTAATATAGCGGTAATGGATCTCACGGGAATGGTGTGAGAAATCGCGGCTCAGCCACTCTTCACAGCGTTTAACCAACAGCTGTTTCTGAATACAGTCCGGCTCTTCCAGCAATATTTCTACCATACCAGAACCATGGTTCGGTTTAATCACGGTATTTTTAAGCGATTTAAGACCAAGCAGCGTGATCGGGTCTGCCGTTTCATGCAGCATGGGAATTAAATACTCTTCACCAATTGTTTTTGCTATGTATTCGCGTACCAGAAATTTATCCGAAAGGTTGCCATAGCGAACATAGTCGCCGGTAACAAATTTCCTGTACAAAATCTTCTCATTAAATAACTTTGGCTGGTGTATGTTAGGTAACCGCTTAAATCTGTGAAAATAATGAATTCTGTCCTGATAGGACCAAGGCATTTTTTTAAGCAGGTATAAGACGCCTTTTCTCAATTCTGCTTTGAGTTTTAACATTTTTTACCTCATTTGTAGGTTTTGTAGTTGAGTGAGGAAAGCTGTATTTTAAGAATGACGCCATTCTTAAAGAGATAATTCATTACCGTCAGGGAGAGCAGTTCTGTTAGCAGTACGCTCCAGGCAGCACCTGTTAATCCCCAGAAACGGATGAAAAACCAGTTGGTTATTACGCTAATCACCACCAGTAAAACAATCTTAACCAGCAGATAATTAAAACCACCTTCTTTCACCATATAGCGGTAAGCTACTGTTCCCATTGCCGAAAAGCAGGTTGCCAATGACAATAACGTAACGAGGTTTCCCGATTGTGTGTAGTCATGCCCATAAAGGGTAGTGATGATCTTTTCGCCAAACAGCGCGACGACAAGAAGCATCAAAAATGAAACTGCCATAACATAGCCATTCAGCCTTGCGGCCAGTTTTACTGCCACATCCGCGCGCTCCCTGAAAATCTCAGAAAAACAGGATGTAATGATTGCCACTGGAATAAAGATCCAGGAGGCAGAAATCGTATTGGCGGCGGTAAACAGCCCCAGCTCGTGCGCTGACCCCCAGCCCACCAGGAAAAACTGCGCCAGCTTCACCTGTATCGAAATAAACACGCTGGATATAGCCAGCGGTAAGCCCGCATGCAGCAGATAACGCAGATAGCTTCTGTGCTTGCGTTTAGGTGGTGGGCTAATGCTGTTTGCCTGATAGAAGCGGCTACGCTTGATCACGTAAGGCACCAGCGTGACGGCCACTATAGAGAACGAAAGCAGCAGAGGGCTGAGCTTAAACCACGCCACCAGAAAACTGATCGCAAAGCTGATGAGCATACCGGTGGCATTGGCAACCGTATTCATCCGTGATTCCAGCCGGGCGTTGTTATATACGCTGAAAATATCCTGGGTAACAAACATCGCAGAGAGAAACGATGCGATAGCGAAAACCAGGAAGTTTTCCCGCATTTCCAGCCAGACGTAAATTAATACCGGCACGGACAAGAGTAACAACAGAACCATTCGCAGCTGTTTGGTCACCGCCATCAGCCGTATTCCTTTTGCCGCACTTTTGCTAATACTTTTAAACAGAATAGTTTCAGTACCGAAAATCGCAATAGTCTGAACAATTGAAAAAAGTGAGGCAGAAAATGCTATTTGCCCGAATATCGAAGGCCCAAAGGATTTTGCGACATAGGATGTGACAAATATCACACCAAATACGGAAACAACCTTTTCCGACATCATCCAGATGGCGTTTGACATAGCGCTGTGTTTCATCGAAGCATCCTTTGTAAAACTAATCACTTGTTGCAATAACTCGGACATCCATGTTGAAAACGAAAAAGTAACACGCTCAATAAACCTGGCGTTAAAATTGGATCTAAATTTTATAATACGGATTAATCCTAATCCGCGCTTATTCAAAAGCGTCCGTTTTTCCCATCTTCATCACTGAAAACTGTTTTGAAATTTTCCGAAGATAAATCCTGAAGGGTTTTCCCTACGCCACTTTTGGCGCTAATTATCATGGCACAGATTTTACCGCTTACCTGCTGGAGTATTCTGAATTACTCGCTGGCCTTGTTGATGGCATGAGACGAATTTATATCAAAAAGCCGCATATCGAAAGCTAACTCGGGACTTTGGAAATAAAATAGGAGAAATCCCATGATGATATTTCTTCATAATCACTTAACTTAATCGTTGCCATTCAAATCGCGTACTTACACAGGCTGCCCTAATTTATGGAATTATCAGATCCATTCATTATTGCAGTCATTCTCATCACATTATAGTTAAGAAAGGGAAGAGCATTTATGAGAAAGTCACGATATACCGAAGAGCAAATCACCAGCGCTATTAAAGCATCTGAATGCGGTGTAAAGGTGAAAGAAATTTGTGACGAACTGGGCATATCTGAGGCGACTTTTTACAGCTGGAAGAAAAAATTTGCCGGCCTTTCCTCTGAGGAAGGGAGGAAAATCAAGGAGTTAGAAGAGAAAGTTCATAGTATGGAGCGTGAGTTGCAGACTCTGTTATCAGATAAGGAGATGCTGCAAAGCGTTCTGAAAAACTTCTTTACTACCAATGACAAACGTCAGGCAGTTAATTATTTGCAGGATACTTTTGATATCGGCACCCGCCGCAGCTGCCGTTTGTTGGATATAAGTCGCAGTGTTTACCACTATCCCTACAATGTAGAAAATCATTAATTGAGAGCAACTTCACATTTCATTATTACTTGCAGGACCAAATTAAAATATTTCCAATGCTAATTGAAAAGTACGAACCCATTTCAGGGAGACGCTTTTTTGTGATGAGTTAGTTGTCATTATCGTCCCCTAACCAGCTGTTCATTTATTCATCACCAGCTAAAAACCTTTAAAATTCAAGTTCTTATGAGCGCATTTATCTTTGAATCCAAAGATAAATGCGCCTTTCATGACATTAATTCCGCTAACGATAAGCACAGAAAACAACCATACTACTTTAAATTCCATAAACTTTTTCTTTTTATGAATGGTTCAGGAATTTGATCGTTCTGGCGAATTTCCGTTCTTTCTGCTACGCCTCATTCCAGTCACAAACCCCGTATTGCGTAGACCGACAGGGATAAAGCATCAGCTTTGCTACCACAAATTAAGTAGAGCTACTTATGCATAGCTGCATTTGCGGTTAAAAAATAGACAAAACAGAATCCTTAACCTGGGCATTTCTAATGTTTTAAGCGAATTTAAAGCGCTTTCCTGACCTTTCCCAGAGCAGAATATTTGAGTTAAGTGTGGTTTTACTTTACATAAAGCGTCTCAAAAAATGCAATTTTGCCATTAAGTAGTCGCTGTTGACTGTCCAAAAACAGCGCTAATATCATTAGCGATTATTCTTATAGCGGAACAATTAATTACTGTGCCAGGCAGAAAGAGACTATATGCAGGCCCTGGGCGGCTCGGCATAGTCTTAAAAATACGTCTTGCATCACAGTTCCTGCAAAATAACGGCGGTCTTTACGGCCAGCCAGGAGAAAGGGAGTCGGTCAACTTATCAGCATAAATCTATTTATCAGTAACGACTTTAATGATGACGGGTTCAGGTTTAATGCGCGTGGCGACAACTACCCCCGCAATCAGAGAGAGGATCCCGCAGAGAGTCAGCAGAGGCGGCCAGCTCTGGCGAATAAGAAAGGTATAAGCCAGCCCGGCAAGGATTTCGAACACGATCAGCGGCCCCACCAGCACGGTAGGCAGTCGTTGGCTCGCTTCATTCCAGCATAATGCCCCCAGCCAGGAACAAAACAGCCCAATCGCTATCATTAAAGGTACAAAGCGCCCCGGATGCGGCCCAAAAGGCAGCGGGAAATCGGGCTGAGTTATCTGCAATTGCAGACTCACTAACAGATAGCCCGCTATCGCCAGCGGCAGGGTAGCAATGCCCTGCGCCGTTGCCCAGGTGCTCGCCTTTTTCTCCGGATGCTCCCGCAGCCAGCGAGCGTTGCGTAGTGGGTACCATGTCCAGCAGATCATCGCCATGACGGCCAGCGCAATGCCGCTGAGATAGCGCCACAGATCGGTCTGAGCAACACTTCCCGTTAACTCTGCGATATTGACGCACACCAGGCCGCCCGCAATCAATATCAGGGCCGGCGTCAGCTTACGCCAGGACAGTCTGCCTTCATGATGCCCATAAAGCAGGTTGGCGCTGACGGATATCACCACCGGAAGCGTACCAATAATCATTGTTGAAACCGGGGCGCCGGTGCGCTGGATAGCGTTTGCCAGAAAGGTGTAATAAAGAAGATTACCGACCAGGGCCAGTTTGAGTGCTTCACTCCAGTCGCTGCGCTTAAGCTGACGCAGGCGTTTCCAGTCACGCCAGGCAAGCGGCAGTGCGATCAGGCCAAATGCGAGATAACGGGCAACAGACTGCAACGCTCCAGGGTAATCAGGCACCAGTAAAGGACCAACAAAAATCAGGCCCCACATCATTCCGGCAGCCAGAGCAAACAATACACCTGCAAACATAGAAACCTTCTTTTCAACAAAAGAGAGGCACATTGTCGGTATGGGGAGTGTAAAAAGCTTGTAGCAAATTGCTATCGCCTGCTGGCGATGACCTGCTTCTGGTAACGCGCGGGGGTAATGCCATAGCGGCCGGCAAAAGTTTTTGTCAGATGAGCCTGGTCGCTTAACCCCACCATGACCGCCACGTTCGCCGCAGAGATCCCTTGTGTGAGCAGCGTTTTGGCGTGGTAAAGACGAAAGGCCATAAGCATCTGGTGAGGAGTCACATGGAAATGCGCTTTAAACTGACGCTGGAAATGGTAAGGGCTGAGTGAAACCAGGCTGGCCAGCTCTGCAAGAGAATGCGTGTCGGCCAGATTTTCGCGAAGAGAGTCTTTAACCAGATCGAAACGGTGTTGAGCTTCAGCAGGCAATTTCTCCGCAATGCGGGCATGAGGACGGAGAAGTTCAGTCAGCGAAAGCAGCAAGCTGTCCCGCGCCAGCGGATCGGGCGCTTGCCATAACCCAGCCAGCAAACCAGAGAGCTGTGTTGCCCGCTGCGGATCAAACCGCACTGCGTCAGTAAACCACCAGCCCTTCTCACCCGTTAACGCTTCAAGCTGCTGTGGCTCAATATAGATCATCCGGTATTGCCACCCCTCTTCAGCAGCTGATTCACCGGTGTGCAGTTCGTCCGGGTTCATTAATACCAGCGATTGGGCAGGGGCAAGATGCTGAACACCGCGATAACGGAAACGCTCGGCCCCCGCCACAATCGTGCCGATGCCGAAAGCTTCATGCGTGTGCGGTTCAAAGGCATAGCGGGAGATATGGGCATGATAAAGCTCCACGCCAGGCAAGCCCTCAAGGTGGCGAAACTGGGCGCGATCTTTTTCATCGCTGAACTGCGCTGGCACACCCTGCACTTGACTCTCCGACAGAGAAAAAAGAAAGAATAAGCTTACGACGTTTGCTCAGGGCGATCCATTTTTGCCGTTTGCCCGGCTGATTTGCCTTAACTCTTCCGCAAGATAAACGCCGCCTCAACGGCTAGGAATCTTCTTAAGTCGAACAGAGATGTTTACCAAATGTTGAGCGTCAGAGTGGTTGACTGTTGTTTTCCCACTGGATAAGCCGCTATGTCTGATACCACTTTACTTCCCCACCAGGAAACGAATCTCTCCTTTTTTCTCTCGCTGATCACCGGAAAATTCAAGCCGGGAAAATTGTGGTATGACCGCGAATATCGCATCAAATATCTGTTCCGTTCTCTTGCCGTGCCGGCCACAACCTGGAAGATAGTAAAAGCCATTACCGGGGAGCCGGTGATGCGCGATATTTTGCCCGTTCAGCATACGCTGCCCAGTAAAATACACCGCCCTTACCTTTACAACGGCATGCCGTCAGCCGATCGCGCTGACGCGATTATCAACCACTATCGCTATGTGAAAGATTTGCCCATACCGCGCCTTCGTCAGGCAATGCTCACCAGCCAGGGCGTGGATTTAATCACGTTCGCGGGAAAGAGTGGCGAGACGTTCACCATTACGCTGGCCTGCACCGGACGTTGTGAAAGAGAAGGGGAAGTCAATCTGCTGTTCCGGCGTGAAGGGGTTCAGCTGGCGATGCTGACCTTTGCGGTCACGGAAAGTCATGGCAAAAAAGTGGCGATGATTGGTGGCATCCAGGGTGCCCATCGGGATACGCCGCACGAGCTGATCCGCGAAGCGACCAAAGCCTGTTACGGGCTGTTCCCAAAACGTTTACTGATGGAAACGCTGAGCCTGATTTGTACCGCCACCGGCATTGAAAAAATCGAAGCGGTCAGCGACAACGGGCATATCTTCCGCAGCCTGCGTTACCGGCTAAAAAAACGTCAGCTGTTCCACGCCAGTTACAATGAATTCTGGCAGACGCTGAACGCGCAGCCGCTTTCAGACAAACTTTACGCCCTGCCGCTCAGCTTCCCACGTAAGCCGCTGGAAGAGATAGCCAGTAAAAAACGGTCAGAATACCGTAAACGTTATGAGCTGCTGGATGACATACAGAAGCAGTTCAGTGAGGCGATTGCCTGAGATAAACGGGGGAAATAGCCCTGTAAAACGGGCTACTTGTTCTCTTTTTCGACGTCGTCGATTCGCCAGCCTGCCGCTTCTTTATGCAAAGTGATCAGCAAAAGCTGTTGATCGGCAGGATCGTTGCCCAGCGTCACGTCTCCGGTGGCGGTCGTACCGTTCAGGGTAAAATGCCCCACTTCCACATGATCTACCCAGCCGTCGCTGTAGTCCTGATCCTGAAGAAAATAGTCATCATCCATGCCGTCCGGGCTTTTGATCAGCACGTTGATTTTTTGAAGAAGCCGTGGCGTAACAAAGGTGTTGAGTTCAGGATCGTGTTCATCGATCGGACTTTCATCTTTACTTAAAGCCGTTAAGTACCAGCTGTAAAAATTTCTGCTGGTCGCTTCGGGATCGCTGTTCTGTTCCGCTGCCGTTACCTGCCAAGCCAACAGGGCCATCACTGACGCCAGTAACCATTTTTTCATCTAATGCCATCTCTACCCGGAAAGTTCGGAACGCTCTGCTAATTTACCCTTTCACGCTGCGCTTTGAGCAGAAATTCGCTTTTTTTTTAGTAACTTTTTATACGGATGTGCCTCCGGCACCTTCAGGGATCCTGTTTTGCTCAGCCCTGCCCGCCTCCTGGCCGCAAGCGGCAGGCTTCGGGAAAGCAAAATGGCTGAAAACTGACAATAACTGAGATAAACCGCGGCAAATGGACATTACTTATTTTCCTTAACAAATAACCCGGCATTCCGGCAACCTGTTTTCCAAACGGGCCTCTTTTTTCACTACAATCAGGTTTTGCAGGCAACGGCGTAATTTTGCCTGTGTAATCAGAACCTCGGGGAGAAGAGATGCAACAGATGTTGATAAAGAGTAAGCGAAACAGAACGCATCTTGAAGATCGCCATTTAGCTCTGGTACTCGCTACCGCAGCTGGCCTGCTGAACGCGATGGCGCTGGGCGCGTTCGGCTTTTTCCCCTCACATATGTCGGGTAACACCTCGCAAATCTCAACGGAAGTCTCTTCCTCTGATTTAAGCGATCTGCTGATCCTGGCGGCCATTATTGTCGCGTTTGTTGCCGGTTCGGTCACTTCCCGTCTGCTGGTGATCACCGGGATAAAAAACAGTATCAGAACGATATTCAGCCTGATTTTGTTGCTGGAGGGGGTGGCGCTGATCCTGTTATCGCTGTTTGAGCAGTTCTTCTACTCTTCCAGCCATAATAACGAAATGATAGTGCTGCTGGGATTCCTGATGGGCATTCACAACGCCACCTCTACCCAGCTCTCTAATGGTCGTGTGCGATCCACCCATATTACCGGCACGTTAACTGACGCGGGCATAGCCCTGGGGTCCGTATTAAGCGCGCTGATGCGCCGCGATTTCTCGAAAGATTTAAAGGCACAGCGCAGCCAGCTGTTCACCCACCTGGTGACGATTTTTTCGTTCCTGGCGGGTGGGATTGGCGGCCTGTTGCTGTTTAAGTTCTTTGGCTTTACCGCCATGATCGCCGTCGGCGCTTTTCTGGCGCTGGTGTCGTTAAGTTCCATCGCGCTTACGCTGCTGATGGCAAAAAAACGCACCCTGAAGCCAGAGGTTTTATGAGGTTTTCAGAAGCTCTTTCTGATAAACCGGGTAATCAGTAAATCCTTCACTTGTTCCACCATAAAGCGTGGCGGCATGATGATTGTTCAGTGGCCAGCCATTGGCGATGCGTTCAGGCAGATCGGGGTTAGCGATAAAGGGGCGTCCAAAGGCAATCAGATCGGCCAGATCCTCCTCAACCAGCCTGGCGCCCCGCTCCGCCGTGTAGCGACCGGCATAAATAATACGCCCGCTGAAAACAGCCCGGATTTCGCGGCGGAAAGCTTCAGGCAGATCCGGGGCATTTTCCCAGTCTGCTTCAGCTACAGAGACATATGCCACACCGGCGCTTTCCAGTATTTTCACCGCTTCCACATAGGTCTTATGGGGGTCTTTCTCGACCAGCCCGATATAGACACGATCTTCATCGGTGCTGGTAAACAGCGGGGTAAAACGGACGCCCAGACGTTCTGGCCCGATGGCATCACTGATAGCCTGAACGATTTCACGCAGAAATCTCAGTCTGTTTTCAACAGAACCGCCATATTCATCGGTACGCTGGTTGGCATGCTCCGAAATAAACTGATTAACCAGATACCCGTTTGCAGCATGAATTTCCACGCCGTCGAAACCGGCACTGAGCGCATTTTTTGCCGCCTGCGCATAGAGGCCGACAAGACTTTTAATCTCTGAGTGAGTCAGTTCACGGGGCGCAGAAGGCGCGACCAGCGTTCCTGTATTCGGCCCGGTTTCGATAAAAGCTTTTACTTTCTCCGCCATAATGGCAGAAGGCGCTACGGGCGCGCCCTCTTCTGGCTGCAAAGCGGAATGAGAGACGCGCCCCACATGCCAGAGTTGTGCAAAAATGATCCCCCCTTCGGCGTGCACCGCACGGGTGACTTTTTTCCAGCCCTCAATCTGCTGCTGGCTGTAAATGCCCGGTGTCCAGGCATAACCCTGACCACGAGGTTCGATTTGCGTCCCTTCGCTGATCATAAACCCTGCGCTGGCGCGCTGGCGATAATACTCCGCCATGAGATCGGTGGGCACATTCCCTGGCTGGGCGCTTCTCTGCCGCGTAAGAGGCGGAAAGACAATCCGGTTCTTAAGCGTATAGGGGCCAAGGCTGGTGGTAGCGAACAAAGCTTTATGATTCATGTCGTTTTCCAAAATTATCATCGAAAGGGTGGCCAGAGGTAAATTCTGCCGTTTGCGTTTTAACGCCTGTTCCGCAGGCTGCCTGATATAATCAACAGGATTTGAGTGACCGGTCGTAACGCGACAGAGAGTGATTAGACCGGTCGTCTAAATTTGGGGCAAACCCCTGTTATTTGTCATCAGAGCCGCTCCGGGTGTGATGACCTTACGATTACTGCGATAAGCTTTTTGCCGCTTTCTCAATCAGGGCAGCTACTTTTTCCGGCTGCGAGGCGTAAATGGCGTGACTGCCCTTCAGCTCCGTCACGCTGCTGTGCGCACGCTGAGCCATAAAGCGCTCCAGCTCAGGATTGATGGCGCGATCTTCCGTGGAGACCACCGCCCAGCTCGGTTTGCTTTTCCATGCCGGTGCGCCTGCCGGTGTGTTAAAGGCCGCCGCCGCCGTCATAACCTGAGAGCGCGCCATAAAGTCAGCCTCTTTTGCCGGCAGGTCGGCAGCAA